>Ga0194039_1000002_pt1 | contig 206503 bp, 185 predicted proteins | sample JunL228m_MetaG_FD_148679 | JGI IMG/M metagenome (GOLD analysis project Ga0194039, IMG submission 148679) | Anoxic zone freshwater microbial communities from boreal shield lake in IISD Experimental Lakes Area, Ontario, Canada - Jun2016-L227-8m | ecosystem: Environmental > Aquatic > Freshwater >...
GGGTCTTTTTTATATTTAAGTACATAATTCCATATGCTATAATCATACATAGTAATGAAAAAAAACAAGAGAGAAAAAAAGGAAAATCCGAGTCTATTTGGTACTCTAAAGCCATACTCATCACTGATCTCCTTACTCGTTATACTAACTATTATTGCAAATGGTCTTACGTTGCTTGTTCCAAAAATAATCGCTAGAGCTATTGATACATATGCAAAAGGTTCTTTTGATATTAATGTTGTAACTTTAGAATTTTTCACAGTAGCGATTTTGATATTTATCTTTACATACCTTCTTGGTGTTGCCCAAATTTATACTTCTGGCAGAGTAGCAAGAGACCTTAGGAGAAAATTAATGGCCAAGATATCCGTTCAGGATTATTCATATATTCAGAAGGTGACACCGTCAAAACTTCTAACAAACTTAACATCGGACATTGATAATATTAAAACCTTTGTCTCTCAATCCGTTTCTTCGGTGGTCTCATCTATATTTTTAATAGTTGGTTCGATGACCCTTCTTTTGCTTATAAACTGGAGGTTAGCCCTTGCTGTTCTTTCTGTGATTCCAATAATTGGATTCACATTTTATTTCGTTTTTTCCAAAGTTAGAAAACTTTTTAAAAAATCACAAGAAGCAATTGATGCACTGAACAAAGTAATCAATGAAAGTATACTTGGTTCTGCATTAATTAGATTATTGAATTCACATGATTATGAATATCAAAAGTTTTTAATCGTAAATACTGAAGCAAAAAATATTGGATTAAGAATCTTAGGTCTATTTGCAGGGCTTGTTCCAGTAATTACATTTTTTACAAATATCGCAACACTTATAATATTAACACTTGGGGGTCATTATGTAATTGCAGGTACGATGACTCTTGGAAGCTTCAGTGCTTTTAATAACTATTTGATTATTTTAATTTTTCCCATAATGATTCTTGGTTTTACTAGTGCTGTTATTGCGCAAGCTACACCTTCTTGGGAGAGAATTTCAGAAGTCTTAAATGAGCCTAGGAAAAAAGACACAGGAACAACAGTTGCAAATATTGACGGTAATGTTTGTGTTAAGCACGTTTCTGTTACGCTAGGAAATAAGATGATTCTAAAAGATGTATCCTTTAGTGTAAAAGCTGGGACAAAGACAGCAATCATTGGTCCAACAGCTGCTGGCAAGACTCAATTGCTATATTTACTCATTGGATTATTTTCTCCAAACTCTGGAATTATTGAATATGATGAAAGGGATATAGATTTTTACAGCAAGGAATCTCTACATAAACAAGTAGGGTTTGTATTCCAAGATAGTATAATGTTCAATTTAACTCTAAGAGAAAATATTGCTTTCAGTAACACTGTAAAGGATGAAGATCTAGAAAAGGCTATTCAGACAGCAGAACTTTATGACTTTATAGATAGTCTCCCAAATAAACTCGATACTATAGTTTCAGAAAGAGGAACCAGTCTTTCTGGTGGTCAAAAGCAAAGAGTCATGCTTGCTCGTGCACTTGCTTTAAATCCAAAAGTCTTGCTACTAGATGATTTTACAGCCAGAGTGGACAATACAACTGAAAAAAAGATTTTGAAGAATATTGAAAGGAATTATCCAGGTATTACTCTAATATCAGTTACTCAAAAAATCGCTCCCATTGAAAACTATGATGAAATTATTCTACTGATGGATGGGGAGATTTTAACCACTGGTACACATGAGGAGCTTATGAAGACTTCTCCAGAATATGTTCAGATTTATGATTCTCAGCAAAGTACAAATAATTACGAAAGTACAAACAAACATGAAATACCAGCTTAATAAAACAGAAAAAAAAGACAGAAAGGTGAGTTTGTGGAGTGCTTTTAAGAAAATGAAATCCTTCATTAAGGGAGAAAAGCGTAATTTAATAATGGCTTTAATCGCTACAATAGTCACTTCATCTGCTGCCCTAGTTGCCCCGCTTATAATTGGTTATACAATAGACAATTATATTCAAAAAGGTAACTACAGAGAAGTTCTATTAACAGCTGTATTATTATTCATAATTTATTTCATTGGATTATTTTCGAGTTATATACAGACAACAAGAATGGGCGGAGTCGGAAGAAGGATTTTATTCAATTTACGTAATACTGTTTTCAATAAGCTTCAGGAGTTGCCCTTGGTTTTCTTTAATCAAAATAAAGTCGGAGATTTAATTTCTCGTATTAATAATGACACAGACCAACTGAATCAATTTTTCTCTCAGGCTTTGATGCAATTCATGAGAAACTTTTTCTTGATAGTTGGTGCTGGAATATTTCTTCTTGTGTTGAATCCTAAGCTTGGTATAGTAGCTTTAATTCCAGCGATTCTAGTTTTTATTATTTCAAGAATTATTTCTGGTTGGGTGAAGAAAAAAAATCTAGAAAATTTACAAAGTCTTGGAGGAATGAGTGCTGAGATTCAAGAAAATATAGATAATTTTAAGGTTGTTGTTGCTTTCAATAGAATGGATTATTTTCGCAAAAAGTTTGACAATGTTAATGAAACAAATTTCAAAGCTAACTTTGGTGCTGGTATTGCAAATAACTTGTTTACACCAATATATAGTTTGGCATCAAATATTGGTCAACTTCTTGTTTTAGTTTATGGTATTTATCTTATTTCCGCTGGACAGCTTACCATTGGTTTGCTGATTGGTTTTATGCTTTATACAACAAGCTTTTATGGGCCATTGCAACAGCTTGCTTCTGTGTGGTCATCTCTACAGCAGGCGCTTGCCGGCTTAGATAGAATATCGGAAATTCTTGTCCTTAAATCAAATCTAGAGGTTTTAGATCTAACAAAAGAAGATAAACAGAAGGGTATTCCATCCGGAAATTTACCCACAAAAAATGAGAGCCTTATTATCGAGTTTAAAAATGTTTCATTTGGTTATCCTGATGGAGGGAGCGTGTTAAGTAATATTAATCTTAAATTTGATAAAGGAAAGACCTATGCACTTGTAGGTCCAACTGGCGGAGGAAAGACAACAACAGCTTCCTTAATGGCTAGATTATTTGATCCAACAGAAGGAACGATTTTTCTAGACGGCATTGATATTAGGTCGTATCAGCCAGCAGATAGAGTTAAAAAAATTGGTTTTATTCTACAAGAACCATTCCTTTTTTCAGGTACAGTTAAAGATAATATTATTTATGGTAATGACAATTATGCGAACTATTCAAATGAAATGCTTCGCGATGAACTTGAAAAAGCTGGATTATCAAAGTTGTTAGCAAGATTTGAAAACGGTCTTGATTCTAAAGTGACAACATCAGGTGATGGTATTAGTTTGGGACAGAAACAATTAATTGCGTTTATTCGTGCAATTTTGCATAAACCAGAGATTTTAATTTTAGATGAGGCAACAGCAAACATTGATACTGTAACCGAGCAATTATTGGAAGAAATACTTATGAAGCTTCCGTCTGAAACTACAAAAGTAATTATTGCCCACAGGCTAAATACAATAGATAGGGCCGATGAAATTTGTTTTGTAAATTCTGGAACAATAACCGTTGCTGGTTCAATGGAACATGCTGTGAAGATGCTTATGCATGGCGGGCATAATTAGCTTTTATTTGGGGTCAGGCACCATGGTGCCTGACCCCAAATATATGATACAATAAGTGTATGGAAAACCCTGGAGAAAAATGTGCAGTATTTGGAATCTATGGTAAAGGTCTAGACGTAAGCCGTCTGACCTTTTTTGGTTTATACTCTCTACAACATAGAGGGCAGGAGAATTCAGGAATTGCAACAACAGATGGGGAAGAAATATTTTGTCATAAAGGAGTTGGATTAGTATCGCAAGTCTTCAATGAGAAAATAATACAAAGTCTACCAGGATACATTGGAATAGGTCACAATAGATATTCAACCTCGTCAGGTGCCGGAGTTGAGTACGCACACCCCATAGAAACTTCTGACAAGACAATCACCTTGGTGCACAATGGAAACCTACCTAGCACAACGCTATTAACAAAGTTTTTGAAGGATAGGGGAATAGAATTGCAAAAAGCTTCCGACTCTATGATAATCACAGAAGCACTGCACGCCCTTGTTACTAAAGGTAAAACAATAGAAGATGCTATAGAAGAAATTTTCCCGCTAATGACGGGATCTTTTTCTATATTAATAATGACTAAGAATAAGTTGATTGCACTTAGAGATCAATATGGAATTAGACCACTATCTATTGCCAAGTTAAATGGAGGCTTTGTTTTTGCATCAGAAACCTGCGCCTTTCATCCAATTGGTGCAACTTTTATGAGAGATGTGAATCCAGGAGAAATGGTTGTTGTAGATGAGAGCGGGCTTAAGATAAAACAAATCGTAAAAGGAATTCAGAAGCTGGATATTTTTGAATTCGTATATTTTTCCCGACCTGACAGTACTTTGCTTGGCAAGTCAATTTATGATGTTAGAAAGAATTTTGGAAAGCGCTTAGCAGAGGAGTATTTAATTGATGCAGATGTTGTTATACCAATTCCTGAGACTTCAATTCCTGTTGCTATAGGTTATGCAAATGCATCTGGAATTCCATTTGAAATGGGAATTATTAAAAGTAGATATATTCACAGAACTTTTATCGAACCAGAACAGCATATTAGAGAACAGGGTGTTAAGTTAAAACTAGCACCACTTAAAGAGATGATTGAAAATAAAAGGGTTATTGTTGTCGATGATTCAATTGTTAGAGGAACTACATCTCGCCAAATTGTTAAAATGCTTTTTGAAACGGGCGCAAAGGAGGTTCACTTTGTTATAAGTTCTCCGCCAGTTAAATATCCAGATTTTTATGGAATAGATTTACCAAAGCAATCTGACTTACTTGCATCTAAAATGAGTATTGAAGAGATGAATAAATATTTAGGTTCTACATCTTTAAATTTTCTGTCCTACGATGGAATGATAGAATCAACTGGACTTAGCGAATCACTATTTTGCACATCATGTTTTAATGGAAAGTACCCAATTGATTTAAGAGAGAGAAAGGATGAGGTTTCGTACGAATAATCAGGGTCCATACACTGTAGTACATGAGTTCTGTGTGATATAATATTTCTATGACTGAAAATGTAGAAAATGAAATACCAGCTTTGGTGCCAACTACAGTTGAACCATTGTTGGAAAAAGCAAAGGATCCATCTTCAGAACTAGAACAAAAGGATATTCTTGTTAGACATATTACAATTAGTATTACAACTGTAATTGTGCTAATGGGACTTTTGTTTTGGGTCACCCCTTTCTTCACTGATATATTTTTATATCCTCAAAAATATTTTAATCTAGAAGGAGCGGGTACTGGAGGAGGAATGTTCACTAGTTTCTCTGCTTCTGGATTTGAAGCATTGATATTGTTGATTTCTGCCTATATAACTACAGTACTTATTGGTTATATAGTGTATCTTCTTTTAACATCAACAACGCGAGCAGAGCTTATCTCTTCATATAAGACAAAAAAACTACTAGGTTCAAAGATGGAGCTTGAGGAAATATATGAAAATGCACCAATACCATATTTAACAATTAACGAAGAAGGTGAAATACATGGATGTAATAAATCTGCTCTAAGATTTTTTGGAGTTATACCAGCCGAAATTTCAGGAAAAAATTTCTTTTTTTATACAGCAGAAGAAGATAAGGAACTGGGTGAGAAATTCCTTAATTTTTACAAATCTAATCTACCAATCAATAAGGAGGAAATTAGAATGATAACAAAAGAAGGTTCAGTTAAATGGGCTTCAATTTCAATATTTCAAAGTAAAGATTTTTCAACAGGTAAGAAAAGTGGTTTGGTTACAGTTTTTGATATAACAGAGCAAAAGCAATTGGATCAAGCAAAGACAGAATTCGTCTCCTTAGCTTCACATCAATTGAGAACACCTCTTGCAACAATTAAATGGTATACAGAAATGCTTTCATCTGGAGATTTAGGTGTCTTAACAGATAAGCAAAAAGAATATTTAGGTAGAATGGCTAGGGTTAATAAAGATATGGTTGATTTAGTAGAGACTTTATTAAATGTTTCAAGAATAGAAATCGGTACACTTGCAATAACAAAAGAATCTACAAATGTGCCCCTAATTGTTGATGGAATTATCGTTGAACTTGCGTCGCAAATTGATGCAAAGAAAATCGTATTTAATAAGAAATACAATAATGCATTATCAAATGTGAATAGTGATCCAAAACTTCTCAGAATTGTTATTCAAAACCTGATTACAAATGCCATTAAGTACAATAGAGACGGCGGAAGTATAACAATTGATTTGCAGGATGGAGTAAGTCTAGATCAAGGAGAAATAAGCGTAACAGATACTGGTCTGGGAATTCCAAAGGATCAGCAAAACAGAGTTTTTTCAAAGCTGTTTCGTGCGAAAAATGTACAGGATGTTAGTAGTAGCCAAAGTACTGGACTTGGTCTATATCTTGTTAAATCAGTTGCTGAGGCACTTGGCGGAAGTATTAGTTTTGCATCAGAGGAGAATGTTGGCTCAACTTTCACTTTGAGGTTATAATATATTAACAAAAATATGCGAATTTTTAAAAAATACAAAGAGGAAGGAATCTCAAAACTGATAGGGGGGGGCTCTAGATCTAGGTTCAAGAAAGCTGGCTTCACTCTAATTGAACTTCTGGTGGTTATTTCAATTATTGCTTTGCTTTCATCTGTTGTTTTGGCTTCAGTAAATACAGCGAGACAAAAGGCTCAGATATCAAAGGTGAGAAGTGATATGGAGGAATTTGCCAAGGCCTTGGAGTTATATAGGACAAGTTTTGGATCATATCCGAAATTTCCTCTAGGCTCTTGGCTTCAAGATCAGTACCAACTTGGTGTACCCGCATCTACCTTAACTGAAGTTACTGATAATGTAAGCGCTTTACTTAAAACAAAAAAGCTATATATGGGTGATTTGACTAAATCACTAATCTCTCTTCCTAAGTTGGGTTATATGTATATAGCTTATGTCACCGATCCTGTTGAGTTATCGGAGTATTTTTCACGCTACTACTCTTGCGGTGGTATTAAAACATTTAATAATTATTATATACAAATTTATCTTCAAGATATTGATAGTCAATTGTATGGTCAACCTTCTTTTCCATTTACGAGTTCCTACTGGAATAAGGAAATAATAGATTGGGGAGAAGGGCCTTCTGAATTAGGTGATTATTGCATGGGAAACTGATTTAACTACTTACCTTGGCCAAAACCCCAAATTAAGGCTATAATATAACCATCATGGAACAACAAAACACAACAAATCAAACTGATGCAAATCTAGACGTAAACACAGCTGCTGAGCCGGCAGTAACTATTAAGAAAAAAGTATTAGTAATTGATGATGACGAGAACCTTTCTTCCGTTTTAGTAGATAAACTAAACTTCTCAGGTTTTATCGCTGAATCAGCTGGAGACGGAGTAATTGGTCTAAAGAAAGCATTTGAAATAAAGCCAGACGTAATTTTGCTTGACGTAAAAATGCCAAATATGAGTGGTTGGGAGACATTAGAAAAACTAAGAACTGATCCTTGGGGAGAACATGCAAAAGTTATGATGCTTACATCAATTGATAAGCCAGAGAGTGTCGCTCATGCAATGGAGCAGGGAACTACCGTTTTTCTAGTTAAAACAAACTACACCTTAGATCAAATTGTGGAGAAGGTGAAGGAGGTTTTAACTATGTAATCATTTTCGGATTTCTTGCATTATAATTCTTAAACTTTTTTACTTATAGTGATATAATATTACTATGTTTTTGAATATCGAAAAAAAACACTCGAACATGGACAATGACAGAATCTTAAAAAATAAAGGTTCTGTTACTTTTGTTTTCTATTTTATAATAGGTCTTACACTACTTGCGGTAGCTGCATACTATATTGGTATAAATGAGCAAGGAAAGCTATTTCAATCTATAGTAACTAAGAAGCAACAACAAGAAGATGCTGTACTTAGAGGCCCAATTACAGATCAAAATCCCGCAGGTTCAGAAGCTCCGACAGTTGAGGAAGTTGCAATCAAAAGTCTTATAGATTCGCCAATTACTGTGCTTAAAAATATTAAAAATTCAGTCAACACTGCAAAGACTGTTGCAGGCGGTGGAATAAACAGTGGTGTTGGTGCTATTGGCAAGATCACGTTTGGAGAAGGTGTTGATCCAAATTCATCTGATGTCTCAAATATTATCATGGCAGCAAGTGGCTCTCAGTATCTAATTAAAACCAATAATGATAAGAATGGTGTAAATATTACCTTATCAAATGGAGAGGCGATGGGGGATGTTTGCTACAACACGCCAACAGAAAGACTTTGTTTCCCATATTATAAGCTAGATAAAATTTGGGCTATCGGCGATTTAAATAAAGACGGCATAAATGATGCTGTAATTTCTATATCTGCAACTGAAAATGGTACAGCAAACAAAACTATAACAAATAATTTTTATACTCTGCTTTCAGAAGCTCCAATTGCTGTCGTTGCTCCCGCTCCAGCGGTTAGTTCTTCAAGCTCTATAATTTCTGTACCTTTACCTCGATACACTATCGTCCCATTTAATTATGGTGTATATTCGCCATCAATCTCATCAGTAGAAATTAGTGATAACGTTGCAACATTGATTGGAGGTTTTTATGTGAGTGGCGATAAGATTGGTAAGCCATCGGTCAATAAGGTGATTAGATATGATGTTGCAACTAGCACATCTATAGAAGGTGGCGACTCATCTGTTGCCACCAGTCCAGCGGTCCCTTTTATATATTCTATGCGCAAAATTGCAGAGGCGAGGTTATTTAAAGAACAATCTGAAAGTACATCAATTTGGTATCCGTATAATTATGCATATAAAGGTCTAAATTTTTCATTCCGTGCTCCAGATACTTGGCAAAGAAAGGAGAACTTTGATAAGGGTACGATGATAACATTTACAGAGCCAGAGGGTAGAACAATAGTATTTAGTACATTGTCGATAATGGGAACTTGTGCAGAATATACTTTTGGATTAAGTAATTCAACAAGTGTCAAAGTTAAAAGTTCCGAGTTTATTGATCTAGGTCAATTTGGTGTTGGTTCATATATTAAATACGCGGTAACTTCTGGGGGTGATAGCACATATCATGCGGATATTTGTGTAAGCGATAAAAATGGAGATAGGAGCATTTTTGGATTGTATGCAATAGCAAAGGAAGATAGTAGTCCATACTTTTCAATTTTCGATAAGATATTTAGTACTTTCAAGATTAATTAGCAACCTCTTTACAAATGGCATATATGTGCTAATATCCAGATATAAATAAGCCTATGAATATCGCTACAAACAAATACATTAAAAATGCCACTTTCCCATTTGTAATTTCTATGGCTATTTTTGCTATTATGTTTGTTGCTGTGCCTTTTAATAAGGTAGAGGCATGTGGCGGTTCTTATGATTATAATTACGGGGGGTATGGCGATTACAGTGGTTGTGGGGGTAGCAATAACTATTCGTACTATTCTTCTGCATCAAACTACAATCAGCCGTATCAATATCAAAGTTATCCTCAAATAACCTACGTACCAAATCAAACTAATAATAATGGTATAGGTCAGCCATATCAATTTCAATATTATCCTCAGATAGTTTATGTGCCAAATAACACATCGAACAATGGCATAAGCACTACAATGGATACTTTTGGAAAACAGACTCCTGTTTATAATACTACGTACGGTAATTCAAATAGTGGCAACGTTGGTGTATATGGTGGTATAGGTCAAACTACAGCAACCGCAGCGGGCACAGCGGCAATCTCTCTTTACTATCAAGCAAGTACTGGTTATCCTGCTTATGTAAACAATGGCTATGGTAATAATGGCAACAATAGTGGATATGGGTATCAAAATCAAAATTATTATTCCAACTCAAACTCATATTATCAATACGGTAACGGACAGTTTATAAGGACTAACTAGTCAAATTCAGTTATTTGTTGTGCATCGTGAATTTAGCCGTACTGCTTTAATTTTCCCTAAGTAAAAGTCATTTTTTCTGATATAATCAATCTATGTTAGATTTTCTAATCAAACCAATAATAGACTCAATGCCTTATTTTGCATCAATGGGCGTTCTTGTTTATTTGATAGTTTTTATAATTTCAGGTCTAGAATCAAGTCCTGTTGGAGCCGTATTTCCAGGAGTTATTGTGATGCTTTATTTTGGCTCAGTAATTTCTCAGGGCTATATGCATTTTTTCCCATGTGTAATTGCCTCAATAATAGGTGCGACACTTGGTGATATGATTAGTTATTCCCTGGGTAAATACGGCAGAAGATTCTTCAAGGATCATCATAGATATTTAAGTACAAAAAATCTGAAGGTGGGGCATTCTTTTTTTGATAAATATGGGGCAAAAAGCCTTGTTATGGCCAGATTTATTGGCCCAATACGTCCCGCTGTTCCAATAGTAGCAGGGACAACTGGTATGGACTTCAAGACATTTAACCTATGGAATATTGTCGGTGCAACAGTTTGGTCTGTCGCTTATTTAATGCTTGGAGTTTTGGTTGGTAGAAAATGGCATCTATTTGGAAAATATTTCTCTGAGGTTGGACTTATCCTTTCTGTAATAGGTATAGTTGCATTCCTGTGGTGGTTAAAAATAGAAAGAAAGAAAGTGGTTGGAATCTAGGGTACAAGAAGAGGTTTGAGATATTGTAATATATAGACAGTCGCTGGAATATTCCGCGTAAAATTAAAAGTAGGGTAATTCTTTACCTTTTCTTTATCGTGACTTTATGTCTATTTGATATAGTTTCTTGGTGCTAAAATTTAATGAAAGAAAGAAATCTGGGAATCGTGTGATTTTGCGAGTGTATGAGAATGGTTTTGCATTGCTTATTTTTGTCATAATAGTATCAATGTCATTACTTTTGATGATGATAAAATACTCTGAAAATCAGAAGAAAATTGCTGATAATGTGAGAGAAATAATAAAGTCAGAAAGGGCTTTGCAGAGCTCTTTTTTGTGTGTTGGACAGATTTCAAATATCTTAGCAAAGTATCCATCATTAAACACTGATTTAATTGACTATCTACAGAGATTGGAAATAAATTCACCTATAGACAATAATTATTGGATACACAACGTCGGGGCAAATGGTAATGGTATGGGAGTCATTGGTCAGGTAGATGCAAATATCTCTAGGTATTCAATAAATGGTAGAAGTGGCTCTGAAAACTACAATTGCAAAGTGATAGAATTGAAAGCTTGTGATGTAGGCTCCGGTTGCAGCTATAGATCTATAATAGAAGGTTACAGCACCCTCGGTGTTTTAAGTGTTGGTGGGGTAGGAAAAGATCAATTTGTAGATGAGGGTAATCGTTCAAGGATATATGTAGAGTGGAGATTGGATGAATATAGGTCATATATTAGTAAACTACATCTCATAAATAACTTTATCGATTCTTTAGAAAATATTTAGAGATTCTTTATGTTGCTTTGATACGATTTGAACATGAATAAAATAAATGTAATTGGAAGAGCTGTTCCTGTGACGCGTAATCAAAGCGTGGCACAAAAGACCGCTATTTCAAATTTTTTGAAGAAGTATAAGTTTGTGAAGAAAAATACTAATGTATCCAGTACAGTTGGTGCTACTGCTGGTTTTACTTTGATAGAGGTTTTAGTGGTAATTGGAATTCTGGCAATTCTTGCAACTGTTGTTTTGGTCGCAGTGAATCCTGCCAAGCAATTTAAGACAGCAAGAGATTCTCAACGTACCGCAAATGTTGCATCAGTTCTAAATGCAGTGAGTCAAAACATTGCAGATAATGGTGGGGTATTCAGTTGTAATGGGGAGGCAAAAAATATACCAACAACATTTGAGCCTATGAAGAGTGGAGTTGGGGCTGGAGTGTTTGATATAGCGGATTGTATTTCCCCGACCTATATTTCCTCATTACCCTTTGATCCAAAGAAAACAGGCGCCTTCTGGGAGACTCCAGACAGCTATGATACAGGATATCTGATACTTCAAGACATAACAGGAAGAGTGACAGTTAAGTCTGATGTAGCTGAAACTACAGCCTCTGGGGACATAATGGTGACAAGGTAGATGGGGAAATATGGGTGGGGTGTAGCCCTTTAAAACCTAACCTATTATAGAGTTTACAAAAGATGTACATTTTGCTATTATCTTTGTATCAAGCCCTACACAGGGAATGATGTAAACAATCCGCGGTAGCTCAGTGGTAGAGCAGTTCGCTGTTAACGAATTGGTCGTAGGTTCGAATCCTACCCGCGGAGCAAGACAGGATGAGAGGGCACGAAAGTGCTCTCTTTTCCTTTGTTAGAGCCATAGTTTTGTGGTTCGAAACTATCATTTAGCACAGGTAGCCATTCTGTAAGAAATTTAAAGGCTAATGTGTATTCTGGCGTTATATTATCATCTCCTAATGACAGGTTCGAAAATATCTTACTAAGAAGTAGTCTTTTGTCCTCCGTTGTGGCTTTAGGGCTCTTGTAGATAAGTGAAGCATTTGAAGCAAGCTCGTGAATTTTGAAACACGATTCATAATATTTTATATTTCCCTTACTGGCTTTGACTAATAATTTTGTAGCCTCCTCATTTTCTTTTGTGTATTCAGTAAATTTCTTGTTGTAAAAATCAATAGAAATTTTTCCATCAATCTTGTCTTCATAAATTGCCTCTAGTCTACGTTGTGATGTCTCTATACGTCTATTAACTTCAATTAGTGAATTAGAATTATCTTTTGTATCATCACTGTGACTCTCTATAATTGCTCTTTCAATAATTTGTAATACCTTAGCGGTTTTGGGTGCTACTCCTTCAAAGTATGGGAATATCCTTTCCTCAACCTTTTCTTGTTTCCACCAATTTTTTTGACCACATTTTTTATGGTGGTTACAATGACCATACCAATGACCCTTCTGGGTTTCCCATGTAATAGTTCCATTACATTCCTCACATTCGATTTTAGCTTTAAATATTGGTAAATGTTTTTGATATCTAGGAATTTTAAACTTACGATTCATCTTTTCTTGAACTAAATCAAATAGTTCTTTTGTGATAATAGGTTTATGTTTTGCGGAATATATTTGGCCATTCCATTTCATTTCTCCACAGTAGAAAGGGTCTGATAACAGGTCGTGTAATCTAGACTTTCCAACCTTTTTACCCTCTCTGTTTCTGAAACCATCTGTGTACATGACCTCAACAAGGGCGGGTATGGAATAGTTGCCTGTAGAATAAAGCTCAAACATCTTTTTGATATAAGAAGATTTTTCTGTATCAACTAGATGTATTTTGTGACCTTTGTCTCCAGTCGTTATATATCCTAGAGGGGGTTTTGTTGGTAACCAACCTTGAGATATTTTTTCCTTCTGTCCCTTTTTAACCTCTTCTGATAAATTTGAAATAAATTTCTTCGCCAAAACAATCTCAATATCCCAACGAAATTTTTCATCAGATTTAGAAGCTTTGTGTATAACAAGATTTTGTTTTACAAAGTGAATTTGTCTTTTCTGATTAGCCTCAATCCAATCATTTGCAACCACAGCTTCTTTTAAATTTCTCGATAGACGATCAACTTTTTCACATAACAATATAGATATGCCCTTATTTTCCATATACTCCATCATTTCACTAAATATCTTTCTTTGTTTTGCTCCACTTGCAGATTCAGCTACAGCAAATACTTTAGTCACATCTAATCCCTTCCTGTTTGCATACTCAGCAAGTAACTTCTCCTGTGATGGTAGGGAATAGCCAGACTCCTCTTGTTCTTTAGATGACACCCTACAGTATGATACAGCTTTAGTTTCCATGGTTGTTAGATTAATTTATAAGTATTTTACCCAGTATATCACTCAGGGGTCTTGTTGCATAAGATGGTTTATTTTTGCAAGCGTGTCAAAATAGGCCACCAAACCACAAAGTATTGAGGATGCTTCTTGAAAGGTTACGTTCCTGCCGTACTCTTCTTTTAGAACCTCCTGAAACTCACTAATAATTTCTTTGCTTAACATCTTGGTTGGTGTTAAGGGTCTAAGCAAAAATGTCTCTTTTTGGTATTGATAAAATATCGTAAGTATCGTCATCTCTAACGCCAATAGGAATCTGCTTATTTTTCTCTATAGATTCCTTAGCTTTAGAAATATTTTTTATATCAATGTACCTTTCCTTGCCAGTAGTACTAATGTTTACAACTATTCCCATTTGCTTTAGATACGTGCTTAGTTCATTTAATTTACGAGATAAAGAGCCAGCACTTTTTGGCCAAAACTTCTCATACTTAGCGAAATAATCCGTAGGAGTCTTTGAATATAGACTATCCAGAAGTTCGCTAGCAGTTCCTCTCCAATTTGATTTATCTTCCATGAATGAAAATAACGTAGTAGCTATGATATTTTCATTTAACAGCATTTCAGCCTGCCTGTTGATATTATTTTCATACGCCTTCAAAAAATCTTCTTTTGTATATCCTAATGCTTCTGAAATTGCACATCCCCAAATAGTCCAGTCTGCCATACGAGGTAGAGAGTTAATTTTGATTGTAGACTTGATTTCTAAAGTTCTTACTAATATATCGAATATTCCTCCCAAAATAGATGGTAAATCTTGTGCAAAATTCTCGTAGAGTTCTTTTTCATGCTTTCTCTTTGTCGGGTCAATTCTTTCCAATTCTATTAGTAGGCTTCTTTCAAGTAAATCTGGTCGAATAGTAACAAGGTTTATTCCGTTAATTCCTAAACATCTGTTAAATTTGTATATGATATCCTCATCATTTTTGTAGAGCTTTCTTTTTGAAAAACCACTACCAGTAATTGCTCGACAAATTGTATCTGATGTATCTTCACTGACGTGAGATACATTGTCAAAAAATACGGCGTGATGATGCGCAAGTATCTGTACAAGTTCATTTTATTTTTCTGGTAACGCAACAACATCAATCATTGATGGGTCTATTGTCATTCTCGTCAATTTTGAAAAAGTTGATTTAGACGATCCTTGGGCTCCAAATATCACGAGCATTACATGAGGAAAATCTGGGATAAAACAACTAACTAAAAAAACTAAGAATAACAAACGGTGTTCTGGATTAGTTATGTTTATATACCTTAAAAATAAGTCTATATTTCCGTTTTGATTCGGAGTAATTTGAGACTGCTGGTGGCTGTATCGATTAAAGATGATTGGTGGTTTGCCTATAATTTCCCAACCGCTTTCACATATTTTTATTGCCTGCCACTGTTTATTTGTAAGATCATACCAAAGACTGCCATCGTGCCAAGCTACACGATTGTGTAATTTAATCTCTTTTCCTTCAAAACGTGCCTTACCTTCCATTACGGCTATTATGCTTTTAGTACTCTCTGAACCTAGAGGTTTTTTGTTTTTATTCCAAGACATATAAGCTAGTAAATTTTTTATTGAACTACCATCACAAGGCCAAATCTCTTGATGCCCCAAAATGTCTAAGGCAATATAAGTATCTTTTTGCTCATCACAAAATAGTGTTACATCACTTCGGTTACAAATCTCATTAAGTAATGTGTTATCTTTTGCTACTTCCGTCTGAATATTGTTAACGTCAGACTTATCTTCTTTCTGTTGTCTTGATTTTGAATATACTTCTGAACAACCATTTATCGCAGTCTCGATAGTTCTATCTCTATAGTCTTTACGAGATTGAGTTTTTTCTCTTTTACCAAGAGGGGAATTGAGCCATACACGTTCAATCTGACTGTGATCTTTTTGTGTCCAAAAAGCTAGGTAAGAACATAATGCTAGGTCTGCTGAAGAATCATCGTCACCGTATGTTGATATGTCGCCATTGTAAAGTGATTTAATTTTGGCTCCATTTTTTGAAGAGAATATTTTAGTTATAATCTCTTCATCACTGAGTGATAAAGTATTAAGCGTTACAATATTTTGTTGAAAGTCTTCTTTTTTATTCCAAGGATAACCAATAATTGATAGTAGTTTAAAAGCTTCATCTGGTGTTACTGTACGAACAGGACGAGCTTCTATGTATGGGTTGTTTGTTACAGTAAAATAACGCCCAGATATATAAACTTCAAAAGGGGCACTTTTATTTTTTAGAATTTCTAGAGGTTCAGTCAAAGAAAGAAATAAATGCAGTCCTGTATTGGAGGGGGATATTTCTGTATAAGTATTTGCCTTGATGACTAGTTTCTCAATCTTTTCTTTTTCTACGTGAGAAATCACCCCGTCTTCAAGACAGTGATCAATATCAATACCAAGAAGTAATTTATCTGGAGTAAAGATTATGCCAACATTAGGAGATGATTTTATAGCATCTTCGTAGTTAGACCATGTACCGCTGTCGGTCGATGATGCGAGACTCCCGTCTGTTTTGAATGGAGGCTTTATTAATTTACCGTCTTTTTCAATTAATTTGTAATTTACCCAACGTTTTTGTTCGCCAAAAGTTTTGGCGAGGATGTTTATATTGTTCATATAATCAGTTACATGCCGTGTGATAACCCTAAGTGGTAACTGATTAGATTCTTCACTTAGAGCTATCACACAAAACAAGATTAATATTAATAAGTAAGTGTTGGAGTTTTGAATAAATAGGTTTGTTGCTTCTATCTAAACAAAAAACAACCCTTTGGGGGTTGTCTTTTCTACATGATTGTTAATATGTAAAATTGACAACTTAATAGGAAAAACCTATTAGATTGTCAGCTTCACACATTTACCCTTGATAACTTACCATAAGGCGGGAGTTATCTATTTTAAATATATTGTTCTGAACATTCCCTTTGAATTTGACTGATCATAACTGTCCCATACAACAAATCAATTCTCCAGAAAATTTACTACGATGCAAAGAGCTTCTATATAAGCCTAGCAAGTTATTTGTAAAAGTCAAATTTTAGTCTTGTCTAATACAAGTTTTGCTAATTACACTTATCGTAATATTTTTCCATCGCTCTTGATTTTGAAAGCATGTAGTCCTCCACCCAAGCTCTACCGCTTCGTCCGCTCCTGTTTGTGACATCTTTCATCCCATAACTGTTTAGGTTCCCATATATAATACCCCCTTCTACTTGGACAAAACCTCCATACCATTCGAGTAGTGAATAGCCTAAACTTGTTTCAACTAAATAATAATCACATCCAGATTCAGAGAGAACCACTGTACCAACATTTCTTCCTGATGATGATTCTAATGATGCCTCAGCAATTGCAGATCGTTCTCTTTGCATAGTATCAACTTTGCTTAAGGCTGTATTGATCGCAGGGTCATAAACTCCAGCATAAGCACTTTCAATGGCTTTTAATTCTGCTGGGGTGTATGCAATACCTGATGTTGATAAAATACCATAGGGATCGGTTGTACTAGTTGCAATATTCGATTTTGTATTTTTTGTTGGTATTGTGTTGGTTTTTGAAATAGACGTAGTTTCGGTATTTTCAGTGACTATCTTTTTTGGTTCCTCATGAACATTTTTTGTGGTAGTAGAAATAGGCGCCTCGGATACAGGTTTTTGCTCAGATTGATTTGTGGTCTTTTTATCAATAGGGTTATTTAAATTTTCTGGATTCCACTGGTAAGCAGTAGTTATAAAAATAATTGCTATTATAAATGGTGTTATTATTTTTTTCATATACTTGAATTAAAAACAACTCGCATATTTTGCTTTTAGGGCGCTATCTGCATTTGCTCTGGCACCAGAAAAGAGGGTTCCATTTTGGGCATAACTCTCATCGAGTTTTTTCTGTTCTACTTGATATGACCAACAATCAAAGACTTGTTTTTGAACAGAAGCAGGTTGAACATCTTGGTAAATGGTGGTCATTGGTTTACAGTTAGTTCCATGATATGTACAGTCAATTAAGTTTAGTTGATCTGGAGTATAAACATCGCCTGATTTCAAGGGTACTACACCATAAGGATCTATATTTTCAATATTTGAACCGTTGATATTTAGTGACACTGAGTCAGACACATTATCTCCATCGGTAGAAACACATTTAATTACGAAAGGGTTTGTTGTTTGTGCATTAATATTTATAATTTCACTACCAGAAAGTGACTTGTTGTTCTTATTTGAAACACAAGACAGAACACCTTTTGATGTCCAAGAAACAGTAACGTAAGAGTTCAAATTTACGGTAATTGGACCATCTTGCCCATTAACCTTAATATCTATATATGGTTTAATAGATTCATCTTGTTTTAATAAGGAACTTTTTTCTACCTCGTTAGTTTTTTGTGGCAGATCTTGAACTGATGATATATAAGGTTCAACATTTGATTGTTTTTGAATATGAACTTCTGTTTTTGAAGACTTTTTAGCTTTATCACCTATTAAATTTATTGAAGTAGTTGCATGAATATTCTTATAAGTTGATGTTGCAACCGATGATGTTGTAGTTGACAATTCCTGTATAGTTTGAGTATTTATAGTTTTACCAAGCCATGCCCAAGTGAAGGGATTCCACCACGAGGCTAGGGCAATCGAAGGAGTTATTATTATAAGTAGGACTATAATTGAAAGATATTTTTTCATGTATTTTTATTTAAAATAAATATAATCAAGAACGCAAAAAGCCCACCACATGAGTGGAGAGCTTGCGCTCTCCAATACCAGTTTCCCAGTACGGCCTGACAGACACCCCATATGATGGGTTTTTTATGTCTGTCAGGACTTTTTTCACCATGCCTATATATTTCAACATAGGTTTAGGCTACTTCTTTTATTAAGTTGTACTAAAATACTACCACATTTTAAATAAATATAAAGGGAAGTGGAGTTTGAATGTTGAAGTATGGAAATTCCTTATGTTTATTAGATTTTGGCCATAAAACGCTCGTGAGTCTTTGAAATTACATCAAGAGAGTAAAGTAAGGTCTTGTTGTCCATCTTACTCATATCACGCACCTCAAGCTCGTACATGAGCTTCATAGCGACGTTCTCCATCTCTCCAGCTATCTGAGCGATAGCAAGCTTAAAACCTATCTTATTTTCGATTGAGTTGGGAACTCGGGCAGTACTTGGCGAGAAACCAGAATCAAGGGCTATTTGCTGTTTGGTTTTATTTTCATTCATTAATCCGTAGGCATATTTGACTTGTCTTATAGATGGGTGTTTTTTCATATTATTTCATTGGAAAATCATAACTAAATTACTACTTAATTATTCCATAATGTATCCAAAAGTCCATCTGATATTGTTTTTCTTAAGACATATTTTAGTTGCGTGTGATAGAATAACCATATGAAAAAAATAAATCAATATAAACACATAATAGTTATCGTCTCTGCTCTGGTTATCTTAGCTGGTGTTTTGTATTGGTCTCAAGTTCAACCTACTAAAGCTCCTGTTGTTTCTGAAACACAAAAGGGGACTGTAGATCCAGCTAAAATAGAAGGTGCTATAAAAAACCTCGAGGTAGAAAACCCTCCTGTAATTGGAAAAAACCCAACTGAAGAAGAAATTTTTAATAGTCCATACATAAAACAAATTCGTACTGCTCTAAATGGATATTTGGATGGAACAAATAATGGATTGGAAGTAGAAGCTTTAGAGAATATAAGCAAGGATATGAATTGTGGTTTGAATAATTTTAGTAAGAAATATTATCAAAGCAAGTTTGTAATTTTGGATGCCTCAGATAATGATTATGGGGGAGTACAGGCAGACATATCTTTTATAGATAATCCTGACACGGTATTTTTCGTATGGATTTATGGAGAAGTTGGTCAACAAAAATTGAGAGCAATTTGTGGAAAGGCAGTATCTACAAAGACTGTTTCTGATATCGTTAATGAAACAATCAAGAATTCTACGCATAACTTATAATTACTTAAGTTAATAGGTAACACTACTTTTTTTCTATAACTGACGGGGACTAGTGTAAAAGGAGTATCCCCTCCCAGCCTTTCAAAATCCACAGACGATACTTACGATATTATCTTTATATTAAAGACAACAGGTGATTAATTTCTTTGTTTGTTGTTTCTATGTCCCCCACAGCTTTTGACCAGTCAAAGGTTCGGAATGCGAACTGCCAAGCGAGCCGACGAAAATAGCCCCATTAATATGGGGTTATTTTTATACCTAGGTATGGGCTTCTTTTTTTCCTTGTATGTTGTATACTTTACTAATAATTATAATATACAAACAATGATCTCCTTTGAAAAAAATCATCCAGTTCCACAGGAAAAGAAACATGACGCTAATGGCGCAGAGATTGAAGATGGTCAGGACATAACCTTTGTTGGGAGTGAGTCTATAGAATCAGGCTTAGAAAATAATGTTGAAAAAAATCCCGAACCTAAGGAAGAGATGTTGTCTGAACAAGAAATTGGTGGAGAAGTATTGAAACGTGTTTCTGCTATTGAAACAATTAAAAATGGTATCGAGTTTACGGCAGACAAGCTGTCGTCAATTCGAGGTAGTTTAGGAATGAAAGAGGGCTCTTCCCAAGAACCTCCCAGTATCTCAAGTGAAAGAGCAAGGATTAAGACACTCGAGGATCAAATTTCCACTCTGGAGAGCGACAGATCTAGTAAAGATGAGAATCCACCAAAGCAAGTCGGAGCTTTTAATGGCCGTGCCACTGAAATGGAGGACGGCATGGAAGGTCGTAAAGTAAAATACATGACTGATGAAAATAAAGACAAATTAAAAGAGGGTGCTTTTCTTTTTAACGGACAACATTTCAATGTTGGAGAGGAAGTAATTGCTGATGGAAAAAGATGGTTCGTCCGTGATGTAAGAGCTGGAAGAATAGCTTCTAATAAGGAACCAGATTGGGATGCTGATCCTATGGGAAGAATTACAAAAGAAGTTGCAAAACCATCTGAAATGGGATTAGTTGGAGTAAATGGTGGATTTAGAGAATATTTAAGCGTAACAGACGGTATGAGTTCTGTTGAAAAAGTTACACCAGAAGCTTTAGCTAGATTCAAAAAAATGAAAGAGACAACCCAACCTGAATAAGTATTAAATTATATATTGGACTTCTGTTTCTTTTTAACTTTCTCAATCTTCGCTAAATCATCCAAACCATCCTCAATGAGTGCTAGTCGAACAGAATCAAGTCCGCGGAGCATTAGAATAAAAAACACCAGCTTGTCTGGTGCATTTTTATTTCTAACTGATCCGCGAGAGAAGGGTACGAATTTCGACGGAGGAGGGGCGAATCCTACCCGCGATTAGAGTGAAAATAAAAAGATGTATATAATATTTGATTCTGATACAATTGTAATATGAAAAATACACAAAGAGGATTTATAGTTCCTCTAATGATGATGGTTGTAGTTTTATTAGGGGTTGGGGTGGCAACATATTTTTATATGCAAAACACTTCAAACAATAAAATAAAACAAGAATCTACGCCAGAGAATCCTTCGCCTGTAAAAGAATTAACAAATAATTCCTCATCAACCACATCTTCGATTATTAAAAATTCAGACAATATTAATAAAAAAACTTTAAAAACTACAGTTGATGTGTTTCCGGTTGTTCCAACCTTGGGTAATGATGTAAATGAAAATTGGTCAACATACACTAATGATAAAATAGATTTTACTTTTAAATACCCACCAACAATGGGGCAACCTACGGTCAGTGAACAGAGTACGGGTATAGAAATTAGTTTTGCTAATAGTTTAGATTTTAGAGAGGGTATTCGTTACAACCAGGTGCTTGGAAGAAATTTTACTTATGAGGAAACGGTAGATAATGAGGTCAAGAATCCCGAGTATTCTAATGTGATAAAAAGAAATATAACTGTGGGAGGTAAAAAAGCGATTGAGGTTATTTATCATAATGAAATATCTGGTGGTGGGGGAGAGATGGTGTTTATTCCTGTGGATTCAAAAGGGAATATTCTTGAAATTTCTAGTTATAGCCGTGCTGTGAACAATGTTGGTGGCGTAGGAATCGATGAGATTATTCCAACTATTATTTTTACTAATAAAACTAATAGCGTGCTTGATGATGTATCCACATCTGCTAATACTTCAAATACAAATGGAGGTTCTGCTGTAAAAATAATCTCCCCAAACAAATCAACAGTCTGGAAAGCAGGAAAGTCAGTCCAAATTAACTGGAGTGGTCCAATGCGTGTAATAACCATTTCAGCTATGTTAGGTTGGGGAATTTATGATTCATCTAGACATGATTATACATATTTTAATCCGAACCCGGGTGTATCAATAGGTACATATACTTGGAATATACCGTCAGATATTTTACCAGGTCTTTATCAAGTTCAAATAGAAAATTCAGGTCTTGGTATGAATGCAGCGAGCGATATATTTACAATTGAAAATCCATTAATTCAGAATTTACAACAATAATTCGAACATCGCCCCAAGTTCGGAGCAGCAGAAGAAAAGGCGTCAGCACAGCTGGCGTTTTTTCTTTTGCCTGATTCCGCGAGATAAGGGCACGAATTTCGAGCCCGAAGGGCGAGGGGCGAATCCTACCCGCGGAGCAAGACAGGATGAGAGGGCACGAAAGTGCTCTCTTTTCCTTTGTTAGAGCCATAGTTTTGTGGTTCTAAACTATCATTTATTACAGGTAGTCATTCTGTAAGAAATTTAAATGCCAATGTGTATTCTGGCGTTATGTTATCATCTCCTAATGACAGGTTCGAAAATATCTTACTAAGAAATAATCTTTGTATCTTCTGTTGTAGCTTCTGGATTCTTATAAATTAACGATAATTTTTAGTAGCCGAGAATATCTATGTTATACTAATTAGTATAACATTGGTTTTTATAAATAAAAATAAAATAAAAAATGAATAAATATTTAGTAAATTCCCCTCCAAATTTATATTTCCTTGAATATAAAAATTAGTTACCGAGAAATCTAGGGACATGCATACTAAGAATAATACGATTGAGAAAATTATACGTGAATTAAGACTGGATTTCAGCTTGGTAAGTATCCTCATTCTATTCCTCAACTATAGGTGAAGCTAAAAACGAATCTTTGCCCTTTGTATGAGGTATGAAATCTATTTCTCCATCTCTATACATTTTGTCGAAAATTTTGGAGAATTCAACATTTTTCTTTGGTCCCTTAAGTCCATAGTATTCTATGAATGCTTTTTGATATGTACTCATAAGTATGATTCTTCTTGAACTATCTCTAAAATTTGGAGCCATGTATCCACATTTATTCATCGCTAAATCAAAGAAATCCTTGGGAGGGATCTTTTCAGAATCTTCAGGTGATAAACCCATTTTTTCTAGCATCTCTATATGTTTTTCTTTTCTCTCAACAGGTTGCTGTAATTCAGGAGTTGGCTCTGATTCTGTTCCTCCTGATAATTGACTGAATGATTTTAGACTTTCCATACGATAATTTTAACCTAATCATGCTCATTAATCAAATAATTAATAGAGCGTGATTGTATTGCAAACTGAGTAGTGCTACAATGTAGCCACAACTAAATTAGTTGTATCACGAGTATGGCGAGAGCAACTGGCTCAACGACCCATCGGCAACCCTCAGAAATGAGTAGGTGCTAAATCCAGCCAGATAGTGCGAAAGCATTATTATGGAAAGATAAGACTAGTCATCTATCTTTCCTCTTTATGAGGAATTTTTAATTTAATAGGCTACTACACTCATTTAAATAATATGGGTGTTGTGGCGATTCGTACAAATATGAAAAGAACAGCAGAATTTGTTAGTCCAAAGCATCCAGATAAGATTTGCGATTTTATCGCAGATAGTATTCTAGATGCATATATGCAAGAAGATATAAAAAGTAGAGTTGCAGTAGAGGTGATGGGTGGTCATGGTTTGATTACAATAAATGGAGAAGTTACATCAAAAGCAAATCCTGATATTGAGTTGATTGTAAAGGGTATCGTAGGTGATTCATATAAAATAATATCAAATTTAGTTTTACAAAGTCCTCAAATTGCACAAGGTGTTGATACTGGAGGAGCTGGAGATCAGGGGATTATGAAGGGATATGCAACAAATGAGACCGTATCATTATTACCTTTAGAATATGAGTTGGCTAGAAATTTGTGTAAGAAAGTTTTTGAAGTTTATCCTTACGATGGAAAGACTCAAGTTACAATTGAGGATGGTAAAGTCACTACAGTTGTCGTAAGTTTTCAAAACTCAAAAAATGATGAGCTTCTGAAAATCGTAAAAGATATTATCCAAGCTGACGAATATTTAATTAATCCAGCAGGAGAATGGGATCAAGGTGGGTTTGATGCAGATACGGGACTGTCTGGTAGGAAATTGATTGTTGATAATTATGGACCAGAAATAACAATTGGTGGTGGCTCATTCTCTGGAAAAGACTATACAAAAGTTGATAGATCAGGCGCTTACATGGCACGTAAAATTGCAATTGATTTGCTTAAGAAACATAATGCAAATGAGGTTTTTACGAAGCTTGCATATGCCATTGGGAAAAATGAGCCGGTTATGGCTATTGCTGTTATTGATGGAAAAGAGGTTGAGATTACAGATTATGATTTAACTCCAGCTGGAATAAATAATCATCTAAATTTCAAGGACGTAAAATTTAAGGATACATGTACCTGGGGACATTTTGGGAGAGGTTTTGAGTGGGACAGATAGAGTTTGTAATTTGGGGTCAGGCACCATGGTGCCTGACCCCAAATGTTATAGTGAAAGTTTTTCTAATAACTATCGTACTAATAGTATAGGTGGTGTGATAGTGCTGGTGTATAATAATAATTATGATAAATAAAACAACGTATTTTCTGGAGCTTTATGCTCCTGTGGTATTAAGAATTGGTATGGCGGCAGTCATATTGTGGTTCAGTTTGCAACAATTCCTGCATAATAGTATGTGGGTGGCTTATATTCCTGAATCCTTGGTTTCAATGACCAATATAAGTGCATCAAACTTTGTATTTCTAAATGCTAGTTTTGAATTAGTGTTTGGCCTTGCGCTCATGTTTGGTTTATTTACAAGATTATCAGCTCTTTTGTTAGGCCTTCATATGCTAGATATTATGTGGGTTGTTGGATATGGAGATACTGGTGTCAGAGATTTGGGAATAGCTATAGGAACCCTTGTTGTGTTTATGAATGGAGCAGATGTCTTTTGTATACAGCAAAAGAAAGATCAAGTGCAATCTCAGGCCTTATTAAAATAAAAGTTTAAATATAAAACAAAATAATGAATTCAAATAATCAATTGTATAAAAAAAACGGAATATTACTGGGTGTCGTTGCTGTACTTGCTGTTGTAATAGTCACATATTCGCAGGAAAAAACCTCTTCAAATGTAGCTGTTGACACATCAACACAGCAAAGTACATCGGAGGTATCAAATAATGTAGTTGCAAATAATCAGACTTCAGATGATTCTGAGTCTGATGATGATAATACGCAGGCTCCATCCAACACCATCCCAGCAGTAGTAACAACGCAGGTTGGTACTACAAAGAAGGGTGTGTCTACAAATAATTACAAGAATGGAACATACACTGCCGATGGTACTTATGGAACACCAGATGGAGATGTGACAATAAGGGTTAGTCTTACAATCGCAAATAATATAATTACTGACTCAAATGTAACATCAGTCTCAGGAGATAGAACATCTGTAAGGTATCAAGAGAAATTTATTTCTGGATATAAACAGTATGTGATTGGAAAAAATATTGCAGACCTTAAGTTATCAAAAGTCTCCGGTTCATCTCTAACACCTGAAGGCTTCAATAAAGCTTTGTCTAGTATAAAGACACAAGCAGCTGCATAATTAGCGTTATACTGAATTGACGGAAATTTATGACTCAATTTAATTTTAAAGCGATAGGTACAACATGGCAGATAGATATATATAAGGAGCTCGATTCTCAAAAGGAAGAGGAGCTCCTTTTGATTATAAAAAATAGAATAGAAGTTTTTGAGAGTAATTATTCAAGATTTAGAGAGGATTCTATTGTAACAAAAATTTCCAAACAGGTAGGGGAATATGGGTTACCAGAAGATGCTGAGAAGATGATGTCTATATATCACGAGCTTTATAATCTGACAAACGGTTTCTTTTCTCCATTTATGGGTAATCTTTTATCTGATGCGGGGTATGACTCTAATTATTCTTTACAGCCTAAGGATGAATTGAGTGTGCCTCCAGAATGGAATGACGTATTTGAGTATTCTCATCCAAAACTTACGGTTAAGAAATCTGTGATGCTTGATTTTGGAGCGGCAGGTAAGGGTTATATTGTAGACATAATAGGGGAGTTACTAAATAGCGAAGGTGTTGACGAGTATTGTATTGATGCTGGTGGAGACATTTTGCATAAAGGTAAAAATACAATTAGGGTGGGCTTAGAGAATCCAAAAAACTTAGATCAGGTTATTGGTGTTTGTACATTACAAAATGGAAGTATCTGCGGATCATCAGGTAACAGAAGGTCTTGGGGAAAATATAATCATATAATGAATCCAAAAACATTAGAATCTTCAGATGAAATTATTGCAATTTGGGTGACTGCAAAAACTGCCATGATTGCTGATGCACTGGCTACATGTTTGTTCTTTGTTGACGCAAGTATGTTGGCCCCACTTTATGATTTTGAATATGTACTAATTAGAAAGGATTTTTCTATGGAGAAATCGGAAGGTTTTCAGGGGGAGTTTTTCTAGTTTGATTTACCATTAAGATATGGGGTTGGTCACCATAAAGCCTGAGACTCGGTGGCTTTTTTTTGTGATTAATATATACTTAGTTTGTCTAACATTTAATTTGGCTAAGTATAATACATGAAATTAACCCAAAATAACAAAAAAAAGGCTGTAACAAAGGTTGTAATGGAAAATGAGCTTCAGGATGCTTTCATGAAATTTCACAAGAAATTTGTTATTGGTTTAAGAAAAGAGGCTGATAATCTTCATTTTACGATTTCCCAGCTTGAGATTCTTAGGTTTGTAATAGAGAATAAAAACCCCACAATGAAGAGCATAGCTTCTCATTTGGATGTTACAGCACCATCTGCTACATCTTTGATTGAAACACTTTATGAAAAAAAGTTAGTTAATCGAAAAAGCGACCCTAAGGATAGACGAGGGATTCTTATTTCAGCAACTCCAAAGACAATAAAATTGTTTTCTATGTTTAAGGATATAAAGGTTGGAATTATTAGGGAAATGTTGGTACCCCTTACAGAAGAAGAAAAAAAACAGCTTACAGTTATTCTTAATAAAATTAATTAATTAATCAGTGTTGCGCCAAAAGGATGGAGACGCGACATGAGTTCTCAAAAAAAATGAAAAATAAAATAATCAGCATATTTCAGAAACCTAAAATTGTAATTTCAGCATCAATGGTTGTTGCAATAATTATCGGAGCGTCACTTTATAATTATGTTGGTAATGCTCCTTCCGTCGTACTTCCTTTAGATCAAAATCTTGCTATATCAGTTGAAGGAACATCTAGTAACTCAGTGAACCTTGCTTTTGTTAAAGCAGGGCGTGTCGCTACAGTTACTGTTCGTTCTGGAGATATTGTAAAAGCAGGTGACGTACTGGCAACTCTTGAGGCAGATGATGCAAAAGGTGCGGTGAATCAAGCAAGGGGGTCACTTGAGCTTGCGAAAGCACAGTATGCATCACTGAATGTTCAATATGCTAGTGCAAAAAAACAACAAGATGTGCTGGTTGCAAATGCTTATAGAACAATGTTATCTAGTAATCTTATTGCAGTAGGTAAAGATAATTATAATGAAAATGCAACAGTAGATAATAGTTTAATTCCACAGATAAGTGGGACGTACACCTGTGAAAAGGAAGGTGAATATGTTGTAGCACCTTATTCATCGGGTGTTGTATCAGGCTATTCATTTAATGTAACAGGGCTTGAAGATGGTAATGGAAGTGTAACATATTTTGCTCCACAGCCTCTTGGTTCATGTGGTTTATTTATTCAATTTCCATCAGGATATTATTCTGCTTCAACTAAGTGGGTAATAAGCATTCCAAACAAACGTTCTGTTAGCTACGTTGCAAATAGAAACGCATATGATCTAGCTGTAACAACTCGTAATCAAGTATTAAGTCAGCTAGAAGCAAATCTTGGTAAGAATGGATCTTCAGAGGCCAATATTGCACAAGCTACAATAAATTCTGTGCAGGGGTCATATGAAATTGCTTTGGCTGCGTATAAGAATTATACAATTGTCGCTCCAATGGACGGGGTTGTATCATTTGTTGATTCACATTTAAAAATTGGTGAATCAGCTATTGTAAATAAGACACTTCTAACAATCGTAAAACAATAATCATTTGGGGTCAGGCACCATGGTGCCTGACCCCAAAATCAAAATACAAAATATGGAAAATCCTAACAATACAAAAAAGAGTTTCTTTAAAAGGCCGTTGGTTCAAAGTGTGACTGGTATAATAGTAATATTTGGTATACTCGGAGGTCTTCTTTATTTGAAATCAACCTCAGCTTATGTTTCTATTGATATGTCTCAAATTTCTGCTCCAGTTATAAATGTTGGACCAGAAGCTGAGGGTATTCTTTCAGAGGTTTATGTTAAGGCGGGTGACAGGGTTACTGTTAATCAATCATTAGCACGAGTTGGTTCAGAAGTACTCTCTGCAAAAACTGCAGGTGTAATTATTAATGTGCAAAATACTCCAGGGCAAGTGTTTATGGCAGGAGCTACAGTTGTATCAATGATTGATCCTAATCAATTGAGAGTGGTTGGGAAAATTGATGAAGATAAAGGTCTATCTAGAATTAAAGTTGGCGATACTGCTGTGTTTACCGTTGATGCATATGGTAGTACACAATTTATGGGTATTGTTGATGAGGTTAGCCCAACATCAAATCAATCAGGTTCTCTATTTAGTATTTCTGATAAACGTGAAATAAAACAATTTAATATAAAAGTTAGATATGATATTTTACTTCATCCAGAATTCAGGAATGGTATGTCTGTAAAATTAAGGGTTTATGCAAAATAATAAGGAGGAAGGTAGAACAAAACTTCAGTGGTGGATTCTTCTTACTGTTATAGTGGGTACTTTTTTGGGGCGTCTTGATCAGACAATTGTTAACTTGGCTTTGCCTAAAATCATTAATGATTTTGGGCTTACCATCTCGTCTGCAGGTTGGATTGCCACAGCTTATATTATTGCAAATGCAGTGTTTGTTCCAATCTGGGGAAAGCTTGGTGACTCACTTGGAAGGAAGAAAATATATATATTAGGATTTTCGATTTTTATTGTTGGATCAGTACTGGCTGGTCTTGCTTGGAATCTTCAATCGATGATTGTTTTTAGAATCATTCAAGCAATTGCAGGGTCCGCTGATTATCCAACAGCTATGGCTATTATTGCTATAACCTTCAAGGAAGGAAAGCAAAGAGCACAAGCGCTTGGTATATGGTCATCATCTTTTGCTGCCGCTACAGTTTTTGGCCCGCTTATTGGTGGTCCACTTATTGATAATTTTGGATGGCGTTCCGTGTTTCTTATTAACCTACCGATTGGAATTATAGGAATCTGGATGGCTTTTCATTTTATTAACGAGTCTGTTGCTCCAGTTAAATCAAAACATTTCGATTGGTGGGGAGCACTGACTCTTGGGGGTATGCTTTCATCTCTGGTTTTGGTGCTGGAGAAGGGGAACGATTGGGGATGGCTTTCATCAGGAAGTATGATTTCATATTTTATAATAGTCACACTTTTTGGATTATTTATAAAAATCGAACAGAAAACAAAAGAGCCTATTGTTGATTTGAAATTCTTTAAGATACCCGCCTTTGTTTATGCACTTATTAACAACTTTGTTGTGTTTATGGGTATGATGGGAGGATTATTTTTAATACCGGTATTTGCACAAACATTTTTGGGATACACAGCAAGTCAATCTGGATATTTATTTATGCCCCTTGCTGCAGCGATGATGATTGCTTCACCTCTTGGGGGTTCATTAACTGGTAAGGTACAGCCAAGATATATTATTTTCGCGAGTACGATTGTAGCGTCAATTGGAATTTTTATGCTTTCTTTTCTTGATGCAAAATCAACAGCGATGGATATAATGGTTCCATTATCTGTGATGGCCTTTGGTCTTGGCTTTGGTATGGCTCAACGTACGAATATCGTCGCATCAGTTGTCGACCTTAATGAAATTGGCATTGCGTCATCAATACTCGCACTTGTTAGAAATATTTCTGGAGCTGTTGGTATCGCGTTATTTGGTACGATTTTGAGCAATAGGATCAGTACAAACATCCTATCTATAAATCAAATGAGTATATTGAATAGTACTAATCCAACTACCATTCAACAGTATATGTCACTTGTTGTTTTGAAGGCCCAGATAAACGCTTATAATTATGTGTTCCTAATTGCAGCTGCGATAGTTTTTGTTGGAGCATTTACTTCATTATTTATAAAAATCAAGAATGAAAGAGTAAACGTAAAAGTGATGGTGGAATAAATTATGCAATTTACCTCGAGTAGGTTCCAAATATCTCCGATTGATCTAAAATGTGCCCTCTCATTGCTTCAAGAAGAATATTTTTTGTTGAGCCTTTCTCGATTTCAAGACGTGAATCTAGGGCGTATACTTTAAAAAAATATCTATGAGTAGGGCCTTTTGGTGGGCATGGTCCTAGGTATGCAATTTTTCCCGAGCTATTCACTCCCATAGTTCCTTCTTTGCCAAATCCTTCATTTAATTCAGTTGTATTTGGTGCAATATTCCAAATTAAAAAATGACTCCATGTTCCACTTGGTGCGTCAGGATCCTCGACAATTATCGTAAGGGACTTAGTTTTGGAAGGGACGTTTTTTATCGATAATGGTGGTGGGGTATTGGCTCCATCACAGCTATACTTAAAAGGTATCTTTTCTCCATTGCTAAATGCCGAGCTTGATATGCTTATTCCCATTGGTAGATTTACTTGTGTTTCTGTTGTAGCCTTATTAGGTGATGAGGTAGTTTCATTTTTCATAATTGTTTTATTGAATATAAATGGTGTGGCAATTACTAATAAAAAAATAATTATGATAATTATAATATTTTTTTCTTTCATGCATTAATTATCTCACTTGTTTTTGAAAAAACAAGATATAAATAATTGGTCTTGAGTTTTAGGAAAAACGTGGTAATATATTGAATTAGACCTCTGGCTCATTGAGACGAGACACTGTTTGCCTGTCAGGCATCAATTCAACAAGTAGAAACAAGATATCATGGCTTTTGGAACACAATGCACGGAATGTGGTTATTTGGAATCTGATCATTATACGAGGAAGTTTGTTTTTGGACCTCCTACTGGACACGGTGTCCGTGGTTATCAAAAAACTCTGGACAATTGCTCTGGCTTCAAGTCTGACAATGTGGGTGTGGAATTTTCATTTGTCTGCCGTCCTACTTGCCTCAATGGCATTAATGGCGAAGCTGACTTTGATGGTCTCTCCAAGATCCCTTACCTTAGTGGTCTTCCTTATATCGTTGTCTTGATCAGCAGAATGAAGGAGTATCATCGTAATCTGAAAGTGGCCTCGGCTACTTCTGAACGGCGAGTGGTTGGTAGTGAGATAGCGAAAGTGGGGACACTGATCATGTTCTAGGAACGAATATGATTATGATTCGAAACACGGCCCGCCTGCTTAAGCAGGCGGGCCAATTAATTTACCTTAATTTTATATCTTGTATTCTGTTATTTTACTATCACCTCCAGTTTTTCATGAAAAATCTCAGAAGATTCCTTTATATATCTCTCAATATTATTTTTGAAATATGGTGGATTGGCCTTTTGAATCTGACCAATAATATAATATGCAACAGCCATTAATGTTCCATAATTAAATTTTTCTGATAGGGGAATATTTATTCTATTTTTTCCAAATAAATTATTTTCATAACCGAGGCTTATAAATAGCTCTGTATCAGATTCAGTTACTGTCTTTGCGTGCTTTGTTTGTTCTGGGGTATAGACTCGACCTACAAGCATTGGTCCAAATAACTCGTCAAACTTTGTAATAAGCATTTCTCTTAAATTTTCAAACTCATTTGGGATGATTATAAAATATGCATTATACTTAGATAAGTCTGTGGGTATAATATTTTTTATACTTTCTATCGTTTCAATAATTTGTGATGGGTTTTCTTTTGTTTTAGATAAAATCATACCAAGATAGGTAGAGGTATTGTATGTGTAAGGTTCTGTATTTTTATTAAAGATATATGTGTGATCAACAATCCTTCCAGCCTGTGAGTTTTCTGTATTTGTGAAAAGAATTGATTCAATTTTTCTATTCTTAAGTTCTTCTGCAATTATCGGTGCGTGTTTTCCTCCTGATGCTGATAATATAACCGCCCCATCTATATTTTTTGTAGTGTCTAATTTTTTAATGAAATTACTCTCATCTGCAAAGACAGCATCGGTATCCTCAAAAATTATTTTTCCAGCTACTAGGGCATTACTACTTCCTAATACAATGGGTCTATTGAAGCTAATGTCTTCCAATTTTGGAATACCTTTCTTTTTGAATAAATCCAGAGCGTTTATAGCGCATTCATCTAAATCGATAAGTTTACTTGTGTCTATCATATGTTCTGATTATCTCATGCTTGATATGTTAGATGATATTGACAAAAGTTGTTACACAATTTCTTATGTGGTTTAAGGTTGGTGTGTCTGGTGTTAAATATGGTTTATATGTATACTGTTAGTATTACTTTTCTAAGAAGCTCTAGAAGCTCAAGTATATTTTTATTTCTCTAAATATACAATTTTGGACAAATTATTTTTAAATGAGCAAAGATGCCAATGCGGCAAGCTTCTACTTAAGGGGCTGTTTTTTGACGGTGCACTTGAGATAAAGTGTAAGAAATGTGGAACCATAAATAGAATAGGTAGCATAAAATTGGCTGATGATGATACTCATTATATGCTTATAAGAAATAGTAAGGGCGTTATTACAAACGTTAGTCAATCAGCTTGTCTTCTTTTAGGATACACACATGAAGAATTGATAGGGAAAAACTTTAGTGAAATAAATCCACTTCTATCTAAAAGACTTGATGAAAGTTTCTTCTTTACTGACTCATTATTGGGCGACGACAATTATATAAAATTTGATACTACTCATAGAACTAAGGATGGAAGGAATGTTCCAATAAATGTAGTAGCAAGATTATATCATCCAACTGAAAGTGATAAACAAATATTGTTGCTTGCTGAATTAATTGATGAGGAAAAGAATGAGAATGTTTCTAAAAAAAATGACTTGGAGTTTATGGCTAATGTCTGTGATCTATATTTTGATATTGATAAAAATGGAATGATAGAATATGTTAGTCAGTCCGCTGAAAAAATCACAGGATACTTACAAGATGAGTTTGTTGGAAAGAAGTTTTTTGATTTTACAACTGATGGAGATACAGAAGAGGCTATAAAAATCTTTAAAAATTTCTCATTACTTGGACAGCCTTATAGAATAAACAGTAGGGCTTTTTTGAACAAAAAAGGTCATACAATGAGTGGAGAAATGTATTTTGCCCCTAAGTATAATGATATGGGTAATTTTGTTGGTTATTGTGTGTTGTCTTGGTTAAAAAATAACAAGTAATTTTGACTACTTGTTATTTAAACTGGGAATCTATATCAAAAAATTATAGTATCTGATATACTATATTAAGCAGAAAACCCGAGGTTCTAGAAGCCCGTGATCTATTTATAGGTTCGGGTTTTTTGCTTTTTTAAATAAGGTTTATAGGGTATTTTTAAATAATTCAACAGAAGAAGTAGTTCGTCGAAATAAGGAATGAATTTTCGTTTTATGCTATGATTTGCCTAGAAAAGGTCATTGACTGGTGTTAAAAATCGTTCAAATTCAACAACAAACAAATAGAAGGCTATTAATCATGAATGCAAAAACTAATGATAGTTTAGTATCAGTGAGCGCCGATTCAGTTAAGCTACCGCCCATCATTCAAGGTGGAATGGGGGTTGGAGTTTCTGGTTGGAGACTTGCAAATGCTGCAGCTCGTGCGGGTGCAATTGGCACCGTATCACTTACTGCGGTCGCCAACCTGTTGGCATATGTATTACAAAAAGGTGATCCAACTGGCGATTATCGTAGGTCACTAAAAAGATTTCCATATCCAAAAATTGTGGAGATGGTTATGAATGCATATTTTGTCGATGGTGGTATTAAGGAAGGAAAGAAGCAAAAACCTGTCCCGATGTATACCTTCGAACCCTCAAATTTATTGATGGGTTTAACAATTTGTGCGAGCTTTGTATTTGTAGATTTGTCGAAGGAAGGTCATTCAAAACCTATCTTTATCAATCTACTTCATGAAGTTCCGATGCCGAATCTTTACAGTGTACTGGGTGCGATGCTTGCTAACGTTGATGGTGTTGTAATGGGTGCTGGTATTCCAAAAGAAATGCCAAAGCTCATTGATGACATTATGAATGGCGAAAGGATCACTTATCCAATTTACGTCGTTGGTCAGGACAAAGTTCCTGGTTCCGATAAAAACACTGTGGACTTGGTGTTTGATTGTGTTTCGTTTTTTGGAGAAAGACTGTACATCAAGAATCGTCCTTTGTTTTTACCTATTGTGGCATCCAATACGCTTCTTGAGCGTTTGCATAAAACATATCCAGGAAAAATCTATGGATTTATTATTGAGGCTCCAACTGCTGGCGGGCATAACGCTCCACCTCGCGGAAAGGACTTAATACTGAATGCTCGTGGGGAACCTGTGTATGGGGAACGTGACGTTGTGGATTTTGCTAGGGTAGCAAGTTTGGGTGTTCCATTTTATATTGCTGGTGGACTTGCTTCTCCTCAGGGTCTACGCTACGCACAAAGTGTTGGAGCAAATGGTATCCAAGTTGGATCGGCTTTTGCTTTTTGTGAGGAATCTGGCACTCGAGAGGATTTAAAAAGCCAGTCTAGAAAGCTGGGCTTCAATGGTAGTCTCGATACTTTTACTGATGGCGATGCATCACCTACAGGTTTTCCATTCAAGGTTTCTAGAGTCTCTGAAACGCTTTCTGAAGAAGTCGTATATAATGAGCGCAAGCGCGTTTGTAATATTGGGCTACTGAGGACGGCATATATCAAGGATGACGGAAGCATTGGATTTAGGTGTTCTGCTGAACCTATCGACAATTTTGTCAGTAAAGGCGGTTGCATAGAGTGCACAAAACGTACTGTGTGTCTCTGTAACGCTCTCATGTCTACAGCGGGAGCAAGAGATGGAGAGAAGCCCATTCTTACCGCCGGTGACTCCTTAGGGTTCTTCAAAGTATTTATGGCGCATGAAGATGCTACATACTATGCGGAGGATGTCGTGAGGTACATTGAAGGTGTGTGATTTGTTGGTAGTTTTGATATGGGGCCGCATGCGAGTTTACTCGCATGCGGCCTTTTTTTTAGGTTAGGCACGGTAGTGACTTATGACAATACAAATACTAGTGCTACCTGACCCCGATATAAAATCAATATGATATAATTACAATCATGGAGAAACTGAAAGAAAATAAAAGAATTTTTTACATACCGGGTTGGATGGATATAGGGGAAATATATGGTTTTAAAAATAATCTTGATATTTGGGATAATGAAATTAATCTTGATGAAAGAATTGATGCAGATACTGTGATTGCTCACAGTCTTGGTTCAGTGGCGCTTTTGTATAATTGGAATATATATAGAAATTTTAGGATTATTCTAATCAATCCTGTATTTGTAAAAGATAATATATTTATTCGGTGGTCTAAATATATTATATTTGAAGGGGTAAGAAGTCCTGTTAAAAGAATTAAATTAATGTTATTTGCTGTACCTGCTTTTTATAAAGCAATGAAATTATTTAGTATTCCTGTTGTAGATATTATAAATATCGTACCACATGATAAAATAACAATAATTATGGGTGAAAAAGATAGATACTTGTGTGATAAAAGAATCGTAAATAGTTTAGAAAAAAAAGGTGTAGATGTTGTTAGGGTAAAAAATGCGGGACATAATTATAATTCAAATATTGAGGATGAGATAATGAAGATATTGTAAAATGGTAAATTTATGCCCGGCAGACCATGGGTCTGCCGGGCATTTTTGGGTTTGTAGATTTCCCGCACTAGGCGTTATATCTGAAAGTTGTTTGTGCCAGCGTCATCAACGTCAGCGTTAATACAAGCAAGTCCATGAAGATGAACTCGCCCGTCGGTAATCACTTTGAGGGGGCATTTCATGTGATTAGATTGCATACTTGCAAGCTTACACCAATTTGCCAAAAGGCAGTTATTGTAGAAATCACATCCTTTCTCAAATTCTTTGCGTTTTTTATCAAAAGCAACCGCTCCTCCATATTTTATGTAATGCTCAATCAGCCATTCTGGGTGTTTCTGTAGTTCCCATTCGTCACATCCATGCTCGACGCATGTCGCATGTCGATTAATGGGGCAGGTAAGTGCCTGAATAATCTGTTTGAGGTTATACAGCGTTGGGTCAAATTCTGCATAAATTTCCTTCATAAAGTGCTCCTTTGTTGGTTTTCTTAGCCTTGACTAGTATATAAAATTATGTCAGAAAAATCAATGTTTTGGCTTTTTACTCAAGAAATATTTTTCCATTCCATAATATGAAAGCGTTGCTAGCACGTACACGGTAGTCAATGATAGCCCCATAGATATGAACCAATTGATAATGGACATGTGCCATATATCGATTCCGAAGCAATACATAGAAAGCAGTACTATAACAAATGCAATCATGTGATATGAATATAATCCATAAGAAATCTTTCCAAGCGAGGTAAGTATTTTTGATCTCCCGATTTTAAAAATTGATCCACTTGATTCATTCTGCTCAAAAATTATAAGTGCATAGGTAGAGGCTAGGATTAGAGGAAATATCGAAACAAAAAGGCTGTAAAAAATAGAATGAGAAATTAATGCGTCAGTAGCATAATGTCTTCCTGCTATAATTAGTATTAAAAATGTATACAGTAAAGCAATGATTTTTTTTGGAGCAACTTTGATCTTAGAAAATAAACCATCCATTAAATTATTTTTAGTATAAAGTAAGTATGCTAAAACTGATCCAACTGCTAAATCGGACATAACAGAAAATGTCGAATATGATATCATGTCTGGAAAAAAAGCATAAAAATATCTATATAAACACGATATTAAAATAATAGTGCTTAGGAATTTCAATAGATGTTTCCTGGGAAGAAAAGCTATTACAAATGGCCAAACTAGATAGAATTGCTCTTCAACTGATACTGACCAAAGAACAGCTGTTGGCACATTAGTACTCAAAGCGCCATTGAAGTTAGCAAGAAAAAATATATAGTTAGGTAGTACTGAGAACAATGGGTTCATCAGAAAAACAAAACTTTCAGAGCCAATAATTAAGCGCGCTATTACTGGTAATATAAAAAAACCAACAATAAGAGTTGTGAAATACACCGGCCATATTCTAAGAATTCTTTTAAGATAGAAACTTTTCAAAGATACCTTACCATTATTATCTTTTTCTCTAATCAATAGGTAGGTAATCAAAAAACCAGAAAGTACAAAGAAAAATGATACGCCAACATCTCCATTTACTAGAATATACTTTTTAAATAGCTGATAAAAATAAGAATTATTGTCATACCCTAGAAATAACGATGCATGAGAAATAAAGACAGCAAAAAAAGCTATGAACCTAAGTCCATCAAGATTTTCAAAATATAAAGGTTTATGATGGTTGTCCGCCATCGCATCGTTTGTTACTACAGACACTTGAATATTTTTAATTACTCACTTAAAACACCATCAAATTCTGGTCCGTCTTTTTCCGCTTCCTCCTTGGTTAATCTTACGACACCATCTTTGTGATGAGCAGGAGAGTAGATTGTGTACATTTTTAAGTCTTCTGTATCTGAGGTATTAATAATATTGTGTTGAGTATTTGAAGGAACGATTATTACATCACCATCCGCTACTTCATATTCAGTCTCACCAACAATTACTTTTCCATGTCCCTTTTCAAAACGGAAAAATTGGTCATTTTCAGTATGAACTTCAAGGCCAATGTCTTCACTTGGTTTAAGTGACATAAGCACTAATTGCATATGAGCGCCTGTATAAAGCACTTTTCTAAAATTAATATTTTCTAATGTTTCTTTTTCTATGTTTTCTTTATATCCTTTTTTCATAACGATATTGTAGCATATTTGCTATTTGAGGTATAATATAAACATTAATATGCGTTACAAATTCTTCGCTAATTCTCAGAAGTCATGGCAAGCAATGTTTAATGCTATTTCTGTTGCTAAAAAATCTGTATATCTCGAGATGTATATTTTTCAGGATGGGATGGTGGAGTTTGATTTTTTGAAGTTAATAAAACAAAAAGCCTCAGAAGGTTTGAGAGTTAGAATAATTTTAGATTCATTTGGAAGTTCAAATTTGAGTAAAAAAGCAGTAATGGAAATTAGAGAATCAGGGGCAGAGATATTCTTTCTAAGTTATCTTTTCCACAGAACACATAGAAAAATTTTGATTGTCGATGAACAAGTAGCTTTTATTGGAGGTGTAAATTTTCAGCAAAGCTCATCGCTTTGGAACGATTTAGTTGTGCAATCAAAAGGAAAGTTGGTATCTGTTATAATTAGATCTTTTGCAAAGTCTTATGTAGAGTGCGGAGGTCTTGATCAATCCATTATTTCGCTTAGTAAAAGGAATAATGTTCATAGAAAAATTCCTAGAATCAGAAAGAAAATGCACGATTGGATTATAGAGCATTCGCCTGTGAAGAATAGATTTCGTCTAAAAAAGATTTACACAAATCATTTATCGAAAGCTAAAAAGGACATAGTTCTTTTAACCCCGTATCTTATACCAAAGCGATGGTTTATTGGCTTGCTCCACCAGGCACATCTTCGGGGTGTTAATGTTGAAATTTTAGTACCAAGAGACACTGATCATTATGTTATAGATAGAATTAATTACTATTATATGTGTAAGCTCTCTAAACTCGGAATAAAGTTTTATCTGGAGCCAAAAATGAATCATGCAAAAATTATGGTTATTGATTCTAAGGATGCAATTATTGGATCAAATAATTTGGATTTCTTATCATTTGAATTTAACTCCGAGATTGGCATTTTCTTTAAAGATCCTCATGCAATCTTGAAAATCACGAAAATAATTGATGTATGGAAAAAAGAATCAGTTTTTTTTGATCCAGGTTCATGTAAAATGAAGTGGTTTGATTATGTCTTGTTTCCTGTTATAAGTTTATTTTTGCGATTTCTCTAACGTCTGAATTAGGTTTAATAAAAAAAGATGGGGCTTGCGGCAGATGCCGCAAGCCCCATCAGGGGTTACAATCTTATTTGTTATAGGCCATGAACTGCTTCTTATCGGGCAGCTCAAGCCCTCTGGACATCCAGTATCCGGTGTACATGCGTTCTTTCAAACGCGGCCTCAACTCCGAGTCTTTCAGCTTTCCCAATGGGGCGGCTTTGACTATCATAACTGTTGACCAGTTGCTGATAATCTCTCGTGATGAATATACATCGATCACTGGGCGGGTAGCCCATTCCTTTCCTAGTCCATCTTGCTTCGCAAGTTGACGTGATGCTCTTCTGGCGGTTACTGCTCCTCCAATATCCACAGCGAGATAGAGGTTTGTGACCCCTTTCTTTGTAGTCATCAGAACGAGTGAGCCAAACGGTATGACCCTGGGGTCAGTTGCGATTGTCCCAATAACCTTGGAGTTTCCTTCACGGAGTTTAACGCCCGTTTTGGAATCTCCATTCAATGTACCTGGATCGCAGTGAGGTTCAGACTTGTGATACTTGGTCACGCAGACCTCCATGTAGCACAATTCCAACCTATTACAATCCCTATCTCTGTTGTGATTTTTGTTTTCTCCATCACCCTTGGCGTTGGTAGTGCCAAATGGGATTATAGTGATGAATGCTGCAAAAATAGCAACTTTCTTTATATGTATCATCAGTCTTTTTTATGGTTCACTTAGCACCGACAGTTGTGTACTCGGTCCTTATTACTTGTAATCTATTTTTGACGATGTGTCAAGTTTTTTACCAAAAATAAGGCTAATATGAGCCATTCTGTAATATATGATGTAGAATAGCGTCAAAATCAAGTAAGTTATGTAAACAAAAATACACATCTGGTTATTGATGTGTATTTTTGTTTTTTCCGACTTTGTGCTCGGGGCGGGACTCGAACCCACACAGGCTTACGCCTACGACATTTTAAGTGTCGCGTGTCTACCATTCCACCACCCGAGCTTTTTTATTTTTATTCAATCCTCTATGAGTAGGCTGCAAACTATGACAATTTGGGCAAAGTATCTGCAAATTAGATATTCTATTGTCCATATTATCACCATTTATATGGTCTAGTTCTAAAGGTAATCTTCCTTCGGCTGTTGTTTTGTTCCAACCACATATCTCACATTTCTTTTCCTTTAAGCCTTCTTTAAATAAACGCTTTTTAAGTTTGTGACTTTGAAATGTGCTGTTTACTACAAGAATATCTTTAGTTGGAATTAAAGGTGTCTTATCAGAAAATTTTTTACCCTTGCTCCACCCTCTACCTGTAAAATGTGCTATCGAAACATTGTATTCCAAAACATATTTCTTTATTTGAGTATAATTTCCTCCAGCCTCAACTAATGCAAGTTTTTTCAGAACCTGCCTATAGCTTGTAGATTCGGAAACTGACTTGATAAGTTGATCTTTTGACCATTTTCTTTTTCTCATTTAAAGATTTTGTACGGAAATATGTAAAACAAATTTTACATGAGGCGTAGGCCGGGATCGAACCGGCGCATAACGATTTTGCAAATCGCCGCGTTAACCACTTCGCCACTACGCCAAACCGTCACTGTCCTATATTTAGTCTTATTCAACCAAATCTAACCCTGACATTTTGCTATTTTAGCATCCTGTCAATATTCTGTCTATTCAATTCACCAAAGTCTATTTTGAAATCAAAGAAGGGTATAATACCTAGCTTTGACTTAGCTTTTACATAACTTCTGAACTCCTTACATTTTCTATTAGCAAATTCTTCAACAACTGGGCCTTTATCTTCTGGTAAAACACTAAGAAGGATTGTTGCTTTCTTAGCTCTATCGCCAAGAATGACATTAGTAACAGTAACAAGAGATGTTCTGTTTGCTTCACGTGACATAAACTCCATAGCCAATTCTTTAATGATATGAATAGCCCTTTCGTCTCTATGTGGTTTTATTATTGCTTTAGATTTCATGTTTTTTTGTTGGGGTCAGGCACCATGGTGCCTGACCCCAAAGTATTACTTTATGATTTTGTGGAATGTTTCCAATTTATCTCCAGCTGTTATTTCAACCTTTGACTCAACCATAGCTCCAAATTCTTTTCCTTCTTCAACTGAACCAATTTTAGCCTTAAGGTGTTGAAGTTCACGAACACGACCTCTACCAATTTCAATATCGCGTCTAAGAATTTTAACTTCATCGTTAAATGAAATCATTCCAGTTTCAACTCTTCCTCCAAGAACTTGTTTGTCCTTGCTTGCGCTAAATATTTTAAGAACCTTAATCATTCCTTTAGTTTCTTCAATTTGAGTTCTTGGTCTATGTTCTTCTGCAAATTCTTGTAACCATTCTGTCATCTTGTAAATGATATTGAATGTCATTATATGAATTCCATTTTTGTCCGCCATGGACTTTGATCCACTATCAATCTTTGTGTTGAATCCAAGAATAACTGTTCCAGCTTTTCCTGAAGCTAGTTTGACGTCTTTTTCTAGAATATCTCCAATACTCATCGCAATAATTCTAATTTCTACATTAGGAACTTTAATTTTATTTTCGATTTCATACTTCACAGCCTCCGCAGATCCTGAAGTGTCTGCTTTGATAATTACAGGAAGAACAACTGTATCAATAATCTCTTCACCATTTTCATGAGCAAGAGCATTAGCTTTGTTTGTAGCTGTAATTCTGTCTATAACACGAACCTTTTGAATAGCTTCAGATCTTTCTCTTGCTTTTATTAATTCTTCTGCAACATAAGCCTCAGCTGTTTTTTTGCTTCCAAATGTAAAGCATACTCCACCAACCTCAGGCTCTGCTGTCCAACCAACAACTCTAACTGGAGTAGAAGGTCCAGCTTCTTTTAATGGCTTTCCTAGAAAGTTTTCCATAATTCTAACAGGAGACAATGCTGTTCCTGAAACAATAAATGATCCAGTGTAAAGTGTTCCATTCTTAACAATTAGTGTTGCAGAAACTCCTCTAACTTTATCTCTATTTGCTTCAATAACAACACACTCTGCTTCAGCAAATGGATCTCCATTAATCTCATCAACTTCTGCAGTTAGTAAAATTAAATCTAATAGTTCATCAACACCAGCTCCTGTCTTACCAGAGAATGCTATCCATGGAATACTGCCTCCATAACCTTCAACATAGATTTCATTCTCTGCCAGGGAAAGCTTAACTCTATCAATGTCAGCGTTTGGCTTATCGATTTTACTGATTCCAACAATGAAAGGAAGTCCTGCATCTTTGATTGCTTTAAGAGCATCTAGTGTTTGAGGTTTAACTCCGTCTTCAGCTGATACAACAAGAATTGCAATGTCTGCTGCTGTTGCACCACGCGCTCTGATCGCGCTAAATGATTCATGACCTGGAGTATCAATAAATACTATTGTCTTTTTTTGTTCCTTACCATTAGCATCAACGGCAGTATGGTCAACTTCATAAGCTGACATTCTTTGTGTAATTCCTCCCACCTCTTTATCAACCACATTAGTTTTTCTGATGTAGTCAAGAAGTGTTGATTTACCGTGGTCAATGTGGCCCATTACGACAACTACCGGCGGTCTAGAGTCTGATGTTTGAATTTCCATTTAAACCCTAATATATAATATTTTTAGGGATTTGGCAAACTACTTCCAGATAAGATTAAACCTTTGGAGACACTAATCTGTCATGCGCCATTGCAATTGATTTTGCTTCTTCTTCGGTTAGTTCGAATGTTGACTTGAATTTTTCAATTGGCTTTGCAAAAACGCTCATTCTGTCACTTGAATATAGACTTGAAAAAACTACTCCATCTCCTTGTTCATTTATGAAAGCCGTTGAAAAGCTTTGATTTCCACCAGATCCAGTTCCTTTAAATGGATTGAATCTTAGTGTATCCACTCCTTGTATTCCATTTCTTAGGCGTTTTTCAACTAGTGTTAGGTACTCCTGAGATTCCTTTTTGAAGACCTCTAGGTCATCAATATGCTTAATCATTGAAGTGATACTTTCTTCAATTGATTTTGCTCCGCTTTTAAGAAGGTTTTTTAACCTCATTTGTATTCCGATAACCATTATTAGAAGAATCAGGACGACTACAGAAAGTGCAATTAGTCCGATTGACAATATATCAGCGCTTAAATAAAACATAACACAAAGTATACAGAATCAGTCTTTTTTTGTATAGTGTAGTTATTAACCTTTTGTTAAAAATATGTCCAAAAGAATTTATCTAGATTATGCGTCAGTTACACCTATCGATAAGAAAATATCGAAGGAAATTTTACGTGTGTCACAAAAATATGTTGCAAATCCATCTTCATTATATAAAGAGGGGGTTGAGGTTTTAAATTTTTTAGAATCATGTAGAAATCGAGTTGCAAAAGCACTTGAGGTACATGCTGATGAAATTATTTTTACATCAGGTGGAACGGAATCAAATGCTTTAGCTATTAAAGGTGTAATTAAAGGATATATAGCGGAACAGACAAAAGCTGATGGACTGGATAGTGAAATTAATAATGATATTAATGGGGATATTATAATTCCACATATAATTAGTTCAACAATTGAGCATCCTTCAATTAGAGAACTTTTGAATAATTTAGAAAAAAAAGGAGAAATTGAATTAACCCTAATCTCGCCAAACGAAGAAGGAATTATTGAAGCATCAGAAATTTCTGAAGCATTAAAACCAAAGACTATACTGGTGAGTGTTATGTATGCTAATAATGAAATTGGAACAATTATGCCACTAGCCCAGATTGGAAAAAAGTTGAGAGAATATAAGCGAGGCCTTGGTAGAACAGAATTTGATATGCCGTTTTTGCACAGTGATGCATCGCAAGCAGTTCAATATTTATCAATGAGAGTTCCATCTCTTCATGTTGATTTAATGACAATGGACGGTGGAAAAATTTATGGACCACGTGGAGTAGGGGCTTTGTTTGTAAAAAGAATTGTTCCTTTTAAGTCAATTACAGATGGTGGTAGTCAAGAAAATGGAAGACGAGCCGGAACAGAAAATGTGCCGGGAATTGCAGGCTTTGCATTAGCTCTTGAAACAGCAGAAAAAGAAAAGACAAAAGAATTTACGAGGGTTGAGGTTCTTCGTAATATGCTTTTGGAATATTTGAAGTCATCAAAAATTGGCGATTCTAAAATGGGGGAGTTTTTTACAATAAATGGCACAATAGAAGAAGGACAAAGATTACCTAATAATTTAAATATTTGTATCAAAGAAATTGACGCAGAGTTTCTTGTCGTAACATTGGATGCAATGGGCTTGTGCGTTTCTTCTGTAACAAGTTGTAGAACACTTTCTGAAGATTCATATTCATATGTTGTTCAAGAAGTATCAGGGGACGGTTGTTCTAAATCATCTCTAAGAATAAGTCTAGGAAAATACACAACAAAGTCCGATGTAATTAAGGCGGGGAAGATGGTGGTGGAGGCGGTCACTAGAGTTTAAACTGATGCTCTAAATAAATCTTAAAAAAGAGATGCAATTCTGTTTATATTTTGTAAATAATATATAAATTATGATATAATTTTTATATATGAAAAAAAATGCAACAATATTATTACTCGCTTTGTTTTTGTCTATCAGCTTTTGTAATGTTGTAAAAGCAGATAGTGTGAGTCAAACCATAAATATTCCTAGTATTTATAACAATGGTCTAGTGTCAGCCCCCGGTTACTCAGTTCTGGTTGGTTCTAATCTGTACATTGCAAACTCAGGTAGTCCATCTGTCGCAGTCTCAATAATGGACACAACTACTGACCTAATTTCTTCCACAAGATTATCCTTTAATTATGGGGATGATACTCCGATGTATATGACGCTAGTTGGAACTAAATTGTATGTTTCCACATATGGAGGACTTGGTACTGATAATGTTTATGTGATGGATACCGTAACTGGCTCTACTACACCTACAGCGACAATAATAGTTGGTGATGGCGCTTTCTTTTCGATCCTTGTTGGTACAAAGCTCTATTCTGTAAATAAAAACTCAAATGATGTGTCTGTTATAAATACTATAACGAATACCGTAAGTTCTGCTATTAACGTTGGCACCACCCCGATATCCGCAACACTTGTGGGTACAAAGCTTTATGTGACAAACTCAGGCTCAAGTAATATTTCTGTTATTGATACAACAACGGATACTGTTACAAAAACAATAACAGTTGGCACGGCACCTCAAATGTCAGTTGTTGTTGGAACCAATCTCTATGTGGTAAATAAAACAACAAATAATATTAAAATAATAGATACAATAACAGATACAGCTTCATCAACGACTATAACTGTAGGAACTTCTCCAAGATCAATAACTGTGATTGGTACAAAACTGTATGTAAGTAATAATACGACAAACAATGTTTCTGTTGTTGATACTACAACAAACACAGTTACAGGTATTATTATTGTTAATGCTGGTCCAGTAAATTCAACAGCTGTTGGTACAAAATTATATGTTAACAACTTTGGTTCTAGTACTGTGTCAGTAATAGATGCAAATACAAATAGTGTTTTGTCTACTATTGCTGTTGCGTCGACACCAAAGTACTCAGTACTTGTTGGGACAAAGCTGTATGTGCACAACTCTGGAAAAAATATATCAGTTATAAATACGCTAACGGATACGGTTTTGTTAACCACTCCACAGAATATCAATTATTTGTCAACACCTTACAAAACAGTTCTTGTCGGCACAAAACTGTATATAGCAAACCAAGGATCAAGTAATGTCTCTGTAGTTGATGCTGTAACAAAAGCAGTATTAAACTACGTTGTAGTAGGTTATGGTCCCCAAGAGATTATTAATGTAGGTACTAAAATATATACTTTTAATGCAGGGTCTTCTGATGTATCTGTTGTAGACACATTGACTGATACTAATATTAAAACTATTTCATTTTCATCAACATGTGTTTCGCCTGTCTTAATAGGTTCAAATATTTATCTTGGAAGTGGTAATAATATTAGGATAATCAACACAATAACAGACACAGCTTCATCAACAACTGTAGCAGTAGGAACGTCCCCCGGTTTTCTCAATCTTGTCGGTACAAAATTATATATAACAAACTCAGTCTCAAATAATGTCTCTGTTGTAGACACGACAACAAACACGGTGGTGGCAACAATCGCTGTCAATAGTAACCCCAGACACTCTACTTTTAACGGTACAAACCTTTACGTTGTAAACTATTCATCAAGTACTGTATCCGTTATAAATACAAGTACAAATACTGTTTCATCAACTATAAATGTTAACAAAAGTCCACTATACTCTATCTCTGTCGGTACAAAACTATATGTACTAAATTCCGCATCAAGTACAGTTTCTGTTATTGACTCAACGACAGATGCTGTGATAAAAACTATTGCTGTTGGTTCAACCCCTAACTCCGCAGCTCTTCTTGGTACAAAGCTATATATAAATAATCAAGCATCAAATAATGTATCAATAATTGATACCGTGACTGACTCAGTAACACAGACCTTATCCGTTGGGACAAAGCCAATTTACTCAAGTATTGTAAATGGTCAGGTGTATGTATCCAATTATTCTTCCGCCTCCATCTCCATTATCTCTGCCGACAACACAAAACCATCAATATTAAATACAAGTGTATTAACTGGTACAGATAATGCTGTTGTTAACATAACAACCGACAAAAATGTAACAAATACAGTTGATTACGGAACATCAAGCTCATATGGACAAACAGTTGTGTCTTCACTTGGCGTAACTAGTGCATTGTCATTAATTGGATTACAAAGTGGAACAGTATACCACTTCCGTATTACAGCAAGAGATGAATCAGCGAATATTTCAACCTCAACTGATTTAACTTTTACAACAAATGTTCCATCTGCTCTTGCTTCTGTGTATTCAGGTGGTGCTAGCGGTGGGTATGCGCCACAATCTCTACAATTAACACCTATCACTGTTAATATACCTTCTACTGCAACAACACCATCCATTTCATCAACAGGTCCTGTATCTTTCACCAAAAACCTATCTGTATATTCAACAGGTTCTGATGTTAAAAAATTACAGGCATATCTTAATGCAAAGGGATTCACTATTGCAAAGACTGGTGTTGGATCCAAGGGAAAGGAGACTACATACTTTGGACCTGCTACCAAGGCTGCGCTTATAAAGTTCCAGAAGGCAAACAAGATTCCTGCTACGGGGTATTTTGGACCACTGACAAGGGGGATTATTAGTAATTTGAAATAGAGTTTATCAATATAATTTTATGATGTCATATAAAATCAGATACCCTATACTTGTTCTTATTCTTTTGGTAGCAATTATTTTTCCATTAAATACCAAAGCAACATCCACGGTATTTTACGCTAATGGAGTTGCTTCTAGTACAGATATGTATAAGCACATATCTAGTGAGGTTGATAATAGATTGATCGGATTAAGTTCAACAACTGCATCAAGTATTTTTACAACACAAAATTTTGCAAGTAGTACATTTGTTAGAAATACAAATATTTGGACATCCAAGGGAACTACATCTATTGACTTAACCGGTATATCACCTTGGAATTCAGATGGTGCACAGACTAAAGCCGGTACATTGATATCTCCTAGACATATAATTTTTGCAAACCATTATACTATCGCAAATGGTTCAACTATTAAATTTGTTGATAATAATAATAATGTCATAACCAGAACTATGGTTAATAGTTTAAGAGTTGGTACTACAGATATTAGAATTGGTATTTTAGATTCTGATGTTCCAGCAAGTATTACATACTACCCATTAATTGCTGATCCAACTGTATTTGCTCAATACTTACCGATATTTAAGGATCTTCCTCTGTTTGCAACTGATCAGAATGAAAAAGCTTTGATTTTTAATGCGGATAGTATAACCATCGGTAACAAAAGCGTAAATTACAATGGAGTGGCCTCAGCCGATCCCCTTAGAAATAGTTTTTCTAAGACAGATTTGGTAGGAGGAGACTCTGGAGATCCTTTATTTGTTATTATTGACGGGAAACCAGTGTTGCTAACAACTTTCTTTGGAAACACAACTAGTGATTTTACGTCAGCATATATTTCTGATATAAATCAAACGATGGCCACACTTGGTGGTACTTATGAAGTTTCTACTTACAATTTCGATAAATTTAAAGTAGTACCAAATATTAGCTCATTAGCAACAAATCAAAATGCTATTAGTATATTAGATAATGTAAAGAATGGGGATGTGGTAGGTCAAACTGTTTTGGATCAAACAAGCTTTAATCAATTTCTTCCAATTAAACCGAAGTTTATAATAGTAAATGGTAATTTAGGTTTAGCTGTATCAGCAACAGGTACTATATCTATCAATGACAATAGATATATATCAAGTGGTTACTTAAATGTTCAGGTTTCACCTGATTGGGTTATTTCAAATGGGTATAGGCCAAATGAATCGGTTTATTTGACTATTCCAATAAATGTCCTGTCCTCAATTTCAAATATCTCAAACCTTGTGACAACAACTACTGATCTTACGGCAAATGTCTCGTTTAATACTAACTTTAATGCGACTTCAACACTGGATTATGGATTGACAGATAGCTATGGCTCAAGTACATCTTTAATCGCTACAACTACAACTCATTCATATTCGCTTACAAATCTTGTTCCTGACACGCTATATCATTTCAAAATTACAACGTTAAATATAAATGGAGTAATTGCAACAACAACAGATTCAACATTTAGAACAATCCCTACCCCGGTAGTTGTTGCACCTGTTGTATATAGTGGTGGTGGCGGAGGTGGTGGTGGGGGAGGATATTCATATATAGCTCCAATAGTTGTTGCTACAACTCCCGTCTCAACCATCTCAGCTATACAACCAATCCCAACCTCCTTATACAAAATCGGTGACAGAAACAAGAATGTAACAAACCTACAACTACTACTTGTCAAAGCAAAGCTTATGGATTCAAGCAAGGTCACAGGATACTTTGGACAAATTACAAAATCTGCACTTGATCTCTATAACAGCAAGATATCGAAAGATATATCAATATTAAATGCTTCATCCTCTGTTGTATCAAACATAGTTGCTACCACATCAAATGTTGTTAATACTACAACTACAACATTTGAATTCACAAAAGACCTATCACTTAACATGGTTAATGAAGATGTTAGGAATCTACAGATATACTTGAACAACAATGGATTCCCAATTGCATCATCAGGTGTTGGCTCACCCGGTCATGAATCAAATAGATTCGGCCCTGCTACCAAGGCTGCTCTTATCAAGTTCCAGAAGGCAAACAAGATTCCTTCTACGGGGTATTTTGGGCCACTGACGAGGGGAATTATTAGTAATTTGAAATAGTCCAACTCACTGTAATTTGGTGTGAGATGGTTTTTCAACTTGTCGAATATGTGCTATAATAGCTATATATGCCACCATTACATCATTTTACAACCAAAGCCAAAGATGTCATCAAAAAAGCCCATGAATTAGCCATAGAACGTGGTCAAAATCATGTGAATCCGCTTCACTTGCTAACAGCCCTTGTTGTCCAGGAAGACGGTATTGTTTTGGCTATTTTAGATAGACTAGAAGTTGATACAATTTTGCTTGCTGACAACCTTATTGAAGAAATTGATACAGGTGAGGCAGGGAATACAATGTCTACATCATATCAACTATATTTAACTCCAGAGCTTGCTCAAGTTATTGAAGCGTCAGGCAGAGTTTCCGCAACGCTTAAGGATGAGTTTGTATCTGTTGAGCACTTATTGCTTGCGCTTTTTGATGTTGCATCATCTGCGCGTGAACTTTTGTTTAAATTCAAATTAGAAAAATCTATGGTGCTTGATGCGTTAACTGCATTCAAAGCTGGAAAAGGAGCATCTGCTGATGCTGCTCCAAAGAAAATGAAGGCAATTCTTAAGTTCACTCGTAACTTAACAAACCTTGCTAGAGAGAATAAATTAGATCCAGTTATCGGAAGAGATGCGGAGATTGCAAGAGTTATTCAAATTCTTTCAAGAAGAACAAAAAATAATCCAATGTTAATTGGAGAGGCTGGAGTTGGAAAGACTGCAATCGCAGAAGGGTTGGCAAACAGAATCGCACTAGGCGATGTACCAGAATCTCTAAAAGATAAAGACCTTGTATCGCTTGATATGGGTATGCTTGTTGCTGGAACAAAATACAGAGGAGAATTTGAGGAGCGTTTAAAAAATATTTTAAAAGAAATAGAAAAATCAGATGGAAAGATAATTCTTTTTATCGATGAAATCCACACTATTGTTGGAGCTGGATCTGCAGATGGCGCACTTGATGCATCTAATATGTTGAAGCCTGCACTTTCTCGTGGAGAGCTGCATGCAATTGGAGCAACAACACTTAAGGAATATCAAAAGCATATTGAGAAAGATCCTGCTCTTCAAAGACGTTTTCAACCTGTTTTTATTAATGAACCATCAGAAGAGGATGCAATTTCAATTCTTAGAGGTCTAAAAGAAAAGTACGAGTTGTATCACGGTGTTCGTATAACAGATGATTCAATTGTTTCCGCTGTTAAATTCTCTTCAAGATATATTTCAGATAGATTTTTGCCAGATAAGGCAATTGACTTAATTGATGAGGCGGCATCTGCACTTAAAATCGCGCTAGAAAATAAGCCGCCAGAACTTGAAGTTGCTCATAGAAAAATAATGAGATTGGAAATTGAGAGACAGGCTTTAATTAAAGAGTTAGTAACCAACAAGTCTGTTAAGGCTAGGATAAAGGATATTGAGGCTGATATTGCAAATCAAAAAGAATCAACTAGGGAGACTGAAGCTAAATGGATTAATGAAAAAGAAACTCTTGCTGATATTAAATCTATTAAGAAGCAATTGGAGTCATTAAGACAGGACGCAGAAAGGGCAGAGGCAACAGCTGATTTATCAAAAGCAGCTGAGATGAGATATGTAAAAATTCCGGCACTTGAAAAAGATTTGGAAGCAAAAGCAAAGCGCTTAAAAAAGTTACAAGTTTTCAGAAGAATTCTCAAGGAAGAAATTACAGAAAATGATATTGCCGCAGTTGTTTCAAGATGGACTGGAATTCCAGTTTCGAGAATGTTAGAAGAAGAGGCAAGAAAAATATCTAGAATTGGTGAGGAGCTTACAAAACAAGTTGTTGGACAAGATGCTGCTGTTAAGATTGTAGCAGACACTATTAAGCGATCACGTGCTGGTATTAATGATCCACAAAAACCAATCGGTTCATTCATTTTCCTTGGACCAACTGGCGTTGGAAAAACAGAATTAACAAAAGCTCTTGCAAAGTTTATGTTCGATGATGACAAGGCTCTTATTAGAGTTGATATGTCCGAGTACATGGAAAAGCATTCAGTTTCAAAAATCATTGGTGCACCTCCCGGATATGTTGGACATGATGAAAGCGCAACACTTACTGACATTGTAAGACATCGTCCATATTCTGTAATTTTGTTCGATGAAATTGAGAAGGCTCACCCTGAGATATTCAATATTCTACTTCAGGTTCTTGATAATGGACGATTAACTGATTCAAAAGGTAAAACTGTTAACTTTAAAAATACTATTATTATAATGACATCAAATATTGGTGCTCAATATATTGATAATATGCAAAAAATTGGATTTGCAATCGAGAAAACTGATAAGTCAGATTATGAAGATGCAAAGACAAGAGTAATGGGAGCACTTAAGAATAGTTTCAGACCAGAGTTCTTGAATAGAATCGATGAAATTGTTATTTTCGATATATTATCTCCTGAGGCAATTAAAGATATTGTTAAAATTGAAGTAGAGAAAGTTATTAAAAGACTTCTTGAAAAGGAAATCACACTTGTTGTTTCTGAAGGTGTTTATGAGTATCTTGCAAAGGAAGGATATAATCCACAATATGGAGCTCGTCCATTAAAGAGATTAATTCAATCTAAGATTCTGACTGCCGTTGCTGGTTTGATTATCGATCAAGGTGTAATTAAGGGTGGAACAATTAACGTTGGAATTGACGCCAAAACATCTGAGTTTACATTTGATGTTAAGAAGGTGAAAAAAGGCAAGGTTATTGATGTTAAGGAGGTAACAGATGGATCTTTGTCTAAGGAGAGTTTAGTTGCTCCAATCAAGGCTAAGGTGGCAAAGAAGAAGGTTTTGGCTAAATAGTATGACTAGACATATAATTCATGTAAATGAACCTTATTTTACACACCTCGCAAATGAGTCCAAGAAAGTCGAAGGAAGATTGAACAAGGATAAGTTTTCAGAGATGAATGTAGGAGATGAATTGTTTGTGAACGATTGTCTAACTTTAAGTATTGTCGGTAAGAAGATATATAAGACCTTTAGAGAGATGATTGCCAAAGAGGGCTTGAATAATGTAATACCTGGGGCTAAGTCTATTGATGAGGCTGAATCTGTCTATTATGGATTCTACACCGTAAAGGATGAAAGCTTGTTTGGGGTGGTGGCTATAGAAGTGGTTGTTGTTTCAAAGGTATTATAAGGGAATATACCTGTCTTTTAGCTAATAATAAGATATTTGGAAAAAACAGGAATATCTGCTATGATATTCCTACGCGCAGATGGCAGAGCGGTCAAATGCATCTGACTGTAAATCAGACGCCTTCGGGCTACGTAGGTTCAAATCCTACTCTGCGCACAAGGCTCAAACGGTGATTGGCACCAAAACATTATTAATTCGGGGCCCAAATATATATACAAACATGTCACAAACAAGATTAGTTAAAGTAGCTCACAAAAAGACAGGTGAGATCTATCACACAAGTAAAAACAAGAAAACTGTAGAGCGTAAGCTAAAACTTATGAAGTACAGTCCAAAGCTACGTAAGCACGTAGAGTTTTCAGAGATCAAGAAATAATTTCTTTAAATAATCCGACGGGATTATGAATAGAAAAATAAAAAACACCCTCCTAGGTGTTTTTTATTTGCGTTACTAAAACTTTTGGCTTACTTCAGTATAAGAATATTTTACTCTACACTTGGGTACATCTGCCTTAGTTGTTTCATAATCATGTTGTACGCTCCCTTACTCATTGATCTACTTGTAACCTTAAACTTAGCTGCTGCAATAAATTTTTCTATTGAGTCAATACCCCTTTCTCTTGTGAGCGCATCAGTGGCGTCGAGGGCTTGCTTTTGTAAGGCCTCAATGTTGACGTCCCGTGGTACATCCCCGAGTCTTTCATTGTCTTCGTCGATTGTCTCGCCTAATTGCTTATAGATTTCTTTTGCGTTAAAGGGGGTCTCCTGTGGAGGGGGAAATTCACTCATAATTTTATCTAATTATATTCCAATTATTTTTTAATTAATAAACTTGCTGGATTATTATACTATAAACTGACTCATCCATGCCGTGTTTTTCTTTTACGTCATCTAAAACTTTGATGAACGCTTTTTCAGAATCTGGTTGAGGGTGCATTCTTCTAATGTGAATTAATATATTTAATGCTGACTCATATTTACTTGTCATTTCATCTGATATAACTCTTCCATACTTTTCCTCTTCCTCTCTATGATCATATATAACTTGATCTAATCTATTATATATCTCTGCCACATCAAAAAATGTTTCGGGTGTCTGATGTTTTTCGCCCATATTTCTTGTGGTTATTGGTAATGGGTTAATTATATCAAAGTGGTCCTTATTAACAATCATATAAATGTGTCATAATTTTAGTTGTGATTTTGGTTGGTGTAAATGGGTTGTATGGGCCTAGTCATAAGCAGGTTTGGCTTTTTAGTCAAAATAGATTAAGATAGTAGAACAAACGTTCAGAGGCTGGCAGGGGACGATTTGGTTAGAATCACAAAATACGGGCCTATAGTTTCAATGGTAAAACGACGGTTTCCAAAACCGCAGTTCGAGGTTCGAGTCCTCGTGGGCCCGCTAGAATATACAATATTATGAAAAAAGGAGAAGATTATACAGGTGTTACAATTGTATATCTATGTCACGATGGAAATGGTAAATATTTGCTTTCAAAAAGAAGTAATAGTTGCAGGGATGAGCATGGAACCTGGGACTGTGGTGGAGGAGGTCTTGAATTTAATGACACTGTAGAAAACACTCTAAGAAAAGAGATTGCTGAAGAATATCGCACAGATATATTAAATTTTGAATTTTTAGGGTACCGAGATGTTCATAGAGAGCACCAAGGAAAAAATACTCATTGGGTAGCTCTAGATTTTAAGGTTAAGATTGATCCATTGAAAACAGGTAACGGGGAGCCTCATAAATTTGATGCTGTAGAATGGTTTTCTTTAGACGCCTTTCCTGAACCACTTCATTCTCAACTTCCAAATTTTTTGAACTTGTACAAATCTAAAATATGATTTAAATATTATGTACAAATAAACCCCGCCGTTCTGCTTAATGCATACTAGGCGGGTTTTTTTTGTTTAATTAACTATCATTGGTACCAAATTAATGGGCCCAAATCGGGTAAGGGTCTATTCCTCAACATAACATAGATAATAGAATCTTTAGACATGGAAGCTTGATCAGTTATTTGCCATCCTTGTTCAAAGAGTTTGGTTGCAGGTTTATTCTCAAAAAATATCATAGACTTACCATCCCAGCATCCAATATACTTTACGGAAGTTGGCCATGTGACAATAGATTTATGTCCAAGTTTGGATGCTTGAACATCTAGTTTCCCTAAGTTGGCGTTGATGCATTGAACTTCAGAAATTGACATCGGCAAATAAATATTTTTATCTCGGTCCTGTTGAACAACAAGATTGTGGAGTTTTTCATATTCGTAAAAAATACCAATAGCTACACCTAAAACAAATATGAAAATAACAACAGCAGCATATGCAAGTTTGTTTTTCATCGAGTTATTTGGTTTGAGTTGATTTAGTTCCTCAGTAAATAAAAGAACTATGTTTATATAATGATATAACGAGGATTATTTTATGTCGAATGAGTTATATAACCTATCTCTTAATGGTGTAAAGTTCGATATAAGAAATTTTCAAAATTGACACAGATTATTGTCTATGAGATATTATTATCGGACCTAGAGAGGCAGTTCTCTGCTGGGATCGGCAAATTCAACACCAATAATTCAGTGAAAAATCCACCTGTCCACATTGTAGTTTACAGAAGTGATGCTGATGCGAGTATGATTGCCAGATTGTACTACAGATGCTCAGCAATGGCTGTTCCAAATTATGCAAAGTCCGGGCCGTATTTTGAAGGCTGGGGTAAAAGTGCTGAGGAGGCTATTGGAGATGTGGTTTCCAAACATGGCCGCAATGAATCATTTAATCTCAAAAAGTTCCTTGATACAATTGATATGCGCGAGGTCACACCTGAACAACTCGGCCGGTTCATCTTGTCCTACAGAAAAGGATGCCCAATTAACATTTATATTGATACTAGCAAGAGATGGGGCGACCTAGAACTTGTGTTACCAGAACATCTGAAAATTGAGTTTGCTCCTAAGGCTGATATTCGAAAAGGGTAGAGAAGTGCGATTATCATCTGGAATATCTAATCAAAACAAAGCCCCCGCTACGCGGGGGCTTTTCTGTATTTGTATTTTTTTATGAGCGATGTATACGGTTTATTGTACTACTATCTAATCTTTATCTTGCTTGTTGAGCACCTCCTTGTGGGGCTCCTGCACCCGCTCCAGCGCTTTGTACAGGTACATTAGGTCTTTGATTGATTGATGTTGCGTTGATACTTCCATCAGCATTAGCTTGGCCTGTAGCTGAAATTTGACTACCGACTACTACATCTTCAATTGTTCCGGCTGATGTTTTTTGAACAGCAGTTCCTGATGTAATAAAGATTATCTTTGATCCTCCATCTCTTAGCTTTACTGTGATACTTGTTGCATCTTTACTTAGTACCTCTCCAGAAACAGCTCCACCCATCATACCGCCTCTGTTTGTTCTAATATTATTTCCAGGGCCTCCTATGCCATTTGCATCTTGTCCAAATTGTCCCATTTGTCTTGATGAAGAAGGGTTACTATTAACTTTTGTACCTGCATAGAATGATATTCCAGCAACTAATACTAAAACTATTACTGCTATTATTATTTGATTTTTTTTCATATGATTTTGCGAAATCATGTCGCGCCGATGTCCTTTGGGCGCGACTATGATTAATGTGTTTTATTATTTTTTAATTTTTACCTTTATCTGTTCTTCACTTCGTCAATACCAAAATCTGCTGATTTTGGTACGATTTTTACGCATAAAAATCGGCTTAAAATCGAATCGTTTACTCATACTTCAGCGCATCTATCGGATTCAATCCCGCAGCCCGCCGCGCTGGATAGTATCCAAAGACAACCCCAATTACAGCTGAGACCGTGAAGGATAGAACTACAGAAGATATTGAAACTTGAGTTGCAATCAATCCCGAATAATTTATTCCGAAGGATATGAGCCATCCGAGGAGTATTCCAATGAACCCCCCGATAAAAGTAATCATTAAAGCTTCAATTAAGAATTGTAAACTAATATCTTTATTTTTTGCACCAATTGCTTTTCTTAATCCAATTTCCCGAGTTCTTTCAGTTACCGTTGTAAGCATCATGTTCATAATTCCAATTCCACCAACAACTAGTGATATCCCTGCAACTGAACCAAGAAGAATGGTGAATATTTGAGTGATGCTCGATGCTGTTGCTGCAATGTCTGCTTGATTAAGAACACTGAAATCAGCGACGCCATTTTTTAGATTATGTTTTTCAAGTAGAAGGGAAGTAATCTGAGCTTGAATGTCAGCGCTAGAATTTGAGTCAGGAGCTTGAACACTTATTGTTGTTACATATTCATCGCCAGAAAGCATTCTTTGAGCTGTTGTAAGTGGTACCCAAATAAGATCGTCCTGACTACCAAAACCAGTTCCTCCTTTTGCAACCGTTAATCCGATAACTGTAAAATCAACTTTGTTAATTCTTATTTTTTTCCCAATCACATCAGCACCGGTTCCGTATAAGTCATCTCTGACATTGGGACCAATTACCGCAACCTTACTTCCAGATTGTAAATTTTGATCTGTTATAAATGTACCCTCAGCAATGGAAACATTTCTTACACTTTGATAATCAGGTGTGGCGCCTGTTACAGTTGTATTTGTATTTTGGCCAGCCGCAGTAACTTGATATCTTCCTGTGACTTCGGGAGCTACAGCTTTAATATTTGTGACCTGAAGTTTGATTGCATCAACATCAGCGAGTGTTAATGTTTTTGCACTTCCACGCCCGGCACTTACTTGCACACCTGGGCCACGTTGTGCACCTGGTGTTATAAGAATTAGGTTTGACCCAATTGATTGAATGCTCGATTGAATGGAATTTTGTGCGCCCTGTCCAATTGCGAGCATTGCAATAACGGAGCTAATTCCAATAACGATTCCAAGCATTGTCAGTCCAGAACGAACCTTGTTGGAAAAAATCGCAGAATATGTTTCGTGTAATATGTCTAATATTGTCATTTTTTTGGTTGGGGTCAGGCACCATGGTGCCTGACCCCAAATAATTATTTTTTATCGTCGTTCATTTTTTTAAGCAAAGCTATCGCATTTTGTTTCTTATGATTCTTTCTGTCTTCTGTGATTTTTCCATCTCGAATCACAATAATCCTATCTGCATGCTCAGCAACATCTGGCTCATGGGTAATTAGAACGATTGTCCTTCCAAGCTCTTCATTTAATTTTTGAAATGTACCAAGAACAATTTCCCCAGTTTTACTATCTAGGTTTCCAGTAGGTTCATCGGCCAAAATTAAACTTGGATTATTTACAAGGGCGCGAGATATAGCGACGCGCTGAATCTGTCCACCAGATAATTGATTGGAAAGGTGAGTGAAGTGCGATTCATCTAATCCAGATGCATGAAGTGCTGCGCGAGCTCTCTGTTCTCTTTCTTCTTCACCAACTCCAGCATAAATTAAGGGGAGCATTACATTCCTAAGAACAGTGCTTCTTGGTAGAAGATTAAAGGATTGAAAAACGAATCCAATTTTTTCTCGTCTAATGTCTGCAAGTTCATCATCGGATAGAACAGACACATCTTTTCCATCTAAAAAGTACGTTCCTGTTGTTGGAGTGTCCAGCGCTCCAAGTATATGCATTAATGTCGATTTTCCAGATCCTGATGGTCCCATGATTGCAACAAACTCGCCATCCTCAATGGTAAAACTTACTCCATCAAGCGCAAGAAATGCATTTGCGTCAGGGTCATATATTTTTGTGATGTTTTTTACTTCAATCATGTTTTTATATTATTATCGTCCTGTCGCAGCTCTTGTTCCTCCGCCTCCTCCAAACAAGCTAGGTGTTGATGTTGTCTTAGCGGCAGTTGCACTGGATGTTGTTGTTTTTGTAACAATTCTGTCTCCAACAATTAGACCTGATAAAATTTCTGTTTGAGTATCATTTGATAATCCAACTTCCACAGCTTGTTGTATAGGAACCTCATTTGCAGTTTGTGCTGTTGTTGATGTTGCAACTTTTGAACTAAACAACTCTACATATTTTATTCCTCCCTTACTTTTTACAGCACTATTTGGAATGACAATTACATCTTGTTTATTGTTTGTAATTATAGAAGCGCTGACGCTCATTCCAGATTTGACTCTGTCATCCTGAACATCAAAAGTAATTTTGACATTGTAATTAACAACACCTTGTGTGACAGTTCCAACTAAATCAATTGATTGAACAACTCCAGAAATACTTAAGGCGTCAATAGCGTCAAAAGTAAGTGTTGCTTTTTGTCCAGCAAGAATCTTGGCTGCATCAACTTCGTTTACAGTAATATCGGCTACTTTGTTCTTTGTGATAATTGTTCCAACAGATGCTCCTGAGGAAACTGCATCAGATGGCTTAATACTTATTTTTGCTATAACTCCATCAAAGGGGGCTGTGACAAAAAGATTTTGATAGGTTAATTGCTTTTGTTGAAGATTGATTCTTTGGGCTTCAATATCAAGATTGTCTGCACCATTTACAACCTTATCCAAGTTTGCTTGCTTTTGTGCAATCGTTTGTGGACCATTTTGAATAGTATCTTTTAAATCATTAATATTATTAACTGAGCTTGATAGATTAGATAGATCAGAGTTAATTTTACCTATCCAATTAATTAGATTGTTTGATGCGTTTACGGCTGCTGTACTGTTGCTTGATGCGTTTGTGCTGTTTGGATCTTGATTTTTAATGTAGTCAACAGTATTTTTTAGGTCCTTAAGAGTACTTGAAACTTCTTTTGTTATCTCATACGCTGTCTTAATTAATTGTTCAATAGAGCTTGTTGAATTTGATCTTGACGATGCTCTATAAGTTTCAAGAGCTGTCCTGTAGTCATTTTTTACTTTATCAAAATTTACACCAGCATTATTTTTAAAAGTCTTTGTTTGTGACGAAAGTGCTACCAAACTTTGATCATTCAAATATCCAGAACCTGAATAGAGTATATCGTTCATTCCAGTTACGGCCTCTGTCATGTCTAGATAACTTGAGGCAACAGAACTGTATCCGGTATCGTATGCATTATTTAGATTGTCTACTGATTTATTGTAACTTTGCTTAGTATTATTTAAATCATTTTCTGCTTGAATTCTTGTTGAAGCATCTGCAGGTTGAACAAATTGTTCATATGCAATTTGCGCAGCTCTATAATCAAGATATGCACTTGGATTATCAATTTGTGCAATAATTTGCGCAGCCTTAACCTCTTGTCCTGTTGTAACGTTTACTTTTAATATATCGCCAGAAGCCTTGGTCTTAAGGTCAATTTGATTTGATGCAGAAACTTGTCCGCTACCTGTTACGTTCGTGATAATTGAGCCTTTTTGAACATCAGATACAACATACGATGTAATAACTGGTGTAGGAAAAATTAATTTTATCAGCCAATATACTAATGCGATAACAACTATAGCAATGACGATACTTGTCTTTTTGTATGTCAAAGCAATTTGTTTCCATTTTAAATATTTATTCTTTAACCTAATCTTAAATGGTTCTTTATGTATATTTTTGATTTCTTTTTGCATATTGATTTAATTAAATTAATTATTTTGTCTCTGTTACTGATTTTGAAGTAGTTGCAGGTGCTACAATCGATGTGTTATCAGATTGCGGTGGTGGAGGTAATAATCTAATTAATTTTGCGTTAATTATTCCCTTGTCTGAAGGAGAAGTGTCTGTACCAGAAATTTCCCCAAGAACTATAATATAGTCACCAATTTTCAAATCTTTTGAGTTGATATCTTCTCTGAATTGTCTAATTAAAGTGTCCTTAGAAATATTAATTGTTTTTTCAATATTGTCAGGTGAGGCAACAACAATTGTGGGTAAGTTGATTGAAACGATTTTTCCTACAGCCCCATGTCCTCCGGGAAGATTTGCGTCTTTCATAAATTCATCAAATTGTTCTGGTCCTCCTTTGCCTGCAGGACCGCCTTTGTTATTAAATGCTCTGTAGTAGTTATCTCCAGTAGATTTATAAAACATCGCTTTGTGATATCCCACAAATATTCCCGCTTGGAAAACTACAGAAATTACTATTAAAATTACCAGGAATTTAATTATTCCAAACTTATCAATTTTTTCTTTTATTTTATTTATGTGTTCTTTCATGTTTGGTTTTGGGGTCAGACACCATGGTGCCTGACCCCAAATGTTAGGCTGTTATTAAATTATTTCTTACAACTGAAGTCGCCTTTAGAATTGACCAAGTAAATATTACGGCAACCGCAAGTAGACTTGCTATACCAATTATTGGTAAGGATTCAGCTAGTGACATTACTATTTCTTTCCAATACACCATTGCGACATCTGAATCTGAAAATATAATTGATACATAATTATAAAAACCAGATTGTGTAAATGATGTAATAATTTGTGCAATTATTGGAATGGAAACAAAGAATGAAATCATGGATACAAAACTTAAGCCAAGTGCTTTGTACTTGGCGTTTTGTTTAGCTTTCTCATCAATGCTAAAAATAATGCGATTTGCAAGATCGTAAGGCGCTGATATCACTTGTTTATCCATTTCCTCTAACGCTCTCTTTAATTCTACGTTCATACTAACTATATACGAGACGGGGGAGAGGTTTGGTGCAAATATCTGTGCAACGCCTATTTGTCTGTAAGTAGCTCCTTAAGCTTTGAAATAGCACGTCTATATTGGCTTTTGATTGTGTTCATTGGCTTATTTGTTATTTCTGAAATTTCTTCAAAGGTTAGTTCCTCCGTTACATGTAGGGAAATAATCAAGTTTTCACTTGATGACAATTTTTCTAGGGCAATCCTTAGGCTTTCAAAATATTCTTTCTTTTCAAAGACTTCATTGGGTAAATCTTCTGTGTCCATTATATTGCTCTCAAAATCAGTCTCTATATCATTATGTGAATCCAAAATATTAAGAACAGAAAAAGGTACCGCGTTCTTCTTTCTAAGCTTATCTATAGCCGTATTTTTGGCGATAGTAAATAGCCAAGTTTTAAAATTTTTATTTGCATCAAATTTTGATATTTTTTGCCACGCCTTAATAAAAGTCTCTTGAGATATATCTTCTGATCCCTCTTTGCTTCCAGTCAGTCTGTAAATAAAAAAATAAACAGAATTGGCATAACGCGCAACTAGGGTATTAAATGAAAGCCTGCCTTCTTTTAGGTAGTTTGTAGATTCTTGTATTTCTTTAATTAATTCTAGATCTGTTTTTTCCATCTATTGTTTTTACCGATGTTTTTATGGAGCTTATGCTTGTACCTAGAAACTTTTTCACAATATTTTCTACTTTCTTAAAATTTGTGATACTGGGCTTAATCCAAATAGTTTCTTCTCTTTTTTTAAACCAAGTTCTTTGTCTTTTAACAAAATGCCATATATCTTGTGCTAGTAGCTTTTCAAAATCCAACTTAGAAATTTTGTCTTCAAGTAAATCTGCAAGATGTCTATATTCTAAACCAAGCGCACGCATTCTCTTATAGCTTAAACCATTTTCATGTAAATTACGAGCTTCTGCAAGCATTCCTTTTTTCATTCTCGATTTAATTCTAAGTAAAATTCTTTCCTTTAGGGTATCATCATCAAAATCAAGACCAATAAAAACTGCCTCAAAATTTTCTTTATTTTTAAGCGGAGGAACAGCACCAAGCTTTAACGCAATTTCAATTGCTCTAATAATTCTAACTTTATTGAATTGACCACCTCCATCGTTTTTAAGCTGGTCAGCTCTATTTTGATCTAGCTTTATTAATTTATTATAAAGATTTTCTGTAGTCTCTGTGGATAACTTTTTTCTAAGCTCAAAATCTGGTTCAACATTTGGAAATTCAACACCATTAACTAGCGCATCAATGTACATTCCTGTTCCTCCACATATAATTGGAACCTTACCTCTGGATATAATATCGTTCGCAATTTTTAATGCTTGCTTGGCAAATTTATCAGCTGTGTAAATTTTTTTTGGATTTATAACATCCAGCATGTAATGAGGAACACCCTGCATTTCTTTTTTTGTAATTTTACCAGTTCCTAAATCTAGCCCCTTGTATACCTGACGGGAGTCGGCAGAAATAATCTCGCCATTGAATTTTTTTGCGAGTAAAACCGCCAAGTCACTTTTTCCAGTAGCTGTTGGACCATATACAACAATTGCTTTTTCTAGCCCTGTCTTTTTAGGCTTTTCCATTTTGTGCCAGAGGTGGGACTTGAACCCACAAACCTTGCGGCGCTCGATTTTGAGTCGAGTATGTTTACCATTTCATCACTCTGGCGTTCTGTTATTTGTGTCTGGAGTCAGGTGATTTTGGTCAATGACCTAAAACAAGCACCGGGCTCCAGCTGACCAACCCCAACCCCTTCAGTATTATTCAATATCAACATGATGTCAACACTTTTGTTGATTTTCAAGGGTTATAAAGAAAATATCTGTGCTACAATCTTAACATATGCAACCACAATCACAGTATTTTAATAATTCAATTTTCTGGATAGAGATAGAAAAAATCGTTCCAAACCCATATCAGCCTCGTAGAGACTTCGATCAAAACGCCTTAAAAGACCTATCTGAATCTATCAGAATGTACGGCTTGTTACAGCCAATTGTTGTAACTCGTACTGAAATTGTTAAGGACGATGGGGGACTTGCTGTTCAATATGAGCTTATTTCTGGAGAAAGACGTCTTCGTGCTTCAAAGCTTGCGGGCCTTTCTCAACTTCCAGTTATTATTAGATCGGGCGATGATGACAATAGAGTTAAACTTGAGCTTGCAATCATTGAGAACTTGCAGAGAGAGGACCTAAACGCAGTAGATAGAGCTAGGGCATTTCAACAGCTTGCTGATGAGTTTGGGCTTAAGCACGTACAAATTGCACAAAAGGTTGGAAAGAGTCGTGAATATGTTTCAAACACAATTAGACTTTTGGCACTTCCTGAACACATGCTTAAGGCATTATCTGAGAAGAAAATTAGTGAGGGACATACTCGTCCACTATTGATGTTAACTGATAGACCTGAAGAGCAAGAAGTTTTGTTTAAGGAAATAATAATCAAAAAAATTACAGTTAGAGAGGCTGAGAGAATCGCAAGAAGTGTAGCTACGGAGCGCGTAAGAAGAAAAGATCCTCTTGCACCAGATCCTGAGATTACAGAAATTGAAGGAAAGCTGAATGAGGCACTAGGAACAAGAGTTCAAATTGAAAGAAAGGAGGTTGGTGGAAAGGTAGTTATCGATTTCTTTAATAATGATGATCTTCATCACTTACTACAATTATTGGAAGGCTCAGAAAAGATGCAAGGTTTTTCTCAAAAGCTAAAAAGTGAATTAGCAAAGACTGCTGTTGCTGATGCTATTGCTGCAGTTCAAGCTCCATCGGCTACTTCGATTGCTAACCCTATTACGGATCCAGTTACGCAAGATGCACCTATTGCGTATTCAGCCCCAGCTTCATACATAGCTCCAGTTTCACCTATTGAAAATGTAGCTCCTGTAGAAGTTCCTGCATATAATCAATTACAACAAACTGAAGCACCTCACACAGAGGTACCTCAGGCTGAAATACAATCAAAAGAAAATATTGAACAAAATCAGGAATCACAAATTGTTACTGATTTAATTAAGGATGAAACTGATGTTGGTGTAACTGAAAGTGGTGCACCTATTGATGATTCAAGTCCAGCTGACGCAGGTGAAGACGATGAAGACCTGTACTCAATCAAGAATTTCTCACTTTAGAACTAGCTCAGAATTAAATTTGGATTTTCTTTAGAATTTATTTATAAGTTCTTCATCTTTATTTGTTATGATTTTGTCATGCAAAAAAAAGAAGTAAAAGAAACAGAGGAAATAGAGGAAATAGAGGAGATTTCCTTAAGTGTTGATAATATTAAAGAGAATATTTATATAATCAGAGGACAGAAGGTGATGCTGGATAAAGATCTAGCTAGGCTTTATGGGGTCACAACAAAGAGACTGAACGAATCTGTAAAAAGAAATTTTAGAAGGTTTCCAAAGGATTTCATGTTCCAGCTGACAAAGGAGGAGTATGAACTCTGTTCAAGGTCGCAATTTGCGACCTTGAACAGAGTTCATGTATTCAGTGAAGGTTTAGGATTCCAGGAAGATAATTTAAAGACAAGAGGTCAGAATATAAAATATATCCCCATGGTTTTTACCGAGCAGGGAATTGCCATGCTCTCAAGTGTGTTAAATAGCGATAGGGCTATACAAGTAAATATTCAAATAATCAGAGTGTTCACAAGGCTGCATGAAATGGTGAATGATTACAAGGATTTAAAAGAAAAAGTTGAAGAAATGGAGATTGATAATGAAATTAATTTTACGGAAATATTCAGGGTTATAAGATTATTAACTACAGAAAAAGAAAAAACTAAAGGACCATTTGGTTTTGTTGCATTAAAGGAATAACTTTGCTAAATGGCTAATAATATAGTTTTGTTTGAGGTCACAATTTGTGACCTCAAGATTTTCTACCAACATTTTTATTTACGCTTATTCCGCTTTAGGCACTTCCTCCACTTCCTTCTTCTTAAAATTTCCACGTCTACCAACCACCTTGGGTAGTGAAAGGATTTCAAGAGCTCGTTCTAATGTTATTTTGTAAACATCGTCAGTTTTAAGAGATCTAAAATCACCATCATGAACTATGTAGGGTCCAAATCTTCCTATGCTTGCTGTAATATTTTTACCACTCTCTGGGTGCTTTCCTAAAACTCGAGGAAGAGATAAATAAACCAAAGCTTGCTCAACAGTAACTTCTGCTGGATTAACTTCTTTTGGAATAGATGCCATTCTTGGTTTCTTGTTCTCAGGTGTCTTTTCACCAAGTTGAACATAAGGACCAAATCTTCCTATCTTTGTGAAGATGGGCAAACTAGTTTCTGGATCAACCCCAATAGGCTCATCAGTTTTTATAGAAACTCCTTCCATTGTTAACGCACCATCACATTCAGGATATTTAGAACAGCTTAAAAACTTTCCAGTTCTTGCAAGCTTGATAATCATGCTTGCTCCACATTTTGGACAAACAAGTGATGGGTCAGCATCGCCAAGATTTGTAACTTTCTCAATATCGATTTTCTCCGCAATAGCGCTCACCAATGGATCATAGAATTTTTTGATTGTTGGAATATACTTTGCTTTTCCTGCTGCAATTTCATCGAGCTCGTTTTCCATATCGGCTGTAAAATCGTAATCAACATACTTCATAAAGTGCTCTTCAAGGAATGAAATAACAACCTCACCTGTATCAGTTGGCTTTAGAGATTTATTTATCTTCTCAATATATTGTCTAGTCTCAAGAGTCTTAATAATACTTGCATAAGTTGAAGGGCGGCCAATGCCTTTTTTATCTAGTTCCTTAACAAGACCAGCTTCAGAATATCTACTTGGTGGTTCTGTAAACTTTTCAACCCAAACCATTTTCTCTAATTTTAGAGGTTCATCTTTTTCTGTCTTTGGAAGAATAACATCTTCACCAACAGCAGCTGGGTCTGCAAGTAGCCATCCATCAAAAATTACACGTGATCCTGTTACCGTAAAGTTTGGTAACTTTGAATTAGTTTCTTCATCTCCATTTGCACATGCAATTATCTTTGTTCTAGCAATTCTTGCATCGGCCATTTGAGAAGCTAAAGTTCTTGCTCTAATTAATGTATATAGTTTTTTCTCCTCCTCATTTCCACCTGCATTTGCAACAGATAGGTGTGTTGGTCTTACGGCCTCATGGGCTTCTTGAGCGTTCTTGCTTGTTGATTTAAATGTTTTCGATTCTGCGTATTTATCGCCAAATTCTTTTTTAATTACAATTTGTGCTTCGGCAATAGCGAGTGCACTTAGGTTTGTACTATCTGTACGCATGTATGTAATGTGTCCACCTTCATATAATTTTTGCGCAATACCCATAGTTCTTGAAGGAGTGAATCCAAGTCTCGATGATGCTGCTTGCTGAAGAGTTGAAGTTGTAAATGGGGGACGAGAAGTTCTTTTTAATTCTGTTTCTTCAATATCTTTAACTTTCCAAATAGTTTTCTCACCTAATGCTGTTATTTCTTCTGCTCTTACTTTGTTATTAATTTCCTCTGTACATGACATTTGCAAAAGCGCTCCATCTTTATTTTTGAAGTCAGCAGAAATTGGATAATATGCAACAGGAATGAAAGCTCTAATTTCACGCTCACGTTGAACAAGAATTCTAAGTGCTGGGGATTGAACTCGTCCAGCAGAAAGTCCGTATCTAACTTTTTTCCATATAACTCCAGATAGATCATAACCAACAAGTCTATCTAATACTCTTCGTGCTTCTTGAGCTTTTCTTAGATTATCATCAATTTCTCTTGGGTGTTCAATGGCCTCTTTTATAGCTTCTTTCGTAATTTCATAATAAACAACACGCTTTGGATTTTTAAGACCAAGCGCTTCTTTTAAGTGCCAAGCAATGGATTCACCTTCACGGTCGGGGTCAGTAGCCAGAAGCACTGCTGATGCTTTTTTTGCTCGAGCTCTAATATCTGCGACAACCTTTTCTTTTCCAGCAGAAATTTCATAGTGAGGAATGAATCCTCCGGGTATATCAATTGCTGACTTATTACTCTTTGGTAGTTCTCTAATATGACCAACTGAAGCAACTACATCATATTCACCTCCAAGATATTTGGAAATGATTTTTGCTTTCGATGGAGACTCAACGATAAGAAGTTGTTTGGACATGTCTATAATTAATACTACAGATATCGGGATTGCGCAAATTTAGGTAATAATATGATAGAATATTATTATGAATGAGGAGAAAATAGAAAAAATTAAAGGACTGAGCGAGTTATCAGAAGCCGCATCAAAATTGGAGGATTTTGGCAACCCAAATAACTGGATGTTAAAAAAAATATTCTTTGATATTTCCGAAAATGAAGATTATCAGGATTCAGTTAGGGATATAGCTACTGACTTAATGCTTTATTGCGAAGAGGATGAGTCGGTGGGTTCATTAAGTAAGGAAAAAATATTAAAAAAAATAGCTACGACATTTTGTATGGTATCGTAGCTATATATGTTTGATTTGGCCTAATTCAGTTCGGCCTCCTTTCCTTTTTTGGGGGCTCATAGTGCGCAGAGCTACTCCCGTTGTTGTTTCTTTTGACATAAACGTGGGAGTGATTTTCACGATCTCCATTTTTTGATCGGAGAGTGTGATGTTCTTTTCCACTTGAAGTCTGAACCGTCTTTTCTTTGACGTGTTCCTTGCCATCTTTTTTCCATTTTCCCCATCCCATAATATACCTTTCTTTTTTTTTGATGTTAATCATTCCGAGTGAGAACACCGCGTCCTTACTTCAGTAGTTAGATTAGCACCATCTATGTTAATGTCAATTTGTAATAAACCGCAAATTTCTTAAAATAATCAAATTAAAAGCGAGGTCTTTTGATTATTATGACCTCGCTGTTTTGAACTGCGTGATTTGCAACTAGTAGATACGGGATTTTCCCCTCCAGGTTTGTGCTGGTCCGCATTTGTTTTGGGTATTTGGACCTGTGGATGGAGATGCGATTGTATCTTCTCTTCGAACAAAATTAGTTCTTGAGAATAGACCATTTCGCTTCCGTTTCTTCTTTTGTTGGTTTTGGGTTGAGATTAGATCAAATAGTATGATTAGTATATTGGGTATATTCATATCGATGTATTTCTAGTTTCTGCAACTTAATGTGGTTGCATTTTTTAAGACTCTGATAAGTTCTAAAAAATACAACCAAGTGTTTGGGATAAAGAGCTTTGTATAATGTAACATAATGAGGGGTTGGTGCAAATTTTAGCGAATGAAATTATTGCAATAAAAAAACACGCGTACCTTGCGTGTTAGTTTTGGTTTTATGCGAGCGTGAGTACTCGCTGTCTTAGTTCGATCGTAACCTGGCATAAGACTAAACCGCTCTGACTTTTTTCGCCTAAAACGGCCTTCTGGAATCAGATTAACCATGTATTTACTCCACTGAGGAAGTTAGTTATTTATAAGGTACTATACCAAAAAGGAAACTTGCTGTTGGCCGAGGACCGCAGGGGTCTAGAACGAGCCGATTGCATACACTAACCTTTTGGCACCAGAAAGCTTTGACCGCTAGATGGTGTAGATATAATACAAGTATCTGTGATTTTGTCTACCATTTGAACCATTTGAATAAATATTCTATCAACCTCTTAAACTCAGTTTGGAATAAACCTTCCCATATCTCTCCTCAACCAATCCACGCATCTGAAGCATTGAGACAGTGACAAGTACCTTGGAAATATTAAATCCGGTTTGTCTGCAAATTTCATCTGGTGTAATTGGGGAATCTAATAAATCTAAAATTTCTTTCTCCTCTCCAGAGCATGAATCAAATAGAGATTGTGCAACTTCTTTGATTGTATATTCTGTAATTCCTAACGCGTCAGTAATGTCCACTGCTGACGATATTGGAATGGCCCCTTGTTTAATTAATTCGCGGGGGCCTTCTGAATGAATACTGAAAATTGATCCAGGTACAACTAAAACTTCTCTATTATATTCTGAAGCCATACGAGCTGTTATCATTGTTCCAGAATCTTTTTTGCCTTCAATTACAACAGTCATATCTGACAAACCTGCCATTATTCTATTCCTTAATGGGAATGTCCAAACATTGGCTTTTGCGTCCGGCTCAAATTCAGAAAGAAATACTCCGCCTGATTCATATATTTGTTCAGCTAGCCTGACATTTGTCCTAGGGTATAAAACATCCGCATTCAGTCCTGATCCAGGAATTACAATACATGGCACTTCATATCTTAAGCATAACCTATGAACAATACTGTCTATTCCTATTGCAAGACCTGACACTATGGCAATCTTGTCCTTATATAGTGAAAGACCCTCTATTAGCTTCTCGCATACTAGTTGTCCATATTCAGTATACGAGCGGGAGCCTACGATACATATAATTTTAAGGGTCTCATCATTAGCGATGCGCCACAATAGCGAGCCTTCTTTGCTGGCTTTGTCTGAGTCTACGCCCTCCATGTCTTCATCTGGCTTATATATATAGTATAAGGTACGAGGTGGGTCACTAATCTGTCTTAATAATCTTGGATAAAGCGCTGCTTTTAATTGTTTTGTTTGCATGACCAAAGTGTATCAATATGATATGATGTTTCTATAAATTATTCATAAAGAAAAACGAAAGAAAATATGTTAGATATTAAATTCATACGGGAAAATAAGGATCTTATAGACGCAGGTGCTAAAAAGAAGCATATAAACTTTGATGTTAATAAATTACTAGAAGTAGATGACGCAAGAAGAGCCTTGCTAACTGCAATAGAGAACAAGAAATCTGAGCAAAATAAGGTGGGGGAGCAAATTACAAACCCAGTTATTGATCAGGTTGAAAGAGACCGTCTAATTGCAGAAATGCGTGATTTAAAGGAGTTAATTAAAATAGAGGAAGAAAGATTTACAGTAATTATGAAGGATTGGCAACAAATGATGGTTGCTGTTCCTAACATCCCAGACATGTCAGTTCCAGAAGGTGTTGATGATTCTGAAAATCAAGAAATACGCACATGGGGCGAGATTCCTAAATTTGATTTTGAACCAAAGAATCATATTGACCTGTTGCTTCAAAATGATATGGCTGATTTTGAAAGGGGAACAAAGGTTGCCGGCTTCCGTGGTTACTTCCTTAAAAATGGAGGAGCTCGTTTGGAGTTTGCAGTCTGGCAAGCAGCAATGGAGTTTTTCACAAAGCGTGGATTTGATCCAATGATTGTCCCATCACTTGTTAGAAGGGAAACTCTACTTGGCACAGGATATATTCCTCAAGGAGAAGATGATCTTTATAAAACTCAAGATACGGATTACTTGGCAGGAACTGGAGAAGTTGCAACTATGTCATATTATTCCGATGAAATAATTGACCTCAAAGAACTTCCAAAAAAGATGCTAGCTTTTTCTCCATGTTTCAGAAGGGAAGCAGGAAGTCATGGTAAGCAAACAAAAGGGTTGTATAGAGTTCATGAATTTTTCAAATTAGAACAAGTCATTTTGTGTGAAGCATCACATGAGAAATCAGTTTCTTTTCATGAGGAATTAACAAAGAACTCAGAAGAATTCTTGCAAGCTCTTGGATTACCTCATCATGTTGTAATTAACTGTGGAGGGGACATTGGTCTTGGACAAGTTAAAAAGTATGACATAGAAGCTTGGATGCCGTCAGAAAATAAGTACGGTGAGACTCATTCTTCTTCATATTTTCACGATTTTCAAACAAGACGCCTTAACATTAGATATAGAGACGAGGAAGGAAAGTTAAGATTTGCACACTCATTAAATAACACAGCTATAGCAACACCTCGCGTACTGATTTCAATTATTGAGAATAATCAGCAAGCAGATGGTTCAATTTTAGTTCCAGATCTACTTAAGCCTTATATGGGTGGTATAACTATTATTCAGAAGGAAGATAATGCAAAAAGCCTCTAGACACACTAAAGATGTTCTCAAATACTCCGCTGTTTACAAAAAACGACAGAAGGTAAAAAATGTAAAGCGGGTAATTTTTGGAATTGTAGTACTACTTACTATAGTAGGACTTATTTTCATATCCCGAACAGCAACTTTTGCAATATCTGAAATTCAGGTTAAGGGATTACAGTCTGTGAGTACACAAGACGTAATTGCAGAAGTAGATTCTCAGGTTAACGGAAGTTATGCTTTAGTATTTCCTAAAAAAAATATTCTATTTTATCCCAAAGAAAGAATAAGAGAAGATTTGCTAAAAAAATTTGGTGCGTTTGAAGATATTCAAATTAGGACAATTGATACAAACAAACTAGAGGTTTCTGTTGTTGAAAAAAATGCGGTGGCAGTTAGTTGTAAGACGGAACAGTCTGTTGTGAGTGGGGCGTTCACTGATTGTTTTTTTATTGACTCAAATATAAGAGCTTTTCAACGGGTTGTGGGGGAGCCGGACCAAAGTCTTACAAGATTTATCGATTACAATACTAACTCAACATCTACAACGTTTTCTTCAACTACCCTAGATCAATTAGAAAAAATCAGACAAAATCTAGTCAGTAAAAATCTTATCACTCAGTATGTGTTAATTTCGGATTCAAAAGATGTTGAATTTAAAATCGTAAATAATGGAAAAATTAAAATTTCATTACCTGTAGGGGAAAATTTCTTGAGTGTTTTAAATACAGCCCTAGGTACAAAACAACTTTCAGGTAATGTTTTGTTTGAATATATAGACGCTAGATTTGGAAATAAGGTGTTCTTAAAACTAGGAAATACAGCTAATGTTATGTCTGCTATTGGTATAATTAGTGTTGTTGGATCATCAAGTACCTCAACTATTTCAAGTACTTTAAGTAACACTACTTCTTCTGGAGCGAGTTTGGTTGTAAAGATGAAGCCAAAAACAAAAATATCAACAAGTACTAAAACTCGTTCATCAACAAGCACCTCAATCGTGGTTAATAAAGCCAAAACTGTGGTTAAAAAGAAGACTCAGTAAAAGTATACAGCAACAGTAGTTAGCTATGGTATATTTGAATAATTTTGGTATAATTTAGGTAAGTTATTTATGAACGATGAATTAAATCAGCAGAAAAAATATCAGGGTAATTATGATAATGATTATAAAGATAGTATAAAAGCTATCTCGGATATTGCTGATAATAATTTGTTAAAATATTCACCAGTAGAGGATCCTAAATACATGAATCTTGGGGCGCCAAGGGAGAGAGATGAGCAAGACGTTACACACCATAAAAATAATATGGATGCACTATGCAAGAATTGTTCTGTTGCAGATCTGGCAACTCTAGGTTTTACTGCTAAGAAAAATGATGAATATGTGTTTGCTAAGAAAAAAACAGGACCCATTGCTGGTTTTTTTGCAAAATATTTTAATTTGTATTTCCATGGTCCACATTTTAAATTAACAAAAACAAGCGGTTTAAATTCTCATGGAACCTTCGCTAAAATAAAATGGGGAGCGGTGATTGTTATTCTTGCTGTCTCTGTGTCATCATTTCTGACTCAATCAGTTTTATACCTTAAGGATTTTTTTGTAGGCAACAGCGCTATTGCTGTAAACATTAATAATTCAAATAATGTTGCTGGTATGAGTGCAGCTACAAAGTCAGGGGAAGCGAGAGGTTCAGATGATGGAACTGATGTAAACGGAAGTTCAACCAGTCAAAAAATTGGAAACGCTAGCGCTTATAGACTAAATGACGTAGCACATTTTCCGTCTCTTTCAGCAAAATCTTTTTTAGTGGCAGACCTCGTTACCGGTGAGACTATAAAAGAAAGCCAAGATGTCGGTGTCTATCCTTTGGCCTCAGTTTCAAAATTGATGACTGGTGTTATTACGTATCAACAAATGGATCCAAAGTCTATGGCTACAGTATCTAGGAGTTCATATAATACATTTGGCACAGAAGGGGAGTTACTTTTAGGTGAGTCAATTAGAGTTAGCGATTTAATGTATCCGCTTCTAATGGAGTCAAGCAATGACGGAGCCGAGGTATTAGCTGATTCATTTGGTCATGATAAGTTCATGTCAGAAATGAATAAGAAGGCCATTTCTTTAGGTATGGCTGATACTTATTATAATGATCCAAGTGGTCTTGATCCAAAAAACGTCTCAACCGTTGATGATCAGTTTAAGCTAGCAAAATACATTTATGAAAATACTCCAGTTATATTTGATTTAACAAGAGTTAGGCAATTTGAAATTTTAAATCACAGATGGTATAGCAAGAATGCTATGCTTAAGATGGATTCATTTCTAGGGGGAAAGAATGGTTTTATCGATGAATCAAAACAAACTACAACCTGTCTATTTGATGTTCAAATGGCTAAAGGTGGAAAGAGAAAGGTTGCAATAATACTATTGAGAACAAGTGATAGGGAAGGTGACGTCGTAAAGATTCTGAATTTCCTAAAAAAGAATGGATACTACAATATTGCACCAGAACCTATTGCAAAGTAATATATCACATGTGATATATTGGATTTGACACATAAAACCAAATAAGTTAAAATATAAGAGTCAGAGAAACAAGGTCCTTGAAAATCTCACCACCCTTCCAGAAAAGGTTAGATTACAAGGCCTTTTTCTATACCTATAAATAGTGCAGACCAAGACAGTCCAAGTAATCCAATTTTTTCAGGGGGGATGAGTTAGCAATGAGCTGACAATGTATACTTAGTCAGTGTACATCTAAGGTCCCCCTTAATTACAAACCAATATGTTTAAAGCAATAGGTTTGGTTGTCTTGCTCATTGCAGTTCGAGTCTTAATGCCAGGCGTCTTTGGGGCGATGGATGAGGCTGGTACAAAGTTCTTTCATGCGATTGGTCGCACTGCTGACATGGTTGATCCTGCTAATTTTAAAACACAAAGGTCCCTAAATACAGCTGGTATAAATTATATACCAAAACCCGCACCGCTCGTAAACAGCTTTCAATAGCACTTCGCACAACCGCTCCAATATGGGGCGGTTTTTTATACATACTTATATTCTGCTTAAATAAACAATATAGCCTTCTCTGGTAAAATCGCTAAAAATGTTGTATGCTGTGCATCAATTATGTCTATTATATTAATAAGTCTTTGTGCGTGTATATTTACTGTCCTTGGCGGCCTTTTTGCTTTAAGGTTCAAGGATAAGCTCCATTTAATTATCGGCTTTAGTGCTGGTGCAATTTTAGGTGTAGCTTTTTTCGATTTAATACCTGAAGCTATTATTCTTTCTGGGGATGTATTTGGTGTTGCTCGCGTTATATCAGTGGTAGCACTTGGTTATCTTGTCTACTTGCTGGCCGATAGATTTGTTATTTCTCATAATCATAAAACTGGCGAGTATTGTGAATGTGAAGAGGAAATTGAATTGGATGATGATGTATTGGAGGAATATAATAATCAGGATTGTTGTTGTGGTCATGATCATGATGTTAGCGATAGTCATGATGACCACCTCGATGAGGAGGAAAATGAAGGTGAACATGACAATAATCGATCAGCTCATGAAAAAAGAAAGGGTATGCTTGGTGCATTAAGCCTCTCCGTTCATAGTTTTATAGATGGTATTTCTATTGGTATTGCTTTTCAGGTTTCTCAAGCTGTTGGAATCATTGTTACTATTGCAGTTTTGATTCATGATTTTTCTGATGGGTTAAATACTGTAAACATGATTCTTAAAAATAATGGCAAAAGAAAAGAGGCATTGAAATGGCTTGCGATTGATGCTATCGCTCCTGTGCTTGGAGTTTTATCTACATTATTTTTTACAATACCAAAGAGTACACTCGGATTAATTTTAGCGATGTTTGCCGGCTTCTTTATTTACATTGCATCAAGTAATATGATTCCTGAGAGTCATCATGAACACTCAACTAAGTGGACTACTGTAATGACAGTTCTTGGTATGGTGGTTTTGTACACGGCAATAAATTTGGCGGGCATGTAAATTAGAGTGTGCTCATGTCTGGGGTCAGGCACCATGATGCCTGACCCCAGACAACCAGACAAACAATGAATAAAAACTTCTCATTTAAAATTGAAAAAGAATTGGAGCAAGGCACGATGGCTCGTGCTGGTGTTATTCATACGCCCCATGGAGATATCAAAACTCCTGCATTTGTTACTGTTGGAACAAAAGCAACAGTTAAGGCTATTCCACCAGAGATGCTAAAAGATTTGGGTGCACAAGTTGCTCTTGCAAATACATATCACTTATATTTACAGCCAGGCGAGGCTACAATAAAGAATCATGGGGGAATTCATAAGTTTATGAATTGGCATGGTCCTACAATGACAGACTCCGGAGGCTTTCAAGTTTTCTCATTAGGTAGTGCATTTGGTAAGGGTATAACAAAATTAATAAAAGGCAGAAATGCTAATAAAAATTTTGGATCAGATTATGAAGATGAAATTCCGCTTCCTGAAAGAACAGAGTTGTCTAAATTAGATACTGAGGATCATGTTATGAAATCGGCAAAAATTGATGCACAGGGTGTAATGTTCAGATCGATAATAGATGGAAGCTCACATTATTTTACTCCTGAAAAATCTATTCAAATTCAAAATGATATTGGGGCTGACATAATTTTTGCTTTCGATGAATGTACATCTCCACATGAACCTATTCACTATCAAGCAGAGGCGTTAGACAGAACCCATAGATGGGCAAAGCAATGTCTGGCCTATCATATAAAAAGTGGTTATGCAGAGGGCCAGGCTCTTTTTGCGGTGGTTCAGGGCGGAAGACACGAAAGTTTGCGTAGAGAGAGTGCTAAAGCATTAAGTGAAATGAATATTGACGGTGAGCATTTTGATGGATATGGGATTGGGGGGTCATTTGATAAAGAAGATATGTCTACAGCAGTCGCATGGGTTAATAGTGAATTACCAAAAGATAAACCAAGACACTTGCTTGGAATTGGTGAACCGGAGGATTTATTTAATGCGGTAGAAAATGGTTGCGATTTATTTGATTGTGTTATGCCAACAAGAAACGGTAGAAATGGATCAATCATTACCTCATCCGGTAAAATAAATATTTTAAATACAGAATACAGGGAAGACTTGCGTCCAATAGAAGAAGGTTGTGATTGTTATACTTGTAAAAATTATACAAGAAGTTATGTAGCCCATTTGTTTCGTGCAAAAGAAATGCTTGCTGGAACATTAGCTAGTGTTCATAATTTATATTTTTTAATACACTTGGTAGACAGAATGCGTCAGTCAATTTTAGATGGAAACTTTAAGGAGATGAAGGAGGATTTTTTGAAGGGGTACAATTCTAAGTAATTAAACGAAGCTAATTTCAAGTTCCAGCCCCGCCGGCCCTATAGCCGGCGGGGCTGTTTTTTTATTATGTAATCCAGAAATCGCTGGACAGTTTTTATGCTATTTTATAAAGGCTTGACAAAATAGATACTATGCTATTATGTACAAGTCGATAAACGAATATACGTCTAGTACGTAGATAGATATCGTCAAAAGCCCTGACAGAACGGTCCGTCCGACTGTTAGGTAGGTTAGTAAAGCCAGTCGAGTTCAGAGCGGAATCCCTGAACAATAGCCGTAAGGGCTACGACAACAACGGCGTTAGATGTCCAAATACAATAGCGGGTGGGCGTGTGTAAATGTCCACGGGCCCAAACCAACTCGAAATTGTAAAGTAAAGAGAATGATCAATTCTTGTTTTGTTCTTCAAGATAATGCTATGTGACGTTAGTAGCTAGGATACAATTAACTCTGAGGTAGGTACCTTTATATGTAAAACTATCCGAATCATAAACCTGGATGATATTTGGTTGCGCCCTGCGCACTTCATGTTTATGGAAAGAGAACAACTACCTGGTCGGTCTTGCGCAAGCAGGGCCGGCCTTTTTTTTGTTTTTTTGAATCCAGTGTGTTATATTGTTGATATGAATACTCTAACTAAAGGATCATTCAGACATATTGTTTTTAAAGATGGTGACACATGGTATGCTGTCGCCCTTGAATTTAATATAGTCGAATCTAGTGATGACCCAAAATTAGCCTTCTTTAATTTACTTCAAGCTGTGAGCGGATATATTGAATCTGCAAAAAAAATAAAAGGCACACGTTTTCACTCGCTAAATCAAAAGACAGATGAGGAGTATGAAAAACTTTGGTCATTTCTTAATACTACAAAAAAGACAAATTCGTCAAAATCTATTAAGTCTCCATATTTGGTGAATATGTACGGAGTTTCAAAAATCTAATGTCAAAAAACTACGTCAATTGGACATTTAAAGATGCTGAATCTTTTCTAAAAGAGAATGGATTCAAACTGAATTATACAAATGCAAGTCATTTTTATTATATTGGAAACTATGAGGGTATATTGAGAAATGTGTGCATTCCATTCCATGGAAGTAAGGCTATAAAACCAAGAACTTTAAAGGGAATTATTCTTCAATCGGGAATAGATAAGAAAAAATGGTTTAATTTTTAAGGATCTATAATATAAATGTATGAAGAAAAATATGGATAAAAATGAGAAAAATTCAAGATCTTCAAAAAGCGTTAAAAACTCGGAGGTTTTTCATCTATCTACAGAATACACTCCAGCCGGTGACCAACCAGAGGCGATTTCTAAATTACTGACTGGGCTTAATAAAGGCTTAAGATATCAAACTCTATTTGGTGTTACTGGATCAGGAAAAACCTATACGATGGCAAATGTTATTGCAAAGGTGGGGAAGCCTACGCTTGTAATCGCGCATAATAAAACTCTAGCAGCTCAGCTTGCTCAAGAATATAGGGAGTTTTTTCCAAATAATGCGGTTCACTATTTTGTATCATATTACGATTATTATCAGCCTGAAGCCTACATTTCATCATCGGATACCTTTATAGAAAAGGAGGCACAGATCAATGAAGAAATTGAGCGTCTTCGTCACGCTTCAACTCAGGCATTATTAACTCGCAAAGATGTAATTATTGTTGCTTCTGTTTCTTGTATTTATGGCTTGGGTTCACCAAAAGAATATGAGAAAGTAAATTTCAAAATTGAGCAGGGAATGAAGGCCGATAGATCTGAGTTTGTAAGACGTCTTGTTGGAATGTATTTTGAAAGAACAAATGCAGATTTAAACCCAGGAACTTTTAGAGCTGTTGGGAATTTTATTGAAGTAATGCCTGTTAGTGAGAGAGTTGTTTATAGAGTGAAGATTGAAAAAGATTTGGGACAATTGGAAGGAGGCTTGGCTGGAAGTATGGCAGGAGGAGAAATAGTTTCTGAAATTATTATCATCGATGCTATCACAAGAAATATAATAGAAGAGACAAAGAGTTTGTTTTTGTTTCCTGCGAAGCACTTCGTCACACCAGAGAATGAAAGAGCTCGTGCTGTTGCTGATATTAAAGCAGAACTTGATAAGCGCCTGAAGGAACTTGATAAGGAAGATAAAATTATTGAAGCGGAAAGACTTAGACGTAGAACTACTTATGACCTGGCTCTTATAAAAGAAGTTGGATATTGTAATGGAATTGAAAACTACTCTAGGCACTTTTCTGGAATGGCCATCGGGGAAGCACCAGATACTTTGCTTTCATATTTTCCACACAATGAGGATGGATCACCTGATTTTCTAACGGTTATTGATGAGTCTCACGTTGCCGTATCACAGCTAAATGGAATGTATGCCGGGGATGCATCTCGTAAAAAGAATTTGATTGATTACGGATTTAGGCTTCCAAGTGCTGCTGATAACAGACCGTTGAAGTTTTCTGAATTTGAAGAGAGAGTTGGTCAGGTTATTTTTACAACAGCAACGCCAGGTAAATTTGAACTTGAACATAGTGATCAAATTGTTCAACAAATCATTAGACCAACCGGACTAATTGACCCCGTGCTTATTGTTAAACCCGTTACAGAGATTTTAAAAGTTAAGGGTGCAAAAGGACCAGATGGAAAAAAGATCGATGGAAACACAGGGCAGATTTTTGACTTTATTGAGGAAGCAAAAAAAGTTATCAAGAAAGACCAGCGTGCTATTGCGACAACTCTGACTAAAAAAATGGCAGAGGACTTAACAGAGTATTTGAAAGAACAGGGAATTAAAACTAATTATATTCACAGCGATATTCTAACATTGGAGCGAATTCAAATTTTGACCGATTTTAGACGTGGTGTCTTTGACGTTCTTGTTGGAGTTAACCTATTACGTGAGGGTCTAGACTTGCCTGAAGTTTCTTTGATTGGAATTTTAAATGCTGATAGAGAGGGATTCCTTCGTTCAGAATCTGCGTTGATTCAAACTATCGGGCGTGCTGCAAGAAATGTTGATGGTAAGGTGATTTTGTATGCTGATCAAATAACAGGGTCAATGGATAGGGCAATGAAAGAAACTGAGAGAAGAAGAGAGATTCAACTTGCATATAATAAAGAACATGGAATTACTCCAAAAACTATTATAAAAAGAATTAATGATATTACTGATCATATAAAAAGCGAGCATCAAAAGACAGTTGGAAATCTTTTGCTTTTGGATGAATTGGAGTTTGCGAAGAATCCAGATAAATTGATTAAGTCTAAGGAAAAGCAAATGGAGGAGGCTGTTAAAGAATTGGATTTTGAAACGGCAGCAATACTCCGTGATGAGATAAAAGAATTATCTGAGCGTGTGATGAAGAAGCAGAAGAAGGAAGACAAAGAAAAGCGAGATGTGAACAAAGGATCACGCGCAAGAAAACAAATGTTGCAATAGTCGTAGACTGCTTGAGTAGTTGCAAAGGCCCCGGCGGAAAATTCCGCCGGGGCCTTTGCTTGCCAACCCACTTTTTTTATGTTATTTTTTGCCTATCTGCTAAAGTAGGCAGGATGTCCTTTTTGTATAGAAGTTATAAATCAGAAACCACAAACCAGAAAACAAGACAATGGCAAAAGTAGCAAAGAGAGCAGCTCTTTCCTTCGCAGGACCTCCGGGTTGCGGCAAGGGAACACTATTCAAGTTTATCGTTGAGCCGTTTTGCAGAAAAGCGGGTGTCAGGGCGATTTTAATCCCGACTAGTGATGAAATCAGGCTCTACAGGGACGAACACCCAGAGGAATCAGATGGAATTATGCGTGACATGAAGGCGGGACGTTTGGTTGAAGATGGTATATCGAACCAAGCTCTAATCAACGGTGCTTCAAAAGTCATCGACGGTCTTAGAGCTGAGGATTTCAATGGTGATTGTTTGTTTGTACTCGATGGCTCCCCGAGGACCTTGGGGCAAATCAATACATCGGTATTCACCATGATGAGTATTTTGAATGTAGCTCCGCCTGAATACATGACTGTCTTTTTCACGACTCCGCATTATTTGTGCGGACACCGTATCCACGGACGTGGTCGTGAGGATGATCTCGATGAAGATGCGTTTATTACGCGCTGGGAGCAATACTTTGGAAAAACTGAACCCGCAATCAAAACTTTGAAGAATTCCGCCAAGGACTTGGGGATTGAGTATCGTGAGATTGATGGCCAGCTGAGCAAGAAATCTGTCAATTTGTATCAACGTATTCTTTTCAACAAGATGTGGCCGGAGTACTTCCGAGGATGATTGTGCTTGAATTTTCCAACCTTCTGCCCGGCAGACCCCCTTCGGGGTCTGCCGGGCATTTTCTTTGCCAACACCCTTAAAATACTCTATACTACCCATAACGGCCAAACGCCGGTTTTTGTCGTATCGTATTTTATAAACAACATAAATACACACAATAAAAACCGTCTAAAACCTAATAAAAACATGACAAAATCATTAAATAATGCTGAAGATAAGCCTAAGAAAAAGAGCCTAAAAAGCCCTGTTGTTAGTGGTAAGTCAAAACAGCTTGCGGATAAAATCGCTAAAAATAATCCCAGTGCAGCAATAAAAACAGGAGCACATATAGGTACCCTTGTTCATGATATAAATCATGGGGCGCATTATGGCACTCCGAACAACCCAACTCTTACTGGAGATATAATAAGCATAAGAGGTGCCAGAACTCACAATCTTAAAAATATCACAGTTGATATGCCAAGAAATAAAATGGTTGTAATCACAGGGCTATCTGGTTCTGGAAAATCATCTCTTGCATTTGATACAATTTTTGCAGAAGGACAACGTAGATATATTGAATCACTTTCTTCATATGCCAGACAATTCTTACGTCAATTACAAAAGCCAGATGTAGATGAGATTATTGGACTTTCTCCTGCAATTTCTATTGATCAAAAATCAAGATCAAATAATCCTCGCTCAACTGTAGCAACTATCACAGAAATCTATGACTACCTTAGAATTCTTTTTGCAAGAATTGGAAAGCCTCATTGTCTAGAATGTGGAAGAGAAATTAAAAAACTTTCTAAAGAAGAAATACTTACAACGATTTTCAATACCGTATCAACTGATGCAACAAAGAGTCAAAGTGTAATGGGAATAGATATCGATAAAGCAATGTTCAAAATTTATGCACCTGTTGTAATTGGAAGAAAGGGTGAATATTATCAAATGCTTTATGACCTTCTTGGAAAGGGATATGAGGAGGTGAGAGTTGATGGTGTTATAAAAAATCTCCGTCAACAAATTATTCTATCAAAAACAAAGAAGCATAATATCGATGTTCTTGTTGATCAATTCTATATTTCAGAAATTGGCGATAATTCAGCAAGCTTTAGAGAACGTCTTAACGAGGCCGTAGAAAAGGCATTACAAGAAGCAGATGGTCTTATAAGAATAATAAGTGACGCTGATGAAGCAATAGCCAATAGTACAACCGTAGTTGGACCAAATGGGGAAGTAAAAGCAAAAAAGAAATCTAAACCAAAGGGGGATGCTGCTGAGGCTCAAGTTGGCCACTTAATTTCTTCAAAGTTTATGTGTCCACACGATGGATTCTCATTCCCAGAAGTTGAACCTCGATTATTCTCTTTCAACTCTCCATATGGAGCATGTCCTGAATGTAATGGTCTAGGAACTCGAGAATTTTTTGTTAAGGATCCTTGTAAGGTTTGTCATGGAGCGCGTCTGCGTCCTGAAGCTCTTCACGTTTTTTTGAAATCAGCTACAGAAATGGATTCTGTAATTGATACTCTTGGAGTAGATAGAAAGGATAAGAAGAATATAAATGTTGTTGATTTAACAAAGATGACAATTCAAAATTCTATTAAATTCTTTGAGACAATTCCACTTACTCAAACGGAAGAAGAAATTTCAAGAATTGTTATTAAAGAAATTGTCTCAAGATTAAAATTCATGGAGAATGTTGGAATAGAATATCTATCGCTTGATAGACGTGCTAACACACTCTCTGGTGGAGAAGCACAACGTATAAGACTTGCATCACAATTAGGATCTGGTCTTGTTGGAGCAATGTACGTATTAGACGAGCCTACAATTGGACTTCACCAGCGTGATAATGACCGTTTAATTAAAACACTTTTACAGCTGCGTGACATGGGTAACTCTGTGATTGTTGTTGAGCATGATGAAGATACAATCTTTGCAGCAGACTACCTAGTTGATATTGGGCCTGGTGCTGGAGTTCATGGTGGGCACGTTGTTGCTGCTGGTTGGCTTGATAAGCTATTAACATCAAAAACAAATGAATCAAACTCAGTAACTCTGGAGTATCTAAGGGGAGAAAAGGTTATTGAGCTTCCAGAAAGAAGAAGAGATGAAAATAACGGCTGGATAAAAATCGTAGGAGCTACAGTTAATAATATTAAAAATCAAAATGTTGATGTACCACTTGGTAGAATGACATCGGTAACTGGAGTTTCTGGATCAGGAAAATCAACTTTTGTTTATGAAGTTTTGCACAAGAACTTGCTTGCTCGCCTTGATCGTGATCATAGAAGTGCAAACATTTATAATTGTGCAAGCTTCTCTGGAACAGAATATTTGGGAAGAACTGTTTTAATTGACCAATCTCCAATCGGAAGAACACCAAGATCAAACCCTGCAACATATACAGGTGCCTTCACTCACATTAGAGACTTGTTTGCAGAGACAATAGAATCTCGTGCTAGAGGGTGGAAATCAAGCCGTTTCAGTTTTAACGTTAAAGGAGGGCGATGTGAAAACTGCCAAGGAAATGGAATGATAGAAGTTGAAATGCATTTCCTTCCAACCGTGTACGTAACATGTGATATATGTAATGGAAAGAGATTCATGAAAGAAACTCTTGAGGTTAAATATAAGAATAAAAATATTTACGATATTCTGAGAATGACCATTGAAGAAGCTATTGTTTTTTTTGAAGAGGTTCCATCAATTTATGATAGACTAAAAACTTTACAAGAAGTTGGTCTTGGATATTTAGAGCTTGGACAATCTGCAACAACACTCTCTGGTGGAGAAGCACAGCGTGTGAAAGTCTCTGCAGAACTTTATAGAGAGCATATTCAAAAAACAATTTATCTTTTGGACGAACCTACAATTGGTTTGCATTATGAGGATGTTCGTAAATTAATAGAAATTCTTAAGCGCCTTGTGAGAAAGGGAAACACGGTTGTTGTGATTGAACACAATATGGATATTATAAAATGTTCAGATTATATTATCGATATTGGCCCAGAAGGCGGGGACAAGGGTGGTAAGATTGTCGCCGTTGGAACTCCAGAGGAGGTAGCTAATAATACAAATAGCTATACAGGACAACACCTAAATATGGTTCTTAAGAAGTGGCATAAATAATTGAGTTGAGGTTAGGCGCCACGGGGTCTGACCATAAATAAAAAAATGACTAATCAAATACTAATAAACTTATTGGATACTGAAGGAAACAGAATTGGCAGTATTGAAAAACTTGAGGCTCATAAGCTTGGGGTTTTGCATGAGGCGTTCTCTATTTTTATTTTCAACGATGAAGGCAAATTACTTCTTCAAAAAAGAAATAAAGAAAAATATCACTCTGGTGGTTTATGGACAAATACATGTTGTGGTCATGCAAATTATGAAGAAGAAATAAATGTTGCTACGCACAGAAGACTTCAGGAAGAAATGGGTTTTGATACGGAACTTAAAAAAATATTTAATTTTACTTACAAAGTAGAATTAGAAAATCAATTATTTGAAAATGAAACTGACCATGTCTTCTTTGGAAAAAGTGAATCTACACCAATACCTGACCCTGAGGAAGTTGAAGATTTCAAGTGGATTGCAATACAGGATTTAATTGACGATGCAAATGCTAATCCTGATGCATATACAGAATGGCTGAAAATTATTTTAAAAGATCAAAGTTTTTTGGATGAGATTTCGAAATTAAAATAAATTGACAGCAGGTGTATAATGTAGGTGCAAGGACATCCATATTAAGCCTTATATTCAAAAAAGAGTGCGTGGATCCCCAAAGTAAAAAATATGAACAAAAAAGACTTTCAAAAATCATTTTTGCCAAAACTACCGGATTCTCCAGGAGTCTATCTTTTTAAGCATGGGAAGAATTTGCTATATGTTGGAAAGGCAACGAGCCTAAAACAACGTGTTAGAAGCTACTTCTCTGATGATTTAATAAAAACAAGAGGACGTCTACTTGTTGATATGGTTACCATTTCAGATAAAATTGAATTTATAAAAACTGATTCTGTTCTAGAGGCTTTACTTTTAGAAGCTCAATACATAAAAGAGAATCAACCAAAATATAATACAAAAGATAAGGATAATAAAAGTTATAATTATGTTGTTATAACGGAGGAGGACTTTCCAAGAATTCTAGTTATTAGAGGAAGGAGTCTTGAGCAAGATAAGGAGACAAAATACAAGGAAGTGTTTGGGCCTTTTCCATATGGTGGAGAATTAAAAGAGGCTCTTAGGCTAATTAGAAAAATATTTCCTTTTAGAGATAAATGTACGCCATATGATGAAAATAAAATTGTCCCCAAGGATGGATTAATATCAAACAAATCCAAGCCTTGTTTTAATAGAACAATAGGTCTATGTCCAGGTGTTTGCTCAGGTGAGATTTCCAAAAAGGATTATGCTATGGAAATAAAAAATATTAAATTATTTTTTGAAGGTCGCAAACCTGCACTTATTAAGAGTCTTGAAAAACAGATGCTATCTCTTGCAAAGGAAAAAGAGTTTGAAAAAGCTGGAAAAATAAAAAGAACAATTTTTGCATTAAATCATATTCAAGATGTTTCCCTGATTAAAAACCCAAATTTAACTGATGTGATGATTGGTGGGTCTACGACGGACGAGAAAGGTCTAGTAAAAAATATAAGAATTGAAGCATATGACATAGCTCATATGTCAGGAAAAGAAATGGTGGGTGTAATGGTTGTTATGGAGAATGGTGGATTTGCAAATAATCAATATAGAAAATTTATTATAAATAACTTTGATAAAGCAAATGATGCCGGGGCGCTTGAGGAAGTGATTAATAGACGGATTAAACATTCAGACTGGCAAACTCCCAATATTGTTGTACTTGATGGAAATGAAGTTCAATTGAAACGTGGATATAAGTCTTGGAGTGAATCAATGTCTGAGTCAAAAATTTCACAAGTTCTAGCGCATCCCGCAGGAGCACAAACACTAAGCTTACCGCTATTTTGCAGTATTGTAAAAGATGATAAACATAAGGCCAAAGATGTATTGTTTTTGATTGAAAAGAACTGGGAGAGTTTTGATAAAAAAATTCTAAAAGATCAACTAATAAAAATAAATGCGGAGGCACACAGATTTGCAATCACTTTTCATAAAAACAGAAGGTCAAAGAGTTTTCTTGAATAAGTAGCCAGAAGTTTTATACACAAAATATTGAATTTTATGTGGACGGATATTAACCTACCTGCTATAATTAAGTCATGAATTCTTCCTATAAAAAGGCAATTGCGTTTTCTTTATTTTGCGCCTCCATATTTTCCGTGTTAATTTTAAATCAAGAAATTTCACACATAGCGCATGCGGCATCATCAAATACTTTTACAGCAACAACTACGGAGGCATTGTGCTCAGAATATAATAGCAATGGAGTTTCGATTAGTATGCATCCAAAAATCATCGGGGCATCAGCCGGCTCCAGTATTGATTTTGTTGGATATATACAGAACGATAATAAGTTTCCAGTAGTTGAAGGTAAATTATATGCAAAAATAATAAGGCCAAAAATTAAGGATGATGGTAACGGGCCTGATATTTTAGATACTTTTGTTATCAAAGATAACATTACTCTAAAGGTTGGTCAAAAAATACCAGTAGACTTTACTTGGGCTATACCAGCCTACTCTATCGGTGGAGACTTTAAATTAACTACATACTTCATATCAGGAAATAGATTTAGTTTAGGCGGAAACTTAAGTACTAACACACCAGGTGATATTGTAAATCTAAATGTTAAGAGCCAGCAGAATACAGGTGTATTTTTCAATAAAATAGGTATAAAGATAAATAATAAAAAATATTTGACAACTCAGTTACAATCGGATTTTGAAAGCGCAACAGGAACTGTAACTATATCTGTGCCAGTTACAAATACTACCAAAGCAAGACAGGCTGTGAATGCAGAGATTAATATTTTCAAATATGACTCTCAGTCGCCAGAAAATAAAATTAGTACAAAGAAGCATATTTTAATAATTGAAGCCGGAAAGACAATTAATATCCCTGTTGTTGTAAATGACACTTCTGCTTCAATATATTACGTAGAATCAGTTTTGAAATATAAGGATAGTAAATCCATTTTAGGAGTTAATTTTGTTAGAGGTGTTGATTTGATGCCAAGATTTAATTTTATATCATCAAATACTTTTCCGTTAGGGTCAGGTCAGAAGAGCAAAATAATTGCATGCTTTCGTAATACATCAAGTATTGACACTCAATCTGATGTAAAATTGAATCTTGAAATTTTGGATGTGAATAGTCTTAATCCTGTAATGTCTTATCAATATAATGGAAAAATAAAAAATACTTCACAATCTGTGTCGCAAGAATTTAGTCCAAAATCTGGTTATAGAAATTTCAAAATTCATGCGACTTTATACAGTGGTGAAAAATTAACCGATGAAGTTTATATTCCATATGATTGTAATATTATCGATCCCTCAATCTGTAGTATGTTTGATAAGGGACCAGTCTCAACTAAAATGTGGTTAAATGTTGTATTTGTCATTTTTTGTATCTTGATATTATTCTTATTAGTAACAAAATTCAAAAATATACAAATGTTCTTGCTAAAAATTAAAAAAAATAGAAGTAACAGGAATATGATGTTTCTTTTAGTTCTTTTGATACTTTTTTCAACTAATACAAAAGTATATGCAGATGCATGTAATCCAAATATTACAAATATATCTCCTAATTATGGTTATAAAACGGGCCTGACTACAGCAGGTAGCCCAATCACTGTCACAATCACTGGTTCTGATTTTGATAATATTGAGTCTGTGCTGATGGGTTATAAGATGGTTAATAATTTTACTATTAATTCATCTAAAACGTCTATTACATTTAATGTACCACCGGAGTCTCCTGGGTGGAGAGATGTTGGTGTTAAGGGTTCTTGTTGGGGGCATAAGATTACTAGTGTTGTTAATGCTTTTTATTATGAGGAAGAGAAGGGAGTCCACCTTGAACCGCCTATTGTTAGGCATTTAGATTGGGCCTATAACGATGTTCAGATTTCAACAGGGATAAATTACCAGCTTTTTACTACCCAGTATTTAGGACACACCTACTTTAGCCAACAAGATAATTTCCTTGACAATAAGCAGTTTTATCAAATGGTAGATAGAGAAACATGGCCTTCATTGCTTGGTAAATATAGTACCTTTTCTGCTATTGGAGAAATACCAAAAAATTCAAATTGGAGTAGTCTTGTAGTTAGGTATCCTTCTGTTATTTATGATGATTACGGAAGAGTATTGGATGATTCAATAACAATACCCTCTATATCAATTGGAGATAAAATTCATTTTAATTTTGATAAGGCGTCTTCAAGTGACAATTTATCATTTTCAAATTACCCATCAAGTCCTAATAGTGCTAGTTGGGTGACTGACGCTAATTCTACTAATAATGTTTGTTCTGATAAAAACTATATCTTAACAAGAGACAGAATGGATGCTGTGTCATATGATAAAAACAATGAGATTCATGAACGATCTCCTCAAGATTACTCTGTTTGGCAGTGGGATCCCGTTGGCTTAAGTAGGCCACCAGTTCTTCAACTGGGTCATTATTTAGATATAATTTATAGCCCAAGTGGTGATTGGCCGTATCACCTTAGAAGAGTTATGTCTTCGTACTCTTCTAATGGTATCAACTTTACTAACTCATACGGTTATAATACAGATCTTGTGGATATATATCCCGATTATGTTGCTAATGTTCCTAGTGAATTAGTTCATGTTGGTTCAGCGCCAATTAACAGTACAAGCGTAAAAGTATATTGTCCAAGTGGTTATTCTCTTGTTTCATATTATAACGGAGAAGATTCTGCGGGAAGATGTATAAAACCAATTACAGTATTATCAGAGGCATGGGATTATGATAGAGATAGGGGTTTTCCTGATGGCCCATTTCCTCCTTATTCTGAATGTAAAATTGGAGGCCTGTATCAATATAAGGATACAAGTTTAAATAGTAGGCGTATGAATATACTTTCTCATGACGAATTAACATACAGAATCAGTACCTGGTGTAGTGTACCCCCAATTTATAATCCTAGAGAAGCTGACATTATACTTCCAAATGTTGATGAGTTTGTACAAACATCAGTTACCCCACCTGAACATAAATTATCATTCATAGATACAGTTTTTTTTGATTCTAATCGATATAGTAACCCATCAGCCCTTCTTTCAACTACAACGTTAAATCAATATAGTCAGCCACCTCTGAAAAATTTAGATGCAGCTAATTGGTTATGTGATTCTAACCAGACAACTTGTTCGCCAACAGCAGCTGGAACTAAATCAATTTTCATTTACTATTCTCCAATTTACGGAAGGCAATATTATGGTGAGCAGACCGATACAGAAAGATCAAATGGAATATGTAGGACAAACGGCGTACCTTTGTTTGCGATGACTACCAAAGAGGTTAATAAAGCTGTGGATCCTTATAGTACTTATGTTGTAAAAAATGCACCAGTATGTATTCCAAATAATACAAATTGTCCATACATGTACTTTTCTAAGAGTGCTATTGATAAAAATGTTGTTGGTTGTCCTAATTCTGCACCGTACTACAGTTCATTAGATAATAAATGTTATGATTCGGATAATTATAGATACCTGTCCATCGACCCTCGGGCAGCAACTTCTTCCTATGTACATTATTTTTACCCCGAAGATATACTTTTTAAAAATGCTACGTATAGACTCAAGGTTAATATAACACCTGTTGATGCTGATCATACTCCAGCAGCTCCTACTATTACTGGATCATCAACTGTAAATATTGGTGATGTAAATATATATGAGATGTTTTCTCCTGCTAAAAAAGTCGCAAAAAATGACACAAATAGCTCAATGTTAGGGTCAATAATATTTGGAATTAAGAAACTTTTTGCGCAAAGTGGACCGGAGGAAACTGTTCATTATATGATTGATTGGGGTGGTGGTGCGAGCCCAGGGCAAACTGACAATTTTGCTTATGGATCACATGCATCATCAACGCATATTTGGACTGAAGCTACGACAACACAGATTAGGGTTGCTGCAGTGGACACTTTGACTGACTCAAAGTCTCCATGGACTACATTTCCAATTACTGTTGTCGACCCAGCCGCAGACTACACTTATGGAACCCCTTCTTTGTCAACAAGTAAAATTTGTTCTGGTAATCTAACATTATCATGGAATAAGACCTATAGATCTGACGGAGCACTGTCAAATTTTTATTCTTTGAACAAGAATGATTCCATAATTAATGATGTCATTAGTGGTTCTGTAACAAGTATTTCTCTTGGAACAGACTTTGCAAATGGAGATCGTTATCAATTATATGCATATGGACCAACAAGTTTTGCTGATCCAGATACGTCAAAATCGTCTGCTCCAAGTAATATACTAACAATATCAGCAACAGTTCCAATTCGCGATAGTTCCTCGTGTACTGTTGTAGTACCTCCTGTTAATACGGATCTTGATGTTGTAATTCTGGATGGTATGACATTTTCAGCTAATCCTTCATGGGCAAAAATAAGTGGTAAATGTAATTTCTCAGGAAAAATTGATGCAACAATAAAAACAGCAAAGAATGATATACCTCTGGATACTTACACAAACATAACTGTTAATTCTTGTTCTGTAGATGGCAAAACTGTTCCAATAGGAGCGGCTCCATTCAAGGTGACGGCCGAGATACCGTTTTCAATTTCCAGCTTGCAGTTTGGAATAGGTAAGCATAAATTATCTTGTGAGATTACAGCAAGCAGTTCTAATACAAACTCTATTGTATTAGCATATCCATCTGTAGAAGCCAAGTGTTCAAAAGTTCCAACTGTTATAGAGAAGTAATCAAAAAATAATCTATATATTAAATACACTATTATGTTATACACATAATAGTGTATTTAATATAGACGTTGCTTATCTACCTGCTATAATTAAGACATGAAATTTTCTTTAAAAATATTTGGTGTAAATGCGAGTAAAAAAAACAATCGTAGCCCATTATTTATTGTTTTTTGTTATTTATTTATTATTGTCGCCCTTGGTACAAACTCAACTCATGCGCAATCTTCGCCAGTTAACCCTGCGTCAGTTAAAACTGAAAATATTGCAGCTGCACAGTTGTATGTTTTTCCAATTAACTTAACTGAAAAAGAGTTTTACGTTGGCAAGAATGTATCTGGTACTTTTACACTTTCAAACATTGGTAATACAGATGTTTCAGATACATTTTATTCAATTAATATTGTAGATAAGCTTGGAAAAGATATTGATGTAGATGCTGCTAAAAAGCCATTGTCTTACATTAAAGCAAATTCAAAGCGAGATGTTTCCTTCAATTATTCACTACCTAATACAATATACGGGGATAGATATTTATCAGTTAAAATTTACTTAAAGGATGGTACATTAATTGCAAGCGCTGTTCAAAAAATATATATACAAGGAGAGCCTGTAGCTGGAATAATTGAACCATCGGATGTTGCTGTGTCTAAAAATGGCGTATCTTACATCAAAGATTATGGGCTTGTAATTGGAGCTAGTGATAAATTAGTTGTTTCATTTGTTTTACCAATGGATTTAAAGACAAATATAATGCTAGATATTTCATCTAATAATGTTGGAAGCCCTATTTCAAAATCTTTTGATCTCAGTCAATTAAAAAATGAAAACGGAAAATACACTGTAGAAATTCCAACTGCAGATTTCAGTCCTGCGGAATATATTGCAAAAATATCTTTTTCCTCGCAGTCTTCAGAAGGTACCCAACAAACTCAAGTTGCGAATTCAATTAAGGTTGATTACAGAATTGATGGATTATTGATTAATTTAAAATCTGTAAATTCTGACGTTTTGTCTCCATCAAAAAATAGTAAATTCAATTTAGTTTTCGATTATGAAATTTTTGAACCAGAAAGTGGTGCTGATATATCTTCTGAACTGAAATCGTCAACAGTACACGTTATTGTTACAGATGAAAGTGACGCTGTTGTTGCCGATGAATCATTGCCTATAGATTTGAGTAATGAAATTGGTAATTTTAATTTACCATTGGTTGCTAAAATAGACGCAGAAAATTTATATATTAGTACAGAAATAAAAGGTGCTTCAGGAAAAATACTAGGTACGTACTCAAATAATTTACCATCAGAAAAAGAGGTCAATGAAATGTATCCAGTTAAGCAGTCATATCCTATGATATATATAATAGGAGAGATTATCGCTCTTATACTACTAATTTTGGGTATTACTCTATTAAAGAAAAGAAAATTCATGGATAAAAAAATAGCGGTAGTTATAGCTTTGATGATGTTTTCTGCTTTATCATATGGTGATACTAAGGCCTACAGTGTTGAGACAGTTGCTTCTGCTGGTGCACAAGTGACTACTACTTCAGCTGGATTTATGTCTCGTAGTAGAACAACCCAGTATATTGTTGATCCCAAGTTGTCATCATTTTTGGGTTTAGATATTATTACAAGTATGTCATCTCCATTACCTGGTGATATTGCAATTTATAGTCCAGGTGGATCCTTCCCTGTAAATTTTAATGCAGATCCAATGACATATATAACCAAAGGGGGATTTGCAATGAACAAAAAGGAGAGCGCTGGAGATCTATATTATTTATTACCACCAGCTGGTGATAATTGGAATAACTGGTCCTTAGCTGATATTTCAATTGGTAAAATGACATTTAGTGCTTCGAAGCAAATTTCTGCTTCCACTATGTATACAGCTCCAACTACGCCAGGCGTGTATAATTTTACATTTTATGTAGCCTTAAAAAATGGTGCAATTGATACATATGTTATTAAAAAAGTAACTCAGCCAATTGTGGTTGCTGTGCCTTGGAATCAGATAGCGGGGGCAGTGATTCCCGTGAGTGATTCTACAGATATTATTCCATCGTGTGATACTTCATTTACAGAGGGAAAAACACAATGTGATAAGGGTAATTTAGGTACTTGGAGTTGTAAGAAAACTCTTGGTGGTTGTACGTTTGATTCAACTCCAGTTAGTGGAGGATCTATAACGTCAATCGGAAAGGCTGTTACAACATCCACATCCAATGCGGGAGGCAGTGTTGCATTAAATATAAAAAATGAAATACCTGACATTGTCAGAGGCGATGCTTTTTATATAGTAACCGACCTTATGAATTCAAATTGGACTGATAAGGAATACGCTTACACTGAATTTGTTTATGGCAGAAAAGATCAGGCTTCATACATTCCATATTCATATAAAACAAATAAGCATGTTGTTACATATGATGGTGGAGATACCATTACTGCGACAAGTCAGTTTTCTGGTCATGATTCAAAATTCACAACTGCTCAAGTAAAAATACAAGAGGTTGGTTACAAGTTAAAGACAAAGGCTGGTGTAACTTCTTGTAGAAATATACCATTGAGTGAAGTTGATGTTATGTTTAAAACTCCAACCGTATTAAGTAGCCTAGTAATGTGTGCAAATCCAAAGCATACGTCTTTTTCAAATAGTGTATCTACATATACAAACGCCGCTTCTGTTGGGTCAAGTGGTAATAATAAAAAAAGTGGAGGTACTGTAAGTCTTTCTGTTAACGTTTGTGAGAAGTCCCCGGATATTCAAGCTGCAAATGCAACAGCTCCTTTTTATGTGGTTGTAGATGCAAATGGTACTGCATGGATAAATACAAGATATAAGCTATTTGATTTTAGAAAGGGTCAAGCAAAACAAAAAATGATTTCAAACTATGGAAGAAAAGCAAATTACATAAATGGTTCATATGATGGTGCTTGTACAGTAACAATTTCAAGTTGGTATAGTGGTAAAAAAACTGACTATTCTGGATCATCAGTAGACATAACTGAACTTGGTCTCATGGACTCAAATCTTTGTTATTATCAGGGGGTAAATTATCCTGGAGATTTTAATGAAAATCAGGTATCTCCTGCAATACCAGCTTGTGCAAGCAACAAGACTACTTGTGCAGCAGCTCAATCAAAATGGACATTTGAACAATTGGGTGATGGTCAAGAAAAATGTACAGATCTATTGAGTTGCGCATTCAAAAATAGCACAGGTGGTGCAATTAGTAATATTCCAGTAAACCAACCTCTTGAGTATGAAGCATCCTATGCAACTTCTGGTGACCCGTCACTTTTGAGTTACTTCTGGGATTTTGGAGATGCATCTGCAGATCCAGTTGTTTCAGATAAAAAATCAGGAACATTAAAATACACAGCCCAGGGAGACAAGGTGGCGACACTACAGGTGCTATTAAATAATGTAATTATTGATGAAGCTAAATGCGATACAATTAGCGTTAACTGTCCAGGCGGCAGCTGCCCAGCTGGTTGTCTTAGACCTGTTATTGGTGAAGGTGGATCACTTGATCAATCTAAGAGCAATCTTCTTTGTCCAGAGGGACAGAATCTTGTTGCTGGATCTTTTGCTATTAATCCAGTAAGTGCTACAAATTCATCAGCAAAACAATGGGGATGGTCATGTTCTGGAGCGTCAAGTACTGTAGCGACCTGTTCAGTTGGATGTGGAGTTGGGCTTAAGTACTGTTCAGACAAAAAGATTTGTGCTAGGTCATGTGATGGTGAAGTAAGCTTGGATAAATGTCCTCATATTGACGGTATACAGCTAGCAGATGACCCATTATTCACAGTTGCTGCATGTAATCCACCAGAGTTGACTATGACTGCTAAGCTATTGAATCCTTATGCAAACGAGGTTACATCAAAATGTTCTGTAGATTTAGTAATCAATTCAAATGCTCCAAAGTACACTGTTTGTACAATGGATAATAAGACAATTCCATCTGTGACTAGTAAAATTAGCGCAATTGTTGGCCAGCACAAGATTACTTGTCAGGCTATAATCAAAGGTAATGGTACTCCTCCAAAAGTTCTTAGATCAGAACCTATAACAAAGTCATTTAGGTGTTCTAGAGTGCCCGTGACAATAGAGAATTAATATTTAAATAGTAGGGAAATATAAAAACAGCGCGCGCATTTAAATGCACGCGCTGTTTTTTTGTGGATAAGGCCACATTCCACTCGCTTTCATCGTGCTATACTTCATATATGACAATTGGATTTAAATCTGGAAAGAAAACTACCGTTGGAGTACTGAGAGGTGGACCTTCACAGGAATATGATATATCTCTAACTACAGGTAAGCATATTTTGAATTTGCTAAAAAAAGAGCCTTTGTGTGAGGAATATAATGCTGTTGATATTTTTGTCGATAGAGATGGGGTATGGCATATTTCAGGAGCTCCTGTGTCGCCTGAGGAGGCAGTTAGCAGGGTAGATGTACTATTTAATGCAATGCATGGAGCGTATGGTGGAGACGGAAGATTGCAAAGTGTTTTGGATTCTTTTGCAAAACCATATACTGGAACAAAAGGTTTGGGGTCTGCAATGGCTTTAAATAAGGCACTCGCAAAAGAGAATTTTAAGAATCTTGGAATTAAATCTCCATTTTATAAAGAGGTAAATATAAAATTAGATGAAGACGTTGAACCAGTTGCTCATGACTTATTCAAAAGTTTTCCAATGCCTGTAATTATTAAACCTAGAAGTTCTGGATCATCTTTGGGGATTTCTATCGCGCATAATTTTACAGAATTAATGAAAGCCCTTGAGCACACAAGAGGCTTTAGTGAGGAAATTGTGGTTGAAGAGTATTTAACTGGAAAAGAAATTATTTCAGGATTCATTGAAGACTTTAGAGGACAAGATTTGTACAATACAGTACCTGTTCAGGTTAGACATGAAAAAACTTCAACATCAGGTGTTTTAAATAATGATGGGGAGTTATCAAATATAGGTACAGGAACTGGGCACTTTGATTGGGCTTCAAAAACTTCAGGAATTTACAATTATGAGGCTCCTGCTATGATAACAGAGGAAGAAAAGGGAATTATTGAGAATGCTATGAGAAGCGTTAAGGAGTCATTTAACCTAAGACATTATGGAACTTTCGATTTTCTAATTCATCCAAAAAGAGGTGTCTATTTGCTCGAGGTTAATACCCAGCCATCACTTCAAGAAGAAGCTACATTATTCAAGTCTCTTGGCTCAGTTGGGGTCAAGGCGCATGAGTTTCTTGGCCATGTTTTGAAGCTTGCAATGGGAAAGAAATAAAGCTATAATACTTTCAACCAAATATTACGGGCCCGTAGCTCATCTGGTAGAGCACCTCACTTGCACTGAGGGGGTGGCAGGTTCGAGTCCTGTCGGGTCCACCAAAGGAGACTTCGTCGATGAGACGAGGTCTTTTACTTTGAAGGTACAAGCTATTCTACGGTTCCAATTATTTTGATATTCCTGCTATACTTTAGTTATATGAACAAACATCAAAAAGGATCTATCGCAATGGCTTTAATTGGAATAGTGATTTTGCTTTTAGTGGTTGGAGGTGCTACCTATTATTACTTACAAAATAGTAAGACAAACAATGTTTCATCAACTGATTATAAAAACAGTCTGTTGGGATATGAATTAACTGTTCCTTTAGGATGGCATGTGTCTGAAGGAATGAGTAAGAGACTTGATGCAGATTTGTTTATGCTGAATTCGTACGCCTCCATAGGGTGTGACACAAATATGTTTATCGAAAAGTACAATGATGAAAAGATTGCTCTTCAAAAACTTCAGGAATGTTTAAAGAAAAGTCCAGATTTAATGAAGTCCGATTCAAAGTATAAGGATTTTGAGAAAAATTGGACAATAGAAAATTCTCAAAATATTTATATTACAAAATTATCATTAACAGAACAACAAAGACTAAGTCTTGTAGACCTTCAATTACCTCAATCTAATTTACCTAAGGGAAGCTTCGTACTAATAAGACCTGCCGATGTAGTTCTTTCATTTGAAAAAGCAACAACTTCCACAAACGGTAAATCAAAGAGAGATTTCTATTATTTAGGAGATAAAACTAAAACATACCTGACCGACTTTAGAAATTCTAAAGTACTTAACGATTTATTTATATCCATACCAATAAGCTCAAAGTTAAGCATGTTGTATAATGGTGGAAAAATACAAAGCTTAACAATCATAAGTACGGCTGATATAAATAGTCAAGAAGAAAAGGACTTCTTCAAAATTATGGATTCACTTAAGTTAACAAATTAATCTATCAAGAATTATTTAAAAAAATTGTATTAATATCAAAAACCTCTAAGCGGAATTCATTACTATGTGCCAATTTTGTAAATCAATAACTATTTCATCCCAATACATTCCGATGAGGTCCACTGAAGATGACAAAGACGCTGAAAAGGCGTCTTTTGTCTTGTATATACAAGCTACTTTGGCGGTTCGGAATAAATAAATTCTGAGTGTAATAAGTTTAATAAAATAAATTCTATGATATAATTTACCGGTGAAAAAGAAAATTATAATATTCAGTCTAATTTTATTATTGCTAGTTTTGGTAGGAGGAGGTGTATATTTTTACAATAAAAATAAAGTACGAACAACCGCTTTTAATGTGATTTCTTTGGATGTTGATACTGCCTTCAAAAATGGCGATCTAGGTAAGGCTATAGATTTGTTAGATCAGTCCTTGAAGAAAAATCCAAATGACACATCTACACTATTAGCTCTTTCTATTTCTTGGGCTCAAAGAGGAAGTCTTGAGTATAAAGAAAATGAGTATGGTCAAAAGGCACTTGATTATGCAAAACAGGTTTTGAAAATGGATTCAAATAATATAAAGGGTTATATTGCTCTTGGGTATGCTGATGAAATCATGGGTGATTTTAAAGGTGCAATAGAATCGTATAATAGAGCTCTCGCCTTAGATGGAAATAATGTAGATGCAATACGTCATAGAGGTCATGCCTATGATCTGTCTGGAGACCTTGCAAAAGCGGAGATAGATTATATTAAGGCTGATAGTTTGGATTCAACAAACTTAGACGTAAAAATGAATCTTGGAAGACTATATATTAGACAGGCAAAAATAAATGATGCTAAAATAAATTTCCTTACAGTGGCTAATTCTGTCGATAACGCAAGGGTAAAAGCAGAAGCATATTATAACCTAAGTCTTATTGAAATCGGTTCAACATCTACGAGTTCTTTAAAAATGGCTTTTGATTATGCATCTAGTTCAATATCTGCAGACCCCACTTATCCCCAAGCCTATGCTGTCATGGGAAATGTGTATATAAAGAAGGGGGATAATACAAAAGCATTAGAATTTTTAGATAAGGCAATTAGTATTTATCCAAATCTTTCATATGCATTAGGATTAATTGCTGATGTTTATGCAAAAGAAGGAAATATAGAAAAAACTATTCAAGCTTATGAGGTTCAGAAAAAGGCAGCTCTAGTTGACATTGGTTTGATGCAAGGAGTTAGGAGTTTGATAATTAGTCATGCAGATTTGAAGGAGGCTATTTTCTATACTAAGAATAATAAAAAGGAGGAAGCTGTGACTAGCTTAAAAATTGCAATGGATGTAAGTAAGGATCCAGTGAATGATTTGAATATATTATTTCTTACTCTTGATAAAAATGCGGGTGGTAAATTTAATAATTTACTAAATTATCAGCCATACAAAGATTTAGTAGAACAGTTTAAAGAAAAAATAAAAGCAGGATTTCTTAAGCCTAGAAATGAAGTTTCTCATACGCCACCGCTGCTTATGCAGAAATTATTAAGTATTTTTAATATTAAAAAGGCAATAGCGTATAAAAATGTTGCTGGAATGTGTGGTAGTGTAGGTGATAAATTTTTCTACGATAATGAGGGGAACTATGACGGTTTTGAATTCACTAGAATTGCTTGTGATATTTTTATTGCTTATTATTCAGGCAATACTTCGTTTAATTATAGTAGTGCGTTTGGGACATTATATTCATATACTGCTAGTTGGGACAATTACTTAGTCGTTAATTATGCTTCTTACATAGGGTGCTCAAATGGTTGGGGTATTGCGGTGGCTATAGCTCCACCAAAACCTGAGTTATATAGTGGAAGTTGTTCAACTAATACTGGTGGGTCTACCGCTAACTTTAGTTGGAAAAACGCAACTGGCTATGACACTGTATATTTTCGAGCGGTTGATATGACCCTTGACCCGACTGGAACAAACCAAAGTTTATATAAGGAATCAATAAAGGGATCATCCTACTCATTTACTGCGGTACTTGGTCATTCCTACAAATGGTGGATTCACACCAGGGAGTACGGTACTGATTTTTGGAGCCCTGCGGTTGGTAGTAGCTTTGTATGTCCCCCTCATCCCGCACCACCAACAAACGCTACCTCCTCCTGTTCAGCAAATGGTGGAACAGCTAATTTTTCTTGGACAAATGCATCTGATTATAGAAATATATATTTCAGAGCTGTTGATACAACCTTACATCCCGGTGCAGTTTACGGAACAAATATTCCAGACTTATTTAATGAATCTGTGCCTGGGTCTAGTTATTCATTTAATACTGTACCCGGACATTCATATGTTTGGTGGATCAATACCAGGTCTTCTACTGATGATAGGAGTACCGAGATTGTAAGTGGTAATTTTAAATGTACACTTACTCCACCAACTCCCTCAGCTCCAACCATCACCGGCCCTACTGATGTAACCCTTGGAGTACCTGCAATATACACAGCTGTATCACATTTAAATCCTGTTGCAAAAAAAGAAAATACTTCATTTCTTGCATCAATAATTTTTTCTTTCAAAAAAGTTTTTGCTCAGGCTGCTGTAGAAACTAAATTAATATATACATTTGACTGGAATAATGATGGTGCCAAAGTGTCTACAAGCACAGCTGTACTTCCGGGTGTTTCAGTTCAGGCATCAAACACATGGAGTACAAAAGGAACTACCACCTTTAGAGTCAAAACTACGGAATCTGCTGGTGGAGCCTCATCAGCTTGGGTACCTGTTACTATAAATGTCTCAGATAAACCTAAGGTCCAAGCATTGTTCTATTGTGTATCTCCAAACCTATCTTGGAATGCTGTTCCAAATGCTATAAGTTATGATTTTGAAGTTAAAAATAAAACTGATTTAACGTCAGTACATAAAACTATAACAGGTACAACTGTAGATATTTCTCAGTATCTAAATAATACAAATATCTCGTTTGGTGTTAGAGCAATATATTCTGGAAATATTATGGGAGATCAAACTTGGGTAGATAATATTGCACCAGCGTGTCCTAAACTGGGTGATGGTTTGAACATAAAGAACGGTATGATATTTGGATCAAATCCACCATGGGCAAATGCGACAACTAAAAAATGTAGTTATTATGGACAAATAGATCCTACTATTGTTATGTCAGATGAAAAAACTTATAGTGGAATTGTCGTAAACGCATGTTCGATTGATGGAATAAGTGTGTCTTTGTCTAATACAGTAAATGGGGGAAAGGGGTTTGAAGATCTTCCAAAAAATATTGGTACTCATACTTTGTCTTGTAGTGTGGACTTTGATAATGGTGTAGATTCTAATGGTGTAGTAAAAAAATCTAACGCTACCGCCATTCTAACTTCTAAGTGTTCTAGCTTAGGGGATACTCAGGAGAGATAAAAGAATATATGTAATTTATGAATAATTGAAAAACGGCCCGCTCGTAGAGCGGGCCGTTTGAATGATACTGTAATAGGCGAATTATCGAGAGAAGCCGGTCGTCTTACAGGATGACGGAAGATCTTGACGAAAAGGAAGAACCGGCTGGCGAAGGACTTTCTTCTTTGCTCGCTGCCAGCTTCTTTGCATTCATCTTGGGGATTTTCTTCCCGCTACATTGCCGGAGGTCAAAGTCCAGCTTCTTCACGGGCATTTTTGTTTTCTGAAGAATGCCTTTTGGCTGGATATAAACATGGAAGCATCCGTTCACGTGACGGATGAACCCAACAGCCATGCCGGTAAAACCACTAGGCTTGTCGGTGACCAGTGTGCCGAGAATTTCGATGGGCACATCGACTTCCTCGAACATATCGTCAGTGACTACCAAACGTTCAACCTCCATTTTGATGTAAGACAGAGGTTCACCTTCATCATTGAGACCTTTCGGTTGGAAGATGTAGTCAATTCGACGGCCCATGTCACAGAGCCAATGGGTGATTGTCCCTTCCAATTGGGTAGCGCTATCACGACAAACAGTTCCGGGTTTCAGTGTTCTAATTATCATATTTTCTAGGTGATGAGAACCTTGTTCTGGCTTTGAATTAGCCATTGAGTATTGTTGTGGAGAACAAGGAAAAAATTCAATCCAGTGATATATTCACACAATATTATAATACTGTCAATAGCTGTAGGTAATATACATACAAGTACTACTCTTCGGTAATGTTTCTATTAATTAGTGTCCTTGATTTCTATCTATTCGACAAAATTAATTGTGATATAATAGATACATAGTAATTTTAATCAAAATTAAATGTATCCAAACAACAATCAAGGACAAACAGATTCAGCTTTAGCAAACTTTCTAATAAATAAAGGTATAGTAAAGAATAGATCTGGAGCTGACATAATAATGATATTCTTCGTCATTGCCTGCGCTGTTGGATCATATTTCATACTTAGATAATTTGACCAAGGATATATTGTGTGTTAGTCTAAAAATGGTTAAGAACAAAATTCGCTCCGGTGAGCGAAGTGAAATTATAGCTAAACAATAGAAAACACATAGACATGAAACTGGTTAAAGATGGCAGATTTAACATGATGATTGCATCACGTTTGGGCAGGAAGGTTGAGGTAATTAATCTTCTTTACGTCACTGACAAGGAACAAGAAGGGGATTCAAAGGTTGTTGTAGATCCATTCGAGGCGCTCGGCTTGGAAGAAATTCCAATCACTCATGATGAAATCGTGGAAACTCTTAGGGATTCAGGTTATCGCCTGGCATCTCGGGTTGAAGCAGGTCTTATCGTTGGCTTGCTGCGTGAGCGAGGTGAGAAAAGAAAGCTCATTTGCAATGATGAGGATGAAGACAAGTGGTTTGTATTCCATTCCTACGGTTTTGCTCATAACCAATTTGAAGATAAGGAAGATGAACGTCTAATCCGATTTTTCTTTTTTGAGGAACGCACAGCGATGCCTGAGGATGACTACGTACTCATTTGCATCAGGGTTGGTAATCATCAGCCTTACGGCTAAGACTTAATGTCCGGTTTCAGTAACGCATAACTGAAGATAGACCACCTGACTCAGGCATTGTCCTGAGAGGTGGTTTTTTTGTAGTAGCATAATGTGGTGTCTAGCCTAAATGTTCAATAGTAAAATCCCCGGCAGCTCGCGCTGCCGGGGACGTTTGTCACATTGTACATGATGAGAAAGAAGGGGATTAATAGTCTCCACCACCACCTCCACCACCGGAGTCTCCTCCTCCACCACTGAAGGATGAATCACTACCACTTGAGTCTCCAAAGCTGGAACCTCCGCCTCCACCGTAGTATCCACCAGACGAACCATTGGACATTCCTGTTAGAATTGCATTTGATGCAGATCCTGCTAGAAATCCAATGATACCAAGTGCTACAATCCACGTACCTAAAAAGTATGCGATCAAAACAGCTCCAAGAGCTCCAACAATTCCACCAAGTAACCAATGGAATTCTCCGAGAAAAGCTGTAATCAAAAACAAAATGACCGCAAAGAATACACATGTCATAAGCATTCCACCTTTTTTAGAATCCTCGGCTGACTCAATGTCAGATTTATATTCACCCTTGGTGGCACTAATGATGTTTGTTGTTGCTAAATCATAGGCTGTAAAGAAGTCCTGCTTCTTCAAGTTTGGAGACATATCGTTTCTGAAAATACTCAGGCATGTTGCATCAGGTAGGGCTCCTTCGAGACCGTAGCCGACTTCAATACGCGCTTTCTTTTCATCGGTCGCATTCAGGAGTAGAACTCCGTTATTGCGATTTTTTTCGCCAAGCTTCCAAAACTTGAAGACTTTATTTGCATAGCCTTCCTTTGTGTCGCCATTCAAACTTTTGACAGTGAGTATGACGATCTGATTGCCGGTTTCTTTTTCAAAAGCTACAAGCTTTGCTTCCAGCTTTTCTTTTTCCTCCGGCTTCAGTACACCGCTGTAATCATTCACGTGAGAGACTAGCGCGGGGTATTCCTCAGCCAGACTAACAAAAGTGGAGAATAACAGGGTTAGAAAAATCTTATAAATTATTTTCATCAGCTAACCTTTCTATTTTGAATTTTTATTTTCGATTTAGAATTCTGCTTGCTTCCGAGTTGGTATCAGAAGTTGACCTTGGGTGCCACCTTGGCACCAGCATCAGCTTCAAAATATTTGACTGGCTGGAATTTGCTTCCGGCAACCATTGAAGAGAAGAACCCTTTGACGAGTACATTGTATTCATTGGTTGCTTTCTGCGCATTTCCACGTTCAACCGCAATGCGATTCTCGGAACCTTCGATCTGCCCCTGCAGTGTAAGGAAACCTTGATCCGCCTTGAGAGTCGGATAGTTTTCACTCACTGCGAGCAGTTTTGTCAGTGCTCCAGAGAGCTCTTTTTGAGCGGCTAAGAATTTCTGAAGCTGCTCAGGATTGTTGGCCATTTCACCGGCGTCCAATCTGATTGAACCCGCTTTTGCACGGGCTTCAGCAACATTTTCAAAGACGCCCTTTTCATGCGCTGCGTAACCCTTGACTGTAGCAACGAGATTGGGGATGAGATCAGCTCTTCGCTGACACACCACCTCCACTTGTCCCCAGCTTTTACTGAGTGCCTCCTGTTTTGCCACTAGACCGTTGTAGGTTGTAATGAAATAGATGCCTGTGATACCAAGAATCACAAGGACGATTGCTGTTAGTGTAGCGAATACGATACCGAATGCTTTCATAATGCTATATTTGCTTGATGTAGTTTGATTGGTAAGGAACAGATTGGCCCGTGTGGTCAATATACATACCAGTAATGAAATTAATACAAAGGAGCGTTTTTGTCAACAAAGGGTACTGGGTAACCATTGACAAAAAGGGATTTACTGCTATAATTTGTATTGAAAGTTTTTTGAAAAAAGTGTTGTACGAGCACAGCTTCCTGTATATTTTTAACTTGGCAGAATACTCAAGTGTTAGGTGGTGAATGAAAATATCTAGAAAGCTGTGCTCGAATGAGTGCAGTAAGTCAGTCTGTTGGCTTCCTTTTTAGGAAACTGAACGTTCGTACCAACTAAAATGGGGTACTCGTTATTTAAACAGACGGTTTAGTTGTACTCCGAAAAAGTGCACACCAAGTTAGTATGAAAAACAAGAAAACTGTTAGACTTATCAATCCATCGTCAATTCTGATGGCATCATGCAATTGCATTTATGAATCAGGATTTATTCCAACAGATAGCGTAGAAGGCGAGTTTGGATATTTCTGGATAATAATTCCCTTTGACGAAGATTTTATGAAGGATGTTTACATCACAGAACCTATTGACGGCATCCGTCATGGACGCAGTCGTCTGTCGGAAGAAATTTTGGAAATGCGTCACGCTAAAGGGCTTCCTGGCAATGCACCTGAATGGGCTCATACCTTGGAGTCTAGGCGCATTGATATTGATGGTGTTCATCTTCTGGGTGAAGGTATTGATGTGATTGTGCAAGGTGACTTCAAAGTTATCAAACTAATATGTGCAAGGAGTGATGGACCCAATGGGTTATCTCGCTGGCATGAGAAGGAGTTGTTTGCAACCGTCGATGGTGAAAATGATAACACGAAGGAGTATCGCCGGATTCGTTTTGAAAGAGAAATGCAGCTTGAAGCGGAGCATCTCGAAGCCTTTGGATTAGAGTGTCGTGAAGTGGTTCGATTCCAAGAAATCCCCAAGAAGGATTGGCAAATCGGACAGAAGGATGCAATTCTTAGGTATCAAAACGATTTTCGGAATATGACCTCGCAAAATGTGCTGGATTTAGCTACAGCTGTCAGTGCTACAAAGCAGAATCATATTCTTGAAAAAGCTGTACTCATCGATACGCTCTCCCTTATGTCGTGTCCTCAAGTTCAACAGTTGGCTCAAAAGGCCTTGTATGTTTTCTTCGGAAAGAATATTTGCGATTTTGTCCAAAAGGCTGAAAAGCCCAAGGATGATGTTGTAACACCTACGCAGGAACAGGGAACTGATACTGTGACAGGCGGAGATTCTAACGAAGTTGAGAAGAATGACGTTGCACTAAGCAGGTTTGTCCATACTGAGCCACGCAAGGTTCAGTTTGCTGTAAGGGCACCAAAATGTCTAAAGGTGTTACCTGAAGGAAAACCTGTAGAAAAAACCAATCCGGGATCCAAAGTGAAGGCTAATGCTTCATTGTTGGGTGGGGGCGGACGCGGAAAGGAACCTGTCTTGCTCAGGCATTTGATAGTTTGACTTGATTTGATGGACAATTTTGTTGGCTCAGGCTAGCTTGTTGTCCGCCCCGCCGCTCCTTAGGGAGTCGGCGGGGCATTTTTTTTTATTTTCATATTTATTGACACCATCCATTTTAGTCAATATAGTAAGCGAGTTCTTATTCGTTATGGATAAGCCGTTCCTGACGCCGTATGGTGGGGAATAAGATGGTTGTTAGGGTTCCATATCTAACCCTTTGTACAAATAGAAAACAGCCGTTATGGCACAAGAAAAAAATATTGGATTAAATGTTACAGGTGGCCCAAGTGCGGGGCAGATGTGGGATTCTCTTCACAGACCTCACGCTGGCTCTTTTGGGGGAAACATGAGTCAAGAGACGGCCGTGTATTTCACCACCACCGACACTCGGCCTGGCAAAGCATCTTTTTATGCCACTATTGATGGAATGACCCGTGAAGATGGGTCAGGTGAACATTGGAATATTGAAGGTCGGGTGTTTCGTACATCTCCAAATGGTACTGTTCCTTACAAGGCGTATTACTGTAGTCGAGATCGTAGTGGAGTTATCTGTGTCGAGGGTTAAAATACTTGATTCAGTATAATAAATTTTGTTTCTAAACAGCATCAACCAAAAAGTAGAACAAACAAAATGAACAGACAACAGGCAATGACATTCTTGAGTGACAAGAGCCCAACTGGTGCATCAGCTCTAGTTGCGGACAAAGTTGGTTCTTTTCAGGCCGGTAATTATTCTTTGATCGTTGGAAGATATGAAGATCCTGGAGGGGGACAAAGTTCCGCTGGAAAAGACGAGGATGACCTTTGGGTAGTCCTTGCGATTCACTGCGTTGCTGGAGTCTCACTTTACAGGGCATCACTTCTGCCAAAGTCAAAAATCACCAGAATTGTCAGACCTGATTCTGTTGGTCAAGATGGTGATGCATATCTCCATACCGACGGTATTTGGTATGTCAGTTTCTAGGTTAGGCAAGTCTGAGTGTTCACATTTTGTGGCATTCAGCATGGCGCGGGGCGAAAGCCCCGCGCCATTTTTATGATATAATCAAACCCATGCCATTTTCCACATTCTCTTCATATTCCAAATTCAACAAGAAATCCAAAGCCAGCAAAACTGGCCCATCTAAGACAGAAATTTTTAAAAAAACCCTTGCAAAAGTTGCAGCTGAAAAATCGGAAAAACAAAATCCAGGATCTGGAGATAAAGCTCTAGCGGAAAAACTTTCCAAAGAATTTGCAAATATGGAATTGAATGATGAGACGCTCGTTGCACTTAACAAAATGGAAAGTACTTCAACAAATATTTTTCTTACTGGAAAAGCGGGAACTGGAAAAACAACTCTTGTTAGGTATTTCAAAGCTACAACAAAAAAGAAAATTGTCATACTCGCACCAACTGGGGTTTCCGCAGTAAACATTAGTGGACAAACTATTCACTCGTTCTTTAAATTTGGAATAAATGTAAGTCCTATGTCCATAAAGAAAGCAACAGGAAGCACTGCGATTTATAAAAACATAGATACAATAATTATTGATGAAATTTCTATGGTTCGCGCTGATCTTTTTGATTGTGTAGACACGTTTATGCGATTAAATGGAAAAGATAAAAATACTCCATTTGGCGGTACTCAAATAATTGTAGTAGGGGATATGTTTCAGCTTCCACCAGTTGTAACTAGCTATGAGGAAGAAATGTTTTCATCGTACTATAAGAGTCCATACTTTTTTGATTCAAAAGTATTTCTGAAAGCAGATTTTGAACTTATAGAGCTAAGTAAAATCTACAGACAGGACGATGATAAATTCATAGATATACTAGAAGGTGTGAGGTCTGGAAATCTTAAAGATTCACATTTAACACTTTTAAATAAGAGATATCTAAATCCAATGGAGGATAATATTGACCCAATGCAATATAGTGATTATATTTTTCTTGTCACAACAAATGCGATGGCTGATGCACTTAATCTTGGGAAGCTGAATGAACTCGAAACAAATAAAATAATATTTAAGGGTAAAAAATCTGGATCATTTGAAAGAAATTTTCCAACCAATGAATGTCTTGCATTAAAAGAAGGCGCAAGGATTATGATGTTGAATAATGACAAGGAAGCAAGATGGGTAAATGGTGACCTTGGAACCATAACAAGTATAAATGAAAACAAGCAGGAAATTTTTGTTCGATTAGAAAACGGTGAAAATTATTTGGTACCAAAGTACACTTGGGAAATGGTGAAATTTTCTTATGATAAAGATTTTGACTCAGTAGACACCGACGTAGTTGGAACATTTACTCAGTTTCCAATTAGACTCGCTTGGGCAATTACAATTCACAAAGGACAGGGAAAAACTTATAGTAATGTTGTTGTAGACTTTGGTAGAGGAACATTTACCCATGGACAAGCTTATGTTGCTTTAAGTAGGTGTAGAAGTTTAGATGGAATGATTCTAAAAACTCCATTAGTTAGACGTCATATTATGATTGATGAAAGAATTACAAACTTCATGAAAAGAATGTCGGATGATAGTGGAACCATATTCATGGGGGATGAGGATCATCTAGCTTTCTAATATTTGGGGTCAGGCACACGATTCAGGTCTGCGACCAGAATCGCCTGACCCCAAATTGACTGTACAAAGAATAAAATAGATGTAATATTACAATCGGAAGTAGGCGCTCTTGTCTACTCGTTCTATCAAAACAATTCAAATATTCAATAATATGAACAGTTACAGTGGTAGGTTTACACGTGATGGTTATGCTGTGATGCGGCATGCACATTATTTTGAAGGACAAAGTGGAATTGAGCTTTGCCGTAATTCAGTCAAAATCGGCAGAAGAAATATTCAGGTTCTTGTAACTCATGAACTTGAGGACTTCACCGATAATCCCAATGTTGTGGTCAGTATTTTTTACTCTCCGTTGAGGCGGGCTGAGCTCACCGCCCAGATGGTTAGGTCTGAGTTTGCTTGTCATAACATTCCCGTTTCTAATATTCAGCCAGTTCAATGGTTGGGTTGCGAAGACGGAAAAGAGGGGAGTATTAATGCAAATATGAACACAGTTTGTTCAGAGGGAGATCTTCATTTTTCATTCTTTATTACTCATATGCCAAATATGTGCAATTTTATCGGTTCTGCTGCTTGGGAGCCGTGCAGTTGTTCGATTATCACAAGACAACATGTCATCGTGAATGGCAGATTGCTGACTGATTTTTAAATTGCCTTGCACACCATGCAGTTTTAAAAAGGGTTAGGCTTTCATAGCCTGACCCTTTTCTTATATTTACAAGGTTAAAAATCTATGGTAGTGTTTGGCCAGAGCTTTGATAGAAAAGCCGCTCATTTCAAGAAAGAGAATAGAACCCCAACCCCAATAAAACATGAGAAGTAGTAAGAGTTACGTGAATCGTTTTTTGAATTCCAGATACGCTGTTATGCGCCATGCTGCTCAATACGTCACAGCGGACGGCGCTAGGCTTAAGTGGAATTCTGTGGAGATCTGCCAAAGGAACGTTCAGGTCCTTGGTAATCTGATCAAACCGCACAAGAATGACATTAGGATTTTTCATTCGCCAACCCCAAGGGCTTTGATGACGGCTGGAGTTGTCTATGATTCATTATTTAATTTACTTAGGGTCAGACCTAAGGAGCTTGAAGAAGTTGATTGGCTGGATTGTAGTAAGCATAGTTTGAATAATAATAATGTGACTACGTTAATTACACCAGCACCTACCGCATTCTTTATATTCATCAGTCACATGTTGGAGATTGAACAATTTCTTGGCGACAAACATGAGCCAAAGAACTGTGATATTATTTCAAAACATTTTTCAATTTCAGGGGGTCGACAGACTCGTTAGACTGTAAAATGTATTACACCCCTTCCGCAACCGCGGAGGGGTTTTTGATTGTTTTTTAGGGTCAGGCACCACGGTGCCTGACCCTAAAATTACTCCATTTCTGACTCAAGAGCTTTCTCTATTTCCTTATTTGTGTATGGTTCAATAAGATTTTTCAAATAATCTATTGATTCATTATAGGGCCAATCAGCTAATTTTATTTGCATTTGAGTCTGTGCTATAGAATTCACTTTATTTGAAACATATCTCTGATATAAACTTGAGTATTTCCAGTCTAGTATATTCTTGACAATATTTGCCGTTAAAGGGTTTCTTTCAACATATCTGATGACGGTTTCCAGATGTCTCTGATCTAAAATTATAAATGACTTGTATCTGCCTTGATATAGATGTCCGGTTCCGGCTGTCTTGTTTATAAAATGCCATCTTTTAGTATGAACAAAGGTAAACCATTTCATGAATTGAGACATTTGTTTATCTTGATTTGTTTTTATGACTAAATGAAAGTGATTATTCATTATAGCAAATGCTAATATATCAATATTAAATTTTTTTTGTGCTTCAAAAAGCACTTTTATTATTAATCTAAAATCATCATCATTAAAATTAATCTTTAATCTAGCGCTTGCACGATTAATGCAGTGATAATAATTATTAGCAATATCAACTCTTGGTTGTCTTGGCATGAGTAAATCATAAGAATTGAAATAAAAGAAAAGCCAAAGATTTTATACTATGGTTGTGGATAACTTTTGGGGTCAGGCACCATGGTGCCTGACCCCAAATAAGGTATAATATAAAATATGCCAAATGGAATACCAAATTTTGATAATAGGGAAACTTTTGATCCAGAAATGCGTCACATCGCAGAATCAATAGATCCACTAATTGCAGCTGCGCCAGAGGAGGAATTGAGTCCAAATATTTACGTAACATATCCTGATGGAACTCATATATTTATTCCAAAAAAAGATTTGAAAGGGGGAGTTGGCGAGTTTTATGTTGAGTACAACGATATAGATGGTAAAACTGTTAGAGAGTATGTTACAGAGGCTGATGGTAAATTTGATATATTATCACACCCAGAACATCATGATCATGAAAGACATTCTCATGGGTATGATCCTCGACAGAAAGAGTTAGGTCTATAGATGAATTTGGGGTCAGGCACCATGGTGTCTGACCCCAAATTCAAAGCTATTTAAAATATTTATTTATCGCAAGCACTGTTGATGATGCTGCTTTATTAATGTAGGCATCTCTTGTTTTCTTTTTCTGCATAAATTTCTCGTATATATATGCATATTCAACAATGACCGACGGTTCATTAGCGGTATTATTAACTCCTAATGCAATTAGCTCTTGATCCTCGATAATACCATCGCTTTCTTCCTTCATGGAACTAATTCTGTTTATTTTCAACATTTCATCAAGTAGACCCCATGCAAACTTCTTACTAGGTGCAAAATTTGAATATTGTCTTTCTGGTATATAAATTGAGAATCCTTCAAAATTTGGCTTGCCTTTATACTTTAAATTATCATTAAAGTGAATATTGATTGCCATATCAACCTTTGTATCGTTGGCCCATTTGTTTATTCCAAATAGATAAAGCGAAGATGTTGCATTTGCTGTTACATGACCCATTTTGGAATTTATAACAGAGGCCCCACCTATTGCCGTTAAAAAATTCCTTACGTGTTTTTTGTCTGCAGACCATGACAAGATTGTTTCTTTGTTGTCTGTGACATATGACTGTAGTTCAGGATTCCAGCCTTTATCATCTCTTGAAACCACAACATCATATCTTGGGTTTTTCTCAAGATTCTTTACGATTTTCTCAGCCAGCTGCAAATTCAATTCTCTCTCCTTCAATGTCTTATAAATTGCACCACCGTAATCTGGTTCATGACCCGCTACGATTAGTATTTTAATTTTTGGAGCAACGCTTGCTTCTGCATACGTAGGGGAGAGTTTGATGCCAATTATGCCATATAAAAAAACTACAAATATTGGAATCAGTGATATTAAAACTTTTGTAATTAGTTTCATCTAACTATTATACACTATATAATAGTTAAATTATTTATTTGTTTATGATATAATTTTCACCATGAAAAAGATTTTTTTGCTGCTATTTGCATTGATTTTGTTAAGTGTATCTACCTCTGTTTTTGCTCAAACTAAACTTGATCCAAAAATCTATGACAAGAATGGGTTCAGGTTAGATCAAAAAAATGCTCATACATATAATTTTGCAACAACTACTCGTCCTATTTTATACTTACCAGACAGGGCTTTAGTCTCATCATCTACTTACAAGCAATTGCTTCTAAATGCAAGCTCTTCATTTATTTTTAGAAATCAAAAGGCGACTACAACGGTAGATTTAACAGCATACAAGCAAGGTCAACCAGCTCAGTGTACCGATTACTCAACTTTTGGTAGTGTTGATGTAGATCTTACTAATGATATGAACACATACAATCCTGGAGATGTTATGATTATTCGTGGTGTAATAAAAAATAATAATAAATATCCAATCACAAATCTAACCGTTAGAGCTAGGCTGGTAAAGGATATTCCAAATCCAGAATATTTAAGATCAGAAATTATTACGTTGGAAGATTTTAATATAGTAGAAAATATAACGTTAGGTGCTGGTAAAAGTCTTGCAGTTAATTACTCTCATGTACTGCCATTAAATTCGCCAAAGGGTAATTATAAGATATTATTTTATGTATATAATGACGATAGATTTAATCAATCTGGACTATCTTTTACAAATAATGCAACAGCTTCAAACCTAGGTTTTAGAGTTGAAGGAGATAATACTCAACAAATTTATTTGGATCAAACTAAAATCACGCTGAATAATAAACCTTATGACACGTCGTCTTTTGCGTCTAATCAGGACAATAGTAAAAAAGTAGATGTTTCTATATTATTAGTTAACCCTTCAAATACTGCTGAAAAAATGACAGTGGTATATTCTCTATATAAATGGGATGGATTATTGGAAAAAAATAAAGTGGATACAAAAACAGAGGAGGTAATAGTTCCAGAAAATAGTAAGGTTAATTTGGTATATACGACAAAGAAGATAGACGCGCCGGTTTATTTTTTGAATATAAAAGCTGATAATACTAATTTGAAAAATGATAGAAGCATCTATAGTGTTAAAACGGAATCTAATATAAGGTTCACTGTTTCTGGTTTTGATTATCCAAGAATAAATAATTTTGGCGTGAATACGTACCCAATTAAAGTCGGCCAAGAAGCAGTACTGTTTACTTGTTTTCAAAATGGATCAAATCAAAACGCATTAAACCCTGTAAATATCGATACTGTTTTATTTGATGATCAAAATAATGTTATTTCAGAAACGCAATACAACGGAAAAATTGGTAGAATCATAGAGACTATTGCTGGCAAGTTTACACCTAAGAAAGATTTAGTGAACTTTAAAACTATCACAACCATAACAGACAGCAATGGTAATGTGATAGACAAGATCGAGGATAATTATAAATGTAAGGATATTGATCCTAAATTATGCCCAGTTTACAAAGTCGATTATTGGACGTGGATTTTGTATGCCTTGGGTGGAATAATTGTATTAGTATTTTTTGGAGTGATAGTGTGGATGAGTATTAAAAATAAAATAAATGTAAAGGGGAATAAGAGAAGTTTGGGTGGTGTAGTAATGTTGATGTTTGTTTTGTTTTCCATTTCGTTTTACGCACCTACGTTTTCTCATAAGACGGAGGCAGCAACAAGGACCGCAGATTTTAGTGTTGACCTGCCTCAAGGGGGATCTTGGACTGGATATAATGCACCTGCTGACCCGTGGAGTTTTTCTTTGGGTGGAAAAATATCTAAGTATTTTAACTTAATTAAATCTGGGGTTAATCTAGATGACGCAACTACAAGTTTACTAACAGTAGGAGAAGTAATTAATGCCACATCGTTACCATCACAGGGATATTGGTATCTTTATGATCCGTCGTATGGAGGAGTTTCTCCGATGGATGGGAATAATTATTATAAGAGTGATTATCAAACGTGGGAGATGACTTTTGAAAGTGGGTGGTATTCACATCTTGAGTATGGAAGTTTTAATGTGGGAGTTCCCTTAGAATCAGGTACTACCACTTTAACGTCGAATGATTCAAATGTTGTATCTTGTGAGTCAAATAAATGTACAGCAGTCGGCCCTGGTAGTGCTAATATTACGGTTTCTTTTTCAGATGTACAACATGAGACAAGTAATACTATCAATACTTGTGATATGTTTCATTGGACATTTGTTTGGTATAAGCATTTTGATCCTTGGGCAGGACAAAATATAGGGTGTATTCCTGGTAGATTTGCAAAAACTAACATCGCTGCTTACAATTTTGCATATAATATGTTTTCCTGGATTACTCCATATGGTTATGTGTCAGAAGCTACGTACTTGTATACTTTGTATCAAGATTATTTTGGAGGTCATAGTAATGGTTTCGGTGTAGTCAATGTTAATGTTATCACTACCGTATGTGATTACTATGATATATGCGAATCTCAGCTCAGCAGAGACCAAAGTACGATAGCAGGCTATGCTTTCTCCTTCGCTCCAATCACCTACGCCATTACTGTTCCTCCCACAGCAGCGTTATCTATCTCACCTCCAACTGTCACCGGCCCAACAGCTGTTTCACTCGGATTATCAACAACATATACAGCTGTGTCTCATTTGAATCCTGTCGCAAAAAAAGAAAATACTTCATTTCTTGCATCAATAATTTTTGCTTTCAAAAAAGTTTTTGCACAGGCTGATACAGGGCCTAAATTCGTATATACATTTGATTGGAATAATGATGGTACTAAAGTATCTACAAGCACGCCCGTACTACCTGGTGTAGAGGTTTCATCATCCAATACATGGAACGCAAAAGGAAATTTTACTTTTAGAGTCAAAGCTACGGAAACTGTTAGCGGTATTTCATCGGCTTGGAAATCTTTTGCTATAACTGTCTCTGATAAACCTAAAGTCCAAGCATTATTCTATTGTGTATCCCCAAACCTATCTTGGAATACTGTTCCAGATGCTACAAGCTATGATTTTGAAGTTAAAAATAAAACTGATTTAACCTCCGTACACAAAATTATAACAGGTACAACTGTAGATATTTCTCAATATCTAAATAATACAAATGTCTCATTTGGTATTAGGGCAATATACTCTGGGAAGCCAATGGGGGACCAGACTTGGGTAGATAATATTACCCCAGCATGTCCTAAGTTGGGTGAAGATGGTGCTACTGGCACTGGCACAAGTGCTGGTCTAACTATAGAGAGTGGAATGAGTTTTAAAGCAAATCCACCATGGGCAAATCAGACAACAAAAAAATGCGCATATCTTGGTCAAATAGATCCTACTATTGTTATGTCAGATGGTAAAACTTATAGAGGTATTAATGTAATAGCGTGTTCAATTGATGGGGTAAGTGTAAGTCTTCTACCTAGCTCAACCGGTGGAAAAATGTTTAAGGATGTTCAAAAAAATGTAGGTAAACATACGTTATCATGTAGTGTGGATTACAATAGTGGTACATCTTCTACCGGAGCAATTATTAAGTCTAATGCAACCGCTGTTCTAGAGTCTAAGTGCACAAGTTTGGCAAATACTGTAGAGAAATAAAGTGAACATGTTTTTTTGGATTAGTATATGATCTAGGTTTTATTAAAATCAGTAAACAACTAATGTCAAAGAGTGCGGGCTTGTAAAACATCAATAAATGATGCACTATGTCCGATGTACTGCTCTTTGACTCGGCTGATTCCCAGCCAGTGATTTGAGCTATTTCAACTCCAACTAAATAAAATCATGTACTATCCAGTATTTGTTATGCTCGCATGCATTGTGTATTTTGCTGTGCTTTGGCTTCTCTATACCTACCTTTGGAAAACAAAGGTGCAGCAAGATTTATATATTCCAAAGTATCTTTTTGTTTCTGTGGCGATAGTTTTTATTTCCCCTTTTATTTATGAATTCAATTCTATTCCTTATCTGAGTAGTCCTCAGTATAGGATTGTTAGGAATAGTAGTGGGAAGATTACCAATCTGGTGAAAAATGGAACAGGATTCCATTGGCCACTTTGCTCAGGTAGTAGGTTTGTTTGCATTCCGAATGATATCCCTTCTTATGGTAACGTCATCACATACAGGACTTCGGGCGTTGATTGGAGTAATGTGACGATTAAATATAAGATCAAGTGCAAGGATTATCCAACAGCGTACATTTTATCTAATGGCGTGTTTTCTTACGGGGTAATGAGTTGGATATTCAGTGATCCTTTTAGTGGTATTAAAGAATCAGTTCAAAATGACTTCTATTCATGTTTAAAAGTTGGTATTAATAATTCTGGGCCTAAAAAGTTTCCGAAGAATGAAACTCCAACTGAAATTTATAAATTTGTTGTGCAGAAAGCAAGTGGGTGGGGCGCAACAAATCCTTACGGGTTTAGCATTGAAATTGAATCACCAGAGGGGATTGCTGTGGGGCAACCTTTCGCGATTCGATAATGTGCCGCCGTAGCCAATCAATCTGAAATGAAGTGAATGATAACAAGTTTCCCCCGCGGCGCCATGGCGCCGCGGGGGATTTTTCTTGCATTAATTTGGGGTTAGGTACTCATGATTCAGGTCTTCGACCAGAATGGCCCAGTAGGCGATCCTGCTGAATGGCCCAGTAGGCGATCCTCTTTGATGTTTTGTGGCATGTGTATAGTCATTAATATTAATACTATCAAAGGGGCCATATATGTGTACACATTGCCAAAAGGTATTGAAAAATATAGTAAATTATGGTATTTTTTTTGATGTGATTTTAAACCAAATTGAACACTGTGAACTATTAAGTACAGCAACTAAAATTTCCTATACGTCTATAGGAAAAGTTTTTTGTCCTATACTAAATAAAGATGTTGTTTTCAATGCAAAAGGTTTTCACCATCTCCATTACAAACCTGATGGAACTCCTAGAAAAGTTGCGGAGAAAATACACAAACTAACCCTTGTACCATTGGCTGTACCTGTAATTAAAAACTCTATCGGAATTCACGAAGAAAGAAATATAATCATGCCACAAAATAGTAAAAAGAATGCTAAAAAAGTCAAAGCCAAACAATATGCGCTAGTTGCAACTATTGGAAGAAAAACACCGGTAGAAGTCAGGGTGATTATCCTTGAGGTGGAGAATAGTCAAAATCCAATCTTTTGGAGTATTATGAAGCATTAAAAAAACACCTCTTGCGAGGTGCTTTTTTAATCGTGTCTGTCTTCGACTTAGGAAATCCTTTTGCCGAACAAGGCTTACGCCCACAGACACATCTATACCCTACACCATATTATACGAAATGTCAATCTGTCTTACAATACCGATGTGGATAAGTTTAGGGTGAGGCACACGATTCAGATCTTAGACCAAACTCGCCCAGTAGGCGATCCTGCTGAATGGCCCAGTAGGCGATTCTGCTGAATCGCCTGACCCCAACTACTCTACTTCGTCTTAATATTCAAATTCTTTGGAGTAAATGAATCCAATTGAATATAGCTCGGCATTTTAATATCAGTTTCTTTTAGAGTAACCTCATTAGTACCAATCTTAAAATCTTTTGCATCAACAATAGCGTGAATATCTTCTGGTTTTAAACTCGCAACATCTTTGTTGCTTCCAGTTACTGTAATTTTTATAGTACTCAATGAGTCCGCAGTAATTGCCATATCACTTTTTAAATATTTAAATTCAACAGGTACAGAATATGTGCTCTTTACAACACCAGCAGTATAAACAACAAAGAACCAGAAGATGACAGCAAGAGCAATCGCAAATATTTTACTGTAACTATTCTTAACCAAGAAGTAGTGAGCAAGACCCTTATCTATTTCTGATGCATTACTTCCTACTTTAGTGAATCCCTGAATAATATTTGCCAATTCTTCAGGGGTTGCAACCTTTTTCAATTTACCACCTTGAGAAACAGAAACCTCACCTCGCTCTTCAGAAACAACAATAGCAAGTGCGTCTGTATTTTCAGTGATTCCAGCCGTTGCTCTGTGTCTTGTTCCAACTCTACTATACTCATCAAACTCACGAGCAAGAGGAAGGTGTAGGCCAAACATTTTAACTCGAGAGCCTTCAATTAAAATTGCACCATCATGTCCTGGGGAAGTAGGATCAAAAATACTTAAAATAAGTGGCTTAGAAATCTGACCATCCAGTGGAAAGCCGCCTTCAATTAAATCGTCTAATGGATATTGTCCAGGAAGCACAATAATTGCACCAATCCTTTTCTTTGCCATATCAAAAACCGAGTTAACAATTGTCTGTGCATTTTCCTCAGGAAGAGAAAGCGCTTTAGCAAAGGTTGTCTTTCTTCCGGAACTGAACCATTTGAAAAATTTTCTGATTTCAGGCTGAAAGACCACAACGAAGATTGCGATAAAGAATGTTAGAAGGGGTGCAAAAATTGTTCTAGTGAGTGCAAGATCAAATTCCTGAGAAATGAAGTTAATCCCAAAAAGTATAACAATGGCACTGAAAATGAAGTTTGAACGAGTTTGTCTAATGAAGATCAGAACGAGGTATATACAGATTGCGACAATGGCAATATCAAAAAGATCCTTCGCAGATATTGAAAGAAGTGCCGTAGTAACCTGATTTGGCAAGGCCCATAGCCCTGCAGTCATGCTTGGTAAGTTGTTGAACATATACTTTTTTATAACATATGTAGTGGGGTGGGGTCAAGGGGTTCGCGCAGGTGAACTGTATACACTGTGGTGCCTGACCCCACAAATAGCCCTTATTCCACCGGAAAATCGGAAATTCCGATTTTCCGGTTGCTAATTTTGCCAGAATTAGCACCAAATTAGCAGAATCTAAAACGAGCCTTATTATAAAGCCTGAGTATGGAATATCTTTAAATAAGATAAATAATATGATTAACAGCAAACTAAAATTTGTCTGTGGTCAGGTCCCAGCATCTAACTCCTCAATTAAAATATTGCAAAATATTTATAGAAAACTCATATTGTTTTGCTAGATTGTGGGGATGGTAAAAATACAAATAAAGAACCAAGAAATTACAATTAACTTATCTAGTAAAGGTGATGATTATATATCGTTGACGGACATGGCCAAGTTTAAAGACCCTCAATTAACAGGTATCATTATTGCAAACTGGCTAAGAACCGGGTATACAGTTGATTTTATGGGTTTTTGGGAGCAAATGTATAACCCAAATTTTAATGTTATCGAATTCGATAACATTAAAAAACAGGTGGGTTCTAATGGATTTATACTTTCTTCAAAGAGATGGATAGAAAAGACTGCTGCAATTGGCATAAAATCCTCCCCTGGACGGTATGGTGGCGGTACTTTTGCTCACAAGGACATTGCTTTTGAATTTGCCACATGGCTTTCGCCAGAGTTTAAACTTTACTTAATCAAGGAGTTTCAAAGACTTAAGTCAAATGAACAAGAAAAACTTTCCTCAGATTGGAATGTCAAAAGATTACTAACTAAGATAAACTATAAAATACACACTGATTCAATAAAAGAAAATATCATATTACCCCAAAAGTTATCAAGTAAGGATTCTGTGTTAGTTTATGCTAATGAAGCTGATGTCTTGAATATGGCACTGTTTGGTATGACGGCAAAAGAGTGGGGAAACAAAAATCCAAAGCTTGAAGGTAATATTAGAGATTACGCAGATGTTTCTCAATTAGTTTGTTTAGTTAATCTTGAGAATTTAAATTCTGAATATATAAAATCAGGATTACTTCAAAAAGACAGGCTTCTTAAATTGAATGAAGTTGCTATATGGCAAATGACAGCACTTTTAGGTAATTCAAGTGTGAAGCAATTGAGTGGTGATTAATGCTGTACTCTAATGTTACGGAATTACGTAACATTAGAAAGCATACTTGGGGTCAGGCACCATAGTGCCTGACCCCAAACAACAAGTATGCTAAACTTACAGTATTAGCAAATTTAATTAATATTTATGGAATTGATAACATTCGGGATAGTCCTTCTTGTTGTATTGTTGTTTCTGTCACTGAAGGTGGTCAAGGAATATGACAGAGGTGTCATATTTTTCCTTGGAAAGTGTACCGGCGTTCGTGGTCCTGGGCTTATTATACTCGTTCCAATTTTAGAGCAAATGACAAAGGTTTCTCTAAGAACGATAACAATGAGTATTCCATCGCAAAAGATTATTACAAAAGATAACGTTTCAATTGATATCGCAGCTGTTGCGTACTATCATATTTTAGACCCTCAAAAGTCTGTTGTTGCAATTGAAGATGTTTATAATGCTGTAAACCAAATTAGTCAGACTACAGTTAGAAATATTGTTGGTCAATTTGAATTGGATCAACTATTATCCAAAACTAGTCAGATTAATATTCAAATTAAAGAAGTTATCGATGTTCATACAGAACCATGGGGAATTCAAGTTACTGCTGTTGAGATCAAGGACATTACACTTCCTGATAACATGCAACGTGCTATGGCAAAAGAAGCTGAGGCTGAAAGAGAGAGACGTGCAAAGATTGTTGCGGCAGAAGGAGAGTTCCAGGCTGCTGTTAAATTATGTGAGGCGGCAGATCTTATCTCTGCTCACCCTGTAGCATTACAATTACGTACGCTTCAAACTATGGCTGAGATTTCAGTAGAAAAGAACTCTACAATAATCTTCCCAGCTCAGTTTATGACAACTGTAAATGAGGCTGTTTCTATGATTCGTGCTGATAAGGCAGTTAAGTAGGGAAATGAATAGGTGAGAGATACGGATGATTAAAAGGGCGCCGGCAGAATGCCGGCGCCCTTTTTGATTACAAAAATACCAACCTTTACTTTTTCTTTACTAAATTAAAAACATTAAAAACGACAAAGTAGAACATACATATTTGAATATAGAAGAAATTGACGCGTATTTGAACAAGATATATACTTACGATGAATTAAATCAAGTAATAACATGATTAAAAGACTATTACAAAAAGTAGGATTAATGAAAACAAAACCAAATATAAGAGACAGCTTCTCTGGTTTTTTTAGGAATGCTTCAAAAAAGGAACTTATGGACTTTTATAAGGAAGTTATAAGAGGTTCAAATGCAGATCAAAGAAAAGTAATAGAGGAAGCAGACAGAATCCTAGCGGAAAGAGCGAGGAATGCGTAGGGATGCTAAACTTTAGCCTTTCTAAAGTCGAGATCGATGTATTATAACTTCACAAATAAAAACACCCACTTTTTACAGCGGGTGTTTTTATTTGTTTTTGGGGTCAGGCACCATGGTGTCTGACCCCAAACTACTCATTAAGCAGCAACAACCTTAGTTGCAGCTTTCTTGCTTGCAACCTTAGCAACTTCTCCAACAACATTAGCAACCTTTCTCTTGCTAACCTTATTATCAAAATCAACTTTTCTCTTTTCTGTGTATGCAACAACACCAGGAGCAGTAGCGTAAAGTGTATGGTCTTTACCAACACCAACGTTCTTACCAGCCATGATCTTTGTTCCTCTTTGTCTTACGATGATTGATCCAGTTTGAGCACGCTCACCTGCGTATAGTTTTATACCTAGGTATTGTGGATTTGAATCAGTTAGGTTTTTCGCTGAACCTCCAGCTTTTTTTGTTGCCATATTGTTATCTTAATTATTTTATGTATTATTCGGGACTTTTAAATATTCCTTTTGAAACTTTATTAAGTCTCCTTGGAATCTTTAACAAATCTTTATGACTTCTTTGGGGTGACCATGAGATGATAATCCCACTGAAGCCGTATCAGAAGTGGCATCAGTATAACCTATGATGAGTAAAATATCAATACATTTCTGGTTGTTTATAACAGCTATCGTGCTTGGGGTGGTAAACCTGTACTTTTTGCTGTACCTACTGAATGCCTATAAAGAGCCTGCGCCTATAACTCTAAACTGTGATCAGAATACCTTAAATAAGGCTTCTGAGACGTTTAAGAGGGAACTACAGGCTCAAAACGATATCTTATTGCAAAGCAAGAAGAAGCCTGTTAAGAAAGCTAAATAGAGGGTAGGTTTAGGGTCAGGCTCTATGGTAACTGACTCCAGATTTAAGACCACATTTATCAGCTTTTAGCTAGCTTCATGTCATGGGTATGGGGCAAAAAAAAGCAAGGGGTTTGGGCAGGGAAGTGTGAATAAATCAAAAATGTCTATTTTGGCCATTTTGCCATTATAGGGCTATAAATATAGTTCTAAGCTATAACACAAAGATTGACACATAGTCAACTATGTTATATCAATTATACCTTTATTATTAGCCTTAGAATGGTGTTTTTACAGGGTAAATATACCCCTAAAATGGTTGACTTATCCTTGCTGGCATGCTAGTATATTGGCATAGCACATAAGGATGTGCTTTTTGATTTCCGTGCAAGCGTATAGACTATTCAGACTTAGACATACGCATTACAAACATAATAGATTCTTTATTTTACAACTTACAATCGGCTTAGCAATGCTTGTTTCAGGAATAGTAGGAACAGACACAACAGCAGTTATTCAAACACAAGACGCGCTAGCCACAACATCAACTTCAATCAGTTTAGTTAAGGTAGCAGATGCTGCATCAATAGATACAACAAATGATACTCCAGTTAAGACAAAGAAGGTTGATATTAATTCAGAAGTAGAGAGTAAGGTTAGATTATACTTCGCGGATACGCCTATAATGGCAGAAATCGTTAAGTGTGAGTCACGTTTTAGACAATTTAATGCTGATGGTAGCGCATTCAGAGGAATAGCTAACAATCAGGATGTGGGAATTGCTCAGGTTAATGAGTATTACCACGCAAAGCGTGCTAAAAAGCTAGGTTATGATATTTACTCCGTTGAGGGTAACATGGCATATGCCAAGTTACTTTATCAAGAGGAAGGTACTGCACCTTGGATATCGTCAGCTCCTTGTTGGAAAAAGTCAGAGGTTGCAAAAGCCATGGCTGTTTCTAAGAAGATCTTAGCGGACAATATAATAAAGTAATATCAGTTTGAACATGAGATAGTGGGGAAGCCCAGCTCATTGCACAAAATCAAAAACCTATATAACAAAACACCACCCAAGTAATTGCGGTGGTGTTTTGTTATTTGGGGTCGTTATTTGTCCAATATTTAAAACAGGAAAAAAGCCCACCGAAGTGGGCTATATTAGAAGCTAGATCATGTTAGGATCTGCTGGATGTAACACCTTGTGAGATGTTATGAACGGGTGATGTTAGCCTGGGATATGTAGGCTGATGATCCTCAATTATTACGTTTTACCACCATCCACTCTTTTGCTTGCGGACGTTGTCGGCTCCTTTTTCGTACGCATCCAATTCTTCTTGGTCATAGCGTACGTGTTTATCGATCGCCTCAGCTATAATCTTTAATGGGTCATAGGTGTTTGACGCTTCGAATTTTTCTCCATCATCATGAGCCTCTTGTATTCTGTCGGATTCGTCACTCATATGTATATGCGGTTGCAAACGAGCATTGTGCTAGTCCTGATGTAATGTTATAACTAATATTTAATTTGTCAATATTTTTTTAATTGAGTTTTTGTTACTATTATTTATAGTGCATTCGAGTTCATTATAGTATTGTCTTTAATATAAGTTATTCGGAAAGCCATGTCTTGGGGTTAGGTACAGTGTTCAGCAGACAACTCAAAAAAAGTACCTAGGTCTAAAGTTTATCTGGTTACAATCACCAAATCCTTACTATGTTCAGCCAGATTATATATTTTTTTAGCATCATCATCACCAACCCTTATACAACCATGAGAAGCAGGGAAGCCAGGCAGAGATCCTTTATGTACATACAATCCACGTTCGGCATCAATAGCAACTGAGTATGGCATATCGATACCTTCGCGATTAACATGGATAAGTTCTCTCTTTCCAGATTCATGACTTCCAGTTGGAGTCTCCATATGAGCTCTTCCACTTGAAATTTCAGCGTCTTTAATTAGAATATTACCATCCTTGTCGTATGCGGATAATGATTGCTTATCAGGGCTTACGTCCACTATGACAATTGCTTTGTAAGCACCCTCAAAGTACTTCTTTAGATATTCTGGCTTAATCTGGCTTCTCTCTAGACCGATTTTTTGAAGTAGCTTATTTTCCGCTTCTTGGCTCTTTACCTCAGGTACCCCAGCTAGTGATTCTGAAGAAAAGCCTCCGGTAGCAAGTGCAGCTCCAGCTCCAAATATGCCGGCCAGGAAACTTCTCCTTGATGTATTTTTTTCTTTAGGTGTCTCCGTATGTGCCTCAGACTCCAGGCCTAGATTCTGGATGGGGAATTGTGATTCTGCCTGAATGGGCATTTTTTCTTCTTTTGGTATATCTGTGAAATTTTCCATAAATTTAAAATAAAATTGATTATGTTAATTTTAGCACAAATCTAGGATAATCTGGAAATTCAAAATTTTCAAAAAAAATAAAAAATAAATAAAATTCCGCGCGCTAAAGATTAGGTAGCCTGCGGAATTTTGTTGTAGAGAAGGAGAGGACTGCGCAAATTGAATCGCAATTGTATCTGCTGACGTTAAGGCCTTATTGGTTGCTGAGGGGAGCCATAATACAAAGTATATAGGTGTCGCACAATATATCTTTTGCGACATACATATAAACCCCTTCTGAATAAGGCTATTTTAACCGCCGGCTTATTGTATGGGTTTTAATTGCCTTTTACATAATAATTTGAGAGGTATGTTTGCTCGTCTTATTTTATTCGCTGGCCTGTAGCGTCAACCTGTGCCCTCATAATTTTGGCATTTTTGCTAATTTTGCCAGATATGTCATTTGGCCTAAAAATGCCCCCTTCTCCCCTATTGTTGACAAAAAAAGCTTTTGTGGTTTACTTATAAAAAAGCACAAATATTTATTTTTATTTTGTTAAATAATTTTAAGTAAAATGATGAATTATAAAAATTTAAATACTGATATTCATTAAGAGAAGTATAAACACATAAAAATAGATTGGAGAACACGTATATGATATTTTCCACATTTGACAAATTCTGGGATTCTTTGAATCCAATACAATTGACAATTATCTCAACACTTTACCAAGCTGGACTACCACAACGCCTTGGGGGCTTCTGTGAAGCTCGAGTTGATGACGCTCTTAGATTTATTGAGTACATAACCAATGAATCACCGAAGAATGAATCTGAGACTAGAGGATTACTGGATTTTAGAAAATGCATCAGGGATCTATACCACGACCATACAGGGAGCGAAAAGAAGCAAGGTGATTTTGAAAGAGTCTGTTGTATTCTAAGAGTCCGTCTTGGCTACCTTAGGATATGAACTAAAAACCCCCGCAAGTAGATTTTCAAATCTTGGCGGGGGCTTTAAATTAGTTTATTTTATTGAAACGTAATCAGTAGATCTTTCTAGTTTACCGTTGGATAGCTAGATGGAGCTACATTTGAATTTTTAATAGCATCAACAAGCATCTTCAAGTCATTCCAAACTAATACAATCAAGTCCTTTGCATATGTTATAAATTGTTTTACGGAGTCTTTTGCAAGCACTGCCTTAAGATCAATACCAAGTACATTTAGTAGAACGAGTGCAATAATTAGTACAACAATTATCTCAATAAAACCTTTTTGATTTGATATTTTTTTCATAAATAAATTATTCTTTTATAAATTCATTATACCACAAGGCGAGCATTAATAATGCATAAATCTTTCTTGATATATCTACTTTTCCAATCATCTTACCGTTTACATGTTTTTCTACTAAATCCTTTATAAAGTCCATATTCATATACTCCTTGATGTATTCATTATTAAGAATTATGTTCATAACTTCATCTGGACTATTTTTAAGCCAAGCTCCAAAAGGGGTTGGAAAACCTAATTTTCTGCGTTCTGCTGTCGTCCTAGGAAGTATATCTTCAAAGGCCTTTCTTAAAATATATTTAGTTTTCTTATCCTTATATTTAAACTTATCAGGAATAGTTTCTGAGAACTCAGCTACATTTTTATCGAGGAAGGGAACTCGAAGCTCTAATGAATTTGCCATAGTCATCTTGTCTGCCTTTGCTAATATGTCCCCTTGCAGCCAAGTATTAATATCTACGTATTGCATTTTTCTAGAGTCATTCTCCCCTCTCATCTCTACATATAATTTACTAAGAATATCTTTTGGTAAAAACTTTGGTAAATATTTTTCTTTTTTCCAAATTAAATCACGGTCTTTTTTATTGAAAATATTTGCATTACCAATATACCTATCCTCCAATTTTGTTACTCCCCTTCTTATAAAATTTTTACCTAAGAAATTAAATGGCAAAAGAAGAAAAGGTCTTAAGAAAAAATATTTTATCCATTCTGGCAATGATTCAATAATTTTTATATCTAGGGGTTCTCTGTAAATATTATATCCACCAAAAAACTCATCAGCTCCTTCTCCTGAGAGCACTACCTTCACTTTCTTTCTAGCTTCTCTCGCAAGGAAAAATAATGAAACCGCTGACGGGTCAGCTACTGGTTCGTCAAAATACCAAACAATTTTAGGTAGCTCTTTTAAATATTCCTCAAATGTAATTAGGATTTCATTATGCTCTGATCCAATTCTGTCTGCTACTTCCTTAGCTGCTGCCTGTTCGCTAACTTCTTTAAAGCCGATGGTAAAGGTGGATACAGGCCCCATATTAGCTTTATTTCTCTCTTCCTGAACTAGTGTTGCAATTATACCGCTATCAATTCCTCCTGATAGAAACGTACCAACAGGCACATCACTTATCATATGATGTGCAACAGAATCTGTTACAATTTCTCTTGTCTTGTCAGCTAATTGTTTCTCAATTAAGGCTTCAGATATATTAGATTTCTTTGTGTTTTTTGCCCCATCAAATTCATAATTCCAATATTTTTCTATTACAAAAGGCGATTCATTTTCCTTACTCAAATCTATTGTTAGATGATGTCCAGGAGTTAACTTGAATATTCTTTTAAATAGAGTTTCAGATAAAGGATTATATTGAAAAGATAAATATTGATAAACCCCCTCATGGTTTATTTCTTTTTTGATTCGAGGATCCAGTAGTATGCTTTTTATTTCTGATCCAAATGAAAGTAGATTACCTCCGTTTGGATTATTATCGATTGTAGAATCCTTATCAGTTGAAAAGTATAATGGCTTAATTCCAAAATGATCACGTGCAATAAAAATCTGATTCTTATTAGAATCGTAAATTGCAAAAGCAAACATACCTCTTAAATATTTAACCATATCCTTACCATACTCCTCATACAGGTGAACCAAACCCTCGGTATCACTTTCTGTTTTAAATGTGTGGCCAAGCGCAAGCAGGCTGGGTCTTAGTTCTTTGTAATTATAAATTTCACCGTTGAATACAACAGTAATACTTCCATCCTCATTAGACATTGGTTGATGTCCTCCTTCTAGGTCTATGATAGACAATCTTCTCATTCCAAAAGAGAATTTATCATCATTCAAAATACCTCTGTCATCTGGGCCTCTATGACTAATAATATCAACCATCTTGTCAATTGATGTAGATGATATTTCTTTATTTCCAATTATTCCTGCTATTCCACACATATTATATTTCTATTTATTTTAATTTATTTGTAAATTTTTATTTCTTTGGAAAATAAACCATTGGATCAAGGTACGCTGCAATCGGCGCGATTGGCATTCTGTAAATTTTACCTCCACATGACACACTTGGTCTATTTTCAACATGCACAGCGTTGCCATCGTAGACACTAATATGAAGGTGTGGACCTGTACTATATCCTGTATTTCCAGTGTAACCTATAATGTCTCCTACTGCCACTTTTTGTCCTTCTTTAACCCCAATGACTGACAAGTGACCATAAATTGTTGCTAGGCCATTATCATGTTTTATAAGCACCCATCGTCCAAAGGATGCACCTTTACATGTTAAGTCAGTATCTCCAGCGCCAATAATAACACCTGACGCTGTTGCTTTGGCTGGAGTTCCAAGTTTTGCACCAAAGTCTACACCATTATGTGTCCCGGAAACATAAAGTCTCGCTGACGCCGATGTCTTTCCAAAAAGCTGAGTAATAGTTACTTTATCAAGTGGCCAACTCAGCATTGCTGCAAGTGATGGCTTTGGTATTAATGCGGGATTAAGTGTGTACTTAAGTGTTGATTCATAATCAAAAAGTTCCTTCTCCAAGGCTAGTTTTTGAGCTTGTCTCTGTTTTACTAAATCTTGATATATTTTTTCTTGACTCTTTGTTTCCTTTAATATTTGAGATTGCTCCTGAGTGTTTGCTTCCACAACTTTCTTTTTACCCGTCAATTCAATTTGAAGAGTTGTAAGTTCTTTTTTTGTCTCCTCCTTCTGTGTTTTGTTTTGAACCAAGACCTTCTTTTCAGTTCCAAGCGTGTCTATCTGTTTCTTAAGTTCTTCGTTTAGTGTTCTAAGATTGTCGATTTCCATCAGTACATCAGATATATTTCTCTGACTTAATAGATTAACAATTAATGATGAGTCTTCGCTGTATTGAATATTTTTAAGCTCCTCAGATATTATCGATTGATAATGCGATACTTTATCAGTTGAAGCTTGTATATTTATACCCAGCTTTTTGATTGCCAGATTGGCAACATCTATTTGAGTCTTGGTTTTCTTGATATCTGCATCAAGCATTTTTCCATTTTGAGTTAATGACTTTATTTTCTTCTGTAAAGTGACTCCTTCTGCGGATGTCTTATCTGATAGATTTGAATACAATTCTATTTCCTTATTTAATGCATCGATGTTTCTACTTTTCTCATCTATCATTGCCTGTAGCTCAGCAACAGTGCTTGCTGCAAATGTGGTTTTTGTTGGAGTAAATAATATAGAAAATATAAACAAAAGAGTTATGGTAAAAAATATAGTAAGTACTGAATATTTGTTTGTTTTATAATTTTTAATGTTCATTTAGTCTAGTTTTTTGTTTATTTCCACATCATTTCTGTGCACCCTTTTTTAATACTATTACACCATCTTCTCTTTCAGGAAACCTTCTGCTTTTTGAATCCTAGCTAATGTCTCGTCTTTTCCAATTGTTTCTGCCATTATGAACGGATCTGGTGATTTCTCTTTACCTGACAAGGCCACACGTACTGCCCATAGTACTATTCCTCGTCCTTCTAGTTCTGCTATAGGCCATAATACTTCTTTTACTGTCTCTTTATTCCAGCCACCTTCGCCCTGTTCCTTTGATAATTTCTCCAGTTCTTGTTTACAGGTTTTTAGTATTTTGGCGAGACTGTCGTGTGTAACTTCTTTGCCTTTTCTCATTTTTTCTGCACAAATAAGTATGTCTGCATCATAAAGTGGATCGATAAAGAAATACTCCAAATCTCCATCCTCATAAACTTCCTGAATTTGTTTGAAGTATTCTAATCTGTCTCGCATTATGTCACTTACAGAATCTATTCTTGATGCAAAAGTTGTAAGTGTTGATAGGTGTTCAGGAATAAATTCTACTAACTTTTTTGTATAATCATCGTGTGATAATTTTAACATGTGTTCCTTATTAACCCATCGTAGTTTTACTTCATCAAAAATAGCTCCACCTTTTTGTACCTTTGTAATATCAAAAAGATCAATTATTTCCTCCTTTGTAAATATTTCTTTCTCTCCTCCTGGGTTCCAGCCAATCATTGCCATGTAATTAATCATTGTATCAGGTAGAAAACCCCTATCTCTGTAGTCAGTTAAAGGAAGAGCCCCTTTTCTCTTTGAAAGTTTTGTTCTATCAGGAGCAAGTACAATTGGTAAGTGGGCGAACCTAGGAATTGGTGCCCCAATCGCTTCCATTATTAATATATGTCTTGGTGTATTTGGAATATGATCCTCCCCTCTTATTATATAATTTACACCCATCTCAAAATCATCAACAACAACTGCTAAATGAAATACCGGTTCATCGATACTTTTTGCTATAACAAAATCACCAAGGTCTGTTGTATCTACTGAGATTTCTCCACGTACAGAATCAGTAAAAGTAACAACTTTATTAGGATTTCTAAATCTAATAACTTCCTCCCTATCCCCTTCTTTTACTGGAGTTTCTTTTGAGATATAAGCTTTGTCTTCCTTGATTAATTTCTCTAAGTACATTTTATGATTTGATACTCTGTCGGATTGTCTCTCTAGTCCATCATAATCAAGCCCTAACCATTCCAATGTTTCAAAGATATTTTCCTCATATTCTTTTTTACTTCTTTCTCTGTCTGTGTCCTCTATTCGAAGTAGAAACTTACCTTTATTTTTCTTTGCAACAAAATATGCAAAAAGAGCTGTTCTATAATTACCAGCATGCAATAGTCCAGTTGGCGATGGTGCAAATCTTGTCACTATCTCACCTTCATTAATTTTTTCTAACTCTGACTTTATTTTGTTGTTGTCTGTATTATTCATATTTTTTATTGTAATTCTTGTTTTATGCACCTTCACAAAACTGTTAATTTTGATGCGATTTCTACGTTTAAAAATCGGCTATTCTACCTCGTGCTTAAGAGCTATCTTTAAAATTTCTATTGCTATCAATTCCGCTGCATCTGGCCTAGCAAAGTTCTTCAATCCTTTTTTCATATTTTCTTTAATGTGCTCATTTCCAATAATTCTCTCAACTTCATTTAAAATAATTCCAGTATTTAGATTAGCTTCTTCAATGACAACGCAACCGCCACTTCTTGCAAAATTATATGCGTTTTGCCTTTGATGATCACCGTTTGAATCTGTAATTGGAATTATAATACTTGGAACACCCCACAGGGCTATTTCAAAAATTGTTGAGCCCCCTCTTGAGATTATAAGACTAGATGCACCAGCTGACATTCGCATTGAAAGCGAGTTTAAGTAATCAAAAGGAGTGTATCTACCCTTGTGTGGATTATTTTCTAGAATTACATTAGCCGTTCTACTTACTTCTTCAAAATTAGCCTTTCCAGTTTGGTGAATTACTTGGTATTTTTCTACAAGCCTAGGTAGAGATTCCAAAATAATATTATTAATAATTTTAGCACCAAGTGATCCTCCCATCACAAAAATTACAGGAATACCTTCTTCAAGCCCTAGGTATTCTGTTGCTCCCGTTGTAAGGATTTGGCTAATATCTTTTCTAACTGGATTGCCAGTATATGCAACTTTTGTTTCATCAAAAAACTCGGAAGCTTCCTTATAAGAAACGGCGACTTTTTCTGCAAAACCTCCTGCCCATTTACTTACTCTTCCTGGGACGCTATCTGATTCATGTATGATAATTGGAATTCTAAAAAATCTACCAGCAACTAGAGCTGGGTAACTAACATACCCCCCTTTTGCAAAAATTACATCTGGCATTAAAAAGAACATTTTAATAATGGCAGAAAATACCCCAAAACCCATTTTGAATAGATCGATAAAATTTAGTAACTTTGAAATACCCTCAGGGTTAATTCGTCTTTTTCCCGCTGTGACGTGAATGAATTCTATCTCTTGATCAAAAAGTACCTTTGAGTTATATGGCGTATTTGCCATATAATAAATTTTTGGAGCTAGAATTTTTTCCTTACGAGTTAACTCTCGAATTTCTTCTGCAACGGCAATAAGAGGATAAAAATGGCCTCCTGTACCACCTCCTGTAAGCAATATCTTCATATGTACCAATTATAGCATCTATGGAATTATTCAGAAAGTCCAATATTGTATATAAAATTGTATAAAAAAATGAGACTACTCCCTCTTCTTCATCAATGGAAAAGCCTGACATTCTCTAAGAGTTTTACCTTCTAGAAAACTGAATAGTCTTTCTGATACTCCAAAACCAAATGCTGGGGGCATTCCGTATTCCATTGCCTCAACATAATCCTCGTCTGCCATTTGAGCCTCTTCATCACCTGCATCCCTCAGTGCTTGTTGTGCCTTAAATCTAGCTTCTTGATCAAGTGGATCATTAAGTTCACTGAAACCTTTTCCTAATTCACTTCCAGCAAGAATGATTTGGAATCTCTCAACTACTCTGTTGTCAACTCTAGATTTTTTAGCCAATGTCTCAAGATAAACTGGTATACCAACTAGAAAACCAGGACCAGAAAGATCCTTCCTTATTGATTTCCAAAGTAAGTCTATTCCACGCTCACTACTAATTGTTTTTTTATCAAAATCAATTTTATTTTTAACGAGTTCTCTCTCTACTTCTTCTGTACTATTATTATGAACATCAATATTAAATTTTTCTTTAATTATTTTAGAGAAATCATAAATTGCCCATTCACTAGCTAGATCAAAAGTGTGACCTTTGTTTTCAAAAACAGTCTTTCCATAAACTTTTTCTGCAATTTGAACATACAATTCTTTAACCATTTTCATTCCTTTATCAAAGTCACTGTAGGCTTCATAGAATTCAATTTGAGTATAATCTTGGCCGTGTTCTGGTGACATTCCTTCATTTCTAAAAATCCTTCCAATTTCAAAAGTCTTTGGTAATCCTGCAACAAGTAGCCTTTTTTGCCATAGTTCACCAGCTGATATTCTAAGGTAAACATCAATGTCCAGTGCGTTGTGGTGTGTAACAAAAGGCTTTGCATCAGCTCCCCCTGTTGTATTTTCAAGTACTGGAGTTTCAACCTCAATATAATCTCTTTCAATAAGAAAATTTCTCATAACATTCCAGAAAGCGCTTCTTCTTTTCATCATGTCTCTTAGTTCTGGATTTAATACCATATCCACGTATCGCTTTCTATATCTTTCATCCTCATCAGTTAAACCAAACCATGAGTCAGGCATAGGTCTTAAACTTTTCGCAAGAAGTCTCCATTCCTTTACAAGTAGAGCCTCAGTACCTCTTTTTGTAATATATGCAACACCTTTAAATTCTATGAAGTCGCTAGTGTCAATTAATGCAAAGAAATCACCAAGTGATTCCTCGCTAAGATTATCTATAGAAAGAAAACATTGAACCTTATCTGATGTTCCGTCCATGATGTCTGCAAAACCTACTTTTCCCTGTCCTCTCACAGACAAAATACGTCCACCTAATGTGACTTCTTTTTGTGATTCAAGTAGTTCCTTAAAATCTTCTGTGAACTGCTTATTAGTTTGATCAATATATGAAACTACAGGGAAAGCTTCAATTCCCTTTTCTTGCAGGTCTTTAATTTTTTGTATGCGTTGTTCGCGTATTTCTTCAATTGATGTCATAGGTAGATATTACCATGAATTAGAATTATAGAAAACGTCGATTTTTTGTATTTTTCCTTGTTCTTGATTAATAGATTTTGTATAGAAGTGCGTTTTATTTTTAACGCTTCTGATACCTAGATATATTCAAAATAATACCAGCTGAAGCCATGGTAAAGAATAGGGCTGTTCCCCCGTGTGAAATAAACAATAGAGGTGTTCCAGAGAGTGGAACGATGGCAAGCATAGCAGCAATATTCATAAAGGACTGCAAGACAATCAAAACTATAATACCAACTATGACATATGCGCCAAATGGGTCAGGTACTCTTGTTGCAATTCTAAGTGCTTGAAAAGCAAACATTATATAAAGAAGAATAATTGCAACTGATCCAACAAAACCAAACTCCTCAGATGCTACAGCAAAAATAGAGTCTCCAATTGGTTCTGGTAAGAAGGCAAACTTTTGGGTGCTTTGTCCAAAACCTCTTCCAGTTAAACCACCTGAACCAATCGCAATTAATGATTGTTGAATTTGATAACCACTCCCTGTTGCATCCTTTGATGGATCCATAAAAGTACTAATTCTTTGCTGTAAATATGGTCTTTGCGATACTAAGACTGCTAATCCTATTGCGCCAACGCCCGCAATAAGAAATAGATGTTTCCATTGCCCTCCTGATACTAAATAAATTGCAACAGCTGATGCTGCAACAACTAAGAATGTTTCTGTATCTGGTTGCATTAAAATAAGACCAGCTGATAATGCAATCAATATAATTAGTGGAATTGTACCAAACTTTAGTGTGGAGGCCTTCTGTTTTACAGAAGCAAACCATGCTGCTGTATAGAGAACAAATCCAATTTTATAAAATTCTGCTGGTTGCATAGATGCTCCCCCAAAGCCAATCCACCTTCTTGCTCCTCCATGAAAGATTCCAACATGTGGTACAAAAACAAGAAGCATTAATACCACTGATCCTCCAAAAAATAGAAAACCCCATTTTCTCCAAAAAGTATATGGAATGAAGGCGGTGATAGTTGCTGCTATTCCCCCTCCTAAAATACCAAAAACAATCTGATTAAATGTAACTGACATGAATTTGACAGTTCCTCCAGCAAGAAGTCCGAGTGATGCAGAATAAAAAATAAAGAAACCAACAATAACTAATATAATAGTTAGGAATAGAAATATCTTATCTACTCCACCACTTTTTTTAGCTATTGATTTTGATGACATTATATTTTAAAACTACTTCTAGTTAACATTAACCGATAAGTGCGATTACAGTACCAATTATGGCGCAGATAATAGAAATAATCCAATATCTCATTGTTACCTTATAAGGTGGCCAACCCAATGCCTCAAAATGATGATGAAGGGGGGCAATTTTGAAAAGTTTCTTACCAAAGTATTTCTTTGAAAACATTTGTAAGCTAGATGACAAAGAGGTAACAATCAAAGGCAGAGCAATAATAGGAAGTACTACAACTTGATTTGTTAAGAACGCAACAACAGCAAGCGTAATCGTTAGTCCCATTATCCCAGTTTCTCCTAAATAGAATCTAGCTGGTGGAATATTGAACCACAAAAAAGCAAGAAGTCCTCCAATTATAGCTGCACAAAAGGCTGCTATATCAACTTGATGTTGTGCAATAGCGATTATTGTATAAGCACCAAATGCAGCAGATAGTACACCTCCAGCAAGACCATCGATTCCATCTATAACAGAACCACTAAAAATTACAAAAACAACAGCTATAAAGAATGGTATAAACAAAAGTCCTATCCACATATCTCCGTAAAAAGGAATATGAACGGATAAATTTTGAAGTTTAAAATAAAACCAAGCTGCACCAACTGCACCAATCATTAGTACTGTCAGGACCCTGACCTTTCTTGATATCCCCTCAGATAAATTTAAGCCTTTCCCGTAAATTTGAAGTAAGTCATCCGCAAGTCCAAAAATAGAGGCGAACAAGAACATCCCTAGGGGCAATAGCGTTTGATTTCTACTTAAAAAGTTTAATTTTGCCGATACATCTCCTAGTACAAAGAATGAAATAATATATAAAATCACAATTACGGCCAAAACTGAAATCCAAATAATGACGCCACCTACTCTTGGTGTACCGGTCTCCCCTTTTTCATTATGGATTTTTTTAAATGTATCAGACATAGCATCAACATTCTCTTGGCTCCTTGATTTTTTACGCCACATTTTATGTTTATACATAAAACCAGATAAGTATGGTGTTATGGCGATTCCAATCATAAAAGAAACAACGGCGGAAAACAATACCTTAATTAAATCAGTTGTCATATTATTAGATTATGACATTTCTACTTTAATGCCGCAAATGCCTCTGTGGACGAGGCTAATTTCAATGTATCAGAGTACCTATCTTCAATTGTTGATCCAAGAATAACTATTACATATTTCTTCTTATTTGCTTCTATGATTATGATCAAGTTTCCACCAGCTTCATCTGTTGTACCAGTTTTACCTGCAATAATATTAGGAATTTGAGAAAGTGAGGCATTAACATTTTTTGTGTCATGCGTATTTCCAGACCAGTTTAGAAACGTCGCTTCAGGTATGATACTTGCTGATCCAAGAAATGGATAATTTAAAAAAAGTGTATTATAAAGTACAGCAATTTCTTTTGCATTTCCAAAACTAGAAGATATTAGCTTGGATGAACTTGCATCCTTGGCGTCATAATCAGGATTAGCGATTGGTAAACCGCTGCTATTTTTGAAACTAAAACTTTTATACCCTAAATCCTTCACTGTCTTATTCATTAATAGAGAGAAAGAAAATTCATCATCAACGATACTGCTTGCCAATGATTCAGCTGCAATATTTGAAGATGTGATCAGCATATATTTAATAAGATTATCCGATCTCCAAACCTCTTTATTTATTAGACTTCTATCTCCAGCATTATAACCAATATTTTTTTTGATTATACTTATATTACCAATAGAATTACCCTGCTTTTCTCTTAGCTTGTTAATATCTAGAAATACTGTCGCTGTTAAAATTTTTACAAGAGATGCCATCGGCAAAGACTCCTCTGCGTCTTTTGAGTATATGAATTCTTTATCTGAAATATCATATACTGCTGCACCTTTTGCGACAATTTCTGGAGCTTTTATTTTGTTTATATTTAATAAATCCAAAATAGTGGATGTTCCTAAATGAGCGATGGAAGATGTTGCTGTTTGCGGAATCGCCAATAAATTGAAAGTGTTTGTCGATGTTGCTGTTAATTGTGAAAAAACTGGTATTGCTGTATTAGTAAAAACTTGAGCCTCCATTTTACTAGTACCACCTAATGAAATCATGCACAGCAAAGCTGTTAAAAAAAGCACACCGGGGTTAGTAAATGTTTCTGTGTAAAAAAAAGTCTTACGTCTTCTTTTATTCTGCTGATTCTTGTTTTGTGTTGAAATCTTCATCGAATTTATTTAATTCATTTATTACTTCTTTATAATTTGGCAAGTTCTCAATATTTGTCACACCAAGATATGATAGTAGCTCAAATGATGGCTTGTAAATATTAGTTCTAGAGTTCTTTGGATCAACATCTTTATCGATAAGTCCTCTAATCATTAGGTTTCTAAGGATATATGAAGAATTTACACCTCTAATATTATCAATATCGCTTCTTCTGATTGGACCTCTGTAGATAATAAGCGATAGTGTTTCTGTTGTTGCTTTTCCTAGGTCTTTATTTAGCTCTTCTATTTGAAGCTTTTCAATTAAACCAGCGATTGACGGTGAAGTTCTAAGTGCGTAGCTGTCATCAATTTGAAGCAGACAAACACCTCGTCCACTCATTTCTTTTTTTAATTTCTCAATAGAAATATCAAAAGCTATCTCTTTGTCAGAGTTTACTTTAGACAATAACTCTTTTGACTCTTCATCCATTTCTATAAACTTAAGAATATCTTTTTTACTCAAAGACTCGCCTTTCCAAAATAAAATAGCCTCAATTCTTTTTGAAATTTCTAATTCGGGATCTAAGCTTAAGTCTGCCATTGTATTAATTTGTTGATCTTCTTCTTGCATATTTTGTTTGGTTATCGGTACTTGTCCATTATCTACATATATTTTGGAACCCCAATTTTATCGCTCTCCATCTCTATGTCCTCAAACAAGTTCTCTTGCTTTGCATTTATTATACCTTGCTTTACCAATTCAAGCATTGCCAAAAAACTGACAATAACATCAACTCTTTGAGCCCTATCCATTTTGCCCTTTGTTCCACTAAACTCTCTGAACGTCATTCTGATTGCAGATTGAATTCTCGTAGTTAGCTTGTCAATCATCTCTTCAATGCTAATTATTTTTTTAACGATTATCTTAGGCGCTGCAGCTTGTTTTTTTGGCAATGAATTCAAAAGCCTTAAAATTGCATTACCAATTTCTCCTTGCTCAACTTCTTTACTTGGAACAAAAACTTTTATCTCCTGCTTAAGATCCCCTCTTTCATAAAGAATATTCTTTCCAAATATTTTACCAAGCTCAGCGGACGCTTTTCTAATTATCTCCAGTTGCTTTAATCTACTCTCGAGATCATCTATATCCCCCTTTTCTTCTTCAGTTAAACTAATTGTTGGCAAAAGAGATTTTGCTTTGATTAGAATAAGAGTTGAGGCAATAGTAATAAAATCTGCCCTGTTATTTAGCGAGTAATCCCCTAGTCTATTTACGTGACTAATATAATCATCGGTAACTTGCGCTAGAGAGACATCATTAACAAATAACTTACGTTTTTCAACCAATGACAATAGAAGATCCAGTGGACCTTCAAATGCCGATGTTTTAATCGTAAATACTTCTGTCATTTAGACTTTATTATAGCATACAGTTTGGGGTCAGGCACCACGGTGCCTGACCCCAAATATAGTGTGACTCAACAGTCAAATTTACTGCTTGATAATCAAATTCAATTCTCTAAGTTGCTCAGCAGAAACTCCAGATGGTGATTGCATCATTGGGTCTCGTCCTTCTCCTGTCTTTGGGAAAGCCATAACTTCTCTGATGTTTGGTTCGTTTTCAAGAAGCATCAAAAGTCTATCTAGTCCCCAGGCAATACCACCGTGTGGGGGTGTTCCTGATTTAAGAGCTTTAATCATATGCTCAAAGTCACTTTCCACCTTTTCCTTTTCATAGCCAAGAATTTCAAACACCTTAAATAGTGCTTCTGCCTTGTGATTTCTGATACTACCCCCGCCTATTTCTGAACCGTTCAGTACAATATCGTATTGAGCAGCAAGAATTGTCTCAAGTCCAGTGTCACTTCTTTTTGCATTCATCAATTGCTCTGCAAATTCCTTCTTTGGAGCTGAAAATGGGTTGTGGGTAAAAGTCCATCCACCTTTAGTATCGCGCTCAAAGAATGGGAAATCAACAATCCAACAGAATGCTAAAAGATTTGCATCTTCTTTGTCTGTTCTAATATCAGGTCTATCTACTCCATATTTCTCCATCGCAACAGCATATGGAATTCTTGGGAAAGGAATTTCTTGAATTCTTTTTTCAGGATAAAGTTTTGTAACAATATCAATTAACATTTTTTCATTTAATGACATTATATCTTCTTCAGTAACGAAGCTTGCCTCTACGTCCATTTGAGTAAATTCAGGCTGGCGATCCCCACGACTGTCCTCATCGCGCATACATTTTGCAATTTGGAAATAGTTTTCAACCCCTCCTGCCATTAATAACTGCTTGTATTGTTGGGGACTTTGTGGAAGAGCATAAAAAGCACCCTTTTCTAGTCTTGAAGGGACAAGGAAGTCTCTTGCACCCTCTGGAGTAGACTTTGTAAGAAGTGGAGTCTCAACTTCTATATAACCTTGTTCATCAAAAATATCTCTGATTAACTTTGCCATCTTATGTCTATTTCTGATATTTTTCTGAAGACGATCAGTTCTAAGGTCTAAATATCTATACTTTAATCTTATTTCCTCACTTACATCAATTGTGTCTTTTGTTAATTCAAAAGCGGGAGTTTCTGCTTCATTCAAAACTGTGATTCCTAAAATTTCCAATTCAATATCACCATTCTGCTTATCAGCCTGAACATTTTTTTCTGGACGATTATTAACTTTTCCAAAAACTTCAACTACCCATTCTGTTCTCAAAGTTTCTCCAACAGCTTTTGCAGCGTCTGCACCTGGTAAGATTACTCCTTGTACCTTTCCAGTTTTATCTCTAAAATCTAGAAAAATTAATTTTCCTTGATCTCTTCTAACATCTATCCACCCTGCGATAGTTACTTCCTCTCCAGCGTGCTCCTTTAGGTCTTTTATATATATTCTATTTTTCATGTTTTTTAATTATTGCAAGAGTTATTTTTTGAAATTTTCCAACAAAATAACCCCTACAAACTCATTACGTTTAATAATAAATTTGCAGGGGCGATTTTATCGCGGTGCCACCCTGTTTTTTATCTCATTATGCTTGCGTAGCATGGAACGGAGGATTCTACTGGTTTGCTCAAATCCTGCCTATTTCTAGGTGTAATTTAGCAAATTTTCTTTCCTCGCCTCATCGGTGTTAATCGATTCAACGGCTTATTCAAAGTATAGCAAACAATGATAAAGAATCAAATTGAGTAAATCAAAACATTGCATCAATACTAATATATCGTATATGCTTGTTATTGCCGTATGTTGTGTTTTAATTAATCCCTTTTTCTGTAAAACACTCCATGACAACCATTCTTATGTCTGATACAAGTTTTGTAAATAGGTAATCTTTTACCGCAGCCATATCCTCTTTTAGTACCGCTACATCATTCTTCAATATAACTACATCATTCTTCAATATAACTACATCATTCTTCAATATAACTACATCATTCTGTAATGTCTCCATATCAGATTGTAATACGGTTATATTGCACTTTAATGTACCAACATCAGATGTAATACCATCAAATCTTTTATCAAATCTAGCTATTAATTCATTTCTAACCTCTATAAGTTCTCTGTGAGATTCTTCTCTAGAGACCCTTATCTCATCTTTTACACTCAAAAATTCTTTTGTGAATTTTTCATCAAGTTTACCGATGTCATTTTTTACAGCCACAAACTCAAGTCTAAATTCATTGTCGGAATTTTGCATGTCGTCTTTTATACCATAATATACGGAGACAAGTTCTTTGTGAGTAACAAAACTGTCGCTATTACTGTAACTTTGTTCAGATGAAAAAACATTGGCGTCATTATTGCTGTTATTCTGATCACCTGATATTGATTTCTTAAATACTTTTACCATATTGTTCATTTACTTTATGTTTATATACTAACTTAATAATAAAGATATTGTATATAAGAGACATGAGTTTTTCATAAAGAAAATATAGAGAAAAACAAAAGATATTCTGAGTTATCCACAGATGATATTTTTCTATCTTTGATTGTTGTCGATTACAGAACCAATCCAGCTGCTTCCTTCACTCTATCCATAATTGCATCAATCTCTATTTTAAGCTTTTTTGCGTTGTTTCTAAGCATTTCGCGTACAATCTCAGGGTCTTTAGCAATCTCCTCTCTACGAGCTCTAAGTGGCGAAATAAAGGCAATTAAATCCTCAATTAAAGCTTCTTTTAATGCTTTGTACTTGCCCTCATTCTCTTTATATAACTTGGACAAATATTCCTCATCTCTGAATAGTTTGTGAATATTGTAGACATTAACAGGGATTCCTCCATTTGAATCTGTAACAATGGCCATTACCAATTTTTTAATCTCCTCATCAGTTGAAAAAAGCGGAATGTGATTATTGTAACTCTTACTCATCTTTTGCCCATCGATTCCAGGAACTGTCTCTACTTCTTTTAGAATAAGGTGATCTGGGATTTTGAAAATGTCTGTTTCAAAAACTCTATTGAATTTTTGCGCTGTGTCTCTTGTGATTTCAACATGCTGTTGCTGATCCTTTCCTACAGGAACAATGTCTGCATTGTGAATTAGAATGTCAGCCGCCATAAGTATCGGATAATCGAAAAGTCCAACATTAATTTCTTTGTTCTTTGCCTCAGCGTCCTTAAAAGCATGTGCACGCATTAAATATGGGACAGTTGTAATACAATTAAAAATCCAAGCAAGCTCAGTTACTTGTGGTAGGTCAGATTGTTTGTAAATTACAACCTTCTTTGGATCAAGACCGATAGCAAGATAGTCTATGGCAAGATCAAGTGTATTTTGAGATAGCTCTGCTTTATTTTGAACCGTAGTTAGAGAGTGAAGGTCTGCAATAAAAATACGAGAATCATATTGATCCTGAAGGTCAACATATTGTTTCATTGCGCCAAAATAGTTAGCAATATGAGGTCTACCTGTTGATTTGATACCAGATAATAATACTTTTTTAGATGTTTCAGTCATGATGGTAGTTTATCAGAGATTAGATTGAAAATCCATGTGGGTGTGTTAATATGATGAGGTCTAACTGATTTAAAATTCAGTTGCTACAAACAATATAAATGAAAATATCTAAACCAATTTCTCCAGATCTAGCCGGTGGATTCAAGGACTATCTTCCAGAAGACATGATTCCTAGACAAAAAATGTTCGATTCTATCAGAAGTACATTTGAGCTTTTTGGTTTCTTGCCATTGGATACTCCTGGAATTGAAAAAGAGGAAATTCTAACAGGTGGTGATGCTAATTTTAAAATGATGATGTTTAAAGCCGGACTTCGCAATGATGATGAAGGCCTTGCTCTAAGATTTGATTTAACAGTTCCTCTAGCACGTGTCATGGCATTTTACAGTGATAAAATTGAAAAACCTTTTAAGAGATATCAAACTGGTAAAGTTTGGAGAGGAGAAAAACCACAAGCTGGTAGATTCCGAGAATTCGTTCAATTTGATGCAGACATTGTTGGTACTGAAAGAATGAGTGCCGACGCTGAGGTTGTTGCCTTAATGTATGAGACACTTTCTGCATTAAAGATTGAAAGATTTCTTATAAAAATCAATAACAGAAAAGTATTAAATGGACTACCCTCTTTTGCTGGTTATGACGCGAAGATGAATGTGGATGTATTAAAATCGATTGATAAATTAGATAAAATTGAATGGGCAGGAGTTTCCAAAGAATTGACAGGTAAAGGATTAACTGAGTCTCAAATATCTCAATTAAATAAATTTATTACACTTGATGGAAATTCTGCTGAGGAAATTTTAACAAATCTTTCAGTTCTAATGTCAGACTCACCTGAAGCACTTGAAGGTATTGCTGAGCTTAAGGAAATTGTAGACAATCTTGCATCACTTCAAGTCCCATCAGAATTCTGGAAAATTGATCTTTCAGTCGCAAGAGGTCTTGGATATTATACAGGACCTGTATTTGAGACAACGCTTTTGGATTTACCAAGTATAGGTAGTGTATTCTCGGGTGGAAGATATGATGATTTGGTATCAAGATTCAGTGCGCAGAAACTTCCTGCTGTTGGTGCATCTATTGGTGTGGATCGTCTGTTTGCAGCCCTTGAGAAACTTTCATTACTTAAAAAAGAGAAAACAACAGTTAAGGCTTTGATTCTAAACTTTGACAAACAAGCTGAAGGATATTGCCAAGAAATCACCACATCTTTAAGAAAAATAGGTATTCCAACTGAAATTTATTTGGGTAAAGAAGACTTCCTTAAAGAGCAACTTACCTATGCTTTGAAGCAAGAAATTCAGATTGTTGTAATTGCTGGAAGTAATGAGATGAGCAAAAAGGTGGCTCAAATTAAGAACTTATCAGCAAGAACACAACAAGAGGTTGCTTTTGAACAGATTCCAGAGGTAATAAAAGCAATTATTGACAGTAGTACTGTCGCGTGATAATCTTTGTTCTGTAACTCACAATCTTGGGTATGTAGCTCAGTTGGTTAGAGCGCTGGTTTGTGGAACCAGAGGTCATGGGTTCGAGCCCCATCTTACCCACAATAAAAAACAACACGCAAGTGTTGTTTTTTTGTTGGTAAGAGGAAGTGCTTTTGAGCACTTCCATATAGTGCAAGAAAAGCCTTGTGGTGTATTAGAAACAGATTAGTTGAGACCCTCCAACTCAATAAAGAAGCTTGACCCTTTATTATCTCCCGCAGATTCCACCCAGATTCTACCTTTGTGTACCTCGATCATCTTTTTGGCAATATATAGACCAAGTCCAGTTCCAATAATATTTGTCTTTGAAGCATCAGGTGCTCTTGAGAATTTATTAAAGAGAATAGGTAATACTTCTGATTTTATACCAACACCAGTATCTGAAATTGTAATTAATATTTTACTATTTGCCTTTCTGGTTAACCAAACATGAATACCTCCATGTGGTGTATATTTTATTGAGTTATCAATAATATTTCCAATCACCTGTTTAATTTTTCCCTTATCAGCATCAACGGTATAATTTGCATCTTTATCGATATCAAATGCCATAGACAAATGAGCTTTTTCTATTGTTGGTATTAGTTCATTTATAACCGTTCTAACCTCTTCAGCAAGATCAAAGCGCTCAAAATTATATTGCATTCTTCCCTGCTCGATTCTTGAAACATCTAAATAGTCTCCAACCAGAATTACTAGGTCACTTGTTGATTGAAGTATTTTATTATTTGCACCCCTCACGATATCTGTAATAGGACCAAAGTCACCCTCTAGAATCATGGAAGCATAACCTTTGATTGCAGTTAGCGGACCTCTTAATTGATGTGATGTTAGGGAAATGAATTCAGATTTCTGCTGGTCGAGCTCCTTTAATTTAACATTTGCGTCTTCAAGTTCTTTGGCTAGCTTTTCTATTTTCTCTCTCGCCTCTATTTCCTTATTTACACTTTTTAGCAGGAAGATACCGAAAACAATGAAAGCTATAAAAATGATAACATTTATTGCTATATCGTTAGTGTCCTGTGATCTTACTATGTTAAATATGAATATTATTAAAAGAGCAACAGAAAATATTTGAGCTGATACAACTTTTTTAGAAACAAGTTTATATCGAATAACTCCATAGGCCATAAATACAACAAAGAAAATTACAAGATAATTACCAAAAGGGTACACATTGAAAAGTTGGGGAAAAAAGTTTGTAAAACCTCCCACAAAACCAAATATGCAGCTTATTAACGTATTTCTAATTTGCCCTCTTAATACTGCGTTTTCTCTGTTTTTAACATAAGAACTGATCAGATTATAAGTAGCAGTACTAACCACAATAAAGAACATTACAGGGAAAACGAAGTACAATGGACCTGGGTTTATCCAATAGAATCCATAACGCATAATCATTCCATCCTTAAAGTACGGTGTTAAACTGAGTAGACCAGTAAGGAATGACATCGTATAAAAAATATATCTTGTACGATAATTTTTCAACAATAAGAGTTCTGAGGTAAAGCCAAAATAAAGAGTAGGTAAAATTATAGCTGAAATATCTAGAATAAATTGCCAAAAGAATGCCACATTCATCGATAAAGTTTTTGTAACTTCATATAAACTAAATGACCAAATCGAAAAAATTATAGATGTATATAACCAATATTGTGCAATTTTACTGTTCTTATCACTTCTGTATATGATAAGACCAAAACACAAACTACTAATTGATAATATTAGACTTGATATACTGAAAAAGTTCATTGTTGTTTAAGTATAACACAGGAATATTATTTTTCTTAGAATATTTAAATAATTTTTTATTAGGATTAGCTGATATAGCGTACTCTGCATACCTTAGTAAAGGTAAATCAGAGTGATGGTCGCTTATAGCGATAATTTTCTTAGGATTTATTTTATGTTTGTCAAAATATTTATGTAAAGCGTAAACTTTATTAATTCCATGATGACTTTCACCTTTTATTTCTCCTGTTAATATTCCGTTGTTTACCTCGAGCTCTGTAGAAATATAATCATCAAAACCAAGTTCCTTTGCAAACTTCTTAACAATTGGTTGCACAGCTGCTGATGTAAGTATTGTGTAATAAGATTCATTTCTTAGCTTATTTACCAAGTCAAATGATTGCTCGTATATATTGTTTTTTAATGATATTTCGTAGAAATCATCAACAACCTTATCTATAACAGATACTTCCTCCCCAATAAATTTCTTTAATACAAAACCAAGAGCTTTCTTTGGATTACTAACAAGGCCTGCTTTGTATAAAATGAACCATAGATAAATAAGAAATGAGTCTTTTTTGCTTATATAACCCTTCTCCATTAAATATTTTACAAAAAGTCCTTGAGTTTGATCCTTTGTTAAAGTTCCATCAAGGTCAATTAATGCAACATTCTTATCTGTAAATTCATTATGCATTGGAGATTCATAATGAGGATATTTCTTTTGAGATAATTTCTCTATTTCCATCATCACTCTTTCTGTTACGTAAGTACATATTTCTTTGTCTTCTTGCATTCCGTAGTACTTTTCAAAATGCATAGGGATTCCAACATGAATTTCTAATACTTTTTTAATCTTTGGCTTTTTGTCAGCTTTGGACATTATTTCATGTGTTCCAATAATACCTACCGGTACAATCGGTACTTTATTTTCAAGCGCAAATTTAGCAATTCCAGTATAGGCCTTGAGCATCTCATCTTTTAAATGAGATCTGGTACCTTCTGGAAAAATACCAACCAGAGTTTTTGCCTTAAGGTGTTTGTGTACACCCTCTAACGCCTTTGTCTTATCTTCAGCCTTTCTGTCAACTCTAATTTGTCCAGTTGCTATCATTAGTATCCTCCAGTATTTATTTAAAAAGAATTTTTCGGCTGCCAGAAAGTGAACATTTCTTGGTGCAAGAGCGGCAACAGATAGAAAGTCAAAAAAGCTTTGATGATTCATTGCTATAATTGCCCCACCTTCTTTTGGAATATTTTCAAACCCTGAAGTTTCCTTCAAAAGGAATGATTTCATAAAAAGGGCTACTATTCTTCTGAGTAGCCCGTAAGATAATTTTACGTAAACTGAATGCGTTTCTATTTTCATATTTGGTATTTTCTATTATAAACTAAAATGCTGATATCTTAAAATTTAATTGCATTAAACAAATCAACAACCACATCTCTCATAAGCTCTGTGTTCTCAGTTGGGCCCTTTGTCTTATCGATATTAAAAGGTTTACCTACATTGATTATTACTCTTTTACCATGCTTTCTAATTGCAAATGGCATTAGTGGAACATCAGCTTCTTCAGCTAAAATTGCTGCACCCCATTTAAATGGACCAACGGTATCATCGTAATACATTCTACCTTCTGGAAACATTGCAATTACAGCTCCACCTTTTAATGCTTTTTTGGCACCTTCTAGGTTTTTACTTGTACCTTGTCCTGTTACAACAACAACAACTCCCATAAGCGCATATATGAGTGGAATAAGACCTACGGTATACATAAAATTCATTATTGGGTTATGAAATTTCTTAACCCCCATAAATCTTATTGGTGCAAGTGGTGAAAAAAGACCAACTGCTATTCTGTATAAGAAGCTATCATAGAATCTAATGTGATTTGATATTAAAATTGCTGGTGGCCTGACTCCAATTAAATTATGTTTGTTTTTTATTTCAATTTTGAAAAATGGCTTTGTAAGCCCTATGATTATAAACCAAGCGATGAATTGTGTAATTTTTGAAAAAGTGTTCATTTTTCTATATTTTGTATTGTATGATGTATTTGTGGCAATAAAAAATGCGACATATAATTGTCGCAAATTTTAAATAATTAAATTGTCCGTGAACGGCTGTTTTATTGGCTGATTTAATTGTTTTAAACTATCTTTATCCACAATGATTAAATATTAACACACATTATTAAAAGGCGCAAGTTTGGCTAAAATAGTGCTAGAAATCATATTTTTGCTCCTCATTAGAACAAACAGCAAGGATGTTTAGATTCTGTGATAGCCATTTTGCAGCTTCTATTACCTCTTCTTTTGTGACGGCTAAGATTTTTTGTAAAAATTCATTTTGATTCGTAACATTAGTAAATAATAATCTAAGATTTGCATATGCAAATGATTCATCTTGAATGGACTGATTGTAAAATATTTCTGAAGCTTCTGACTTCTTTTTTGTCTGACTCAATTCAATATCAGTTATTTTACCATCAGAAACCTCCTTTATCTCATGCTTAATAATATCCAGGCATTGTTGTATGTTTGAAGGCTGGACATTTAAACTAAAATATACATAACCAAATAGTTGATTTGTGTAAAAAATACTGGATATATTATACAGTAAGCTATTTTCTTCTCGTAATCTTATGTTTAAAATTGAATTAGATGAATTTGTTAAAAAATCTAGCAATATCTTTAAAGCAAAATATCTAGGATCATCCCGTCCTTTGGTAATAGTTCCAAAACTAACAACAGCTTGTTTTTCAGGTACTGATACATAACCCTGTTTTTTTAGAGTTATTGGAGGTATTTTTTTTGTATCCAAATTTTCAATATGGGTTAGAGAATTTAGAGCTGTGCTTTCTCTTATATTAATAAAGTATTTATTGGACAACTCCTTACATTTTTCAATAGTAATATCGCCACTTATAGATAGTATGCAGTTTTGCGCTACAAATCTCTCATTATAAAATCTTTGTAAATCCTCTAGAGTGATTTCCTTGAGCGATTCTTCCGTTCCTAAAGTGTGAAATTTAAAATCCGTTTCAGCGAGTGCTAACTCATTAAATAAATTAGAGACTTTTGTTCCAGATTTTTTGAAAGATGCTAATAATTCTTCCGTAATAATTTTCCTATGCTTATCAACTGCCACCTGGTCAAATTTTGAATGAAATACTACCTGTGATATATAATCGCAGGCGCTCTCTGCAAATTCCTCTAACACTGTGGCGTAAAATGACATTCTCTCTATTGAGCTTGTTGCTGCATTTCTAACTCCCCCGTAATCAGTCAGAATTGATGTTAAGTCCTTTTTATTTTGATACTTCTCTGTTTTTTCATGAACAACATGTTCAAGAAAATGCGCTACACCTGGCTTGTATCCATAATAGTTATTATAAAAATTACCCGCACCCAGAATTATTTTAACATCTACCATTTTAGAACCTTCTTTTTCTTGGTGTATTACACGAAGTCCATTATCGAGTGTGTATTCTGTTGTTTTCATGTTGTAGCTTATCTTATCATATTCTACAGATTCTCCACATAACTTTTATAATCTGGAATTCTTGTCAGTTTTCCATCTGACAAAAGATATGTAGTATCAAGCGCTGCTTGTTCCAGAAAATATCTATCGTGAGATACTATTAAAACTGAACCTTTGTAGGTTTTAAGTGTTTCTTCTAATGCCTCAACAGCCTCAATATCAAGGTGGTTAGTTGGCTCGTCTAATACCAACAGGTTTACTGACTGTGCAGAAAAAAGTGATAGAAGTAATCTTGCTCGTCCACCAGGACTCAGCGCATTAATTGGTTTTCTCATCTGTTTTTCATTAAAACCAAACTTGGCAAGCTGTACATATGAATCCTGTTCATCTGTGTAGGCTCTCTCTGTCAGAAATTCTAGAAGAGTTTTATCTTTTGGAAGAGTTTCGTGCTCCTGCATCATGTTTCCAATTTTTAGGCCAGATCCAAATTCCACTTTTCCTTCCAGTGGTTTAAGTTGCCCCGTAATTGTTTTTAGTAATGTAGACTTTCCTGTTCCATTTAAACCCATAATTGCAACCCTTTGGCCATAATTTAGTTCAAAGGAAATAGGTCCGATTTTGAAATTTGCATTATTACCATCTACATCAACGTTTACATTCAAACCTAAATCGCTCAAATTTTTACTATTTGAATATCCAGCGATAACGTCCAGTAGTCTAATATCCATCGTACCAGGATTCTTCTCTGCATTAAGAGATATTTCAAATGAGCTTCTTTCTATTGGTTTTTCAATTTTATCTATCTGGTCAACCCTTTTATCGATAACCTTTCCTTTACGTCCCGCTTTGCCAGCCATATCTCTATTGTACCCTTGAACATACTTATCATTATCAGACCCAACCCACTTTGACCCCCTTGCTGATTCCATTTTCATTTCATGAGCACGTTTAGATAGTCTATCTATTTCTTCTTGCTGATTGGAATATTCCTCTTTTTGACGATGTAATCTCTTCTTCAAAGTTTCTAAATAATCACTATATGTTCCATTTGTAATATTTAAATTGTGAGTTAGCCAATCTATCTCAAAAATTTTATTGACTACTTTATCGAGAAATCTTCTATCGTGAGAAATTAAAATACAAGCGGTTTCTGTTTCCTTAATATAATTTTCAAGCCAAATAAGCGCTGGTAGGTCTAGATTATTTGTGGGTTCATCGAGAAGTAACAAATCTACTCCCTTTAGTAATATTCCAGCAAGAATTATTTTACTTTTCTGACCACTACTTAATTTTGAAACATTGTGTTGTAGATCAATATTATTAAGTCCAAATCCTGAAAGTATTAACTTCATTTTATGAGCAAAGTCATAATCAGGTACGTTGTCATCATTTGTAGCTGTTCTTTTTAGATAAGTCTCTACAGATTCATCTTCAACAAAACTTGTGTCTTGTGGCAAATATCCAACTCTGGTATTTTTGAGAATATTTAAAGACCCAGAATCATACTCTTCAATACCTGCTATTATTTTAAGCAGAGTTGTTTTACCAGTTCCGTTATTTCCAACCAGTGCCACTTTCTGACCCTTATCAATAGAAAATGAGATATCAGAAAGGACATCAATTAGACCGTAGCTCTTATTAATTTTTTCAGCTTTTATAAGGCTCATTTTTTGTGTTGATTTGCACGTTGATAATTTTAGTAGATCAGGTGATAATCATGACTACTTTGTGTTATTGAATCGTATGTTTAGTGTATATACGATTATATATGATTGTATACGATTATTTTTTAACCAAAATATTCAACATTCTTCATTGCAGTCTCTTTAAAACTATCACTGACATTTGAAAAGTCTATTAAGTTTACAGTGTAAGGAGTTTTTAAATCTTTAAGTTTTTCTTGTATCTCTAATAGTTTAGATATATCTATTTTTTCTCCAATTATTCCAACATCTATGTCTGAACGCTCTCCCGCTGTACCATTCACTCGAGAGCCAAAGAAAAATACTTTATACTCAGATAACCTAATATAAGACTTCAAAATATCTAGAATTCCTGCCTTTATCATTTTTCTATCTTGTTCTGCTAATTTCATTATTTAATAAATAATTTTGATAAATTATGAAAAGTTTCTGACATAGATTTAGCCAATACAGCCACTTCTTCTGCAATCTGCACTTCATATTCATGTGCCGTCTGATTACGAGTGTCTCTCATTTTAGTCCATTTTTGTACATCATCTTCATTGAATACTGAAACTAGGAACGCAGCCTTAAAGGCTTGTATTGGGGATTGAATTTCTTGTTGTGAATATTCTACTTCAAGAAAATTTTTGAGCGACTTCCATCCTGTGTCAAAGGTAAACTCAAATCTTTTAATCAAAGCATCTCTTTCAATGGCGTTTTTAGGCTCCAGAACTTCATCAAAACGATCAAGGGCGTTTAGAAACTCTTTAATTTTTTTATCTAGTTTTTCCTTCATAATGTTCATATTATAATACAATAGGTTGCTATAATCAATATCGCCATAATGATAGGACGTTAATTATTAGATAATATCTTTTTTCACGGTATTCCCTTCTACAATTCCATACGCACAAAAATCTGTTTTTTTCCAAAGTTCATTTAACCCATCGATACCAATATTTAGTAAGGACGCAAAGAATAAATTTAATATAGTACCATGTGTGACAACTAAAATAATTTTTCCTTCATTATCCTTAACTATATTTGATACACCATCTTTAAACCTACTCAAGGCTTCTTCGCAAGACTCCCTGTTAAATGCATGATAAGTCAAGTCTGTTAATTGTCTCTTCTTTTCTTCATCAAATTGTTCTTTTGACAAAAAAATATCTCCTCTTTTCACTTCATTAAAATAAGATGATTCCTCAATTTTTTTTTAAAGTTTACTATAATTGGTTCAATCGTAAGGTATGTTTTTCGTTCTTGGTAGACATATATTAAATCAGCGCTATTTATTTCTAGATTATCCAAAAGTAATAATGACTAAGACTTACCTTTGTCAGATAAACCCCATTGTGAGGCATTCAAATTTGGATCTTTCTCTGTATCAGCGTGACGTAGAAAGATTATTTTTGTTGTATCAGTCATTAATAATTTGAATTAGTACGACTTTGCAAAGATAACCCTACCTTTAGATGGCTTACCAGACTTTATACAAACTCCGTCATCTTGTACTTGATCAAACGCAATACATCTAATTGTTGCAGCTGTTTCTTCTTTAATTTGTGCTTCGACGTCAGCATCACCTGACCAGTGCGCAAGAACAAAATTACCAGCTTCAATTTCTTTAACAAAATCTTCCCATGTATCAACTGTTCTTTCTTTTTCTTTTCTATAATCACCAGCTTTTGCAAATAGATTATTTTGAATTTCTTCAAGTAGGTTTGAAACAGTGATTACAACATCATCAGTAGTAATTGAAACCTTCTCTCCAGTATCTCTTCTTGCAATAAATAGCGTATCATTTGCAAGATCTTTTTTACCAAGTTCAATTCTAACAGGAACACCCTTTCTCTCCCATTCGTAAAATTTCTCACCTGGTCTAATATCTCTTGTGTCAATTTTAACTCTTATACCTCCTTCTTTTAGCCATGATGAAACTTCTTCAGCTTTAGCAATGATAGCTTCCCTGTCTTCATCGTTATTTATAATTGTTGTAATTACAACTTGATTAGGGGCGATTTTTGGAGGCAGAACCAACCCTTTATCATCTGCATGAGTCATTATAAGTCCACCAATCATTCTTGTGCTTACTCCCCAACTTGTTTGCCAACCAAATTGCTCAGTATTATCGCGGCCTAGGAATTTAACATCAAAGGCTTTAGCAAAGTTTTGGCCAAGGTGATGCGATGTTCCAAATTGCAATGCTTTTCCATCCTGCATAATTGCTTCAACACAATATGTTTTAAATGCACCAGCAAATTTTTCTGATTCAGATTTTGTTCCAAGAATTACTGGGATTGCTAAAATGTTCTCAGCAAATTCTCTGTAAACTTCAAGCATTTCTCTTGCCTTGTCATCAGCCTCTTTTTCAGTCTCATGTACAGTGTGACCTTCTTGCCATAGGAATTCTACAGTTCTAAGGAATAGACGAGGTCTCATTTCCCATCTCACAACGTTTGCCCATTGATTGATAAGTAGAGGTAGGTCTCTGTACGATTGTATCCATCGTGAAAAAGTATCATAAATAATTGTTTCCGATGTTGGTCTGATAACCAATGGCTCATCTAACTTCTTTCCTCCGGCATGTGTGACCATTGCAACCTCAGGTGCAAAGCCTTCTACGTGATCTTTTTCCTTATTTAAAAAACGTTCAGGAATAAATAGTGGAAAGTATGCATTTTCTACCCCTGTTTCTTTGAACCTAGAGTCTAGGTATTTTTGCATGTTTTCCCATATGGCATATCCTGTTGGCTTGATAATCATACATCCTTTTACTGGACTATATTCTGCCATGTCCGCAGCTGCAATAACATCCAAATACCATGCAGAATAATCCTCTGATCTTGGGGTGATAATATTGCTTGCTTTAGACTTGTTTGTATCAGCCTTATTGGAACCACCTTCCATTTTTTTAGTCTCGTTTGTCATGTGATTATAATAGTATAAATATAGGTTTGGAGCAATTGAAGCTGGTTGGGGTAATTTATTCATTCATAAAGAAAAAGTGCCCCCGCGGAACGCGGGGGCACTAAATGAATTGAAACTCAGTCCTTCAGCAGCCAAGGTCTGTCGTGAGACATTGGCTGAGGTTGTTTGAGTGTCTGAACAGAACGCAGGTTGCCAAGCGGACGAAACATGGCAGTGTTGCGAGCAGAAGTCTCGCAAGCACTATCAGATTCACAAAAACAAAACTGCATCAGGTCCTGCTGATTGCGCCACAGCAGCACTTTCCAGTTTGCCAACTTGCGATTGCAAAATTGACACTTTCTCGCCGAATCTTGGCTAATCCGAACAATCTTCAATTCTCCGATATCAGGATCACCAACTCCATGTCGGCGTACCTTCTTTGGCTCGGGTTTTGAAGCCCTCGCTTGCAATTCAGCAATTGGACCAATTAGGGCCGGTCTCACTTGCCCTTCCCTTACTCCGTATTCTCTTTTCACGATTTGATTATTCTACTTGTTTGTTTTGAATGAGGTCTGATTATTTAAAACAACCTCTGCGTCATATTTCATCATATTTTTGATAAATAATCAAGTATTTAATGCATATTTTATAGGAATGAAAAAGCGCCCCCCTTTCGGGGGCGCCAGTTGCTAATTTGTCTATCTTGCAGGATAGTTGAAGGCATTAACGAACCTTGAGTTCTGTGAGGTATGCTTGAGTCTCACTTACGATCAAATCAAGCTTGTTGTCCTCGAGAATTGGATAGTGATGAGGGCATGAAATACCAATCTCCCTTCCATGATACCGACGTGCCAATTTCTTGACAACTTTCGGCAAAATAGTTGGGTCTCCATCACAATAAAATGCAAGCAGTTTGCCTACGGACTTAACCTTTGGGGCAAAGTTACCGAGTACGGCACCCATGCAGACTTGCAACGCAAGCCATCCGTAACTCAGTGCTTCGACGTAGTCCGGCAGGACTCCTCCAAATAACTTCGCTCTATGTTTTTCCTTCAGGCGGAACCTGAAGTTGAACAGGGATTGAAAGAAGTAGAGATTTTGGATGGGCCACACGCGAAACGGATAATCCATTGGATTATGACTGGGGGCACCAATTGTGACCACGGCCTTAACCCTTGAATCATCGATGAAGTGTGTAGCAAGCTGTCCACCGAATGAATGCCCGATAATGACCAAGTCTTCATCAGGGCTATAGTTGTCAGAGATGTGCTTTCCAAGTTCTTCCTTTGCGTTGCTTACGTTTGTAAACCAAGACGAAGAAATTGAATCGATATTTGCTGTGGGATAAAGTCCTTTCAGCCGATCTTTCAATTTTTCCATCATAAAGAATGAACTGAAAAGTCCGGGAATTAGTACAATTTTCAAGCTAACCTTTCCATGCCCCTTAGGGCTTTGTTGTTTTAAAGATCAAATTCCTAATATGCCATTCGCCCAAACGAAAAGCAGGAACACAGTATTTATACTACATTTTTATAGAAAAGTCAATGTCTTGGACTTGATTAGCTCAAAATCATCATATTTATGGTTGTCACCTTCCAACTCTATAAGTTCAATATTGGTTTTATTAAGTGGCTCCAGATAGTTCTTTAAATCATCAAAAGAAGTGATGGGGTCATTAGAGTTTTGAATAAGTACTGTTGGAATTTTAAATTCTCTCAACCAACTAGTGACATTAAAACCTTCTTTTAATGCCATGTTGATTGGAAATCCTACAAACACACATTTCTTAGGTTTTATTTTACCTCTGAAGATTCCATAAAGTGTTACTATTATTCCAACAGATTTGGCAAAAATTATATAGTCATCAGAACCCAGATTATCTACAAGTTTATCAAGTTCTATTTCAAAATTTATATCAGCGTCATCGCCCTCCCAATGTGAATAATATTGTCTGTAAATATCTTCGAATTCATTAGAAAATGCCAACGCTGCTTTGTCCGCCCATTCTCTATTTGATTTGCTGTTTCCTGGTAAGATTATTAATTTCATAATTCTAGTATTATAATATTATTAGTACTTACTGATTATAACATGTCTGTAAATTTTCAATATAGATATGCACACCTTTTTTTGGGGTCAGGCACCGTGGTGCCTGACCCCAAAAAAACCGCTCAATTGCACTTCTCGTATATGACGAGTTGTAGCAATTAAGCGGGTTTGTGATTTGTGGATGGATATTTAGCTGAAACAACTTGAGTATTCAGGCATTGCGCAATGTACTGGTCAAGGAATATGGACACAGTTCCTCCAGTACCTTGAGACTTTCAACAATGTCCTCAAGTCCACTCTTGTATTCAGATTCAAGACTAGATGTTGCAAGATTCTTGCTGCCGATCTTTTTATCAATTAACCGCAAATAAGTTTGTACAACAAGAGTAACCCATCCGGAGACTTTCAAATCCTCTTGATTGTAATAGCCAGCTTGTTTGGTGTATTCCTTTGCGAGTATCTTGTATAGATTATTATCACCGTTTGATGTACAGAATTTATCCCTACCTATTCCAAAGCGGCATTGTTTCCCTGTAAAAAGTAAGCCTTCGTTCAAAGCATCACGAAGTATTATTTTGGCTTCGCAATATAAATCCTTGTTACCAAGACTTTTATTACGACTCAGCTCATTCAGTTTTTTTGAATTAGCCTTAACCTTCATCAACGTCAAAATAGAGTTATCCTGCACATCGTCCTGTATGTTTTTCTTGAAAATCAATTGCACAAGAAAAATAGAAAGTATTGCTGCGATTACAGTCAGCGACAGCATCGTACTATCAATTATCACTGCATTCATAGGATGTTTATTTGGGGTTGTAGCAACTGAAATACTCCACCACGGAGCGAAATCAAAGTGCTATATGTTCGAATAAAATAATACGTTTTATACGCCCAATGTCAACATAATGCGGGATAACCGAGACTGTTTTAAGATTATTGTCTTGAGATATTGTAAATGGCAGCCTTTTTTCCAGCCACAAGAATATGAGTTGTTCTGTCTAATTTCATAGTCTTTTGAAAATTGAATAGATTATTTTCAAACTCCTCCTTATCCCCCACTATTAATATAATAGCTTTTCCGCCTCTCATTAGAACATACTCAAATTTAGTAAGCATTTCATTATAATCGATTTTATTATTCTCAAAAGCATGATCTTTGAATACACTTTTTCCACGGAAACTTGTCCATGGTGGATCAGTAATAATTTTTGTAATTGAACCCTTTGGAATAGTTTCTTCTTTTAATTCAAAGAAATCTCCGTGAATTAATTTTATATTCTTTCTGGTATTGATTTGTCTGTTTAATTCTTTGTGAATTCCTTCAATAGCACGCTCATGTGAATCAACACCAATAGCATTTTTATATGCATTAAAGTGAACACGCTCTTTTAGAATTCCTCCATAACCACAAAATGGATCAAGAATAATATCCTTTGGAGTTGGGTTAGATTCCAGTATTAGAAGCTCGGCAACTTCTGGAGGAAGCTCGCCAGCTCTATGATGTTTTTTGTCTTCAGAAAGTTGAGTTAGTCTAAGTGCACAAATAAGTCTTATGTTCTTATTCTTTGGTTCCAATACTTCACCAAGTGGTGTTAGTTCACCCTCTGTATCCCCTACTGTGTTTCCGTTCTTGTCAGCTGTAGCTTTTGCTACCGCCTCATTCCACTCTTCGTCAACTTCTTCAACATTCTCTTTGTTAACCCTAAGCTTATTTCTTCTCATAAACCAAAGTTCTCTTTGGGGTTCACGAACAGAAAGCTTCATTCCTAGATCTTTTTCAACAACCGTTTCTGCTTTTTGTAGATATACACGATCAAAACCAATTGTCTGATTGTTTTCTGCAACAACAATTTTAAAAGTTTCTCTGTGTTGTCCTAGTAGAGTTCTGACATGTGATTTGTTGTGCACACCATCATTTATAAATCTCTTGAACAAGTTTTCAAAAGACATATCTTCCTTGAAATATAGACCGTTTAATATAACAAATATATTAGTAAAAAAACGCATTTGTCTTAACTCATGCGGAGTATAGTCAGTTTCAAAAATCGCCATACCATCAATTACTTCTACAAGTCTAAATCTATCCTTTGGCTTTTTCTTAAGTTGTCTCTCTATTATGCTCTGTCCGCCACTTACAAAGGTAGCGCAGTATAAATCCATTTTATTTTTCATATATTTGTATGGGGTAAGGTACCAATTTGAGGTCTTACCGCCTAACGTCGTCGGGGTTAATCCCTTTGCCTAAATGACAGGAGAATCGATAACATTAATGCTACTATAACACAGTAACACCAAAAAAACAATGGCTTGAACATGGCCTACCTTCAACCTTATCTCTAACCTCTTCTTGTAACTATCATGAGCGCAATCATTGGAGACAAGACACACACAAAATCACCTAGTCCAGATTTAAAGAAGTCTCTAAGGTCTGCTGTTAAGCTATATATATCCCTTGCTGGTAGTATGTGAAATGTTAGGGTCATAACTAATAGAATCAACGAAACTGAAAGAAGTACAGCGTCTAAGAAGCCAGCTATACCACTTTTTGTACCGTCATAATGACTAAGTCTTCTTGTGATAAAGAATAGTAAAGCAAACATCACTATAAAAACTCCGGCTTGTGAAAGGTAAATATTAAAGGCTGTATCCTTTGCAACTAATACGTTTTGCAAATATGGAAAAGATTTGAAAATTACAGCTGTTGGATAAAATGCAATTATTAGTGAATACATTACTCCTCTCCCCTTGTAAAAAGTTAAACCGATAAGAACGACGAGAGTTGCAATTAATCCGATGTTGAACATATGTATTTATTATATATTGTTTTATCTTATTGTGGAAATTATTTATGTTAATAAAATACTTCGTGAACATTCAATCGCTAAATTTGCTATCAAAGATAAAAACCCCATCGACTGCTTCAGTCTCAGATGGGGTAATTATTAACAGACATGAATATAGTATTCAAGACTATCTCTTGTTTGGATCTCTTTTTGCGAAAGCTTCATGCTTTATTGCAAGTCTCTTCTTTGTTTTTTTAGAACGAGAAGCCTTACCTTTTCCTACACCAGTTGCTCTTTTTGCCATAATGTAGCCATTATATACTATTTATCGCCCAGAGTCTAATTTTAGGGATAATAGGAAGTTTATTCTATATCCCCTCTTTCTTTAATTCCTCCAGTAACTTTCTTGCATCCTTTGAAAGCTTCTTTGGAATACTAATTGAGATCTTGAACAACAGATCTCCTCGGCGAGTGGCTCTATTATCCATTGGTACTCCTTTTCCTCTAACTCTGAGCATTTCTCCGTGTGTAATTCCAGCGGGCACCGTTAGTATTAACTCACCTTCAAGTGTTTCAACTTTAATGTCAGCTCCAAGTAGTGCGTCTGTTAATTTAATTTCAAGTGGAAATATTAAATCAAAATTATCTTTAATTATTTTTGGATGTTTTTTGATATGTAGCTTAATAAATAAATCCCCTGGGGCACCACCTGCTATAGACTCACCCTTTCCTTGAACTCTTAATGTGTCACCTGGATTTATCCCTGGTGGAATTATTACACTTATCTCCTCTGTGCTATGTACTGTTCCCTCACCTCTACATGTTTTACATTTTTCTTTAGGAATTTTTCCGGTACCAAAACATTTATCGCAAATTTTCTCATTTTGCATCTGACCAAAGATTGTACGTTTTATTTCATAGACAGTTCCAGTTCCTTGGCAAGTACCACAATCATCAAACTTAGTACCAGGTTCACCTCTTGTGCCATCGCAATGGCTACAAGTGCTATCCTTGCTAACTGTCACCTTTTCTTCTTTTCCAAATATGGACGATTTAAAATCTATTTCAATACTAATTTCTATATCACGTCCTCGTCTTTGTTTTTTAGCAGAACTTCTTCCTCCACCACCAAACATACTTCCAAAAATATCGCCTAAATCAAATTCAACACCATCTTGTCCAAAGTCCCCTCCACCAAAACCACTTCCAGAAAAATCAAAACCCCCAAAACCTCCTTGGCCTTGTCCACCACCATACTGTCCTCCACCACCAGGACCAGCTGATCCAAATTGATCATATTGAGCACGCTTTGAATCATCAGATAAAGTACTATAAGCTTCACTTATTTCTTTGAATTTATCTGCGCTCTTTGGATTTTTATCAGGGTGATGCTCATGAGCAAGTTTTCTGAAAGCTTTTTTGATTTCATCTTTGCTTGCACCCTTATCAACCCCCAATGTTTTGTAATAGTCTTTAGCCATTTTGATTTAATTTGATTTTCGATTTTAATTTAGGCCCATACCTACTTTGTGATTTAATAATTATATGACGAATATTCAATAATGGATAAATGTCCATCGATTGAATATTCGCTCATGCAGAAACGCATGATTTGTAAAAAAGTACTTACTTGTTTGTTGTCGATTCTCCAAACTTCGCGGGTCTATGTTTGTGCTTAGTGTAATCTATCTTGCCTGAGATGATTCTAGATTAGATTATTTTGTCTCCGCATCTCTAACATTGTCACCCTCTGGTGTTTTTTCTGTTGATCCAGTTTCTGGTCCAGTTGCGGGTTCTGTTGCAGATTCAGCCCCTGGAGTAGCTCCAGCCTCAGGAGCGGGTGCTGCCTTTGAAAGCGCTTCACCAATCTTTGAAATTTCAGTTGAAAGTTCTTCAGATGCTTTTTTAACAGCTTCAATTTCACCAGTATCCTTAATAGCACGAAGTGCAGTAACCTTTTCCTCAACTCCCGTTATAACCTCAGCTGGAATCTTTTCCTTATTCTCTCTGATAGCCTTTTCCGCTGTGTAAATCATGTTATCAGCAGTATTTCTCATTTCAATTTCCTCTTTCTTCTTAACATCATCAGCTGCGTGAAGTTCAGCATCTTGCTTCATCTTCTCAATATCCTCTTTTGAAAGACTTGAGCTTGCTTCAATTCTAATTGATTGTTCTTTGTTTGTTGCCTTCTCCTTTGCTTTAACACTTAGGATTCCGTTTGCATCAACATCAAAAGTAACCTCAACTTGGGGCATACCACGTGGTGCTGGTGGAACACCATCTAGAATAAATCTACCTAGTGACTTATTGTCTTGCGCAAGAGCACGCTCACCTTGAACAATATGAATCTCTACAGATGTTTGATTGTCCGCCGCAGTTGAGAAAACTTGTGAACGTGATGTAGGGATAGTTGTATTTCTTTCAATAAGTTTTGTTGTAACATTTCCCATAGTTTCAATTCCAAGTGAAAGTGGAATAACGTCTAGAAGTAGAATTCCAGTGACATCTCCTCCAAGAACTCCACCTTGAATTGCAGCACCTAGGGCGACAACTTCATCAGGATTAATTGTAAGATTTGGTTCCTTTCCAAAGAAAGCTTTAACAGTCTCTCTAAGTTTTGGCATTCTTGTTTGTCCTCCAACTAGGATAATTTCATTAATATCAGCCACCTTAAATGGTGAAGCCTCAATTGCACGCTTTGTAATTTGCATTGCGCGCTCTATGAATTCATCAGCAATTTCTTCCAATTTTGCACGAGTAATTTTAAGTACCAAGTGTCTTGGTCCTGAATCATCGTTAGCAATAAAAGGAATATTTATTTCTGTTTCTGTCGCTGTTGAAAGTTCAATCTTTGCCTTCTCAGCTGACTCATCAAGCCTTTGCATTGCAAGAGGGTCTTTTCTAAGATCAATTCCGTTTTCTTTCTTAAATTCATCAGCGATGTAATTTAATAGTTTGTAATCAATATCGCGTCCTCCAAGTCTATGGTCTCCGTCTGTTGCTTTAACCTCGACAACTTCATCACCAACTTCTAGAATTGAGATATCAAATGTTCCTCCTCCAAAGTCAAAGACTGCTAATTTCTCATCCTTCTTTTTGTTGAATCCATAAGCAAGAGCCGCTGCTGTTGGCTCATTAATGATTCTCATTACTTCAAGTCCTGCAATTTTACCAGCATCCTTTGTCGCTTGTCTTTGTGAGTCATTGAAGTATGCAGGAACTGTAATAACAGCCTGTGTAATTTTCTCACCAAGTTTTGCCTCAACATCAGCCTTAATTTTTGAAAGAATCATTGCAGAAACTTCTTCTGCAGAGTAATCCTTGTCAGCCATCTTTATATTAACTCCACCGTTTGCTGCCTTTGAAAGATCGTAAGCTACGGTTTTTAGATCAGCTTGAACTCCGGCCTCATCAAAACTGTGCCCGATAAATCTCTTGATACCATAAACGGTATTCTTTGGATTAGTTACAGCTTGACGCTTTGCTAATAATCCAACAAGTCTCTCATTTGTCTTTGAGATTGCCACAATTGAAGGTGTTGTTCTTGAACCTTCTGCGTTCTCTAGAATCTTTGGAGCCCCAGCCTCCATTACGGCAACGGCCGAGTTAGTTGTTCCCAAGTCTATTCCTATTATTTTAGCCATAGTTTTATTTAGTTATTTAATTATTTTCTTTTAATTTTCCTCTATTGGTTTTTACCAATATCATTTAATAAATTTGTAAAGTGGAATATGTTGAATGTGTTGAATATATCAAACACATCAAACAAATTCTAAATTAGATAACTGAGTTTGGAGATCTTGGTGAAATACTTACAAGTGATTTTTTGAGTCTCATAAATTGACCATCTTTAAACATTAGTTTTTGTCTATCAATTAATAGTAGAGCGAGTACACCCAAGACAAAAGAATATATCAGAATATTATTTGAACTTTGATGTGCTGTAAATAATGGAGAAATATTGCTTATTATTGAAGCCTCATGAAGAAGTAGTGGTTCAACAGCTGTTCTAATATGCTCTGAAATTTGAGCAGAAAGTAGCTCTAGATTCAATCCTTGAATAGCTTGCTGACCCATTCCTAGGCCACCTACAGCTCCGTCAGACAGAGTATTTAGGCTATTTAGGAAATACTGAGTCTCATTGGCATTCAGCCTTTTGTAGGCATAATTTCCAGCCTCATATACCCCAGATTGAGCATTTTGAGCCAAAAAAACAACCACCATAAAAACCGCTAATCCTACCTTCATTAGCAGTAAAACCTTATGTTTATAGGTCTTTTGAGCGATTATCATCTTCTTGTTTTTATATTATAGCACACCTGTCAAGGTTTTTGAGTATCGTTTCCGCTTATTATTTTTGAAAAACCCTAACCATCGCAGGTCTTAAAACTTTGTCCTTGACCATGTATCCTTTTTGTAAAACCGAAGAAACAGTTTCATCGAGTTTAGCATCGGTTGTACTATCTACTCCAATCATATGGAATTTTGCAGGATCTGCCTTATCACCTATTTCTCCAAATTCTGTAACATCATTCTTTGACAAAACTGCCTTGAATTGATTATAAATTTTCTCCATTCCGTTTCTCCACTCCAAAGATACCGCCTCCCAGGCTACTTTATTAGACATTGCCATATCGAAACTATCTATAACTGGTATAAATTCCTCCAATAGATTTTGAGTAGCAAATTTTAGAAATTCTTGTTTTGATTCCTCATCTCTTCTTCTTATGTTTACAAACTCAGCTTTTTCCTTTTGCCAACCTGTTAGGTATTCTTGTTTCTCATTAATGGCAATCTTAAGTTTTTCTCTTAATTGCTTTAGCTTTTCTGATGATCCAACCTCCTTACCTTCCTCATCAGTATCAACAAACTCCTCCACATCAAGGTCTTCAGATTCTGCATCATCCAATGAATCCTTTATATCGCTAGCTGTATATGGTGCTGTAGTTTCCTCGTCATCTAATTGGATATCTCCTATGTTTTGCTTTTGTATGTCGTCTTTCATGGTTTTGTAAGGGTTGTTATGTTAAAAATTATACTTATTTTCGATGTTTGAGCAAATAGCCCTGAATCAATCTTACAAAATCAACCACTAGGGTTTATTCCTGTATTAAGTTATTAAGCTGACTATTAAATATCCTTGCGTAATGTCGATTGAAATCTATAAGCTCATCATGATTACCACTTTCTACAATCTTTCCATCTTCAATTAACATTATTTTATCAGCCTTTCTGATTGTTGCCATATCATGGCTAATATAAAGAATAGAAACTGTTCTAGGTAGATTCTCTAATTCCTCAAATATTCCAATTTCTGATTCCGCATCAATTGAAGCTGTTGGTTCATCGAGTATCATAACAGATGCTTCTTTGTAGAAAGCTCTTGCGAGTGCTAATTTCTGAGCCTGTCCTTTTGATAATGACTCTCCCGCAAATTCCTTTCCTAACATTGAATCATATTTATTATCCCATTTCTCCACAAACTCATCAGCCTTACTTTTCTTAAGACTTGCAATGAATCTTTCTTCATCGATTTTATTACTTCTATCTAGATTACATATCATCAAGGATTCACGTAATGTTAAGGCAGTGTATTTATTAAAGTCCTGCATCAAAGTAGATAAATGAACCCACCAATCTTCTGGTCTTATATGTTTCAAATCAATTCCATCAACTGTGATTTTTCCTGAGGTAGGATCATACATTCTAAGTAGCAACTTAACAATAGTTGACTTACCAGCACCGTTTATTCCAATAAGACCAACTCTCTCGCCTGATTTAATTATAAACGATACGCCATCAAGTATTATCTTGTCGGTATCAGGATATGAAAAAACAACATTATCGAATATAATTTCAGGTCCGACGTCTGGTGTTTTAATAGGAAATTCCACAGGCTTATGAGTTTGTATTAAAGGTTTAACATTAAGAAAGTCAATAATATCATTTGATAGAGCGATATTTTCTTCCTGATATGCCATACCAACAAATAGGTTTGAAACCGCTCCAGAGAACTTATCTATAGTTTGAGAGTAGAAAAGGAAGGCTCCAATTAATATCTTTCCATCTGTAATATGTGTCAATAAAATAAATATAACAGCTATAAAACTGACTATGTTTATTACCTCAACTCCAGTATATTTCTTGAATCTCTCACCTTCATTCTTCTGCAATTTCTCAGTTGTCTCCTTAAATATGTTAAATGTTTTTTCTTTAAAATAATTTAAAGATCCAAATCTCTTAACCTCAGGCAATCTGTCTGTATTTGTAATATGTGATCTATATTCATAGTACCTTCTTTGATCCTCCCCACCTCCACTACTCCAAATACCCCAGCTCTTTTTTCCATATTTTCTTTCAATTAATATCTGAGGTATTATCGAAACTATTGTAATTAAATAAATTCTCCAGTCCAATAATCCAATAATAAGAGATGAGGTTATGATTATGGAAACCGGATTAATTATATAGAGGAAATATGAAAAAACTTCAACCAATGGGAACATTTGCCTTCTCAATGCTCGTTGTTTTAAATTTTGAAAATCCTTACTTTCAAGCCTACCTAGATCAAGATTTGTAGCCTGTTCAGCAAACATTTTTTCTGAGTTTATTTGTAGTTTATATCTCCAAATTGCATTCACATAACCATTCAATCTACTTAATAAACTCATTGCTGATTCAACTAACGCCCACAATAACGCAAGTTTAAAAACCATAGCTAGTCCAGCTCCAGGATTTTTAGCATAATCAATCAAATTGTTAATAATATCAGCTGATATTTTATATCCAAGGAAAGGAATTTGAGCACTAAGAAAAATAATAACAGCTAGTGATACTGTCAAAACTGGCGCTGATTTTATTGCTTGCTTAACACTGAATTTAAATACTTTTAAGTAGTCTTTCATAAGAATAAAATTTAATTAATATTAATCAGAAAATGTTAATAAGGCCGTAAGTCTGAAATGTTTAGAAATTATACCACACTCGGGCGAACTCTGGCTGACTCTATTGAACCGAATAAAGATAAAAACTCCTTTGTGGGGAGCTTCTATCTTTTTTAATTTTGAATGAGCCAACTGGTGTCTCTTTCTTATTATATTGTTTTGGTGATTCCGTCTTGTATTAACGCTTTGACCATTGTGGAGCCTTTCTAGCTTTCTTCAGACCGAACTTTCTTCTTTCCTTAGCTCTAGGGTCTCTTCTTAGGTATCCAGCTGACTTAAGTACACCACGTAGTGCTGGAGTATGCTTTTCAATAGCGCGGGCAATAGCATGTCTTACAGCTTCTGCTTGTCCTGCGATTCCTCCTCCAACAACCTTAACTGTGATTGCAAACTTAACTTCTGCTAGATCAAGTGCTTCAAGAGCTTTTCTTTGAAGTGTTGCTGTCTTGAAGTATTCAACAAGTTCCTTGCCGTTTACTGTGATAGAAGACTTTGTAGCCTCAACTAGTCTTGCTCTAGCTGATGAAGTCTTTCTTCTTCCTATTGTTTCTGTATATTTTTTAATTTCACTCATATTTTTATTTAAATTTAACGATGTTAACTTATTATTCTGTAACAATTAAGTGAGTCATCATTTTTGCTTTAAGCTTGTTATCAGGAAGCATTCCGTTAACTGCAATTCTGAAAACTTCAGAATATCCTTTATCCTCAATTACCTTTGACATAGTTCTTATTCTTTGTCCTCCAGGATATCCAGAATAGTTTTTGTAGTACTTGTCATTCTTTCTTTGAGAATTGATATCTGCTTTTGATGTATTAATAAGTTCAACTGTAATATCTGGAACATTGTTCTTTGAATATTCAGGAGTATTTTTACCCATCAAAATTGAAGCAACCTCTTGGGCAACTCTACCAATCTTCTTATTTTTTGCGTCTATTACGTAATTCATATATTTATAATTATTTAACAATTAATTCAATTGCAGCCATCTTGCTACCATCTGATGGACGACGATCAAGCTTAATAATTCTTGTGTAGCCACCGTTAACACCTTCATATTGTGGAGCAATTATATTTGAAAGCTTGTTTGAAATAGGATTGTTAGCAAGTCTTGCTTCTACTTGTCTCTTTGAAGCAACAGTTCCAGGACGAGCAAGTGTTATAAGTTCCTCAGCGTACGGTCTAAGTTCTTTAGCCTTAGCTTCAGTTGTAATAATTTTACCATGTAAGAAAAGCTCACGAGCAAGTGATCTCATCAGTGCTCTGCGTTGGTTTGTCTTTCGACCGAATTTTCTGTTTGCATTATGGTGTCTCATGGCTTTTCTTTTATTTCTTAGTAATTAATTATTATATATCTACGCTTATTCTTTAAGTGATAGATCTAGAGATTGTAACAAAGTTTTAATTTCTTCTAATCCTTTGTTTCCAAGTCCTTCAATATCAAGAATATCCTTTTCCTTCTTTCTAATAAGACCTCCGATAGTTCTGATATTTGCATTAACAAGAGCATTAGTTGTTCTTTGTGATAGGTCTATTGACTCAATACGAGTCTTTAGAGCGTCATCAAGAGCTTCCTTATCCTCAATTGTTGCAACCTTTGATGATTCCTCAGCAACTTCTTTTTCCTTATTGTGAGCTGCTACTTCAATTTTATCTTCCTTGAATCCGATAACGGCTCTTAGTTGATTAATCATGATCTCAATAGACTTCTCTAACGCCTCATGAGGAGTTATTGTTCCATCTGTTTGAATCATAAGAGTTAGCTTATTGAAGTCAGTTCTGTCTCCAATACGCATTTCCTCTACATCGTAGTTAGCTGAAATTATAGGAGAAAAAGCAGCGTCAAGTGCAATAGCACCAATATCAACTCTTTCTTTCTCAATTTCCTCCTTTCTAACATAACCGATACCTTGCTCGATAGTTAATTCAATATCAACTTCTGTATCCTTGTTTGTGATTGTAAGAATATGTAGTTCTGGATTTGAAAGAGTAACTTGACCAGATAATTTTATATCACCAGCCGTAACTGTATTTTCTCCTCTAACTTTAATAGTTACAACTTGAGCTTCGTCTGTTGTTAGAGCAAATCTTGCTTTTTTAAGATTTAGAATGATGTTAATAACATCTTCCTTAACTCCATCAATTGCTGAAAATTCATGAGGAACACCTGCAATCTTAACTCTTGTTATTGCTGCACCTGTTAATGATGAAAGGATAATACGTCTAAGAGAGTTTCCTAGAGTGTGACCGTAGCCAGGATAAAGACCTTCAATTTCATAAGTTCCCTTTGATGAAGTTTCTTCTACTATTTTTGGCTTTGATGGCAATACAATGTTTGTGTCGGTCATGGTGTTTTAAAATTAAATACTACTTCTTATAAAATTCAATAACTGTACCAAGATCAAACAGTAGATCTTGACCTTCCATAGTTGGCATCTTTAATACTGAGGCTGTTTGTTTTTCTGCATTCCATGTAAGCCATGATGGTGTCTCCTTTGTTTTGATTATTTCATCAATTTTATTGAAAATACCATTATTCTTACTTCCTTGTCTGATTGAAATCTCGTCTCCCACTTTAACTACAAATGAAGGGATTGTTAGTCTTCTTCCATTTACTAGTATGTGACCATGAGATACAGCTTGTCTTGCAAATCTTCTTGTTGGTACAAGACCTAATCTGCTAACAACGTTATCAAGTCTAGTTTCTAGAGCTTCAAAGATTTTTACAACAGGAGTTGTAGACTTTGATTCAATAACCTTATTAACGTAATTTGAAAATTGCTTTTCAGAAACGCCATAAGTGAATCTAGCTTTTTGCTTTTCAATCAATTGCTTTCCGTAATCACTTCTAGGTCCTCCTCTCTTTTTCTTTGAAGAGAAATCACGCTCAGCTCTAGCCTTAAACTTTGCTGTTTGTGTTTTTTCAAAGATAGGTGCTCCTAATCTTCTTGCTATTTTATATTTTGGTCCAGTTTTCATATTATTGTTTGTGTGGTGGGTTTATGCACTATTAGTACATAGTCCCATTTAACTATACTCTTCTTGGCTTCTTTGCCTTTGGGCCATTAAATGGAACACCAGTCGCATCCTTTACAGCAGAGATACTAATACCTTTACTGATAAATGCTCTGATTGCTGATTCTCTACCTGAACCAACTCCCTTAACTACAGCTGATACTTCTTTTACACCCATCGCGATTGCTTTATCAGCTAGAAGCTCTCCAACTTTAGCAGCTGCAAAAGGAGTACCCTTTTTTGCACCTTTAAAGCCGAGTGAACCACTTGAAGACCAAGCTACTGCATTACCTTTTACATCAGTTAAAATAACTTTTGTATTATTGTAAGTTGATTGAATACAAAGAATACCTGCATCCATCTTTCTTTTAGATGCTGCTGATGATGTCTTTTTCGCGCCGTCTTTGCCGGCTGTTGCAATTCTCTTCTTTCCCATATTGATTATAAATTAAAATTATTTCTTAGACTCTTTCTTCTTACCTGAACCCATAGTCTTCTTAGGACCCTTAAGAGTTCTGGCATTTGTCTTTGTACGCTGACCACGCGCAGGCAATCTACGGATATGACGCAAACCTCTGTATGACTTAATATCTTTAAGTCTCTTAATGTTTGCACCAACTTCACGCTTAAGATCAGCTTCAAGCTTGAAAGCTTCAATAACTGTACGAATTTTTGCTTCTTCGTCAGCTGTTAAATCTTTAGGCTTTTTACTGTACTCAACACCAGCTTCGTCTAGAATCTTGTGAGCTCTTGAACGGCCAATACCAAAAAGTGCCGTAAGGGCCATTTCAATTCTTTTTTCTTCGGGGATTGTTATACCAAGGATACGCATATTATTTTTATTTTTAACGAGACTAGCCCTGTCTTTGCTTGTGACGAGTGTTTGCTGGGCAAATAACACGCACAACCCCGTTTCTTCTAACGGTTCGACACTGTACACAACGCTTTTTGACGGATGCTTTTACTTTCATGTTTATTATTTAAAGTTGTGAAAACTATACTACTATAATCCCAAATTAATGTAAAGCCCATAGGGCACAGGTTAATAGCGCGCGGGTCGCTTCTCCCGTTTTTACATTATTTTGTTTTGTTACATTCGGCGGACAATTCTACCCTTTCCTCCGTATTGATCTATCTCGACAGTTACCTTGTCTCCGATAAAGATACGAATTCTATTGATTTTCATTTTTCCGCCAAGATACGTCATTATTTCCTTATTATCATCCAACAATCTTACTCTGAAATGTGTATCAGGTAGTGATTCTGTGACGACTCCTTGGAAAAGCTTCTTGCCTTGTTTTGATGCATCCATTTGTATAGTCATTAGATTAGCACGGTTATTAATCTTGCACAAGCAAAGTTATCCTACTGGCCTTAGATAGACTCATCTTCCAAAAAGGAAATACGGATATCTTTGCATAAGTGACACCTTTTGCACCCTGTAGTATGGCTAACGCCTCATTTTTACCCTTATTTTCAAGGCTTTTAGCTAATTCCTCCTTGTTTACAGAGGTATTTATTTGAACATCGCCAGTAACACTTATTTGATTGTCCCCAGGCGCTGTAGAGACATCCAAAGTGCTCGAAGAAAGGTTAATACTATAACTAAGACCATTTGCATCCTCCACACCCAAAATACCCTTTGAGCTTTCCGTTATAGATGCATTTAGAAGGGTCTCAGCCTGAAGTGTACCATCGATCTTAATGACAGCCTGTTTTTTGTCATCAGACAGCCTAGCCTCAGAATTTATGATCTTGTACTGTAAAGTATCATTATTTATTATAAGACCTCGAGCATCAGCTTGTTGCTTTAATTCAGCTAGCAAAACATCTCTCATTTTGTCTTTTGCATCACTTACTTGCCCACTCAAGTCCTTTTGGGAAATATTTGGCACTTCTCCTGAGTAACCTCCTGCAATACTACCTTTTGATCTACCATATATGGTCGTAAACTTGGCAGTACCTTTGAAACCTGGAAATGTAAAGTCCTTTGGACCAGAGTTATATTTGTCACCTGAAGCTTCCGCACTAAAGGTTGTTGTAACACTACCCATTGTAACTTTCTTTGAAACAGTCTTTTTTGCAGGGACCGTAACTGCAGAATTCAATAAATAAACTAATCCATTTGATGACTGTAATCTAGTGCCCTTTGTAAGCTTCTGGCTTGCAGTTGTATTATTGAATATAACAACAGTTCCTGTAGATCTTTTATCTAGTTTAATAGTACCAGTTGCTGGTACGCTAACTGAATCAGTTGTCGTCGATTGAAGTGTTTCTCCATTTCCTTGATCAAAGCTCACTCCGGACCCAAGTGAAGCCCTAAGACTTTCGGTTTTAATAGTAATAGTTGTTGAAGCAAATAAATTTAGTGCAAAGAAACAAACAATCAGAATTGTAAATATGAATATAGGTAATTTGTATGATCCCTTAAAAAAACCCCTAATACAACTTACAATTCCATTTCTTCCATTGCCGTACGCAGTATTCTTATTTGTGTAATCCGTAAAGTCATTATCTTCAGTTTCTGTAAGCTCTGGGATTTTTTTATTCTCTATCTCATGTTTATTCTCTCCTAGAATATGAATTTCTTCTGTAGTTTCATCATCAGAAATCTTACGGTCAATTATTTCTATATACTCATCAGTGTCATAATCCTCGACATTAGTTATTGGTCTTTCCAGTTTCTTTATCTCCACACTGGATGATTCATTGTGATCATGCTTCTTTGTAGCATTTTTATGAACAGTTTTTTTTACAACTGATTCTTCCAACATCTCGCCATGGTTTATCTTCTTTTCCACTTCATCATCACTAGTTCCTTTCTCGGAAATAGAAATATTTCTTATAGACCTTTTTTCCTTAGGGATAATATCGTAGAATTTAGATTTTTTTGTCATAACTTATATTATAAATATACCACGAACAAGACACTTTTTGTTAAGAGAATAACTTTTTGTTGTTGAAAAGTGCACCAACAACAGTTGAAATATCAAGATCTAGGAACAGGTTTGCACCACTATCAATTTCACACAATGATGACAGGTCTTTTGCTTCTATCGTTTCTACTTCAAATTTACCCTGTGTTGAGGCGAATTGATGATACTGTTCACTTTCAATAAACATCTTAAAAACACACGATGTACTACGTGAAGAGAACAAAAATATCTTTTTAGGCAATATACTACTTCCTGTGATTACATTTAATACTGAAGAGAACTGTTTAAGCCATTCCTTTCCAGCCAAGCCAACGGATGATTGAACATTATGATGCATTTGTTCCTCTAACTTATTTAGTGAACATGATTTAATCATAGATTCAGCAACCTCAGGGGACGTAAAATTCATTGATTTTGCTACACTTTGGAGTACAAAGTACTTACCAAGCGGAAAAGAGGCTGTGTCCTTGAATATGCCGTCTTTTATTTTTAGGACTTCAGTTACAGCAGAAGTTACATCAACAATTAAATAATCCTTAAGATCAGGGTGCAAATCTTTGATAGCAGAAAATGATACTACTGATTGAGAATGAATGTGTATATTATCTAAATGAAAATTATCATTTACAATACCTTCGATTCTTTTTATTGATTCTGCTCTTGCGTAACTTGTAATTACGTTTATATCTAGTGTACTAGCCTTCATTCCAATTGGACTATCTGTAGTATAACCATTAACAACTGTAGATAAGATATTTTGTTCCAAAGCTAAAACACTATCATTTTCACCCTTATGAGCTTTTGTTATATTTGACCTAGCTTTTTCGATCAAATTATCTGTAATTAAGAAAGGTATCGCCTCCTTCATTTTAATTACATTAGTTTCAGGTATGTACCAAGGTGAAGATAAGACAATTAAAGCACTTTCTGGTTTACCGCATTTCTTTTCATATAGATGAGGAAAATCCTTAGTTTTTATTTCCTTAATAAGATTATCAAATTCAGCTAAAATAAGTGTTTCTATTTGAGCCCTACTTCTTTCTGTATTATATTTTAATTTATTTGTTCTTGCGGAAAGAATTTTTGGTCTCTTGCCTTTTTCATGCAGAACCAAACCACCCTTAACTACCCCATTACCGATATACGCAATGATAGATGTACTAAATTTCATTACTAATATTATAGCACCCATTAGGTGATTTTGTTAAATCTCCCAGTAGGCGATTCTGCTGAATCGAATATTTTTAATAAGTTTACAAGTTTATGATAGAACTGCCTTGATACGTCTTATACCTTGTGCAACAGCTTCTTCCTTTTGAATTTTAAAATGACCAAGTTCAGAAGTATTCTTTACATGAGGGCCTCCACAGAATTCTTTAGAGAAAGCTTCATCAATAGTATCTCCTATGTAATACAAGGTAACCTTGTCTCCATACTTTTCACCAAAGAAATGTAGAGCTCCTGTTTTTGTAGCTTCCTCAATTGGAAGCTCAACAACATTTACAGGTAATGCCTCTTCTATTTTTTTATTAACAATATCCTCCACTTTTTGCTTTTCTTCATCAGTCATTTTTGCAGTATGTGCAAAGTCAAAACGAAGTCTCTCTGGAGTAATATTGCTTCCCTTTTGTGATACATGAGTTCCCAGAACCTGTCTAAGAGCCTGGTGAAGCAAATGAGTAGCTGTGTGATATCTAATAGAAATATCACTTGTATCTCCCATTCCTCCTTTAAACTTTTGCCCAGCGCCTGATCTTGATAAATCTTGATGACTTTTCATTTCCTCATCGAATTCTTCTCTGTCTACAGTTTTTCCAATCTCCCCCGCCATTTCAATTGTCATTTCAACTGGAAAACCGTATGTACTGAACAGAATAAAAGCATCCTTTCCGCTTATTAGATTTGAGTCTCTTTTTAGGTCTTCTTCTAAATCCTTATCGGCACCACCAAGACCTTTTGACTCAAGTTTTTTTACGATTCTATCAAACTCTTTCAAGCCATGTGAAAGTGTATTTCTAAACTTCTGTTCCTCGGCATCAATTGTGACTTTTATAGTTTCTTTTTGTTTTGCAAGACTTTCATAAATATCTCCGTATGTATTTACTACAGCATCAGCAATCCAAAACAGAGAACCCTTCTTAAGACCTAGGTTGTCAGCTAGTCTAACAGCACGTCTAAGTAGTCTTCTTAAAATGTAACCTTGATCAGTATTTGATGGAGTAACACCGTCTGATATAAGCATTACAGAAGTTCTAACGTGATCTGCAACAATTCTTTTTGCTCTAAGTGCATTAAAACCATTATCAATACTTGCATTTGGTGTGACGTCGGTTATCAACTCTTCAATTTTTGCAAAGATATCATCAAAAAGATCTGTCTCATAGAAATTATTCTTACCTTCAAGGACCATGGCAAATCTTTCAAATCCAGCCCCTGTATCAACATTCTTATTTGCTAATTTACCAATAATTTCACCATCCTTCTTTTCAAATTCCATGAAAACATTATTCCAAATTTCAACAAGCTCTTGTGCAGAATCTGCCTTTACAAAATCTTCATGAGAAAGACCTTCTGTGTGAGTGTTTGTAAGATCGTAAAAAATTTCAGTGTCAGCTCCACATGGACCATTATCCCCCGCACTCCACCAATTATTCTTTTCAGGAAGGAAGAATATTCTGTTTCCCTTGATTCCATTTTTATCAAAAATTTCTTTCCAAATACCAGCACTTTCTTCGTCCTTTGGAGCATCCTTGTTTCCTTCAAAACATGTGACGTATAGTCTGTTAGCATCAAGACCAAAACCTTCCTCTGATGTAAGAAGCTCAAAACTCCAATTAATAGACTCCTTTTTAAAATAGTCTCCCAGTGACCAATTACCCATCATTTCAAAAAAAGTAGCGTGAGTGTTGTCACCCACTTCTTCAAGGTCAATAGTTCTCACACATTTTTGAATACTACAAAGACGAGTTCCAAGAGGATGCTTTTCACCCAATAGATATGGCACCAAAGGTTGCATACCGGCAGTATTAAATAGAACAGAAGGGTCATTTTCAGGAACTAGGGATGTACTGGGTAACACCGCATGACCTCTTTTTGCAAAAAAGTCTAAATACTTTTGACGAATTTCTCTTGATTTCATGACATTCAATATAGCATAATTTGGGTTGTCGGCAAAATGACAGGAACCGCATCTAGTGAACACATAATGCATCCATTTTACCCTACCTACTTCTTCCTTGTCTTATTTATCTTCTTAATAATCTCCTCATATTTCTTAACGTCCTCAGCTATTGCATCAAGTCCTGTTTGAATGAACTTTGGGTCTGCAATGTCTATTCCTGTTTTTAGAAAAATATCTCTAGGTGACATTGATTGTCCTGCTCTTAGGAAGTCCTCAACTTTTTCAATAAAGGAATTATCTACCTTATATTTTGCACATAGTGATCTACTAATAATTTGCCCCAATGCGTAACTATATACATAGAAGAAATATCTCAAATGCGAAAGGTATATAAAAGAATATCCATCGTCCTCATGGGGGGCAAGAACTGGTCCTACAAAGTTTCTTGATTCCCTTAGAAACATAGCTGCCATTTCTTCTTTTGACGCACCACCCTCTGTTCTTATTTTATTATGAAGTTTTAATTCATAATTGAAATATGATATCTGTCTAAATATCGTACCAATATCACCTTTCATCTTCTCATCCAATAATCTAAGTTTTTCTTGATCATTTTCTGCATTTTCAATTAAATCGTCAATTACCAATTGTTCAAAAAAAGTACTTGCAACCTCCGCAACAGAAATAGTATGACCAGAGTAAAAGATAGACTGGCTTTTTGAGAGCTCTGCGTGTATTGCATGGCCCATTTCATGAGAAAGTGTACATATGTCATCAATACTTCCTGTGACGTTCATCATCACTGCGGTTGGAACCAAATTTCCACTTGCGCAATATGCCCCACCTCTTTTACCTTTTCTTGGAAGAAAATCTATTTGCCCATTTTTTGCATAGTTCCTAACGTAATCTGCATATACTGGTTTAATTTTTTCAAAACCCTCTATTGTCTTATTCAGTATCTCTTCTGTAGATAGTTTTTTTGATTCACTCTTTACGATTGGTGCATATAAATCAGCGGAACCTAATTTTTTAAGACCTAAAAGACTCGCTCTAGCTTTAAAGAATTTATGTGAAATCCCCATATTAGAATTAATAACTTTAACTAGATTCTCTACCGTATCTAAGTCATTTTCATAATCTTCAACTGTAGCCTGGTATGCATTTTTATAGCCTCTTAATTCATCATCAATTTTCTTATCCGTATAAATTGCAACAAGCTCTGCCTCAGCCATATGACTTATTCCCTTTAGAGTTGGAATAATTTTATTATGAAGCTCGTGTCTTTCATCATAACCCAATTGAGACCTCATCATCATGGCTTCTGAAACTGGAATATCTTTTCCTTTAAAGCTAACAGTCTGTTTACTTAATAGATTTGACTGCGCATCAACCCACATGTCATATGTAACCTGGTTTTTAAGGTTGATTATTTTTTCCTCAGCTTCAGTAAGCAAATGTTTTCCAGATTCAAAAAGTTTTTTAAGATAATATTTATATGGAGCGAATGCTTTATCAGCCAAAATTAGTTTTTGAGTTTTTGCGTCTATTTTAGACAACGATAGAGTATAGAAAATCACCTCATTCCCAGCTTTTCTAACTCTTGCCATGAAAAGATCTGACCTTGCTTTTCTTTTTACGTTTTCCGAGTCTGTGTCATTAAGTCTTTCCAAATACCAAACAGGTTTTGCAAAGCCGGCTTCATTTTGCAACTTCTCCCAATCTTTAAGTGATGCAAGAATAGACTTAGTTGAGTTTAGAAATTTCTTATTTGAGTATTTTTTTGAAAAAACATTAAACTTATTTTCCATTAACGATATATCCACTTCGAGCTTTGGATCAGTATCCGACTTGTATAAAGCAGAAAAATCCCAATTCATTTTAAAGTTATTTGTTTTATTCATAGATTATGATTTCAATGCTTCTTTAGCTCTATCTAATTCCTCAAAGACAGCGCCCATTTCAGAGTAAGCTTTAAATATTTTAGCTTCGGACATTCCCAATTCTTTCATCGCTTTTTTATTATTGTATAAATCGCTACACAATATTATTTTTCTACCAATCAAGAATTTCTTATCCGATGTAGTTAGCGACGTCAAACAAGTTACTGGATGTAATTTATATTCCTCTATAAGATCTAACAAATTTCTTTCCCTTGGGTAATTCCAACTTAACATATTTAAATTACTGCACGTAGCGTAAACTATTGCGGTTTCTGTGAATTTTGTATTTGTGACGAGCCATCCTTCATCCAATTTTCTTGCTGGTGTATCTTCAGTATATTGGTACTTATTTTTAGACAAATCATCAAATCTTGCTTTGACGTAAAGCGCCACTTTTAAATCTGTTTTTCCAGCTAGCTCATTATGATATTTAACTTCAGCCATGATTAGTTTCTTGTCGTTCCATGCCACAACATCAACTTCATGAGGAACACATTTACCAAGAACAATTTGATCCGTTAAAGTTCTATATCCTTGGGCCTTAAATACTTCTGCAACAAACTCTTCAAACGGAAATCCAGATGGGCCAATTTCCATTAATGATCTTCTTAGTGAATATCTAGCGGCTGCAGAAACAGACATTTTCTTTAGCATCAAAAATGCTTGCTTGTATATCTCTGTGATATCACAAACTGGCCCCCTACCTTTCTTTTCAGATTTAATCTTTAGTTCCTCTGTAATAGTTCTGATTATTTTATCAGCCACAGTTATGGGTGCGCCTGACTTAATAAGTGACTCCTGCAGTTTCAATACATCAAATTCCTCTCTTGTTCCATCTGATTTTTTAATTAAAATTGGATTCATATTTATTATATTATAACACCACCTAATGTCTTCACGCCAATCCTACTACTATCTTTATTTTCTGTAAAATACAAAACAAGAGATTGTCCTGGTGTAATATTTTCTTGAGGATTTTTGAAAGATACCTCATATTTATCATCACCACTAACTTTATCTACAACATGAGTCAATACACATTCTTCTTTCTTTTGCCTGTATCTTGATCTAGCAAGACATTGAATAGGATGTTCTATAAGCATCTCTTTGTAATTTCCTGAGATGAAATGTACATCATCGAAAACTAGTCTATCTACCGTGCCAGCACCTTCATTTTTAATTTGTTCCTTTTCTGCGACAGTTATTGTATTTTTTTCAACATCTTTTTCTATAACATAATATTTAGGAGAATTTGCAGAATGATTATTCAAGACTAAGCCATGCCTCTCACCAATTGTATAAAGAAGTGATCCATTGTGTTTTCCAATAATGTTTCCTTGTATATCTAGAACATCGCCATCAGAAAGCCCTTTTAAAACCTTAAGCCTTGTTACAGGCTCTTCATTAGAAAAAGTAGACGTCGAGATATCAGCCAAAATATTTTCTCTAATAAAATCCTTCATATCGATATGCCCGATGAAGCAAACACCTTGACTGTCTTTTTTGTTAGCAACAGGTAGTTTGCTTTTCTCTGCCAACACTCGTACTTCACTCTTTTTTAAATGACCAATTGGGAATAATATTTTATCCAGTTGAGCCTCAGACAAAGTCCACAAAAAATATGATTGATCTTTTTCAGGATCTCTTCCTTCAAACATTTCTCCATTTTCAGTTTGAGCATAATGACCTGTTGCAACATAATCAGCTCCATTATCAAGTGCCCAATTCATGAAGGCTCCAAATTTCACTTCTCTATTGCACATCACATCAGGGTTTGGAGTTCTGCCTTTTGCGTATTCATCGATCATATAATCAACAACACCTCTCTTGTACTCATTTTTAAGATCAAGTGTCATAAACTTAATACCTAAATGGGCTGCAACCCTCATAGCATCTCTTCTATCCTCCTTCCATGTACAATCACCATTTTCAGGTTGCCATACCTTTATAAAGACACCTGTGACGTCATAACCAGCATCTTTTAGAAGGTATGCAGAAACACCAGAGTCTACACCTCCAGAAAGGCCTACAAAGACCTTTTTTTTACCTGTTTTTAAAGTTTTAACTCCTTTAGAGCCCCATGAGATATTCATGCTGTTATCTTATATATAATCTCTTAAATTTCAAGTGTTCAGCGTAAGTTTTAGAAAAATATGTTTTACCATCATTTCCTGTTAGGAAGAAAATGTAATCGTTCTTTATTGGAGAAATAGCAGCCTCGATCGCATCGATTCCTGGATTTGAAATTGGAGTAGGTGGCAAGCCTTTATTTTTGTAAGTGTTGTATGCGGAGTTCATTGCTAAATCATTAAGAGTTAAATCTGAAGATTTTTTTCCATTGATGTAACCAATACTACTATCCACCTGAAGTGGCATTCCATTTGTAATTCTTCTCCATAATAAATCAGCAACTATTTTCCTATCTTCAGCTGTTCTAACTTCCTCTTCAAGAATTGATGCCATTATTATTATTTCTGATTCTGTATGACCACTTTTTGAAATATCCAAACTGTACTTTTCAATTTTTCTTTTATACTCAGCCAACATTCTATCTACAATCATTTTTATGTCTGCATTTGGTGGAAAGAAATATGTATCCGGAAATAGATATCCTTCTTTTGAAGTTATCAATAATTTGTCATTTTCAGAGCTCGTGCTATTTACAAGGTTCGGAAATTTAGAATTAATAATACTAAGTACATCTCTAGAATTAATACCTTCAGGGAAAGTTAGTTTAATTGGGATATAACCATAATCTTGATGTGATAATCTGTAAGCAATATTAAAAATGTTCGATGGACTATCAAATTCATAAACCCCCGCCTTTATTTTATTTTGTCCTCCGTAAATGGTTATCATAAGCCTAAGTAGGTCTGCAGATCTTATGATTTGAGCGTCCTTAAGTTCTGTTGATATAGTCTTCATGGTGTCCCCAGAAATAATTTCAATCATCACTGGTTTTTCAAATAGAACCATTGGAGCTGATACGAAATAAACAACAATCAAAAGTAGCGCAACGATGGGTAAAGAGAACAATCTAAATAGTCTCCAAGCAAAAACCTTAGGTGATATATGGCCCGATGAATCAATCTCATTATCTATAGATTTTTTTTCTGTTTTTATTTCAGATTCGTTCATTTATATTTATATAATAAATCTTATTAAATTGGTAAGTTTGCTGGTGGTTCAACTTTCTTTGCTTGAACACGAGCCATTGTTGGAGTTCTAACAACACTTCCAGGAAGGTGAAAAATTGTAGCAAGCTCTTCTGTTGTCATAACAAACGCTTTTTGTTTTGCTCCGTACGGAATGTACTCTGGAATAAAGAATGATCTGTGTTGATATTCGCCAAAAATTCTTTGCTTTTGAGATAAAAGCTTTGCACCAGTCTTGTCCATGAATTTAAACTTTGCGGGAGACGGAGCGCCAACTGTTTTAAAGCCGTTTAAATTAGGAGAACCATATTGTCTGAATGATCCGTTAATTCCAGCAATCATGGATGGTCTGAATACATCATTCTTGGCTAAATAAAACGCTCTGATTCCACAATCAAATGGCAATTTAGAAATACTATTTTCTATTGCCTCAGCAGCTTCTTTTTCCGCTTTTGTTAATTGAAGCAATGCTGGGTTAATTGGTTTATCCTTATCAATTTTAACATCACGCTTCATTCTCTTATTTAAATCAATCCCTGCTGCATACTTCCAATCAACCATTTCAGATCTTGTTCCAGCCTTTATTGTTTCTTTAGTGTGAGCTCTGATTAAAATTTGAAACCATATTTGTTCATCTTTCTTCAATGATCCAAGTAATTCAATTACAGGAGTTATTGGGTCAACTTTTGATTCTTCTTTTGCTCCTCCCACCATTCCATGAGATACATATGTTTTTATAGGTAAATGTGAGGCTGCAGTTTTCACAAAGTTACATCCCCAATATTGATAATTTGAAGGGTCCCATTTTACATCCGTAGAGTAATCATTACCTGTTTTATCGATTATTTCAATATCAGGATACTGAGAATATAATTGTGTCTCAATCATATCCAAGAAATTGGCACGAGACCAAATAAAGAATCTAACATGACCCCCAATTGATATAATCTCAAGTGAAAACCAAGGTCTGACTGAACCATTGGTGTGCTTTGAAAAGAATTTTGTTACGTCCCCTCCGGTCTGGTATAAAGAACCAAGGAAAAGTTCCATAGCTTGAGGTGTCTTTTGTAAATCTTTAGGTGGTGTAATTTCAAGCAAAATATACTTTTGTTTTGCAAAAAACTCGGCTCTAGCTTTCTTTCTAAGAAGAGCTAGGAATCTCTTACCCAAGCCCATTACAAACAAAACAACAACAAAACCAATTACGATTTTAAGAAAAAATAAGACAAATATCTCAGCTGTTAATTGCGTCTGCATACTTAAATATATTATACCTTATAATAAAGTTTAGGTACATATTACTCATTAGTTTTATATATCACATATTTAATAACCTACCCAATAGGCAAATAAATTTATCTGACCTTAAAACGGCTAATATTCAACCCAATTTTTTGATCTACAAAAAATGAGTTGGCTTCACCAGACAAATAGTCTTGCACGATTGACTTAGTCCTTTTATTCTCAATTGTACTACAGTGCAAACCGATGGTATATGCATGATTCATCTCAAATAGATCTGGCGAGGTGAAGTTGTTAGGCTCACCGCTTAAATTACTAATTCTGTTGAAGATGTCGCTACCGTATGGTACAGAATATTCATACCCTATACCTGATGGGGATATAACTCTGGTTATAACTGGTAATGACATGTTAGCAAACTGATTTCTATAATAAACATTTAATTGAAAGTCTGCGAGTGAAGGAGGAAAGGCTCCAGATGATGCAGAGCTAATACCACCTTGCCCAAAAGCTGAAAAAATAGAATTAATATCATGGGTATGAAAATGATATGCTTTTTTTGGTTTAACTAGCCAATTAGTATTAGCCTCAATTTCTTCGGAAAACTTAATTGCTTGTTCATAAGTAGGTGGCCCAATCTTTCCATCCACACCAGCATTCCAAACTGTCACGATTTTTCCATTATTGAATTGGATAACCATTACCCCTGACTCTCCAACTGGTTTCTTGGATATACCAATTACGCCGTCAGGTAAATTATTTTTTGCTAATATTTGAAGTTTTTCTTGTACTATGTCTAAAGGAGAAGCGGGTGTATTAAAATTTCCTATATCCATAGGTAATGGAAGGTTTGGTAACGAACCACTGCAAACTATAGGGGTAGTGTGGTATTTTTGCATAGACCAAGCTACCTTTGTTTCAACATAAAAACCATAACCACCAAAAATATATCCAGCAGGTGCTCCAGCAGGTACTTCATTAACCAACTGCCCATCATCAGTTGTACCTACCCCACCATTACACCCACTAGGGGTATAGTATGGTGCAATTGCATACGCGCGTTCTTCCTCTGTCATATTCCCTGTATCAAGCTCATGAAATATATAGTCAATTGGAGTGTAACTACAGATACCGACTTTTATACTACTATTATCAACAGGAATCAAGGCATTTCGTCTCTCGTCACTCTCCAGGGCCGCTTGCATATTTGCATAAATCATAGCTTCCCCTCCTACGCTGGCTGATACAGCTTTCAGAAGAGTAGCCTTTGCATCAGCCTCGGCAACAGACCTTGGGGCAACAGTATACTTTTTGTCTAAGGCAGCAGAAAGAGCAACGGTATCAACCGGAGCGGTTGTACCTGTCTGCAAAGGTCCCACAAAGTTTGATGGCAGTGTTGTCGCTGTTTGTATTATAGAATTTGAATAAATATTAAAGTCAGATCTTCCACCTACGTTAACACCAAAAACGTATGTATAAGGAGTGGTAGGGGTTAATGGAGAGATTGTAGTAACTGTAGGTGCAGGTTGAGTATAAATATTTCCACCATATACAGCCCCCACCAGTTTTGTTCCAGTTGAGTCAGATGCAATTGATATCCAGAATCTTGCAGAATCATTTGCAGTCCAAGACACACCACCGTTTGTAGAAGTATAGACTTGACCACCAACTACAACTGCAGCTAATTTTGTTCCATCAGCAGAAGATGCAATAGACTGCCAACTTCTTGCAGAATCACGAGCAGTCCACGATACACCACTGTCTGTTGACGTGTATATTTGGCCACTATATGAAACTACAGCCGCTAGTTTTGTTCCAGTTGAGTCAGATGTGATACCCCTCCATTTTCTGTTTGATGCACGAGCAGTCCACGATACTCCACCGTCTATAGAAGTGTATATTTGACCACCATCTGTTGTAGCGGCTAATTTTGTTCCATCAGCAGAGGAAGCAACTGAATACCAGTTAGCCATATTTGCCCGAGTCACCACCCATGTTATTCCAGAGTCTGTAGATTTATATATTCTTCCCGTGTTTGCTGTTGCAATTAATTTTGTTCCGTCAGAAGATGATGTAACAGCTGACCAGGAATTTTCTACACCTCTTGCTGTCCATGTTAATCCACTATCAGTTGAAGTGTATATTTTACCACCATACATTGTCGCAACAAGTTTTGTTCCATCAGCAGAGGATGTAATACCTGACCAATTTCTGTTGGCTGTAGCATTGGTGGCGGTCCATGTTGTACCACTATCAGTAGAGGTATAAATGTATCCACCCTGTACAACTGTAGCTAGTTTTGTTCCATCTGAGGAAGATGTGATGGAAACCCAGTTTTTTGCGGGGCCTCTAGCAACCCAGGGGGTTGTTGATACTGCGGCTACAACACTAAATATTGCAGACTTAGCCTTGAGCAGTGAAGTTAGAGAAGTTAATGCTTCAATTGAAGTGGGTGGTACGTATGCAAAAGAGCCAGCAGTGATTGCTGCTGTTGTTTTCTGCGATGTCTTTGAAGCTATTTGATTAAGGAAAGCGTCACTACTTGTTGATGTTGTGATCTTAAGCATGTCAATTACAGATGACCCGGCAATTCCTGCCCAGTCAACGTCCGTTGTTATAGGAGTGCTTCCGTGAGTTGATTCGTACGATAATTTATTATATTCAGTTGAGTATGTGGAGTATGTATATAGAGCATTTAATATGGAGGTTGTTTTGTCAGAACAAGCTGTTGTTGTGGAGGTTGCACAGCCGTTCTTGTAATAATACACAAACATATCCTTTATATCCTTTGAGATACTGTCCATCGAACCCTTTATACCAGCAATAGCAGAGTTGTAACCACCCGTGCCAGCCTTGTTTTCAAGATAGAAACCAGAGTCAGAGAGAGATGGATATGGTTGATATGCATAAGCCAAAGTGAGGGATCCAACGGTTCCTCTATCGGTACCAATACTTAGAACCAAACCCATTTGATTTGAAATTCTATTTAAATCTTTATTGAAGATTGAACCGAGCAAGACAAAGGCAACAGCCATAGCAACAAAGGGTTTGTTGCTCTTACAGAAACTTGATATTTTGTTCATAGGATAATTGTAATACAAAAAAATATAAATGTCTTTAATATTATGCATCAAATTTACAGATTAAAAAATAAGCCTAGATTTTAAAATCTAGGCTTATTTTATTTTTTTAAATATTTAAATTATTCCTTCTCTACGTAATGATACTTTCCTTCTTTATCTTTCTTAAATAGCTTATTGTTTTGTAGGTTTACTAATATAGTATTTTCCTTAACATATCTTTCTTTAAGAACCTTCTTTATTATTTCTTCTTTAGTTAATGGACCATTTTTATCTAAGACCTTCTTGATAACATCCTTAACAACGCCACTTAGATATCCCCATTCACTTAAAGCGTATAAACCTCTTCCAACAAGAACGAATCTCTTGTCTTTTATAAGCTCATTGTGAGTCGTAGCAATGTGTGCCTTTTTATCAAATAGTTTCTCAATTTGCTTTGCAATATCACGGAAGTGAATTGGTGAACCATGCTTTCTCATAGCAAGAAATGCATAGTCTCTAATACCCTTAGTTCTAACATTTGATGAATCAGCTTTTCCCCATTCACCTAATGGATTTTTATCTAAATTTTTAGAAACAGACAACCATCTTTTTGCAATTTCTTCTGTTAAGTACTTTTGGTTAACATCTTGTAGATGCTTTAAAAATTCTTGTAAGATTTCTGATTCTGGGATAAGAGATTCATCGCCAAGACTTTGATATAGTTTTCTGATAGCTTCGTGAATCTTTTTTGATAGAGATTGATCAATATTCCATCTGTGCTTGAATTCTACATCCTCTTTTTCTTTTCTGAAATCTTCTCCAACTACCAACATAAAGTGAATATGATTTCTTGCTGATGCATCCTTAGATAGAATTGTAAGAAGATCATCTTCCGCAAGAAATGCTCCAAGAGAATCGATAACAGAATGTAATTCATCAAAAGCAGCCTTCTCTTGCTTGTAAGCAGCTGACTTTCTGATGTTGATAAGGGCAGCGTGCTCAATCTGACGAACACGTTCACGAGTGATTGAGTATTGCTCTCCAATGGCCTCTAAGGTCATCTTTTCACCGTCCTTATCAAGTCCGTAACGCTTTGTTACAACAAGCTTAGCCCTATCTGTTAGCGAAGATAGGAGCTTCTTTGTAACGTTCTTTGGCTTAAAAGCCAATACTATGTTTGCGGTAGACATTTGTTTTGTTAATTAATACTCTATTTTTAGCACATTATCAATGTTTCGTCAACTGTTTTGTCAACACCTTGTCAATATCAGATATTATATCTTAAACTCAATTACATCGCCGTCTTTTACTACATATTCTTTACCCTCTGTTCTAATTAGACCTTTCTCTTTTGCAGCCACGTATGATCCTGCGCCTATTAAATCTTTCCAGAAAACAATTTCAGCTCGTATGAATTTATCTTTAAAATCAGTGTGAATTGCCATTCCAGCGACCGGTGCAGTTGAACCTCGTGCAATTGTCCACGCCCTAGTTTCCACAACTCCAGTAGTAAAATAAGTTTCAAGGTCAAGTAGCTCATAACCCTTCTTGATTAGTGAGTCAACACCATCGTCATGTGCACCAAGCTCCTTTCTAAAAATATCCTTATCCTCCCCTTCTAGATCTTTCAATTCATGTTCGATTCCAGCATCAACTATTGTCCACTTAGCATTTTGCTCTTTAAGAAAATCCATAAGCTCTGTCCATCTTTCGTCCTTTAATTCGTCCAAATTAGTTCCACCAGCCTTCTTATTCAAAATATACATTATTGGCTTCATGCTCAATAAATGCATTCCTTTTACGATCTCCACCTCATCCTCAGTTAACTCCACAGTTGAAGCAAGTTTAGCCTCCTCAAGTGCTGCAGCGATTTTCACAAGAACAGCTTTCTCAGCAATAGCTGCTTTATCATTTCTCTTTGATCCACTCTCAACTCCAACCAGTCTTTTGGTAACAGTCTGTTGGTCCGCTAAAATTAATTCTAGGTTAATAACCTCAATATCACGTTTCGGATTTACAGAGCCTTCTACGTGTATAACATTTGTATCTTCAAATATTCTGACAACTTCAGCAATAGCGTCCGTCTCTCTAATGTGCGCCAAGAATTTATTTCCAAGACCAGAGCCTTCAGATGCACCTTTAACAAGCCCAGCAATATCAACAAACTCAATAGCAGCAGGTACTGTTTTTTGAGTTTGTGAGAATTCAGCAAGCTTATACAGTCTCTCGTCAGGAACAGGAACAACACCCACAGATGGGTCTATTGTACAGAACGGGTAGTTCTCTGCTGGAACTGATTTTCTTGTAAGGGCATTAAATAACGTTGATTTTCCGACGTTAGGAAGCCCGACGATTCCGATTGATAATTTCATGTTGTGATATTAGCACACTATCAGTGATTTTGGAAAATATAAATAGCATATTTTGTCTGTTGCTCCAGCTTTTATTGAATTGACAGGATGATACAAAATACCTTTAGTAAGAGCTAAAACTACATCCTTAGTAGGAGGAATCCACTTGTTTTAAAAAGCAATTATTTATTCAAGTAAGCTCTTGTTGTAGGTCCAAAGTACCCTGTAGCAGGAATATTATTTGTTTTTTGAAACTGCATTAACGCTTTTCTTGTCAAATCACCAAAACTATTACTTTCTTTTCCTGGCGAACCTACACCATTTTTTGCAATTTTAAATCCATTACTATTTAGATATATTTGTAATGCTTTGACATCAGCATTAGTGTCCCCTTTTTTCAAATCTTGTGTAAACGAATGATCTCGTACAACTTCTTTTGCAATATTTTCTGTAGTCAATGATGTATTACCGCTAGGAGTTACTGCTTGTGTAGATGTTGTAGTTGTTGAAACTTCTTTTATCTTACTAATTGTTTTTGTATCTAAAATTCCAGTTTGAGATAATCCTTTATCCTTTTGAAATTTCATCAAAGCTTTTTTTGTTAAGGTTCCAAAACTATTTGTTTCTCTTCCAGGAGAACCAGCACCCCCAGTAGCTATTTTATAATTATTCTCGTTTAGAAATTTTTGAAGTTTAAGGACATCTGAATTAGAATCCCCTGATTTTAGTGTTTTTGCAAACGTGTAAACAGATACCTGAGTTACATTAACAGGAGAATTAACAATAGCAGTACTCGCACTACTTCCTCCGCCACCTCCACCCGAGTAAGTCGGTGTAGCAGGCGCTACAGGGACAACTGGAGACACAACAGTGCCACTTATCCCCGTACTTATACTACTACCAGAATTTAATGTACCTGTAACTTCAGAAGCTTTAGCTGTGTTATTAGAACATATACACATAATTAGAAACAAAAGTACAGTTATTATATTACAAAAATCTACCTTTATAAGAGTGTTTATTTTTTTCATCTTATACATAGTATTACTGAGTTTTAATTCCATAACTTGTTGAATAAGATCCACCAGTTGAACCTACGGGTACAGACATTTCCACAATTACATCCACCTGTTTTCCAGTTTTTGTTGCGTCGAGATCAGATGTTATATTTAAAGTATTCGATCCGTATACACCTGATTGAGAAATTAATACAGCGTTATCAGGATTTGATCCATTTGATGATTGAGCAGAATAAAAACGCATATTATTTACCGATAAAATAGCGCTAGTTCCATTTGACCAATTATCGAATTTCATATTCAAGCCGTTTTCTGCATCTGGAATAGTTATATGAAATAACCATTTCCAACCATTTGAATATGTTCCATCTGCTGTTGCATATGTTTTTACAGCATCGATTCCAGTTACAGCCAGATTCACAGGTGAATTTGTAATTCCAGAACCAAGTGCTGTTGCAGTTAGAACATCAGATCCTCCAATTTGATATTTTGTTTGAGTATTAACTATTCCATTTGTTGTTGTGGACATTCCACCTATATATAAAGCATTTGATGCTGAAAAGTTTGTTGAGGAGGCGTCACCTAGGGATGTTTGACCGGAGACATTAAGTGAGCCTGTGAAGTTTGCAGACGATGAAATTGTTTGACCATTAATTAACCCGGAAGTAATTGTTCCGCTTGCTAGAATATTTGAAACATTAAACGCTCCAGATACAGAAAGGTTTGTTGTAGAGGCATTTGTTAGAGTAACTAGACCACCAAGGTTTATACCCCCAGTTCCAGCATTGACATTGATTGTTGTTGTCCCTGTTGCATTTCCAATTGTAACTGTCTTTGCATTTGCATTTGTTCCAATATTAATTGCACCAGTTGATCCAGAGTCTAGATTTAGATTTCCTGTTGTTCCAGATGTAATATTTAATTAGATGCTGAAGCTGATGTTAGAGCAAGTGTTGTTCCTCCAGCAATTGATGTGGCACCTGTTCCTGATAGAGTAGCTGATGATGTGGCGATGGAGAAGCGAGTGCTTCCGCTTGTGATAAGGTTTAATCCATATGAATCTGTTGTACCAATAGTTGAGACAGCACCAAAGGCATTACCACCTTGAGTTATAGAAAAACCAGAAAGTGTAACAGCTAAAATTCTCCATGTTGAAGCACCGGAATCATACTGTATCATAGCTGTAGTTAACGGCCTGATGATTATAGAAGTTCCGTTAGGGTTTGTGAATCGATTAGCAGAAACAGAAGCTGAATCTTGGTCTGAAAGTGTAATGTTGTACGAAGAAGCATTCATTATATGAATTTGCCTACCGTCTGTACCTCCCGCAAGTCCAGTAAATGTACTATCACCAATCCCTGTATAACGTATCAATGATCCTGATCCAAGATTTACATTATCTTGAGTTCCAATTGTTGTATAATCTGTACCTTTAGGAGTGATAAAATTACCAGCAAATGTTGATGTTGCCGTAACTGATAATGAATCGTTAAAAATTTTATTACCAGCAAAAGTTTGAGTACTTGTAGAAATAACTCCTCTTGCTATTGAAGATGCATTTGGAATATTTACAACAAGGGTATTTCCGAGTGCAATAGATGTGGATGAAAAAGAAATATCATTTCCAGAACTTCCTAAAGTTAATCCAAAGACTGAATTTGCAAGCTTATTGTTTGCAATTGTACCAGTAGCAATATCTGCATTTAAAATAGCCCCAGCAAGATTCAATTTACCATATGCAATACCTGCGCTTCCTGAAATATCAGCATTTGCAATTGTTCCATCCAATATTTTTGTTGATGTAATAGATCCTGTACCAATAGTTATAACTCCTGATGTTGCAAAAGTTGCATCACCTGTTGCTGAAACAAAAGCTGGAATTCCTGAATTATCTGCTACTAGAAATTGACCTGCAGTACCAGCCGATGTGGACGTAAGATTTCCTCCACCATTTCCATATATAATTCCATGAGAATTAAAGCTTGTTACTCCTGTTCCTCCACGATTGACAGATAGCGTACCTGAGGTGATAGCTGAAGTATCAAGAGTTGTCGTACCAGCAGAAGTAAGTCTTCCTTGTGCATCCACAGTAAAAGTTGGAATAGATGCACTTGCCCCATAACTACCAGCGGTCACAGCTGTGTTATTTATAGAAAAAGTTACATTTCCAGTACCAATTAAACGTCCGGTTAAACTTCCACTTAAACCAACCCCTGTTCCCTGTACTAAATTTCCATTACCAGTACTAACTAAACAAGTTGGACAATCTATACTTCCAGTTGATGTTGAAAATGATATAGGACCAGAACCTGTAAGAGCACCTCTTGCCAAAACATTTGAGAAATATTTATTTGTAATACCTTCATTAATATTATCAGTTGTCAGAACTACCGCTCCTCCAGCACCATTTACACTAGAAACCGTTGCACCTTGTTGCACTCGGTCCCATGAAGAAGAAGCGTTAATAATCCAATCTCCAACATTCCATACTGAGTGGGCATCTACTGTTGTAGTTCCAGCGACATCAACAACATAAAAATCTCCACTCACTCCACCGACACCACCAGAAGTAAGGCTTGGTGAGTTTGTATTTGCATTCCATGTTCCCTGGAATTTTAGAGACCCTGTAATAGAGCTTGGAAGCACTGATGAATTTATTTTTCCACCTCCATCAAATAATTGAAACCATGTTTGGTCTCCTCTCAAAACTTCTTGATTTGTAGATGTACCTACACCAAGATCTGCAGCTACAATTGCACGGTAACTTGAAGTAGCATCTGAACCACCCGTTGGTCCAGCAAGAAAAGTATTAGCAACAGAGTTAATAAAGACTGCTCCAACTTTACAAACAAAAGATGTTCCATCCCAACTCAAACGCTCATTTGTAGTACAAGTTGGTGCGTTGATTTTAAGATCAGTTCCAGAAAATACCAGACTATTACCTAAACTTATTTCTCCAGCCGCTCCTGATGAACCAGTTGAATTACCCAACAGTTTATTTCCGCTTACATTTTGAATTTTGTCATAACTCACACTACCAGCAAGAATTTTTGATGCAGTAATAGCATTACTTGAAATTGTAAGTAGACCAGAACTAGAAAGTGAGGCATCGCCAGAAAGATTCACTGGGCTTGCTAGATTAGAACCATCACCAATAAATATTTTACCAGTGTTTAATGACGAAGAAAGTTTATCATTAAAAATACTCCAATCCATGCTTGAAAGCAATCCTCTATTTAATGATGATGCCGTTGGGAAGTTAAATGTGTGAATACCAGAACTTGAAACAATACTGAAATCTGTACCAGAAGAACCAACTACTAAAGTTTGGGTAGTGCCGGCTTGATTATTTAGACTAAAAACTGCAACACCACAATTTGTAGATCCCGGTGCGCAATCTGGCTCAAGAGTCTCGCCAGGCTGGTAAACGGTAGCATTAGCAACACCAACAGCTACTGCAAAGGAGAAAAAACAGCAACAAAAAATGCTAACCTTACGTTTTTTAGAAGCACAAGGGTATTATCCTTAACTGATATTTTTATTTTATGAAAATTCATAATAAAAATTACCTCAACTCAATCAAACTAATTACTATATTATTATAACATTTTTTTATGCTAATTATAATAATATCCATTTAAACTGTGGATAATTAAATCTTATAATAGCAAGGCACTGTTCCTTATTTTGCCTTTAATATATACTTGTTAACCAGCTCTACAACTTCATTGATTGGATGTTGACTTTTAACAATATAGTCAACCGCACCTAGGTTTAATGCCTCCTTTATCTTCTTGTCATCGTCTAGGTTTGAGATAATAATTACTGGAATAGTTTTCATAACTTCATCATCCTTTAATTTCTCCAAAATATCCATTCCATTCAATTTTGGAAGAAATATATCAAGTAGAATCATGTCTGGCTTAAACTTTTCTACAAGGGGAATAACCTTATCACCCTCCTCTGCAACCTCGACATCAAAACCATTATCTTCAAATTTTTCTCTAAGAACCCTAACCAAAATGTCCTCATCTTCAACTATTAGTATTTTCATATTATTATATTTAATTATTTTTATTAACTTTATTAGGTCTTCTAATTTTTATGCGATTTGTACTGCACTATTTTTGTCTGTTTTTTGTTCCTTGTAAGCCAACCTATCCTTTATTGTTTCTACAATTTCCTCTAAACCTTTATCGACCTTCTCAAAATAGTAGGTCGGTTCAAGTTCAACAACAGCCTTAAGTCTATCCTCATCATTTGCAGACAGATTTGTAAGAATAATAACCGGTACTTTTTTTCCCCAAATATCATTACGCAACTCTTTTAGCATACTCATTCCATCCATTTTTGGCATTAATAAGTCAAGTAATATAAGATCCGGATGATTCTGTTTTGCTAATTTAAGACCTTGTACACCATCATAAGCTTGAATTACGCTATAACCTTCCTGAGAAAACTTCTCATTCATTGTTTTTGATAATATTTTCTCATCCTCTACAATAAGAAGTAAATTCTTTTTCCCCTCGTTTATATCTGAATTAGTCATTATATATTGTGATTATTATTTTCTATTAATTTTACTATCTTATTTATTGTGAAATAAAACGTAGTCCCAGCTTCAGCTGAGGACTCAAACCAAAGCATTCCTCCGTTCACTTCCACAACATTTTTCGCGATATACAACCCAAGACCACTACCTGAAGGTTGCATATAGGACATCTTGCCTCCGTGTGAAAATTTATCAAATTTTCTAATCTTTTCAGAAAGCATTGGTTCTATTAAGCCGGCGTTATGCACTGAAATTAAATAATCATCGACCCTGTCTGCAATAGAAATATCAATTGTTTTGCTATTTTCAGTAGAGTACTCAATAGCATTTGTAAGTAAGTTTTCTAGTGCCTCATGGATTAATAAAGGGTCACAATTTATACTATCTAGTTTCTCTGGTATATGAGAACTAATAATTTTATCTTTTTTAAAAGCTAAAGGTTTAATTTCTTCAATTAAATTTTCAACAAGTTTTTTAATATCTGTCGTTACTCTATTTGCAATGAGTCTGCCTGATTCAATATGAGCTACATTCATAAGTCTCTTTACAAGCGATATCAATCTCTCGTTTGAAATATTAAGATCGTTAACTTTTTCTCTTTGTCTCGGAGTTAAATCTTTATCATCCGTCAGAACTTCTAGCACCCATTTTGTCATAGAAAGGGGGGTATTAAGTTGATGAGAAATGATAGATAAAAAACCTGATTTAGCTTCTTCAAGTAATTTTCTTTCCGTAATATCCTGAGCAACTCCAAAGAAAGTGATAGGCTGACCATTTTCATATACAATTTCCGAGCTACCTCTAATTATTTTCTCAATACCATTTTTGAGAACAATTTTATACTCTGTCTCCGTATTTAATTGCTTACTACCAATTGCTTGCTCAATTTCAAGTTTAATTCTTTGCCTATCATCAGGGTGTATTATATTCAAAAACTCCTCATGAGTTATTGCATTATTATTAGGATTAAGACCATATATATTCAATAATTCACCAGACAATATCGCTTTATTAGTTCTCAAATCTAATGAAAAATTACCAATTTTAGCAATATGCTGAGCTTTTCTTAACTCCTCAGATGTTTTTTTATCATTTTCCTGAGCGACTTTTATATTAGTGATATCTTGAATTGTACCTGACATAGAAACCATTTCTCCCTTAGTGTTGAATTCTAGCGCACCAAGCCCTCTAACCCACCTTAATTCCTTATCATTTCTTCTTATAATCTTATAGTCTTTGTTGAATATTTTATTTTTTGAAGATATCAAACCTTCAAAGTATGATGACATCTCTGCTTTATAATCAGGATGAACAATATCTACCCATGATTGAATACTCCTTTTATAATCAGAATGAATTCCAAATATTATATCCAGAACTTCTGAAGATTTCCATATATCCTTTTGATAATCAAGATAATAAGAACCTATAAAAGCAGCTCTTTGAGACTCTCTGAAGAAATATTCACTTTCTTCTAGTTTTTTGACAACATTTCTTAATTGAAAATAAGCTATTTTAAATAGATCATTTTCAATTTTCACAACTTCCATGTTATCAGAAGCAGGATTACTTTTTACATTACTATCATCGGTCTTATTTGGATCATCTTTATTTTTCATATTATTTTTCGTATTTTATTATGAGATAAGTACCTTTTTTACTCTAGCGACAAAGTCATCTCGATCAAATGGTTTTTTAATATAATCCCTAACACCACTTTTTGTTAATTCATTTAATTTATCAGCTGGTATATCTAAGATAGAAAGAAATATTACCTTTTCCTTCTCCTTAATTTTTAATATCTTTGTGTATAATTCCCAACCTGACATATTGGGCATCATGATATCTAAAATTAATAGGTCATAATTATCAAGATTAATCTCTCTTAATGCCCCAACACCATCTCTAACACTTACAACCTCATAACCTTCTTTTTCTAAAATTGTCTTAACTACTTTTTGTGTATCTTCTTCATCATCTACATGGAGAATTCTAACTTTTTTATTTTCTATTGGCATAATTTTTTGTTTTTATTATTAATTTACGTTTTACGATTTTATTCGTAATTGGGATACTAAACGTAAAGGTACTTCCCTTTCCCAATCCATTACTTTCTACCCATATTTTTCCTCCATGAGCCTCTACGATACCTTTGGCGATAGCTAAACCTAGTCCATTGCCACCATATTTCCTAGTAAGTTCATTACTAATCTGAAAAAATAATGAAAATATTTTTTCAAAATTAATTGATTCGATTCCGATCCCCGTATCACTTACGGAGACGATTAAGTTTCTATCTGTTCTCTTAATATCCAAATTTACAGAATTCCCTTCTGGTGTAAATTTAAAAGCGTTATCTAGAAGAATTCTAATTGCTTCAATTAACCTTATTTTATCTGCAGATATATTTGGTAGCCCTGCTTGAATAGAATGTGTAAAAGTAATTTTTTTAGTTATTGATACAGCTTCAAATTCCTTAACAATTTCTTCAAAAATTTTTGTTGCTGACAATAGTTGTAAATGTAAATCAAATCTCCCTGACCTAATCTTTGAAATAGTTAGTATTTCCATTGAAAGTCTATTGAGATTCTCTTCATTTCTGTATATCATTTCTACAGCTTCTCTTTGTTCGCCGTTCAACTCACCGTAATCTCCTGCTAAAAGAAGCTGCAATTGAGACTTAATAGGAACCAAGGGCGTTTTAATTTCATGTATTACAATCGAGAGATAGTCATCTTTTATTTTTTTTAACTCCTCGTTCACAGTAATTAATTCATTTGTTTTCTTTACCTTCTGCATTGTTTCTTGAACAAGTGCTGTGTTTGAAATTAGTAATTTGGCAATCTGTTTTGAAATTTGTATTGCATGTCTTTTTTCAATCTCTTCACTCCTTTTTCTAAGCTTTTTATTTGCATCAGTTTTTTCATGGGCTTGGAAAAGTATTTTTGCATTGGCAATCAACAACCTTGCTGCAATTTTTGCTTTTTCTTTATCCAAAAAAGCTACGTACTTTAAAAGATTTTTAATCTGCTTTTCATCCAATATTTTTTCAGGACTTTTTTTCATTTTAATAACTATCTGAATTAACGATTAATTTCTCTTATGTTATCGACAACATAGTGACTAGACTTCTCTATATCACTTTTCATGCTTTTAAGGGTCTGTTCTATCTTTGTCAAATCACTATCACTTAAATCTCCACCTTTGTAGTCTTTAAGTAATTTATCAATATTTTTTCTTATATTTTCAAGAATATTTATAACATCTCTTTGTGCGATAGTTACTCTTCTTCCTAATTGTCCACGCCAGTTATAATAAGTCAGAACCCCTGCTCCAAAGCTAAGTAGTAGAATAATTATTAAATCTATGAAAAACCAAGCTTGCGTAATCTCCAATACCCCTATTACAAGCATGGGCCTTGGTTTAACACTTATAGACTGAGATACTACTGGGAAACTAGAGGACATATTTCTATCGCGAGCAGTAGCCATCAGATAATAATTACCTTCGGTCATAGCTTCATTTATTGTCACATTCCAATTACCATTACTATCTATAGGTACAACTTGTTCAATAACAATTTGTTTCTCAGAATTTTGAATCTGGACAATAATCTCCACTCCTACTGAAGCAGTTCCACCAGCGACAATCTCCCCCTCATTCAAAACCACCTTACGATTAACATAACTAATTGTTGGGGATGCTATTGGTAATATTTCTAAAACCTCAGCTTGTGAAGTTGAATTCCCTGCCTTATCAACAGCTGTAACAACAAGATTATGAACACCTGGAAGAAGTGCTGATAAACGGTAGTTTGTAAGCTTTGTTGTAGTAGCAAGTACACCATCAATACGTATTGAATAAACATCTAGACCAGAGGTAACATCACTACTTACGTATCTAATTATAGGACTTGGTTCACCCGTCTTGAAGCCACTATCACTCGTTATCTTAAATGGTACTGGTGGAGCGGTATCAATTGCAATTCTATAATGAAGCGTAGGACTCCATCCAATATTATTTTGAGATCGAATATGTATATACCAAACGCCATCTGCAAGCGCTGAAAATACTCTGCTTCCAATTAGGGCTGTCGGACTTGCAGCAGGAATAGTTGTAGGTTTATTATCTAAAGAAATAGCTTGTTGAATTACATCAGAAGTAACATTCCACTTTGCTTGAAAACTAGCTGAATGATTATTCCACTTTGTTGCATCTGGATAGAAAGGTACATCTAGCCCAATTAAGGCAGGAAGCTGTTTTGCAATAGTTGCCTCTTGCTGTGATCTTTCTGCTTTAACAGCAGTGAAGTCAGCTGTAGCGGGAATACTTATATCTAGTCCTTTGGCAGTTGTATAGACATTACTACCAGTACCATCGCTTGCGGTAATTGCCCCATCTGTAATTCCAAGTCTTCCACTACCACTCCCTTTAACCTTAAAGGCTACTCTAAGCACCTTAAGACCAGAACCCGTAAAACCACTTGTTGCTCCTCCAACAAATCTAATTGTTCCTTTTGCGTTATCAAATGATGGTTCCTCTAACCAAAAAGAGAATATTGAACCTATTTGATCAAGTTTTGTCACTGACAGCAAGTTTGCAGGAAAAGAAATTGTAGCCTGTGCAGTATTTACATCTTGTCCTTCACTGTTTAAAGTCACCAGTACGACCACGTCATCTTTTACAGATGAAATATTTTGCTCCAGCGCTAAATCCAAAGTTGCAGCACTTGCATAAAATGGTGATAATAAACTGAAAGCTAACGCAAGAAAACCTAATTTTATTTTTAATGTTATTGACATGTTTTTATTTTTAAATAAATTGAATCTAATTAATTATCGATATATGAATCATCGAGCTAATGAGCTCTTGAATAAATTCAAATCTGATACATCCACCCTTCCGTCGCTATTTATATCAGCCCCCAGCTTTATCTTAGGATAAGTAGAATTGTAACGTGCCATAAATATTCCCCAATCTGTTACATCTATTTTTCCATCATTATTCAAATCAGCTTTTGTTGATAGAACTCTTATAACTTGAAAGTTTTTCTCAATGGAATAATCGGACGATTTACCTTGCGTATCGACCTGACGAACGCGCAAAGTATGTTCACCTAGACCAAGGCGATATGTGTTGAAATTTAGACTGTAACTACCATCACTTAATGCTGAAGTGGTCTCTGGGGCCTTAACCCCATCAAGCATCATTTCTATTTTGTAACCTGGCATTGCCGATCCTTCTATACCCATAAATACACCTCTACCTACTGATTGTTGCTTAAGACTGATTGTTGGCGCCATAAATATAGTGCTAATTAATTGATCATTTACACCAAGCTTAAATATTTTTGTCTGTGCAATACGATTGTCTTTATCATAAACAACTAAAGCAAATGTATTTGCCGATGAAGGTAGTTGCCCATTAAACTTAGAGCTGAAGTTTCCGCCTGATGAAACATTTGATCTTCCTCCTACTGGAATTTGTCCGTCTTGAATTGCCATGATTTCAACATTTGCTTGCGGAAAAGCTCGACCAACAAATGATACCTGGGGAGTAATCCACCCTCCACCACCCCCGCCGTATCCACCAGATGGAATTACAACAGTTTTGCTGAACACAACACTTTGACTATCAGAAACATTTAAACCAGTATGAGCAGTATCACTTAATGTAAGGTTTATTGTTTCTTCATTTGAATCATTTATTATTATCTGCCCAACACCGTTTATTATATCGACCAATCCACCTCCTGTGGCTCCCCCTGATGCATTCAAGGTAACATCATGTTGATAAGTTGTATCAATGTCACCATTATTATTAACAGCCCTAACAACAACAGTTAATGGAGAGCCTGTAAGAGCAGTATTATCTGACACAATGATAAATTTAGTAGCTACAATTGGTACGGCAGAAACCGTGACAGAATCCTCTCCATCGATAATTCCCGCAGAGCCATCTGGTCCGCCATAATTATCTGAAAGATACACAGTCCAAATTCCATTCTTTGTTTCATAATACCAGAAGGTAGCCTGAGAATTTCCTTCAGAAAAATTAAGTTCTGTCATTGGTGAGCCGCCACTTGCGACTGAGTAAAATGTTGTGGAAGCACCCGCTGCGTTTGATGAAAGAAAATAATGAGTAGTTCCTGATGTTACTTCATTACCATATGCATCATATCTAGTTCCAATGTATCCCAGACGAGTTCCATTAAACATATCCCCTGGATCATTTAAGGCCAGGCGAGCTGTAGCAGCTGGGCTAATCACTACGGTTGAAGTTGCATCATCTATTCCAAAACCAGCATCAGCATGACTTCCATTATCAGACGCATCTATTACCCAACTACCAGATCTAATTCCAGCAAACCAAACGTCAGTTGAAGCAAAACCATTTAGAATTGAGGCGGATGTAATTTGTGTTCCAGCTGTCGCTGCATTATAGAAGTTCGCAGTACCAATTGGTGCGTTGTCATAAAGATACACAGCATCGACCCCCGATGTAATTTGATTATCATATTGATCTTTTCTAACAATTGTATGTTGCGTCCTTTCTCCTGCGGCACTACTATTTGTCCCCGTCATTACAAATTTTGTAGTAGGTCCTGGAATAAAAGTAATTGACTTTGTCGATGTAACATCTAGTCCTGTTGGTGAAGTATCTTCTAGAGTAAGTGAGACCAACTCTGCCTTAATATCGACAATGTTTGTTGAACCTACACCACCAATAATATTTACGGTCGCGCCAACAGCCCCAGGTGTAGAATTTCCAGTACTATGAAGTGTTACACTGCCGTTATATGCCGTATCTAAATTTCCTGATACGTCCTGTACCTGAATATATATTGGAGTTGTTGAACCAACATTTGCCGTTGGAGAAGATGGGTCAAGAATAACAATCTTAAATGGAATGATTGGTATTAAGCTCACAACAACAGGATCTATTGCATCAGTTAATCCTGATGGTCCATCAGAGGTAGTTACATTATAACTTCCAGCATCTTCTGAATAAAACCAGAAATCCTTTGAATAAGTTCCATCTGCGATAGTAACTGAGGAAATTGTAATTCCACCACTAGCCAAATTATAGAAGGCTGTACTTGTACCAGTTGCATCATGAGATAGATTAACGATTAAATCTCCAGTACTTACAGTATTTCCATATGAATCATATCTTGAAACCGTATAACCCAAACTTGTTCCAACAGTCATATTTCCAGGGTTATTTAAAGTTAAAATAGAGGCGGTTGCAGGATTAACAGTAAAGCTATCAGACGCATCGTTTATTCCCGCTGAACCATCTCCTCCCATTGAATTATCAGATGCTGTCACTGTTAAGCTACCGGCAAGATCTGCATAAAGCCAGAAACTTGTTGTGGCAATGCCAGCTGACATTATCCTTGATGTTAACGTTGCCCCACCCGAGGATGCATCATAGAATGCAGTTGAGGTTCCAGATGGTGTATGATGAAGGTAAACAGTTACAGAATCAGAATCGGCTGTATTACCAAATTGATCCCTTCTGCTCACTTCATAAGCTAACCTTTGTCCGGCAATTAAATTACCAGGGTTATTAATCGTAAAGCTTGAGGTCACATCACTTGTCACAGTAAGGTCTACAGTTGCATCAACAACCCCTATTGGGCCATCAGCTGTAGGAGATGAATCTGAAACCGTAACTCTTGGGGCGCCAGTTCTATCATCGTAATACCAAACTGTGGCTGATGAATAATTATTTGGAATCAAAGCCTCTGTAACAATTGATCCACCACTTACTGCGTTATAGAACTTCTTCGCACCAAAAGAATTACTATATAGGTAGAAGGATTCACTTCCTGCAGTAACTAGATTTCCTAATCTATCCTGTCTGGTTACAGTCATAGCTAATCTAGTTCCAGCAGTCATAGCAGTAGTGCTGCCTGTAATAGTTAGATTTTTTGTTGCGCCAGGTCCAAATGAAATATCAGCTGTAGATGTTGCAATCAATCCCGTTGACTGAGTATCTGATAATGATAAGTGAACATTTTCTACAACATTGTCAGAAATTGTAGTAGTTCCAACTCCATTAATTATATTAACTAGCCCTCCACCTGATGCAGAATTATTTGTAACCAAAGTTACATCTTGTTGATATGTTGTTGCAAGAACTCCAGCAGAATTTTGTGCTTGAATGGTCACATAACTTGCAAGGTCTATTGTTCCATTTGTTGCGCTTGTGATAACAAATTGTGTTGGAACTATTGCCCCAGGACTAACAGTTAGATTTTTAGAGTTACTTACTCCCCCAGGTGCAGGATTAGTTACAGTAATTACAAGAGTGGTAGAAGCAAGTAAATCTGATGCTGGAATTGTAGCAGTAATTGTTGTTGACGATGAATATAAGGTTGTACGATCGCTTCCATTCACTTGAACAGTTGAGGAAGCAACTAACCCAGTACCAATTACTGTTAAGATAAATTGGGGATCCCCTACATTTTTAGAACTAGGAGAAATAGATGATATTACCGGAGTTGGCATTGTCTCGACAACGGTAAAGGTCTGAGCATTTGATGTGCCACCACCGGGTGCGGAGTTTGTAACAGTGATTGCAGCTGTAGTTGTTGCAACAAGCAAATCAGTTGCAAGAATGGTTGCAGTTAATTGTGTGGAGCTTCCGTATGTTGTGGCGCGGGCCGAACCATTGAAGTTAACGGTAGATCCATTAACAAAGTTTGTTCCGTTAACAGTCATTGAAAATTGTGCGTCACCAACGTTTTTTGTTGTGGGGTTGATTGATGTTGTTGTTGGAAGTGGGTTTGTAACATTCACTGTTGCGGAACTGCTTGCAGTTCCGCCAGGTCCTCCACAAGTTAATGTGTAAGTTTTAAGACCTGTTGAAAGTGGAGTAACAAATTCAGAACTGCTTGTTGCTTTTGATCCTGACCAATCACCTGATGCGGTACATGAAGTGGAGTTTGTGGATGTCCATGTAAGTTGTGACGATTGTCCAAGGGTGATTGCAGTTGATGATGCGGTAATATTGACAGTTGGAGCAGAGGCAATAACGGTAAAGGTCTGAGCATTTGATGTGCCACCACCGGGTGCGGAGTTTGTAACAGTGATTGCAGCTGTAGTTGTTGCAACAAGCAAATCAGTTGCAAGAATGGTTGCAGTTAATTGTGTGGAGCTTCCGTATGTTGTGGCGCGGGCCGAACCATTGAAGTTAACGGTAGATCCATTAACAAAGTTTGTTCCGTTAACAGTCATTGAAAATTGTGCGTCACCAACGTTTTTTGTTGTGGGGTTGATTGATGTTGTTGTTGGAAGTGGGTTTGTGATGTCTGCAGTAGTTATTGGCTGAGTCAAACTATAATTTGAAGAGCTCGTACCAGTAATGTAAAGTCCAGAAATAGCAACCGTTTTTCCTAAGCCTACATTTGGAGTGTCAAAAGTTCCAACAGCAGATGAAGTACCTAGGATTACAGAATCACCACTAACCACTCCATTCAAAGTAGCGCTACCTAAATTTAGAGTGCTTGATGCATTTCCATCGTAAATTTTATTATTCGCAGTAATTCCTGTAACTGTTAAATTTTTTGCAGTAAATGTTTGTGACACGTTACTGGAAGTACTTACATTATGTGTACTATCTCCTCCATAAACAGCAATAATTGAATGAGGTGAACCTACAACAGAGAGTGTTGAAGTTGCAAGGGTGGCTACTCCAGGGTTTGCCCCATTAAGAGTACTCGTTCCAATAACCACCGAACCATCCTTGAAGGTAACCGTTCCTGATGGAGATCCATCACTAGTTGGTGTGACAGTAGCAGTAAATGTTGCTGAAGTTCCATAAGTTAATGTACTACTTGACGTTATTAGGCCTGTTGTCGTATTGATTGCATTAACTGTAAATATTTGTGAATTAGAAGTTCCCCCTCCTGGAATTGGACTGAACACTGTTATAGAAGAAGTTCCAACGGTAAGCAAATCTGTACTTAAGATATCTGCAGTTAGTTGTGTAGAAGTTGAAAAATACGTTGTTCTAGCGGAACCATTGAAATTTACAGTTGAACTTGCAACAAAATTTGTTCCGTTAACTGTTAAAGTAAAACCCGCATCGCCTGCTGTTTTTGAAGTTGGTGAGATACCGGTCGTTGTTGGGATAGGGTTTGAAATAAAATTCCAATTAATATTATTTCCACCATCAACATTAGTCCCGCCAGTCGCGGTAACAGTTGTTCCACTACTTGCATCAGAATATGAAGGAGAAGTATAAGTCACACTTTGAGTTGCCGGTGCACTAAGTTGCCATTGTGTTGGAGATGCTGATGGAGCAAGAGTCAAAAGTTGTCCTGAGGCTCCATTCAAAGTCAAGTTATTTGAAACAGTCTGTTTTACCCCACTCTGTAAGGTAACAGTTCTAGCAGAGGTTCCTGTTATTGAAAGATTGTACCAAGTATTTGCATTATTTATTAACTGGCTTCCACCATTAAAGTTAACAGTACATGTTGAAGGAGTAAATGTTCCGGCGTTTGACCAATTTCCAACTACATTATGAGTAAGAGCAGCGCCTCCATTAAAAGTTGTACCTGTTCCAATGGAAACATTTCCTCCAATAGTTAATCCAGAAGCAGCGGTTGCTGTAGATGTTCCTATCAATGAAAAATTTCCTCCAATTGTTGTGACGCCCGTCATAGTTTTTGTACCAGAACCACTCAGGGTAAGATTATAATAAGGTACAGCTCTAATTGTTTGTGGAGCGCTCGCAGTATAACTTACAGTGTTACCAGAGGCATTAGCAGAGAAAGTAGTAATGCCGATTGTTGTGCTGGCAAAATTTAGTAATCCAGTTGAACCTTGGGTGAATCCACCACTTCCTGATAACGCAACAGAAACCGTAGTTGTTCCATTATTTGCAAATGTTGCACCACCCACTAGTGTACTCAAGGTCGATGCAGAAAACGTACCATTATTTGTATATGCACCTCCTGCAAAAATAGCAGTACCCGGAATTACAGTTGCAGTTGAACCACTAAAAGTTTTATTTGATCCACTGAATGTGTGGCTACCAGTATTTGCAGTAAAGGTAGTGGCATTATTTACAATATTTCCATTGATAGTAACAGACGCAACACCTGTCTCATTCCAAACACTACCAGCGTTTAATATGACATTACCTGAAAATGTTTTACTTCCTGTATTAGCAAGTGTTAAGTTTCCAGAAACTGTTGTTGTACCTGTAACACCAAGTGTCCATGTACTAGTAACTCCTGTTGCAAATGTCGTTCCAGAATTTATATTAAGATTACCACCAACTGTCATTGCAGCTGTGGTAGTTTTTGTATTACTTCCGGATGCTGTTAAGCTATAATAATTGTACGGACCGATATTTTGTGCTCCTGATGCATTGTAATTCACAATACTACTTCCGGCAGTGAAGGTTCCAGTTGCCCCGCTCAAAAAAGTACCTCCTGCATTTAACGTTCCCGCTCCAGAAAATATAATTCTGGAGGCAACGCCAGCAGAAGTTATGTTCCCAGATACTGTGACTATTCCAGTGGATACATTTATATCCGTAGTATTTGTCGTGCCAGTTGTACCTAAAAGAGAAATTGAACCGGCAGTCAAGCTTCCACTACCAACATCAATTTTTTTAATTTTATTCGATGAAGGTAATCCTATGCTAATTAAACCTGTTATAGTTAATGTGTTAGATCCACTTATGTTTATCGCGTTTGATTTATTACCTGCAGTAAATGTGACGGTAGAAGCTACTGCAGTAGTATCAACTGTTACATTTACACCTGTCGTGTTAGGTATAACAACATCATCAGTTGAAAGCGGAACACGTCCACAAGACCATGTCCCAACAGCGCTCCAATTACCAGCGCTTGCAGTACAAGTTGCAGCATCAACTACCTGCGGTAAGAAAATGAATAATGAAAAAACAGAAACAAATCCAAATATTATATAAGAGATTCTTTTTTTATAGTTTAAATTCATAGTTTTACAATAAAAGCCCAAACGAAAGACGTTTGAGCTTCTCGAGCTTCTATGATTTACCCCTGATTTGCGCTGTATAAATTATATTATGTATGTCTTTTAGAGTCAATATAAACCCTTGTATAAAGTACTACACACCCTCCCTGTCTCTCTATGATTGATGACATACTATTTACGATGTATCATTAGCGTATGAAAAAAGAACATATTCAAAATCCAAGAATTGAAGAGAGATCAAAAAACGGACCCCACCTAACTAAAGATGAACAAGTTGGTTTTAATGGCAAACTTGCTCTAATTATAACAAACATAGTAAGTACTATGTGGTGTGCATATATTTTTGCAGCCATTGCTTTGATCGATCTTCCAACAGCAATAATAGGAGGAACATCTACTTTAATATCATGGCTCACACAAACTTTCCTTCAGCTAGTTTTACTCTCTATAATAATGTTCAGTCAAAAAGTTGCAGCTAAGGCTTCTGACAAGCAAGCTTTGCAAACATATAAAGACGCTGAAGCTCTATTAAAAATACAAGACGAAATACATAGATTAATTGAGATTAATAATAGTCTTACTGAGGAGATACATGACATTGTTACAAAAGAGAAAAATAGATAATTTATATAAAATAATTTATAAAATAAAAAAACTGAGATTCTGCAATCTCAGTTTTTTTATTTGTAAATTACAATTATATTATTACAATCTAGGAACAGCTCATAATTACTTCCCCATCAATTGTCTCAACTTTTCTTGATGCTGACCCATAACTTCCATTGTCGCATCCATCTGGCTTTTACCTGTTTTCATCTTAGCCTGAATCTCCGTTGCAATATTAGTAAAAAAATCTGGATTCTCCTCAATTGCTTTAAGAATCTTTTCTTGTTCAGCTTCAGGAACACCCTTCATTTGCTTTTTAAGCATCTGCTTCATTAACATATTTTGAAAAAATGACATATGTAGGCATTATATCAGAATTAATTATTATTTCCAGCTTGATCATCTCTATTAAGGCTTTCTACAAAAGAACAAAAACAACTAACTTCATTGCTAGTTGTTTTTGATTTACTAAATACTTTGGAATAGTTAAACAGTCTGCTCTATCTAACTATTTAACAATTTGACTTACAGATGAAGTTGATGAAGTTGCAGAAACTGATGATGTACTAGTTCCAAGGACGGCTCCACTTGCACTTGTAGATGATGCGGAGTTTGAATTATATAAATCAGAATTTATTAACTTGTTTATATCAATTAATTCTAGTGCCTTTCTTGTCTCTGGACCACTATTTAACTCTATCGAAATTAACGAGTCTGAATCACTTAATGACTTAATAGATTGCTGTAGTAAAATTATTGTTCCTGTAAGGTCATTCTTTTGTAGGGCAACCTCTGCATCTTTTACTGTTGATGAAGCTGTTCCTAAATAACTCTCAAATAATTTCTTTGACGCTGTACTTAAATCTGTTAAGTTTTTAACTTGATTAACAGAATCAGTATATTTCAACTTCACTTCTTTAATTTTAGCAGCTAGTTTTACAGGATCTGAACCATCTACAATTTCCTTTTGTGACAATGTTTCTCTAACTAATGCGCTTGAGTTTATCTCTTGTCTGATATCCTGCATTAAGGTTGTTGCTATAGGTTGCTCGATTGTAGCAATCTGATTTTGATTTGAAACAATAGCAGGTAAAGCTCCCGTTGTAGTTGAGGTCTCGTTTGATGCTAATGCCGCATTCAAACCACTATCAGTTGTGCTTGCATTAGATGAACCATTAGCATTTTTTGTAAGAGTCTCAAGTATTAGTTCATGAGTTTTTAGGGACGCTTCAAAATTAACGGAAACTTCCTGTGCTATTGAAATGTTGTTTGAAGCAACTAATGATGCAACACTATTCTTTACGTCAGTGGCGTTTTTGCTTAGCTGATCTTGTATGATTAATTTTTTATCATCAGTCAACTGACCTTGTGACGATAGTATAACAGCCTCCTGCAGTCTTCTTTCTGTTGTTTCAACAGCAAGACGAGCTTTTGCCTCTGGAGTAACCGCAACCATGCCCTTTACCTGCTCATTTACATTAACCTTTAATGAATACAATGAATCACCAGGAAGTGCATTTTCTGCAGCAGCAGAAAAACCACCAGTAACACAAAGTAATAAAACTATAACTAGCGATGGGACAAATTTTCTTTGTTTAAAATATATAAAAATATCCGAAGCAAAATTGCTACTGAACATTTTACTATCGAAAACTAACTTATTAGAAAATGGAGAAAGAACAGGGGTGCTATGAAATTCTGAAGAAACAGCCTCAATCTTATCAACAACAAGAAGAATACGCTTAAAAACGTCTCTCTTGTCATCTGCTGACATATGAACGTTTGATAGGTGTCCTTTTAAATTGTTAATCTTTTTTTCAATCATGGTTTTATTTTTCTTCCTCAATATTGAGAGATTGCCTTAATTGTTTAAGCAATCTGTGCACCTTTACAGCAATAGTATTTGATCTTTCTCCTACTACTTCTGCGATATCATCAAACGAAAGCCCTTCTACATATCTCATGAACATTATATTTCTATCCTCCTCACCCAGTTCATTTATTGCCTTTAATACTGCTTCTGACTCATGTCTTTCAAACTCATTTTTCTCTGGCTCATAAATTGGCTCGAAACCATCTTCCGCCAATGTATCCAAAGAGAAAGTTTTGCGTTTTCTATAGAGATCAATAATTGTATTTAGAGCGATTCTGTAAAGAAGTGCTTTTACATTCTGTAACTCGCTTTCTGCTGAAATGTACTCCCAAAACTTAACGAATGTGTCTTGGACAACATCCTTGGCTTTTTCCGTGTCTGAGAGCTTAAAATATGCGTATCGAAAAATTGCATCTGAATGCTCTTCATAGGTTTTGGAAAAATCCTCCTTAAGTTTGGTTATATGTGTCTTTCTAGACATAGATTATGACGTTGAAGGGTTACCCTTTATTACATCATATACTATAATGGTATCACATGATTCAAATAAACACATCCACAACCAAAAGAACCCCTAAGAATAAGGGTGCTGGTAACTGGGGGAAGTTATCAATAATCGCCATAGCAGGCTTCATTTTGAGCATTATTTTTATAGCAACACAATACGGCACAAATGCAGACAATCCCCTTTCTTTTTATCTCAACCTAGCTAACCCTTATGTAAGGTATGTCACTATTAATCCAGGAATGAGAATAGCTGAAATTGGAGACAAGGTATCCAAAACCATAGCTTGGACAGATAAGGATAGACAAAGCTTTATGGACTCAGCACCTAGGGATGACAATGGACCAATGGAGGGCTTTTTCATGCCTGGATCATATTGGATAAATATAGATGCAACAGGAAAAGAAGTGGCGGACCAAGGGATGGCTGAATTTAATAAGGAGGTTGGCGACAAGGTTCTGGCAGATAAACAGACTAAAACAAGTGCACAAAAAATTAACCTTGAAACTGCAGTTAGAATCGCATCAATAATACAAAGAGAAGCAGCTGGAAAAAATGATATGAACTTAATTTCTGGAGTTATCTGGAATAGACTATTCAAAGGTATGAATCTTGGGATGGATGCAACACTTCAATACGCAAAAGGAAGTCAAGGAAATTGGTGGCCAAAAGTATTGTCAGCAGACAAAAAAATTGATTCCCCATATAACACATACTCAAATATTGGACTTCCACCAACTGCAATTTCAAACATAAGTATTGACGCCCTTAAAGCAGCATACAATCCTCAGAATACAGATTGCATGTATTACTTGCATGACAATAATCGAAAAATTCACTGTTCCAAAACATATGATCAACACAAAAATAATATCCAAACATATTTAATTGGTGTTAGAAATACAAAGAAGGTTGTGAACTAGGGAGGTTTGTTTAGGTACACCTATAATAACAATTACTATTGTAAATTGAATGTTGCATCGTGGTCCGTATTCTAGTCAATAGCTTGGACGGATTGGGTTGTTAATTGACTTGGCGTTTTTAAATTAATTCCAAGATGTAACCGTTCATTGTTGTAGTATGACAAATATTTCTTTAGTGCACAATTAATTTCT
>Ga0194039_1000003_pt1 | contig 194386 bp, 173 predicted proteins | sample JunL228m_MetaG_FD_148679 | JGI IMG/M metagenome (GOLD analysis project Ga0194039, IMG submission 148679) | Anoxic zone freshwater microbial communities from boreal shield lake in IISD Experimental Lakes Area, Ontario, Canada - Jun2016-L227-8m | ecosystem: Environmental > Aquatic > Freshwater >...
TACTCTGGCGCGATTCAAGAGAAATTGTGATGAAATTGGGGATACAGGACAGGTTAGGCATTCAAAATCTAATTTGTTGCTGGTTGTGAGCTATCCTCTTACATTCTATTTGCGCGATTGCACTTTTTTATTAATTTTCGGGAAAATACCTGCATAATACAGTCAGTTCCCCGCCCGGCTGAAGTTTTTTAACCATTTTAGCGATAATTTAACGTTATATTAATAATTAGATCGCGATTTTTTTTAACTAGAATTTATTTTAAGGATCCCATCCTCCCCCGAATCAAACCATTAAAAAAAATCGGTAGTATCTTTAAAATTCGCAGACAGAATTTAGCATCTGGTTAATAGAAAAGTTGTCTTTTTATGAAGCCCGGTCATAGTAGTATAATTAAGTAATCTGGCATTAAACAACGAATAATTCGGGTTTGTTTAACCTTGACAGATGCCGGTATTGATCTGTCAGGGAGTATCTGAACAGGAGAATGATCATGGTGAATGTTAAACTCGGTATTATTTCCGCAATTGTTGTAGGACTCTGCCTGCTGGTTATGCCGCTTGCGGCGGTCCATATCCCCACGGTAAGCGAAGGGCTTCTTTCAAAGGAGGGGTGTTACGCAGGGGTATACCTCGGTGGGAACGTAGGGACACTGGGCCCGAATGATTTTATGAACAGTAATTCAGATGGCCACCTCTACGAGACGCAGTACCTGGACCATCCTGATTCATACGGTGAAACGGTACCAGGCGGCCTCGATTCCATTGATACCGGGATTGACTCATTCCGTGCATTGGTGAATGCCGTAAAAAGCGGTTCCGGGGTGAAACAGGTTATTTTTTCACGGTACTACCTGATGAACTTCTACCCCGACAACGATTACGGGAAGAAACCATATACTGCGTCCCCGGGGCTCGATGTATGGGCAGAAAAAGTCATTAAACAGGGTGGCGTTCCCATGATCGCCCTCGCACCCTACAACGGGCATACCCTTTCATTGTCTGATACCTATCCGAATGGAAAAACCGGTAGTCAAATCCTCACCGACCTGGCAACAAAATTAAAAGCGGTTTCAGACCGTAACAAGGACTCTTCGGGAAAAGGTGCGACGATTCTCATCTGGCTTGCACCCGAGTTCAATACGCACATCGAAGTGAACCCCGAAATAAATGACCATGTTGACAGCCCGGCGAAAAAGGCATTCCGCCAGTGGTTCCGGGATGCATATTCCCTGATTCACCAGAAAGGTGGGGAAAATATCCAGGTCATCTGGGCAGGAAATGTTGCGCAGACAAAGGACGACCGGAAGGTCTACTGGCCCGGAAATAATAATAACCTTGAACAACTCCCTTCAGATTCTGTTGACTGGGTAGGCATGACATGGTATTCCTGGCCGGACGGCCCCAAACAACTTTCTAATCTCAAAGGATTTTACGACTTTTACGCGAAGGAGAGAAACCATCCGTTTATCTTCACAGAGACGAGCAGCGACGGGCAGGGGGATTCCGCCCAGGAAGAGTCCTTAAAAGTCTCCCATGTAACGGAGGTCTATAACCCCGCGGTACTCTCGGCAACCTATCCGGATATCAAGGGAATTGTCTGGTTCAACGTGATCAAGAAAGAGGCAAAAAGCGGCAATGACCCGTCACTGGTCAATAAGAATTTCCTCATCCCCGACGGGCAGTACCAAGATAACGGAAAGCAGACCCCCGGGTTGATCTACTCAGCATCGGACCCATCCAGGCAGAAGAAGATGCTTCCTGGTTATCCGGAAGCCGTTATGGACCCGTATTTTGTTTCCGTTCTGGCTGCACCCGTAATGACTCCGAGTCCGACTCCGACAACGGGACCGTATATCCCGCCGTTCCAGGCGGATTTCACCGTCTCACCGGTGACCGGCGTCGCTCCCCTGACCGTAAAATGCACCGATAAGTCCACCGGGAACCCGGGCATGCGGGTCTATAATTTCGGTGACGAAACAAGTGTTACGGGACCCAATCCGGGCCATACCTACCGGTCCCCTGGCGTTTACACGATTAACCTGACCATCACAAAATATAATAAAACAACGAATTCGATCATGAGCAGTGTAGCAACAAAAACGGATGTGATTACGGTGAACCAAGTTCCATCTATGCCACTGGTGGCGAAATTTACGGCATCCCCCGTCAGTGGCACTGCACCCCTGAAGGTAAAATTCACCGATCAGTCAACAGGGGCACCTACATCCTTACATTATGATTTCGGTGATGGGACCACGGCAACCGGTAAGAACCCGGTTCACTCCTACCTGGTCCCGGGAGTCTATGATGTTACCCTTACCGTCCTGAAACCGGACCCGGGTACCGGAACCGTTGCGAATTCTGTAGCAGTGAAAACTGGCCTGATCGTCGTTAACAGCACCCCTGGTGCACCACTTCCTGCCACAATCAAACAGGTCGATCACCTCATGGTCCAGGTACCTGAACCGGAACTGGTCTTTAACCTTTTTAGCGGGGACCTCGGGCTTCCCGTTGCGTGGCCGATGGAAAATTATGGGGAATTCTCATCTGGCGGAGTAACATTCGGGAACGTGAACATGGAGCTGTTGAACAGCTCCGAAGAAATGAGGCAGCAGGGCCTGATACCGGATGGAAATGGCATTGTCGGGGTTGCGTTCCAGCCGTCAGGACCTATTGGGTCTACGGTAAAAACCCTCGATGCATACCAGGTCCCCCACGGCCCCATTATCCCCTTTAATGTGACAGAAAACGGGACGACCTCAACCCTCTGGAATAACCTCGAACTGAGCAGGATGATGCCCGGTTCCATGATTTTTTACTGTGAATATACCTTCAACCAGACCGGGTTCCGCCAGCGGATGGAGCAGTCGCTGGCCGCTGCGAATGGCGGGGCTCTCGGCATAACCAGGATGAAAGAAATAACGGTTGAATATGCTGACCCGTCAGTACTTGAAAAATGGCAGAGGTTGCTGCCCGGAGTTCCCGGAAGGACACCCGAATTCCTTGACGGTGGAGATGGAGTCACGGTTCACCTGGTAAAATCAGGGAGGAACGCAATCTCTTCAATTACGGTCCAGGTGAAATCCCTGGAACGTGCAAAAACGGTCCTTGAAGGAAAGGGGTTACTTGGAGCGGTTTCCGAAGGGAAGATCTCCATCAATCCCGATACCATTTCAGGCCTGCAGGTGTATGTAACCGAATAGGCCTTCCTCTGCAGTCTTTTTTTTTGCCGGAGTTATCCCGTAATTTGCAAGAAAAAGCACCCGGTGGTAAATAGAGGTTACTTTCCTTTTTGACAGGCCTCACAGATAGGCATAGTGTATTGTTGCGCCAAATCCTGGATCGGATGGACGGCGAGATATGACTTGAGCACGCCAATCCCCTGGTCCATGGTCTCGATCAATGCCGCAGACCAGATATACTGTTTACTGTTGGCAGATCCCCATATCAGCGCAGCTGGCTTCCCCTTCGGATGCAGCCATGTAAAAGTCCGGGGTGTCGGTAACCATGGAGCACTCGCAGATGGTGTAAAATGCTTTCAATCACGTTTTCGCACCGTAATCAAAACACATAACATGAATCATCGTAATATTACCTGCCATGAAACGCTCCACTCCACTCTTATTATTTGTGCTCCTTGTAATCCTCATCCTGTCTGCCGGCTGCACCGAAACCTCACCTGATTCATCGCCTGCTTCCGCCGCTTTGTCCTCTACCGGCACGGGTATCGGCGGTATCAGCGTGGATGTCAACGCAATGAATTCAATCCTGGCCTCCACGTACCTCCAGATGTCCGACCTCAATATGACATTCATCGATTTCAAAATCACGAACCCCTCGGGCCGCCCCCAGACGGTAACTGTTGAGTCGGAGATCCCTGGCTATACCGAGAAGGCGATCAACACCGTCGAGGTCCCTGCTCACGGGGATATAACGGTCGGGCAGACTCCCTCACTCCGTCCCGGCGCAATCCCCTCAGAGATGACAACCGCAACGCTCCACTACAAGGTCGCCCTTGCAGACGGGACTCGCATCGATGAGCAGACCTACCCCATCAAAATCTACGCGAAGGACACGATGGTCTGGTCGATCTTTGATGGCGCTGAATGGAATGACATGACACCGTACATCGCTGCGTGGGTGACCCCGCATGCAGCAGAGATCGACCCGCTCATGCGTAAGGCTGCCGAGTACACTCCCGCGAAGTCGATCACCGGGTACCAGTGTGGGGATAGTTGCACGGATCAACAGTGGGAAGATGACACGAATGCCCAGGTTAAGGCGCTCTTTTCGGCGCTTAAGAACAATTACCAGATCACCTATATCAACTCGCCAATTGCCTACGGAAAGGGAAACGACGCCCCCCAACGTGTCCGGCTGCCACAAGATTCCCTGACTTCAAAATCGGCCAACTGTATCGATGGTGCAGTCCTGTATGCATCGGCCCTTGAATCCATTGACATGAACCCCCATATCATCATTATACCCTCGCACGCGTTCGTCTGCTATAATACGAAGCCCAACTGCCCCGATTGTTTCTCATGTCTCGAGACCACGATGACTGGTTCGTCGACGTTCGAAGAAGCTGTCGCGACCGGGAATCAGGAGTACCAGACTGAGATCACGAATGGGAATTTCAAGTCGGGCAATTCAAAGGATCTTTCCATTGCCGATCTCAGAAAGATAGGCCTTCTTCCGATGCAGTGAAACTGGTGACACGGAAAGAAACCGGCGGGACTCCGACAGGGGTCCCCTCAAGATGCTTTTTGTCCGCAGGGCTGGAATCCACTCATTTCTCCAGCTGAAAAAGAGCATCACAAAGAGAAAGAGTAGTGGCATCATGCAAGGACTACACTTCTCACCCTTATTGATTCGCAAAAAACCCTGTACCCAGGCCTCTGGTGTATCCTGTTTGGTATCACCGGGCTTCTCATCTGGAAATTGTAAACTGGTATCCGTCTATACCGATCATGCCCTGATATACTATTCCTGACCTAGATGCTAACTTGTCTCCTGTTGAAAAGTCTCTGACATCCCCAACCTCTGCGAGGAGAGTTATGGCAATAATCTCTCCAACACCAGGAACTGATCTGAGTCATGTCGAACCCTATGGGTAGTGCCTGTTACTGCCCATCATCGTTTTTTAACAAAATCAATTTCCCTTCTATTTCCAGCGATTTCAAACCAGAAAGGATTTAATATCTTTTATCTTACCCGTTTTATCATGGATATAACGCTTATCTCTTCAATGTTTGAAGAATTACCGAGGCAGGGTCCGGGATCTGATGAATCAACCGCTCATGCCTGTTCACTCATCCCCCAGGTTCCCGAAGGGGGGCATATACTCGATATCGGGTGTGGATCAGGTATGCAGACCCTTACCCTTGCAAGGCTCTGTCCCGATTGCAGGATTACTGCTATCGATCTTCATCAACCATTTCTCGATGATCTCAATCTTCGGGCAAAAAAAGCAGGGCTTGATGGCAGCATTGAAACTCAACGTGCATCATTGGACAATCTGTCGTTTAAGGAGGCCTCATTTGATCTTATCTGGTCAGAAGGATCTGCATTCATAATGGGTTTATTGCCTGCACTCCATTATTGGAATCATTTTTTGAAGTCTGGTGGATATCTGGTCGTCTCGGATTGTACCTGGTTCACTGATTCACCCTCTGATGAATGCAGGGATTTTCTGGATGGATCATGCCCTGATATGAAGTCTGAATCTGATACCAAAGACCTGATCCGGGCTGAAGGGTATATGGTTATCGGGTCTTTCCGGCTTCCTGATGCAGGCTGGTGGGACCATTATTATTCTCCCTTATCAGCGAGAATTCCCCTGTTGAGAGAAAAACATGCGAATAATGCTGATGCACAGAAGATTATCCAGGAATTAGAGAAAGAGATGGAGCTTCATCGCAACTATTCGAAGGAATATGGGTATACTTTTTTTGTGCTGAAAAACAGTAAGAGCGATTAAACCGGAAGGTTGCGATAGAAATATTTTTTTTTTAAAATAATCCCGATTTCTATTCAATAAATCTCATTTTGCCTTTATTTCTTAACATGGCCAAAAGATATTGGAAATCCTACTCCATGAGTGACTACTAATAGTGATTAAGCCTTCTGGGAAACAATGGGTATCAAAATTTCTGACAAAGCTGGATAAATCAATACCAGTAGTCACGGAACTTAAATTGGTCATCGGAAGAATCCTTTTTTTCTGTATGTGAACTACGTTATTACAACTTATAGATATAAAATAACCAATGGTTATTTAATAGTTTAGGGAAATAACTTTGTAGTGAAACTGCATCCGGGCAGAATCAAGGTGATTAATGGAGGAAATCAAATGAAAATACCACCACTGAAACTGGTTTATTTTTCACCAACAGGGACGACAAAAGCGGTTGTCCAGGCTATTGCAGATGGAATACATCAGAGCAACGTGGAAGTACTGGATATTACCCGGCCGGACAAGAGAAAGCAACCATTGCAGACCTCGGAAAACGAATTGCTTGTTATTGGTGTGCCGGTGTACATGGGAAGGGTACCGGCCCTTTTAACTGGATGGCTGCATGCGATCAAAGGCCATAACACGCCTGCGGTATGTGTCGTTGTCTATGGCAATCGTGTGTATGACGATGCCCTGCTCGAGCTGAATGATATTATGACTCAATGTGGATGTAAACCGATTGCTGGTGCTGCGTTCATTGGGGAACACTCCTTTTCCAATGCCGAAACACCAACCGCCGAGGGTCGTCCGGATGGAAGTGACTTAAACCTGGCAGAATCACTTGGGCGAAAAATACAGGGAAAATTCCACTCTGTACTATCAGTTGACCAGATTTCTGAAGTCACAATCCCCGGCTGCCATCCGTACCGGGGAGAGCCGTGTCATCCTTACCGGAGAGATTCGAGTCTGTGGAATGTTGATTTTATTGCGGTCAGCGATGCATGTATCCAGTGTGGTGCCTGCGCAGAAGGGTGTCCTGTGGGAGCTATCGATCCGGAAAACAGCAGAATTATCGATAAGGAACAATGCATCACCTGTTGTGCCTGCATCAAACACTGCCCAAAAAAAGCCAGAGCCATGAAACCCGGAGTTGTAAAAGACGCTTCAATACGTCTCAATTCATTATACAGAGAGCGGAAAGAACCTGAATTCTTTATTGGTTAGCCGGAGTGTAAGAATGGGAATAGCAGACAGGAGACAACGGGAAAAGGAAATGCGGAGAATTGCAATCCTCGATGCAGCCGAGCGGCTCTTCTTCTCCCGGGGGTACGAGGATGTCTCCATGGACGAGATTGCCCGCGAGGTCGAGCTGAACAAGGCCACCATCTATCTTTATGTTAAAAATAAGGAGACACTCTTCGCGACCATAGTGCTCCGGGGGGTCCGGATCCTGGCGGAAAAATACATGGGATGCATGGAGAAACAGGTCCCGGGCATTGTCAAGGTAGCCATGATGGGCCAGGCATATTACCGGTTTTCGCAGGAGTACCCGGATTATCAGCGAATGATCCAGTTTTATGGGTCTGAACGTTTTTCCAAAGAGAACCCGTGTACCGCGGAGATCGGAAACGGGTATGGCACGTGCCGGATGATCCTGCGGGATGCAGTGAAGGAGGGTATCGATGACGGCACGATCCGGGCTGACCTCGATCCGTTCCTGACCTCGATGTACCTGATGATCTCCTTCATGGGTATCCTGTCCATGGAAGACAAGTGGAAACGGGTGATCGGGGCGGAGGGGTACAGCTACGAGCATTTCGCCCGGGAATTCTTCCGGTTCATCATTCCTGCGGTTTCTTCGGGAGAGAAGCCACACCTAATGAATGGTAAGGATTTTGAATCATTTGGTTTCTTTTTAACCGGGCCTGTGGTGCCTGAAAAGGGAAAAAGGTGAAATAACGGGTCTGTTGAAATCTTCATTCCATAGATATAATTTTTTTTGTTCATCCGGATAAATACCCCTCAAAAATCGAATGAACTGTGGATAATAATCATACATCTGAAAAGCTATCGGGACCAGCTACTACGAACTCATGCAAGAAACTAAAACAAAATACCGTATTGGAAGGAACGACATGACAAAAGTTGTCGCAATTAACCGAAGTCCCCGCAAAGACGGGAACGTGTCCATTCTTATCGGGTATATCTTCAAAGAGCTTGAAGAAGAGGGAGCAGAAACTGAACTGGTCCAGGTCGGCAGGAAGGAGATCCGGGTTGGTCCGTTCTTGGTGTGGGAAGTGAGATCAGGGACGTCAACAAGGACGCAGAAGGGTTTCACATGCACGCGGACGCCGGGAAGAACATGGCATGGCTCCTGAAGACGATGGAGTGGGCAGGGAGTCCTGAAAAAAATCGTGGTGGGGAGAGAGAGAGCAATGGTAAATGTAGTAGTCTCCGGTGCATCAGGCAGAATGGGGCAGATAGTGGGAAAGATGGTTACCGAATCCATCGGTCTTGAACTGGTCGGGGGGATCAGCTCCAGGCCTGGTTCGTTTTTTGGCGTTGAGATCGTCGGGACAGAATATGCCGGGGCCTTCCTGAAGAGTTCAGGTGCCGATGTGCTGATCGACTTCACCAACGCCAGGGCTGCTGTCGCGAATGTGAAGATGGCGGCCCAAGGGAATGTCTCCCTGGTTGTCGGTACGACAGGTTTTTCTCCTGACCAGCATGCCGAGATGGAGGAGGCAATCCAGGGATCTGTCCCGGCAGTTATTTCGAGTAACTTTTCAGTCGGCATGAATATCTTCTGGCAGCTCGTCCGGGAATCGGCGAGGCACCTCATGGACTATGACATCGAGCTCACCGAAGCCCACCACCGGAACAAAAAGGATGCCCCGAGTGGTACGGCAAAGACAATCCTGCAGATCCTTGATGAGGAATGCGGGCACCGCAAAAAGATATACTGCCGCGAAGGGGTAACCGAAAGAGAGGACGAGATCGGCGTCCATGTCATCCGAGGCGGGGATATTGTCGGGGATCACACGGTGATGTTCTCGAAGAATTTCGAGATGGTCGAACTTTCTCACCGGGCATATGACCGTTCCGTCCTGGCCAGCGGTGCACTCCGGGCTGCCCGCTGGGTCGTAGGGAAGGAATCTGGAATTTATGATATGAGCGACGTTCTCGGCCTGGGAGAATAATTTTTTTGTTTACGAAATCACCAAATAGCAGGGATTGCGTCGTCAATATCTGCGAGATAGAGTTTCACATCCCGCTTAGATATAGATGACCTCGGAAAGCACATCCTTCGGGATACCTGGTTTTTATGAATCTGACGTTACCAGATCTACATGGTTACCTAGTCTCCCGGAATGGAATTTTATGAGACGCGTAACGTGGACAACGCCACCGGTTTTGAGTGCTCCAACAGGTCCGGAATACCGGCACCGGCATGCTGAACATGATCTGCCATGGTCCCGTTGTTTCCGGGAAAGACCGGGAAAAAAACCACGCCGTGTTAGTGGGCAATCTATGAGGAGGAGGATCCGGCCAGCTACGCAGGGAGTGCTGGCGCGACGAGGGAAGCTACAACCCCTTACTCGAAAGAAGGAGACGCTGATGAAAACGATTTCAACGGATCAAAAAAATCAGAAAATCAGCTGATGGTAAGGGGATATAAATCTGCCTGCAATCACTACAATTCATGGTATCGGGGAGTGAAAAATGGAAAAGAATGGAACTTATACCGGTAATCCGCAGGTATTAACATCTCTCATTGTTGTTTTATCCTACCATCACGGGAATACGGAGAAGATCGCAAAAGCCTGTGCAGACGTGCTTGATGCAAAGGTAACAACACCGCAGCAGGTTAAGCCTGAAGAGATAAAGGAGTACGACCTGGTGGGCTTTGGCTCGGGGATCTACAACGCAACATTCGATGCATCCGTCCTTGACCTTGCCGACAGGCTGCCAAAGGCGGGTACTACGAAGGTCTTCCTCTTCTCAACCTATGGGGCTCCGGCCGCTTTTGTGGGCAGGGAATTTGTTGAGAAGAACCATGCCCAGATCCGTGAAAAACTGCAGGCAGCAGGGTACGAGGTTATCGGCGAATTCGGGTGTGCGGGGTGGAACACGAACAGTTTCCTGATCTATTTCGGGGGCCTCAATAAAGGCAGGCCAGATGCCGAAGACCTGAAGAATGCGGGAATCTTTGCCCGGGATATGAAGGAAAAAGCCCGGGGATTAAGGGCGAATCACAGGCTGACATGATAACGAAACAAGGGTAAACCGGGATAAAAATGACCGGTAAACGGAGAGGTGCGTCGTATCGGTACATTAGAAAAAGAGTTCTGGCAGCGACCAGGTGAAACGCTCATTTGAATTCTTATCTCTGTTCTGATCCCGCTTTAGCTTTCGTTTCCTGGTGATACGTTTCAGGAGCTGGTCTGTCCGACCCGTTTCGTCATATTTTTACCGCAGGTGATGAATAACTTCAGCATGCAACTCCGACCTCTCCTGATGTTCCTGGTATTGTTAGCGGTTATCATCTTCACTGGATGTACGGATCTCCCGCCCTCCGGACAAAGCGGCCCGGTCGTCAGTCCAACCTCCCATACCCCTTCACAACCGGCAAATGGGACATGGACGTTCGTGGTCTTTGGTGATTCGCGCGATATCACCAAGAATACTACGACAGGGATCAGCCCGTATCTCTATCCCATCGCTGGTGCGGTTGCAAACGAGAGCCCGGACCTCGTCATCTATAACGGAGACCTCGTCAGCGGGTGGATCATTGCGGAGACATCACCCGTGGCAACTGACTATCCTGCACAGTTCAGGAACTGGATGAATGCGGTCACCCCCATTCACAATTTCACGACAGGCAGCGGAATCCCGATGTACGTGATCAGGGGGAACCATGAGGACGGCCCGAACCAGACGATAATGCCCCTGCTGGATGCGTACCTCGTATCCGTTGCCCGGGACATGCCACAAAACGGTCCCCCCGGTGAAGAGAGATTAACCTACTCCTTCATATGGAAAGGGGCGAAATTTATCGGGATTGATGAGTACTCCCCTCATAACGGGCTTAAAGAGACGGTAAACCAGACCTGGGTCGACGCAGAACTTACTCGCGATACAAGGCCATTCATGTTCGTTTTCGGTCATGCACCTGCATATCCTGTCGATAGTGATCTGGACGATAAAGGATACGACCTTTCTGTCCATCCGGACCAGCGTGACCTGTTCTGGAACAGTCTTGCAAACCACCATGTGACCGCGTACTTCTCGGGGCATGCCCATATGTATGTCCGGGGTGTGGTCCAGGGAGTCCAGCAGGTGGTAAGCGGCAACGGCGGGGCAATCGGAAATCCATTCAACCCGGCAGAGGCAGATCCGACTCTCAAAATCGAGTATCCCCTTCAGAACGTACCGGCACTCGAAGGAAAAGTTGGTTATTTCGTCGTCACGGTCGATGAGCATGCAGGGACGATAAGTGCCGTGCAAAAGGTATACGATCATGTCAACGGGACCTGGAAAACTGGTGACCGGGTCGTCCTTTCAAGTTCAGGAAAGGTTATTCCTGTAAAATAACCCCGGGATAGGTAAGAAGTCCGACACGGGTACCAGGCGACAAACCCAGGGGGCCAGGGGAAACCCCCCCAACACCGAACAACGCTCCTTGACGTTTTCTCCCAGCGAGCACTGCGAACACCGATCGCGTGGGGCTGTGTAACAAAATGGCGGAACAGGAAGGAAAAGGCGGTTCAGGTACAGCCTGTGATGTATGGTAAAAAGAAGAAGATCATCCCTGCCCACCCGTTACGGGTGACACGGTAATCCCGAGACGCTGGTATAATACCTGCACGCCCGGTTTTGTCCCGAGGAAATGAACCAGGAGTTCGTTCCCATCCGCCATATTGCCTTTTGCAAGGATCTCCTGCCGGAACTTCCTGCCATCGGTCTGGTTCGTCATCCCGTCCCTTTTGAAGACATCGACGATGTTGAGGGCATACACCTTCGACCAGAGGTACCCGTAATACCCCGCATCGTAACCTCCCATGAAGTGACCCATCGTCGCAGGCTGGTGTGTCCCCGCAAGCTGTTTCATTCCCTTGACCTCCGCGTAGGTCCGGAACCAGACGTCTGTTGTATTAACCGGCCCGGAAGCAGAATGGAACCGCATGTCCTCCAGTGCATAGGCCAGCTGGCTGCTGTAATAACTTCCGATCCCGACATCCCTGGCCGCGATGACCTGATCGCGGAGTCCTGCCGGGAGTTTACGGGAGGTATTCGTATAATGGCCCGAGAGGGATTCCAGCACCTGCGGGTCCCAGACCCATTCCTCAAGGGTCTGCGAGGGGGTTTCAAGGAAATCCTTCTCGACGTTCGTCCCGGAAAGGGTGCCGTAGGGCGACCTTGACAGGAGGTCGTGCACCGCATGGCCGTTTTCATGGAAGAGCGTCTCCATCTCGCCCGGCGTCAGGAGGGATGGTGTATTCCCTTCGGGGGCATGGAAATTACCCATAATTGCAACCACGGGGACCGTATACGTGCCTTCTTTCATCCTTCCCTTGCGAAGGGTATATTCTGCGAAATGCCCGTACTTCCCGTCCCGTGGATAGGGATCGAGATACAGGTACCCGATTGTCGCATTGTCGGAGCTGTTGCTCACCCTGAAGAGCCGTACTCCCGGAGACCAGACGGGTGCATCCTTCACCTCGTCATACCGGATTCCGAACAACGTCCCATAGGTAGAAAACATGCCCTGCAGGACCCCGTCAAGGGGGAAATACTCCCTGACTTCGTCCATATCGTAGGCATACAGGTTCTTCCGCTGTTTCTCCAGCAGGTACAGGATGTCCCAGGGGTCGACCTGCGTCGATGCCGGGTCGTAACGTTTCCTGATTTCAAGGAGCCCGGCAAGTTCTTTTCGGTTCTTCTCCACCAGGGGCCCTTTCATGGCATCGAGAAATGCCATTACATTGGTGGTATTCTCTGCCATCCTGCCGTCCAGCTGGTAATCGGCCCAGGTCTTGTACCCGAGTTCCTTCGCAATCTGCTCGCGAAGGACGATGGCTTCTTCCAGGAGGGCCGTGTTCCGTTCTGCCTGGCGGTTCAGGTCGGCCACATACATCTTCTTCCGCGTCTCGTTGTTCCCGGCATACGTCATCACTGCCAGGTAATCCGGGTATTTCAGGGTGACGATGTAGGTACTACGGTTTGTTGTACCGAATGTGGCGATGGACGAGTCCGGGATGCCGGCCAGGTCTTCCGCAGTAAATTCAAGCGTGGTATTGTCGTTGTTCAGGTTGGCCGTAAACTGTGACTCAAGCCCGGTCAGGTTTTCCTTCATTGCCCTGACCGAGGCAAGCCGGTCCTCCGGCAGGTTCAGCCCGTTGTGTTCGAAATCCCTGATTGTTATCGTATAGAGCCGCGATTCCTCACTGGTCCGGGGGGCCTGCCCCTTCATCGCATCGTACAGGTCCCGGCGGGAATAGGTGCTGGTTAAGAATATATTGGCTGCCTGCTCTGAGGCTACGCCTTCGGCAGCGATGCCGGGGTCCGGGTAGACATACCCCATCAGGTTGAGTGGCGCGACTGCATCGTTATAATCTGTTATCGCACTGTCGAACGCAACGAGTGTCGTGCTCACCGTGCGTTCACCGGGTTTGAGGGCTGCAATTGCATTGAGCGAAGCATTAGCCCTCTGTTCTGCCGCAGAGCTTTCCCTGGCAATTTCCCCTGGAGAATAACGTGCCTGGATTGGCCCTGTCTCCTTCTGGGAAACGGAGACGTTCGGACCCGAAGGTGGGCCGTTCTGGAGGCATCCTGCCATCAGGATGATGATAAAAATCAGGACGAAGGTATATACCGCTGAATACAGGGGTTTCATGGGATGTTTTGCAAACATTGGAGAATCAGTTATAATTCCCTATGGTGTTATTGAGAATAATTCCTGTGTTTGGGTATCGGGATCGGGTGAACGATGGATAACACAAAACCCATGGTGCCCGTTGTATATAGCTGCATACGGTTTATGGGCTACAATGGCCAGGAAGCCTGATTATAAAGAATATCCTGTCCTTTTACAAAGCGAGGTATGAATTCAGCTCCCTACACATAAAACCCCTTTCCCGTTCTGTGCAGCGAGCACCGCCTGGACCGATCGTACCGGAAACCGTGTAGTACTACGGTGAAATTGCAATAAAACCGGAAAATTCAGGGTAGGCTGATTATGAGGCCGGTACTACTTGAAGCGGCAGGATCTTCCGCAAAACAATTTCCCAGAGGATTTCCTGGTATATCCCAAAATATCCATGAATCAGGGGATCACGGGACCCGGCTACCGCTCATCGAATCCCGGGAAGAGTTAGTCAGGAGATTATAACCTACAACAGGATATGGGTACTATAAGTGTGAGACATTAATGGAATCAGGAAATGAATACCGGGTAGTACAGGTACTGTGCCATGCTGTGGAGCATCAATGCTTATCCATAAACGGATGGTTGATCTTGTTCCGGTGTATATCTGCAACGAATGTCAGCAGGTCAACAATATGATGTGATGTGCATAAATGCAACTGATCGGGCCTGAAATTTTTTTAGTAGTTGTTTTTTAATTACCAGGTCAAATGTCTGAACTGGAGGGTTGTACAACGACAGGGGTCCAGGTCCGGCACCCGGTATCAGACACAGCGGCGCTGGTGATGCTCTGGGCAGACCAGTACTACCAGCAAAATCCCCTGATCAGGGCTTATCTCCGGAGGCTAGACCTTGAGGCCGGGAGAGACCTGTTCGATCGGTACAACCGTGTCTGCCCCTGGTACTCTGAAGTGATCATCAACCGGAAGCACTTCATCTGTAACACGGTCAGGGAACTGGTTCAATCCGCGCGGGGGAATGTGACAATCGTCAATCTCGGGGCCGGGTTCTCCCCGCTCGCCCTGGAACTCGCTGACCTGCTCGCTCCTGGCTGCACAGTTATCGAAATTGATGAGAGCGGTATGGACCGGAAGCAGGAGATCTACCCTGACCTCATCCCGGATTGCTGCGGATATATCTCTTCAATCAAAGCAGATATCACGGATTGTCACGCTCTTGAAGATGCCCTTTGGCAGGAAAAGGAAGGACACCTCATCGTGGTAATGGAGGGCCTCACCTATTACATCTCGCGGGGGGGGATGGCAGGGGTCCTTTCCGCACTCTCCGGGATCCCCGGGGAGCAGAGCATTGTGTTTGAGCACCTGAAGCCCTGCCAGCTGATCCGGGAGGAGCGGCGATTCATTCCTGAGAAAATATTCTCGCATGTACGGGACTATACCGCCCTCGACCGCATGACTACCTATACTGAAGGGGAAATTCAGGCGCTGCTTCCTCCGGATTTTACCTGTTCCTATTACAACATGGACGAGATGGAGAAAAGGAGGACCGGTGCGTACACATACTTCCCGACTCCTGATTCCGGCTGGCTGTCCTGTGCAGTTGCGTTGCGAAACCAGGATTTTTATTCTCCTGAATAACCGGATGTAACTCTCCAATGACCTGTCCGGACATACTTTCTCTGGTAAAGGTTGATCCAGGTCCTGTCCGGGATGCGTGAATTTCGGACAACCTATGCCCTTATTCCACTGATCCGTGGTTTTCGCTCCCGACCGACCAAAAAGCCGCATCCACACAAGTTCAGCGTTTCACAAGACCGGTTACCTCTTCACGGATCGCCAGGAAATCCTTGTCTGCAATGCTTCGCGGACGGGGGAGCCGGACATCGATCAGCCCATGAATGCTTGCCGGCCGGTCTGAAAGGACAATAATACGGTCAGCGAGGTAGACTGCCTCTTCAGGGTTGTGGGTGACGAGCAGGATAGCGACCGGGTGACCTTCAGCCGATGCTGCATCCCGTATCCTGATGATCTCGTCCTGCAGCTCACGGCGGGTAAACGGGTCGAGTGCACTGAACGGCTCATCCATCAGGATGATCCCCGGGTGTACCGCAAGTGCCCGTGCAACGGCAGCCCGTTGTTTCATACCACCTGAGAGCTGGTACGGGTAATACGCGGAGAACGAGGTCAGCCCTATCAGGTCCAGAAGGTCTGCTACCCGCTTGGTTGCCACATCCTCCGGAACTTTCTCCGCACCGAGCCTCAGGCCGTAGGAGATATTATCGTGGACATTAAGCCATGGGAAGAGGGCGTCGTCCTGGAATACCATGGCCGCCCTGGCAGGTCCCGTCCCCTGGGACTCAAGCGTACTGATGGAGCCGGAATCGATTGTTTCAAGACCGGCAATCATCCGGAGCAACGTGGACTTCCCGCACCCCGAGGTCCCCATTATGCAGAGGATTTCGCCCGGGAAGGCCTCGAACGATATTCCCTGGAGGACCCTGCACTCCTGTTCATCAGCAACAAAGGTCTTTTTGAGGTCCCTGACCGAAAGTACGGGTTCCATCATCCCCTCCCCTGCCAGTGAAAGAACTTCGTCTGCCCGGCACGGAAGAGCATATCGGCACCAAGGCCAATGATGCCTATAATGACCATCCCGGCGCCGATCACCTGCAGCTGGCCCAGGTTATAGGCATACATGATCATGAAACCGAGCCCCGCACTCGTCCCCGGGAGCATCTCGGCAGCAACCACGCACATCCAGGCAACGGCAAACGCAACACGGAGCCCTGTCCATATGACCGGCAGTGCACCCGGGACTATCACGGTCCGGACCCGTTCAAACGAGGTCGACCGGAACATCCGGGCCACGTCGGTCCACTGCGACCTCACCCCGTGCACCCCGTCTATCGTGTTAATCAGGATCGGGAAGAACGCTCCCATGAAAATAATAAAAATAATTGACGTGAACCCGAGCCCAAACCACGCGATGGCAAACGGCATCCAGGCAATGGGCGGAACAGGGCGGATCATCTGAGTAAAGTAGTTAAGGTAGGAGTCGACCTCCTTCGAGGTCCCGATCAGGAGCCCAAGGGGAACTGCGACTGCTACCGCACACAAGAACCCGGTCAGCACTTCCCGAAGGCTCACGAGAGCATTCTGTGCCAGTGACGAACCCCCGAGGACTGATGCAAACGGGTGGGCCAGGACAAGCAGAATGTCCCCCAGCCTGGGGAGGATATAGTTATTATTGATAATAATGGCCGCAACTTCCCAGATAATAAGGAACAGGACGATTACGACCAGTCCCTTGGCTATGTTAGAAATGGAATGCTTTTTTTTAGGTTCCATACATGATCACCGTGATATTGTCATATGCAAGGGCACTCCGGATGATGGTCTCCTGGATCGAACTCTGGACTGTTGCGATGACGAGCGGACTCCCGTGGGCCGATCTCATTTCTGCCCAATCGGTAAAGGTGTTCCAGTCGCTACAGGGTGCCTGGTTGTTGACCACCAGCCCGGTGCCCCCTGAATTGATGGACTGGATCATGGTTGAAGGGTTCCCGAGACCGATCTGGAGTTCTTCTGGGACAGACCCGATATAGGCCCCGTCCAGTGCACCCTGCCCGATGGTGGTCATAATCCCTCCCCCGGACTGGCCTGGGATCAGGGTGACGTTCGCGAAAGGCTGGTCATTCACATAAAGAGTGCAATGTTCGGGACGGGATTCAGCGGGGTTATCCGGGGCCAGGTAGAAACCGTAGCGATCGCGGAAGTAGTCAGCGTCTTTCACCATCACATACAGAGGTGCCGTATGGTCCGAGGAAGCCAGGTAACCCAGGTTTACCTCAATTACGTTACCGGGTTCCGGGAGGGCAAGAGTCCCGTTCAGGTATTGTTTCCCCTGTTCCACAATTGCATGGTCCATCTGGGGGGTTTTCGTGCTGTCTTCGGCTGGCAGTCCGATATCATTTATATCGGGTGGGTATGCCCCGCTCGTGAAGTTGATATTGGTAAAGGCCTGTTGTTCAACCGAGAGCGGGTTCAGTGTTCCGGACGCTGTCAGGAGGGGTTTTGTGCCAAATACCCATGCTGCCGTGATATTCTCTGCCTGGGACTGGTTTTCGTTCACCCGTTCAACTGCTGCGGTTGTCAGTCCGGAAAGGAGTGCTGATACATTGGAGTTCTTCGCAACCATGTCATTCCGGAGGACAAAAACACAGCAGGCCGTATCTCCCCATGCACCCGGTGGAGGCATCCATTCTGGGGTCGCGATCATCTTTGCAGTACCGGGAAGGGTAGCGGTTGAAACAATCGGCTCCCATACGATGAATGCATCAATCTGGCCGGCATTAAGCAGCTGGACCATCGACCCCGAGGAAGCATACACGAGGTAGACCTTGCTTTGGGAATCGGATTGACTGGTATCCTGATAATCGGGGTAAAGCGCTAAGAACAGCAGGGTGACAACCAGGAGGAGACAGATGACAAATGTGAGGGGTAACTGCCGTCCTTTCATGGTTCAACTTTCTTATTTTTTGAGATACTGCTATTTATGGATACACGGTTTGTAATTATGGATGTAAGACCTGCCCAGGCATCCGGTATTCAAGCGTTAGGTTGTGACTTCGTATTCATTCGGTGGAAAATTATCCACACCGGACGTCCGAAAAAGAGGAATTCTCAACTTCTTTTGAGGGCACAAATACCCATACGAGATGAAACTTGAAGCATGCAATCCAGAAGTCGAAGGATTTTTCGATATCCGTATATGGACCTTTACCGGGAATGCAAATTAGCGTGATCACAAATCACCGATGATGTTTAAAAAAAATGAAATTGTTATGCGTTTTTCATTTTGGCTTTTCCCACAAATCCATCTTTACCAAGATAATACATGAAGCCTTTTTCTCTTACAATCATCTCAGTTCCGATTTTCTTCTTCTTGCCGGATTTATTATGTTTCATCGGGGCTGCCCAGACGTATCCGTCTTTACCAAGATAATAGAGAAAACCATTATCTCGCTGAATCTTTTCTTTTCCAATTTTAGTACCCATAAAGCACCTCAAACCCTAATCAGGGTGAGATAATGAGAATTAATATCTTATTATATAAATACTCTTTGGCTATAACCTATTCAATGGGGCTATTTTACGAATTGGTGGTCAATGTATTGAGATGATTTTTGGACACATTGATAATCCAAATCAGTCTCAATAATGATGGGGACTCATGATCGATTTCATCGATATTCCGTCGGTTTTCATGCATTAATTCCTTTTTGCATTAAGACTGTCTTTTGAAATGAGTCCGCCAAACCCGATTCCTTGTGGTGCAAAGGCATCATATCAGAGCCTTAAAGGGACTGCTAACCGTCCGGAAACTGCAACCCCCACATGGACAACCCAGATTATTTCGTATCGAAGATGCAACAATATTGTGCCGTTGCTCCGGAATATTACCCTGACATACGTGCCCAGATATTTTCGGGTTGGCATTTGGTGAATGGTGTGAAAAATGGTCCGCTACCTGATAGATATCCGCCAGATGGGTCCCGTAAAACACCAGATCAGCACGTTAAGCAACCAGCTATCCGGGAAATTTAATATCAGGGACAAATGTGTAGTCCCGCATATAACCCTTGTCGGACCTTTTTCAACCCCGTATGAAGAAAAACTCGTCGAAGATTTCAAAAGAATCTGTTCTGACCAGGAGAAGACCCCGAAATACGAGGTCGGGGGGTACGGTTTTTTTGACGATACGAGGGTTGTTTATGTTACGATTACTCCTGATGACACCTTAAAACAATTCAGGTACCTGCTGTCCCAGACAATCTCCCCCTATTGTTCACTACGGGACTATGACCTGGATTCCGCCGAAGGATTCATGTTCCACTCTACGCTTGCCATGAAACTCGACTGGCTCACCTTCCAGAGAATAAAATGGTACGTCCGGGGATTGGAAAAAGTCATGTACCGGCACCACCCGATCCGGGTAACCCTGCTCCGGAATTCAAAAATTGTCTGCGAGTATGATTTTATCCAGAAGAGGATGCTGAGCCGGAAACAGGCTATGAGCAAGGCAACCCGGATGCGTGATTATGATATTCTTAAGATGTGGGATGACGGGAGTGGGGAATCAGAGTACAGGGGTCCGTGATTTATTTTTGAGTGACCTCATAGCTTCTGACAGATCTCAATCTCAAATGCCTGGCAACCCACCACAGGAAAAAATGTTGACTGGCAGGTAACAAGTCCATCCGGTCAGGTCCATGTAAACGGGCCTAACTCCTTAAAGGTAAACCCGGTGACAGAATCTGAACGGGTCCGCCGCAAAGGTGAGATAGCCTACCTGGTCGTCCGGGTTCGGGAACGAAAGGTACTATGTGTTGTTTGTTACGTGCATGAGGGTCCCGGGGTACTTGTCCGGCCCGATCCCGAAGGTCATATTCCCTGCATCCGGGCCCGGTTTAATCTGCGTGGTCCCGTAAAGGTCCGCATTCGATAAGGACAACAGTCCCTGCCTATATTGTAAACCCGTTTGATCTCAAGAAGGGAGACAAATTAAGTTGGTGTATTGAAAACGGGGCTGTTGTTATCCAGGTGACCAAACAAGAAAATAAAATTTTTCGATAGTATTTGCCAATCTGCTGCTCACTCTTATTCCCTTCACGCCCTGGAAAAATAGTTACATTGATGAAGCGAAGGAGGACCACTTATTCCGTCCATTCTACTTAACGTTCCCGCCAGCACCTAACGTCTCATGTAGAGCGTGAACATATCCGGGAGCTGAAGTGTTCCCAATGCCAATCAGGGACCTCGATCCCGCAGAAAAAGGCCCGGACCGTGACCTGTTGATTCCACGTCCATCGCCAGCGAATCCGGTAGCTCAGTATCCCCAAGGCTAATCGAACCAGCTGAATGATAATTCAAAGCATCAGTCATAAACCTCCCCTACATCGAGGCATATTCACAATAGGCCGATCTGGTAAGGTTCGCTCCATCTGCATCAGGTGAGTCCGATCCACACATCACCCCGGCTTCCGGAGCACCATAGTTATTGATCATTAGCGACTCTGCCAGGATCCCGAGGTCCCTTATCTGCCCGTATTCAATCACACCGATAGGAAAATTTGGAGTTATACCAAACATTTATTCCATCCTGAATTAAATTATCCTCTCATGGAAATGTCTGACGGGCTTGAACTGTCACCAAGAAAAGTCGAGTATCTTAAATATATCTTTGAAAAAGAAGGTGTGGTGAGAACAAATGAGATTGCATCCCGGTTTAATGTTGATCCGTCCACAATTACCAAAACGATAACAGAGCTCGCAGAAAGCGGCCTCGTCACGTATACGCGTTATTATGGGGTGAGCATGTCCGATCCTGGCAGACAATATGCCAAATTCCTGGTAAAAAGGCACAGAATTATTTCATTGATGCTTACACATTTCGGACTGTCGCATGAGCAGGCATGCATAGAGGTCAACCGGTTTGAGAGTCTGGTATCAAAGGATGCAATAGACCGGATATGCAAAGCAATGGGGCATCCTAACACCGGGATCTGTGGGGAGATTACCCATGACAGCGGTTGCCTGGAGATCTGAATTTATCATATAGTATGATGGAACAGAGGTAACCAATGAGCTCGTCAATGATTTCGGGACATATCCCTGATCTCAACCTGATCACCTATTATGCTGAGAAACAGAACTCGGTATTTTCCCAAGTAAGCCCCTGGACAAAGTTATCCGTATTAGTCCTGTTGATCCTCTTTATCACCCTCTCGGATACCCTGTGGGTCCTTGCCGGATTGTATGGTGCCGTTCTTACCATCTACATCCTTGCCCGCCTCCCCGTGAACAAGCTGTTTGCATGGTACCTCATTCCCTTGTTGTTCGTATTTTCCCTTGTCTGGTTCATGGCATGGGTCCAGCCTGGAAATCCGGTTATTTCATTTAATCTGGCTGGAATCCCCCTTATACTTACCGACCAGGGGATCGTACTCGTTGCAACCCTCATGCTTAAAGCCCTGATATCGGTCACCTATTCGTTCTTCTTCCTGATGACGACCAGGTACGAGCATTTTTCAGGGATGATTTACCGGGTGTTTCCCGCCCCCCTGGACCAGATCTTTCTCATGGCGTACCGGTTTTTATTCCTCACCCTGGCGATGATCGGGTCAATGCTCAAGGCGGTGAGGTCCCGGGGAGGCGGTTTTATCCACAGTGTACGAATGCAGAGCAGGATGTTTGCGGAAGTATTTGCTGTCCTCTTTATCCGCTCATTTGAAAGAGCTGAACGGGTCAGGAAGGCGATGGATGCAAGAGGTTATAATGGAAGTTATACGACGAATGTACGGATTCCAACTCCGGGAATGCTGGAATACACATTTCTTGTGGTTTTCATCCTGGTAATGGTTGCGGTGAACAAGGTGGCGCCGTTCAAAGGCTGGTGAACTCTATGATGAAGGAAAACGAATCAAAACCAATTGTTGCGACGCATTGCCAGCTTGTCGATCCGGAGCGGGAGCTGATCCATGTCGACTGTGCCAGTCATATTTATCCCGATGGGAGCATCGGAATTCACGATATGTGTTTTTATGTACAGAAAAACGAGATTGTCGCACTCTGCGGTCCGAACGGGGCCGGTAAATCAACCCTTATCGAACATCTGAACGGGCTCCTGATGCCATCACAGGGAAAGATCACGGTCAATGGAAAAGTCATCAGTGAAGGTGACCATTCCGGTCTCTGGAAAGAGGTTGGGATTGTATTCCAGCAGTCAGATGACCAGCTATTTGCCCCCACAGTCCTCGATGATGTCATGTTCGGCCCGCTTAACCTTGGAATGGTCCGGGACGAGGCAAAAGAAAAAGCCGTTGCGGCGTTAGAGGCGGTAGGTGCAGCAGATCTTATTGACCGGATGCCGAATTACCTGAGCGGAGGCCAGAAACGGCTGATCTCCATCGCGGGAATACTGGCGATGAAACCCCTGATAATTGTCCTTGACGAACCGACATCAGACCTCGACCCCGTCAACTGCGAGCGGATTGAGCGACTGATTGTCGATCTGAAAACCAGGTTTGGTATGAGTGTTGTCATTGCCACGCACGATATTGACCTTGCTGCGAGGATTGCTGACCGTATCTGCCTGGTCAGGAATGGATCGGTGTTCTCGGAAGGTACTCCGGTAGAGATTTTCTACAATGTATCTCTCATCCAGGAAGCCGGACTGAAAATCCCCTCGGTCATCAGTATATACCTGAAGTATTGTGAAGAAAATGGAATAGAACCAACAAAGCGGCCAATTAAAGAGTCAGAACTTATTGCGTTACTGACGGAAAATTAAGTACAGAACATATTTGGTATAACTCCAATATTTTGGTAATTATTATATTGTTTATCCGCTAATTAAAAGTGGAGACCGGCACTATGAGACCGGTGATATTCCATGGCTCATATTCATCTCGAAGATGGTTCTTTCAGCCTTTTCTGGGTCCTGATCTGGTGGACCTGCGCACTGGTAATAATCGGGATCGTGCTGTACCTGTTGAGGTCTAAGAATAAACCTGATACGAGGATGATAACGATAGCAGCATTTTTAACTGCGACCTCTTTTGCGATATTCCAGGTCAGTCTACCGTTTTTTGGCGGAGTGCATCTGAACCTTACACCCTTAATCGGAATGCTGGCGGGGCCATACATTGGGACCCTGATCGTTCTTATTGTCAATATCCTGTCGGCGGCAATCGGCCACGGAGGGTGGGGACTCATCGGGGCGAACGTGCTCGTGAATGTTTCTGAGGTGGTAGTCGCCTATCTCGCCTACCATGGCCTGAAAAAGGTCACTGCCAGCCTCTTTTACCGGGCGGGCATCGCCACATTCGCCGGGCTTTTTATCGGAAATATTGTAATGATCCTGATTATCCTTGTATCGGGTATCCAGGGAGCAACACAAAGCACGTCGATGACGCTCGTGGGACTCAGTGGCCTCGCTGCGGTAAACATGGGGGTGGCCGTGGTTGAAGCGATTATCACCGGGCTTGTCGTGACCTATATCGGGAAGAGAAGACCGGACCTGATAGGAGGAGGAACCTCATGAAACCTTTGAGGGAAATGAAAGGGATGATCATATTTTTCGTCCTGCTTGCGGTGGTCATCACCAGCTCGTTTTTTGTATTCATGCAAACCGGTCCGATGGGAATTGAAGAAAGGTTCAGCCATGCGGTCGGTCTTACCCATGAAGACGAACATGAGGATGAGGGAGCATCGGGGCTCTCACTCGAAGGAAATCCCGTCCTATATGTAATTATTCTCGGGGTTCTGGTAGTTATTTGCATCCTTGCATATAAATATGGAAAATTTTAGGGTTTTTTGATAAAACGTTACGGAATCTGATATTATAAGGGGCAATTGTCTTACAATTGTCCAACCATCGCAGGGTCTGGAATATATCCCGTTTTGTACATATTGATCTGTTCCACTCTGTTGCGGTTTTCTGCAATGGGGGTTTCATTCAGCCAGACCCACCCGTCCTCCATCCAGCCGACAGCTCTTCCAACGTTATACGTCAGTTGCAGGGTCATATTTCAGTATTAACATCCCGTACCCTTCCGTCGGCTTGTCCGAAACCACGTCGCCTGGATTGTAGAGGTTCGTTTGTGCGGGTACCGGTTGCCGGGCAGTAACACACCCGGCGAAGATTGCTGATACCATGGCAACCGTAATAAGAAGTATTTGAAATGCCAGGCACCGTGATAGTGGGAAAAAATTGACTGGCTGGCCCCAGTCCATCCGGTCAGGTCCGTGTAAACGGGCCTAACTCTTTTGAGGTAAACCCGGTAACGGAACCTGATGGGGCCGCAAAGGTAAGATAGCCGACCTGGTCGTCCGGGTTTGGGAATGACAGGTACCATGTGTTGTTTGTCACATGCATGAGGGTCCCGGGGTACTTGACCGGGCCGATCCCGAAGGTCATATTCTCTGCATCCGGGCCCGGTTCAACCTGCATGGTCCCGTACAGGTCGCTCTTGTACATTCCCGCAATCGCTGGCGGGCTGATCGTTGCCGGGCCTGCATCTGCGGGCCGTTCAACGGATTTGATGAGCGAGTTCCACCCTCCCTGGTTGATCTTCTCCCTGGCCTGCAGGTCAACTCCGCTCTTCCCGATGTACCGCTCGAGGAACTCGTCCCGGACCGCTTCCGGGAAGACCGTCAGCTGCTTATTGGCAATGACGACAAGGCCGGTCTTCTTTCCGGGGATAAGGATCACGATCGAGCGGACCCCATCAAGGGCGCCGTTTTTCTCGATGACCCGTTCGCCAAGGAAGTTGTACGAGTCGCTGCCGAGACCGACTGCCCCGTTCAGATCGTTAAGAGGACCCTCGTGGCCCGCGACCAGGCTCGCAGCATGGATCTCCTTCACGGTTTTTGGTGTGAGGACCTGCGTACCGTCAACGGAACCCTCGTTGAGCATCATCCGCAGCCACCGGGTCATGTCCCGGCCGGTGGAGACTACCTGGCCGGCAGCAGGGAACCCTGCCTCTTCGAGGGGTATGGTGTGGACATCCCCGACCGTTCCTCCATGTCCGGAGACGTGGTTATCATCGAGATACAGGGTCTCCTGGTGAGCTCCTGACCGTGTCATGCCGAGTGGCCGGATGATGCGGGCATCGGTCAAGTCCTCCCAGCTCCGGTTGTCCACGGCAGCAGCAGCTTCCCCTGCGATAAAGAACCCTGCATTCGAGTAGATGTACTTCTCCCGGAAACTGCTGCCGGGTTCCAGGTAGCGCATCCTCTCCAGCATATCGTTGTTGGAATACCCGAGCCTGCCCAGCAGGTCGCCATCGTAGGCCCGCAATCCCGTGCGGTGGGCCAGCATATCGCGAAGGGTCGCGTGCTCACCGGCATACGTGTCTTTTAACGCGAAGCCCGGCAGGTAGGTGACAACGGGTGTGTCCCAGTCCAGTTTCCCCTCGTCGACGAGGGAGCCGACCGCACCAGCAGTGACATACTTGGAGACCGATGCGATCTGGAAGCGGGTGTCGGGATCAACCTTTCCGGGTTTCCCGATCTCCCGGACACCGGACCCTTTCAGGTACACGACGGTATCGTTCTCGACAATCCCGACAACGGCACCCGGTACTTCGTATTCCGTCATTTTCGTTGTGACAAAATTATCGAACCCGTCGAGTTTCCCGGTTGCCTGTGGTGAACTGGTACAACCTGAAAAAAAGACCATCCCGGTTAAAATAAAGGCGAAAAAGAACAGGAATACGTATCGAAGGAAAGGGTTGCTCATGCAGGTGATTGAGATTACGCAACGAAATATCTTATGATTCGTATTATCTACGACAGACACTAAATATTTAAAACCCTCAAACGATCCCCGGACTGACCACTAATATTGCATCAAATTCCCATCCCTGGAGAAAAAACGGTCTGGATTCGCTTGATCGGGGTGGGGAGAAAAGTCTGACTCCCGGATCTCTAAATCCTAAAAAGATATGTCATGTTCTTCACGCCACCTTATCTGACTCATCATACGAGCCTTCCATGGTATACATCTTCAGTCCGTTGACCTTTCCGGTCGCGTCACGGGTGAATATGTATGCATCGTCTGACTCCGGTGTCACAAAGAACGTATCATTGCCCTCATGGAAGAGTTCGACCTTTGTATCACCGGGCATAACCGCATCGTAAAACAGGCGGTTGCCAGCACTATAAACCGTGATCGTCCAGGATTTCTCCCACGCCGGTGCATAAGTCCCGGTATATTCAGCCAGCGCTCCTGCGGTCAGTGGCGCGGCCTTCCGGTCGATCCGTTGGGGCAGGGAATATGGCTCGTTAAAGACAATCGCCGGGAGGTCTTTTATGAGCGTGACGACCGGTGTCCTATCGTGGTTCGTCAGGAACATGATACTCACATCCTCGTCCGGATAATACAGTGTCTGCGAGATGAACCCGAAATTGCGCCCGGAAAAGCCAATGTAGGTGCGGTTCCGTAATTTCCCGCTCTCAATCCCGTAATGGTTTTCCACCATCGCAGCGGTTGATTGCGGAGAAAGGATAGTTCCGGGTGTATGGAAACCACGAACCCACCTGAACATATCTTCGGTCGTGGAATGAATCGCCCCGGCACCCCATGAGTTGTGGATATTCTGGAGGTCGTAGTGGACCTGTTTTCCGTTTATCGTGGTATACCCGGATGCACGGTTGGAAAAGACGTCCCGGGCGTTGTCCTGCCCGCTGCTGTTCATACCGAGTGGCCGGAGGATGTTCGTTTTCAGGTAATCATCGTATGACATGCCCGAAGCCCTCTCGATGATGTAACTCAGGGTGATATAGCCATTATTTGAATATGTATAGCCCGTTCCCGGTTCGAAGGTGAGCGGCAAGGCGGAAACCCGATCCATGATTTCAGGGAGTGTGAGATCTGCACGATCGGTGAGGGAGAACGCCCCGTCTGACTGGATTCCCGCGGTATGGTTCAGGAGGTGGAAAATCCGGATGCCCTTCCAGTTCGTGGCGTTGGGGATATACATCGTGACCGGGTCGGTGACATTCAGCCGCCCCTGTTCCTGGAGCTTCATGATGGCGGCCGCGGTGAGCTGTTTGGTGTTCGAACCGATGGGAAAGACGGTATCTGGTGTATTGGGGACCGAGAACTCGTACTCTGCCATCCCGTAACCTTTCGAGAGAAGCACGGTATTGCCACGTGCCACGAGCACCGTTCCGCTGAACCTGCCGGCATCCGCAAGTGCCGTCATGTAGTCATCAAGCTTCCGGGACGTTGCGGCATCAGGGGTGGTGAGCGCCGCGACCGGAACCGTAACAGTTACGACAGGTGTTACCGGTAATGTCTGGTGTTGATCTGCCTGCTGGGTGCATCCTGCAGAAAAGATCACGGTAATTACCACAATGAAGAAGAGGACTGGATATTTCGGGGACATGATCGAAACTTTCCGCATGTTGATTTAAATAATACACGGGTTACTTCGTTCTGTCCCTGTTCCACTGCTGACTGATAACAAAAATTTGGTCCGAAGACCTACTCGTCAATTTTTGTAATCTCCGGGATGAGACGGGATATTTCTTCGATAATCTGGCTTTTAATCTCGGACCGCCTGCTGGATGAGGTAAAATACTTCAGTACCATGAGGACCTGGTAATTGTCGATATGAAGGTAGACAACCGGACTCGTCTCGTACAAAGGCAGGAATTTTTTATCGCCGAGGTTTTCGATTTCCTTTGCTGCTTGCACCTGGATCTCACGGGTGTGTCGGTTGACTACCTCGAGAAGGACTGCCCTGGCATGGGGTAAATCTGCAGAAAAAGGGAGGGTGATCCGTATCTCGTCCCCTGCAACAGAAAGGTCCCGGCTGGTATTCATGACAACTTCCCGGAACAGGATACCGTTTGGGACCGTCACGATCTGCCCGCTGGGATGGTCCCCGGATTCCCGGTCGAGTTGCATCAGGGTTGTCCTGAACAACCCGATATCCATGACAAGGCCGTATACCCCCTTGATCTGTATCCTGTCCCCGATCCGGTACATCCGGGTAACAAGGAGGGTCAGGCTGCCAACCATGTTCTGGATGAGATCACGGAGTGCAACGACCATGGCGGCCCATATGATACCAAGGAACAGTACGAATTGTGCCGGATCTTCCACCCATTCCATGAGACCAAGCACCAGGCCAAGGCCGAGCAGGATTACCGTAAAAATCCTGATCGCGGTGAAACGTGATGCTTCATCCGGCATTTTCCGAACGATGAGATACGCCCCGATGGTGTAAATGATGAGTATCAGGATAGCCAGAAAAAGAGTATTGAAGATTTTTCCAAATACTGTGCCGGCAAACGGGCTGACTACAACAAGAATGAGACTCTCGGAGGCCGTTTGCGAAGCGAACAATTCTGTAAGGACCATCACCACGATGATCAGAAGCAGGAACAGGTAATACCGTAACGGGAGAATATACGACCGCATGGCTCTCTGTTGGATTTTTACACAGCCTGTCTAATCAATCTGCCTGTTTTGCTTTGTGTAAAAGAAGTCGCAGGAATACTCCCATAAACAGTTTCCTATTGTCTGATACTCGTCTTCATGGCTAAAATTGAATTACTTATTATCTGACCCTGATAGTCAGATGGAATGTCTTATCCTGCGGTGTGGCAGGCTCCCACACGGGTTTGTATATTGCATCGATTGCATGTTGACCGACTGTATCTGCGATAATATGCCATGTGTGAGTTGCTGCTCCACCATCGAGGTTTGAGTCCGGCAGAATCAGGCCCTCTTCCAATACCCGCAACCCCGGGCTCGCCGTGAGATTCCACAGGTATCCACAAGTTCCACACTCTTCCAAATACACATTAAAAGTGCCGTTTCTCTCGACAACATACGTTTTATCATTATCATTTTCGGTAAAAATGTAATCCTGGGGTATACTGTTGCCCTGAACAATGATGAGATCCTTCTGGATGGATGAATTGGCAACCATGGTACCGGTTGCAGGATCTTTTTTCATTACCGTTAACGTGACGGTATAATTGCCTGGAAAACTGTACGTATGGATTGGGTCCGGCCCTGTCACGTTCACCCCGTCCCCGAAATCATAATTGTAAAACGTCGGGCTTCCGGTGGACTGATCGGTGAAACTGACCTCCAGAGGTGCAGTTCCGGTAACCGGGGTTGCAGTGAAGCTCGCCATCGGCGTAATGAATGGTACGGTGCCGACAGAGATTGCGTTTGTTTTGGTTGTAGTGCTGCTGATTACGGAACCCGTTACCTTATCAAACTTTGTTATTGTCAGGGTGATAGTGTAGATGCCCGGTAAACGGTAGGTATGGGTCGGGTTTTTCCCTGTTGCATTTATACCGTCACCGAAATTATAGGTGTACCTGGTCGGGCTCCCCACTGATTGATCCGTGCATTTCACTGTCAGGGGTGGCGGTCCGCTTGTCGGGGTAACAGTGAAATCCGCCAGAAACGTGGGTCTGCTGCCAACCGTGATGTAATCCGGTTTGCTCTTGGTGCTGTTCTGGCAGGCACTGTTGCTTTCCGAAAGGCTGACTGAATAAACGCCATCAGTGCTGTAGATATGGATCGGGTCCCTCTCCTCTGAATAGGTACCGTCCCCGAAACTCCAGTTCCAGGCCTCTGGGTTGCCAATTGAATGGCTGGTGAACCCGACTGTTAGCGGGGCAGGACCCAGCGTTACATTGCTATCGAAATCGGTAATCAGCGGTTCCTTCGGGTGAGTAAGGTTGGCATAGAGGTCAATGGTCTCATTCTCGTGTGGGTACCGGGTGTTGTTCTGCGTCAGGGCGATGTAACCACATTTTTTCACCGTGAATGTCCGGACGGGTGGACATGGGACACATGTCTGGATGAGCAGGGTGCCATTCGCGAGGGTACTTCCCTCGTACCAGTCGTTGAAGTATACATCTGCACTTTCCACGTTTGAATGGACCAGGTAATACCCTTTGCCGCCCCCGACGATGATGGGGGGGACGGAACCGATAGCGTAGAGGTTTTTGTCACGACTCCCGAAGTATACGACACCGTTTGCGATTGCCGGGCTGGAAGTCACCACGCCACCGGTCGTATAACGCCAGAGGAAAGCCCCGGTTGCTGCATCGAGTGCATACAGGCTATTGTCCTGGCTCCCGAAATAAAGAACCCCGTTTGCGAATGCCGGGCTTGAAGAAACCCGGTTTCCGGTCGTGTAATTCCAGAGAAGAGCCCCGGTTTCTGCGTTGAGAGCGTAGGTATTGTTGTCATAGCTCCCGAAGTATACGACGCTGTTTGCAATTGCGGGGCTGGAAGTCACCGATCCGCCGGTTGTGTAATTCCAGAGGAGAGCCCCGGTTGCTGCATTGAGTGCATAGAGGTTTTTATCACTGCTCCCGAAATATACAACACCGTTTGCGATTGCCGGGCTGGAAGATATCTGGTTTCCGGTCGTAAAGTTCCAGATAAGGTCCCCTGTTTCTGCATTCAGGGCGTAGAGGTTCCTGTTGACGTTACCGACATAGACGATACCATTTGCCACAGCCGGGCTGGAATACACCCCGGGATCGCCGGGATAGTTGTTCATGGTATAGTTCCAGACCAGCGTCCCCGTGGCCGCGTTAATCGCATACAGGTTCCCGTCAAAATTGCCGATATACACAATGCCATTTGCCACAGCCGGGCTGGAACTTACGTCGATCCGTGTCGTATAGCGTGATGGTACCGTATAATTCCAGACTAATGCACCGGTCATCGCGTCCAGTGCGTAGGCCTTGTTCCGGTAACCCCCGATGTAGACAGTACCGTCTGCCACTGCCGGGGTTGAACTTACCCAGTTATTATCAAAGTCAGTGAAATTCCAGAGGAGTGCCCCGCTGCCTGCATCAATTGCGTAGAGGTTGTGGTCACGGCTTCCGACATAGATTATCCCGTTTACAATTACCGGGCTGGAACTCACCCCGTCTCCGGTTGTGTAGTTCCAGAGGAGCGTCCCATCCGGCTTCGTTCCCCCGTCGTCATACACGCCGGAATTGTAGATGTCTGACCTGAACTTCCAGGCCTTCGCATCGGAGGGCATATCGGTGACCGACAGGGATAATGAGTTGGACGTTTCCCCGGAGGAACTGTCATAGACGGTGACAGCAACATGCAGCGGGTGTGCGACCATCTCTGCAGGGACCGCCATGCTCAGGTGGTCCGGCTGGAGGTACTGTGTCACCCGGGTCTCGCCGTTCCAGAGGATGGTGCTCGTCGGAGTAAACCCTGTCCCGTATACATCGAGGGTAAAGCCGGGACTGCCTTCCATCACCTCCGCCGGATCGATCTGCGATAGCGAAAGCACACTCGTGGTTGCCGTCTGGTTCACCCAGGTCTGGTTGATCCACCCCTTTTCCCCCACGGTTCTCGTCCCGATCGTGTAGGTAGCAGATGGAGAGAGCCCGGTGGCGGTGTAAGTCTGTGTCCCCTTCGTTATGTTCCCCTGGAATTCCCCGTTAAGGTATACCATGACATGGGAGAAACCGATCGTTGTGGGATCTGTCCAGGCCCAGGTGATCCGGAGCTGCTGGGTGTTGGTGGTATGGAGGTCGGTTATACTCTCCGGGGGTTCATCAGGGAAGGTTCCAAAAGCGTAGACATTGCCGTCATCACTTCCAATATAGACCCTCCCGTCAGCGACAGCCGGGCTGGAATATACGGACTCTTCCCCTGTCTGGTAACCCCAGAGTAATGCACCTGTCGACGCGTCCAGTGCGTGGATGTTCTTTCCATTACCATAATTTTCACTACCTACGTAGACGACACCGTCCGCCACCGCAGGGCTTGAAGACACGGGCTCCCCGGCCGAGTAGGACCAGATGAGTGTCCCGGTCGACGCGTTGAGTGCGTAGAGATTGTCGTCATTGCTGCCAACATAGACGGTACCGTCCGCGACAGCAGGGCTGGATGTCACATCGTCCCCTGTCGCGTAGGACCAGATGAGTGTCCCGGTGGATGCATTGAGTGCGTAGATTCGGCCGTCATTGCTGCCAACGTAGACGGTACCGTCCGCGACAGCAGGGCTGGACCGAACTTCGTCTCCGATCGTGTAATTCCAGATGAGTGCCCCGGTAGATGCATCAAGGGCATAGATGTTGCCGTCCCAGCTGCCGAAGTAGACGGTACCGCTCGTTATCGCTGGGCTGGACGTCACATCGTTCCCGGTCGTGTAATTCCAGAGGAGTGTCCCGGTCGACGCATTGAGTGCGTAGAGATTATGATCACGACTTCCCGCATAGACGATACCGCCTGCCACCGCCGGGCTTGAAATAACGCTGTCACCCGTCGTATAGTTCCAGAGGAGTGCCCCGCTGCCTGCGTCAAGGGCGTAGATGTTGTTGTTCCATCCACCCGCATAGACGACACCGTTTGCTACCGCCGGGCCAGTCTGTATCCCCCGTTCAGCCGCGAACTTCCAGATGAGTGCCCCGGTGGATGCGTCGAGTGAGTAGAGGTATCCATCGTTACCCCCGATGTAGATCATACCGTTAACAACCGCGGGGCTGGACCTCACTACATGACCTGTACTGAATTTCCAGATGATATCCCCCGCCGGTCTGATCCCACCATCGTCATACATGCCGGTGTTCTGGTTGTCTGCATGGAACTTCCATCCCGGGGCGGCTGCCACGGGTGCAGCGGCCAGGGTACCAATCAGGAGGAGCAGGAGGAGCCACCGGACTAACCGGGGCTTCTTATGCTGTGATCCTGCGGTGCTGCATTCTGAACTATGGGGTGTCATCTGTATTGATGCCATGAAAATCAAAATCTCCGGGCATGGAGAAGATTTTTCCCCATTGCCAATGATCAAAAATCAGCATATGTTTAAGATAAGTCTTTCTGGATCAGAGGCCTTTTGTTCGTGCAAATTCCTGCTCTATGAAGATTCAATAAAATTAATGGTGATTTGACCATTCGTGTGATAAATCACATATTCATCATATATCCAAGGGTTATCGCCGGGCAGACGATGAGAGGAACCCATAGATATTCCAACCCGGTATGTATTACCTTCGGATGTCATGTTCACAAAGTACTGACGGTCTGGTCGAGCGGTTCCCTGTGACCTTCCCGGACCCCGGGCTAATCTTATAACACATACCTTTAAGGATATGTAACCAGCACAGTAGCCTGTTCTATGTACAGTTAGCTGGAGAACATCATGACAAAAACGAACATCCCTGAAAAAGGGGCGATCATCCAGAGGGATCTGGAAACCTTTTCGATCCTGCCCCACATTCCCGGCGGCTTTGCCGATCCTGCGTTGCTCCGGAAGATTGCGGACGTGGCGGAGAAATACGGTGCAACATATGTGAAGCTTACCGGTGCCCAGCGGATTGCTATTATTGGAATAAAGGAAGCGGACCTCGATAATGCCTGGGCCGAGTTCACCGACCGCTCCAAGGCGATCGGCCTGACAATTCGGAGCATCCAGATGTGCCCGGGCACGCGGTCCTGCAAACGTGCCAAGCAGGACAGTCCTGGACTTGGATTCGCCCTTGACAAGGAATTCTATGGCAAACCGGCGCCCGCCAAGTTCAAGATAGGCGTTGCGGGATGCGGCAACGGCTGCAGCGACCCCTATATGAAAGACCTCGGATTCTACGGTACCGATAACGGGTACACGGCAGTCGTCGGCGGCAAGGGTGGAGGGACACCGAAGCTTGGCCAGGAGTTCGCTGAAGACCTGACGGAGGACCAGGCTATAGAACTGGCCCGGAAGGTCATTGCGTTCTACCGGGCACATGGCATTACCCCCGAACGCCTGGGTGCAACGATCGAGCGGGTCGGCTTCGGTACGTTTATGAAAGCAATAATGTGAAGTATTCGGGCAATTCCCAGGACAAATGTAGCCGGCTGATATATCCCCGGAGAAAATTCTCCGGACTTTTTTTTAATCAGAACCGGGGCAGAGCAACGTGGTGGCCGGTTTGTAATTATGGATGTAAGATACCATTCCCCTGGCACCCGCCAAAACTCCAGGATAATCTTTTTTTTTTTAAATCCCGGCACCCATCTCTCTGATCAGGTGAACGAGGAATACCCAGAAAGAGCCTTAGGCCCGCTCCTTTTCAGGACAAGGACAAAAGTGCCCGCATTCCATAATTCAGCGGCTCTTATGGAGGAATAACTGATGGATTTCCTGTTTATTGAATATAGAAAGACAATTTCACCATGGGGTACCGTTTATCCTAATTCTTTTACGGGGTAATGATGGTCGTGATCATCACCGGCATGATCACTAGCTGTCTGCCCCCCTCCAGGAACATGCACCGACTTCTGTTGATTGCCGGACTGGTAGTTAACCTGACCTGGGGGATCATCGATGGTGTCACCACATTGTACAATGGACTGGTAAACCGGGCTGATTATTACCGCATCGCCAATGCATTCAGGAATGACCGGAACGATCCCGACAAGAGAGAAATTATCAGGCTGTCCCTGCAGGGCACCATCGTAGAAAACCTGCCTGAAGAAGAGCAGTCAGGAGTTGTCGATATGATCGGTGCCGGAAAACCCGTGTCCGGGCAGAAATACCCCGCAACCCGTGCGGACTGGCATATCGCGATTGCCACCATCCTCATCGATTTCGTCCTCGTTTTCCCTGTCCTTGTCCCCATTTCCTCATCGATAACGTCAGGCGGGCTCTACTTACATCTCACGCGATTGCAATCATACTCCTTGATGGAGTCGCCATGCTCTGGGTGAGGAATCTTGGTCTCAATACCAGGAAAGCGGGAATTATCATCACCCTGATCTCATTTGTCCTGATATATTCCACCTGTCGTATCGGATGGTAACCTGCAGCCGCGTGGTAGATCGTTTCTGTTGGCTTTGTCAGAATGATGAAATAAAACGGATGCCTATACTACCTGATAGACAATGGCCGTCCACGCATATACCGCCGGATTAATCACTGATGTTCTGTTGATTGTTTCCGTCATCGTTCTTATTGCCGGCCTCTGGCACCTCATTGTCCGATGGGGCCATCGCAGTCCCGGGCGGTTCTTCTCCTCATGGGCCACTGAATCGTTCCGGGGTGGCGGTATAGCGTTTCTCCGGGTACTGTTGCTTGATGTTCTCCTCTTCCGCCGGATCTGGCGCAGGAGCAAACGCCGGTGGGTACTCCATGTGGCAATGTTCTGGGGATTTATCCTTCTTGGAGCATTTACCGTAGTATCCCTTATCGGACTTATCCTTGCATATCTTGACCCGGTCGGCCCAGGGCAGGCGTTCTCCCTGTACCTTGCAGGTTTTCACCTCCCTTACGATCTGCTGGGATACCTGATCCTGGTGGGTTCCGGTATTGCGCTTGGAAGAAGGCTTCTTGTCAAAAAAGTTCGTGAGCGTACCAGTTTTTCGGACTTATTCCTCGTGGGAAGCGTTTTTGTTATCGCGTTGACCGGGATGATCGCAGAATGGTACAGCGGGTATGCGACCATGGTCGGACCCGTCATCACAAACTGGAATTTAGCCCTTGAATTCATGTCATGGCACATCTATGTGGCATTCCTACTGTTCGTGATGGTGCTGCCATGGACAAAGTTCCGGCATATTATTACCGTCCCGCTCACCGTGCTCGCGAGAAGAGGAGGGGATTAGGGCTTGGATGATGAACCTGACTTCTCAGAAATTGAGTCCCGCTGGCTCTCCCATCTCCAGATGCTGGAGCTTGATGCCTGCACCCGGTGCCAGGAATGTGTCGCTGCATGTCCCGTTGTCAGGGCGGGTATCCCCGACGGAGCCATGGAACGAATCGACATCTGGAGGAAAGCAGGAACCCGTTCAACAGGGCTCATTGCCCGGTTTCTTTCCAAACCCCGGGCGGGATCAGACCTCCCTGCCCTTTTTGAAAGCCTTTTCCGGTGTACCACCTGTGGTATCTGTTCAGTTGTCTGCGAATCCGGCATCTTAACAACCCCCCTCTGGGAATCAATGAGATCTGCAGGCAGGGAATTGGGATTCAGGCATACAGATGTTGAACGGACTGCAGCGGTGATCATGGAGAAACACAACCCGTATGCTATGCTCCCATCGACCCGGACTGCATGGATTCCGGCGGACACCAGGGTGGCTGGTTCGGCCCCTGTCGGGTTCTTCGCCGGGTGTACTATTGCATTCCGGCAACCTGAACTTGGCAGGGCCGCCCTTCGAATCCTGGCACGATCGAACGTTCCCTTCTGCATGCTGGGTACGGATGAATCGTGCTGCGGATCGTTTCTCTTCCGTACAGGGTCCTTCGAGGAATATTCTTCAACCATCCGTGCGATGATCCAGGATTTTCAAAAACGAGGTGTAAACACTGTCCTGTTTCCCTGTGCCGGCTGCTTAAAAACGGCGACCGTCGACTGGCCGAAGGTATACGGGGGCCCTTTACCCTTTAAAACGATGCCGTTCTCGGTCTTCATCCGGGATCTTATCAGGGAGAAAAAGGTACGGTTCCATTCCCATTCCCCAAGACGGGTACTCTACCATGATCCCTGCCATGGCGGACGTCACCTGGTGCACCACCTGGGAAAGGAATGGGTGTTCGAGGCTCCAAGGGAAATTATCCAGGCGATCCCAGGTCTGGAACTGGTAGAATTCCCGGAGAACCGGGAGATCGGGGTCTGCTGTGGGGCAGGCGGAGGAGTAAAAACAGGACATCCCGATCTCTCCCAGAAGATAGCAGGTGAAAAAATCGATTCCCTGTCCCGAATCGGTGCCGATATCCTGGCTTCAACCTGCCCGTTCTGCAAAAGGAATCTGGATGATGCCCGTGTCACTGCAGGATCAGCTATCGAGGTACTGGATGTCATCGAACTGGCTGACCGGATGATGGAACCAGAAAACCATGCATGACCTCCAGAAAAGGAGAAGACCCAAGGGCAGTTCATTGGCCTCCCAGATTATATAAGGGCTTGGATTATACAACGGGATGATGGTTGATGATGTGAAAATGAGAATTCTTTTAAAATCCACCTGAATTTCCTCATTTTTTTGCACATTTGTACAAAAATGAGATCCTGCATACCGAATGATCCAGGGCACTCAAGCACCGTGATATTCCCGGGTATCAATAAGCAGGTGGAAACAGAGGCTGGTGCTGGCTTAATGCAACGATCTCTGCTGCTCCTTTCAACAGGCCGGTAAGATATTCTTTTGCCCATGCTTCATTCTCATATTCCAGGAACGGGCGGTACGATCCCTGGAGGCCGGTCCCCTCCCGTTCAAACCTGAGCAGACCGACAGGGGAACCCCCTTTTGCAACCAGGGCATTCAGTTTTTCAAGCGGGTGTGGTGTCGTATTGAAAACAAATTCCGTCTCGTTCTCAAACCCGACTGCAATTGCAACCAACCTGGCGCCTTTTGCACCATCGAACATCTCGTTGACCAGATCGGCGGTTTTTCTCATGGGAACCATTCAATGGGATTGGATTTTCATCGAATAAATTGTTCGTTCCTGTTCATGACCATTTTGGCAATACCGTTTTGGGTACCGGTTTACCCGCTGGCTAATCAGGAAGATTAATTATCTCGTCAGCCCATTTCAAATTTATCTCATGTTAAAAGACGATTCCGGGTCAGGAGGGGGCATGTTGATTCTGGGTTCCAGGGCTATCTGCCGTTCACTATTGATAGTATTCCTCTTGTTTCTGCTTGTAGTGCCTGCATTCGCAAATAATCTCTACCGGGAAAACGCTTCGGTTCCCGTTTTGCAGGGCAGTTACATCCAGATCGATCCTGTCGGTACCCGCCAGGCCGGTGAAAAGATTACCATCACTGCAAAGACCGACCTTCCGGTGGGCAGCGAGGTACTGTTCGAGGTCGCTCCCGTGGCCTCAAACCTTACCAGGAAAATCACTACCGGGGAATTCAGCGGCGCCACCGGAACGGTAACTGTTAGATTCGGGCAGGACACCAGGCACAACCTGCTTGGGTTTGCGGTTGATCTCTCCACATTCCAGCCGGGTAACTATCGTATTCTTGCCTCGTCTGCCAACAATGCCGTAACCGGTGAAGGACAATTCACGGTTGTTTCCGTTATCGCTACCAGGAAACCACCGCAGCCTGTGTTCATATGGTCGCCCCACCCGGCAGTCGCCGGCCGCCCGGTGTCGTTCGACGGATCGGGGTCCACCGTTCAGGACGGGAACATACTCACCTGGCAATGGGATTTCGGGGACGGTACACCCCTGACCAATGTCACGGGTTCACCAGCGGACACCCTTCCCACCCATACCTACCGGTCGGCAGGGGTGTACGCGGTAGGCCTGATGGTTATGGATAACCGCGAACAGACCGAGTGGGCCCGCAATGATGTTACCGTCGTGGCCCCCGTCCCCCCGGTCGCGAACTTTTCGGTGTCCCCATCAGGTGGTCAGGCATATGAGAACCACCCGCTCGCCGTTTCGTTGTCGGACATGTCAACCGGTTCACCTCAATCCTGGGCCTGGTACGTTGACGATACGCTGGTCTCTCAATTACAGACCTACTCCCGGAGCATATTCACGAAACCAGGCAACTACACGATCCGGCTGGTGGTAACGAATGATTACGGCACTTCTGCAATGGAAAAACTGGTAACGGCCCTGCCGTTTCAAACGATAACGAACCCCACAACCTGGACTACGATCAGTCAGACTCAAACGGTAACCGACACCCCGTCCAAACCAGCGCCAACCATTACCACCGCCCCAACGACCCCGGTCCCACAATGCCTGAGTTGTGACAGTCCATGCGTACTATTCACAATTCCCTGCCTCTGGATTGATGGGCTTATCATTCTCGTCATCGTGATCCTGGGGATATGGTATATCCGCAGGCGTTGGCCACCACGCGGATGCCGCCCGTCAGATTCCCCAAAAAAGCCTGGTTCAACGGGAGATGGGGGTCCACCGACCCCTGATATCACCATCGTAACCCGGGGTGGGATCAGCCCCCGGGGTCTCGATGTGAACAGTCCTGATATCCACGTGGATGTCGAGTCAGGGATACAATATCATGACAAGGAGGAGTGAAACAATTGGCTGTAACGAAGGCAGAAATCAAGGCAAAGGAAGCATTCACAGAAGAAATTCAACAGATGGTAGAAAGCAGGGAATTCCTGGATGAACGGGATGAATTCTCTTTGATGGTCCGGAGGTATGCGGGACAGTCCAAAACGACAGAAGACCAAGGATGGAACCTCCTGACCCGGCAGATCGTCGAGACCCTCCCGGCACACCTGAAAGAGGGGATGATCACCTGTTCCCTTGAGAAAATCAACAAGGTTGAACCGTGTCGTAATGCCGCAGATAATGACCTGGATGAACTGACTATTATTCCCGGCGACAATTTTCCATCCATTACATTCCCGACATTTTACCCGTACCTCGATTTCATTCTCCGGGCAGGACCCGTTGATATCTGCCATATGAAAAAATACTTCAAGGTCGAAGGGTCGATGAAACTGAACGAGGCAGTACTGCAATTCGAGGGGAAAAAGGTCAGAAATGTTTCAGGTACGATCCTGGTTTCGGCTATACTATCTCTTTGCAAGGGGGATGATGCGGTAAAACTTCATGAATTTGAAAAAGAGATCGTGCTGGCATAAATATCCTGCCTAAGTCGCCATCCTCACCGATGGAGAGGTGAATGCCAGCATGGAATTCAACCTATCGCAGATTGAATCGATGATAAAGAGCAGATTAAACAGGACCAATGTAATTTTGTCTACCTGTCCGCAGACCCGAAAGCGTTTGAGGATGCCGGAAAGATTGGGATTTCCAGGAACGATGTGGTCAGATTTGAGGCTGATACCGAAGGGATCCAGGACTGCTGCATGGAAATGAACCGGGTATGTTGTGAAATGAGGGAAGAGAACGGGTCTGTCCGCAGAAAGAGGAAATAAAATACGGCTCTGTGGACAGGATATTCACACCCAGCCATGAAAATGGCCTTTTAAAATCTCCTTATACGGGGGTTCGTCCAGGTATTTTCAGGGGAAACCCTGCATATTAAAAAAAAGGCCGAGATACGTAGACCGGAGGGGGTTTCATAACCCCCTGCCACCCCATTAAGATATTCATTGGCAAGGGTTCAATTGGGCATTTTCAAAAAAATTTCAGGGGATTTGGAGATCATTCCCTATCCCAACCGGGGCCGCCGAAGCGGTGGGCCATAGCCCCGGGAGCATGACTAAATTTTAGAATAACCAGAATCTGCACTATAGGCTTGAGTGAGTTTCAAAAATGCCACAGGAACTAATATTTTTGAATATTCCCGGGGCTTTTAAGTTCCTGATTTATTCGTTATCAGACGTTTGAAGGTAACTGGAACAATCCCATTTCATGCCGGTTGTCTTTCACCCGCACGTGAAAAAGAATACGAGATTATATGAGTAGGTTTATCATTTCCCGAGTTTTTTAATCGTATAAGAGTGATTGTGATGGATGACCCGCCTTCAGAGGGAAATGAACGTGTTTCTGATATATTCATTGTAAGCACTGATGAAACTGTGGCAGTTCTGCTTAAGGAGCATCTGGAACAAAATGAGCATCAGGTTACCGTTTTTACCGACGATACACAACTAACAGAAACTCTTCATGCCAGAAAACCAGACCTCCTGATCTTTGACGGAACGACAGGGGAGGGGTACGAAATCATCCGCCGGATCAAGGCTTCCGACGACCTCTGGGTTGTTCCTGTCCTAATTCTTTCCAGTGCATCTACTATGGAGGACTTCCTGCGTGTTCTTGAAATGAATGCCGACAATTTCATCGCACCGCCCTATGATTCCCCTGATCACCTTTCACTCATTGAAGGTATGCTTACTACCCCGGTTGAAAGGCAGACACCAGAAGAAATCAAAAAGCAGTTCAGGGTCCGCCAGGATGACCATACCTATGTTATTGCCGCTACGAGCAGAAAACTCCTGGAATATCTTCTTTCATCCTTTGAGATCCTGGTTGGCAAATCATCAGAGTTATCCTCGGTTACGTCAAAACTTGAAAAAATCTCCGAATCTGCAAGGGAGCTGGAGCAGACTGTAACCGGGCAAACCAGGGATATTGAGGTACTAACTGCGACTGTTTTAGAAAAAGAACAAAAAAGGATAGAATTGTCACGGGAGTGTGAGGAACTTAAGGAGGCGCTTACACAAAAAACAGACGAGACCAAAAAACTCTTAGAAGAATCTGATAACAAAAAAACAAGTCTTGATACCATGGAGAATGCGTTGATCGAGGAAGAAACCCTCAACGCATCCCTTGAAAAGACGATCCGCGATCTCAAATCCGAACTCGGACAGCAAAAAAATGTATTTGCGGCTGGGAAAACACGGTTGCTGGAAGCAGAACAGGAAATTAATGCGATCAAGCAGGCAAAAGAGCAATTAGAACATGACCTGAACCAGGTGATCGCTGGGAAAAACCAGGTCAATGAGACACTAAAAGAGGATGCCCAGCAACAAGAACAAAAAATTGCTGATTTGACCCGGGAGTATGAGGAACTCGGGAAGACGCTTTCACAAAAAACAGATGAGATCAAAAATCTCGCCGCACAATCTGTTATCCAAAAAACGAGTCTCGAAACCTTGCAGAATAAGCTGAAAGAGGAAGAAACCCGTAGCGCATATCTTGAAAAGACGCTCCGTGACCTCACATCCGAATTCGAACTGCAACAATCTGCATTAGTAGCAGAGAAAAACCTGTCTGTGTTGGCAGAACATGGAATTAATACGCTGGGACAGGAAAAAACGCAGGCAGAGCGTGAAATGAATCAGATAATTATCGGGCTCAATGAATCTGTGCAACACTATGCCGGAGAGCTGACCGCTGTAAAGAATGAACTGGAAGCAGAAACCAAACGCCGGGTTCTGGCAGAAACCCTTGCAGGCGAGCACCAACGTGAATTTGAACAATCCCAGGATACATTACGTTCAGATATGGAGGCTCTCAACCGGCAGGCAGGCAACCTGCAGGAAGCGCTTGCTGTATCAGCTGCGGCGCTTGAAACCGAACGGGAACTGCGAAAGGTCTCTGAAGAAAAAACAAAAACTGCGGTCCGGCAACAGGAGGATCTTGGAAAAAAGACCCTTAGAACCAATGAAAAGTTGGAGCGTGCAAACAAAGATCAGGCTGAGATAATCTCGCAAGTAAAAGAAGAACTCAAAACTTCCAGGAATCAGGTACAATCACTTGAAGCAGACGTCAGTGACCTTACCCAGGCAAAATCGCAAGCCCAGGTGGATGTCCGGACGCTCACCGCCGAACTCGAACGAACAAGGACAACGCTTGCTAACGAGCGGAAGGACCATTTGGAGCTTCATGAAGGGCATGCTGCTGCGGCGAAAGAACGACACCTGGTGCAACAGTCCCTCTTTTCGTCAGATGAGGAAAATTCGCCGAAAGAGAATCTGGACCTGATCGTTTTGGAAGAGCTCCACCTTCCTGTGTCTGTACCGCAGGTATCCCTGCCAGGTACCGCAAATAATACACCTGGGTTGCATCAACCCCCTGGTTCCAAAAAAGACCCGGCTTCTGCTGAATCCCTGGGGGAGACCCCCAGGATATTCTCTGGTGTAATTCCAAGGGTATCAGGGATTTCCGATGCGGACAGCCTTTTTCTGGAACCTGAACCCTTTGCAAAGAACGCGGATACTGCACCGGGAACAACAAAAGTCAACAGGCCGGCGAAAGAACAAAAAATCCCTGAATATCCACCAGAAAAATCCTCTTTGGTGAATGATGAAGAAGTGAACCAATCTTCCCGCGTTGATACAAAACACGAAAAAAAGATAGCGGAAGGATCAGGAAGTTCTGGTAACGAAGCAGGATCCAGGCGACAATCTGGTGAAACTCAAGGAGCCGCAGGAGCCGTCCCCGGCGGCGATATCTCGCTGACCCGCAGCCAATGGCTTGACCTCCTTAAATGGGCCCGTCATTCGGAAGCAATGTCGGAGGACGAGCGGCTTAAGATTGTCAGGATGGGCAGGCTGGTCCAGAAAGATGGGAAACTGGGGAAGAAACAACAGGGCCAGGTCAGGGAGATCCTCTCATCCGCCTATGCACGTGGGTACCAATCCCAATACTAGATCATTTTTACGGCCCTTTAGTGGTGCTCTCAAATCTATATGGCCGGTTCAGATATTCCTAACTATACCCCGCACCCGGGGTTCCGCCCCACCGCTTTGGCGACCCCGGCTGGGATGGAAGCGGGAATGGAGTTCACTATTAATTAAATGGTCCTCTAAAAACCCTTGCCCACTGAATATCGTATTGGGGGTGGTGGGATCTTAACCCGATCCCACCTGGTATCGGACTCCTGAAGTGTGCCAGACAACCGGGATACTGTCCTTTGATCCAAATCCTGCAATTTCCTCATCGATTCCCGAGTATGTCCCGTATGGCGGTTCGGTGTCGAGCTGCCAGTCTCCCTTGTTATAGAGTGTCGGATAATCCGACCCTGTTCCTCTCCAGTCACCAATTACCGGAGTCTGCCTTGAATTCCCGAATCCCGTGAGTGTTACATCGTTATTCCTGTCGTACACGCCATTCATATCTGTGTCGATCAGCCAGGTGCCATCAGACTGGTAAATCCACGGGTAATCCCGTTCATCCCCGGCATACCACCGGCCGGCAAATGGGATATCCCCCTTCCGGCCTCCGAAATGCTGGTAATAGGTGTCATTTCTCCGGTCAAATTTCCCGTCCCCGTTGGTATCAAGCAACCACTCGCCGTTCCGGTAGAACCCTGCTTCATCAAGACCGTCGCCATTCCAGTCCCCTACAACGGGAACATCTCCCTTCTGGTCCCCAAACCCTGTGAAAACCATATCTGCCACACGATCTATTTTTCCGTTGCCATTACTGTCGATAAACCAGTTCCCGTTCCTGAAAACCGCAGGGACCGTTCCTTGTCCACGTACCCAGGTCCCCGCGACCGGGATATCCCCCGCCTGACCGAACTTCTTTATTACCAGATCGTTCTTTTCGTCCAGCTTGCCATCCTTGTTGAGATCGATCATCCATTTGCCCGCCTCGAAATATCCTGCGGAATCCTTCACCGAATAGGACGTTACTTTTTCACCAAATTTGGTTTTTATGTAATCCCATTCCATGATTGGCAGATCTGTATATGGGCTGCAGCCTTGACATTCAGCCCCCGACGGTACTTTCAGCACGGCACCATAGTTGGAGTGCATTTTCACCCGGAAAACGTTATCCGGGTGGAAAGTCGCACCGTTCGCCGTTGTTGGCCAGCTATTCAGCATCATCCACGAGTCGCTCGCATCGTCATATCCAACGCAGAGGACCTCGTGAGAAAATGTATCCTTGTACGAACTGACGGTCTGACTGTTATATTGGTCGAAGTCAAATACGGCATCTGCTGGCTTGAATTGCCAGAAATTATCTAAATCCTGTTTTGAAGTATTCGGAATCTGGAGCCAGAATATCACGGCTCCACCATGCAGAAGGGCAGATTTGATATTTTTAATTGCGTCATTCTGGGATACATTGGCGGTATAAATCGGGTAGGTCTCGATTGCATCGATTTTGTAATTTGGCAGTTTGGTTACCGGGGTATTCGTAATAAGAGACCACGATTTCTGTTCTGTATGGCATTCCAGGCGATAGTCCTCGTACGCGGCATTGTTATTGGACCAGGGAACGGCAAATTTTTTCGAGTTGTAAAACGCGACAAATTGATCGGGTGTCCCGCCGTTACCCGCCCAGTTGTTCCCTTTACCCCCGTTATACTGGGAGTCGAAATACTGGACTGACAACCGCTCGAATACATCATCGCTTCTGCCGTGGTCGAGCTCCATCGCCGCGGTCCCTGCCCATACCCAGCAGGTCCCGACGTTCCCCTGGTCCCGCCCCGTTGGATTGGGAGGGATATACGGGGTAAGGTCGAGCGAAGTCATGAAATACTTGTCTTTCGAAAGCACCTTAGGGGACTTCTCGTACCATTTGAGGTGTTTTGCGTATTCTTTCTCTGAAATCTGCATCATCACCATCGTGGCCTCATCCGGGCTGATTGTGGCAGCCGCGGCCTCAGCACAAACCGGGATGAAAACCAGGCTGAATATGGCTGCTATCATCAATGAGCAGACCAGCAATTTCTGTTGTCGGAGCATCATCATCACGTAACAGGAGGTACCGGTACGAGAATGATAATTGTTTCCCAAAAGGGATACCCGGGACAACCCGGAAGATATGAATGATTCCGGGTCTTTTTACCCAACGAAGGAAAAGATATATTAAATTAGGTGAAAACCCTAATCCTAAAAGCAACGGGCACCCCTTACTGGCATACTGTCGGGAGCCCTTCGTAACAAATCTCTAATTTATAGGGAATCTATATATAGGCGATCAGTCCAGACTCCCCTTAGTAAATGGTGATGTAATGGAATTTGGAAAACTAGTTGGAGAGTCTTTTGAATATGCAAAAGAAGGCCTCGTCGGACACTGGCTGAAATGGATTGTACTGATTATTCTTGGTTTTTTGCCCGTGATCCCGATCATGTTTGGCGTCATTTTCGGCATAGTTTCTGCCCTGACAGCCCCGGCAATGTTAATCCCTGTAATCGTGATAATGATAATTCTCGCTATCATTCTTGCGTTGCCACTACTCGGGTATACGGTACGGATCTACCGGGGGGAAACGCCCGCTCCTGAGGTAAATAACTGGGGATCACTGTTTGCTGACGGGTTGAAACTGTTTGTTATACTCTTAATCTACGCAATTCCCGTGATTATTCTTGTTGTTGCGCTCCTGGGAAGCGTCATCCTGGCGATGATTCCATATCTTCCGCTGCTCATGAATACAGCACAACCCATTGTGGTCCCCGATACCCTGATGGGTCTGATCGGAGCGGCCATATTCGGAGTTGTAATCATAATTCTTGTCGCAATCATCATCTGGTTGATTGAGGCAACTGCGGTTGTCCGGTTTTCACGGACCAACAGCATCGGAGAAGCATTCAATTTCGGGGAGATCTTTTCCCGTATCGGTACAATCGGCGTGGGATCGTACATCGTGGCCCTGATCATTCAGGCCCTCATTGTCTTTGTGATTTTGTTCATTCTGGAGTTGATACCCTATATCGGATTTATCCTGGTTCTGATCGTTACACCGGTTATCATGCTGTTCCAGGCACGGTATCTCTGCCAGCTTTACAAAAGTGCTGGTGAAGAAGCACCCGTACCAGCATAATTTTTTATTTTTTTCGCCCGGTCGGATCTCTCCGGCGACGCTTTTATTTCAAAGCTTATCCCTGCCCTGATGCCACCTATACCAAGGGGATCCTGAGACCCCGATCGCACGAAGAACAGATCAAACCCTTTTATTAAACTGCATGTGGAAGATCTGGTGATAGCAGGGGGACATTCGAGGTATAACTGGTATGCAGACAATCCGCCAGACCGTCCCAGATATACGGGCCATCACAAGGGATCGGCGGACTAAAAATAAAAACGGGGCCCTGCTCCAAAATATGGGATAGCACCGGATCCCAACCCCGCAGGACCCGGTTTAGCAGTGCGGTATATGGAGAACCGATGAAGGGACTGACAATTTCACTGATGATATGCATGACTATTGCAACGTTGGTTGTACCCGCATTGGGGGACGCATTGCAGGACATCCCTCTTGGTGGCACGGTATTCATCGGTGAAGAAAACCTGAATTTAACGGGAATCCCGGCGGGAACTACCCTTACCTGGTATACCGGTACCCAGGTCGTGGGCCGGAGTGCCCCGTCCGCAACCATAACGATTGGGGACAACGCCAGTTTCTATATCTCCCCCACTGAATTTGCAAGGCACACAGGAAATTGGTACATTGGGAACAGTGATCATGTAGGATTTGCCGTCAGCGACCCCTCGCAGACAATTTCAGTCTACGACCAGGTGTCTGGTAATGATATTACCAACAAGAGTGCCACATCAGGTGATTTCCTGACGTTCCGCATAGAAACAACGTTGAATATAATCCCGGTACAGCGTCTTGGTGCGAATGGGTTCTTAACCATTAGGGTCAGGACCCCTGACGGGACCATATATACCCGGCTTTGCCAGGATGAAACCACCCTGCTTGACCTGGAAGACCTTGCACCGGATGCGATGCCGTGGTACTGGGCACCGCTTGAAAAAGGCAGCGAGGAGGGATGGTCAACCGGCTTCCGCGGCCCGGAACATAACCTTGCGTATCCGTCTGGTGTTTATATGTTCTGGACAGAATCCAACCTGAACGGAATGAAGGACAATTATAAAGATGCATCAGGCAGTGATTTCACCGGAAGGACTGTCTCTGCAGTCCACAACGTCACAATTGAATCCAATACGGTCCATATTGAGGTCAGCAATGAAACGGTCATCCAGGGTGATGCATTTAGTGTGACCATCACCGGGAAGCCGGATAGCGCCTATTATCTCTGGGTTGAGGACACGAGTTCTCTGAGTGGTATGGTTGGAGACCAGCCCCCAAGCCTCCTTCTTTCTCAGGACGGTGTCAGGATGGACCCGAAAGGTGGGCCATGGCCAATCGGTCAGTATGTTTTTGAGGGCTCAACAAAATCGATCCAGCAGAACGTCGCACAGTTTTATGGCCGTGACAATGTATGGGGTGTAGTATACTATGCTTCAGTTACCCTCGACCGCAACGGCAACCGCACCATTGGGTTTTCAACCACGTCGAAGACCAAAGACCAGGATTATACCATACGTGTAGAGCGTCCGGACCCGTACGACCCACCGGCATCAGATACCGGCCCGGGCAGGACGTTCAGGACAGATGAAGCCGATATTTCTGTTGAAAAAGGAGAAGTGGAAGTGGAAAGCCAGTCTACTGTGCGAGGTGCCCGGACCTACTACCTCGGCGAAGAGATCACCCTTCTCGGCACGAGCTCTGGATCAAACTTCACCTACCTGTTCATCACCGGCCCGAACCTCCCAAAAAACGGTGGGCAGATGACCGAACCCGGATCTCCGGTCGATGTGGATAATCCCGAAACCTTTGCCAGGGCGGAGGTTATTAAAAAAGAATGGGAATACCTCTGGCAGACCGCTAACCTCAACATGGATACGGGGGCCTACACCATCTACGCAGTTGCAGATCCGGTCGACAAGGCATACCTCACCTCTACAGAGTATTCAACCGTATCAGTCATTATAAAGAAACCATTCATCAGTGCACAGGTGTCACCGTCTGTCGCAGCATCGGGTGACACGTTGTTTATCCGTGGCATTGCTGCGGGCCAGCCGGAGAATGGTGTCGCGGTCTGGATATTCGGAAAGAACAGGGTGATCTACCAGACCCCTGGTGTCAATAGTGATGGTACATTCGAGCAGGAGATCTCCCAGGGCACAACGACGGACATGGCAGCAGGCCAGTATTTTGTCGTCGTTCAGCACCCGATGTATAACGAAGTATTCGACGTCTGGCCCACTTCCCTGGTGGCAGGTTATAACAACAAAGACCTTGTAGCGGGCAGCTACCCGGTATATGGGAACCCCCTGTTCCGGTTACAGGGTGAAGGCAGCCTTCAGGGGTCCGATGCCGCAGATGCGCTCGTGAATGCACTCAACAATCCGGGTATTGATGATATTTACGCGACGCTCCAGTTCCTCGTTGAAGTCCCCCAGATCACTATTCAAGCGGTAGGTGAGAAACAGGTTGGCGACAAGTTCACCCTCACGGGTACTACGAATCTTGCAATCGACGATACAATCCTCGTTGAGGTTATTTCCTCGTCTTTTAAGCCAACCACAAAGACAGAGAGTGGGGAATTCAGCGGTGTATCCGGGACTGTAACGGTCCGGAAGGGGATCGATGGCCTTAACAGGTGGTCATTCCCCATCGATGCAGCGGCATTCCGGCCCGATGAATACATTGTTTCGGTATCCGGTATCACTGTCGATGCACAGGCATCAACCCGGTTCAGTGTTGTCGAGTACAACCCGGCAACACACAGGGCAATGACTCCAGATGAGGAGGGCCTGACTGAACCAGACCCCTTGATCAACGATACAACACCTGCGGACTCAACAACGGGTGATGAGATCCCAGGTGTGGGTTCAAATAAAATCAGTGTCAGTTCAAAGGAATCACGCCTCGTCAGTACTATCGGGTCCAAATCGACACCTGCCCCTGCCACCGTGATAACCTCTTCGCCGGTCATCATCGCAACTACTACCGTTATACCCGCAAAGAATACCGTCCCTACGACAAGGCCTACAATTCAGCCAGGATTTGGCGCCCTGGTTACCCTGATAAGTCTCGGTATTGCAGCATTCCACGTCGTTAGGAAGCATTAAAGATAAATTTCGGGCAGGGTTTACCGAAGGCCAATTAAAGGAAGAGTTTTTTTGGGGGATGTCTCTATCCCAACCTGGGTCTCCACAGCGGAGTGGCATGTGCCCCTGGAGCGTTGGAAAATTAAGGTATAGTCCGAATTAGGTAAGAATTTATTAGAGCATTTCTTCAGAGCCAATATTTCGGCTATTTTTTTAAGAGTTACGGTATACTTCGTGATAATGTTATGAGAATATTAGATATCAGCAGTATTTTTTTCAACCATATTTCGATAAATCGGAAACCTATAATAGTCCTATTACTACAACAATCAATAATGGTCTTTGTTGATAACAGAGGGTTGATCTTTTATTCGCTCATATCACTTGTGGCATTTTTATGGTCGGCATTTGTTTATCAGGAGGGAATATGGTCTTTGATCAGTTTTATTGTCACCGCTAGTGTGCTTCTCGTTTCTGCAATGCTCCTCATTTTTCTTTTATGGGAGATCCGGAGGGCCGCGACGAAAAAAACTATTGAGTTGCGGTAATTTTTGCCATGAAAATTTTAGATCCAACAAGGCAATGTGTAAAAAATGGCCTTTCAAATTTTCATTGCTTTGGAGCGAAGCCATCTGGCTTCATGCAAGTTTTTTTAAAAATTTGAAAATTAAATTTTCGGCTAGCCATCCGATACGAGCATTTTGCGATTTGATTAACTATATTGGTTGATATTAACTCTTAAAAGGAACATAAAAATAGTTGGAAATTCCAGGCAGCTCACTTGAGCTTTTTCTCGAGCTTCTTGAGCTTCTTCTTGGCCTCTTGGCTACCCGCAGCAGCCTGCTTCGAGAGCTCTTCAGCCTTTACCTTCTTCGCTTGGTTCAGCTTCACCAGCTGTTTCTTACTCGTTGGCATATAGTCACCTCGCATCGCCTTTGGCTGATTATATTTGGCGTTTTTCCTTCTTAACAATATCCCTGTATCTTTGTATTGATAAAAAGGTACTACGCAGACAGGAGGGGTTTTCATCACCTTCATGCCCAACCCCCCGACAAGATATTCCCAGGGCAGGGTTCAACCCATCAGGTCCCTGGATAATTTCAGAGATTCACGGACGTTCCTCCTTAAAAATTCAAGGTTTCCGGGAATCTCAATCGCCAGTCAAATCCCTTACGATGAAGGCTATTGCATCGTGCCATGGATAGTTTCCCATGACTTCACCGCAACGGGAGCACCGATCAGGAGTCTTTTAATCGTGTTCCGGATGAGAGGGAACTCCCCGGGATCGAGTGTATCTCTCACCGTGACCAGCAATTCCACGAGAGGTTCACGAAAGACCGGGTTCATCATGTCAATTGCACCAAATGCCCGGAGGAGACTGACCGTGGAGTTCTGGTTCACGGGTGCAAGATTGATAAGGACCTCCTGTAAGAGTTCCCGTCCTTCCTGTGTCTCGAGCGACATCTTGCGGTTGGCAGCAAATGCCCCGTACAGTGCCCGGTGATCATTTACCTGGGTGATCCGGAACGAGGGGGATGACGAGGTCAGTCGGATCAGGGAAACCACGTCGGGTGCAGAGCTGCCGCCAATCGCTCCGAGACAGGCCTCCCAGCTTACCGGATGGACGAATGACGATTGTTCAAATGATTCCAGGATGTTGTTCCGTTCAGGTGCCGTGCTGTTCAGGTACAATCCAAACGCCCACAACCGGTCGGTTGCCACCCCGGGCCCGTTGATCTGTGCCCGTAACATCCCATGGACATCAGGTGTATCAAGCGTCGCAAGCAGGCCAAGGCACCTGTTTTTCAGCTGCCGCTGACGGATGGCAGTGGGCTGGAGTTTCATCGGTGCCGTCAGTGGGACGGTCCGGTGATGGCGGCTATACATATCCTTCAGTTCTGACGAATATCGGGTGGCAATTGCATGTTCAATTCTTCTCCTGGCACGGTAGATGGAAGTATAGCGATGAGCAAAACGGGGGTCATCCACCGAGTCGAACAGGGTAAGATGCAGGGCACCCACATCACCGGACAGGCCTTCATCAGCCAGCAACGCATGGAATAATTCAACGAAGTCTGCTGATGGGGCCTCGTCCTGATGTTCGATCAGTCGGACCACTTCCCGCCCGGCCAGCCGGTAGAGGGCAATGAACCTGTTCACGACGTCAGGGTCCTTTTCGGCCTGGAGGCGGAGGGTCAGGGTATCGGCGTCATCTGCCACCCTCCCGTAGAATGAACCGGTCCGGTTCAGGGAGAGAAAGGCCGGCTCCTGGACATTCTCAAAAATGATTGTTTCTTCCTGGGCACTCACCCGTTTAAGGACACTGGCGATATCCTTTCCCTCATCATCAACAAGTGTCGCCTGGAAGGGAATAGTCCAGGGAGACCCGTTTCCCGGGTAAGACTGGACCAGTGACAGGTGGTACTGGCGGTTGTCTCTGTCATACCTGCCGGAAACCCAGATGACGGGAAACCCGGTCTGTTTAAGCCATGTATGGGCCATCTCCATAAACTCCTGCCCTGAAACCTCCTCCATCGCACGAATCCACTGTTGCCAGGTGGCATTTCCATGCCGGTACCGGGTATGGTACAGGTCGAGGCCCCAGCTAAAGACCTCCGTTCCCATGAGGGTCTCGATCATCCGCACGAACTCGGCAGCCTTGACATAGGTAATACCGGTGATCAAATCGTTGGGGTCGTTAAACCCGTCCGGTTCGATTGGCATGGACATCGATCCCGAATCCAGGGCAAAGATCCCATTGGACGGGGTAAAAAGGGTAAGGATCGTCTGGAGACGGGTGTAGTTGTCCCCGAATAGGAAGGCATGATACTTCTCCTCGATAAAGGCCGTGACTGCTTCGTTTAGCCAGATCTCGTAAGGGCTCCTTCCGGTAACCTCGGAACCGTTAAGGTTATGATAGAATTCGTGCACCTTGACCCGGACCATGTACTCGAACGCCGGGTCGGTCATCTGCGGGAAGGGCATGATCCGGTTCGTGGTGATGGTGGTGTTCCCTACATTCTCCATTCCGCCGAAATCCGAGTTCTGCATACCGATCTCCCGGTATACTGTCCCGGTATACTGGTAGCCGGTCGTGAAGCCTGCAGCCCGTTTCCGGATTTTCTCCCGCAGGGTTGAAAGAGGCACGGAGTTGCCCTGTTTTTTCAGGGAATCCCGCTCCCGTACCAGGACCATTAATTGCTTTTTTTCAGAAAGGTTCCGCTGTCCGGCAGGACCGGTAAAGAGGAAAATCCACATCACGGTATCCGCGAGCACCTGCAGGGCGTATTCTGCAACACCGGGATCCGAACCCGGTGGGACAAGCAGTTCGAGACTGAATTTGCTGCCGTCCGGGTATTCAAACTCCTGTGTGAAGGTATCATAAGTGCCGACTCCCAGGAAGAACAGGTAGGGGGCCATCGGCGTGCGTGAATTGTCATAGGTGATCTGGTCCCGGCCACCGCCCACCGGATGACGGGGTTCGATAACGTCACCGTTCGTGATGATGCCGGAGTACCGGCTGTCAGCCGTGATTGTTGTCGTATAGGTGCATTTCGCGGTCATATCGTCAATACAGGGGACAATCCGTTGGAACCCCCACTGCTGGCACTGGGTGATCTGGGTGGGTGGTGCACCATCCGGTGTTCGATCATAGTAGAGCCCCTCCAGGACATGGTCATTCGGCCTGCATATCGTATCCGTTGTAATTGTGAACCTGGTACCCGTGGGGACCGGATCATCCCATGAAATGGTCAGCAGGTGCCCGGACCTGTCATATTCTGTCCTGACCGCACCCATATCGCTGGAAACCGAAATGATTTCGAGATCCCGGGCATTAAGGTCTAATTTGGACAACGGCTGATCGAGGACTTCTGCGGTAAGGTGGGATGTCACCTGGGTGTAATCATCATACACATCAAATTCCAGGTCCATGTGGATGACATGGATGGGAAGCTCTCCAAAATCGCCCGGGTAATAGCGGAACAGGCGGCTCGTATCTGCAGGTGGTCCTGACATTTCTCTCCTCTGGATGAAGTGTAGTACCCTGTATCTTTCTTAAGAATTTACCTGAAGGAGGTATCCAAACGAGGATGGGAGGTCACCGGTCCTATCTGGAACGGGAATCTTCTTGTAAATTCCCTGAAACAATTGGTATCAGGCAGGGTATTTGAATTTTCCAACTTTGCCCTACGGGAGACTGCGATACCCTATATCGGTTCCTGGTACAGAAGATTATAGTAACACATGACGACTGACCAGATCCCAATCGGAAAATTTTCCTTAATCACGCGGCTTACGCAGAAAGCACTGCGTTTTTATGATGACCGGGGCCTGCTTGTGCCAGCAGCGAAAGATATCCTCACTGGGTACCGTTATTACAACTCCAGCCAGATTGCACGCGGCGTCACCATAAAAGCACTGTGTGTTCTGGGCTTTTCACTGGATGATGTGTCCTCCCTCCTCGCAGCAAAACAGTCCGGGGAGCTGGACAGAATCAGGACCCTTTTTGAGAAGCGTCGGTCTGCAATCAGGTCAGAAGTCTACCGGTTACAACAACTGGAGGCAATCCTGGAAAATCCGGATGCCTCCCTTGAGTTGATCTACATGTCGCTTGCCGAACCAGTTATCAAACAAGTCCCGCCATTACGTGCTATTTGCAAACGTGATAAAGGAGTCTACAGTGAAACGATCACCCGGCTTATTGCCGATCTCTGTAACCAGCTGTTCTGCCCTGAAAACCAGAATAGCGGTGTAAAAATTACCGGGCCAGTCATGACCATCTATTATGACTGTGACTTCCGGGACAAGGATTCCGACATGGAATGTGCAGTCCCGATCGCGGGAAAAGTTCTGGTACATGACCCGAAGATGGAGATACGGACAATCCCCGGGGGAAGACAACTGACGCTTCTTTACAAAGGTCCGTATAAAGGACTCCATGAGGCCTGGAGCAGGATCTATGCAAGTGCTGAAGAAAAGCAGTACCTGGTGACAGCTCCCGGCCGCGAAATATACTACAATTCCCCCGCTGATGTCCCGGAAGAAGAATTACTCACGGAACTCCAGGTACCCATTGCGGATGAAATGACCAAACTAGGGACATGAACATTCGTGACTGTTATCCCTGTAGTGGTTTATTTTCAGTATTTGAGTGTATTCAGACGTTTTAAAGGGATTTAATGCCCAGGGTGACAGAATCGGTTCGTATGGTCACACCGATACCTATTTTCATACACCCTGCATCTGGATACTACCGTGTTACATCAGAATAATGATCCAACAATACCAGAACGCATTGAAACCGGGACTGTTGAAGGGGACTGTCTGGGTTTTACCGAGGAATTGTTCTCGGGCTGGCTGTAGCTTTACAACGACACCCGCCTCTATCTGTATTACATCATATCCCGGTGTAAAAACGAAGGGAATACCCAGAAACTTATCCGGCAGTGGATCGCTGAAGGTTATGACGTGCGCGTCGTGAAACCTTCATCCATCATGCAGCATATTCTCGGGGAGTTCGGGTATGTTGAATCATATGAAAAACTGTCCCGCCACTATGATGAGGATGTAGAAGTCTGGCACAGACCGTTCGTACCACATCCTTGAATGAAAGTGAATACCTGCCCGAAAAACCTGTTGACCGATTAATTTTGGAGAATCAAGGCATTTTTGTTTCTTTTAATCCCTTCCAGCTGCGGCCAATTCAGGTCTTTTTCCGATAGGTTTATATATCTCCCTGATCTTCAATGCACTGACTAAAAAATCATTTCCAAATCCTTCGGGGGTGACCAGAATTAAATCCCATACCTTTGTCACAATGGTGCTGTTAGTATTCGTGGTGCTGATGGCATCCACATGTATCGCCGGAATACCGTCTGCATCAGCGCATGCCCCGGCCAGTGCCGGGTCCAATGAAGATATTGCCAATGCCACGGTGATTAGCAACCCGGAAAAATCCTACGCAATCTACTCAGATCTCCATCAAAGTGGTGAAGCGCAGTACTACAAATTCCCGATGATCAAGGGTCAGCGTCTTTATGGTTCAGTCATGATCCCGGGACCGGGATCGATGGTGCCGGATATTGTGATTACGGGCCCGGGAATTCCTTCGTCCGGCATTGTCCCATCGTACATAGAAATTCCACCCGGGGCAGGGGCAATGGTGATTCCGGGTACACCTCCTGGAAAACCCACTTATGAACCATTTACGCCTCAGTCCATCTATGAAGTGGCACGTTTTAACATGACGATTCCGGAAGACGGGGACTATTACCTCGCTGTGTATGGGCCTGGTGCAGGGAAATACAGTCTGGCGCCCGGGTTTCTTGAACAGTTCACCCTCTCCGAATGGCTTCTGATCCCGTTCTCGGTTATCTCCATCTATCTCTGGGAGGGACAATCACTCTCCCTGGTTTTCGCACCATTCCTTATCATAGTCCTGGGTGGCATTGCTCTCCTTCTCTTCGAGCAGAAAAAAGTGGGAAAAAGATGGGGGTACAGGGAATGGATAGTGCTGACAGCCGGTCTTTTATACCTGGGCGGAGCCGCAATAACTGCTGCCCAGGCCGTCCATACCGTTCTTCTTACGGGGTATTCCTCCATCGTCCTCGTTACCCTGATCTTCATCGCGGTCCCGGTTATCCTTGGAATAATTCTCATCAGGATGGGCCTTATTCTCTCCCGGGATAGCAGATACAGCCGTGCAAGGGGATTTTGGATACTCCTGGCGGGTTTGCTTGGCCTCGTTGTCTGGGCAGGGCTCGTCATCGGGCCGGTACTTGCTATCCTCGGGGGGGCACTGGTACTGGTACATGCGATGGAAGAAAACAAATCCTGATTTTTTTTCTGCATCCACCATGGGGTCACATGACTGGCACTATCATAAATCCGCCAGTCTGGTTGATATCCCTAAAAAAAGCCCCAAGGATTATTGCAGACTATTGCCAATAACTGGAAGGAATTATCATGAACATCTACACCGTCTGCCAGAATAATGTCGTTAGTGTTACGCCTGACACAACTGTCAAATTTGTCGCGAACCTGATGAAGGAGAAGAATATCGGGTGCGTCGTGATTGCAGAGAATAACAAGCCGGTCGGGATTGTCACCGACCGTGATTTTGCAATCCGGGGTGGATACCTCTGTGAGGAGGAGGAGACCCGGCAAATCTCTGAAATAATGACCGAAGATGTCAGGACTATCCGGAAGGACACTGATTTTTTTGATGCGATCCAGGAGATGAAATCATCAGGCGTACGACGCCTACCTGTCGTAGATATGGGGGGCAGGCTTGTCGGACTCATTACCCTCGATGACATTATCCGGCTCCTGGCACGGGAGCTCGGGGAAATAGCACGGATAATCGGGAAAGAAAGCCCGAAAATCTGATATTACTTCATTTTATATCCTGATTTTCTGATGTATCCGGGTATATCCCCTACCTGGCTACACTCCCGTAGAATATTCTAGGGGGAAGGCCGGCAGTATTCTGGACTGGTCCTACATTACGATGTAACCATCTGCTGAAATGTGATGTCTACCGGCTGGAATCCTCTAATAAACTGGTTAGGATTCGAACCAGGAAAAAGTGAATGATCTGGCAGGATTATTGTGGAATTCCCATTATGGGTGGGGCCGGTACCCGCCCCTGGTTTCCGGCATTACCATTAACTATCTCATTCCTCATCCTGTTCGACGTAGTAAATGACTGGATGCCCAAAGTACCCGCTGCGACCCATGAAAAACTACTTTTTGCAGAGGTGGTCTTACCGATGGCACTATTATTCACTATGCGATCAGTCGTCCAGCTCGTCCTGCTACGGGTTATATTACTCAGTAAACCCGTCGTTGTCCAACTCGTTTTTCCGCTGGTATAATTACTCAGAATACTATTCGTTGTCTTTCCGGTCAGACCCCCAAACATATTGCTATTCAAATCATTTGGCAGGTCACCGGTCTTATTGCCCGTTATCCCGTTCATCCTGTTACCGGGCATGGCTCCCGGGATTTTTGCGCCTGCTGAACCCGCATTCGTTACGATTGTCGAAATCGTAAAGTTTGTAACCTGGGTGCCGGGAGTATAGGTACCCCCGGTATAGAGCCCCTCTTTTACGGTGCCGGTTGAACTTCCCCCGGAATACACAATATACACTGTTCCTGATGTAAGTTCCGGCAGGCTGAACACTACCGACTGGTAGGTCTTTGCCGGCACAAATGTCAGGATATCTTCTCCTGCTCTTGTTTCAACATGGACCATAGTCCCTGCCGGCTGTACTGATGCGTAGGTCATCATTACTGAGTACTGCGTGGAGGAAGTGTCAGGGGCCTGTGCCATCCCGGAGCTGCCTGCTGCAACCAGCGTTCCGCCGCTAAGCTTGAAACTGCCTGCATAATCAATAGCCCCGTTACCATCGTCTGTCGGACCGTTGACGATCACAACACCACCGGTCATAGTGATCGCGCCGTTGATATCAAGACCGTCACCACCGGCGTTCACAACGAGATATCCCCCATTGATATGAAGGGGCATATCCCCGGAAGTTTCGAAGGTACCCTGGCCTGGCTGCCCAGCACCATTCTGACCGTTAACCGGTTGAGTCGATGTGGATGTAACTCCGGTACCACTTGGGGTATTTAACGCGTCATCACTTGCAACAATGCGAATTGTTCCGTCATTAATGGTAATATCCGCACCTTCAATGCCTTCATAAGAGTTGGTGATCCGGATATCCCCGCCGTTAATCTCTACGTTCGATTCTGCATGAATTCCATCATCCCCGGTGGCTGCATTAATTGCTCCGCCGTTAATTGTGACACCACCGTGTGAATGAATGGAATCATCTGAGGAATCAATGGTGATGATTCCACCCGTGATGGTGAGGGCTGTTCCGGCCTTCAGGCCTTTACCACCTGACAAAGCACTGGTATCGACACGGGTATCACCTGGTATTCCCCGGGAGTTTGTATTTGTGGTGGGATTGATGCTTTTACCTGCACCCCCACCTGATGCGATGGTGATGCTGCCACCACTCACCGTAAGGCTTGTTTCAGCCTGGATACCGTCTGCTCCGGAGATGATTTTGACGGTACCATCCTTAATGGAAACATACCCCTTCGTGGAATCATCATCATTAGTGGACTGTATCCCGTCGCTTTCTGCCTTTATGGTGGTGGTCCCGCCTTTGATAACAACAGAATCCCTGCCCCTGATACCATCGTTAACAGCGTTAACCGCAATACTGCCACCGTTGATTTTCAGGTCATCCTTGCTGGTGATACCGTCGTTATAGTTTGCATTAACGGTCAAAGACCCGTCGCCATTTATCGTAAGGTCGTCCTTTGAAAAAATTGCTGCATCAGGTTCTCCGGATGTTGAATCCTGGCCGGTATAGGAACTCCCGTCTGTTACCGTATTTTTAGTACCGGCTGTAAGCGTAATCACCGTTTTTTCGGCGTTGACAACATAAATGGGAGCACTTGTGGAACAGGAAATATCCATACCATTAAGTACGAGTTTCACCGTTTCTGCATCCTGTGTGTCTACCTTTATTTGTCCGTTATTCAACGTACCCCCGACATTGTACGTGCCAGCGGACGTGATGGTAACAGTGTTTCCATTAACTGTTGCACCGCTTCCTTCAAGGGATATCGAGTTGCCGTTCAATTTTATCGTAGTGGTTCCGGCGGCAGCTGTAACTTCACCCGCCATGCAGGCAGTACCAGTGACGATAAGTGCGAATGCCAGAAGCATTACCGTTATTTTTTTCATGTTAAATTATCTCCTTATTTCTGTTTATGGTTCTCTTCCGGGCAGAGTCTCCTCAATCAGGGAATACCTTGTCCGGGAATCCCGCTCACTCAACCTGCTCATTTTTACCCGGATTATCCGAATAATAGATCTTCACCCGTGCCGTATCACGAAGGAAATCAATGCCATCGATCTCAACGTTGGTAACGTTGAGCCCGGTCCTTGTTTTAAGGTCCTCTATCATCTCTGCCCGTTTCCCTGGTGTTATAAGATTAATTTTTTCGTAGACGATTTGCTTGGTATAATGGCCGGTATTGAAACCCCAACCTTTCTCAAGGATCCAGATGACTCCAATAATCAGTGCATCTGTCACGAACATCTTCTCGTAATCGCCCATCCCGAAGAGAATGGAGTTCAGGATTGGCAGTGCCACCATGATGAAGAGGTACGTCATCTCGTGTATCGGAACCGTCTCTGTCCTGTACCGCAGGATAGAAAACAGGGCAAAAAGGCCGAAGCCAACGCCTATCGAGATCTCCACGCTGGTAAAGAGGCCCATGATGAAATAGATCACGGTATTGAAGGCAAGGAATGTGAAGAGGAAGGCACGTTCACCTTTGCGGGGATAGTAGATATAGCGTATAATGATGAATGCCGAGATAAAATTGATGAAGAATCCGGCAATATAGAGAAGGTCATGCTGGCTTAACATGCGATACTCCCTACCATGGAGAGCGTTTTCAGACGTAACTGAAGCTGCTTGAACCGGTTATGTTTCTGCCCGTTGTAAAGTAAGGACACCCCGATACAGTACTTCGAAAAACTGGTTTTCCGGATCCCCATCTTCCTGAGTGCATTTAGACCTGGTGACTGGAAGAGAGATCGATCATACTTGATCTCTCCGACAACAACACCCGGGTACGAATAGGTAGTACCATCCTGGCAGAATGAAGGACAGAGGTCGAAGGTGATCCGTTCCCGGAAATCCTTCGATACGAGAGTGACCCTGCTGTATTCAGTCGTCAGTACGGGATGGAACTCACTGGAATCGTACGGAAAGGAGGATTTTAAAAATGATTTAGGGCCCTTTTCAGAGAGCTCCGGTATTCCGTCCGTCTCCATACGTATTTTTACTGTTCGCCCTGTGTTTTGCCTTTCCTTCACCTCAAGGTATGTCTCGTCAGTGGAGCAATAGTGGCGGAACCGTAATTTGAAACGGTTCGCTTTCCCGTTATGGTGCTGTAGATAGATCATAAACGACCCCGTGTCATAATACATGGTCTCATACCTCCCGATTCGTGTATCTTCAATTTCCAGTGCCCTGTATGATCTGGTAAGATCAGATACCAGGCTGGCGCACTGTTGAAATGTCATCAGGAATTTTTTCTCCCTCCTACTCATCAGCTGGGCATCTGAATTTTTCAGTTCTTCAAGAGTTATCTCCTCAAATGCAGCAAGTGCTGACGAGAAGTTGTCTACCCCGGCAGTGAGGGTTGTGTGGGCCTGCCGGACTATACACGCCATGCTAAGGTCCCCCTGTTCTGTTGGGTGCCCTCTCTCCGGAAAGGAACTCAACCCCCGCCTCATAACCGGTATTGACCCGGATCAGCTGGTCGAGGGATGAAGTGAACTTCTGGGTCACATAAGGCACGATCTGATTACGGTAATTTTTCGGCATATTTGATTCACCAGGATGAACACTGTCCTCCTATGACTATCCAGCATCGTTACTCCGCGTAAATGTTATATAATCGCGCTATCGGGATGGTGATATAATTGTCCGGGGACGCGAATGGTTGAACTCCGGAGTGTACTACATCAACCCCCGTGGAAAGCTGGCACTATTACACCCTGCCAGATTTTTACCCGGTATAAATCACGAGGAATGTATTGATCTGCAGAATGGAGGGGTCCCTGGTCCCGGTGAGTGGGTCACGAAAATACCGTTGGATAACTTTCCCGGGGTAATTTTCACAATTCATGTCAATATCTTTGCTCTTCCAATCCGTTCAATATAGTATATCCCGACATCACTATGCCACCAGGGGCAGGGTGTTACCCCCAATATACCAAACCCCTTATGCAGGACTATTTCAGCAGGAAGTGAATGGAAAACCCCCTTTCACGCTACGATTCCTACTCTGCTATATTGTTTCCTGGTCGCCTGGTCTGGTTACCAGGTTTTGCGATATATTGAACCTGCAAGTGTAATTATTCCCATTTTTATCGATAATCAGGTGTAATCCCGTGTGTTGAATATAAGTGAAGCTGTGGGGTATGATGGAGAAGAATACTACCCTTAACCAGGGTCAGTTGCAATCGGACTCCACCTTACACGGGTATTACAAATAATTTTTTCCCGATCCCTGCAGTTCCGGCACATCTGGCCCTTGAAAGGGTTCTATCCAGATATCGGAATGTTTTGAGAGTTAATGACAGATAAAAATACGGAGGGAATCATGCAAAAAAAATCAATCATATGGGGTATTATCCTGATAATACTCCTGTCGTTTGTCGGGTTTACAGCAGGGGCTGTTAACACGACCACCAGTTCAAGTAGTTCGGCTGATCCGACCTCACTTGTATATGTTACTTCAGTCAGTATGGACCCTGAGGTATTTTTCCCCTATGAAGAGGGTACGGTTACCATCACGCTGGCGAACAAAGGTGATACGGCCATAGGGCTTGAAAATCCTCAAATTCTTAGCAAGAATGTCCACATTACGAGCGATGATGCATGGAATACCGTCACCTACATCGGACCGGGAACTGAGGCGACCTACACAATCCCGATCACAGTTGTACCCCCGGAAGGGACCTATTATCCGTTATTCTCTCTGGGTACCAAAACCGGGCTGAGTATTCATTACCCTATCACCGTGAAGATCGATTCGACAGATCTCGAGGCATTAATTTCAGGTGAACCTGATACCTTTGCCCTTTCTACTAAAGAGACTGTCAACCTGACCCTTATCAACCCACGTTCCGGTGCACTCGATGATATCCTGATCAGTGCTTGTGGAAGCGGTCTTGAAGTCAGCCCTTCCCAGAAATATATCAGCTACCTGGGCGGGCAAAGTTCGACCGTAATCCCGTTTTCGGTTACTGCCCGCCAGGATTCAAGTCTTACCTTTAATATCAGTTACCGGAACGGGGATAGCAAACATGCGGTTGACCTGGTCATTCCCGTCACTATTGGTGCGGACAAGACCGCGGCAGTACCAATCGTCAATAATATTGCACAAACCCAGAAGGGGTCATATTATGACCTCACCGGGGATATCACCAATGCAGGGATCACCGATGCAAACGGGCTCGTGGTGACTACCGGGTCTCCGGCACAAGGTACGGGGACATACCCGGAATATGTCATCGGATCCCTGGCATCCGATGATTCTTCGAGTTTTGAAGTGACGTTCACCACCACGGATCTCTCATCAGTACCCCTGGTCATAACATGGAAAAATGAGGATGGCGATGATTACAAGGTAACAAAGGTCCTTAACCTCAACTCGGCATCAGGTTCCGCCAGTTCAGCAGCAGGAACAGGATCCGGTACAGCATCCGGATCATCCACCGTGCAGGCAGGAGGTCCGGGCGGGGCTCCTCCGGGCATGGGTGGCCCCAGTGGCAGCACCAGCTTGTTCAGCAGTAGCAAAGGGAACGGCATCAGTTCATTCTACCCGGTAATTGCAGCAGGTATCATCGTCGTGATTGGTATCGTGCTGTGGACGAAACGAAAATGGCTCTCGGCGAAGCTGAAGAAAAAATGAAGGGATTATCGATGTTTGATAGACCCCTAATCCAGCTTACTGATGTCTCCAAGGTATACCACCTTGAAAGTGGGGACTTTTCAGCGCTTAACCATGTATCGCTGGATATAATGGAGAACGAATTTGTCGCTATCATGGGTCCTTCTGGTTCCGGAAAATCAACCATGATGAACCATCTGGGTATCCTTGATGTCCCGACATCAGGTGAGCTCTTTATCGATGGAAAAAACGTGGCACACATGACAAACCTTGAACGGACGCATATGCGGAGGGATATTATCGGGTAAGTATTCCAGAAATTTTACTTAATCCCGCTCCTTTCCGCATATGAGAACGTTGAATACCCGCTCATCCTGAAATACAAAAAACGGGACGCGACCGGTAAAGCAGCAGCAGTTCTCAAATCCGTAGGGCTTGACAAGGTGATGGGTGAACATCGCCCCAACCAGCTTTCCGGGGGCCAGCAGCAGCGTGCGGCAATCGCACGGGCCCTTGTCAATGACCCGAAGATTATCCTCTGCGATGAACCGACAGGTAACCTGGACCGGAAAACAGGGTTCCAGATCATGGATATCCTCTGCGGATTGCACGAAGAGGGAAAGACCGTTATCCTGGTGACTCATGACCCGAAGATTGCAGAGTATGCACACCGCACGATAATACTGGAAGATGGGAGGATCGCGAGCTCATGAGAGATATTTTCTTCGATTTATCCGTCAGGAGTGTCCGGCTGAACTACCTGAGATCAATCCTCGCATCAGTAGGGATTGTAATAGGTGTTGTCGCCATTTCCGCAATGGGAATGCTCGGGACTAATATGCAGCTGGAAGTAAAAGACCAGCTGTCCGCAGGTGCTAATACCCTCGTCATCACCCCGGATGCTGTCAGGATGGGCCCTCCGGGGTCGGCTCCCAGTTCCTCCGACTCGTCGCAGGTAATATCCAAGGCCCAACTGAGTAAAATCAGGATTGCTGCAGGAACTAATGCAAGTGCTATTATTCCCGTTTATTCGAAAAATACCGAGTTCGTTCTCGGTTCTGTGCCAGGCAGGGGCATGCTCTACGGGATCGACCCTGATGATCTCACGTCGTTTCTCACGATCGCAAACGTTACAAACATTAACGGAATAAATGATGCACTTGTGGGGTCAACTATTGCCACCAACTTTGACTTAAAAATCGGTAGCAGGATCAAGATTGGATCGAGTACAGCAGATTCCCGCCCGGAGGCCCGGATTGTAGGGATCCTCGAAGAACGGGGAATGGCATCGGACCGTGTCAGTACTGACAATGCAATTGTTGTATCCGATACATGGTATACCAACCAGTACGGCGGGGAAAATGAGTACCCGCAGGTAAATGTGATTGTTAAGAACATCGATTCGATAACCGGTGTCGAAGCGGCAATTGACGCGAAACTCAATACAGATGAGAAAAAGCCAGTTATCAGGATCCAGGACGCAAGTTCACGGTTATCGAGTATCACCTCGACGCTTGGAACGATGACCACGTTTATACTGGCGATAGGAGCCATCTCGCTCCTGGTCGCTGCCACCAGCATCTTCAATGTGATGATGATGTCGGTCACCGAGCGGGTGCATGAGATCGGAATCCTTCTTTCGATTGGAACAGAGCGTGGGGAAGTCCGCAGGATGTTCCTGTACGAGGCGATCATACTCGGTATTATCGGCGGAGGTGTAGGGGCTATCAGCAGCCTCGTCATCGGCTATTCCGTCGTGAGTGCCATGATCGGGACAACGAATTATTTCTTCCTGCCTGAAAGTATCCTGTATATCCCCCTTGGCATGGTTATTGGTATCATTGTCTGTGTAATCTCCGGGCTCTACCCTGCATGGCGGGCATCGAACATGGACCCGATCGACGCACTGAAAAGCGAGTGATTACGGCAGAGATACCGCTCGTAGAACTATGTGGATTATATAAGCCATAATCCTGGGTAATTACGCAGTGCCGGGCTGGAGCCCCCCATTTTTAGATTTTGGGGTTTTATCTCTCCCTGATACAATAATTTTCTTTAATACTGTTCCCCCGACTACAACTTTAATCATTGACCCTCAGACAATTTTAGCCTGATATATTCAACGTTCTGGTTCAATTATTCCACTCCCCTATGCAGTATATCACTCCTCGCATGCGCCGAATATAACTCCGTGCCCGGAAACGGAATCCATGATGATTTCCTGATCGGGGATCATCAGAAAAAGGAGGTGATCGTAAGCGGAACGAGTAAACAAGGTTGGAATATACTTGATCGGACAGCAGGATTACTATCGTATTCCCCCCCGGTAGGTCTGGTGATCACAGGCAGGAACTTCTTATTGACCATGATGAAAAAATCCGTGGAAAACCCCGCCCGGGTAACAGGAGTGTAATCACCGGGCCCGGGAGAAAAGGCCGGAAAATATTCAGACGGAAAACTACGTGTGAAGGATAAACAACGAGCGCAATCAAAGGATAAGAGATCGATACCCTGGATCGCACAGGGATTTTTCTGGTGTGGGTCTGAGCCAGTGAAAAATCGGCACCACTACCATTAAAAACCTGTTTCAACGATGTAATTCTCCCATCAGGAAAAAGAATGGACAGGCACCCGACAACCCATCCATTCTTTACCGGGTATCTGTGATACCATTTTTCCCATTCTTTGAAAAAACGTTCCAGGCAGGGACTGCAATCATCATGAGACCTTTGCTCACTTGGTTTACCCGGCTGTGATAGAATTCTGAACTTTTTGCGGTAACGGCTCCCGGCAGAGTTTCCGTATCGCTTGTTACAGTCGAAGGCGATTTCCGGGGAATAAGCCTGTGGATTATCAGGGATCGGATTATCTTTTTTGAGATATTATCTTCACGAGGTGGTGCTATTAATGGCCTCCCCGGTTCATCATATCACTCCACGTATGAACCGAATATAACAGGGCCGGTGGTTATTCTTATCCGGATGATTCTACCCGGAGTAGATCATCGGAAGAAGGATGCAAATTAAAACCCTGGAGATCCGTCAGGGCCTGGGTTATAATCACGTCCGGTTACCGCGGTGATTTGCGATAACTTCTACCATACCAGCCACTCGAATTTTCGGGTTTCAGCCAGTTACGAAATAAGAGATGACGTATACGTGTATCCTGGTACCAGGTAGGTACCATGCCACGATAGTTCTAAAAGAGAGGTATCTCATGAAAAAAAGCAGGATATCCATGCTGATTGTTTCAGCAATCCTTGTCGCAGGAATTTTCTGTGCGGGATGTACAGATTCGGGTAGTGCTACAACGCAATCCGGGACTAATTCAGGTGCAACAGTACAGCCCCAGTCTTCTACTTCACCAAATACAGAAAAACCAAACTGGGTCTCACCAGCAACTCCACCTGATCAGGTAATGACCGTAAAAGATGGGCCGCAGTTCAACCAGTCTGATGCTCCTTCAGGAACACCCCCGTCCGGAGTGATGATAAATGGCCCCCGTCCATCAGGTACTCCCCCATCAGGTGGCGGTCAGCCTCCATCCGGTACTCCGCCAACCGGTCAGTAATGTGTTCCATCTGATAATCAGTGGGCCCTGTCATACGGTGGTTGACCAAAGGACCTGCTGAGAAACCAGGTCCTGTATGAGGGCCCACTGGCAGCAGTTGAAAAAATGTAATTATTCAGGCTTTGTTGAAACCCTGCATATTTTTTAAAAAGAGGGGATACGTTGACATGAGGGGGTTTCGCCCTTCCCCCAATAAGATATCCATTGAGTAAGGGTTCATTGTAGGCATTCAGGAAAATTTCAGAGATTTAAAAGATTATTCCCTATCCCAACCCGGGGTCCCCAGAGCGGCGGACCATGAGCCCCGGGTGCGTGACTAAATATCGGAGTAACCTAAACGCCAGGATTGATTAAAAAGGGTTCCCCATGTAAATGCCTGAACGATCCCCCAATACGTGGAGATTTAGAAATGATATTTTCATGGTTCGGGTGTGAAATTCTCGTTCATGTGTGTTTCTACAGAGCCATTATTCCCATTTATTTTTGGAAAATGGGGTTTCAGGGCCTGATTTTTTTCAGGTCCGTAAGTATTTCTGTGACTGAGGCATACCGGTTTCCCGGATTTTTCTTCATGCATTTGAGAATGATTTCCTGAATTACCGTGCCCTCCGCTCCAGGTAATTGCGGCAGTACTGGGTCATCATAGAGGATAGCGTGCATTATCGCTGCGATACCCTCCCTCCTGAATGGTACATTCCCTGTCACCAGATCATACAGCAGGACCCCTAGCTGGTAGATGTCTGTCCATGGTCCGGTGTCCCCGAAAAGGTTCGGGGCCAGCTGTTCAGGTGCTGCAAAATCCGGGGAAAAGCTGATGAGTGCGGTCTGTTTTGTATCGGTAAGTGCTTTTGCAAGTCCCCAGTCGGTAATTTTCGGGACTCCCTCGTCAGACATAAGGACATTTTCCGGCTTGATGTCCCGGTGAATGATACCCCGTTCATGGGCGTATTGAAGACCTTCAGCCACACCGGTAATAATTTCAACTGATTTATCGATTGAAAGGGGAAGCCGCATTTCCGCAAGGGAGGTCCCGAAATATTCAATTTCAATATAGGGTACCGGGAAAATATTTGCTGAATAAATCTCCACAATATTTTTGTGGTGAAGCCCCTGCCAGAGTTGAAGCTCTTTGGTGAAATGGGTCCCTGTTACCTCATCAAACCGTATGGGGACTTTAATGGCAATGGTTCTTCCCTCGGCATCCTTTGCACGGAATACCCGCCCGACTCCGCCTTCACCCATATATTCTGCTCCGGGGTACTTCTCACCGAGGGAAGGCGGGAGACGGGCTGCATAGTGCCGCTGATCCTCAGGAACCGCATCCCCATGCCCCGGGTACCCGATCGTATTCACAACCGTGTTACTCTGGGATTGTGTCCCTTCGTTCCGGTCATCCCTCCCGTGTCTTTTGCGCCACCAGCTCCTTTCATACCAGATACCCGCAACCGCCGATACAACGATTATGATCGGAATTATCCACCATAACGGGCCAAGGTTTCCAGGGAAGGGTGGGGGTTGGTTCTGGATAGAACCCGGGCCTGCTGAAAACGGGTTATTATTCAGTGGCTGACCTGCAGGGGCCGTTACAGGCATATCGGCAACCCGTATCATGGTATAGGACAAGGGGGGCTTTGAAAGGGGTGCATAATCAGTAATTGATGCACTCATCATCTGGTTTCCTGGAGAACCCGGGCCTGTATTCTGCGATATATACTGAATGTTCCGTGCAATCTGCTCACTGGCATTATCCCCGTTACCTGGGATCATGAAATTCCCGAGCACCCCGGAACCGGTATTCTGTACGATGAAGGGAACGTCTCCTACTCCATCACCATTTGCATCTTCCCCCTGGTAATCCGTCCAGAAATTTCCGAGAGAACCGGTCAGGTTTTTTCCACCATACTGGTACTGCAATGGGGTACTGTCCCATAACAGGTCTGGGGACTGGCTCATCACATTCATGGGATTGTCAAAGTAATTCAGAAATACTTTGTTCATCTGCGACTTGCGGTCCGCATAGATCCCAACCGAGTTATTGACGAGAATATTGTTGGAAATTTCGTTATGTTCCGCGGATTCCAATCCGATTCCACGTTGAAGTCCGGTGATGCTGGAGTTATGAATCTTATTATTTTCCGACTGTATGAGAATACCATATCGGGCAGTCCCCGAGAGGGTTATGCCATCAACAACGATGCCACTGGCACTCAGCGTGATCCCCGCAATACCATCACCGGATATTATTTCCGGCGGATTCTCCATATCCAGCGCTCCAAGAACAATTGACCGGTTTATGACAAGATTTTCTTGCCAGGCACCATTTTTCAGAAGGATTGTATCCCCATTTTCAGCAGTACTAACCATGCCCTGCAGGGAACTGTTGCCTTCGTCCGCCGGGTAGATAAACACAGTAGCGGTTGCCGGGGATGAAACGAGGTAGAGAACTACCAGTACCAGGACAACCAGGATGTTCCTTGTTGCCGATATCGTCCTTACCCGCGGACTTCCTGCCCTCATAATCACTATCAGAGTTCACTCATTTACAATAAAAAGGAACCGTGCAGAATTTTTTCCCATTGCAAGGTCGATAACGTCACCATTTTTCAACGGGGTCTTAACCTTTTGTTTAATTGACTCCGAGTTTACAAAGGTACCCCCGGAACTGCCATAGTCCTCGATTTTCCAACCGGGCCCGATTTTTGAAAGGATTGCATGTGGTTTTGTGATCCTTGTTACTACAATATACTCTTCAGCTAGCACAATGTCCCCTTCGGTTGTCATTGATGGTGTGTCAGGATCGATCCTTCCGATAAGGACGCGGTCCTTTTTAATCAGGTACGTCACACCCGCATTCTTACCTTCCAGGAGGTGGAGTGCAGGGAAATCATTTCCTGATTCCCTGAGCACTGCTGCCCGCACCGAATCAAGGCGTCCCTGGATATCACCGTACCCGATCGGGATATTAATCCTTGAAAAGACCCCCATATTTTTAATGAGCGTTTCCATGCCCCCCTCTGCGAGTGAAAATTTCCAGACCGGATGAATTCCTTTAGCGGTCTCCCTTCCAAAACCCGCCTCTTTCTTCACAAGCCCGATATGGACGAGCTGGTCGATGTGCTTTTTGGTGTTTGCATAGCTCGTCTCGATACGGGCGGAGATCTCACTGATCTCCTTTGGCTCCCGCTCGATAACCTTGATTATTTTCAACCGTATCGGGTTGGAAAGCACGTCCAGATATTCGGACAGTTCCTGTAAAAACGCGGGGTCCGTTGAAATTGAAATTGTTTCTCTCTCGGTCATTTGCTAAAAACACCCGGGATATGTTAGTTGCACACAGGGATTCTGCAGGTGTGATTCATTAAACTATCCCTGTTTCTTGATAAACGGGATTGTTCTCTCTCACCCTTAGTAAGGCCTTGCGAATATTAACCTGTTGAATCTTAAAAAACAGGATATATAATCGATGATCGAATCCGGTGATATTAATCCCCGGAATGGAACATGATCTCACTACTACAATATCTCCATTATAGTAACCGTGCTGACAGGGGAGAAAGGATAATCAAACTGATTATTGGGTTGTGATAACGAAAAAAATACCGGATAACTCGATATTATTGCATAACAAAAAGGAGCCCTTCTATTCATGATTACAAAACCAGGTGTGTGAACCTCTGGTCCCCGCTAGTCCTGTGCAGTCATCTCGATCTCGACCATCGCACCCCTGGGCAATCCTGCGACCTGAATGGTTGAGCGGGCAGGAGATGAATTTCCTATGTAATGTGCATATATTGTATTGACGGTACTAAAATCAGATAAATTTGTCAGGTATATCCGGGTAACAACCACATCGGAAAAGTCAAGACCTGATTCCCGCAGTATCTCCTGCAAATTCCTCATTACCTGGTCTGTCTGCCCCTCAATTGTGCTGGAAAGGTTACCTGTCTCCGGGTCAATACCGATCTGTCCGGAGGTATAGACGAGATTATCGGAATGAATCGCCTGGCTGTAGGGACCGATCGGTCTGGGTGCCTTATCGGTAACAATAACCTGTTTCTGGTGATGGGGTGGAATGAGGACTACAAGGCTCATCACGATCATTCCCAAAAGAAAACATGCGATAACCAGCAACAGGGTATTTCTGTCAACTTTCAGATCACTCATTTATACCAGCCTCTCCTGTACTATCTATCGGAAATTCTGTCCCAAATACTTATTTGTCTGCTCATGAGACCGGATTATTATTCGATACGGTCATAGCCTGGATCATCCGAACGGTCGGGTGTTATTCCTGGTTTCTCCTTTGGCTTTACCTGGATCTCCCGAATGACCCGTGTCCCGCCCATCGCGGATAATATCGCAGCGATGATGGAAAGTAGGGCCCCGATGTAGAAGGAGATCCGAAGCGACGGCATGAAGGCCGTTGCAAGGGTTGTCGGGAACCAGGTCGTGCCAGTCAGGGTTGTTATGGTTGTGGGGCTGATCGTGGCAACGATCGATGCCGGTACTGTTACAAGGATCGCCTGGACCGGGTTGTATCCCAGGAATGCGGCAAATAATGCACCTGTCGGTGGAATTGTACTCATTGGGATGATTAGTTCAGGGGCCCCGGCTTCTGTAAGCGATGTAGCGAGTACCGGGGGAAACATGTGCGTCATGCTGATGATGACGATGGTGAAAAACAGGGCCATGGAGACGACCATCCCGGTGTTCTGCAGCATCGACCTCATGCCCGACGCGACACCCCGGTCTTCCGGGGGCACAGAATTCATGATGGCCGCGATATTCGGCGCACCAAACATGCCGTTCCCGAGGCCCATGATCAGGAGTGCGACAGCGAAGACCGGGTATTCAAAGTTATACGGCAGCACGGCCAGTATCAGGAACGCGAGGGCGATGAGGAGCATACCGGACGTTGCGAACCACCGGGAGCCGTATGTATCTGATAACCAGCCTGACAGAGGGCCCATGATAATAAACCCTGCTGTGAGGGGCAGCATGAATATCCCGGCCCAAAACGGTGTCGATTCATAGCTGTAACCGTGAAGCGGCAACCAGATGCCCTGCAACAGCATGATCAGGAGGAACATCATGCCCCCGCGGGCGAGTGCACCCAGGAACCCGGCTGTGTTCGCAAGGGAAAATATCCTGTTCTTAAAAAGGGCCAGCCTGAACATCGGGTCCTCAACCCGGCTTTCAATGATCGGGAATGCGATCAGAAGGGCGATTCCGATGAACATGGATGCCTGTACCCATGGATTGCCCCATCCCATCGGGTCCTGTCCGTACGGGAGAAGTGCATACGTGATACCGATCAAAAAGATAGTCAACCCGGCAACAAAGGTGATATTGCCCCACACATCTACCTTCAGACCCCGTTTCGGTAATGATGTCTCTTTGAGCTTCATGAAGGCCCATATCGTGCCCAGGATACCGACCGGTACACTGACGAGAAACACGTACCGCCAGTTGTAGAATGCGAGGATTCCACCGAGGATGAGGCCAATGAACTGGCCCGACAGGAACGCCATCATGTTGAGCCCCAGGGCCTTGCCACGTTCACCAGGTGGGAATGCATCGGTGAGGATTGCCGCACTGTTGGAAAAGGTGAACGATGCACCAACTGCCTGGACGAGACGGAACACAATCAGCTCAATTGCACCTGCATCCCCTGTTCCAGGCGTGAGAAAAAGCAGGATGGAACCGAGGGTGAAAATGGCAAACCCGATATTATAGAGCTTCACCCTCCCGTACATGTCCGAAAGCCGGCCGAAACTGAGAAGCAGTGTTGCGGTGACGAGGCTGTACCCCATCAGTATCCAGATCAGGTACTGGAACGAGGTGAGCGGGTCGATATTGATGCCGTTGAAGATCGCAGGCAGCGAGATGAGGATGATGCTCCCGTTCACGGAGACCATGAACATCTCGATCGTCGTTATCGAGAGTACGATCCACTTGTATTCGATGCCTTTTTTGACAGATCCTGTGTTATTGCCTGCGATTTCGCTTTTTTCCATTCTGATCGGGCTGTCCCCCGGGATAATCCAAATGTTTTTCCTGGATATGTAAACTATCCTTTACATCGTTGGATCTTTTTGGACTATAATGTTTCCAGATTGAATTGTCATTAAAAATTTCGTCCCAAGTTGGACTATTTGCTGTACTACTTTTATCCAGCCCCTCAAAAACAATAAAGCGTAATGAGAAAAAGGAATACCCCCCTCGCAGAAACCGGAAAGTGTTGTATCGTGACACCAACCTGTGAAGAGACGGGAACGTCCGCCATTCACTCTCTATTCTGCTCAAGTACGGTCATGCGGGGATAAAACCCGAACCCCAGGTAAAATTTCCACGCTCCTTCGTTCCCGTCGCCGACCGAGACCCGGTTCCTGACCGATCCGTTCGCGTCAAGCCATGCGAGAGCCCTGGTCACTAATGCGGAACCGATCCCCCGTGAACGGTATCTGTCTTCAACGAATATCGACTCGATCTCGCCCTTCTTCTCTTGTGACAGGGAACTGACACAGTACCCTATATACCGGCCGGATTCCGTGTCGAAAACAAGGTCCAGTTGCAGAGACCCCGTCGATGCGATCTTTTCAAAAAACTTCTTACGATCGTCGAAGGTCATCTTCTCGTAGTGCTGCCGGAAGGTCCCCGCACGTGTATGGTGATATTCGTTGAGCTGGACCCATAGTGGCCTGATCAGCTCGATGCTGGTGATGCCTGATGTCCGGTATTCAAAGGGCGGCATTCTTACATTTGAATTAGGATGTGAAAAGGGAATAAGGGTGCCGGGGGGGTGCCGGTCATTTAATGGCACATCCCGGATCATCGATGTATTTCTCCCGGGGAAAAAAGAGGAGGCCCCAGTCAGTTTTACCCGTTTCAGGACTTGATTGTCCGGAACAGGTAGGCACCAATAATGGTAATGGCGATGGTGAATCCACCGAGCACTGCGAGGCACACGAGCGGGTTAATCTGTGAGACCCCGGTCAGGCCGTACCGGATCCCCTCAACACCATAGGTAAGCGGGTCGAGGAGCGTTATCGGGACAATTGCTGGCGGCAGGCTGCTGATGGGGAAGAGCGCTCCGGAGAGGCCGAAGATCGGGAAGACGACGAAGTTCATGATGAGCTGGAACCCGGTCATGTCATCCATTCTCGACGCGATCGCGATGCCGAACGCGGTAAAGGCGATCCCGATCAGGGCCATGAAGCCGAACGCGATGAGAAATCCCGTTATGCTCTGGCTATTCAGCCCTATAAACAGCGAGATCACGAGTATGATCACACCCTGGATGAACGCCGTTGTCGCACCGCCAGCTGTCTGCCCCAGCATGATCTCCAGGCGGGAGACCGGCGCAACAAGCGTCTCTTTCAAAAACCCAAACTGCTTGTCCCATATGATCTGGATACCGGAGAAGACGGACGTGAAGAGGACACTCATGGCGATCATGCCCGGAATGAGGAAAACAATATAGTTCTCGTCCATTCCGGGGATCTGCACGACGGAGTTGAGCCCGAAGCCGAGGAAGAGCAGGAAGAAGAGCGGCATGCTGACGCTGCCGATAATACGGCTCTTCGACCTGATATACCGCTTCATATTCCGGAGCCAGATGGTATAAATGATATCCATGGTTACCGCCTCATCATTTTCTGGTACATCCGCATGTTTGCTTTCCCGTCGGCTTCCTCCTCGCGGATGGTCTTGCCGGTAAAGGAGAGGAAGACGTCTTCGAGCGTCGGCTTGTGGATCAAGATCGATTCGATCGCGATTTTATCCCTGTTCAGGAGCGTCACGATGGTACCCACGTGCTGCTCGGCGTTCTTAAGGCTGATGATAACCTGCCCGTCGTGCTGCTCGATCCGTGAGACCCACGGCTCATTTAATGCTGCGACAATGGCAGAAGGGTCTGATGATTTGAGGGTGACGACATCGCCGCCCATCCCGTTCTTAAGGTTCACAGGGGTGTCGAGGGCGATGATCTTACCGTGATCGATAATAGCGATCCGGTTGCAGAGGCGGTCCGCTTCCTCCATGTAATGCGTAGTGAGGATGATGGTGATCCCGTGCTCTTTGTTGAGGGTTGCAATGTACTGCCAGAGGTGGTTCCGGGTCTGCGGGTCGAGACCAAGGGTCGGTTCATCGAGGAAGAGCACGGCCGGACGGTGAAGGAGTCCACGGGCGATCTCGAGCCTTCGCCTCATTCCTCCGGAGAATGTCTTGACGATATCGTCTTTCCTGTTCTCGAGCTCTACGAGGTTCAGGAGCTCAGTGATCCGCTGGTTCCGGATATCCCCGGGAATACGGTACAGCCTCCCGTGGAAGTCCATGTTTTCCCATGCGGTAAGCTCCTCGTCGAGGCTCTGGTCCTGGAAGACAATCCCTATGGATTTCCTGACCCCGTCCTCGTTGTGTTCTATATCCATGCCGTTTACCGTGGCGGATCCCGAAGTGGGCTTTAACATGGTCGAGAGCATCGCAAGGGTTGTGGTCTTGCCCGCCCCGTTCGGGCCCAGCAGGCCGAAGATCTCTCCCTGTTCGATCTCAAATGAAATGTCATTCACCGCGACCAGGTCGTTAAATTTCCGGGTCAGGTGATCAACGTGTATTGCAACTGTCATCTTTTATCCAATCCTTTTCAGATCATTCAGGCACTGTTCCAGCACCCGCACCGCATGATGCTCATCGCCCGGTGGAAGTTCATCGAGCGTGGTTTTAATATCAAACAGCAGTCCTTTTGCACTGACCCTGGCTCCGCCGAAGATGTCAAGGATCAGGTTCTTGTAAAGCGCCATCTTCCTGTGGTTTTCCTGTCCCTGCTCTTTCACTGTCTGCAGGGTCTCTTCCCCGCTCTTTGTCACTGCAAATGTAGTCTTCGCCCTCTTACCGGTGGCGATCACCTCAATGAGGTGTTCGTCCTCGAGCTGGTGGAGCACCGGGTACAGCGTCCCCTTACTCGGGACCCAGAGCCCGCCGGTCTTCTCCTTGATCTCGGTGAGAAGATCATAGCCTGACTTTGGGCACCTGCTTAAGGAGTGCAGGATGAAGAGTGCAAGTAAACTCCGTTCTTTCCCATGCCGGGAACCAAACTTCAGCAGGCTGGTCATCTAAATAGTCCGATTACGTACTATTATGGTAAAGGAATTGAAGAGATATAAAGCTGAAGGTGCTGATAAATAGGTTTCAATAGTATCCGTGCTCCGGGTAAACCCCCGGGATATGAAATCATTACGAAACATGACAAGGTCTTGGGAGAACCGGTTTCCACAGCTTTGTTGAAAAAGATATGAACTGGGTGTGAATTCACCATTCATGTCTGTTTCACAAAGCAGGTTCCTCGAAAAATAAATGCATCCGGCAGTCTATTCAGTCCAGCCGCTTCTCGTGGTTAGGAAATGCCACCCGGGGTCTCCGTGTAATGAAGGAGGCGTCAAGGTTTTTCACCATCAACGCTGCTATTCCTGCCGGAATACCCAGCGCCATCATATCGGGTGGAAGGGAATGGTTTTGCGTCGGGTCCTGCGGCCCCATAAATGCAGTATTGGTTGGAGCATTCGCAGCCATTCCCGCCGGATACGTGATGAACGTGGCACATGAGGGTCCCCAGGGGACAATGACAGGGGAGAACGGGTCATCACGGTCAAAATGGACGAGGGCCACCATATTCCGGACCTGTTCTGCAGTGCCAAAGCAGCAGACTGACCGTATATCCGGGGATGGATCGGGGAGTGCGTCACACGCTGATACGACAAGATATTTTCCCGGGGCTGTAATTTTCCCCATGACTTTGAAACAGGCTTCAACTTTTTCCGGGCCTGATTTTAAGAATTCCGCAGCTCCACCCCGGACATCTTTCCGGCCGGTTGAGACGAAGTATTTAATATCCTCCCGTTCCGGGGTAAATCCCATGTGGGAGATGCCGCCCGGGCAGCAGCCTTCGCTGGTATCTGCACTGACATAGACTGCTGACACTTCGTTTCGTGTCGCCATCCGGAACAGGGAAACCGCAAAACACCGGTTCACTTCGGCCATACGGGGAATGCCCAAAGGAAGTACTTCTGATCCGTACACGGCGAGAGGGCGTGTCGAAAGCCTGAATGCTGACGTGAGCCTCGCCCCTATTTCCCTGATATTAAGTTCGGTCATGGTTATTCTACCTCAATCGCACTCGGCAAGCCCTTTCCAGATCGGGCCGTCGAACACACCGTCCTTTGCCTCCTCCTCCATCTCCAGGAAGAGCGAGAACGGTACGGCAAAGGTGAACATATGTGCAGGGATGGTTGTTCCCACACTCTCCCGTGCGGAAAGATCCGTGTACCCGAGCACTGCCCGGGGGTGCTCTTGCTTTGCCTCGTCGTACACGAATGCCCCGATCTGCTGGCAGGCTGCCATGGGGGGGACCCGCACCGGATCGGTGCCCTCGCGGACTGCCCCGACGAGGGTGACGAGCCCGGTGATCTGCAGCGGGTCGGCAACAAATACAACAACAACCGGGTGTTCACCAGGTTTCACCTTGCTGAGTGGCGTGAAGATCACGTACTTCTCGGCAATGTCGGTGATCGGCAGGTCCACGGTCATAAACCTTTTTGCCTTCTCTGTATTTTTATGGAGGCGTTCACCGTGGATGAACTTGGCCCGGTCCCGTTCGGGAACCTGTTGCACCATCGCGCAATAGGCCTCCGGGTTTTTGCTGCTCTCTGAGCCTTTTACAAAGAACGAGGCCATGAATTCGACACCTGCGCCTCCGAAGGCATCGTAGTACCCGTTGCCGAAACCAAGTCCCGCCCGTGCACCGGGGCAGCCATAGCTCTCCCGGTCAAACACAGCGGTCTTCCCCTTCATTGCTACATGTGCAAAGAACGGCATGATGCAGCCGAATCCGTGCGGTTTTATCTGCAATGCCCCTTCGGGTTTTACATTACTCCAGAGAATTGCCACGGGTTCCTGGCCAAGCCGGAGTTTTTCTGCGGTAATGCTCTTCATGTCAGTTCATCATCCTGAGCAATACTATCCGATGAACCTCCTCTCTATAAATAGATGACTATTCAACTAATTGCAAGGTCTGGAGAACATGGGTCTGAACGACGAAGAATCTGTTACTCAGTGGATTTCGGATAGTGAAGTTCCGGCAGCACTGATTTCGTACACGTATCGTACGATTCAGAAATCATTTGCCAAAGAGCTGGCCTTGTATCATATCGGTTGGGGTCACTTCGCGATCCTGATGTCCCTGTACGAGATGGAAGGCCGCAGTCAGGACCGTCTTGCCTTATCCCGGGGTTTTGATAAAACAATGATTGCGAAATCCGTGGTCAGGCTGGAGGAAGAGGGTTTTATTCGCCGCGAGATTGACCAGGACGACAAGCGGGTGAAACGGCTGTATCTTACGGAAAAAAGCCGGAATCTCCGCCTGGAGATGGAGCGGATTGGTTACCGGTTGAATGAGTTACTCATCAGGGATTTCGATGCAGAGGGATCAGTTCAGGCAATCGGGAACCTTCGAAAGATTGCACTGAATGCATCGGAACTGTGACTGTGGAATTCCTGACTCCGCAATGACCGGAGTGTAATAGGGCAGGAGATTCTCCTTGATATCAGGCACTGCCCCCGGTGGAAAGAGTTCGGGGAATGTTACGAAGGGATAAAACAGGAGTTTATAGACCTGAAAAAATGTACCGGTGGATCCCCGCAACCCCCGGAAAAACGGGGCTGGGAAAAATTTCCCGGGCTTTCGAGATACAGATATTTCGGCTGTGTTGAAACCCTGCATATTTAAAAAAAAGAAGGACTACGTTGACAGGAGGGGGTTTCACCCCCTCCCTGCCCCACCCCCAATAAGATATCCATTGGCAGGGTTAAATTGGGGCATTCTAGAAAATTTCAGAGGTTTGGAGATTATTCCCTATCCCAACCGGGGTCGCCACAGCGGCGGGGCGAAGCCCCGGGAGCGTGACTAACTATTGGAATAATCTGATCTGCAAGATCGGTTTGAGAGGGTTTCAACAGAGCCGATATTTCGTTAATTTTTTTCTTGGAATTGTTTTTCATCCTCCAACGATAGTTGGGACGGATTTTTCGAATAACAAGAATCCACAATATTGGATTTTTGGTTGATTTCAACAAAGAACGAATTGCTTTAAATAACAGGGTGCAATGGAGATATACATGCTAAACGATTTTATGGAGAAGGTCAGGGGTTTTATTTTGAAACCTGTCGAGACCTTCCAGGAATGTAAGGAAGACTCCCTCGGAAATGCCCTTACCTATTACATCATTCTCGTTATCATTAACGCGATCCTCTCGACACTGGTCCTGTTTGCAGGGATAAGCACCCTGAGCATGTACGAGAAAATCCCTGGAATGGAAGGGATCTTCCCGGCTGTCCTGTTCGTTGGTATAATCGTGGGAGGAATCATCGGCGTGTTCATTTGCGGTGCATGGCTCCACATTTTTGTCTGGCTCCTCGGTGGGAGAAAAGGTTACGAAAAGACATTGAAAGCCATCATGTATGGATCAACACCGGGACTCCTGATCAGCTGGATCCCAATCATTGGTATTATTGGAGCGTTATGGACTCTCATTCTTGAGATCCTTGGTATCCAGGAACTCCAGGAGATGTCCACGGGGAGAGCAGCTGCAGCAGTTATTCTCGCAGTGGTCGTCTTTGTGATTATTATCATCGTTGTCGCCCTGGTATTTTTTATGGCCGTTACAAGAGTCATAAGTGCATCTTCATACATAACCCATTAACTCCATTTTTTCCAAAATATGATATGTTTCCGTTTTCCAGTGTATTGGCGGTGAGTAATGGTAACCACCACATAGAGGGCACACCTCCTGCCCCGTTGAAGGGGCATGGAGTATCTCAACGGTACCCTGGTAAAGGAAGAATTCCCGTCCTCCCTGAAAAGAAATGAATGAATCTGCTTCAGTTCCTGACGTAGATATACCGGAGCAGGTGAGTGTGCCTGCCCTCCCCGCCATGTTCTTCGGGGTCCTCCATCATGCCGGTCTCCAACACATCGAAGTCCCGGAACTCTGATACCAGGTCCTCTTCTGAATAATAGTGGACTTCTCGTCCGGGCTTACTCTCGAAGGTGTTCTCCTCGACCTTCCTGCCCGTGCCATAACCAGGCTCCCTGTCGGAGAAGACCACGAAGAACATAACCCCTCCCTCCTTCAGCTGCTCCAGGCATCGTGCAAGGAATGAAGCCCGGTCGACCTTCCGGAAGAGGTGAAGAACATTGAAACAGTAGATACCATCATACATCGAGTCGTCGAAGGGCATGTCAAGCACTGACCCGTGGTGGTACCGTACTTCCCCCGGATTTTGCAGCGCAAGAGTAACCGCCGTCGTTGAGATCTCTATGCCGGTTACCAGAAACCCTTCCCTGGCAAATGCCACGGCATTGCGGCCATACCCGGAGCCCGGTACAAGGACCTCGTGCACACTGGCCGATTTAAAGAGCCGGATCGCGTACTCCACGGTCCTGCTGGGTGTATCGCCCCATATCATGCCTTCCTCGATGAAACGCTCCTCCCAGAAGGTGTTCATACAGGAGATGTGGTCTTTTGCGGAAAAGTACCTGCCGGAACAGTCCGGGTATACATTCAACGACCCTTTAAGGAACGAAACAGAAACAGGGTGGTTGCAAAGACACCGGGGAATTATCTTCTGAAAAGGGAGGGAGCTGAACAACAGTATCCGGTCCGGTGAAGGTGACCCGGGTCATGCCCCGGGTTTCAAATACCTGGTGTCTCTTTTAATGTTATATTATACATGCACCCGTCATACGTGGACTTTTTCCGCGAGACCCGGAAGGGTGTATGCGGCATATTTTCTGCCCGCTCTAGAAATTTTGCAACAGTGCCTCCATCAACAACCCTGAGGCCGCAAATCCTGATAATTGTGCCTACCTTACCGTTGAGCACTTTGCCCTTGTGAAGAGATGAAAGGAGTGACTGGCCGATTTCCCATTGTTTTTTTCTGATTTCACTCTTTTCCATATGTTGTATACTGTGCAGGTAGTAATCATAGCTTTGCTAATGAACAATGGTAACAAATAAGCCTTTAATGGATTTATTTTTTTAAAAATTCAACGGTTAATCGTGAAAACTGGTCATATGGATATTCGATAATTCTGTAAAATTTCGTTTCACAATCTGGATGAACTGAGCAGAAGTGGCCTGGAACAGAAGGAAGAGGGGACGGGAGATGAGGGACTAACCTTTTCGGCGGACATACTCCATCCCGGGTCCTGATTTTTTAGAGCTACGTATGAATAAACCGGTATGCACCTTTCGGCACACTCATCTCGAACCGTGCACCCGACCCAATTGTGCCTGTTTCCCGGATCGTGATGCCCGTAATTCCGAGAATTTCCCGCACCAGGAATAATTCCATGCCTTGCTGGGTCCCGTATCCCCGTTCAAAGATCTTCTCCTTATTGGCGTCCGGTATTCCGGTACCATTGTCCTCGAAGGACAAAAGGAGACCGTCTCCGGCAATCTGGTACCCTATGATGACCCTGGTTGAATTCTTTGCGTGGCGGAGGACATTTCCTGCCAGTGTGAAAAAAACTCTTTCCAATAGTGAATCCGCGTAAATTTCCAGGTTATCTAACTGGATGGTCCGGTGAATAGATGAAAAATCCAGGTGCGAGATCCCCAGTACAAATGACTGGTGAACGTTCTGCCACTCGGGAGGTTTTACACCAAGGTCCTGGTAATTTTTTGCAAAGTTCAGACAATAGTCTATCTTCCTGACCGATTCCTCTTCCATTTCCAGGTAATTTTTAACCGGTTCTTCTCCAGGGAGTGGTCTTTCGAGGGTGAGGTATCCCTTTAGCGTGAAGACTGCATTCTGTATATCGTTAAACGTGACCTGGTTCAGTAACGTAAGCTTTTTAGTAACCTGCTGTAATGCAGCCTCTGCCTGTTTACGCCCGGTGATGTTCGTCATCAGGACCAGTACAACGGGCTCTTTCCGGTAACTGATCGGGACTGCCTGAAGAAATGCGGTGGTAATTTCTCCGTTGCCGGTCCTGATATCAACTTCATAGGGGTGTAACCGGTCACCTGACAACCGTGCTCTCATTTTATTTTCGACATCGCTACGCTGGTTATCGGTGATAAACGTAAGGATCGGTTCTCCGACGACCTTTGACCCAGGGGAAACCAGTATGTTCATCGCTGCCCTGTTGGCGAACCTGATGATCCCGTCATGGTCATAAATGAGGATAATATCCGGCAGGTTCTCAACAAGGTTGCGGTTAAACTCCTCGCTCTCCCGCAGGGCCTCTTCTGCCTTGCTGCGTCTCTCTTCTTCCTTTACGATACCCCGGGCCCGGGCAAGGTAATAGGCGAAGTAAAGGAGTGCAATGATCAGGATCGCGGAAATGATGATCAGGGTATTCCGGAACCCCTGTATTGTACCCAGTATTTCCTGTTCCGGTGTTGAGACAATGACTGACCAGGACGTGTCACCAATTGTTACCGGCAGGTAGATCGCCTGGAATTTCCGGGAAGACAACTGTTGGACTGGATCTCCGCTGACCGTATAGGCAGTGATACCCTTTGACCCCTTCATTGCCTCCTGTGCCATTGCCGTGAAGGTGGGAGAATAATTAAAGATTTCAAAGACGGACTTACCGACCTGTCCCGGATAGGGCGAATAGAGCACGACACCATTCTGGCTGATTGTCCAGGCATATCCCGAATCAAGCACCCTGATGTTGCCCAGGTTTTTCTGTGCAAGGGTATCAAAAGGAATCAGAATAGCAATACTGCCTGCGAAACTGCCGTCCCGGAAGACAGGCATATGAAATGCTATCGTCCTGAATCCCTGGACCGACGTAAATACATCACTGATCACAACCGAATGGGTGTTCATCAGCTGAAGGACGTGGGATTGGGAAGAAATATCGGCTCCGGTGGCTGATTCAACAGGATAAGTATAGGTGATAGTACCGTTCTCATCAACCCGGGAAATGGATGAAATCTCACCTGCATGGCTGATGAAAAAATTCCGCATCAGATCCCTGCCATCAGGATCGAGGACTATGATATGATTGTTCCCTGCAAGAAACGAGAGAGAACTATTATACCCGGTAAAAAAGCTTTCAATCCCTGCTGCTGCCTGGCCGGCATGTACGACCTGTTCGTTATTCACCTGGGTAATGGTTTTTGACTCAATATCTGTATAGGTTGAATACAACAGAAATCCACATACTGCCAGGAGTACAAAGAAAACAACAAACTGCCGGATGTATCGCACTTATATCCCTCACACTGTTGTCATATGTCCTTTGGTTCTTCGTTCCCGATACCGGATGCCTGTGTCCCTGATGCGGGAAGTTACAACAATTCCTTTCTGCTCCACTGTCTGATTAACTCTTCCCTGGAAGGTGTAGTCTGGGCATCTGTGGTAAGATGATGTACCACGTGCTATCGCTGCACTCACCGGATGGACCGTATACTTCGTTTTTTTGTGTCCGACTCCTGTTATTGTTGGGACAAGAAAAAAAGTGATTTTTAATAATCGCTCATCACAGTTGAGACATTATTGATATCAAGGTAACGGTCCGCTGCCCGGGTGTATTGCGGCCAGGTCACATTCACTCCACCGTTTGGATCCCCTGTTTTTGCGAACCTGGTCCAGAAGTCCACCAGGTTATCAGCGACCACCGGGTTTGCGTTCACATCTTTCGCCATTCCGAATAAAAGAAAGGTTTCACTGCCATGTAATGCCCCGTTTTCCCCGGGTAAGACATAGGAGTACCGGTATAGGTACGTGTTCCGTTCAATGTCTCCCATCGATCCCGCGGCAAACTTCGCACTATCGGCAAAATCGTAGCGGGTCATGATCTGGGCCAGGCGGAGCTGGACTTCCTCTGTCGAATTGGCAGGATACTGTGCGAAAACCGAACCTGCATCTGTCCCGAAATAGTTCTGCAGAAATGTTATGTACTCCGGGACAGTCATGTTGGCACCCGCCGAAAGCGAGGTCCCGTCATTGGCGTTCGTCCCGATCAAAAACGGGACCGGGTTCTGCTTGTGCAGACCGAACAGGGCGTCTACAGAGTCCGGGAGTAACCATCCGTCAATCGTCGGCTCGAATTTGAGAGTATGGGTACGGTTCCATGACGACGCCAGCCAGGGTGATGCGTTGACGAGGTTCATAGCACTCTCCGTTCGCATCTTATGAATTGCATCCGGCCCGGAATATCCGAGGCTTTGTGCGAAGTCCAGCCCGATATGCTCGGCATCGGCTTTCGAATGGACGTTATCAATCGTCGGTCCGTGCGCCCAGAAGGGTCCGCTTTCGACGAGTGCCTGGCTGTAGAGCCCCTTGCTCTGTGGGCTGACAAGATGGATAAGGACACTCTCTCCACCAGCGGACTGGCCAAAAATGGTCACCCGTGACGGGTCGCCACCGAACGCCCCGATGTTATGCTGGACCCATTGGAGGGCGGCCTGCTGGTCGAGGATCCCGTAGTTGCCCGAGACGTTATTCACGGATTCGTTATCGAGCTGTGGGTGAGCCATAAACCCGAGGGCACCAAGCCGGTAGTTGGTCGTTACGATTATTACTCCTTTTTGAGCAAGGGTGGTCCCGTTATAGAGTGCAATGTTATCAAACGGGGCTACCTGTGCGAATGCCCCGCCATAGAAAAAGACCATTACCGGGAGTTTTTCGTCGGCATTCTTTGCAGGGGTCCAGACATTGAGGTACAGGCAGTCCTCGCTCATAGTTGCGGGTACCGGTGATCCTGAAGGTGGCTGGGGGGGATTTGCTGAAAAAGCCTTCGCGTCCTTAACGCCGTCCCAGGGTTGTACCGGTGCGGGCGGTCTCCACCGCAGGTCTCCGATCGGGGGGGTCGCGAACGGGATGCCGAGATAGACCCTAAGCCCGTTCTCCTGTAACCCGGAAATATACCCGGCATCAGTTTTCACGACCGTAGGATCGGGAGCAGGTGTCGATGAACCTGATGAATCTGACGAATAATCAACGGTTGTGGGTGGTTTCGTGGTAGCTGCCGTTGCAGGGGTTGTTATGGTTGCGGTAGTGTTGGTTGCAGAAATGCTGCCTGCCGTGGTGGGAATTGCAACTACCGGTGCAGTTCCTGACTGCTGAATAATCGTTGTCTGTACTGGTGTGGGAATTGCGGTCGTTGGCTTCGGAGCCTGAACCGCTGGCTGCGGCTGAGTACATCCAGCCACAAGCAAAGCTGAAATGATAATTGCTACGAAAATGAAAACTATCTGGTTTCTCACAGGATCACCCTTTATGATGTGCCACTTCGGTTTTATTCCGTAAAGAGTTATTCATAAATGTTACCTGCGATCTATCCTGCGACAGTTGTTCTTACGTCAGAATAAAAAAAGAGCGGTTTAATAACCGGTCATTACTGTCGATGTAGTATTGATATCGAGGTAGCGGTCCCCTGCCCGTGTATATTGCGGCCAGGTGACATTCATCCCGCCGTTCGGGTTACCCGTCTTGGCGAAACGGGTCCAGAGATCTATCATATTGGCAGCCACTGCCGGGTCAGCTTTCACTTCGTTTGCCAATCCAAACAACAGGAAGCATTCACTGCCATGGAATGCACCAAGGGGCTGCAAGGGCCCCGGAAGGACATAGGAGTACCGGTACAGGTATGTTTTCGGTTCCAGGTCTGACATCGATCCCGCTACATACTTCGCTGCGTCATTGAAGTCGTAGTCCGTCATGATCTGGTCGAGCTGGAACTGGACCTCCTCCGTTGTAGTGGCGGGATATTTTAAGAGGACCTGCTCCGCTTCAGGCCCGAACCGACTCTTGATATAGGTCTCGTATTCGGGCACGGTCATGTTTGCACCGGCAGCAAGAGTGATCCCGTCATTGGCGTTGTGCCCGATCATAAGGGGGATCGCATACTCACGGTGAAGACCGAACAGGATGTCAGGTGAATCGGGTATTTCCCACCCGTCAATCGTCGGCTCGAAATGAGGGCTGGACACAATCTGGAACGACGATGCAGGCCAGGGAGTGGCATTCGCGATCACCTGGTAACTCAGTTTCCGCATATTTGCAATTGTCCCAGGACCTGAATACCCAAGGCTCTGTGCAAAATTTACTCCCAGATTTTCTGCATCGGCCTTTGAATAGAGCGCATCAATTTCCGCCCCCTTTGTCCAGAAGGTAGCGCTTTCGACGATTGCCTGGTTGTAGAGCCCCTTGCTCTGCGGGCTGACAAGATGGATAAGGATGCTCTCCGCTCCTGCCGATTGACCGAATATGGTCACGCGGGACGGGTCTCCGCCGAAAGCCCCTATATTACGCTGGACCCATTGCAGGGTCGCAAGCTGGTCCTGGAGCCCGTAATTGCCCGATACATTATTTGCAGACTCGTTATCGAGCTCCGGGTGGGCGAGAAAACCTAGAGCACCAACCCGGTAATTGGTCGTCACGACGATGACCCCTTTCTGTGCAAGGGCGGTCCCGTTATACGTGGCAATATCGCCGGCAATCTTTCCGAATGCCCCACCGTAGAAAAAGACCATGACCGGGAGCTTTTCGTTGGCGCTGTTAGCGGGGGTCCATACATTGAGGTACAGGCAGTCCTCGTTGGTTGCTAATCCGGGACTGGCATTCGGTGGCTGGGGGCATGCCGCACAAAATGTCTTTGTTTCCTTAACGCCGTCCCAGGGTTGTGCAGGTGCGGGTGGTCTCCAACGCAGATCTCCAGTTGGAGGAGCTGCGAATGGGATTCCGAGGTATACCCGGAGCCCGTTCTCCTGTATTCCGGAAACATACCCGGTGTCGGTTTTCACAACATTTGGATCGGGAGCCGGTGTCGATGTATCTGATGAATATGCCGAGTAATCGAAGGTGGTGGGAGGTATTGTGATAGCCACCGTCGCAGGGGTTTTTATTGTTACCGTTGTGTTGGTTACCGTCCCGTTGGCTGCCGTGGTGGGAATTGCAGCTACCGGTGCAGTCACTGACGGCTGAACAACCGGTGTCTGTACAGGTGTGGGAATTGCGGTCGTTGGCTTCGGAGTCTGAACCACGGTCTGTGGCTGAGAACATCCTGCCGCGAGAAACGCTAAAATTACAATCGCTATGAAAATATACACTATCCGGTTTCGCACAGAATCACCATTAATAATGAGCCACTTCGGTGTTATTGCGTAAAGAGTTATTCCTTCGCTTTTTCCAGGAACAAATATCGGTATCCTGGAAGTCTCATTTCATCGGACAGCGCGGGTAACTTACGGAGAGGGAAATTTTCTAATCCATCGAAATCTGTCCGGTTATTCTTAATATTCCGGCAATTATTGTTTTAGAGTTTTAAAAAACGGAAAGGTACACCAAAAAGAAGTCCCGGATGATTAATCTGTAAATATCTGGCGGGATGAAGGAGAGGCGGGCGACCCCACACTCCTGACATGTCCCTCTATTTATCCCGCGTTTTTAATTTACGATCTGGCTTGAAGGTTTATCCCCCTCAGGTTGCTGGTAATCAGGATGGGTCTCCTGTCGTGCAAGAATTGCAAGGACAAGGATAATGATGCCGACCGCGAATGCAAACAAAAATGCCAGGTCAAACCCTGCCGTAAGTACCTCTTTTCTCATGTATGCCGGTGCTAACTTTGTTACCGCGTTGTGGCTCGCAATTGCGTCAATGCCCTGAATAAATACGACATTAAAAATGGCAATCCCGATTGTCATGGGAGCAAACCGTTCAAGACTGGTAAGGCTTGAGACCATTCCCTGGTATCTCTTTCCGACCGAGTTCATGATCATGTTTGATGCCGGTGTCAGCATCAGGCCGAGACCGAAGCCGATCAGGACAAGGCACAGGATTACAAATCCGGTGGTCGTATCCGGCCGGATACGGGTCATCAGGAAATACCCCGCAACAACCGAGATTCCGGCAGCGATGCAGAGCAACCTGCCCCCGGCCCGGTTATAGAGCATACCTGCAAGGATTCCACCCACCATCATGGCAACCGAGAGTGATGTTAATATCAGCCCGGCAGCTGAGGGGTCGTATCCCTGCACGTACTCGAGATAGAAGGGGAGCAGGTAACTGATACCGGCAAAGCTGAAGAACAGCAGGACCATCGTGGTATTGGTCAGGAGGAAATTTCTCCGTTTAAACAGGCGTAGCTCGAGCAACGGGTCAGAGGCCTTGAGTTCGCACCAGATAAAGCCGCCGAGCGTGAGAAGTGCCAGTAAAAATGAACCTATGATTACCGGGTCAGTCCATCCAAGTGTCTGCCCCTCTGACAGGGCGAAGAGCAGTGAGGCCAGGCCCGTGAATATCAGGACTGCACCAGCCCGGTCGAACCCGGTCGTCCGTTTCTGTGCCTTCATCGCCGGGATCACCTTGGCACCAAGGAGAATTGCACAAATCCCGACCGGGACATTGATGAAAAAGATCCAGTTCCAGGAGAGGAACTGCGTGAGTAAACCACCGATAGTCGGCCCGATTGCCGTCCCAAGGGCGGCGAACGTCAGGACGATCCCCATCGCTTTTCCTTTCTGGGCCATCGGGATATACGCCGTGACCATCGCGGGCCCGATCGCGGTGATCATGGCACCCCCGACAGCCTGGAAGGCCCGTGAACCGATAAGTACGGGAAATGAATGGATAAAATCCGGGAGAAATCCGCAGCAAAAAGACCCGATGGTGAAGATCAGGAAACCTGACAGGAACACTTTTTTGAACCCGATCACGTCGGAAATTTTGCCGAAGATCAGGACACACCCGGCCATTACCAGCAGGTAAATTGTCGATACCCAGCTCACCGTGCTTGTGGTGACGTTGAACGCCTGAGATATCGTAGGGAGTGCAATATTGACAATTGTTCCATCCAGTGCCGACATAAATGTGGCAAGTGATATTGAAATAATGAGGAGGCCGAATCCTTTCTTATAGGTATCAGCCCGGTCTGTCTCCATACCTCCCCGTTAGGCTTGCCGGACATAAGAGGGTTGCCATATTTTATCCGCATGCTGCTGTTCCATACTACTTGTTACCATGGTGGGAAAACAAACAATAATGTTCTAAATAGGCAGGCCATAAATTCCAGGTATTCGTGGAACCCCCTTCCCGGTTCATGCGTGAATTTTAAAACACTTTTATTTGAGAATTCGAATGTCCGTTTGAGTATTTCCTGTAAGATAAACATACCGCTGATATCGACAGTAATTTTTTAAAAAATATCATCGAACGTTAAAAATCATATCAGGGAAAGTGAGTTGAAAACTAAGACCTACAATCTAAAATTCAAAGCCCTCAAAATCTTTTCTTACACTAAAATCGCGGCAAAGGAGGCCGGACCAACATTGAAAATAAAGGTGAGGTGGACTACGGCTACCGGAGTTCTGCTCGCAGTAATTTTCCTTATACTTGCACTGCTTTTTTGTCATGGGTATGCGAAAAATTGGCGGGTTCACCCTGGAAATTGCAAAATGGCTCATAATTACCTTCATGGCAGTGGCAATAATCATACGTATATTGTAAAAGGGTGCCCGTATGTTTCCGCATAAAAAAACATTATTTCAGGCGGTCTCATTCAGGAAACAGGGAATGGCATCTCCCGGAACACCCTTTTTTTGATCTGCTCTAGAACTACCGGTCATCGGTGGAACATTTTCATTCACCTTAATCAATGATATTTAGATCGATGGGGACGTTCCGGATAACCGGGATGGAGCCGCTATGGCTCCTTGTAGGTGCGATACCATCTGACATTTGTCGGAGATGTAAACTGTAACATGACGTTAAGACCGGTGGTTGTTTTCAACCGATCTGTCAACCTTTATTGCGTTCCCTTTTCTGCAGGTAGTTCTGAAGGATTCTTATCTGCGACCTCTCCTGTTAGGAACTGATCGAAAATGGACCCGGCCCGGACCTCTCATCGGCAGATAACATTGTGGTCACTTCCCGAATACTACGCTGCCGTTTGTGTCCGTAAGCGGGGTATACGGGGCCTTACATTCATCCGAGAACTGCCTGACTGCCATTTTCACTCCCTGGTAACGGCGGGGGCCATAATCATGCACCATAATATATCCTCCCGCGGCCAACCGCGGGTAAAAATAGCACAACCCTTCATAGGTGGGTTTGTAAAGATCGGTATCGATTGAAACAAATGAAAAGGTCTCCTCAAGTCCGTCGAGTGACTCCGGAAAATATCCAGGTTTCACAATACATTGCAAGGGATTGGGGATTCTGGAGAGCACATTCCTGACATTGACCCTCGAGAAATCACCAAAATCGGTCTGTAAGTCCTGTTCTGACTCAGAGGTGAGGTCTCTTGTATCGAACCCTTCAAACGTGTCAAACAGGTACAATTTGCGGTCAGGAAACAGGGAACTGATACGCCTTGCAAAATCTCCCCTGTATACGCCGAGTTCTGCAACTTCCCCTGGTATATTCCGTTCGATTATCTCCCTTGCAAGCAGGTTGAGTGACTTTATGCGGGCCGGGTCAGTTGCGATGATCTCTCCGACAGGGAGGGACCGGGCAAGATGGTGATTTACGGTTGCTCCAAGGTACGCAATATCCTTGCGGGCGGGCATACGTCTCATTCCATGCGTGAGGCATCCATGCAGGACGCTATATCCACGCGATACGATTGTCAGATCTACTCCTCCTTCAGGTGGCATTCAAGATACACACTATCAAAAAAAACCATGGGCAAAAAAAACGGCTCCACGGGTATTGACTGGTAACCCACGAATCTCTTATATGATAATCCACCCCGGTGAATAAGAAACTCGCACTTATCCCCTTTTCCATTCCTGTCTTTTCATGGCGGGTGAATAGGGTCCGGCATGTGTAACATTGGGATATTTCGGGAGATTTTTGTTGGCCTCCCGTATGATCCTGTTCTATCTGAACCGGTGCCCGTCCACCGGAACTGCAAAAGATAGCTCCCAACCAGGGAACCCGTTGACCCGGAGTAGTTTTTTTTTCAAAAAAGAAAGAGTGTTGTTATGCACCAATCGCAGCAAGATTACCCGGGCTCCTCATGTAGAGCCAGTAACCTCTTGTCGGGTACAATATTGTGGACTCGCTTGAGTCTCCATTGAAGATTGCCGGTTCATAACTCTGGCTTACTGCATTGAACCCCAGTGAGGTCACCCAGTCTGGCTGGACTGCCAGGTATGTGTTCCGTGCAGATGTCTGGTACAACCCCGTGAAACCAATCGTACTCCAGCCTTCCGGCAGGCTTCGAGGTGACGGGATAAACATCGGGTTTGTCGTATCAAAGTTCAGAGGGACCCCGGTGTCTGAGACTGAATAGATCCAGATACCATACAATGGCTGTACCGGGGTCGTTGCAAGGACCGTAACCCAGCGTGGCGGAGTTTGTGATCCATCCCACATAAAGGCCGAATGCCCCCCCATGTTCACATTACTGAATATCGCACCGGTATTGTACCCGGCTGCCAGTATCTTTGGTGTTGAAACAAAGTTCCATCCCGATTTTAGTGGGATGTTTGTTTCCGCTGCACATGGCAGGACCAGGAACAATGCAACTATCAGGATAATTAACGAATATCGAAAATTCCAACCAGGCATTATGTTAGATTGGGGGGCAATATGAAAAAATGTTCGGGAGACTTATAGGTGAGGCTGCAGCAGGGGCAGTTACAGTCACCACGGTGTGGAATTCTAAAGGAAAAATGGCATTGAATACAAATCAGAAAGATTAAATCGCCTGGTTTGATAAAAAAATGGGAGCCTAAAGATTTACAGCATTAATATGACGTTATTTCAATTGACCAGGGTCCCGAGGCGGTCACATCCAGGTAATAATCTCCCATGACTAACCGGGCAGCACTTTTTCCGCTATAAGGGCCTGCCGTGTTGACCAACGACTCAATAGTATTGCTTTGCACTTCCTTCAGCCACACGATAAACTCAAACCCTCCATTATAGTTCATACTGAACATGCGTAAACCGGATCCTGTGGCTGTAAATTTTACAACCTGATTACCTGACCCGTTTATCAGTAATGGGACTGATATGGGTGTTGGATTTTTTTGCGTAACTGAAGGTGAAATAAGGATTGTCCAGGGCCCGGATGCTAATATATCCAGGTAGTAATCACCCGTTGTTAAAGGTGAAGAAATTTTACCATTATATGGACCAACCGTATTGACTAATAAATCAACATTATTACCCTGGGCGTCTTTCAGCCACACCACAAAATCAGATCCTCCATTATAATGAATAATAAATTCCCGTTGACTAGTGCCTGTTGCAGAAAAAGCTGCAACATTGCTACCGGTACCGCTCATTTCCACCGACGTGATCACAGTAGGTGTTGGGACCGGTGTAGGGCCGGGAGGTGGAAGACTATAGTCCGCTGGACCATTCAGGTAAACCCAATAGCCCTTTCCGGGGGTTAGCGGTGAATTTTTCGAAATCTCATCGTTGAAAACGGTCATGTCGTATTGCTGCGACGAAGCGTTCCACCCCATATACATGATCCATTTGTCAGAGAATGTCGAAAATCCCTGGACTACGGGAGCCGGAGGGCCTGCAAACCCTATCATATTCCAGCCGGAAAAAAGTGGTTTTGAAGTTGGGATCTGCGAGTTATCACCGACGACGGGTATATCCATTGGATTGACGGAATAGATCCATATCCCATCCTGTGGGCTGAGCGATGACATCCGGTTCAGGCTGTCCCAGTTCTGGGTCGCTGCGTTGTATCGCCACATGGAATGACCCCCTGTGTCGACAGAAAAAAAGAGGGAATCTACCGGGTATTGATAATTTGTGTGGGATAAAGGTATTGAAATAAAATTCCAACCCGCTTTTAATGAAATACTCGTATCAGCAGCACATGGCAGGACAAGAATTGATGCAACTACCAGGGTAAATAAAATGCACTGAACATACCTCCCGGACATAATGATTCACTTGTGGGGGAATATGAAAAAGGTTTGGGAGACCGGTTCAGGAATTGTAATAATTGGATCGAACCATTTTTTGGATTCTGTTATTAATTCCTGCCTGGTGATGGTGCTGGATTAGTGGGGATACCGGCGTACAAAATGTTTGCGACCGGGTCCCTGTTGGCATGAAGGATTTGTCAGTAGCAACGGTGTATTACATAACTACTCGTAATGATGGAACAGTTCAATACAATCTAAAGATTACTACAGGACACTTGGTGTAAATAAAAGTGCATCAGATGATGAAATTCACAAGGCATATCGAAGGTTGGCAAAGCAGTTTCACCCGGATTTAAATTCAGATCCAACTTCAACAGAAAATCTCAAACAAATAAACGAAGCATACAGTGGTTTAAAAGACCCCAAAAAACGAGCGATGTATGACTCGGAATTTGATTACCATTTTTCCCGGGTGGGATCAAAAACTTCGGGGACAAGGGAGACTTCATCCGCAGATTCAGAAAACATATAACGATCATCCACCTGTTCCTGGAAAGGTGTGGATTCATCCTCGCGGGCTGAATATTGGGCAGACCGCCAGAAAAAAGCGGGAGAACCGGGCAATCCTCCCTGTTCCGTGACGCCATAAAATTGATAAAAACAATAATTACCGTTATTATTCTGATCTACCTGGTTGCAGTTTTTGTTTACACCTCATAAAAAAGCTTAACAAGTCCTGATTCACCCATTCAGATAAAAAAATATAGACCTGTTATGAGGGTAGTTAGCGTTGTGGGTATACTTCCCACCGTCACAGTTTTCTCCACCAGCTTCTGTGCTGGTAAACCGCAAAATTGATCCCCGTTTCAGCTGTCAAAAATTGCAGGACGACGTATTCCTGTAGTTCCCTCCCGGAATTCAGCCAAGTTGGTTTTTTTGAAAAATTACGTCAGTTGTCAACGTCATGGACACCTGGTACCTACCTGTTTGTGACGTAGTATATTCATTAAAACTTGAATAGTACCATTGAAAAGGTGTCAAGTGTTCCTCCGGACAACTCCCTTGGTATCCAGGTAATGCCCCCTCATCCATATTGAAAATCTAAAGATAAGGCGATCACATGCAAAAAAAAGGCAGGTACTTTCAACTGGGATTGGTATCCCTTCTCACATCACGTTTCTAGTGATATTTCCCCCGCTGCGACAATTCCTCCGATAACCAGGGCTCCGCATACACCCGGTTCACTAGTTATAAGTTATCTGACCCAATCTCGTGCCGCCGGTCTGATGGGCCATGCAGTCGCAGGCTATTATGCCAATCCTGCCCGGTTTACATCGATTAATTCAACTATCTTCTTAATACCAACCGGTTCCTTCAATGCACCGGACGGATCATCAACGTCAGGGTTCTCCATTCCTGACTTGTTCCCGTCAAGTAATTATTCTTCGATAAGTCAAAACTGGGACGATTTATTCCCCTCACTGGCACCCATTGGTGGCAGTTGCGGCGGCTAACCTGAATTCTTAATTTATCCTGATGTTTCCCTGATCCCGGAAGGTAAGCCTTTAGAGAAACAGGGGCTCCTACCTACCAGTGCAAGCAGGATGGTGAAAATGGCGCTGAATAAATCGTGCGGGGAAAAAGAGTGTCCGTGTCCTCCTCGGGCTGCACAATTTTACATTTACCCAGACCTCCACACTTTTCAACAGGTTAATCAACGCCCTGTACAGATCACTCTTCTGGTATCCATGGTGTTCCCAAATAAACCCGGTGGATTGGTACTCCTTATTATACTGTCAGTAATTTTTTCCGGGTGCGTACAGCTTGGACAATCCGGCCCGGTAACTGCAGATGGATACCGTGATGTAACAGCCCCGGAGGCACGGTCGATAAAGCACGAAAGTGAGGGGAAACTGGTCATTATCGATCTCTCACCTGATTATAACGTGGGACACCTTCCCATGGCTATCAGTATCCCGCTCGAATCGCTGGATGAGAAGATCCCAGCCCTCGATAAATCAAGGCCATACCTTGTCTACTCCCGAACTGATGATGTAAGTATTGCCGGTGCCAGAAAAATGGTGAGTACCGGGTTCTCTCCGGTCTATCGGCTGAAGGGCAACTATGAGGCCTGGGTATCAGCCGGTTACCCGGAAGTATGAGTCTCTGCAATCCTTTTTTGTAACGTTGGGTGGGACCCTACCGATACAAGTTCCCGGACACAGTGATATCCCAACAGTAAAATGGAGAAACTATTTTATTGGATGATATAACTTGGGTCATCCTTTTTTTAACGTAAACCGGATCGCTGCCCCCTGCTCCGGGTGTCCTTGTACCCGGTCATCAGCCCAGATCCTGCCCCCATATGCTTCGATAAGCATTTTCGCTATATGCAGGCCCAGCCCGTAACTGCTTCGTTTTTCCGAGCCAAGCATGAAACGATCGAAAATACCCGGCTTTATCCCGTCAGGAATACCAGTGCCGGTATCACTCACCGATACACGTAGCATCCCATCAAGCAAATCCTCCACCTCCACCTCAATAATGACCGCTTCACCGCCGGATTTGATACTGTTTGATATGAGGTTCTGGAAAACTACCTGCAGCATCTCATCAGCAAGGACCCGGACCTCACAATTCCTGCACCTGATCGTAATTCCCTCGTTGTCCCTGATCTCTTCCGTGACCACCGCATTGAGCCAGGTGGATTTTTGTTCCGGAGGGTTTTTGTAGATCTTTGATATCGTCTCGATGTTCCGGATAACACTCTGACCCTTACCGAGTGTCTCGATCATGTGCAGGGTATACCCTTTCTCTTTCTCACCTACGCTGTTTTTTAAGATTTCCGCATAACCCCGGAGGGAAAAGATCGCATTCATGATCTCGTACGTCAGGACATCGAGGTAAATATCAAGGTAGATGTTAGCCTTGCGGTTTGCTTCTGCCAGTTGTTCCCGCTGCTGCGCCAGCTGTGTCTGGCTATCCTGCAGTTCCTGGAGCATCGTGTTAAGCGAATTTTTCAGCGATGCTATTTCGTCATCCCCGCTGACAGGCAACCGTTCCGAAAGGTCGCGTTTCTTCCCGATCACTTTCATAGCGAAGTCCAGGTCTGCCAGTGGGGTAACAATATACCTGCGGAGGAGCAGTTCGGTAACAGCCCCGAAGATGATCGCGATCATCATGAATGCCACGATAAAGAATGTAACCGTGGCATTGGCCTGCTGGTAAATATCCCGCTGGGTTGTCACTTTTAGGAGCGCAACGGGTTTATTCTCAATATCATAGACAATTTTATTGCTCTGCAGCGTCGAGGAGTCGTGAACCCGGCTTGCGGTATCCGGTGCACCCGGTGCTGTCAGTTGAAGCACTATAGGGTCCTTGTTCAACCATTGCTCATCAAGCGGGATCAATTTCAATGGTATATGAGCCCGGTCCTGCAACGCTGTGATCCGGGAATCGTCGTAGGAACGGACCATGATAAGTGTGCCCCTTGCGGGCCCTTCTCCATGGCTCGTGAGAATCGTGTGCAGTGAGACCATATAGAGCCCTTCAGGCTGCTGGATAAACCCACTTATTCCCTTATCTGATAAATTCTTCAAAAAATTTGGACGGCTTGAAAAATAATCCTGTATCCCCTGTGGGACGTCGCCCTCGGTCTTGTCCTGCAGGTTATACCATCTGCTGTACGAATTATTCCCGGAACTGTCATAGAACAGGATTCCATTGACCTGGAGGCTTTCATAGGCAGACGGATAGTCAAGGTTACTGCTAATATAATCTGAATTTCTGTCTGTTATGAACGTGTAGGTGTCATCCCACATCGCCCAGTCGCGGGTGCTGTCCCCCAGTTTTTCTTCTTCAAATTTTATCTGGCTGGTGACCCGTTCAACATTAATAACAGACCCCTTCTGCTCAATCTGGGCATACGATGCGAGAATAAAGAACTGGGCAAGAAAAATCATCGCTAAGATCAAAATCAAAATAGTCGTACCAATAATGATCAATGTACGTGTATGGATCTTCATGATGCCCCCTCATCGGTATTAACCATACGGGGATATATAAACGTTTTGTTAACACCGCCCATTCACGCCCATACGATATCCTTCATAAACGGTCGTCATCCGGGGGGAAAGTGTACGTACCTGTTAGCGGGACCTGCATGAAGTGAAATACTATAATCTACATCATGGGGAATTATTTTCTAAAATTATGCTGATTCCATGGTTCTTTATCCAATCAGACAATTTCAAAATGCTTTTATACCCCTTTGTTTCCACTGGAGCGTCCGGCATCCAGCAATACAATTGCTTAAACAGGCCAATTAAGGTGGCATCCCAATTTTTCACCAGGGCCCGGTTCAGGGAATCTGGTGGGCCAGGTCATTTTTTCCAGGCTCCCCCATCGCTACCAGGATGTGACAGAATTACTCGAAAACAGATGTAAATTAAATCATATGGCTTTTTTCAATGACCGTTGATAAACATGGCCACGACCTGATATCACATGAATACCTGTCGACACTATTGGAGTAAAAGCGATTTAAATAAGTGAATCTCCCCATAAATACCTTCTATATTAGGTCCATCGCGATTTTGGGACCTGAATTTGAATGAACTTCACTTACATTAACACGGTATTTGCTGGATCGTCCCACCCGCTCAAAGTCCGCGTTAGTCTGGCAGAAAATGTATCTCGTGAGATCGGCTGTACCCGACGTCCCCTTTTTGCTAATGATTACTGCACTATCCTGCCACGAATGCAAACCCCTTCAATCCTAAAATATTTCATGACTATGTTTTCACTATTCCTTTTTTAATCGCCATTTTTTTTATTTTTACATTAAGGTTGGGACTGTTCTCCATTTTGTGCCAGTCAGAGTTACTCATACCCATAAAAAAACCGCATGGACATTTGACCCATGCTTCATATTTATCAGGGAATTCTACACGAAGAGTAGATTTTCCACACTTGGGGCAGGTCAGTTTAACCAGGTTCACCGAAGTGGTGACATCGCGGTCCATATCGTGTTCCTCGACTGGTGGATCTTCGGAAACGGGCTTGCTATTATCGGTTTTTCCGCCACCTGCAACATGCTGCACCTTCACTCCCGGATCTTTGGACATATTGTGTGCGGTGTCCTTTGCATCAGCATATGCGGTTTTTACGGCCTTAATCTCTAAATCATCAGTCATTTTTGTTTCCAGCTCCTGATCCATGGTATGAGTTTTTTAATGAAACCATTCAGATTGACAGATAAAAAATTCTATACCATTATCAACTATAACCTCCATTTGAGCGTGGAAGTATATCCTTCTAACCTGTTGTTGCAAAATATAAAATCAAATTTTCTTAAAAAAAGTATTCTGGGAATGGACTATTCCCGTTTATATTGTTACGTGGAGTCCTTTCCATACATTATGATGGCGGCTAACCCTAACACTCCCACTATTAAGACGATATCAGGTCCCGAGGCCTTGGTGGTCGCAGGAGGCAGACTTGTGGGGGATGCAGTGATGGGGGCGGTCGGTGGAGCTGTCGTCAGAATTACCGGGGTGGCTGCAGTTGTCAAATCCGTCGTTGCAACCGTCGCTGGCCGAGTAGTACTGAAGACGCTTGTCTGGGTCGGTGAAACCGATGAGGTTATGAGCGGGTTTGAACTCAGGATCTGGACATTGCCCGTCTGGGGCGTGATCGTCTTACCCTCGACCGGGTAGTTGTCCTTCACGCTGTTCACATTACAGACTGCCCAAACTGTATAGGTACCAGATGCATAGGTGCTGGTATCCCAGACGGGGCCTGTTGAAAATGGTGATGTGGAGATCGGAATGTCTATCAGCGGGTAATTGGATACCGCTGCAAGTTCGTTCCCATTGGGCATCCTGACATGAATCGTCACGGGTATCCCTGATACGCCGGGTCTGGTTGTGATGGGAATGAGGTTTGTCTCAACAGTGAAACCCACCTGGTCCCCTTTCGGTACCCACGTGGTCATCCCTGTCACTTCAAAATGCGAAGTCTGATCGTAGATCCTGAGGTTTATGTTCGGCTCTTCCACGTAAAAAGCGAGTTTTTTATCGGGAAGGGTATACCAGGGCCCGGTCCTGCCTACAAAGACCGAGGGGGCAATATAGAAGTTTTTCGCGTTATCCACCGAAGTTGTGGCCGATGGTGCGCTTGTTGAGACATTGCTCGCCGTCCCGAACCATCCGATCATCGAGTTGGTTGCCGCCCCGGTCTGGCTGATATCAAGGCCTTGTTCACCAATAAACGCCATGCCCCCCTGTGGAACCGTAGAAATCGACCCGCTGACGGGGAGCATTATTAATAACGTCCCGATAAAGGCCCCAACTGCACACCATGTAAACCGTTTTAACATAATTATTTCTCCATTGAATTGTTCGATGGTGCACAATAGGTACGGGATATGATAAACATGATCCTGAAAAGCACGGTTAAGAACGTCCTGGAAAATGGGAAATTTCCGTCTAATGACTCATAATTCCACTGTTTGAAAAATTCGCCCTTCTACGGTGACAAATCCCAACCGGTCCACACTTGTACCGCGATAATACCTGCAGGGATAACGGTTAATAATCCTGACCGCTTTATCCTCATCTGGAATACATCATGTCCCGTATTGTGCATTTCGAGATTCCTGCGGAAAAACCAGAACAGATTGCCGGGTTCTATAAAAAAGTCCTTGGCTGGGATATCCTAAAATGGGGCGGCCCTGTTGACTACTGGCTCGTCGGGACGGGCCCGGAGGACAAACCAGGGATTAACGGGGGAATCGCGCGGAAAAAGGACAGGCCTGCGTCCGGTATCCTTGTCACTGCTGAGGTGGAATCTGTCGACCATGCCCTGGACCTGGTCATTGCATCAGGCGGGAGTGTTGTCGTCCCGAAACAGGCGATTCCGGGTGTCGGATGGCAGGCACATTTCCGCGATCCCGAAGGGAACGTACTCGGCCTCCTCCAGTACGATCCCGGGGCCAAATGAGAAGGGATCAATACTACCTTGCAGTTTGGAAGAAAGAATTTTTTGGGTTGTATTGATCGAATTATTCCTGCGAAACACAAAGGGCAATAGTCTCTCTACTCCCCCTGTTCCTTGCAAAGCAGCCCACCATCAGAAATACCTGCGGGAACGTCCGGGTAAGACCCGAAAAAACAAGCCCTGCATGGGACGGACATACCCCATAGCCCGGGATACCGTATTCATGAAGGGTATTAGCCAAGATATTTCATGGTTCAGTCAAAATAGAGAAGTTAGCGGAAAAACAGGCCAAGAATAAAAATGTTATCCATTCTCTATGTCGATGATGAACCCGACCTGCTCGAAATTGCCAGGCTCTTTCTTGAGCAGGACGGAGTGTTCCGCGTTGACACCACAACCTCAGCGTCTGCTGCTCTGCCGCTCCTTATACCGGCACAGTACGATGCCATTATTTCTGATTACCAGATGCCGGGAAAGGACGGTATCCAGTTTTTAAAAGAGGTCAGGGCATCAGGTAATACCATACCGTTCATTATTTTCACTGGCCGGGGGAGAGAAGAGATCGTTATCGAGGCCTTAAACGAAGGGGCTGATTTCTACCTGCAGAAAGGTGGTGAACCAGAGGCGCAGTACGCTGAGCTTACGAACAAAATCATCTATGCCGTCCAACGAAAACGGGCCGAGGACGCGCTCTGGAGGAATGAGGTACGGCTCAACAGGGCTGAAGAAGTGGCAGGGTTCGGGAACTGGGAGATTCATCTCGCTACGAATGCGGTGACCGCATCGAAGGGTGCCCGGACATTGTATGGCCTCCCTGATGACGACCTGACAATTCAGGACATCCTGAGTGTCCCACTCCCGAAACACCGGCCACTACTCGATGCTGCATTAAATGACCTGGTAAATAAGGGTGTGCCCTATGAGGTGGAGTTTAAAATCCAACGGAAAAAGGACGGAAAAATACTGGACATTTACTCCCTTGCCGAGTTTGATCCCCTGCAGAGGACGGTATTCGGGGTGATCCATGACATTACCGGGCGCAAGCGGACAGAAGCGGCACTACGGAAGAGCGAGGAAAGTTACAGGGGGCTTTTCAACACGGTTCGCCAGGCGATCTATATCATCGATGAGGAAGGGACGTTTGTTGATGTGAACGATGGCGCGGAGGTGATGTATGGTTATGCCCGGGAGGAATTCAAAGGGAAGACACCTGAATTCCTCTCGGCGCCGGGAAAAAATGACTTTCCTGCAGTAGTAGAACAGTTGCGGAAAGCATTTTCCGGGGAACCACAGCAGTTCGAATTCTGGGGGCTGAGAAAGAATCACGAGGTGTTCCCCAAGGATGTCCGGCTTTACAAGGGGATGTATTTTGGCAGGGACGTCCTCATTGCCATCGGTACGGATATCACCGAGCGCAAAAAGGTGGAAGTCGCACTGGAAAAGAGCAGGATCCAGCTTGCGGAGGCGATGGATCAGGCACACCTGGTGAACTGGGAATTTGATGTTGGAACGGGTATATTTACCTTTGATGACCGGTTTTATGCTCTGTATGGCACAACCGCGGAGATTGAAGGTGGCTACCTGATGTCAGCAGAGATATATGCAAAAAAATTCGTTCACCCAGATGACCAGCACCTTGTAGCCGATGAAGTGAAAAAAGCTATTAAGGCCGTTGACCCCGGGTACGAGTCACATGTGGAGCACCGGATAATCCGCAGGGATGGGGAAATCCGGTATATTGTTGTGCGTTTTGGAATTATAAAAGACGAAAACGGCAGGACTATCAAGACCCACGGAGTGAACCAGGATATTACCAGACTCAAACGGGTGGATGAAGCACTCGAACAGTCAGAGGAAAAATTCCGCCTCCTGGTAGAGAACAGTCACGACATCATCTACACGCTCAACCTGCAGGGAGTATTCACCTTTGTATCTCCGAGCTGGGTCAGGCTTCTCGGGCATCCCTTCGCTGAGGTAGTTGGAAAACCGTTCCTGGAATTTGTTCATCCGGATGACAATCGGAGGTGCCAGGAATTAATGCAGAGCTTAATTGAGACGGGACAACGACAAACGGATGTTGAGTACCGCGTCCGACACGCTGACGGGACCTGGCGTTGGTATACCACCAATGCTGTTCCTTTACATGATAAAGCGGGCAAAATCAATGGCGCCGAGGGTATTGCCAGTGATATCACCCGACGTAAAGAATACGAAGTGGCGCTCTGTCTGGCAGGCAACAAATTAAAACTTCTGTCCGGGATAACCCGCCATGACATCAATAACCAACTGATGGTCCTCGCGGGCAACCTGCGTATGTTGCAAAAGAAGCATCCTGATACCACTCACAATGAGAATTTCCATAAGGTCGAAACCGCTGTAAAGCGGATCTCATCTATGATCCAGTTCACGAAGGAGTATGAGGAGATCGGTGTCAATGCACCCGTCTGGCAGGACATACTATCGCTCGTAGATACAGCTGCAATGCAGGCTCCGCTCGGAACAGTTATTTTGGAGAATGATCTTCCCAAAGGAACAGAAGTGTTCGCTGACCCGCTGATTATTAAAGTCCTTTATAACCTGATGGACAATGCGATGCGATACGGCGGCAAGACCACGACAATTCGGTTCTTTGTTAAGGAATTCGATACTGATCATATTCTGGTCTGTGAGGATGATGGTATCGGCGTCCCGGCTGAGGAGAAGGAGAAAATTTTTGAACGTGGATTCGGGAAAAACACCGGTCTTGGGTTGGCCCTGTCCCGGGAGATCCTCTCGATCACTGGCATCACGATCCGCGAGGCCGGGGATGCGGGAAACGGTGCAAGGTTCGAGATGAGGATGCCGAAAGAAGCATACCGGGTTACATAGTGGAACAGAAAAAAGACCAGATTATCCGTGTGATCCTGCCGGCCCGGAATTCATAAGAATCCGTTAACTGTTCACCTGGAGGGTGAAGGAGAAACCTGATCCCAGGCTACGATACGTAATGACCCCGGAAGGATGTCAGAATAAAAATGGAGGGCCCTGCCCAGGATATCGCCTTAATGCAGCAGGTCCCTGCCTATCCGGTATGCCTTATCCATGAACTCTTTTCTCCCGGTGACCGGCGGTTTGATACCTGCATCGAGGTCATACGCCACCAGGTGGTCCTTCACGGAGAGGCCTGTTAACCCAACCATGTGCATGAACGTTGTAACGGGGCTCTCGAACAGGTGGGCATCCGGCTGGTTCTGCGTGAAGATGAACGAGACTTTTTTTGATCCCGGTAATTTTGGGCTTAAATTCATACCGATATACGGGAACATCCGGTCCTGCCATAGCTTGGTCTGGGCCGAAATACCGGCAAAGTAAATAGGTGATGCTACAATAATACCAGCCGACTCCTGCATCAGCTGGTGGATAATCTGCATGTCGTCTTTGATCGCACATGCAGTTACGTCGTTCTTCTTGCAGTAATAGCAGGCCTGGCAACCCTTAATCTCCAGGTCGTTTAAGAACACCGTTTCAGTCTCAATACCCTGTTCTTTCAGCCCCCTTCCGGCCTCCCCTGCGAGGACCGCAGTGCTGCCGTTCTTCCGTGGACTTCCTATGAGAATGGTAACTTTTGTCATCTTTTTAGTTCTCCAGCACAAAACGGTTCACCGGGAGGTTATCAACCGTGCTCCCAGTTCAAATGCCCGTTTGCAGTCCTGCGGGAAGACCGTCCTGCGACGTTCCTTCCGTTCCTCCGGGTCGAAGTAGCTGAAGACCACCTTGTCGTAGTCCGGGAACTGGAGTGTCTCTAAGGAAAACAGGGATTCCGCATGACCAAATGTACGGGCAAGTACATGCTCGTTCAAACCGGTATGCACAGGGTAGTGGTATTCAACCATCTGCTGCCCGGATACGTTCATGGTATAAATAAACGCTGTCCGGACTGTCTTTTCAAAGAGAGAACCTGGTGGATTCGTGTACACAAGATACGGGAACAAAAGCCGCTCCATGAAACATCGCATCATGCCGGTCACTGTACCGAAGTAGATCGGTGAGCCTAGGATGAGGGCATCGATGTCCGGTATTTTTTCAAGGACCGGGGTAAGCCCGTCCTGAACGGCACATTTGCCATAGCTGTTCCCACCTTTCAATTTGCAGGCGAAACAGCTGGTGCACCCGGTATACGCAAGGTCATAGAGATGGACCAGTTCCGTTTCCGCTCCTGCAGATGCCGCCCCGTCAAGGGCGGACTCCAGCAGGGTTGCGGTATTCCACTTTTTTCGCGGGCTCCCGTTGATTGCAAGGATCTTCATTGTCATCTTCCTTTATTTTTTACCGGTTCCTGTGGTTTACAGCCACTTCACATCAAGGGGTTTCCGCCGGGGGATCCCGTAGACCTGGTACAACGGGTGGCCGAACATCATCGCATAGGCGCTTTTCCGCCCGGCGGGAATACCGAGCTCCTTCTGAAGGGGCTCATACAACTGAGCAGCCATCGCGACAAACCCCGCCCAGCAGGTCCCGATACCGAATGCAGGTGCAGCGACGTCGATATGGGTGAGGGCGATGATCGCATCCACGGATGCAATCGGGTTACCATCCTGGATATGGGCGAAGAGGAGGTGAGGGGCATCCCTGCAGATAATATCCTGTCCCGCAGCCCATGCCCCGAGCAGCATCGGTATATAGCCACTCAACGGATGGTTCGTATTCTGCAGCGTTTTCATCCACTCGATGGTCAGCCCGGCAATTTTCCTGACTCTCTTTGGATCATGGACTATGAGCCACTGCACCGGCTGTCCGTTGCTTCCTGAAGCGGCGTACCGGGCGATATCGAGAAGTTCGAGGATCTTTTCCCTTGGGACCGGGTCTGGCGTAAATTCCCTCACGGACCTGCGTTTTTTAAGATAAAACGCCATGTTTTCGGGAGAGATTGTACCGGCACCGGCCGGAAGGGGCACTTTCTCATCCGGGCGGACGTTCAGGATGAGTGCCTCGGTCGGACACGAAACCTCACAGTGACCGCACTGGATACACATGCCTGCCACTGCATCGGTTACCACTGGCAGGGTGTTCTCATCGGCGGGGGTAACAATCCCCATCGGGCAGACTTTGGAGCAGATCCCGCAGCGGGTGCAGAGATCCTTGTCAACAAGTATTGTGGTCATCTTTCACTTGTCCTTATTCATACTGTTTGTTCCTGCTACATGAGATTTTTTCCACGCATTCCCATGTAACTCACGCAGCATTTAAACGGTCCTCCCTCAAGTCGCCTCCTGATCGATCTTAACCCGGCAAGATTTGCAGCTTACCGGGTTGGAAGCAAAAGGCGCACTGGCCAATAATTGCATAACGTGTATAGTGGATTAGGTGCTAACGATCACAGATGAAAACGGACCTGCGTTGTACGCTTCCTTTTCTGTTCATCCTCATCCTCCTGCTGGTCGCCGGGTGCACAGAGAAGTCGCAGCCATTCGCGTCAATGGACCAGGGCCCAACTGTAACCACTTCCACTGTCATCCCGATAACGATACCCGAAACGGGAACGAGAGATGAACTCGTTGCCTTTGTACAGCGGGCCGCCAATTATGCGAAGGCGGAGGGCAAAGGAAAGGCCCTTTCAGAATTCAACAAAAAGAACGGTTCATTCTTTGATGGCCAGCTGTACATCTACGCCTACGACTTCAACGGCACAACCATCGCCCACCCGGTAAACCCGGAGAAGATCGGCGTGAACCGGCTCATGGAGAAAGATGCGGCAGGCAGTCTCTTCATCAGGGATCTCATGGATGTGGCCAAAAACGGCAGCGGGTTTGTCGAGTACTACTACCTCAACCCCACCCATAACAATGCCATCGAAAAGAAACTCGGGTATGTTATGAAAGTTGATGACTCCTGGTGGCTTGGCTCCGGGATATACGCGGGTACAGCCGGTTTCGTCACTCAAAGCCCCGGTGCACCTGCAACGCCCGACGAGGTGAAGGCCTTTGTTGGCAAGGCAGCCGAATTCGCACGGCAGAATGGTAAAAAAGCAGCTCTTGCGGCATTCAATACCCAGTGTGGGCCGTTTGTTGCCGGAAATGTCTATATTTATGCACTCGACTACCGTGGATTCATCCTTGCCCTGCCGTTCCAGCAGGACCAGGTAGGCCAGGACGTATGCAGCCCCGGATCCCGTCACGTTGACCGGAAGACCCGAACTTTCAAAATTATGAAAGGGCCGTTGGAGGCCGGTACGAGTCCTTTTTTCCATCGGAATTAAAAGCTTTGATTCATTAGTTCGTAATCCCGCCCGTCCCTCTTTCCCTTCTCCCCAATTTCTCCAGTAACATGGACCTGTTATAATATGCCTCCTGGAAGGATGGATCTTCTTTTAAGGCTTTTTCAAATTTTGACAATGCTTCGAGATCCCGTCCCATATGGGTAAGACAGTTCCCCATCTCGTTGAATGCCTTTGCAAAGCGTGGAGCGGCTGTCACTACCTGTTTCAGGCGTTGAAATGCGACTTCGTAGTTCCCCTGCCTTGATAATTCTACCGCCTGCCGATAGGCAAATTGTACTTCAAGCGGAATTTTTCCCCCATTTACCTTCATCCCCTTACACCCCCTGGCGGACCACGGAGGGATATCCCAAAAGTCCGGTGGCAAATCTCCATTCCTGCCCATCTCACTTTAATATTTGCGCAGCGGGTACGCCGTGCATATGCCAGGAGAGATGAAAATATCTGAATAGTAATCTCTTCACATTCATATGAATCATGGCGGAATTTGGTCCCGTAATCGCAGTTATTTAGGGGATCCCAGTATCGGCGCAATAACTGCACATCAATGCATATCCAATAAAAAGAGGTGACTATTCAGATCTAACCTTGGGATTTCCTTTCAATTCTCACCTCACATTGCTTTCCATACCACGAAATAAGCAAGTAACAAGACAAAAAACACGATGATTATTTCAATAATTGGTGGGACTTCCTGGGCAATATAGTCAGGGACTGCAAAAACTGCGATGAGAATTATGATTATAGCACTAAGGATCAGCCCAATCTTTTTAAGAGCGTCGCAGGTTTCCATGCTATAGCATTGAAGACTTAAATGGGATATATACCTTATCCAAAAAGAATGATCGGGAATATAACCGCCTTATCAATATCCGGTCAATGATCCGGCAACCGGGGATGGGTATCATTTATACCATTTTCTGGTGAATAAACCCCCTGATCAAACGGAAATTTTTACCGAGCCTATTTACCGAGTCTATATCGATGGTTAAATTATATGCTACCATGGATATCAATGACCTGCTGAAAGCAGCGACCATTTTCACGCTCTGCTCAGGGTATTATTTCCTTAACAAGGGAGGAATTCAAAATCAGTAGAATTGTGTTGCATAGTCCGCCTCAGGCGAAGGGTATGGCCCCGTACAAAGTTACGGAGGCCGGCTCCAGAGAAATGCCAGGCCCGGGGGTGGAGATAAACCCTGATATTTTTCGTCCGCCCGTCTATCTGGTCTGTCATTGTCATAAAAAACTGGATTATTCCCGGATTGATTCATTTGCCATGTTGAGATAATGGTTACTTCTTTGAAATAATGTGTTTCCCTGTTCCAAATAAGTCAGGGCCGTTGTATAATCTTCAGACCGGGCAGCAGCAGCACTCTTTGAAAAGTAATCGCCGGCAGTTTGTACATCGAGTAATCCCAGGAGATAATTTGTTTTCCATGCCTGGTATTTTGGGGATACATTGAGGTCCCTCATCTGGAAGTAATACTGACCTGCCAGGGAACTAAGCCTGGCAGAATCGGCTCCTAATGATGCAATATCCTTTCCGGACGCATCTTCTGAAACTTTTGATAGTGCCGGCCCTAATGCCTTCCCCGACTCCGCGCCGATGGATAACAATTCTGCATCCTGGTATGGAGGTGGAACCGCTGAGGGTGTAGTTGCAACACATCCTGCAAATATAGCCGTGACTATGATTATTAGGACCAGAACCGCACCCGGCAAATGAAAAGATGGGCATTTCATATACATTGCATAACAGGGATTAGACGATAAACCCGCCTGTCTGGTACCCATGTACTCCGAAAGACACGGCCACATACCGTTATTACAATATTCTAAAAGTATACAAACTCAGAAGTCAATTCTGGTGCAGGTGTACCCCCTCAAATGGCTGAATATGCAAGCAACAGGGAAAAATGGTTAATCATTCTCCTGGTGATAATTGTGGTGGCAGGTATTGTATTATCAGTTATAATGTATGGACCACACTGGATTAAGGGAATTTCCGCTTTTATTTGAAATACCTAACCCGGGTAACATAGTCAAATTACCTTTTTGTAGCGGGGATGGCTGATAACAACCTCATACGGCAACAATGGCCATCTTTACGAAATAGTGCGAGTTCACACCTCATACACCGGCACAGCACGGACATTGTAATCTTTTATGCACTCTCCATCGAGCTCAACCGCAACTGTCGTGGATGCCCCGGGTGCAAGAGTCCCGATATAGATATCCCGTGAATCCCTGACAGCATTGTCGTTGATATGGACGAGCATGACCCCGAGTCTCACATTTTTCGCAGGTGTTGAGCCCGTATTAAAGACCTGGTATGAAACGGTGTAATAGCAGCCCCGCGTAATCCCCCAGTCTTCGGACTGCTTAAGAAGGGTCGCCTGAACCTGGGATGTCTGGCCGCCCTGGTCATATGTCCCGACACTGCCTAGTGAGGAACACCCGGCAACCATGATAGAAGTACTAATGAATAGTAATAGAAGTGCCAACCCGGCGGGTTTCATCCGTTTTCACCTTACCTGTATGTTGTATGGTATGTCCCATCAATGTCACTACCTGGATCTCCATTACGGTTCAAGTCATGGGATAAGGAGAATACCTTTGGCCAATACCTCCTCCCGAGAAACCTCTGGATCTGGCCTGCCCGTCCCAGGGAGACATTAATGGTGACTGGTATGGCGATCCAGGTGACTGGTGTAGCAGGGATGTGCCCTCCCATACATTTAATACTGGCAACGGTATGTATGTTGCTTCATGAAGAGCATTTTTATAGTAATTCTCCTGATCGGCGCGTTTATGCTGTCTGCGGGATGTAACAGTCTCCCAGGGCAGCCAGTAGCGAAGAACACGTTAACGACGAGTCCGACAGATGCAGTCCCTATGGAAAGCGGGGTCACCGTCAGTGTAGCGGAAAAGGACCCCATTTACAAGACACTTGATGTGACATTTGCCGGGGGGAACGGGCAGGTCCAGGTGAAGGACATTGAAGTATTGTTCACGGGTGGAGACGGTACGAGCGGGACAAAGAAGTTAAACCCGGTAAAGGGTGAGGCCGTGACATTCCAGGGTTCGAATGAGACCGATAAAGTTGTCGTATATGTAACGTATTACAATGGAAACCGGTACAAGGTCATCGACAAGCTTGTTGGGACACGGACCCGGGAACCAAGCTTTACACCCAGTGGTGCGTAGTTCACCATCCGAAATGATACTTTTTTTTGGGTAAATTCTCATCATCCCAACGTTGAAGATAGTCGTTATTTCCTTTGTATTAGTGCCAGTGTCTGATAACGTCGCATCAGGGGACAGAAAATGGACTTACCGGATGAACCAGGGCTGCGGTTGTAAATCGTCCTCGCCAGAACCCAAAGGATCACTGGCACAACAAAAAAGGTAGTTATTCCAGTTTCTTCATCAGCCACGCCATGTTCCGGCCAAGTGTCTTCATCGTTGCAAGCCCTTCCTTGTCCTTTTTCACATCACCGAGATCCAGGCCCATACCGATGTTCCAGTACGAGGAACCAGGAACTATCATCTGGCTGATAAGGAAGAAATGGTTCAGGGTATCAAATGTATGGATTGCGCCAGACCTACGGGCTGAAACTACCGCAGCGCCCACCTTTCGCTGGAACATGTGATCATTTGCCCGTGCCACGTATCCCGCACGGTCGATGAGGGCTTTCATCTCAGACGAAACATCCGTAAAATACGTAGGCGATGCGAGGATGATCCCGTCCGCCTCAACCATTTTTCCGATGCACTCGTTGACGACATCGTTGTGGATCACGCATTGCTGGTCATGGTTCTTCTCACACTTTCCACAGGCAAGGCAGCCATGGACCTTTTTGCCCGCGAGCTGTACCAGCTCGGTCTCTATGTCCTCTTTTTTCAGCTCCTTAAACACTGTCCTGACCAGGATGGCTGTGTTGCCATCTTTTCTGGCACTTCCGTTGAATGCAACAACCTTCATGAGAATTCTCCGCTTGTTGCTATTACGTTCGGATCTTATAGAATGATCGCCTGGGTTTTTGTATCCGGTGGTCACGAATGGCCAGCCAGCCAGTCCTGCCAGGGGCCAGTCTCCGGTTTTCATAAAAAGGGAATGATTTGCTCCAGAAATTGCTCGTGCATTTTGTTCCATGGGGTGCATTGGTGGAAGAAGGCCGTAACCCGGAGTTTCGCATGAAGGTATTAATACGGGAATGCGCCAATGGTTGCCTGAAGGCACCCTTTTAATACTGGTGCCGGGAGTTTGCAAAACTATGCAGGAAATAATCAATAAAATGATCGCCGAGGCGATGACTGCCCAGCACGCTGACGTGAACCAGGTAAAAAAGAAACGTGGGCAGGATTTCGTAATTGACGATACCAGGGCGTATGTGGATGCCGTCAAGGGCATGAAACCTGCCGGTGGCCAGAGTAAGGCAGTCTTTGCACTGCATACCGATTCGGTCAACGCTCATTACACGATTTTGAAAAGCCTGACGACCACCATTCGTCCTGAGGACGACCCCTTCGTCGAGCACTACCAGACACCGGTCATCCTAGAGATGCTGTATGATGCGGACCCGAAGTTCCGGAAGAGCGTGGACATATTTATCAAGGCCGTTGGCAAGGCTGAGGCCCTGATCGGCAGGGAATCGGCCCGCCGGTATGCAGGGTTCTACGGTCCCACCTGCGTGGTGGACTTTGCCCTGATCCCGGGCAGCAGCAGCAATATCGTCAACCAGATACTCAAGACCATTGACCTCCCGGTTGCCCATAAACAGGCGATCCTCGCCTCAAAGTCATGGGGCATGAATACCTCGTATGGGTTCGGGGACGTTTTCGCCCATGCCGTTGAGGGCGGTGCGACGCTTGCAGACGCCGTGAAGCAGGAAGTTGCCATGATCCAGTCCATCTACGATACGCCCGTCGATGCACAGGCAAAACTCATGGACAGCGTGGGCCACTCCTCGTTTGACTGCCGGAAATACATGAAGGACTACCGGACGAAGATGCAGGGTGCGGTCAAAGCGTCAATTGATGAAGGGGTACACTATGCGAACATCGTTACGGTGCCGGCGTACTGTGTCGGGGACATCGCCCATCACATCTCCCAGTCCACCTACAACATGTGCAAGGACGACGTGATCATGGCGGTCATCGAAGCGGTGACTGAAGTGATGGACAAGACCCTGAAAGCGGCAGCACCGAAGATGAAAAATGAGCACGAAGTGCTGTCGGTCGCCACTGGTGCGTCGGCAAGTGCCGCGGAATATATCCTCGAACTCGACGGATTCAACGCGATCATGGTCGTGGACATGCTGACGAAACGTTACCATAATTACGTCCAGCTCTACCCGAAACGGGGTGCAGCCATCGAGCTTCACAACTGCGATTTCATGGACATGATCTACCGCGGCTGGAAGATGGTGGACAAGGCACGAAGGATGCAGAGCAGTGAACCGGGCCTCGTCAAACCAAAAGTTGGCGGGTTTGAAGTCGATCTCTCGCCAGTCCTGGAGAACGAGGTGCTCGCCAACCCGCAGCGGTACGCGTACCCTGCCTGTGCGATGACGGTCCGGTTCTCGGCGATGATGCGGCTTTCCGACTACCCTTGCCTGCTCACGAGCGAGCCGGTAACCGCTACGTTAATGACGAATATTATCGCACTTCACAAGGAAGTCGCAGCCGCTCCGGCACGGATCTGCAAGGATTGTGCATCGGCTGCGCTGATGGATTTCCGGCACTGCTCCTGCCAGTGGAAGGAAGCGGTCTGATCCCGGAACTGGGATGGTGGTGAAAAAGTATGAAATGTTACGTGTGTGCAAAAGAGGGAAAGGATAGTGATGCTGTTGCCGTATGTGTTGCCTGCGGTATGGCGACCTGCATGAAGCATACGATCAGGAAGGAAGTCGATGTATGGGAGGGTGGGTACCCGCTTCCTTCCAGGAAACTGCCAAAGAAGATGCCCCGGATGCTCTGTCCGGACTGCAATGCGGCGTACGGGGAGGGTACGTAATGGCGTCACTCAGCTCCCGCAGTATTGCAGAAGGCGTTGGTACAATGCTCCTCGTGTATTTCGGTGCAGGGGCCGCGGCAATCACGCTGATGCTTGCGAACGGGTTAAAACCGGCGACAAGTTTCAACATCGGGATTGGCATGCTTGGAGGGTTAGCCGACTGGTTTGCAATCGGGATATCATTTGGTATTGTCATTGCTGCAGTAATATACTCACTTGGTCGTGTTTCCGGGGCGCATATCAACCCGGCTGTGACTATTGCACTCTGGGTAACAAAACGTTTCCCCGGTGTTGACACCGCTGCGTACGTGGTTGCCCAGTGTATCGGCGCAGCAATCGGAAGCCTGCTGTTTTTCCTGACTATCGGGATGGCTGCAGTTACGATCGGGGGGCTGGGGGCAACCACTCCGTTTCCCGGGATCGGGTACGGGCAGGCGATCCTTGTTGAGGCAATCGCGACGTTTGTGCTGATGCTGGTGATCATGGGTGTTGCGGTGGACAAGCAGGCCCCGCCAGGATTCGCAGGACTGATCATCGGTCTTACGGTGGCAGGGATGATCACGGCTACGGGGAACATCGCCGGGGCATCACTCAACCCGGCCAGGACATTCGGGCCGTACATCATGGACTGGGCCCTGGGTGGTCTGAATCTCTGGTTTTTGTTCCCGATTTACATCATCGGACCGGTGATTGGCGCAGTGCTCGCGGCGGTCTTCTACGACCGGATTACGGCAGAGTGAGATTCCGGCTCTGCCTTCATTTTTTATAGAGCTGGCCGGATAAAGGAGCACAGTTTGAGATTACCGTGCCGAAATGGATGTGGCGCATCCCAGAAGCAGATAGAAGGAGGGAATGATGGTAAAAAGGACCCCGCTCCGGGACATCAACGCGGCCGACAAGAGATCCGAGGCAGGGGGCTTTCCTCATTACCGTTTAATGTCCTTCCCTGGCTCCATCCCCGGAATACCTGTACATCCCGTTCGGCACCGTGACCTCAAACCGTGCACCCTTCCCCGGTTCACCCGTTTCACGGATGGTGAGGCCGGTGATGGAAAGAATTTCCCGGGTAAAGAAGAGGCCCCGTACCATTGTCCCGGTGCCTTCACGATGCAAAAAGATCCGCTCTTTCTTCTCATGAGGGACACCGATCCCATCATCCTCAAAGAAGAGTACGACCCCTTCAGGAGTCGTCCGATGCCAGACCCGTATCTGGGTAACATTGCCCCCGTGGGCCAGGGAGTTCTCAAACAGTCCCTGGGACGCCTTCTCCAGCAATGGATCAGCAAAGATCTCGAGATTCTCCATTTCAATGCTGTGCAGGACATTCCCCATTGACACATGGGAGAGACCGAACAGCAACGTCATCTTCACGTTCTGCCATGCCGGTGGTTTTGCCCCCAAATCCTGGTAATCCCTGGTAAATTCCGCAATCTCGTTGATTGACCTTGCAGCCTGCTCGCATTTTTGTATGTTTACAATAATCCCTTCCTGTCCGCGGGCCTCCTGTATTGCAAGTTCAAGGTAACTATTCAGGACAAAGATCTCGTTCGTCAGCTCCCTTCTTGTCAGCTGGGAGAGCACATTGAGTTTCTGGTTGACTTTGAGGAGGGTGTCTTCGGCAAGCTTGCGATCGGTAATGTCCAGCGCTGTAAATGTCACACCAACAGACAGGTCAGACGGATCAACGGGTGACGATGAGAGGATGATATCTATTATTGTCCCGTCTTTCCTCTGCCAGCGGGTCCCGACTGAACCGGACCCTTTCTGTGTGATCTGGCCGTATTTCTCCCTGCCTACATATTCGAACTCCTCCTGTGACGCATAGAGCAAAGCGGAGGAGTTACCAATGAGTTCTTCCGCGGTGTACCCGGTCATCTGGCAAATCCGGTCGTTGACTGTCCGGAAGACCCGGTTGGATACGACCCCTATTCCAATCGGTGCGACACGGATGATGCTGCTGAGCTGGGATTCGCTCTCCTGCAGTGCGTCTACGGCCTTCTTCCTGTCGGTGATGTCGAGGATAACGGTGAGCAGGCAGGGGGTACCAGCAACCTCAATCACTGTAGCGGAGAATAATCCGTCCAGCACTTCGTGGTCCTTCCGGGTGACTTTCACATCCAGGTCCCGCACCTGCCCGGTCGCTGCGAGCTGGCCCTGGATGACCTCCCACTGTGCAGGGTCAGGATACAGGCCGAGATCCGATAGCGTTCTCCCGATGACCTCTTCCCGGGAATAGCCCAGGGTCTTCAGGAACGATTGATTCACGTCAAGAAATCTGCCTTCTTCGATCGAAGATACTGCCATAAGTGCGGGATTTGTATGAAATGCACTGGAAAACTTGTCCTCTGAAGCTTTAAGACGCCGTTGCTCCCGGATATTGCGTCGCTGGGTGAGCCCAAACGTTACGACAAGTAGCAGGATGAGGAGGGTTGTCGTTACGATTGTCGCAGAATCCCGTGCAATGGTGTAATTCCAGTACCTGGCATCAACATCCGTCCCGTAGAGAGCGACGGACTGCCCCGTTTTCTTATCGGATACCGGAACTAACGCACTCATCCAGGTGCCCCAGCGGTCGGATACCGGACCCTCCGTCATCTCTGTCTGATCGGAAAATGCACTTAAGATAACGGGTGTTACCTCGTTATAGACCTGCCCGGGAGGTGAGTTTGCCCAGGAGCCTTCAGGTTCTGAGTCAACATAGAATATTATCCCTTCAGGACGCTGGCCAATCAGGTATGCAAACCGTATAGACGGATCTGCAGCACGAAGTCGTACCATCTGGGCTTTCAGTTGCTGGTAGTCTGTGGAACCGAGGTCGGACGGTGAACCATTTAATGACTCTATCATCGCAGGATCGATACTTTCTACTGCAATTCTCGTTTTTGTCAGCAGATCTTTCCGCATCTGCTGGTCCAGTTGTTGTGCAGTCCAGGCCGTAAGGACCACCCCGGCGATGATGATGATCACGGCGATTATCTGCCACCATCTGATATTCCGTGTCATAGCATCCTGACCCCGCCGATCATCGCCCGTCCGGAACCTGCCCGGGTGAAGGATAACATCGCTATCAGATACCTTCCACGACAGAAAGCCAGGTCTCTTTCGGCACCAATATTTCGAACCGTACCCTCATCACCACGGTTAAAACGTCTCCAGGATAGTGAGGGTACATTCGTGTTCATAATGGAATGGATCATAAATGTTATACTATTAATAATGTGGGTGTGACTATCCCGGGAAGTCCCTGCATAGCCTTGTGAACTGTTTGCAGGTCCTCCTGAAAACGTGCTGTAAAAGATCGTCAGATGGGAAAAAGACGGTTGTGAAATTAATTTCCATTGACGATGACCAGGTCCTTTTTGACCGATACATTACTGACGACCAAACCGGTACCTGCATCCAGTTTCAGGACCATCAGGGTAACATTATAGAACCCTGGGAACCGGTAGGTATGAACCGGGTTACTGGTTGTTGAATTTGTCCCGTCTCCAAAATCATAATTTAAGAATATAGGGTTTCCTGTTGACATATCTGTAAATGTTACCGTTAATGGTGCCTTGCCGGTAACTGGAGAGGCAGTGAATGATGCAACCAGGGGTTCTACAGGTACCCGGGCCACGTTGATGATACCTGTCTTTGTTGCAACGCTGCACATGACCGAGTTCGATGTAGCATTGTATTTCGTAATGGTCAGGTTAATCGTGTAGATTCCCGGGTACCTGTAGCGGTGGACCGGGTGCGGACCGGTCATGGTAACGCCATCCCCGAAATTGTAAACATACATCTCCGGCTTCCCGATGGATGTATCCGTGCATTGCACGGTCAGCGGGGCCGTGCCACCTGTGGGGGAGACGGTGAAATCTGCGAGTAAAACTGGTTTCGGAGCAGGACTAACGGTGATGTAGTTCGTCCTGACGAGGGTACCAGGCCCGCCGGGTCCAGTAACGTTCAGTCTTACCGAATACGTTCCGGCATTGGTGTACGTGTAATCGGGGTTCTGCAAAATGCTGCCAGTTGTCCCGTTATTGGTGAAGTCCCAGGCGTACGAAGTATTAGGATCTTTTGACGTGGCAGTGAAATGAACGGCCAGGGGGGCACTCCCTGTTACCGGGGTGCCGCTGAAATCTGCGACCGGGAGAACGGTGACTGTGAACGAGGCGGTTGTCCCGGGAACAACCGCTCCCGATACATCAGAACCGGTAAGACTGACGGTATAAATGCCCGGCGTTGAAAGCCCCTTAACCTCTATGCCGAATTCCCAGAGTGAATTGAACCGTGTCTGGCTCCCCTGTGTGTAAAGCCTTGACAGGTTCACCTCATGCCGGGTCGTAGAAACGATACCCCCTTGTGAATCTGTGATCGTGCAGGTGATCAGGGCAATCCGGTTGTTAATGGCATACTCGTACGGAGTGCCGGTTGAAGACACGGTCGACGCAATCGGTTTTGTTGCCCCGTAGATGATAAACTCCTTTCCGGATGGGAAAGAAATCCCGTCGGACATGTCAAAGTCCAGGTTTTTTGGCGTTGATACATCGTACGGGTCAAAGAGGTTTTCATAGCTGGTACTGGTCCGGGTAATAATTTCCACCCGGGCGAGGTTTAACCGGGATGAAGGGAGGAAGGGGACGGGTGTGCCAGCAATCGTCTGTATCATTCCAGAACCCGCATTGTTGTAGGTAATAGACGGTTCGCCAATGTCATAGGCGAGGAATGTTGTGTCGGCGGTGTCCTGGAGGTTATACCGAAGAATAGCAGCTAGTTCGATCTTGTATGTTGTGCTGCCATTGTTGATATTGTAGACAAACATCGTGTTATTCGCTACCTGCGGGGTGTCGATAATGGTCCCGGGGCGGTCGTTCACGATCTCAATCCCGTTGTTAGGCTTCCACCGGCCAGGGGCTTCGTACCACCTGCTGCTGTCAACCGGGTCCGTAAAATATCCCGGAAACCAGTCAATATAGGTACGGCGGTTATTGGTAATTGCGTATCGGATGATGGCATTTTTATTCGGGATATTCCGGAATGATCCAAGCACTGCGTTGGTAATGCCGAACGTCACCGTCTTCGTTGCGACCTGTCCGGCAAGGTCCCCTGAGTGCCCTGTCACCCTGATCGTATAGTTGCCTGCTGCCAGATCTGTAAGCGGTACCCCGTTGCTGTCAGAATAACTGGTATCGAAATTCTTTGTGACCCCTCCAAGTATGAGCCCCATGTAGTAGGAATTAGTCACCACGACCTTATTGGAAGGGTCAAGGATACTTCCCGGGGTTTTCACCAGGTCCGGTACCATTACATTGTTCTTCCGGGTGGCATTCGTGTAGGTGGTATCGATCACGCTTTCATTGGTGATGCCGGTCACGGGGTCGACCAGGCTTCTCACCACCCGGACCGGCGTGCCGGTTGCAGAGTCTCCCCGGAACACCTCGATCATAATATCTCCGGGTTTCCCGACCGCTTCCGGAAAAATACCGTACACATAAAAATCACGCATCTCGGCCAGGTTTGTCTCATGTACACTTGGCTGGGTAATTAACAGGTCCTGTGCACTGGCAACCGGTATGAAAAGGAACAGGATTATCAGGGTGGGGACCAGGAAGGCCGGTTTCATGGAACGGTTATTATCGTGTGAACCGTTTAACCTTTTCTGAGAAAATTTCCTAAAACCCGAAAGAGCATGCGTATTTCCATGATGTTCGATCCGGGGCTGAAATAGGGAAATGAGAAATTTAGTTGTCCCGGTCGACAAGAAAGGCGATTTTCACGACCGCACGATATTCCACAATCTGATCATTTCCCACTTTGGCTGTGCATCTTTTCAGGTCTACACCCTTGATGTTCCTTACGGTTTTTGCAGCCTCTCTGACCGCATTTGCTGCTGCTTCTTCCCAGCTCTTTGGTGAACTACTGATCAACTCGTAATCTTGACCACTGAATCATATTCTTTGGACATATTTTCACTTCATCCCTAAATGGAAAGATGGTCCATTTTATCCTTTCGCAAGCCTGGGGACCCGGTAATCATCCCGGCAGTGTTCGCCATTGCCACCGGTTTACCGGTGATCATAATCTCATATCTTCTCGTAGCGGGTGTGGGAAACGCAGTGGAAATGTTAAGAAAATGGGGGAGATCGAACCCTGGATCCGGAGAGCGGTTGCAGTCTTATATATCGTGTTCGGGTTGTACTTCATTGCCATCATCCCTGGAATTTGTTTTTTCCAGAAACGAACGTGATACAGAGCGCGATCTTCATGGATTTCCGGTAATCACGGACGGTATCGTGTTTCATGGTATACGCTGCAACTGCCAGGTGGTGAGGAGACCGGGTGTCGCCACCGGAAAAATTACCTGTACGCTCCATTCGGCACGCTTATCTCGAACCGTGCCCCCTTCCCCGGCTCCCCGGTTTCCCTGATGGTGATATTTGTGATATCAAGAATTTCCCGCACAAAGAAGAGACCCCGCACCGAGGCACGGACGCCGTCTACCCGTAAAAAGATCTTCGCCTTAATTTCCTGCGGGATGCCGGTACTATCGTCCTCGTAGAAGATGGTGGCCCCTGTGGGGGTGATGGTATGCCAGATCCTGATCCTGGTGACGTGGCCCCCATGTGCCAGCGAGTTCTCGAAGAGGCCCTGGCATGCCTTTTCCAGCAGGGGGTCGGCAAATATCCCGAGGTCTCCGGTCTCAATGCTATGCTGTATTTCCCCGATGGAGATGTGAGAGATGCCAAAAAGGAACGCCAGTTTCACGTTCTGCCATACCGGGGGTTTAATTCCCATGTCCTGGTAATCCCTCGTGAATTCTGTAATCTCGTTGATAGACCTGGCTGCCTGTTCCCCTTTAATTATACTTTCGATAACAGGATCATGTCCCGCGGCCAGTTTCTTTGCCAGTTCAAGGTAGCCATTCAGGATAAATATCTGGCTTGTCAGGTCCTTTCTTGTCAACTCCGAGAGCACGTTGAGCTTCTGGTTAACCCGGAGAAGGGTGTCTTCGATACGCTTCTGCTCGGTAATGTCGGTGTGTGTCCCCACCATTCTGACAGGGTTACCCTCTGCATCCCGGTCAACCACCATGCCCCTGGTAAGGACCCACTTCCAGTTCCCCAGCTTTGTCCGCATCCGGAATTCGATGGAATATCCTTCATTCCTGCTGATCGAGGCCTGGATCATCCGTTCAGTGGCAGGCAGGTCGTCCGGATGAACAAGCGAGCGCCAGGTGGCATACGAACCTGGCATCTCATTGGGTTCATAGCCGAGCATGGTATACCAGTGGGGACTGAAGAATGCTGTACCGGTTGGGACATTCCAGTCCCAGATACCGTCATTGGTCGCATCCAGCGCGAGACTGAAGCGTTCCTCGCTCTTCCACAGGTCTCTCTGGATGGCACTGAGCTCATCGAACTGCGCCTTGAGTTCTTCCTCAGTTGCTACCAGTTCCTCGTTGGCCGCCTGAAGTTCCTCGTTCTGCCGTTCCAGTTTCTCTTCAATCTTTTTGCGTTCGGTCAGGTCCGTTGCTATGCTGAGCAGTACCTCCCTGCCCCCCCAGTTGATAATTCTGGCATTGACATGCAGCGGGAATGTCGAACCATCTTTCCGGTAGTGGTATACGTCAAAATCGGCCATTCCCAGGGTATGGAGGTCCTGCATTCGTTCATCGATTAATTTTTCCGTTTCCGGTACATCGAGGTCGCGAAGGTGTATCTCGAGGAATTCCCCGCGGGTAAATCCATGCAGCCGGAGGGTTTCCTCGTTGACATAGAGCATGTTCCCGTCAAAATCATGGACGATTAACGATGCCGGGGCATCGTCTGCCATCCGGGCGAGAAGCCTGATCTCTTCTTCTGCCCGTGTGCGATCGGTGATGTCTTCCCCGGACCGGAGGGTCCCGGTAATCACCTGTTTTTCATCCCGTATGAGGGTACTATGCCAGGAAACCAGGCGTTCCTCCCCTCCTGCTGTTACGATGATGTTTTCAACCTGCTCCGGCTGATCCACCGCCCCGGTCACTATCCTGACAAATAGCTCCCTGCTCGCTTCCCGTAACCGTTCGGGCAGGAACGTATCAAACCAGTTCTTTCCGAGAATTTCCTCTTCACTGCGTCCCAGCAACCTGCACCCTGCCGGGTTTACCATGATCACCGCCTGGTCGGCACCAATGGCAAGGACGGTAGTCCCCACGATCTCCAGGTAAGAACGGGCCTTTTCGCGTTCATTGCGCAGATCTTTCTCTGATTCGTACAGTTCCCTGTAGAACCGGGTGCTCTCTCCCCGCCATACCATGCCGATAACGGCCCCGATTCCAACAAGGAGGATGGCTACAATCCCCATCAGGAGGATAAACTGCTCCCTTAACGGTCCGTACACTTCCGAGGTATCCATCCGGGCGACGAGGGACCATGGTGTACCAGGGACTTTCCGGATGGCGGCAATGACCGGTACACCCCGGTAATCTGCACCCTCAACCATACCCTCCTCGCCAAGTGCTGCTTTTACTGCAGGGACCTCAGTCCGGTCCAACGGGATCCGCAGTGTAAGGGGCGGGTTATTGCTGAATTTAAGGTTATTAAGATAGACTACCTCGTTGCCTTCCTGGCGGACGATCAGGGTCTCTGCCGATGCACTCGGGCCGGGCCATTCATTGATAAACGGATAGAGATATGACCCGGGATCAACCTGGAACGCAAGGAATCCCAGGGGCTGGCCCCCTTCCTGGTCGTCATACAGGGGGACAACGATGGTAAGGTAGATCTTCTGGTCAGTATCATCCCGGTAGAAGTCGAGGACCGTGATATTCCCGGAGACAAGGATCCTGGGTAGTTCCCGGCTCACGGTTGCGGCAACCGGGTTTTGTGTGTCGGGGACTGACATGCGGAGGGTACCGGTCGTATCCATCAGGTACACCCTGTCATACTGGTTGTAACTCAGTTCTTTCTCCAGCCATGCCCGGACCTCCCCTTGCGTTTCGGTATCATTCGTGTCGTTGAAGAGGTGGCGGACACGCGAAGAGAAGAGGGGATTGTGGAAAAAAGTCCCGGCATCACCCATCCGCTCGGTTTTCCAGTCCACCAGCTCATTTACTTTCAAATCTGAAATGGCGGTCAGCTGGTGATCTATCTCCACCTTGTAATTTCTCTCGTAATGCTGGTAGTAAACGTAACTGGTAACGAGGATCGCCGCTGTCATGATAACAAACAGTATGACCAGGAGGTACCGGACACGCTGCCCGTTTACCCGGTCCGGACCAACGCCGCTCATGATAACCCCTCTCCTTTCCGGTATTTCCCATCCGGTACGGTGATTTCAAACCGGGCACCCTGTCCCGGCTCTCCGGTTTCCCGGATGGTGATGCTGGTGATATCAAGGATTTCCCGTACAAGAAAGAGCCCGAAACCGGTGTTTTTCCCGAATCCACGCTCGAATATCTTTTCCTTTTCCCCAGCCGACACCCCGGTCCCATCATCTTCCCAGGTGATGGTTAACCCCGCATCCGACTCATAGCAGGACACCACCACCTGCGTTATATGTCCCCCGTGCCGCACGGAGTTATCAAGAAGGTTACAAAAGACCTTCTCCAGCATTCTGTCTGCAAATATTTCCTGTGAGGTGCAATTATCAGAAAAGGTTATGTCCGGCGGGACCTGGAGTTTTGCCAGCTCCTGGTGGAGATCCTGCCACTGTGGTTCGTGAGAGCCGATATCCTCGTAGATCTGGGTGAACTGTATTTGTGAGCGGATCTGCCGGGTCTTTGTCTCCAGGCGTTCGATAAAGCGCTCCATCTCCGGGTGCTTTGCATAATCCCGTGCAAGTTCGAGAAAACCGAGCATTATCGTGACGTTGTTTAAGATGTCGTGGCGCGTGATACCGGAGAGGAGTTTTAATTTTTTATTGACTGCACGGAGGGCTTCCTCTGCCTTTCGTCGTTCCGTGATGTCACGCCCTTCGGCAACAAGAGAGATCACTGTCCCGCTGGTATCCATGACGGGTTTGAGTGAAAAATCTATGGTGGCGATCCGGTTGTCCTTACCGAGGACCTCCACTTCGTACCGTGCGAAATTGCCCAGTGCAACCTGTCCGACCGCATTTTTTAGCTGATCCTGGATGGCCGTGGATATGGCCCACCAGCGGGCCTCCCAGAATGGCTGGTCTATCACATCGTTCAGCGTAAAACCGCCAAAATGGAGGGAACTTTCATTCACTTCCATAATTTTTCCATCCGGCCTGAGCAGTGCAATGAACTGAAACGTAGAGTCAAATATCGCCCGGAACCTGTATTCACTTTCCCTCAGGGCTTTCTCTGCCCTTTTTCGTCCGGTAATGTCCCGTGAAATGCCGAGTATCCCGATAGGAGAACCATCAGTGTCCCGGAGAAGGCTCACGGAATTTTCGACCAGTATGGTTGAACCATCTTTACAGTATTCTTCCGTTTCAAAAGAAACGGTCCGGCCGGGATCTGCCGTCCCTGTCGCCTCCAGCGCCATCTCTTCGTCCAAACATTTCAAAACGGTCTCAACAGATGCCGGGGTCATCATCTGGTCAAGGGATTGCGCCAGGGCTTCTTCAACCGTAAAACCCCGCATTTTCCTGACCGAAGGACTCATGTATTGAAGTTTCACGTCCATGTCGAAGATCCAGATATTGTCTGCGGTGTTATCGGCGATGAGCCGGTATTTCATCTCGCTCTGGCGTAATGCATCTTCTGCATTCTTACGCTTGGTACTATCGCGGAGCACGACAAGGTCACGGTCTTCCCCCATCCAGGGGACCCGTACCCCCATCGCTTCGACCCATTTCGATTCACCTGTTGCGTCCTGCATCTGGTATTCCGCGACGATAGGGCCACCGTTCACCCTGATCGTGTCCAGGTCTGACATGGCTTTTTGCTGCCATTCCGGTAATAAAAACGGTGCAAAACTCAACTGATCCACATCCCGCTGAACCGGGATTCCCGCCAGCCTGAATGCAGCATTGTTTGCCAGGTGAACGCTGCCGTCAAAACCAAGGACCATCACAGGGTCCTGGATGTTGTCGAAGAGTGAGCGGAACCGTTCCTCGCTCTCCTCCAATACCTGGCTGGAGCGGATCCGGGCAAGCGTGCTGCCGATCCAAAGTGCCAGCGTTTCAAGCGTGTGGCGGGAAGATAACGGAATTTCATCAACTTCATGCGATGCCAGGTTCATGACTGCGATCAGGTTACCTTCATGTAGTACCGGAATATATGCAAGGGCTCGCAGCCCTTCCTGTTCACGTTCTGCATCCGTTTCAGGACGGATAGCATTATATGTCCCATACTGTGGCGTACCGGTTTTTGCCTGCTGGACCTGCGGAGCCCCCGCCTCATAGTGAGTAATTTTTGCAATAAACTGCGCAGACAGCCCTTTATGGGCAACAAGGTCAAGTGCGCCGCTCAACGGGTCCACAATATAGATCCCGCCCGCGTCCAGCCCCTCGATCCGAAGGGCCGCGGATATGATGTGGTCCAGCGCATCACCAAAGACCGTGCACCGGTTGAGTACAAGGCTCAGGTCGTGCTGGACCCGTAACGCCTCTTCGGTGCGTTTCCGGTCGGTGATGTCTAAAAAGGATATGACGACCCCGTAGGGTGATGGTTCACCCTTTCTGAAGAGGGGACTCGTATTTACGGTGATCCAGGAGGACTGACCTGTTGAATTCCTGACACCAATTACGACATTCCTGCATGGCACCCCGGTTGCAAGGGTGTGAAGGGAAGGATGTTCTGACCCGGGCAGTTCTGACCCGTCTTCCCTGCATGTGCTCCATTTACGGCTGATCGAGGTCTTTCCGATCACTTCTTCTGCCGTTATGCCAAATATCCGTTCTGCTTCCCTGTTCCAGGCAAGGATTTTTCCTGAGCGCTCCTGCAGGATGATCCCGGTATCCACTGATGAAATAATTGCCTGGTTCTTCTCATCGCTCTCCCTGAGTGCATCATCAGCTTTTCTGCGTTCATCAACAGGACGTGTTGTCGTTACGATCCCGTTAACGCCGTGGACCCCAAGGAGATTGGTGGCCATGGTCTCAACAAAAATATAACTCCCGTCAGCTTTCCTGATACGGAATTCGGTGGGTGTGCCCGGATTTGTCCCTTCGTACACCTCGTCAAGGGCCTGCCGGACATGTTCACGGTCATCAGGATGGACAAATTCGAGAGGACTCTTACCGATGGTAAAATTTTCAGGGTAGCCAAGAATACGGCTTGAGGAGGGGGAATCAAAAACGATGTGACCTTCTTTATCAATGATCCGGATGATATCGGTGGCGTTCTGGATAATGGAACTGAACCTCTCCTCGTTCTCGCGCAGGGCAGTGCCTGCCTGTTCCCATTCGGTGATGTCGCGGATTGATTCAATTGCACCGATCCTGTCCCCATTCATATCAAAAAGGGGGGCTCCTGTTGCCCAGACGTACGCCCCTTTTCCGCAGTATAATGCCGGGGTGAAGACTTCTGCATAGAGCGTATGACCTTTTCTCCGGATGTAACTGTATTTTGCTTTAATCTCATCATCATCAACATCGATGAGGTCGAGCAGTTGTCTGCGTCGCTCCCCGTAGAAGGGGACCGTGTACGCATGGTCCCCCTGGCCGATCATGTCTGCCTTGCTTACAGCGGTCATCTCCTCCATCGCACGGTTCCATGCGATTACCCGCCCATTCAGGTCAATAACAAACGTCGCATCAGGAAGGAACTCAATAATATCCGAAAGTTCCTGCTTTGACTCCTTGAGTGCCAGTTCCGTCCGGGTCATTTCATCCAGGCTGGCGTGGAGTTCCTCTTCTGCTGATTTTAACCCGGTAATATCTCTTGAAACCCCGAGGACTGACAGGACTGTTCCATCTTCTGAATATTCAGGGGTCAGCATCCAGTCAAGGAAAACTCTTCCTTTCGCACTGTCCCATTCAAACTGGGCCTGGTAGGGCTTTCCTGTCTTGAAAACACCCGTTATCTGTTCCTCCCAGAACCTGCTCTGGTCTTCGTCAAACCCGCTTTCCCGGTGGGTTTTCCCAATTACCTGGTCTTCAGCCAGTCCGGAGACCCGTAGTGCTGCCGGGTTCATGTAGATATGGCGGCACTGCCGGTCATACCTCATGATATAATCGGGGCTGCTCTCGGCCAGGGTACGGAATTTCTTCTCACTTTCCCGTAATGCGTCTTCTGAATGTTTTCGCCCGGTAATATCCCGTGCGACACCGAGGAACCCCTGCTTCCCGCCATAGTCCATGGTGGTAATGGTGAGTTCAACCTGTACCAGGCTCCTGTCACGGTGCCGGTGGACGGTCTCGTAGGTCGTGGATCCGGTTTGTTCAACTGACCTGATAATCTCCCCGAGTTCGTTTCCGGAGCTCGCCGACACATCCCGCACGTTCAGCCTGAGCAGTTCCTCTTTTTCGTACCCCAGCTGGAGACAGGCTGCGTGGTTCGCATCCAGGAATTTCCCTGTGCTGTCTGCAAGAAATACTGCATCGGTGATGGACTCAAAAAGGACACGGTACTTTTCCCGGGTTGCTGCGATGGTATTCTCGGACTGCAGGCGATCGACCGCCATGCGGATCTTATGCGAGAGTTCTGCATACTGCGCGCTGGGTTCACCTCCTTTCTGGAGATAGAAGTCAGCACCGCTGTTGATCGCCTGGATGACCACCTCTTCCCTGCCCTTGCCGGTAAACAGGATAAACGGGATCTTTCCAAGGTGTTTACGCACCTCGACGAGTAAACGGATACCATCCATGCCGGGCATCTGGTAATCAGAAATAATAGCGTCAAACTGCTCCCGCCTGAGAAGTTCTAAGGCTGCAAGGGCAGAATCAATGGTAACCACTGAAAAATCCCCTGATTCTTCAAGGAACAGTTTCCCTATATCCAGAAGGTCATGTTCATCATCGACGTAGAGCAACCGGATAGCCGGGGTCATTGTTCAACACTCTCATTCCTTCCGCCACATACCTTTCGGTAGTGCGATCTCAAACCTTGCACCCCTGCCCGGCTCACCGGTCTCATGGATGGTGATACCGGTAATATAGAGGATATCCGTGGCAAGGAAAAGCCCAAGACCTGTATTTTTTCCATACCCCCGCTCGAAGATCCTTTCTTTCTCATCAGCGGGTACGCCGGTGCCGTTATCCTCCCAGTACAGGGTTAACTCCCCATCCGCCTCCCTGGTATACACCCGTACCCTGGTCACATGCCCCCCGTGCCGGACGGAATTGTCAAGCAGGTTTGGAAAGATCTTTTCGAAGAGGGGATCAGCATACACGGTGATCCCATCCAGGTCACTTTCAAGGGTGATCCCCTCGTGCGGGACTGCTGCAAACCCTCTTCGTACCATTGCTTTCACATCGAGCCAGGCCGGGGTATTTATCCCGATCGCCTCGTATGTTTTGGTGAACTGGAGGTAATCGTTAATCCTGCGGACCGCATCCTCCTGTTTTGCGAAATACGGGGCCAGTTCCGGATCAGGGGCCCTCTTTTTCAGCTGGCTTGTATATCCTGAAATCAGGGTGAGTTTATTGATGATGTCATGCCGGGTAAGGCTGCCAAGCAGGTTGAGCTTTTTATTTGCCATTGCAAGCGATAACGAAAGGCGGGTAAGCTCCTCTGCCCGCGTCATGAGCTGGTTTTCAAGAGCTTTCCGGTCAGAAATATCGGTCAGCAGGAGCAGGACTGCCTGTTCGTCGTGGTACTGTACCGGGGTGCTCCGGGTGATTACGGTCTTCCTCTGGCCGTCATTTCTCATGATCTCGATCTCAAGGGACTGTGTACTCCCCGATTTAAGACGTTCTTCTATAAGGGTCCCGATTTCAGAACGTTTCTCCGGGACCACGTATGACAGGATATCTGTCCCGACCCTTCCGTTCTCAGAGTAGCCGAGCAGGCCGTCTGCGGCCGGGTTCACGAACCTGACCTTCCGGTCGTGGCCATACACAGCAACCATGTCAGGAATATTCTCAACGAGTCCCCTGTTGAACTCCTCGCTCTCCCGCAGTGCGTCCTCGATCTGCTTGCGTTCCGTGATATCGTTAAGGAAATTCAGGGTGGCGGGGCGGCCCTCATAGTCAACGGCAACACTGCTTATTTCAACCCATTTGATTTTGCCATCTTTTCCGGTAAGCCTGAACATGTACCGGGAGGGTATGTCCTCACCATTCAGCCGCTTCCGGTACCGCTCGACGACCATGGCACGGTCATCGGGGTGAATAAACTCATGAAATGGCGTGGAAAGGAGTTCCCTCTCAGGGTAGCCGGTTAACTCGGCCATCCTGGCATTGACAAGTTTCAATGTCCCGTCCTGTGCGACGAGAATTGCCTCATTCGCGCATTCGATCAGCTCGCGGTATTTTCTCTCGCTTTTACCCAGCGCTTCTTCCGCGTGTTTGCGTTCCGTGATGTCACGGGAAATGGATAATGCGACCTCTCTCCCCAGTAACGTAAAAAGATGCGTGCTTACCTCAACGGGGAGGAACGAACCGTCTTTTCTCTGGTATATCGCTTCAAATGTTGCATAACCTTTGGATTTTATTTTTGTTACAATATCTGGTATATTCAGGCGATGCCCGGGCGATGCAATATCCCGTGGTGACATTGCCAATAATTCTTCCCTTGAATACCCTAGAAGCGTGCATGCAATGTCATTAACCCTGAAATACCTGCCAGGGAACCCTTCGGGCAGCATTTCATGCAGGAAAATTGCATCATTTGCATTATTGAATACCTCTCTGAATACCTCCTCACTTTCTGCCAACGCCTCTTCCGACCGCTTGCGTTCCGTGACGTCCTGGACAAAACCAATAAACCTGTTGGGGGAGAGCCTGACTGCGTTTACCGACCAGTACCTGAGGGTGCAGTCCTTATGCCTGTAGAGGAACTCCCCGCTCGCCTGCCCGATACCAGACAACTGCCTGAAATGCGCGATTCCCTGCTCGTGTGATTCAGGCGGCAACATATCAGGGATGGACATCGATACCAGCTCATCCCGCGTGTATCCGGTAATCCCTGATGCTGCCGGGTTTACCTCCAGGTAATGCCCCTCTTGATCGGTGATAAATACCCCGTAGGGTGCGTTATCAAAATAACTCCTGAACTGCTCCTCGCTCTCCTGCAGGGAGTTGACCAGACGGTCACGTTCTGTTACCATACGGGCCAGTTGAATATTCCGGTAACCAAGTGTGGAAATGATCCCGCCAAAACGGGTGTAAAAGTCCATGACGGTCGTAACCCTCTCCCTGCTCCATCGCGGGACCCTTTCCAGCGCAGCAAGATATTCCTCCTCATTAAAACCGTACTGCCTGGCCTGCGAGCGGAAAAATTCATAATCCACGGGTTCATCTTCGAACAGGAACTGTCCCAGGAACAGGTTACCGACATGGTTTCCCCCGACAACGATAGGTGTGACGATGTCCCACATATTATTCCGGCATTTATACATCCGGTACGTTCCCGGGGCCGTTTCCCCGGAAAGAACGACATCGCTTTCGTTGCAATGCATGCACGTGCGGGGATCGACACGGTGGAACTTCGTGCAGATATCCTGCCATCCCGTGGCAACAAGGACATTCCCCCGGAGGTCAAGGATGGCGATGCCGATACCGGTGAGGGTGCAAAAATCGTCCATCAGGGCCTGGACCGCCCGGGCGTCAATAATATCTGCCAGTTCCATTGTGCCGATATCTCCTGCCGGGGAAAGGAGGGCCTCAAGTTTCTGCTTTACCTGCTCCTGGCTCCTGATCAGTGCTTCTTCGGCAGTTTTCCTGGCCGTGATGTCCTGGACTGTCCCCCACAGTTTGGTAACAACACCGTTTTTCCAGACCGCTTCTCCCTGTGCCCTGATATATTTCTGTTTTCCGCCCGGGGTGATAATCCGCTGTTCGAGATCATAGGGGGTTCCCGATTCTTCCGCGAGCCGGACCGCCTCAGTGAACGCCGGGAGGTCCTCATTATGCCAGAGTGCCGTCATTTCTTCAAAGGATGGTTCACCCATCCTCGGGTCCCGTCCAAATATCCGGAATGTCTGGCGGGTCCATGAAATCTTCCCGGAAGCTGAATCATACTCCCAGCTCCCGATTTTTGCAAGTTTCTGTGCCTCTGAAAGATGCGCCTCGCTCTCCTGTAACTGTTCCTGTGCCCGTCTGCGGTCGGTTACATCAGCGATTACCGTTGTGAATTGTGCCCTGGCATTCTGGTATACCATCACTTCAAAGAACCTGCCCAATACCTGTGAATAGTTATCAAAATGGTCTGGTAATCCGGTGAGGGCAACCCGCCCGTACCGCTCGATCCAGAAGGGTTCGGTATCCGGCATCACCTCCCGCACGGTTCTGCCGATCACATCTGCACGGGAGAGTCCGGTCATCCGCTCAAATGCCGGGTTTACATCAATGAACCGGTAATCACGGGGGGTGCCGCCTTCATCGCAGATTATTTCGTGAACCGCAACGCCGTTGAGCATTTCATGAAAGAGTGCTCTATAGAGATTTTCTTTTTTCGCGAGCGCATTCATCGTGTGGCAGAGTTCTTCCGATGTTGTGGTCAGTTCCTCATACGATGACTCCAGGTCTTCATGTTTTTTTCTGACTTCTTCCTCTGTGTGCACATGGTCGGTGATGTCGGTCAACATCGCAAAAGAGCCCTGGAATGAGCCATCATCGCCTTTAACAGGTGTTGCGGAGACATGGCAGGTCCGGGTAGTCCCATCCTTTGCCCGGAACCGTCGTTCGTAGGAACCGCGTAGTCCATTCATCCTCTGCTCGAGTTTTAGCTGCTGTCCGGCAAGTTCCTCCACCGGTATGAAGGACTGGATCGTGTTACCGATCATCTCCTCAACGGTATACCCGAGTATCCCTGCCATGCGCTCATTGACGTACGTGGTGACAAACTGCCTGTCCATCGCCCATATACCTTCATTTGCGGTTTCAACGATACGCCGGTACTTCTCCTCACTCTTCCCTAATGCCTTACTGACTGTATAAAGTCCCACCGCAGTCCGGATTTTATGCGAGAGTTCCGCATACTGGGCTCCGGGTTCACCCCCTTTCTGGAGGTAAAAATCTGCACCATTGTTGAGCGCTTCGACTACAATCTCTTCCCTGCCTTTTCCTGTAAACAGGATAAACGGGACCTGCCCGTGGTGTACCCGCACCTCGACAAGGAACCGGATCCCGTCCATGCCGGGCATCTGGTAATCTGAGACAATGGCATCGAACGGTTCTGCATTCAGGAGTTCCAGGGCAGCGGGTGCTGATTCAACCGTAGCAACTGAAAAATCCCCGGATTCTTCAAGGAGCAGCTTGCTGATCTCAAGGAGATCCGGCTCATCATCGACATAGAGGACCCGGATTACACCTGTCATTAGTCTACCCCCCTACCTTGCGGAACATATCGTTTGGTACCCTGATTTCGAACCTGGCCCCTTTTCCCGGTTCGCCGTCCTCGCGGATCATAATGCCGGTAATCATGAGGATCTGTTGTGAAAGGGCCAGGCCAAGCCCGCTTGTCTGCCCGAAACCACGTTCAAATATCCTCTCCTTGTCCTGTACAGGGACGCCCACACCGTTGTCCTCGCATAGGATGAAAAGATCATCGCCACGGTGTTCAGCGGAAAACCTTATGGTTGTAATCGTTCGACCGTACCGGACTGCATTGTCCATCAGGTTGTAAAAGACCCTGACGATCAGTGGATCTGCGAATATTTCTGTTCCGGCAGGAAGATCGTTTTCCAGTCTGACCTGTGCGAGCGGGGCTTCGGTCGCTGCAGTCGTAACGATGCCGCGGATTTCCTGCCAGACCGGTGCCTCAACCCCGATCTCTTCGTACTCCCTGGCGAACCGGATCATGGAAGAGATCCGCCCTGCAGCGGCGATTGCATTCGTAACATACCCGTTGGAAGCCTGGTCTGGCAATGTATTGTTCAGCAGTTCGAGGTACCCCCTCAAAACGGTCAGCTGGTTCGTAATGTCATGCCGCGTGATGCCGGAAAGGAGGCCGAGTTTCTGGTTTGCGAGCCTGAGTGCATCCTCTGCCTGTTTGCGCCCGGTAACATCATGCAGGATACCTTCGACACCGAGCACTTCCCCCTGCCGGTTGTAATACAGGTGGCTGCTCGCCGTAACGTAATGAATGGTTCCATTGAAGTCTTTGAGGGTGAGCGGATAGTCGCTGACTGCTCCTTTCTCTTTCAGCACTGCAAGGAATTGTTCGCGCTCTCTTGGGTCTGCATAGAGGTCGCGGGCGATATTTTGGCCCATCACCTCGTCAGGAGATGCAAAGCCTGCGAGCCTTGCGCCCGAAGGACTTATCATCGTGAGGTTGCCTTCCAGGTCGGTCTGGTAGACAAGGTCCTGCATATTTTCGATGATGGTGCGGTACCTCGCTTCGCTCTCTACAAGCGCTTCTTCAGCCTGTTTGTGGTCGGTGATATCGGTGAGAACCGTCAGCATTGCCGGTGTATCCCGGTTCCGGATCGGTGTCGCCCTGACTACGACCTGCCGTTGTTCACCGGAAGGTGCGAGGATACCGATCTCATAGGGTTCAACCAGGACTCCCTGTTGTCGCAGCCGCATGTTCTTTCTGACAAGGTCGTGGTATTCCACACTGGCATAGGAGAGGACCGATGTGCCGATTATCTCCTCCTGTGTTTTGCCCATCAGGCGGGCACCCTCGGCATTGACAAAGACGATGGTCTCTCCGTCATGGATGAGGACATAGTCAGGAAGTTGCTCTTCGAGTTGCCGGTAGATCGCCTCGCTTTCCTGCAGCGCCTTTTCCACCATTTTCACATCAGTGATGTCCCTGCCCACTGACTGGTATTCCTTCAGCCTGCCGTCAGCATGAAAGATTGCACGGTCGATCCACCGCTGCCACCGTGTGCTGCCGTCCGGCATTCGTACCTGCTGTTCCATGCTCTTTACCGGGTGTTCCGGGGTAAGGGAGGAGAGGAGCTGTGTGACACGTCCACAGTCCTCCTGAAGTATACCGGGTCTGAACCGGGTGCCGATTATCGCCTCCTTTTCCCTCCCGAAATAATGGCAATACGCCTCGTTAACAAAAATCTGGGTTCCATCAGGAAGGAAACGGCTGATAAGCTCGGTCTGGTCTTCCACGACATTCCGGTACCGCTCGACACTCTCCTGTAAACGCTGCTCGGTCTGTTTGATCTCCGTAATATCGTGGAAGGAAGCCACCATGGCGCCGGGAAGTGTCGGAAATGCCCAGACCGCGAACGCCCCTGATACCTTCTCGTCCTTGTATTCTACCTGTTCGGTGCGCCAGGGTACCGCTTCCCGGGCGACAGCCCTGTAATGGTCAGGAATACCAGTACCCGCCAGAAGGGGGAAAGCCTCTTCAATTGTCTTTCCAAAAAGACGGGCATGGGATATCCCAAGGATGGTGCCTGCTGCCGGGTTCGCCCCTGTCAGCACCAGGCGCCCGTCCTCTCCAAGCTCGTAAAAGTGCATGCCAAGCGGGACGGATTCAACGATGGAGCGGAATTTTATCTCGCTTTCACGGATTGCCTGTTCACCTGCTGTGAGCATATCTAACTGCCCGCGAATCTCTTCATCTGTTGCTGCAATCTGCTCGTAGGACGCCTGCAGTTCATCATTCTTACGCCGCAGTTCCTCCTCTGCCTGTTTTATCCCGGTAATGTCGGTCGCGATATGGATGATACGTTCGAGCCTGCCCGACTCATCGAGAACAGGTGTGCAGGAAACGAGGTAGATCCCCCCGAAGATCTCTATCTCCATCTCCTGCGTTTCGTGTTCGCAACTCGTCAGCATCCTTTCGAACGGACATGCGTCCGGTGGCTTTATTGAACCAGTCCCGTGAAAGATCTCAAAGCAGGGCTTTCCAATTATTTCTGCTGGAGTTTTACCGGTCTTTTTAAGAACTGCATTGTTTGCTGCTATCACACGGTGGTCGGGTGAAAGGATGACCGCCGGGCTTCCGGTTGCATGGAATATGGTCTCCCAGTCTTTTCTTGCACGAATGATCCCCTCCTGTGCCTGCTTCCGCTCCGTAATATCAAGTAACGAGGCAACACTCTGCATCGTGCCCGGGATCATCCCTACATGGGCGAGGATATAACGGGTGCTGCCATCTGCAGTAATGAACCGAAACTCGTATACTGTTGGCGCATCAGCTGCATTTTCCCTCCGGCGGCGGTGATAATTGATCATCCCCTCAAGGTCGTCAGGTGCAACGAAATGAGTCCATTTTACCTTTCCTTCAATGGTATCGCGGGAACTTCCATAGAGTTGTGCGAATGCCTCGTTGGCAAGTGATATGGTGGTATCCTCTTCAATTATTATCGTCGCGGATTCGGTGTACTTGAACAGGGCCCGGTAATACTGTTCTGACTGCCTGAGTGCTTCCTCTGCCTGCATCCTGGCGGTATTATCAAACAGCACACCGTCAAAAATAAGACGGTCTTTTTCCATTACCGGGCTGGATACCGCACTGAACCAGATCTTTTTTCCCGACGGCTTCACATACCTGCCGTCAAACTCCCATGTGGTTTTTGTACTGATGGCGTGGCTGATCGAGTTTAAAAACCGCTCCCTGTCCCCAACGACAATACCCCTGGTGACCTGGTCAAAAAAAGTGGCCATATCGTTTTCAATACCGAGGACCTGCCGGCTGCGCTCGCTGATGTAATCAAACCCAGTCGAACCGTCAGGATTGACATAAAACCGGTACACCACACCCGGAATGTTGGTGGCCATGGCGTTGAGCTGCCGTTCACGACCCCGTGCGGCCTCCTCGGCTTTCCGGCGCCGGATTGCCTGCATTATTTTCTGGGTGAGCTCGGCAAACTGGGCTTTCGGGTCCCCTCCTTTCTGGAGGTAGAAGTCCGCACCCAGTTCAAATGCCCTGATCGCTATCTCCTCGCGTCCACGACCGGTAAAAAGAATAAAGGGGACGTCCGGGTGGCTACTTCGCACGTCCTTTAAAAATGCGATGCCATCTTTTTCCGGCATCTGGTAATCAGAAATAATCGCGTCAAATGGTTCCGCTTCCAGCATTCCAGCTGCATCAATGGCAGAACTCACTGTGGTGACGGAAAACTCTCCTGTTTTTTCGAGAAAAATCCTGCAGAGATCGAGGAGCGCCGGCTCGTCATCGACATACAAGAGGGAGATCATGATGCTGTTGTTAATGAGGAAAGGCGAAATATGTTTGTATTTATGTATGCTATCCAGGAATATCAGATCCAGTATCTTCCTGTGATCCGTTACCGGGATAATAAAAAAACCCGGCTGAAATTACATAAAAAATGTGGAATCATTCGTAATTTCTACGTTACAATGACTGTCGCCTTCATGGTGGGATGAATACTGCAGTGGTACGGGTAGGTGCCGGGACTATCGAATTTAAATGAGTAGGATGCACCGTTTTCCAGTGAATTGCTCGTGAATACAGCACCCTGCGCTACCGGTCCCTAGGCATCGCTGACGATGGTGTGGCTTGCCGAGTCCTTGTTCTCCCATGTTACGGTTGTCCCTCTGGGGATGGTGATAGTCGCGGGGCTGAAGGCAAAGTTCTGTATGGTAACGGTGGGCGTCCCGGGGATCCCGATTGGTGTTGTTGTAGGTGCTACTGATACCTGGCTGTAACTTGCACATCCGGTTGTCGCGATAAACAGGGCAACGACCGCAACGAGGATCACCCAGTTGAAGTATTTTATGGTACGTGGCATTTTCTAATCACTTCAGCATCTCCTCTTAACGGGTGAATATTTAAGAATTTGCAGGACCTGACCATGGGGGTGAGCTTTCTCCGGCGTCCTCACAGATCCAATTCTATAGTTCTGAAAAATGACCCGCTTGACTATGAAAGTCAGGGGAATGGCGAACAACGTTGTTGAAATGTTAACACTTGACATCGAAGAGAAGTTGAAGGGAAAACTGGCACCAGTAGCAGAATGATCATCCGTTAGAATGTTAACCATGGACCCGATCCCTTCACCCCTGTTCTTCAACCGGTGGCAGGCGGGAAACCAGCACCTTGTCAATCTTCAACCCGTCCATATCCAACACTTCAAATGAAAACCTGTTCCATTCAAAACGGTCGCCGGTTTTCGGGATCCGCTGGAGCTGGAGCATGACAAACCCTGCAAGGGTGTGAAACCGGTCTGCCTGTTCGTCAAGCCGGATTTCAACCCCGATACTTTCCCTGAAATCCTCAACCGTTACAGACCCTTCCATGAGCCAAGACCCGTCCGGACGCACGATAATCTCGGCCTCACGGGGCTCATCATCGGTTGGAAGATGACCTACGATCGCCTCGAGGATGTCGTGGAGGGTAATAAGCCCCTGGATATTTCCAAGTTCATCCACCACCATTGCGATGTGTAACCCTTCCGTTCTGAAATAATCGAGGAGTTTGAGCAAATGGATGCTTTCCGGGATAAATAGTGGTGTTGTGATTGCCGATTCGATATCCATTGGCTTCCCTTCCACTATCTGGACCCAGAGGTCCCTGATAGCGACGATCCCGAGGAAATTATCGAGTTCATCACGGTAGACCGGGAAAAAAGACCGCCGGCTTTCGACCATGAGGTTCCAGTTTTTCTCCGGGCTTTCGTTGATGTCAAGTGCGACCATATCAGGACGAAGGACCATGAACCTCCCTGCTTTCTGGTCTGCAAGGTTAAAAATTCCTTCAACCATGTCAGCTTCTGCTTCCGCGAATACCCCTGCCTCAGCCCCCTGTTCAATAAGGATTTTAATTTCCTCTTCAGTTACCAGTGGTTCAGCGCCTTTTTTCAGGCGGAACACCCGTAATACCGCTTCGGTTGAATAGCTCAGGAATACTACCACCGGGTACATTGCCAGGGAGAGCAGGCGTACCGGCCTTGCCACTCTCGAGGCGATCCTCTCCGCATCATTCATTGCAATCCATTTCGGAACGATTTCACCGAACAGCAGGGTAAAATACGTGACCACAAGGACTACCGTCGCAAGGGCCAGTGCCTCACTATACGGGGCAAGGGGTGGAAACCCCTGTATGATAAGGGTGAGTGATTCGGCGGTGGTGGCGCCACCGAAGGCCCCGATAACAATACTAATAAGCGTGATGCCGATCTGGATCGTGGAGAGAAAATTTGTGGGCTCTTCGGCGAGTGCCAGGGCATCGGCCGCTTCTTTGTCCCCCTGTTCAGCTTTATGCAAAAGACGTGATTTTTTTGCGGCAACAATAGCAAATTCAGCCATCACAAGGAGGCCATTTATAAGAATCAGGACTGCAATAAGGATAAGCTCGTAGGTAATGGACATTTGTCTGTACCTGCTAGTATGTCAGAATCTCAATTATAGGTTTCCTGTAGCGGGAATACAATTGAGATCCGGGTAAGCAGGGGTAGTACATTTCCAATTGACCGTTTATGCGGGCCATTCGTGGTAACACAGGACGCCCGGTTGCAATTCAACCTGGTTACGAGGTATAGGCTGATCCCGATTTTACCCAGTTTTTAAGGTATACTACGAAGTACCCCTGTTCTGTATTCCTGTCATTAATCTGCAATAACTATGGGATTATTCCGGTCCCCTTCCGCAAAATCTATTTTTCCTGCCTTCCTACCTGATTAACATGTCATTGCAAAAAATGTGTATCATTATCGCACTTCTTGTTGCAGCCCTCGTGTTCTCCGCAGGGTGTACGCAACCTACGGTCAAAGATAAGGCGGTAATCCCAGCCACAACGCAAATTGGTACCGCTGTTGCAACACCTGCTGCGACCCAGGCAGGGACCCCATTCATAACCCCCTCCGCATCACTAGGTACAACTACCTCTACTCCTGCCCCGGTAAAAGACCAACAACGCGTGAAGCTCGAGACGACGATGGGGGACATTACCATTGCCCTTGATCCGGATATGCCCATCACCGCCGGGAATTTCGAATCACTCGTAAAGAAAGGCTACTATAACGGGGTGGTTTTCCACCGCATCATTAATGGATTTATGATCCAGGGCGGCGATCCGACGGGTACCGGTAGGGGCGGCCCGGGGTACAAGATTCCGGATGAGTTCACAAGCCACAACAAGAACGTCCGTGGCGCCATCGCAATGGCAAATTCAGGTCCTGATACAGGGGGCTCCCAGTTCTTCATCAACCTTGTTGACAACAGCGTCCGGCCCACCTTTGATACCCATTACCCGGTATTCGGGAATGTTGTCGACGGAATGGATGTCGTGGATGCGATCGGAAAGGTGCCGACGTCCGGTTCACCAAATGACCGGCCGCTGCAAAATGTAACGATCATCCGTGCGGAATTGATCTGAACGGTAATTTTTTTTGGACGGAAAATTCAGATTTATACCTAATTCAGGCTCTGTCAACAACCTGTATTTCATGAAAATTAAACGGTATTCCATTGATAGGGGGTCGTTTCACCTCCTCATTGCCACGACCCCGGAAAGATGTTATGCGAGCAGGGTTCCCCCGAAGGGGTTTTCGAATATATCAGACATCAGAGAGAACAGTCCCTATCCCCACCGGGGTCGCCAAAGCGGCGGGGTTACACCATTTTCTGCTTTTTCGTTCTTTGCACCAGGACCAGGGCAACGTTTAACCCGAGCACGATTGCCCAGATGATGACTCCCGTCGCACTTCCCACCACGTAGCTATACATGATGGCGATGATCGAAACCCCAGTCAGGATATAATTCAGCCAGCTCATAGAGACCATATCTTTCTGGCCTGGCTTGTAATATAGTATGTTGTTTTTCACGGATCAAATGAGCCTCGTTCATTTTTCCCCGCCTTCAATACTTCAATCGTGGCAAAGACAATCGCTGCCTCGAGCGGGTCATCAAAATATGCAAGTGCCGGGCCTTTTTGTTTCTCCATTAATTGCACCAGTTCAATCCCGTATTTCATATCCTGATCCGGTACATGGCGGACTATCCCTGACCACCGTTCTGTCAGGCGTTGTATGTCTGTTGCAGTAACCATTTGTCACGGAATTTTGATACCATGGTATATGGGATGCTGCCGTGGGTGGGGTGAAAGTGACTTCCTGATCGGTTTTCTCCGGGAAAAACTGGTTCTTCCCTGGTACGAAAATCACTCGTGCGCCAATTCGTAAACTCTGTTCCGATAAGTCTGTTTTGTTCTAAAAAAAGGAGATCTGGAAATGAGACCCCCGGAACCGCCCGGGAGTTTTTTAGCGTCGTGGTACGAGATACCCTGCGAAACAGAGTATACCCAGTGCCATGACCAGGACGAACGGGTCAGCGGCCGCTTTTTTCGTTGGTGTGGTTACCGGGATGGGGGACAATGCTGCGCTGAGCTGGATGTTCTGCCCGGCTATCACCTGTCCGGTTGTAGAATAGGGCGTATATCCCTCCATCTTGATCTCCACCGTATATGTTCCAGGCTGGACTTTCTGGAACGAGAGGGGTGTTATACCTACATATGCACCATTCACGTAGACATCCGCCTCACTCGGGGATGAAGAAATCTGGGCATTTGCCGTTGCCGGGGCCTGGCTCGCTGGTTGAAGGGCTGCATTCGTCTGCACATTTTTCCCTGCCTGAATCGTCACCGAGGTTGCATAGTCCTGGTACCCTGACTTTGTCACGGTGACCGTATAACTGCCCGGTGCGAGGTTGACGATATCCAGGGAGTCATCCAGGGGAGTCACTCCCCGGAAGTCCCCGTTCAGGTAGACTGAGGCACCAGATGGTGTTGAGGAAACCTGGAGGTCACCGGTAACCGGGTTCTTTTCCGGGACGAGAGTTACAGTCACTGGCGTGCTCTGACCACTGGTCACGGTAATCGTATTTTCCCAGGTCTCATAGCCTGCCTCATAGATCCCAACTTTATGTGGGCCTGCGGCAAGGTTACCGACAATCTGGTCTGTTTTCCCCTGGTAAATGTCATCGACATAGAAACCTACACCCCTGGGTGTCGTGGAGAGAGAGATACTACCGGGTGAAGTGACCCGGACAAGGTTCACATTTACGTTCTGGGTTGTCCCGGTAGTTACTTTTACTACCGAGGTGGAGGGCTGGTACCCTGGCATAGTAATCATTACGTTATGTACACCAGGCAGGACCGATGAAAACGTTCCCGGGGTGAATAACTGGTCCTCTCCACCATCAAGGACCGCAGGTGACCCTGGTGGGGTTGATACAACATAAATGCTGCCTGTGGTAAACGAATTTCCTGCCTGCGGGGTACTGGCCGTTGAAGACGCTGTGATCGTAACGTCAGCTGCTGTACACCCGGTTATCGCAAGGGTGAGGATTAGCGCAACTATCAGAATTGAATTATGCTTCATGGGAATTACCTGTAACAAGGATCTTTAATCCAGTTTATAAAACCTCCTGTTGATATCAGGTTCACCCCGGTAGTCAGTAGGCGGTACCCCGTTTATCAGGGTGAAGATCCCGGCTATCCGATTAAATCCGCGAAAAAATACAAAAAAACAGTGTATATCTGAATTTTTTATAGATACAATTAAATAAGATTCAATCTACCTTTTTTTTATGGGAAAAATCTTGAATTCCATTATGGGAAAGGGAGAGGAAGAGCGGAATATTGAGGATTATATGACGCTTGAAGTCCCCGAGGACATGGAAGCAACGAGCACGGCACTATTCGTCAAGATTGCTACGGTGGGAGACATCAAGGACTGTCCCAGGATCAAGGATGAAATCTACAACGGGAACCTCGTCGTCATGGATATTGCCCAACTGCGGGCTGACAAAGTTATGTATGAACGTGTTCTCAAGGACATGAAAGAAGTTGCGAAAGACGTGAACGGAGATATCATAGGACTTGGAGAACAGAAATACATTATCATTACACCTGCAGGGGTCAAGATCTCCCGGGACAAACTCGGCGGGATGTGAAAACCGGGAAATTTCATAATCAACCTGGTTTTACAGGCAAAAATAATACCAATACGCGTTTTATGTAATATTTTTATAGATCTTCGTTCAACAGGAATAATGCCTGGGTGGCCTTAATTATCCATTGTATGGCCCCCAAATTGCAACGTTATGGGTACCCGGGACGAATACTATCTCTAACGGGAACCCGCTGCCAGTTTTTTGTGAGACCTTTGACCTCATGGGGGCCTGGATGTGGAACTGCCGAAATTAAGGGGTTTATTCCCGTTACTCCTCATACCTCCGAAATTTTTCGCAGTCAACGCTATATTGATCAGGTCATCCTCCTATATCTCGTGGTAACCATGTTCCTCCATAAATTCATACCATTAACACTTGCCACACTCATCCTTGTGGCAATACTGGTGTCGGGCTGTACGAATATCCCCGCCTTAACACCGGTAACGACTCCTGTTACAACGGACCTGAAGAAATTCAACTCGACTGCCGAAATTGAGCAGTATATCCGGGATTCGATGGCAAAGGACCAGCAGGACGGGTACCGTACCTATCCCGTGACTGGCATGAGATCCGGTGGCTGGGGTGCGGGATCTTCGGGTGGCCCACTACTGGCGAGCCAGGAATCGGCAAAGAACAGTATGCCGATCCCGGCACCCGCTGCAATAGGGGCTGTTGATTTTTCCACTATCAGTTCAGGCGTTGGTGATTATTCAACCACCAATATACAGGTTGCAGGGGTGGATGAACCCGATATCGTGAAGAACGACGCCCGGTACATCTACACGATATCCGGTCAGACCCTCACCATCGTCGATGCCTACCCGGCAGAAAAAGCCTCGGTTGTCTCGAAGACTGAAATTTCAGACACGCCAAAAGATCTCTTTGTAACAGGGGACCGTCTTGTACTCTTTACCCTTGGATATGAATCACCTGATCACCCGGTAGAAAAATCTGCAACCGGGATAGCAGAGATAATGCCACGGCGACCGGTATACAGCAATGCACCGGTCACCCACGTGGTCATTTACGATATCACCGACCGGTCCAGCCCGAAGGTGATGAAGGACTACACGATTGAAGGTGATTATACCGATGCCCGGATGATCGGCACCCTTGTCTACATGGTCACCCGCGAGCAGGTGTACCCGTACTACAATGACCAGATTGTTGTGCCCACACTCCGCGAAGGGACAAAGACCATTGTCCAGCCAGATGTCTGGTACTTCGACAACCCCGACCAGCAGTACACGTTCACCACCATTACTGCCATCGATGCAGCCACCGGGACTGAGAAAAACGCACAGACCTACCTGTTAGGCAATGGAAATATCCTCTATGTCTCACCGGAAGCGATGTACGTCAGTTACCAGAAATACCACCCCGTTGTCTACCCGGTGAGGGGGGGAATGGAAATAGCAAAGCCAATGCCTGCACCCGTGAGCGGGATTGCAGTCTCCGGGGCTTTGGGCTCAGTCTCATCGGCACCGGCCCCGCAGGACTTCAACGCCATGAGTGAAGGCGACCGGCAGGCGATCATCAGCGGTCTCCGGAGTGGCGAGCAGGATGCGATCCGGCGGCAGGAGGCAGACCAGACCTCTACGGTCATCCACAAGATCGCGATAAAGGACGGGACGATCCAGTATGTCGCGAAAGGTGAAGTCCCCGGGACCCTGAAGAACCAGTTTTCGATGGACGAGTATAACAATAATCTCCGCGTGGCGACCTCATCAAGTGTCTACACCACGTCCGGACAATATACTTATAACAATGTCTACGTCCTCAACGGCCAGATGGAGCGGATTGGAGCGCTGACCCATCTCGCAGAGCAGGAGACTATATACTCCACACGGTTTATCGGTGACCGGCTCTACATGGTGACCTTCAAGCGGATCGACCCGTTCTTCGTGATCGACCTTTCAACACCATCAAGCCCGAAAGTCCTTGGAAAACTGAAGATCCCCGGGTATTCCGATTACCTGCACCCGTATGACGCAACGCATATCATCGGTATCGGCAAGGAAACTGCGACCAATGAATGGGGCGGTGTTTCCACGAGCGGGGTCAAACTGGCCCTCTTCGATGTCTCTGATGTGACGAGCCCGAAACTGCTCGACAAGGTGCAGATCGGTGACGCAGGCTCTGACTCTGCAGCACTCACCGATCACCATGCATTCCTTTTCGATCGGAACAAGAACCTCCTCGTCATCCCGATCCGGGCGGTATCCATGAGCCAGGTCCGTAAAGGGGACTATTACAACAACCAGCCGCAGGCATGGTATGGGGCGTATGTATTCGGCCTTACCCCAAAAACCGGGTTCGTCCTCAAAGGCACTGTGCAGCACGGTACAGGGGATAACGGGTACTATTACTACGGTAGCTCGGGGGCGGATGTGAAACGTTCACTCTACATCGGGAACGTCCTCTATACCATGTCCTCAAAACAGATCAAGGCAAACTCCCTTGACAACATTAATTCTACGATCTCAACGATCCCCTTACCGGGTACTGGCGATGTGTATTATCCGATGGTATAAGGGAGAACAATCACCGTAACCCATCCTATTTTTAATAACCCTGACCCTTTTCCCGGAAGTGGCTCCGGGAATTAAATTTTAATTATAATGGCTTTATTCAGCAAAATACTCCCATATCATCGACTTACAATTAGCCCGATCTACACGATGGATACCTTTATTGCCTCACAGTGGATTGATGGAGCTTACCAGGTTGTGGGTCTCATGACATTGTGTAAACATTGTGGATTTGACGCCTCCGATGAGGCAATTTACTGTATTATGTGTGGGAAAAAACTAAAAACCACTGAAGAATCGCATGGCGGGGTAATGATTCACCTTAAAAACATGTTACGTGGCCATACTGCGGATGAAGAGATAACGGTATAAAACCTTTTTCCTAGAACAGGGAACCTCTCCGTGTCATATCAATAGGGCTTGATTTTTAATTTTTTATAAAAAGCACTGAACCCTGGTCCCTGAATTTTGTTCTGCGGCAGCGTTTGCGCCGCCACCATTTCGCACTCCCCTGAGGTCCCGACAGTACCATTATAACCCCGTGTTCCCGATAGTGGATTAGCGGACTTACGAATCAATGATTGATGAGGCGTAACAATATGGCCGGGGTTGGAACGATTGGGATACGATGATGTGTACAGGCGGTCAATTGAGCACCCCCTGGAATTCTGGGGGCAGGCTGCCGAATCTGTACATTGGTACCGCACATGGGACCGTGTTCTTGACAACAGTAACCCGCCGTTTACCCGCTGGTTTAGTGGCGGTATGCTGAACAGCTGCTATAATGCACTTGATCGTCACGTAGAAACCGGTAGGGCAGACCAGATCGCATTGATTTACGACAGCCCGGTCACCAGCACCATAAAAAAATATACCTACCGGGAGTTACGTGACAGCGCAGCACAATGTGCAGGCGGCCTTACCCGGCTGGGTGTCAAAAAAGGTGACCGTGTTGTCATCTACATGCCAATGATCCCAGAGGCAGTTATTTCGATGCTCGCATGTGCACGCATCGGGGCAATCCACTCGGTAGTCTTTGGTGGATTTGCGCCAAAAGAACTCGCGACCCGGATCGAGGACGCAACGCCCAGGGTAGTGATGTGTTCTTCGTGCGGGATCGAGGTAAACAGGATAATACCCTACAAACCGCTCCTGGATTCAGCAATAGATCTCTGCACGCACAAACCCGAAGCGTGCGTTATCGTCCAGCGACCCGAGGCGAGTGTCCCTCTTATTGAGGGCCGGGACTATGACTGGTCCGCCTTCATGGAGGGAGCACCCGCAGACTGCGTACCGGTTGCTGCAACAGACCCGCTTTATATTCTCTATACCTCAGGCACTACCGGGAAACCGAAAGGTGTCCTCCGGGATAACGGGGGCCACCTCGTCGCCCTCGCATGGAGTATGAAAAATATTTATGGCGTGGAACCAGGGGAAGTATACTGGGCTGCTTCCGATATTGGTTGGGTTGTAGGGCACTCCTATATCGTGTACGGCCCGTTGTTCAATGGGTGTACGTCTGTCATCTACGAGGGCAAATCAGTGGGTACTCCGGACCCGGGTGCGTTCTGGCGGGTCATTTCAGAGCACGGTGTATCGGTACTATTCTGTGCACCTACTGCATTCCGGGCTATACGAAGGGAAGACCCGGAAGCCCGCTATCTTCGGAACTATGACCTTTCCTCGCTCAGGATGTTATTCCTTGCCGGTGAGCGGTGCGACCCTGATACCCTTGCCTGGGCAAAGGAACAGCTTGGTGTCCCGGTGATAGATCACTGGTGGCAGACTGAGACCGGCTGGTCTATCGGTGCAAACTGTGCCGGGATTGAATTACTCCCGGTACGTCCCGGTTCCTGCACGAAAGCCGTGCCCGGTTATGATATCAGTGTCTTTGATACTGAAGGGAAACAGGTAGCCCCGGGGCAAAATGGCAATATCGTGATAAAATCCCCGCTCCCTCCCGGTTGCCTGACGACGCTCTGGCAGAATGATGCCGACTTTGTGAGGACATACTTCTCAACATACCCGGGCTATTATTACACCTCTGATGCAGGATATATCGATCCGGATGGATATCTATGGATTATGGGGAGGACGGACGATATTATTAATATTGCCGGTCACCGTCTCTCAACCGGGGCAATGGAGGAGGTGCTGTCCCACCACCCCGATGTGGCCGAATGTGCCGTAACCGGGGTACATGACCCGGTTAAAGGAGAAGTCCCGGTGGGGTTTATCGTCCTGAAGTCCGGGCGTTCCCGTGTCCCGGCTGATATTGAGCGGGAGCTGGTCCTGATGATGAGGGAGAGGATTGGACCGATTGCGTCCTTCAAGGAAGTATCCGTGGTAAAGCGGCTGCCAAAGACCCGTTCTGGCAAGGTACTCAGGGGGACGATTAAGAAGATTGCGGATGGCGTGGCATTTTCGGTCCCCCCGACGATAGACGACCCGGTAGTCCTCGATGAGATCAGGGATGTCCTCATGGGACGCGGGTACCCGAAAGGATGAGTGCCTGGCTTCAATGGCACCCGTCCGAATCCCGGGCGAACCATTATCACGAACAAGGGACGGTGTGGTATCCCGCGTTTCAGGCCATCCCATTCTCTCGTCCGAACCGGTAGGCTCCCCTTGGAGCAAAAATCTCAAATCTTGCTCCTACCCCTGGTGTTCCCGTCTCGCTGATGGAAAGGTTTGTGATCGCGAGGATCTCCCTGCCCAGGAACAGACCGAATCCGGTATTTTTAAAGTATTCCCTCCTGAAAATCTTCTCCTTCTCGGAACCAGGGACTCCTGTTCCGTTGTCCTCCAGCACCAGCGTGAGGCCTTCCGTGGTTTCTACAGACCTGATGGTAATTTCTGTTACACCTTCCCCGTGCCGGATCGAGTTCTCGACCAGGTTGTAAAAGACTTTTTCAAGCAGGGGATCGGCATAAATCTCAACCTGCTGGAGATCGACCGTAACTCTTACCCCGGCCAGGTCAATCGTTGCAATAGCGAGTGATACCGTCTCCCCGATGTTGTACCACCCTGGCGAATGAACCCCTATATTCTGGTAATCCCGGGTGAAAAGGATCTGTTTTTTGATCGCCTCTGCGGCCTGTTCTTCCTTTGTTATATACGTGATCAGCTGCGGGTCTGTTGTATCCTGGCGGGAGAGCTCGAGGAAGCCGATGAGTACGGTCAGCTGGTTGAGGATGTCATGCCGCGTTACGTTATTGAGCAGGTTGAGCTTGTTATTGGCCTGGGACAGGGCTTCCATGGCCTGCTTATGATCTGTAATGTCTACTGCGGTGCAGATGATTACCGGTGTTTCGCAGTCGACTGCGGAAACAAGCGCCCATCGCAGAGAACCGTCCGAAGCCAGCAGGCTCACTTCAATATCCCTGATCCGGTGCAGGTTATAGACCTGGCTTAAAAAATTGTCACGCACCGCCGCATCCGGAATTATATCGATGAGCGTTTTCTTCTTCAGGTCGTCGCAGTTGTACCCAAGAATCGTGCAGAATTTCTGGTTTGCCTTGTTTATTTTCAGGTTGACTTTATCGTAACTAAATGCACCAGCCTGCGAATTGTAATATAACCCACAATTTTTCTCTCCCTCCCTGCGGTATGCTTTTGAATATGTCGAGATGAGAACCCCGAGGGAGACAAAGATATAGAACCAGATCGTGGCAATGGTGTAGCTCCGGGCATCCGGCAACCCGAAGAGAAAGACGAGGGCCAGGTATACCCAGCCCAGGAGGACCGTCCCGAAAATACTCAGTTTCGGGTGTGAAAAAGCAATGAGTACGAGCGGGATAATGTAAAAGAAGGGGAATACATCGTAAATGCCGATTGAAAGGCTCCACCATGTAATAAGGATGGCTGTAATTGTGCTTACGATGATGCAGATATCAAACAATAACAACTTGGCTGGGGTAATAGGCTGCATAGACGGAACTCACCTGTAGGGACTCCCGGTACCCTTTTTTATTGGCCGGTAATGAACAGTTGCGACTATCATCAATAAAGCTATTGAGCGTTACAGAATATCCTGGTATTCGAATACCCAGTTATCGTGGCTCCAGGCATATCAGGAGGGCAATTTAAAAAAAGTGTGTGACTAAAAAAGCCACTAACCCCTGACCAGGCGCCTAATATCCCCCGCTATAATAAAGTGGGTAGTTTCCACCCGGTGGTGAAAGCATTGCCCGGGGATTTGCCCTGAAACGTTCCATAAGCGTGTCGTACAATGGTGAGACCGTTTTACCTGTTGCTGAATAGGCTGGCCTTAATACTGTAACCGAGACGCATATCGTGAACTATTCCATAGAGCAGTTGTTGTAATAAGACCTGAACCTTCACCCGGCTTCATGGGGGACAGGGTCATCTGTACTGGCGAAGCCGATAAGAGCATGGGATTAATCGCAACTAATCCGGTATCAGGGTCTGCATACGGCCCTGCATTTTCATCAGCAAGCACCGGCACCCCGGTTACGGTGAGACTGAGGGCTATCAGGACGAGGATGAAACCCCGTTTCGAAGTATTGAACTTCATTGTACTACCTAAATGTCCTGCCTGGTGACTGTCGGATATGGACCCCAACCCGGCTGGCAGAGTGCTTTTCTGTATTGGCTCCTAGTAAAATACTGGCAAACAGACAGTAACGGGAAATGTTAGTTAAACCCGGCCGGGCTATTTTTCAGGAAGCTTAGTTCATCCGGTGTCTACTACCCAGGGTAGGTTGTCATCATTCCGGGGCTTTTAAAGCCAGAAATCTCCTCACTACCTCATCCGGGTAAAAACCCCGCGTCCCTGATTTTTAGTTCTATATCCTTCACATGGTCCGGCCCACGCGTCTCAATATCAATATCAACGATAACCATGCCTGGTGGCAGTCCCGGGTCATCCTTACAGTGCCCGATATTGAGGATATTTCCCTCGCACTGCGCAATTAACGAAAGGAGGCCGGCCAGGGATCCCGGGATATCCCGTAACCGGACTGATATATGCATGATCCGGCCTTTGCGTACCAGTCCCCTGTTGAGGATCTTTGCGAGGAGAGAGGTGTCGACATTTCCCCCGGATATGACCAGCACCACATTGCTGCCTTTTGGGATGGAAATATGGTTGTTCAGCAATGCTGCAACGGGGGCTGCACCTGCACCTTCTGCAAGGATTTTTTTCCTCTCGAGCAGGAACAGCATGGCATCGATAATCTCCTCTTCAGATAGAAGAATTATTTCATCAACAAGTGACTCGAGGACGGGCAGGGCCAATGCACCTACCTGCGGGACCAGTATGCCATCCGCGACCGACTGGCCTGGAACAACCGTTACCACTTCATCTTTCCGGAGGGCCTCAAACGCTGAAGGGCAGGCCGCAGCCTGTACTCCAATAATGCGTACTGCTGGATTTTTTGCTTTCACGGCAATCGCAATACCGCTGATTAGGCCGCCGCCACCGACCGGGACAATGATAGTATCTATGGATTGCAGGTCTTCCTGGATTTCAATCCCGATTGTGCCCTGGCCTGCGATGATATCAGGGTCATTGTAGGGGTGAATGAATGTTGCACCATTCACGGCAAGAGCCGAAGCAATTTCAATTGATTCCTGGAGGTCGTCTCCTTTAAGGATTATATCTGCACCATAACTTTTTGTTGCGGCCTGTTTACTCAGGGAGGCATGGACTGGCATTACAATGGTCGCCTGAACCCCTGCCATGCGTGCGGCGACTGCCACACCCTGTGCATGGTTCCCTGCAGACGCTGCAATCACGCCTGCCTTACCTATCTCGTTGGTATGGTTGAGGATCCGGTATGTTGCCCCCCGGACTTTGAATGAACCTGCTTTCTGAAGTGTCTCGAGTTTCAGGTAAATACCCAGGCCGGTCATTTCAGAAAAAGTAGGTGAGTATATGAGAGGCGTACGGATGATATGGGGTGCTATGACCTCTTTTGCATGGACAATATCTTCGTACGTGACCATACGTGGTAATGAAGAGTACACCAATTTAGATGTTTTCGTAAGGGTGTGATACGCGGTGTTTTGCACTGGAATGTTAAAAAACCTGAAAAATAATTGAAAATGCGTAAATGGTATTCTCTTAAAGTTCCCTTGCGTCCGGGATGGTAGGATTTTCACCTGATAACAGATGAGGATTGCCAGGTAAGGGCCACCAGGGTTATATTTTCAATTCCACGGGAGTTTAGAGATCCGGTCATCCTGGTGATTTCCTGGTGTCGTCAATGAACTCGAGGTTGAACCGGTAGAGGTGCGTAAACCCGCAGTTCCTGCACCGGACCGTGAAATTCCTGCATCCAATCGTGGTGTCATGGGGGCCGGTCACCTTGCAATGCCTGCATAATGCTGTAGGCTCAAGGCTCCAGATATCATAACATCCTGGCTTGATATAGTCCCCCTTGCTACTGATATCTTCAATAACCGGGACATACGACCTCGTAGCCCCGCAGTTATCACACACGACCTCTGCACCGTTCGGGACCGCGGTGATGACCTGGTTGACATCCTTCTGGCAGTGGTAGCAGGTAGTCCGGTAACAGAGCGTAATGAAATCGTCCATGCTTCATAATCACGAGCATGACCAGATAAAGTATTGCTGCAGTGAACGACTTGCCAACCGGTTGAAACACTGGATATCAGACCCATGGTTGGTGTCAGTGGCCCTCATTTAGTAATACACGTGAGAAATTGGAAGCTGAGACCTCAAAAACACTGAAAATAACACGGGGTCAACCGGATCCGGGTGAAGGAAACGGCAGCGGATTACCAGATGGGGGCTTCCAGGCTGTTCACGATTGCCTCCCCAAACTCATTTGCGGCCAATGGGCCGTTTGCCGTGATTACCCGGCCATCGTTGACAACAGGGCCCTTCTCGATGACAGCACCCCCTTTTTTCATCTCGAAATCGGAGGCGGGACTCTCGAAATATGTGGCCCTTTTCCCTTTCAGGACCCCCGCATGGGCGAAAACAACAGGGGCAAGGCAGATGGCAGCGATTACTTTTCCGGATTTCTGGAAAAATTTTACAAGGTGGACAAGGACCTCATCATTCCAGAGGTGGACCTGTGAACCTGACCCGCCGACAATAACAAGGCCGTCATATTGTTCTGGGTCGACCTCCTCAAACGAAAGAGTTGCGGTTGTCCTGGTGCCTAGCATCCCTTTACAGGTTCCCCTTCTGGTGGAAGCGATATCAAACGCAACTCCTGCCCTTTGCAGTGCAGCGACAGGTTCAGTGAGTTCCTCGTCCCGGAATTTTTCTGGTGCAATGGCGATCAGGATCTTCATATATCCGGGATCACCCCGTTATTATTTGGATATTCCGGAGGTGGCATGTCATAGGTGATTCCGGCACCAGTGCTGAATAAGGGTGATGTGAGAAAACACGGTGTGGGATTGGGCAGCTATGAACCTGATTAGGCCTATTCCCCTGGCATATTGTATACACAAGATCCTACCGGGTTGAAACTTCTTCTACACCTGCAATTATGGTGCCTTTAACCTTGCTATCCCCTTTGGGATGGTGATTTCAAACCGTGCACCCTTACCCGGTTCACCGTTCTCTGCAATTGTGATGCCGGTGATCGCCAGTATCTCACGTGAAAGATGGAGCCCGAATCCTGTATGTTTTCCAAATCCAAGTTTAAACAGATTTTTTTTATCTTCCGGGGTGACCCCTCTGCCATCATCTTCATACACGACCCTCGTCACATTGCCGGAGTCATACGAGGTGACCCGGATTGTTTTCATCTGGTCCCCCCCGTAATTCAGTGAATTCTGGACCAGGTTGTAAAATACCTTCTCGAACATCGGGTCCGCGAACACTTCCACATCCCGGGGGTCATACAGGACCTTGTGGCTCCCCATTGGCAATAATGTGGCTCCCCGCCGGACTGTATCATTCACGCTCTGCCATGCTGGCGCATTAATGCCAAGGTTCTGGTAATCTCTCATAAATGCCAGCTGTTCCTCAATAACTCCTACAATCCTTTTCTCTTTCTCAATAAATTCCATCATCTGGCTGGGTGCATCAGTACAATCACCGGACAGTTCGATGTAGCCATTGAGTGCAGTAAGCTGGTTCAGGATATCATGACGGGTGATATTATTCATCAGCTGGAGCTGCCGGTTGGACTTTTGCAATGCTTCTTCCGCCCTCCGCCGCCTGATCACATTCCACAGGCCGTTCATCAGGAGTGTCAGTTCCCTGGCATCCTTATCACTATAGTCATTTGCCTTGTTTCCCACTCCGGCCACCAGAACGATACGGGCCCCCTCAAAAACAGGGATGTTCATATGCCGAGTGATTGGGACGTGGCCCTTTGGATGTCCCTTCTTCAGGGGATTTGGAGCAGCATAATCGTTGGTAATCACCGGCCTCCTCTGCCGCACTGCCTCTCCCCATAACCCTGTTGCCGAGACCTTATACTCAATCGGTTTTTTACTGACAGAACACTCTTTCATCGCGGTTTCCGACCAGGCATACATGGTAAGGACGGATTCGTCATCGCTGACAAATGCGAGATATCCGACTGTGCTATCCGTCATCCTCACCCCCTCCTCAATTGCATAGATTAGGAGGTCTTTTTCGGAAGTCTCATTCATCTGGTAAAATTTAACAAGAGTTTCCAGGCGTGATTCCTCACGCTGTAATGCCATTCTCGATTGTCCAAGTGCTATTTCGGTATGTTTCCGCCCGGTAACATCCCTTCCGACTGACTGGTATTCCTTTACCCTGCCTGCCATATCAAAAATTGCCCGGTCTGACCACTGCTGCCAGCGGACCTCACCGTTCGGCATAATGATCGTATGTTCAATCGTGCCTACAGGGTGGGAAACGGTAAGGGTTGAAAGAAACTGTCGCATCCTGGCCCTGTCTTCTTCCGGCATACCGGGAATGAACCTCCTTCCGAGAAGGGCCTCTTTTTTAATTCCAAAATACCTGCAGTACGCTTCATTCGCAAAAATATGGGTGCCGTCAGGAAGAAAACGGGAGATGAGCTCGGTCTGATCCTCCACGACATTCCGGTACCGGGTCTCGCTCTCCTTCAGTGACTCCTCGATGTTTTTCTGTTCAGTGAAATCCCTTCCGACTGACTGGTATTCGACCAGTACCTCCTGGTCGTCAAAAATTGCCCTGTCGCTCCATCGTTGCCACCTTACCTGGCCATCATCCATTACGATGCGGTGGGTAACCGTTGCAACAGGGTTATCCATGGTTAATGACTGAAAATGCACCCGTACAAGGTGTTTATCTTCTGCCGGGATCAGGGGGGAAAATTTTTTACCGATGATCTCCTCCCGTTTCCTGCTGAAATACCGGCAATATGCATCATTAACAAAGACATGCGTCCCGTTGGGTGAAAACCTGCAGATAAATTCCGTCTGGTCTTCGACCACGTTCCGGTACTGCTGCTCACTTGCCTCCAGTGCCATTTCCACTGTTTTCCGTTCAGTGATATCCCGTATTGATTCAATGGCGCCGACTACCCTGCCTTTCATATCGTAAAGGGGTGAGGCAATGAACCACAGGTACGCACCATTTCCATGATATAACTGGGGAATCAATAATTCAGAAATCAGGTTCTGTTCCTTCCTGATGATATGGGGATACTTCTTTTCAAATTCCGTGTCCCTATGTAAAACGAGGTCGAGCAGGATTGGCCGCCTTTCCCCGTAGAATGGGATTGCATGGGCGTAATTCCCCCTCCCAAGGATAGCGCTGCTTTTAATGCCTGTCATTTCCTCAATTGCCTGGTTCCAGGCTATGACATGACCTTCCAGGTCTATTGCGAATGTTGCATCGGGCAGGAAATTAATAATATCTGCCATCCGCTGTTTTGACTCGTCCAACTGTTTCTCTGTCCGCTTTTTGTCAACGGCGACCTTGATCTTATGCATAAGCTCGACAAACTGGGACTTTGGTTCACCCCCTTTCTGGAGATAAAAATCGGCGCCGTTGTTTATTGCCTCAATTGCAACATCTTCCCTCCCTTTACCTGTAAAAAGGATGAATGGAATCTCTCCATGGTCTTTACGGACTGATTTTAAAAAAGCAATTCCGTCCATCCCCGGCATCTGGTAATCAGATACAATCACATCAAAGTTCCGGGACTGAAGCACCCTGAGGCCCTCAATTGCTGACGGGGCCGTCTGTACTTCAAATCCACTATTCCTCTCGAGAAAAGTTTTTGCGAGATCAAGAAGTGCTGGTTCGTCATCTACACAGAGGATTGAATACAAGGTGATTGCATCCCAACAGGTACTATCAAGTGGAGAATTGTGATTCGGATATGATAAATTCTGTGATAGCAGTAATCCGGTGGAATTAGCAAAAAGAGCGATAATAATTAAAAAATTAAAATTCAGATCCCCTCTGTGAAGGATCAGACCTCACGTACAGTCCCGCCCGTTATCTGCCTGGCACACCCTGGAGTTGTGATTCCGCAATATTTCGTACCCTCTCTTTCTGATCAGGTGAAAAGCCGAGTTTATCTACGATCCCTAGAAGGAGTGTCCCGAAGAACTGCTTGCCCTCTGGTGTTGAAATATAGCTGATAACCATATTCTGCCCTTCAGTGGAAGAGAGAAATTTTTTCACCATTTCCTGTCCATCGGGTGTCTGGAGCATGCCTGACATCACACCACCGATACCGTCTAACAATCCCATTCTTTTTACCGGTTTGATCTTCGGCAATTCATCCTTTAATTAGGTGTCCTGTCCAATAATTCTTAAAAAAATGTTTTTTTGCGGGTCCGCGGGGAAAAAAAATCCGCTTTTTTACGACAGAATCTATAAAACTTTGTCCGTATATCGGAGTTTTTAAATTGAAAAATGTAATATATAATTAACAATATGTGGTGGAACATTTTGGAGAAACCTATGTTACGTAATTCACCCCGGACAATCACGATGGTATTTCTCGTGTTTCTGGCCTGTGCAGCCATCGTGGTGCTACCGGTAGGTGCAGCGAATACAACCCAGACTGTATCGCCCACCCAGACAACCTCCCATGGTACCACTGCCGCCACAACCTCGATTCCCTCAACGACCTATACAACTATTCCTGTGACATCCACGACGACAACGACGGTATCTGCGACTCATACCACACTACCTGCCACGTCGCAGACCACGACAGCCGTTACAACCGCTGCCCAATCGCTGGTGAACCCCGTCGTAGCGTTCTATGCCGACGAGACAGATGGTTCAGCACCATTTGAAGTCAAGTTCCACGATATGTCTTCAGGCGGCCCGACCTCGTGGAGCTGGGACTTTGGTGATGGTACATCCGACACCACCAAGGACCCGTCCCATACCTACCAGGATGCCGGGACCTACACCGTCAGGATGACTGCCACGACCCGGTCAGGCAGTGCATCCGCTACCCGTGAGGACTACATTATGGTGGACTCGGCAGCTACAGCGACCGCGACGACAACCCTTACGACGACAGCCACCACCTCATCCACAACTGCATCCACATCCAATCTTCTCGCAGCCTTCACGGGTTCACCAAGGTCAGGGATCGCCCCCCTGACGGTGGTGTTCAGCGACACCACGGTGGGGACACCGATCGACTGGAAATGGGACTTTGGTGATGGAGCCTCTGATACGACCCAGAACCCCGTTCATACGTATACAGATGTCGGGTCTTATACGGTATCTTTGACCGTCAACTCATCCGTTTCCGGGAAAAAAGTTAAACAGGCAGATTTTATCACCGTTAGTTCATCGTTGGATTCAACCCAGGTGGAAAGGACATTACCTGGCTCCGGTGGCAGCGGTTCCCAGGTCAGAACCAGGGTTACGACGGGTGCAGGCCCGGACCAGAATTCAGGTCAGGTCAGCACGGGTAAAACAACAACCCCGGTGCCCACGCTCACCGGAAAAGCATGGCTTGAGTACGAAAAACAGAGGATGGCCGAAGTGGATGTCATAGCTGCCACCCAGAAGAATAAGGATGTAATTTCACTGCTATTTGATTTCTTTAAAGGCCTGATTCCGTGGAAATAATGTTGTTCCGGGTGAGCAGTCCGGGTATCGCGCCACCGGATTTCACAGGATATTTTCCTATTTGTCCGTTCGATTGACATCCTTCGTTCTATTAAAAAAAAGCGGACCTCCATTGGCAGCAGGGGGTTTTAACGGACCCCTGTCCCCTCCCGGCCGGGATATTCTCCGGGCAGTGAGTCTACCCTGAAGGTTAAGAGATTAAAGAATGCACCCTATCCCAACCTGGACGCCAAAGCGGCGTGGCGGAGTCCAGAGTGCGTGAGTACATTTCAGGGCCCCCTAAAATTGGCATGAAGGATTTTGGTAGATATCACAAAAAGCATGCTATGTGCCTTGGCTCATAGATGGTCATGAATAGGCGGCCTTTCAGATGCCAGCTTGTAGTTTTTCGTACCGATCCATTTATGCATAATTCGTAATTCTCCCTATCCGCGGCAATATCCCAGGCTTCATCCATGCTACCGGTTTTCAGGCAGAATGACCCCGGGTGTGTCTTCAATATCCGTCATATGGTTGCCAATAATGGCCCATGAGGTTTATTTTATAAGGTGTTATTATTTCATCAGTAAAAACAGGGAGATCCTGGTTTAACCCAGGTATACCACCTGTTTTTTATGCACTTCATTCAATACCTGCCCAAGACCTGTATAAATTGCAGCGAATCCGCAAATAATACCTTCATAGCCGGCAATCATGGTGATGGTTGGATTTCCGGTGATATATCCAAGTGCCAGGAGGAAGAAGAGGACTGCAAGTGAACCAAATACGAACTGGAGTGCTTTTGTTGCTTTTAACGTCCCGATAAACATGACGGCGGTGAATAATCCCCACATAAAGAGATATGCTGCCATTGCCGTGTTGCTGGTAGGTTCGGCAAGCCCCATCTTAGGGAGCACTAATAGCGCTACAAGGCTCATCCAGAAGAGTCCGTATGAAAGGAAAGCCGTGGTCCCGAACGTGTTATTCTTCTTCCATTCCATGAGGCCCGCGATAATCTGGGCAAGCCCGCCGTAAAATATACCCATTGCAAGGACCATTGACACCAGTGCAAAAAAACCGGCATTATGCAGGTTTAGCAGTACGGTGGTCATGCCAAATCCAAGCAGCCCAAGGGGGGCGGGGTTGGCTGTGAGATCAAATATCTTTACTCCTACATTTGACGTTTCAGTTTCCATTCTTGTTACTTCCTTTGAGGTTAGTATAATTTTTTAGTTCCATCAAAATCGTGTATTAGGAAAACAGGAAGGTGAATCCGGAATCCAATAGTTTTCCTCATCTTCTGTTCCTGAATAATCCCCGGGACTCAAAGTCTGTTTTTGGGATGTTCGTCCCATCAATTTCAGCAATAATGGTTGGACCTGTTCCTGTTAACTCTGCAGAATACCCTTTGGGAAGGATAAAGGACAATTTTTCTTCCAGATTCTCCCGGTGAAGAATTCCTTTTGTCACGCCTTGATGTTTACGAAATACCCCATTACCCTGACAAGGTAAGAAGGTAAGCATCTGCATAGCAATTTTGCAAAGCAATATGATCAGTATTATAGGATGGTGCAGGGATTTTATTATTAAAGAGTTCAACCGATGGAAGAATACCAGAGCGAGATATTACGGATAAAGGTATTACTAGGGGAACACCCGGAAGGCATGAGTATCACCGCTATTTCTGGTGAACTGGGTATTAATCGTAATTCAATTGCAAAATATATGGATATTCTGCAGATACAGGGATCTGTAGACGGAAGAAAAGTCGGCACCTCGAAGATATATTACCTCTCGGAACGTCTTCCGGCGGCATCGATCATGAGGTTCTGTACCCGCCCTCTGTTCGTGATCAACCAGGACTTTGTCATCATCAATCTCAACAGGTCATTTTCCGAATGTATTGGTATCCCGAATGACCGTCTTATCCAGCAGCCATTTGAGGCCCTTCCATTCCGTTTTCTGGACGGGGCGACACCCCGGCAGGTGCTGCGTGCGGCACTCCGTGGCATGGAACAACGGGTCAGGGCCCAGCACATGAGTGGGACCCTGGCGTTCCAGGTCACCCTGCTCTTTATCCCGGTCGTCTTTGAGAACGGTAAACCCGGGGTCTCGGTAATTATTGAAGAGAATGAACGATCAGGTCAATTCTCTCAAAATGGCCCCGGAACCAATGGCGATGACAACATGGGCGGCCAGCTGGAATACCATGTGCGTCATACCCCTGAAGGTATCATACATTATGTCAATGAAACATATTGCCGGGCAGTCGGAAAACAACGTGAGGACCTTGTCGGGCGGATGTTCAAGCCCCTTGTCTCCCCGGAAGATGACAACCGGATAACGCAGCTTCTATCTGGGCTTACCCCGCAATACCCGGTAGGGACGATTGAGTACAGTGCCGTGATGGCTAACGGGGAAGTAAACTGGCAGCACTGGCAGATCCACGGGCTTTTCAACTCGCGTGGAGAACTGACGGGGTACCATTCTTACGGGATTGATAAGACCGAGGCTGTTGTGTTGCAACAGAAACTTAAAAAGACGCAGGAGATGCTCGAGGAGACTATCGCAAATCGTACAGAAGAGCTCCGTACCATCAACCGCCATCTCTATTCGGAGATTGCCCGGCGGGAGAAGATGGAACAGCAGTTTCTCTATACCCAGTTTGCCATGGATAATGCACCGGACATGGTGTTCTGGGTAAACCGGAATGCGAGGGTGCAGTACGCAAACAGGATTGCAGTCCTGACGCTCGGCTATTCTGTTGAGGAAATACCGGGTCTGTCCTTTGGTGACCTTTGTCCGGCCTTCAACCTTGCACGGTGGGACACGGTATGGGAACAGCTCAAAAATGAAGGGTCAATCACCCTGGAAACCGGGATCATCAGCAGGGACGGGGTATCTACACCGGTTGAGATTGTCATTAACTACTTAGAATATCATGGTATGGAATTTGCATGCAGTTTCTCAAGAAATATCACCGACCGTACGCGTATGGAACGGGCCCTTCAGCAGGCCAATAAAAAGCTCAACCTCCTTACGAGTACCACACGTCATGACATCCATAATAAAATCACGGTGCTGCTTGGCTACCTCGGGCGTGCGAAAAAGATTACGAAAGATCCCGTCCTCCTCGGATATCTCGAGCGCCAGGAGAAAGCCGCAAAAGAGATCAGGAGCGAGATACAGCTTACCCGCGATTTCAAGAACCTTGGCACTGATAGTCCTGTCTGGCTCAATGTCCGGAACATCGCAGGCCTCGCAGCGAATTATTACGATGATGAACCCGTGAGGTTCATCATTGACGTTCCCGATATAGAGATCTATGTAGATAATCACCTGGAACGGGTGTTCTTCCAGATCTTTTCAAACTCGTTGAAACCTGGGCAGAAGACGACCCTTGTCAGGGTCACCGCAAGCGAGAAAGAACATGGTCTTACCATCATTGTTGAGGACGACGGGAACGGTTTCAGCGAAGAAGAAAAAGAATCCGCATTTGAATTGAAAACCGGTGGGGAGAACAATGACCTCTTCATCATCCGGGAGATACTCTCACTCACCGGCATTTCTCTTCAGGAGACAGGGGTGCCAGGCCAGGGTTCCCGTTTTGAGATTGGAGTCCCCCTGTCGTATTACCGGATGCCTGCCCTTCAGCAGGCTGGATATTAGTACAAATAAAGTCATAACAACGTTCCAATGCTTCGAATCGGCAGGAGGAAACCCGGGCAATAGAAAAAAATACATATAGTTCTTCCCGACAAACAGTTACCTGTTACCCATATAATGCCGAGAATCCTCCTTGTTGACGACGATCCTGATATTCTTGATATAATCAGGCTTGATCTGAAAGATGATCCCGATAACAACGTTGATGTGTGCCGCTCGGGTCAGGAAGCGCTTAGGTTAGTGGAGCAGAATGACTACGAGGTCATCATCTCGGATATGCGGATGCCGAAGATGAACGGGGTCATTTTGATAAAAGAACTCCGGGCAATGGGATGTGATTCGATAGTGATCGTTTACTCAGGGCAGGGGATGGGCTCTGATATCAGGGAAGCCCTTGATAGTGGCGCAGACCATTACCTCCGGAGGAGCGGGGACCCGGATACTGAGTTTTCAGAACTCCGCCGGATCATCAGGAAAATCCCAATAAACAGGTAAAAACTCTCCTATTTAAATTCAATGCCCGGATATCGCACGTATCTTTTTGGGGAACGAAGGGCCCTCAGACTGGACTGCAATCTCAATGGTTGGGACTGTGGCACCGGGTACAAGTTTTTTTCCGTGGCAGGTGTGGTTCGGTGCCCTGGATCTTTCTTTATCGTGGACTCTTCTGACATCAGAATGATTCCGTCCCCTGCTATCCTGTGGCAATAATATAGGTGAACCTGGTGTAGGACCAGATCGTGATGCACAGGAACAGTATCAGCGAGATCAAAGTGCCGATATGGTAGAAAAATGTCAGTGTCGGGAGGTCATGTACACTGTCAAATATCCATTTCCCTGACCCCACCAGGATCAGGCCAAAAAGGGCATTGATGGTGGCCACCGAGAGTGCAAATGCGAGGGTCCAGGAATTGAGCAGCACCATGATGGCCGGGGCAATGATAAGACCAATCCCTATACCCCCGAGGATAACAGAGAGAATTACCTTTATCCAGTCCGCTATACCGACTAATTTCCAGTCCTTTTTGAACCTGTAATAGTCCCCGTACAGATCACTAATCATGGTACAATTTCCACACCTGCATCCATTTTATTTTAGCTGTGAGGAAAAATCAAAGCCCAGGTACCTGAATTGGCTTTTTTCTATTTCTGGTACCGCTTTGCCTGATTCTTTTTAGTGGTTGCTTGTATTATGCAGGTGCTATTTTCCTGAACTGGAATGACAGGATAATAGCGATGACCCCGCCGACGACTCCGATACCGCCAAAGACGAATGGGAGTAACGCAACCGCTATGAGCGGGTTTGCGAGTATCAGGATGCCGAAAATAATGGCAAGCAATCCTATGAACTCTGAACCCCAGTCTTTTGTTCCGAATGCCTGGGCTAGATGTACGGCACCAATCATGAGGCCCCAGACACCGGTGAATATCACGAGCATTGCCGGTACTAATACGCTGCTGAACAGCGGGTACATCAGAATCACGATACCTGCAATGACCCCGAGAATACCTATCAGAAGTTTCCATCCCAATTGTGAACGGTCTACGAGGAGGCTGACAAGGCTGAAAATACCACTGATAAACCAGTATGCTCCGACAAATGTGACAACCAGCATAAGCGTGAGATAAGGCCATACAAGGAAGGAGATACCTAGGATCAGGACTGCAATTCCTAGGACGAGAATTATCCACCAGGGATAGAGTGTTATTGCACCCATTTTATTTTCAGGTGAGGTTGTAACGGTTTCTGTCATATGATCTCCCGGACAGGGAAGGGAAATCCCTCCACGGTGTCCCGTAAAATCTCCGGTTTCGTATATGAGACCTGATTGAAAGTATCGCCGCCGGATATACTTAATGATTTACCCGGTGTGTCAGGATCCCCCTGATAATTTTTAAAAAAGCACCCATCCGGCATACCTTGCGATTAATATAAAAATAGCCGGACTGCATAGAGATAAAGGGATTTTACCCCCTCACTGCCCATCCATGCTACAGTTGAAAATGTGTCCCCCGGGATCCGGACCTGCTCCTAATTTTTGGTCATATAGAGCTTTAAAATCCCGTTACAGGAGTTGCAGATGTAGTATTCGTTGGTGAAGCAGGAATTACACACCCATCTCCCGCAAAGACTGCACTGGCGGAGCTCTTCAACAGGAAATGTGGAGTTGCAGAGGTCACAATAGTGACTCCCGAAACTCCCCGGTGCTTTTACCGGGAACTCCCCCTGTTCACGGAGCGGTTTTATCTCCTTTTTCAGTTCAAGGTAGATATTGTTCTTCCCTGTCTGCTCAGACTTATCAGGTCTTTGAGAGCTCTTTTTCCAGATCGTCAAGCCGGTCCTCCATCCTCGAGAGGGAATTGTTAATTTCTTTCTCGAAACCCTGTAATTCTGATACTTTTGCTTCATTCTGACTGATAAACGGCTCATGTTGTGCTTTGAAGCGATTGACTGCCGGTGTCCGTACGAGCGCCCATTCGGTCACCATCGATTCGAATCTGCGGTCAAGATATTCGTCGACCCGGCTCTCAACCGGTCGCGTTAATGAGATCTTACCCTTTGCCCCCCGGAAGAAGAAATAGATGGCAACGATGATAGCAACAATCACCAGGATAGTGAGGATAATTTCGAGTGGAGTCATTTCTTCTTCGCCTCCAGGTCCTTCGCACGTGCTTCAAGGGCAGATAGTTTTGCCTCTGCGTTCTTTTCGAAGGTGGCCAGTTTCGCGGCCTCGGCAGATAGAGCATTTAATCGGGCAGAGAAATCCGCCACTTCATTTTTTGTGGCAATCTGCCATTCTTCGATGAGGTATTTCATCCGGCGGTCCAGGTACTTGTTCATGTACTTGTCCATCATTTCTTCTTCGCCTCCAGGTCCGAGATAACGGCGTCCAGTTTCTTTACCCGCTCGTTGATGACATCTTTGTGGTCATACAGGTGGTCAATTTCTGCGGTGACCTTGTTGACACGTCGTTCGAGGTCAAGAATATCATTCTCAACCAGGAGGCCCCATTCCTCGATAATTGCCTCCATGTTCTGGTCAAAGTACGTGTCCAGCGACTTGTCCATTGTCGGTAGTTTCTGGTCCATGTACCCCTTGATATCCGGCATGTTACCCCAGAATGACTGTTTCTCCTCTACCGTCCCTTCTGCAAATTCAGCCATTATTTCACCTTCTTCTCTTCGAGGTCAAGCTTCAGGATCATCCGCTCGAGTTTTCCTTCCCTCACCAGGTTTTCAAGCTTCCGGAGCCTCGCCTCGACGATTTTCTCCTTATGGTAGTTATTCAGTTCGAGGAATTCGTTTTCATCTTCCAGCGTGCGGATTGACTGGATCTGGTCTGTGCTGAGCTTGGTGAAGGGATGCACCTTCGCCTGCGTGTTCAGGTCTTTTGCAAGGAGATCGAGTTTCTGTTTTTCAACTTCTATCTCCATTTTCCGGACGTGACCCTGGCTCCTGCGTATGGCCCAGACTACGATGAGAATTAAGAGGAGCGCAAAGAGGAGGAGGATTGCGAGGATGAACCAGTCTGGTGGTGCATTCAAGTCCATATTATCCTCCGATTACCTTTGAGGCCTCATCAAGAAGACTGCTATCTCCTACGAGGTAGATGATATCCCCACCTACAAGGACAAAGGAAGGATCGGTTGTTTGAATCGCATCTCCTCGTTGTACTGCTGCAATAACAACCCCTTTCGGGAGTACGATGCTGGACAGCGTGCGGGTACCGGAACCGGCAGCGACCGTGACGGCACGGACCTCTCCATTGTTTGCCTTCAGTGCCTTGTCAAGAGTCGCTGAATCGGCTGGTTTGAGTTTCTTTTTTGCGGCCTCGAACGCGTTGCTGAAAGCAGCACTGACTGAATGCCCTGCTTTGCCAAGGCCGGTGCTGACACTTGAAGCAGCTCCGGTAGCACCTGCCTTGATCGACTCAGTTGATGTACCCTTGATCGATTCACCTGCCTTACCAAGTCCAGCTGATACACTTGCACCTGCGCCTGTGACACTGCTCTTGATCTGGTCGGCCATCGGGGGTGTTTTGCGGACCCGTAACTTGGAGCCTTCACTCGCACCAAGTGCCGTTAAGTCCTCCTCGCTCAGGCGGATATGACCTGATGTAACAAGTGAGTCGGCGAACGCAGTTGCAGATATCCATTTTTCTGCGTCAATTATACCGATATTAATCGATGCCCCCTCTTTGATTTCGAGCTCCTTGAGGGCGTCCTCATGAATCCGGGCTCTCCCCCTGCTTGGAAAAGCCCGTTTCTGGGCAATGAGTTGAATTTCGTCCATGTGAAGTAAGACTATTCAAAACGGTATATACTTTTCGTGGAACAGAATATTTCCCCCTATTCCAATTGATGCATTTTTTAAAATTAGACCGGAACCGGGCGCGATGAGCCGTTAAAAGGTGACCATTTTTAGCGATCAACCAGCAGGTTCATGAGGTACGTCCGAATGACCCTGTTTCCGAAAATAATCCGTGAAAAAAAATTAACCGCCGGACCGATCAGCCGGATTATTCTGAGCCCTTATAATGGTGAATATAGGGGGAGTTTCTGCGTAAATTCCTGGGTAGACAGGACATTGCGGACTTTAACCGGGCAACGCACTCCACGACACACAGCCTCATGCCATAAGGTATTCCCCCATTGCACTAAATTACCATGTCGTTCAATGCAGGTTCTGTCGTCCCGGGTCCGGTATGGTACCTATTCTATAGTTGTACCCGTCATCCAGGAATCGTACCTGTCAACTATCATCTCTCTGTACTGGGATCTATTATAACAAAATATAAATAGGTGCTTTGGAGAGTTTCTCCTTACGAGGGACCTGCAGTGTATCTGTCCTGGTGAACCTTCCCGGAGCCCCGTGTGGCCCTGATCCCGGTTTCCAGAATATTTGAAATGAGAAACAATCAACTCATTACCCCTCATCCGGTATTTGTGGTCCCTGCCCGGGTCTGCAATGTCCCGTTCACTCAGGAGTGGTATTATTGAAAAAACGCAACAGGTGGTTACTGAAAGGATCTGCTCAATGGAAGAGTGAATCCCTGTTTTTAATTCCGGGAGGTATAGATGAACCCTGAAGAAAAGCTTGTCGTCGTCATCGTGGATGATGCTATTGGTAAAGATACGCCCCATGGACGTACAATAAAAAGGATAGTGAACGGACTTGCCGAGTTCGATATCCTGGTCTCTTCAATTGCGTCGCTTGAGGATGCGAGGTCGGCATATGCAAACCTTCCGGAAGCTGACTGTATCCTGATCAGCTGGACTCTCGGGGGTGCCGGATCGAAACAAAATGCCGATGCAAAGCAGCTTATCCACGAGATCAGGCAGCGCAACGAAGATATTCCTATATTCCTGATGGCAGAGCCCACTGGTGAGGCGCCAGGTGCACTGACTGTCGATACGATCAGGGAGGTCAATGAGTACGTCTATATCATGGACGATACACCGGAATTTATTGCGGGTCGTATCATTGCAGCGGCAAACCGGTACAAAGAGAGTCTTTATCCCCCGTTTTTCGGTGCACTAGTGAAATTCTCAAAAGATTTTGAGTATTCATGGCATACCCCCGGGCATGCAGGAGGAACGGCATTCCGTAAGTCCCCCGCCGGACGGATGTTCTACAAGTTCTTCGGAGAACAGCTCTTCAGGTCAGACCTCTCTATTTCGGTCGGTGAACTGGGGTCCCTGCTTGATCACTCGGGACCACTTGGCGAGGCCGAGCGGTATGCGGCGAAAGTTTTCGGCGCAGATATGACCTATTTCGTGACAAACGGTACCTCCACTGCCAACAAGATCGTATTCTTTGGTCGCGTGACAAAGGATGATGTCGTCCTGGTAGACCGTAACTGTCACAAGTCTGCGGAGCACGCCCTCACGATGACCCATTCCGTAGCGGTCTTCCTGATACCTACACGGAACCGCTACGGGATCATCGGGCCGATCCCTCCGGGTGAGATGACTCCAGGGAAGATCAAATCGAAGATCGATGCATGCCCGACGACGAAAGGCATTGAGAACAAAAAACCGGTTCACGCGATTGTCACCAATTCAACCTATGATGGTCTCTGTTACCACGCAACGCAGGTTGAGGAACTCCTTGGGAAAAGTGTGGACAGCATTCATTTCGATGAGGCCTGGTATGGGTATGCCAGGTTCAACCCGCTCTACCGCGAACGGTTTGCAATGCGGGATGGTGCGAAAAACCCGAAAGGACCTACCGTCTTTGCCACACAGTCAACCCATAAACTACTGGCCGCCTTGTCGCAGGCATCCATGGTCCATGTGAGAAACGGGCGTGTACCGATAGAACACTCCAGGTTCAATGAGGGGTTCATGATGCACAGCTCCACCTCGCCGCTTTATACCATCATGGCATCACTGGATGTCTCATCAAAGATGATGGACGGGGCGGCCGGGCGGGTCCTCACCACGGAATCTATCGAAGAATCTATCCGGTTCCGGCGGACCATGGCACGGATCTACGAGGAAGTCTGCGGGGGTAAAAAATCCAAAGACTGGTGGTTCGGAATGTGGCAGCCCGATACCATTACAGATCCAAAGACGAAAAAGAAAGTCCCGTTTGCGGATGCATCAATTGAAACACTGCGGGACAACCCGTCCGCCTGGGTGTTGCACTCCGGTGAGAAATGGCACGGTTTCGAGGGACTCCCCGATGATTACTGCATGCTCGATCCCATCAAGGTCACCGTGACGATGCCCGGGGTACATGATGACGGGTCCCTGGAAAAATGGGGGATCCCCGCTGCAGTAGTAGTCAAATTCCTTGACACCCGGGGGATCGTCAACGAAAAATCAGGTGACTACATTATCCTGTTCCTCTTCTCGATGGGTATCACGAAGGGAAAATGGGGGACACTGATTACTGAGCTCTTCGAGTTCAAACGTCATTATGATGAGAAAACCCCATTAGAAGAGATCTTCCCCGATCTCACGAGTGCCTATCCCGATCGGTACGGGGGCATGACCCTTACCAGCCTGACTGATGAAATGCACAAATTCAAGAAAGACCACAGGATGTGTGAGCTGTTGCAGGAAGCATTCTCCATTCTCCCGGTGCCTGCTGTCAGCTATGCCGATGCGTTCAAGAACCTTGTACGAGGGGATGTGGAACAGGTCCCGGTTTCAAAGGCAGGTAACCGGATTGTGGCGACCGGGATTGTCCCGTACCCACCCGGTATACCGCTCCTGGCCCCCGGGGAAAGGACAGGGGAACTGAGCGATCCCCTGCTTCAGTACCTTACATCAATGCAGGACTTCGATAAGCAGTTCCCCGGGTTCGAACATGATACGCATGGGGTTGAAAATATAAAAGGTGTGTATATGATGTATTGTATTAAGGAGGGACGTTAAGTGAGCGAAGATGCCACTACGGCCCAGAAAACCGGCCTGGAGCCAAAGAAGGTGCTGGGCATTTTTGCACTGGCGATGATCAATGTCGCAGCTGTACTATCTATTCGGAATTTCCCGTCAATGGCCGAGTTCGGGTGGTCATCCATAGGGTGGTATATTATCGGGACCATCCTGTTCCTGATCCCGCTCTCTCTTGCGGGGGCAGAACTGGCAACAATGCTTTCCGATAAAGGTGGGGGTGTGTATGCATGGTGTAAGGAGGCGTTCGGCACCAAAGGTGGCTTTGTGGCCGTCTTCTGTGAATGGTCAAATAACCTTGTCTGGTTCCCGACGGTTCTTGCATTCATAGCATCGACACTCGCGTTTGCCATTTCACCCGCGCTTGGGACTAATGCGGTCTACCTCTTTGTCGTGATGATGATCGCGTTCTGGGGCACCACTGCAATTGCCTACTTTGGGGAGAACGTCTCCTCAAAGTTCCAGAACGTAGGGGTTATTCTTGGCAGCATCATCCCATCCATCCTGATCATAGGGCTTGGAGTATACTGGATTACCTCAGGCTCAGCGATTGTCCTCCCCCCGTTCTCCTGGGCACAGGTAGTGCCGACCTTTAACCTTTCCACCCTGCCGTTCTTCGCAACCGTTATTCTCCTTTTTGCCGGCATGGAAATGGCGGGATTCCATGCACTGGAAGTCAGGAACCCCAACACGGATTTCCCGAAGGCCATGGCGATATCGGCAGTTATCATATTCTTCTGCACGGTAATGGCAACGCTGGCCATCGCTTTTGTAATTCCTGCTAACGAACTCAGCCTGTCTGCAGGCGTCATGCAGGCAATCCAGTACTTCTTCACCGCACTCGGCATACCTGGGGCCGTCGCCCCGATGGCGATCCTGATCACGATCGGTGGCGTAGTCTCTCTTGCTGCATGGCTGATTGGACCGGCTCTCGGGCTTGGCGTGGTGGCGCAGGAAGGGAATATGCCGCCCATTTTCAACCGTACAAACAAGCACGGCTCACCCGTTGCGGTGCTGTTTATCCAGGCACTGATCGGGACGTTTGTCTCCCTGCTCTACATATTCCTGCCGTCGATTAACCAGGCATACTGGATCCTCTCGGCAATGACGGTGGAACTCCTCTGTATCGTTTACCTGCTTGTGTTTGCATCACTGATCAAACTGAGGTACAGCAGGCCTGACGCCCCGCGACCGTTTAAGATCCCCGGGGGGATCCCCGGTATCTGGCTGATTGGTGGTATGGGTGCATTCGGTGTGATTTTCGCCTTTATCGTCGGGCTCATGCCTACGGGTGGCTCCTTCACCACGGGCCAGACGATCTCCTATGTTGCGGGAATACTGATTGGCACATTCCTGCTTGCCGTTCCTCCGCTGATCTTCCTGAAACTAAAGAAACCCAGCTGGATCGAGACCGGCAACAAGGAGGGGTGAGTTGAAATGACGTTATTTCGTTCTTCTAACCATAAAGGAGGATGCCTATGAACGAAGTAGATAATTCAGCATGGGCCGTTATGCTCATTCTCATATTGATAATCCTGCTCCCGATTGGCTGGATAATGGTTGTATCTACCTCTGAACCATATCACATCGTAGCGGGGGAACCACTTCGTGAAGCGCTGGAAAATTCCGGGATAACCGTAGTAAGTGCTGTTAATTCGACATTGCCACTTCCCGGTGCAACAGGTGGGAAAATCTACACACTATCGGATGAAAACGGGAACCTGATTACCATTCAGACCCAGCCATTCGATAGTGCCGGATCGAGGGATGCAGCTATCAAGATCCACAATGCGCAGTCCGTAGGAAAAGGGAAGCCCATTGAGGATCTGGTTGTTGTCGGAAACCACCTGATCTTTGTCAGGCCGGGCACGAGTGGGACAATAAAAAAGATCCTGCCTGAACTTCAAAAGATAAAAGCCAGGTAGGATATTTGGGGTTTTTTCAGGCCAACATTTTTTTAGAGCCGGACAAGGCCGGGGTCTGGTATTCGACCGGTAAAAAAAAAAGATCGATCACTTCTTTGCAGCAGGCCCCGGTTCTCCGGTACCCCCGCAATTGCAATTACTTTCCTGTTTTACAGTGCCCCCGCAACATCCATCCTCTCCGCAGGTGACCTCGGTTCTCCCGGTAAGTGCTGAATAGATCATGGCATAGGCACAACCGACCCCGCTTTCAACGGTGATTGCACCAGTCGGGCAGTTTTTCTGGCAGGCCCCGCACTCCATACAGCGTTCCGGACGCTGGAGGGATGCCCGTTCACCGTGGACCGAAAACACGCCGTGCGGGCAGACTTCGGAACACCGTTCACACCCGATGCACTTCTCCGGGTGAAACATAAGCGTGTTTTTAGTATACGAATTAAAAATCGTCATTTCACCACATCCCTAGGAGTTTCGTTAATCCAAGCACCATCGCACAAACGGCCCCTATGGCTGCAGATCCCCCTATGAATGGTATATAGCGGTAAATTTCCAGTTTAACCCCTGTCCTCGATGTATAGGGGGTACAGCCAGTGAAGTTCAGGGCAAGATAAGCCGTTATTACCGGCAGGGTCAGGAATATCGCTATAACTGCGGTAATGCCAACCCACAGGGGTGCTCCCGGGGCCCTGGTAAGGTATGCCAGCAGGGCAAAAGGGGCTGCAACGATAATTCCGAGGACCAGCCCTTTTGTGCTGAAGTCTGCAGTAGGAAGGTAGGGGAGCAGTACCGGAAAAATCACCGTCCCTGCGAGGACTGCAGCGATAAAACCCGTAGCAGGCAGCCATCCTCCCACAAACCACAGGACAATTGTTGCAACCACCGCATAAAGGGCCGCACTGCGAAGTTCAACCGGTATCAGGACTACCCTGTCCCACAGGTCGAACGTTACTAGCCTCATTTCAGGTGTTGCAACTCTATCACTGAGAAATTCAGGGAGATCAGATACCCTTACCGGGCCATACTCCACATGGAACCCGGTCGCCTTATGGACCTCGTGGGCGGCAACACCTGGGGCACCGAGTTGCGGGAGGATAAGGCGGTGATGGTTTACAACCTTGGAAAGGCTTGTTTTGTGGATACGGTTTATCAATTCATCTGTTCCGAATGTCCCCTTCCCTGCAGCACACCAGACATTGATCCCTTTCGTATCCAGCACGAGGATATAGGCGTCCCGGCCACCAAGCGATACCCGTACCGCATCAAAACTGAGCGTATAGTTTGCCGTCACAATCACGGGGGAACCGGGGCCGGGAGAACCGACTGAGTAGAGGCCGGGGGGTACCCTGTGGCCTGAACGGTTCTGTCCAAGCCTCGCGAGGATGTGCCCCATGGTATCCCTGGATGTCAGCGTACCTGATACAGGGGTGATGGCTGCGTCAGGTTGGCAGTTTGCGTGGACTCCGCCTGCCGGTTCTTTTTGTGAACTATTGCAGGTACAGGAACTTCCGCACGATGACCTTTCATCCGTTTCAGGTACGCCTGACACCCCCTCCGGGACGGAGGGAGCCGGGCAACAGTGGCCGGACCCGCAGCCGCAGGAATTGTTATGTTTTTCATGTTGTACCGGGCCGTTGTCTGGCATGGTCAGGCTTCCCCGAAATCCCCGATAATATCTTTCATTACGGGTGATAGGGCGCTCCTGACCATCGTGGTCAGCTGGTCAGCGTGGATGAGCATAACACAGCAGACTTCCCCGCCTTTCATGCAACTGACGAGTGCTAGCCGGTCCCCTGCACCCATTTTTGCCGATTCCCTGACCTCCTTCGGGATAACGATCTGTCCCCGTTCATCTACGGTTAGAATTGCCTCTATCCGGCATGTATCTGAGTATTTTTCTTTGCAGCCACAGTCCGCGGGGTCCTTTCTCTTCACCTTAGTTCTCCGTTCTTATGGTGTGAGATCTGCCAATATATAGTTATCTGAATATTCTGAATATTCTGATTTATCCAAAATATTGGAAAATTAAAAGGGAGGATCCGAAGACAACGCCTGTTTTCCAGCGATATTTTTATCAATGCAGGCACCCCCAATCTGATTAAGGATGTTCCTGCATTCCCTGAAGTGATAGCTTCCCCGGGAAGACCAGGTACAGCTGTGTGATATGCATGAAAACCCTCCTGCTGTTTCTTGTAATGGCCCTGGTGATCGCTGCCTCCGGTACTGTCAGTGCATCACAAGGTACTACCCTGACCATAAGTCCACCGGGTGTGACCCTGCAGCCCGGTTCAACCGTGACATATGAACTGAGTATTAACACGCTCCCTGCCGGTCTGTCAGGTTACCAGCTTGACTTCCTGCTGACTAATTCTGCAGTGGGCAATATCACTAGTGTTTCTTTTCCTGCATGGGCAAAGCTTGGTAAAACCAGCAGCCTCCCTGCCGGGCGTGTGACGATAAGCGCGGCAGACATAGGAAAATCAGTTGAGGACGAGGCATCCGGGACGACCCTTGCAAGGATAACCGTGGTAGGGGTGGCGGCCGGTACTTCAAATATCAAATTACAGAATATCAGGATCGATGATGACCATGGTGGTTATATTAACCCTGATACCCCAACCGCGCAACTGGTCGTAAAACCAAGTGGAATATCGGGAAATAGTGCGGTAACTGCTGTGATTACCTCCAGTACACCCGCAGTTGTTGCGACACTGGTCCCGACTCCCCTGCCGACAGCTGCCGAAACCCCGGTGGAACTTTCAGTAACTTCCAATATCCCTGTTCCGGATGCGGGTGCAACGGCTACAACAGCCATGCCCGCCTCTCCATTTGCGAAGATCCCGAGGTGGATATTTTACGCCCTCGGGCTCATTGCCCTGGTTGCAGGGCTGTCACTCCTCTTCCTCGCAGTCACCAGGAGAATATAACCCCCGAATTATCTTTTCTTCGATCTGTTGAGATATTTTGCGGAATCTAAAAAAACGATCTGCATGGACGGTGGAGTTTTCATTCCCCTCCCTCCACTGAAGAAAGGTATTTCTGTGGGCTGGGTTCACCTGGCGTTTTAAAATGAAAATAAACTATCTATCTCCCTACCGGGGTCGTCATAGCTAAAGGGCAGAACCCCGGGAACGAGAATAATTTTTAGGACCCCATTTCATCTTTACAATTGATTTTTAACGATTTAAGCAAGTTTTTTTCCTGACTTCACTCAGTCAGTATCCTGGTACTATAACCAGGCATAACCCTGTTGCAAAGGCCGGAACCATAAAGGTCTCCCTGATAGGGAATTTCAATTACAGTTTGGAGATGAAGTGTCAATGCCGGGTTTTTAAAAGTCAAATCAGCATAGATACCCGGTTGGATCTCATTTCTTGAGTCCACGATCGAGACTCTACATGGGGTTGTAACTGCCATACCCGAACCACAGGGGTGCTGAGAATCGTTCGCCGTAACAAAGGTAATGAGGTCCTTAATGCTGGAAAACTGCGACTCTTACCGGTTATGCATGATGGTTGCCTGCCAGGATCCGGCCTAAGCAATAAGACGCGCCCTCCGGAGAATGGAATGAGAAAAATATATGTTCTGTCCGGAATTATACCGCGTAAAACCGGGATGCCGGAAGTATCTGCCCGCTGACGGATGAGGAAGCGGGGTTTTTTCCGTTCTGGAGGTATAAGAACCTGGCAGTTGGGCTGGTAGATATTTGTCCCGCTAAGAATGGTGTCGAAGTATAAGCTGACAGACTGGTACCTTTTTCAACAGATTTTACTGTTGAAACTCCTGGAACTTTATTGTTCGTGGTATTCAGGTAATTAATCGGGACGACGCGTCGCATTACCGGGACAACCCGGGTAATTGACTTTGTCTTGGTTTCATAGTTCTGGATTGCCCGATTTGCGCTGGAACTACTCATTGAGACGAATACCGAAGCAGGGGTAGTTGCATCGAGAAGTCCGGGATAGGTGATCCGTTCCGACTGGATCTTAAAAGTCTGGATGTTATAGGTAATACGACGGGTCACACCGTTCTGATCTGTAAGAATAACCATCGCCCCGATTTTCTGGTCCTGGCCCATGATGAACACCGCATAATCGATTTGTGAATCAGGATACTCCGATTTTGCAAGCTCGCGGACTTTCGGCAGTATCAGACCCGGGTCAAATGTGCGGGGTGACTTTTCTATGCTGACAACCGGCATCCCGACCAGCTTATTTCCGGCAGCATTGACAAGTCCGACAATTCTTTCGTCTTTGTTAATCACATCAAACAGGTAGGAGTATATCACTCCAGACTGATCGTAAATGATTATCGGTGTCTGTGAAAGGGTGGCCCCTTTCCATAATGCCGTCGAGGAACCCAGCTTACCCTGGGCCACATATGATAAAAGTGCTGAATTTGCATTGTCCCTGGCTGTACTTAATGGTATTTCCTGGGTTTGAGCATAATTCACGGTCACAGCTGCGGCGGTACCGACAAAGAGCAGAAGGATCAGTATTCCGGCAAGTAGGATCTTTTTCATGGATTCAACCTCATCATTCCGGGTTTTATTCCCTGATCGGGGGTGCCCGGATTGCTTATATTGAGATATATACTCTCATATGCCTTAAAATGATAGTACAGTCACGCTAATGTCCGGCATTAATGTTTAAGGCACGCGGAAGGCCGTGCGTAAAAAATGTCCGTGGTGACCTCGGCCAGGTAGTGCCTCTCCTCTGGCATGATCTCCTCCTATCAATGAATGTACGGGGATTAGAGGCAATAAATCAGGATTAATGAAATTATGTCCGGGAGATTGGAAATAATTTCACATCACTATATCTTTTTAAAAGATATTTCTACCCATTAAGGGAGATTCTGGCTGACCGAAATGTACCCGTTCATTATTTCAGTCCCCCACGGGGGCAATATAGTCCCCCTGGAGGTCAGTGACCGTATCGCGCTGAGCCCGGGCGAGGTCACATTCTATAGCGACCCGGGAACCCGTGAGATTTACAACTTTCAGTCCCGGGTTGCAGCGTTCACTGATACTCCTGTCTCAAGAGTGGTGATCGATCTCAACCGCCCACCCTATCACCTGGCGCCAAAATATCCCGATGGTGCGGTTAAATCCATCACCGGGTATGGCACACCCGTGTACGGGGATAACCTGTTCCCGGACATTAACCTGGTCCACAGGCTGATGATGAAGTATTTCTTCCCCTACCACGAGAGGATCGACCGGCTTATTGATGAACACCATCCAAAAATTGGGTTTGACTGCCATAGCATGCTTCCTGAAGCGTTACCAGACCGGGACGAAAAGGGAAAGGTCCGGCCACTTATCTGTCTTGGAAATAATGGTGACCTGAACGGGGCACCGCGACCGGGTGTGTTGTGCACCTGTCCCCGGGAATTAATTCAGTCCCTTGCGGAACATTTCAGGGATGAATTCGGAGATGAAGGGGCGGTATTATTCAACAGCCCTTATGCAGGCGGGTTCATATCGATTTCTCATCGCTGGCACAGGGATATCCCATGGGTTCAGATAGAGGTAAACCGTGGATTATACGAGCGTGAGACTTACGGACCTGACCAACCTGGTTACGTGGACCTTGCATCGGCCAGAGAATTACGGGGGCGTATATGGTGTGTATTAACCGGGTTCTGGGATGATGCCGGTTTAAACCGCCCCATTTAATAATGGCTGCATATAACCTGCCCTATTCACTTTCACACTGCGCAACGCTGCTTTATATCTGGTAAACTGCCATCTCTGCCTGAACAATGACAATCGGAAAAGGTGCGTACCTCCGCCAGATTACTACATCGCTATCAACACAGATGCGGTCTGTTGAGGTAGGTCGTGAGATGGAGGGAAGTTCCCCACCATCTGTATTTATAGGGAGCCATGCATATCCAAATGTCTATGCAGGCCCGGTAATTACTGCATTGCATGGAGATACGCGTATCTTGGACGCCCCGGAATCGTGGATCCCCTCCCTGACTTCCCAGGAGGAGATAATCAGGTACCGGTTGTCCCTTGTCCGGGGGAAGCAACGGGTATCCGTAGGGAATACTAATAATCCTTTTGTAGAAAAACTCCAGGAAATCGCCCTGTCCTCGTCATCTGTCGAGAGTGAGGTTACATTTGAAACCCCTCCTGCCGGTATGATGTTCTCTAACGAATCGTTGCCTCATGGTCCGAGTGCAAGGATGGAACAATTTGAAATAGAAAAGGGGCGGTGGGACCGTGACCTCGAGAAGGTCTATTATGATACTGACCTGGCTGCATCCGGGGCCGTGGTCGGTCTTCACCGCCAGGGTGTCCCGTTCTCCAGTATCCAGAAGGCCTTTTCAGTCGGGACGATGGGTGCAGGGAGGAAAAGAAAGCTCGTCCCCACCCGGTGGTCGATCACTGCCTGTGATACCCTGCTCGGTGATCATTTACTATCCCGTGTCAGGCAGAACTCCCCGATTGACTGTTACCGCATCCACGAATTTGACAGCCTGAATAACCATTACGCTGTCCTGCTGATGCCCACGGCATGGCAGTATGAATGGATCGAGGCGTTTATCCATGTGCTTGGCCGAGAGGAGATGATCTTTGCCGATCACGAGGGAAACCGGAAAAAACAGGGTTATTCCCCAGTCGGAGGATGCTATTATTCGTGCAGGATGGCGGTTCTCGATGCCCTTGCAAGAGAAGGAAAGCAGGCAGGAGCAATTATTCTCCGCGAGGCCCGCCGGGGTTACATCCCACTCGGGGTTTTTAATGTTCGGGAAAATGTGAAGTATGCCATGGCGTCAAAACCAAGGGAGTTTGAAGGAATACCCGACGCACTCCGGTATCTCACCAGTTGTTTCTCTCTCCCGCCTGCCCGGTTTTACGATGAGAGTACACTTCTTTCCGGTCTGAAAAAAGGACACCAGGCTACCCTGTCTGCATTCTGCTGATAAAAAAGGGAGGATAAGGATTTTTTTTTAACTTACAGGATCTTCCGGGTTGTCTTCCAGAAAAGCATTTGGAACCTGAATACCTCCTAAAACAAATAAAAAACAGGGGTCGATAATGTTCCTGTTGTTGAGATCCCCACCTCCCCTGGACATGCAACTGGGTTCCTGTTGCATAGGATAGGAACCCATTGCCATTACCTGGCATAAACTGGGGGAAATCTGGGGGTTTCAGGTCGTCCGGAAAAAAGGTTCATACCCCCCTTGACCATATGATTCCCCGGTAGCTCCCTAGGTACATACCTGATGTTAAGCCTGAGCGATGCTGACCTTATACGAATACACTTTTCTGGAATCAGGTCCCGGGAATACCACGGAGTATCCCCATGTTCCCCCCGGCTCGAAATTGTCTGTTGTATCTTTTGAACTGACGATCAGGTTCTTATTTGCATCATAGAATTTTATCTGGACTTCTGCGTGAGGGACCGTGGTCTTTCCATCGTTCCTTGCGATCCCTGTAATAATAAGCCTCCCCACTTCCGGCCGTTCTTCATGATATTTGAGGACCCTGAGATTAGGCGTGTCGATTTCTGTTTCTGATACGAGCACCTCTTCTGAGGTGCTGCGTGGCTCAGGTGTAATGACCGGTACCTGCACAGGTGCACTGGTGATAAATGATGAAGGAGGGAACGTCACCTGGGTAGGCGGAATTGTTGTGGTCACTGGCTGAGTCACTTCTTTTTTCTGGGGTGGATCCGAAATACAGCCACATGTGAGTATTACAACCATAAACCCAAGAAGGAGGAGCAGGGTGAGAGGTTTCATATGGGAATCTTATTTTGGAACTACTTAAACCGGAGGGTCAGTCATCATGACCTTGCTAGAGGAGAATTTTTGCACCAGCATGTCAAGAAATATACGCGGTATCATGCGAAAAAAATCAGGCCTCTTCATCCGGGAGTCAGTAATCGGCCTCGGATTTCTTTCAGGGGTATGGACAGCGATAGGAATTAATCCCCAGACTGTCCTTCTCACCCTTGTTGAGCGTTCGGCGGACGAGGTATTGCATGATCCGTCTGTCAGGTTTTTTTTCGTGGTATTACCTACACTGCTTCTCCTTCTCTCCCTGGTAACCGCTTATAAAAGGGGCAGGGTGGCCGGGCTTGTCTCCGTGTTTTTTGCCTATGCCGGGGGTCTTGTTGTCCTTGAATCCCTGTTCCTGTCAGGGATCCTGCTGGTTATTGCAATACTCCTGGGGCTTTTTGCCACGTCTAAATGGTATTAGCGGCATGGTTCACCACGGTTCCACTGATCCCGGACGCTGGACCATTCCAAAAATCGTCGTATGCCAAAAAATTCCGCCGTTGATCAGGCCTGATCCCCGGTTGAGGAACAGTACGGACACCGATCCCAGGTGATTGTGTAGAGGATACCGAGTAACGGATAGCTGATCAACCCGTTCAGGATCATATCCATAGAGAAGCCCGCCAGGTATTACATCGTGGTAATAATGATGAACCCGCTGGTAACCGTGAGGAGTAGAAACAACAGCAGTCCGAACATAAGACCTTTCTCAACATATGATCCCTTCAGTGACCCTCTGATCACTGAGGACATGTAGGTCGTGACCAGTTACAGGAGGACCGGATACAGGAAATAAAGCACCATGATGGGGTCTGTTGCAGTTCTCATACCCCCTATATCAAAGATGTTAAATGGTGCAATGAACATGGTAATCGCTGAAACCAGAAATAACGTGATATAAAGGAGCACTGAGCCGAGTACACACGAGATGGCAAATTTTTTCCATTCCATCTGAACTACCAGGTATCCTGTTTTTTATTCTTTGTAATAAATCTGACACGTACGTTGTGTGAAAGTGATCACAGCCGCACCGTAATCACTCGTGGCCTGTGCCCACGATAAGGATCCATTTGCAATAAACCTGGAATGGCAATGGGACCCTTTCATCCCCTGATTGAACTGGATGTATCGTATCAATATATACCATAGTGAAAAGACATTGGCATTGCAGCAGGGGAGTATCCTGGGGTGGCACAGGTGCTCCTGATGTTGCAGATCCGGGATCCGGGTTGATCCAAAACGAGATGAGTGGGTACCAACCGTTCGTATTTGAGTCGCTCCGTGTCTGACATGGGTTAAAAAAAAGATATCTGCCCTGTTTTTACTTTGGGGCAGGTGTGGTCCCCTGCTGTTGTATTGCATCCATAAATGACCCGAGACCCTCCCTAATCCGGGTAATGACTTTCAGATGCCCGGCCAACTCCTGGCTTCTGACAAGGGAAAGATCATTGTTAGCATTCGAAAAGAACCCTGATGCCGTGTTGAAATCCTTCTTCTGTGCAAGAACCGCCCCGGTTTCAAGGTTGGCTGCAAAGGGTTTCAGCCGGGTAAGATAATTCACATAATAGTCCCTCCTGCATTCATTGTCCATGTCTGAAATCTCTCTGAACTTAGACATTGCCAAGATCTCTTCATCAGTAGATGCAACAAGCCTGCGTCTCGTAACTCCCAAGTGCGGTATAATCCTGTGATGGAAATCCGGTTGTGCTGTCCTTCACAAGTTCTGCATTGATAGTTTCGATCTGGTTGAGGATCTTTACCTGTGAATCATCAATTGCAAGCAGGAATTCCGTACCTGATGCCGTTTTACGTGTTGATTCTGCTGGCAATGCCTGTACTGCCGTCACGGTGGTAACGATGGCCGTGACAACCGGTTCAGTCCCGGTTTTTGTGAACACCGGGGTTATTGCTGTGTTTTGCCCGATCTTCTGCAATGAGGTACACCCGGCAAAAAAGTGCAGAGCGTAATAATGACAATAAAAACTGCAACAAGTGGGAGCATGTTACACGGTCTCAGATGTAACAGGACGTTGGTGAAAAGCATATATGTTATCCAGGGATCTGGTGAAAAACCGTCTCCAGGACGTATTTTCCAGCTTGAGATAACCCAGAATGAGACCGGATCAATTGTTCCCGGTATCAGATGATGCCTGACGCCCGGAGGAGTGCTTTCCTGATTATCAGGTCGGGAACTCCCTGGTACGGATTATCTCCGTGTGATATGACGGAAAATGTAATGGGTGTATTCATTTCGCACCGTCTCCCTTCACAATGTCGTTGCTCTGCTGCAACTTCAACGAGGAGGTCTTCCAGTGCACTCCCGTTCAGGATTACCCTGCTTTGCGTACCCACTGCACCGGTTACCGGTCTGGATGTGAACGTTAAGAGAATACCCTCCTTTTCAAATGCCGGCTTGAGATCTTTTAAGAGTTCACAGAAGGTCTTATTGGTATCTGTTGTAATCACCGGGATTTCAGCCAGGTCCGGTGTGTGTTCCCACACGATCTCGAGTGTTCTGATCATCGTGAATACCAATGCAGATTTCAGTTAGAATTATGGAACCCGCAGGTGGACATATCATGCCCGGCCAATTAATTATTCCGGTCCTGGAGTAACCAGGATACCTCTGAAAAAACCATTCCTCAAGACAGGATAATAGGGGGTAAAATAATATAATGTCCAATAATGTACAAAATAATACCATAATGTATTTATTAATACAAAATTAATAGAACATACATGAGTAATGAGCAGTCTCTACAGGAGAAAATAACCCGGCAGGGCCCGGAAAATCCGGGGGCCTGTCATACGAAGGTGATGCCGGTGGAATGGAGATACCAGGCGGAATAAATGGTGTCATCAGCCTGACAAAAACAGAATTTTGCAGGCTCTCACACGAATCAGCAAAGCCGGTTGTTATTCCCCTGAGTATTATAATACCGCAACCAGGTATATCCCCGGTTGATCTCTACGAAGGTCTTACTGGCCCTTTCCAAGGACATGAAAGTCCCGGATATACAGGTGGCAGGGGATTTATCCTCGAATCAATGGACCGCGACCACAGGACAGAACCCTATTCATTTCTCGGTATTTCCCCGGTCCTTCAGATCTCAATCAATGCTGTTGTCAGTAGTACCGGTGACCCTGAACTGGTCTCTCTTGTCAAGGATGTCTCCGGAGATAATGCAATTGATATAATGAAGGCCATAACCGGGGTATTTCATTACATCCCTTCATCAGTCCCACGTTTCAGCGGGGGTTTTGCCGGGTATTTCTCGTATGACCTCGTGAAATCACTCATTCCTGGGGTTGGCGCCGGCAGGCACCCACCATGCCCCGGGTCGCCCGTTGCCGAGTTTATGCTTTGCACTGAATGCATCGTCTTTGATCATCACAACAATACCCTGTCACTCATCAGCAATGCGGTAATCCGGAAAGAACTGGACCCAGGGAACGAATATGAACGCCACCATTCAGCCCTGATGTCAAGGCTCGGATTTGTGCGGCGATATCTGGAAACCCGGTCTTCTGTACCTTCCGGTATCTCGATTGCCGGTTCACATCCAAAGGGGTATCCTTCTGTGGATGAAATCCACGGAATTAGTAATCGAAATATTCATGATCAGATTGCCCGTAGGTCCATTCAACCTGCAGGAAACAAGTCCCCAGTTCAACACGGGACTTTGTCCCTCTCAAACAAGGAAAGGAATGAATTCATCCGTTCGGTGAAAAAGGTTAAAAAATATATCAGGGAAGGTGAGATCGTCCAGGCGGTCATTTCAAGGAAAGATGTGCTCCCCTTTACAGGGGAACCCTTTGCCCTTTACTGTGCTCTCCGGGAAGTCAACCCAGGCCCTTACATGTATTTTTTCGATTTTCCCGGCCATGCGGTTGTCGGTGCCAGTCCGGAGATGCTGGTGCGGGTAGAAGGAAAAGTTCTTACGACCGTTCCAATTGCAGGTACCCGTAAAAGAGGGTGTACTCCTGAAGAAGATGCTGAACTGGCCCTTGAACTCCTCGGTGATGAGAAAGAACGTGCAGAACACGTCATGCTGGTAGATCTTGCAAGGAATGATGTTGGAAGCGTTTGCAGTTTTGGCTCGGTAACTGTGCCACGGTTTATGGAGATCGGAAAATATTCCCATGTCCAACATATCGTTTCAACGGTTACAGGGGAGATTAATGACGGTTTGGATCGATTTGATGCGTTAAAGGCCGTTTTCCCGGCCGGGACTGTGACAGGTGCCCCGAAAATCAGGGCCATGCAGATCATTGACGAGCTTGAACCGGAACCCCGGGGGCTGTATGCAGGTGCCGTCGGCTACATAGGGTTCGATAATCAGCTTGAATTCGCCATTGCCATCAGGACGGCGGATGTTAAGGACGGATTTGCCTCGGTCCAGGCAGGTGCCGGTATTGTTGCAGACTCCTGCCCTTCAAAGGAATGGATAGAGACGAACGACAAGGCTGAAGCCATGAGGTCGGCCATCCTGGCGGCAGGTGGATTCGTATGAAAGTGCTCGTCATCGACTGCTATGACAGCTTCACCTACAACCTCGTCCAGCTGGTCGGGGCGCTAGGGGCAGATCCGGTTGTAATAAAATCTGATGCAGGGCAAAAAGCAATTGAGAATATCAGCCCCGATCGGGTAATCCTGTCTCCCGGCCCCGGTCACCCGAAAGGATCAGGGCTTTGTCTCCAGGTACTCAGGACTCTGTCCAGGACGGTCCCTACACTGGGTGTCTGTCTCGGGCACCAGGCCATCTGTCATAGTGCTGGTGCCTCAGTAGTTCAGGGTTACCACCTGATGCACGGGAAGACTTCCCTGGTAAGCCATGATGGGAAAGGGGTTTATATGGGTATTGAAAACCCGTTTGTCGCCACACGGTACCATTCCCTGGTAGTTGAACCGGAATCATTGCCCCCGTCTCTCGAAGTTACCGCACGAAGTCTCGATGACGGGTACATCATGGGAGTACGGCACAGGGATTACCCTGTTGAAGGTGTCCAGTTCCACCCGGAAAGCATTCTTTGCCTTAACGGGCCAGGAATTATCCGTAATTTCCTTTACGGGGGCGGTGTGGGAGCATGAACCGTAAGCTGGTCATCAGGCAGGCGATAAGCCTGGTAGTGGGTGGACAGGACCTCAGCCGCGAAATGGCTGGGATGGTAATGGAGGAAATCATTGAAGGAAAGGTAACAGGTTCACAATCCGGGGCCTTCCTTGCTGCAATGCAGGTGAAGGGGCCATCTCCGGGGGAGATTGCCGAATTTTCCCGTGTAATGAGGTCACGTGCGGTGCCAGTCTGCACGGGACATTCAGGGACACTCCTTGATACATGCGGGACTGGTGGTGACGGGATGGCAAGTTTCAATATCAGTACCGCTGCTGCATTTGTCGCGGCTGGTGCAGGCGTTCAGGTGGTTAAACACGGGAACCGGAGCGTTTCAAGCCGGTGCGGATCAGCGGATGTGCTTGAAAAACTCGGGGTGAACCTGTCAGTGTCCCCGTCCTGTACCAACGAAATCATGAAGGAAATTGGTATTGCCTTCCTGTATGCCCCTTTGTACCATCCTGTAATGGAAAAGGTGGCCGTAACACGACGTGAGATCGGGATCAGGACCATTTTTAACCTTCTTGGTCCGCTGACAAATCCGGCAGGGGCAGATGCACAGCTAATTGGGGTATACCACCCGGCACTTACCCGGGTTTTTGCGGGGGTCTTACGGGACCTCGGTACTACACGTGCCATGGTAGTCCATGGTGCGGGTCTGGATGAAATCACCACGACCGGGGAGACCCGGGTGACCGAACTTACAGGCCGTCTGATCACTGAACGGACGATCCGGTGCAATGATTACGGATTTGAGGAAGTGGGTGCCGGTGATATCGCAGGTGGAGACGCCAGTGAGAATGCGAGGATCCTGACCGATGTCCTTTCAGGGGAAAAAGGAGCTCACCGGGAGATCGTCCTCCTCAACAGTGGTGCTGCGATCTATACCGCAGGAAAGGCCTCCTCGATACAGGAAGGTATAACGGAAGCGGTACGATCTGTTGACAACGGAGGCGCAATGGGAAAACTCAATGCCCTGGTCGATGCTACCGGTGGTATGGCATGATACTTGATGAGATCGTAGAACGGACAAGATCAAGAGTTGCAATGCTGCCGGATTTCACCGGTATTCCGGTAACCGGCCCATCCGGATCCGGGCGGCTGCAGCAGGCAATATACTCTGTAAAAGACAGAAATGCGGTTATCGCGGAGATTAAATATTCATCTCCCTCTGCAGGTTGTATCAGGAGAGAGGGTGAACCTGAGGAGTTGTCAGGGATAATGAGTGACGGGGGTGCCATTGCACTTTCAGTGCTTACTGAGCCCTTCTGGTTTAATGGCTGCACCGGGAATATTTCACGTATCCGGAAGGTCTCTGATCTCCCATTGCTTCAGAAGGACTTCATTATTGACAAACGACAGATCGTGGAGAGTCGTATGCTCGGTGCGGATGCCGTCCTCCTGATTGCAGGAGTACTTGGTGACCGCCTGCCGGAATTTGTCAGGTTCTGCAGGACATGCACTATTGAACCATTGGTAGAAATCCATTCCGGCAACGAGATCCCTCTTGTTGTCAGTTCCGGTGCCACCCTTATCGGCATCAACAACCGGGACCTCCGTACCATGAAGACCAACCTTAACACTACGAGGCTGCTGTCTGAGAAACTGAGCAGAAAGGACCTTACCGTAATTTCCATGAGCGGGATATGCTGGCCGTTTGATATCAGGTATCTCAAAAAGTATTGCGATGCCTTTCTCATAGGCAGCTCGATCATGGCATCAGCCAGTCCGAAAAAAGTACTGGAGGGATTCGTATTCGCGTAAAAATATGCGGCATTACTACCATTGAGGATGCGGTACAGGCAGAGGCAGCCGGTGCAGACGCCATAGGTGTTGTGGTGTTTTCTGGTGGCGTATCAAAACGTGTAGTGAACATTGAACGGGCGCGTGAGATCTTTGATGCTGTAGGCCCGTTCATTACAACTGTTCTGGTGAGTCATACGCAGTCCTGTTCCGATATTACCGGGATGCTGGCATTACATCCATCTGCAATCCAGATATCTCACCCCTTTTCGTTCCCCAAAGACCTGGAAACCCGCGTGATCCGGGTGATTGGAAGAGGCGAACCGCTCCCGGACGACTGTGATGCGGTCATTATTGACGACAGCCATGGACAGGGTCGGCACTACGATCCGTCATACGCCCGTGATGTGGTGGAGCGATCTGGAATACCTGTAATTCTCGCAGGGGGACTGACACCCGATAACGTGGAGGATGCAATAGGTGAGGTCCGGCCATATGCCGTTGATGTTGCATCGGGGGTTGAGACCCGGCCGGGTGAAAAAGATCCGGGCCTCTTGAGCAGGTTCATATGCAACGCAAAAGGGGTGCCGGGTGCCAGGTAAAAAAGGCAGGTTTGGTACATTCGGGGGACAGTATGTCCCCGAAGCGCTGATGCCCGCGCTCATTGAACTCGAGGTGTCCTACCGGAAAATTTCCCGGGACAGAGGATTTGTCAGGGAGCTCAATTTCTATCTGAAAAATTACGCGGGGCGGCCGACACCCCTGACCTATTGCCCGAATATGTCAGAAGACCTCGGGGCGAAGGTCTATCTCAAACGGGAAGACCTCCTCCATGGCGGGGCCCATAAACTGAATAATACCCTCGGTCAGGCACTGCTTGCCAGGTATATGGGAAAGAAGCGGCTGATTGCTGAAACAGGGGCTGGCCAGCACGGCGTTGCGACAGCGATTGCGGGGGCGATGCTTAACCTGCCTGTAGAGGTCTACATGGGTGAGGAAGACATCGCACGGCAGAGGCTGAACGTGTTCCGGATGGAATTGATGGGGGCGAAGGTTATCCCTGTCCGTACCGGGTCCAGGACCTTAAAAGACGCGGTAAACGAAGCCCTGCGTGACTGGGTCGGGAATGCCGCCGATACACATTACCTGATCGGGTCCGTGGTCGGCCCACACCCGTTCCCAATGATTGTCCGGGAATTTCAGACAGTTATCGGCCGTGAAGTAAGAAAGCAGTCAATGAATGCTGAAGGGCGGCTCCCGGATCAGCTGATCGCCTGTGTCGGGGGCGGGTCGAATGCGATCGGGTTATTTCACCCGTTCATCCGGGACAATGCTGCCATGACCGGGGCTGAAGCCGGGGGTCATGGTCTTTTGAGCGGTGAACACGGAGCAACACTCTGCGGGGGCAGTCCGGGTGTTCTTCACGGGGCATTTTCCTACCTCCTGCAGGATGAAAACGGCCAGATCCAGGAGACCCACAGCATATCTGCAGGCCTTGATTACCCGGGAGTCGGTCCTGAACACAGCATGTTAAAGGATACCGGGAGGGTGCACTACATGGCGGTGAATGATGACGAAGCCCTTTCAGCGTTCCGCTATCTCCCCCGTAGGGAAGGGATCATTCCGGCAATGGAGTCTGCCCACGCGATCGCTGCTGCGATAAGGATGAAAGATGAATTCTCCCGTGATGATATCGTGGTTATCAACCTGTCTGGTCGTGGAGACAAGGATGTCGCCGGGGTGGCAGCGATTCAGGGGGGTGTCCGGTGAGTCGTATCGGGGAGGCCTTTACGTCCGCCGGAAGGCCTCTGTTCATCGCGTTTATCGTGGCAGGTGACCCGGACTTTGAAAGATCAGTTGCCGCAGCAAGGGTCCTGATTGAAGGTGGGGCGGATATTATCGAGTTAGGGGTCCCGTTTTCTGATCCTGTGGCAGACGGACCAACGATACAGAGGGCTGATGTCAGGGCACTTGATGCAGGAGCCACTCCTGAAATGGTGTTTGAAATTGTCCGGCGTATCAGGCGGTTCTCAATGGTGCCGGTTGTGCTCCTTACCTATTACAATATTGTCCATCACCGGGGAATCTCGCGGTTCTACAGGGATGCAGGGGTGGCAGGTGTCGATGGGATACTGATTGCTGACATGCCTGTTGAGGAGTCCCGGCCGGTGATGAAGGCCGCGGCAGAGACCGGTATCGACCAGGTATTTATGGTCTGCGAGACGACCTCGCCTGAAAGGCTCGGAAAGATATTGAAAAATGCACGGGGATTTCTATACCTGGTCTCCCATATGGGTGTTACCGGTGTCTTATCCGCCCTGCCTCCCGGGGCAACGGCGTTTGTCAGGCAGGTACGGGATACAACGACTATGCCGCTCGCTGTAGGCTTCGGTGTCGCAACACCTGCCCATGCCGCAAGCCTCTATAAGGCCGGTGCGGATGCAGCCATTGCAGGGAGTGCCATCGTTGCCATTATTGAAAAATACAGGGATGATGCGGATGGTATGGAGAAGACCCTGAAAGATTATGCAATTTCAATGCGGGCTGCAACAAAAAGGCAGGGCGGGGTGTAACTTCCTTCCTTTCCCGGATAATTCCGCGATCAAGAAATTTTCGGGACAGATGGGGTGTGGCGGGCAGGTGGGAACCACCCCTCCTGTCAACGTACTTCCTATTCCTTTTTAAAAATATGGTGGGTTTCAGCCTGTTTTATTCTTCTGTTTTGTGCCATGCGGATTGTCAACGAAAAACCGCCTGAACCTTACCGTGAGACTGCAACAGAGAAGAACCATACTCCAAATATGACCAGGAACACCCCGCATAATGTGTTTATTGCACGATAACCGTTATCTGAAAGTAGTGTCCTCCCCCGGTGGATGGTGACCGATACAACGGTGTACCAGGTAATTTCGGCAATCCAGTGTCCGACTAGGAACGCTGCACCGAGAATGAGGCCCCCTTCAAGTCCGGCCAAAATCATCGCACTACCAATGGACAATCACCAGACCCAGAAGAAAGGTTTTGCGAGGCTGGTAACTACCCCGGATAGAAATATCTGCCTGATACCCCTGGTTCTGGTGGGCCCCCCCCGGATTTCGCCATGCTGACACCTTCCGTCAGTGTTTCGGACAGGCTCATCGTACGGCTCCCCAGGACTGTCATGATTCCAAAAATTACGAGAGCGACACCCCCGAATGCAGCGATCAGCCATGAGTACTGGCCTGCGACGGTGATGAGTTCCACAAGGATCAGGACAAAAACGACAAATTCAACAAGGCAGTGTCCCGCGGTGATAACAGGTCCCGCATACCAGCCATATTCAACTGATGCCCTTATGGTCGCAACCAGTGTAGGGCCCGGGGTTAATGCCCCGGTAAGCCTGATGGCAAACGCGACAAGCAGCATCTCCTGGAGGGTATACACGGAATATTCCTCTGACTATTACGTTAATGGACAACCTGGAATATCTTTTTCCCGGGACCTGATGGTCACATTTAGCCCCATAGGTCATGCAAAATCATGGTCATATAATCATAATGGCCGAGGTTTCCGGTTCTTCGCATTAACCAATTCCAGGCATAATTTCGACCTGCTGCGGCTGGATTGTCTTTGCCCCCGGCGCCGCTAGACTACCAGCCTTCTTTTCATGAGATTAATTGAGAGGAGGAAGAGGGCCGTGGTAACAATGACAATCCATGCCAGGTTAAAGAGCATCAAGGTAGAAAACATGGTCAGTGTGAGGCCACGACAGATACTTACCACATTGGTGAGGGGGAGGAACACGTAGGCGAAGACCTGCAGAGCTGGCGGAAGGACGGTTATCGGGAAGAATGTCCCGGAAAAGAGCAACATTGGTGTGATGAACAGGAATGAGGGGTAATTCAGGGCATCGATACTCGGAGTGACCGCGGTAAAACACATTGCAATGCATGCGAAAAGGAGTCCTCCGAGGAACGCAAAGGGGATAAGTAGCAGGGATGTGGGTAAATCCACTACGCCGAACAGGACGAGGACCGGTAGCATAAGGCTCGTGTATATCATGCTCCGTGTCGCACCCCAGAGCAGTTCCCCGGCAATTACTTCTTCGATGGAAACCGGTGTCGCAATGATTGCATCAAAGGTTTTTCCGTAATACATCCTGACATAGGAACCATAGGTACACTCAAAAAAGGCCGAATTCATTATTGATACGGCGACAATTGCCGGTGCAATGAAGTCAATGTAGGGCACGTCCCCGATATACCCTACAAACCCGCCAAGTCCGAACCCAAGCGCAATGAGGTAAAGGAACGGTTCGATAAAGGGCGGTACAAGGTTGACCCGCCAGGTTTTTTGGAACACATCCAGGTTACGCCGCCAGACGGTCCATGCATTCCCTGTGAGTCGCGGGACTGAGAACAGATCCCAAATCATTCCCTGAGTCCCCTCCCGGTCAGCTTGAGAAAGACATCCTCGAGTGTTGCCGCCCGTGTCAGGACCCTTTTTGCATCACATTTCGAGAGAAGCTGCTGGGCGACCATCCGTGGATTGTCAGTGACGACCTGGACCATGTCCCCCGCCACCTCGTATGGGATACCTATCTCATCCAGACACGCTACTACCCCGGGTGAATGTTCAGCCTCAACAATCCCGCTTCCCACGTGATCCCTGACAAGATCTGCAGGCGACCCTTCGACAAGAATAGTGCCATTATTCATGATTACGAGCCTGTCACAAAGCCTTTCTGCCTCCTCGAGGTAATGTGTAGTGAGGACAATAGTATTTCCCAACGACCGCAGAAGTTTCAGTTTCTCCCAGATCAGGTGCCTTGCCTGTGGATCAAGACCAATCGTCGGCTCATCGAGGATAAGGAGTTTTGGCTGGTTCACGAGTGCCCTTGCAAGGATAAGGCGCCGTTTCATCCCCCCTGATAACTTTTCGATATTGACATCCCGTTTCTCAGACAGCTGGACAAAATCAAGGAGTTTTTCCGCCCTCTCTTCTGCGATCTCCTTTGGGATCCCAAAATAGCGCGAATATACAACGAGGTTTTCATAGGTGGAGAATTCGGTATCAAGGTTGGTCTCCTGGGGGACAACACCTATCATTGCCTTAATCTTGTGGCTGTCTGTGCCCGGGTCCATGCCGAAAACTGACAGGGAACCAGAGGTCCTCGGTGATGCGCATTGGATAATTTTCATCGTCGTGGTTTTTCCGGCTCCGTTCGGCCCCAGGAAACCGAATACCTCGCCAGGTCTGACTGCAAAGCTGATGGTATCGACTGCCGTAAACGAATCAAACTGCTTAACAAGGTTAACCGCCTCGATTACCGGCTCCATAATGCTTACAACTAGATAGGGTGTTCTCTCTACATCTCCTTTGCGGGAGGAAAAAATAGGTTGATCCCCCGGGCTCCTTTTGGGGTGCCAGGTCACAACCCGGGCGCTGGACGCTTAACCCTGCTGCGATATGCGAGGTTTCAGCAGGAAGGTTGTGCTGTCCCTGACATTGATCGTGATACCTGATACCGTGACGCTATAGGTATCGACGATGAACCCGTCAGTAGGAAAAGAAAATGACCAGGAATTGGGACCGCCCGGTGTGCCTTCCATAACGGGTGCGATACCGGATACCCCGGTAAAGGACTGGCTGATGCTTTTTGGTGCCGGACCGAAGGATGATGAGACCACTTCAATAAGCAGGGGGTCCCCGGCGGCGAGGATGGTTGTCCCCCGGAGCGTTATCGTGTCCCCTACATGGTAATCCCCAACCGGTTCAAGGAAAAAAACACCCGGATGCGTGGTATTTACCGGGGCCTCACTACCTGGCGACGTATTGATCTGTCCAGCAGGGGCCGGTAAAGCCGGTACGGTTTCAATCACCTGTGTCACCAAAGGCCCGGATATCTGGGCTGTAATGTTTGGAGTGGATGGCACATATGAGGTACATCCAATGATCAGCACTATAAAGAGGAGAACTACGACTATGGCCAGAACAAATTTCATACCTCTCTTCTGGTCGCGGCATGGAATAAAAATGATCCGTAACCCCCGGAAGTTGGGAGGTTTATCAAGGTTTGGCCATGCGATGTGTGTCCTGTAATCATATTATAAACCCGTGGACCTGTGTGAAACCCGGTTTTCCTGTAAAACCGGAATCCCGCTGGGAACTCTGTTGAAGAGATCAGGGTTTATCATAGTACCGGTTTTTTTACTGTACACGGAAATATTACCTACCAATGTCCACCTCACGTGGTCTTTCCGGTCGTCTGATGGATATCGGACCGGTGAGGCGTCATAGCCTGATCGCGTTCTCATCCTCAATCGGGGTGACAGTAATCGGCTTTTTTGCGACGATCTATATCGCCCATAATGCGGGTGCCGCGGCACTTGGAGGTTTTTTTCTTCTCCTCGCGTATGTGGGGGTCATCGGTCTTTTTACGGATGGTGGTGTCAGCGGTGCGGCACTTCAGCGTATTAGTGAGGGGGGCTCACAGGACGAGTATTTCTCTGCACATGCTGCCATGCGGGGGGTACTCCTTGCTGCAACCATAACCCTCCTTCTTGCCGCCCGGCCACTTTTTGTCGATCTCAACCAGTCAGGTCTTTTTCTCTGGCTGCTCGTGGCACTCGTGGTCACAACAGCGGCCGGCATTATCTCCACGGCTGTATACGGAAGCGGGAAGGTCGGTATCCTGCAGATTGCGGACCTGGCAAACAATATAGTCCGGTTCATCGTGCAGGTCATTGCGGTATACATTGGGTACTCCGTGGGGGGACTCGCTGCGGGTTTCATTGCCGGGATCATCGCCGGGATGCTCATTAATATGCAGGTCCTTTCAATGAAGATCGTGAGGTTCGGACGGCGGACTATCCTGGGCCTACTTTCTTTTTCGGGGTGGGCGTTCATCACCGGCCTGACCGGTGCCCTGCTGGGATATGCAGATACCATTCTTGTCGGATATTTCCTTTCAAATTCAGAAATTGGGATGTATAAGACGTCATTTCAACTGGCAACCATCGCACTTTTTGTGATGGTTGCCCTCCGTACTGCATTGTATCCTAAAGTCGCAGCATGGATGAAAGCAGGTGAGACCAGATCGGTAGAAACCGCCCTGTCCCGTGCCATTACCTATTCACTGGCACTCGCAGTGCCAGCTGCATGTGGTGCATGGGTCCTCGGCAGCAGTCTCCTTTACTACCTGTACGGGGCATCGTTTGTTGCTGCCGGGCCTGCCCTGTCCCTTCTCTTTATGGTTGAGCTCGTCACCGTCTTCCTTTCACTTGAGACGATGTGCCTCGGGGCGCTTGATATGCCGAAGAGTGTTTTCCTGGTCACCGCGATTGGGGCCGCATCAACGATCCTGCTTGATATCCTGTTGATCCCATTGTACGGTATAACAGGGGCAGCTCTTGCACTTCTCCTTGGTACCGGCATTTTTGCACTGGCAGCTCACCAGGTCCTTAAAAAACGTATACAGGTCCGCATAGAAAAAAAACCGGTGCTATCGATCGTTGTATCATCGCTGGTGATGGCTCTCTGCGTGTCAGGCTACCAGTATGTAATTCCGGATACGAATGTTTTTCTCATCGCCGGTGCTGTGGTTGTTGGAATGTTGATATATTCCCTTCTCCTGATGCGGCTTGACCGGGGCATACGGGATGAAGTGCGTGACCTGGTAACAGGAATTGGTTTCCCCTGGCCGGGCAGGTTGTAAATGCAATTATTTTTTAGGTTTATGGTAATGAATAACGACCCGCCTGCTTATCCGTTATCAGGCAAAAATTAGTCCAGCGTGCTGAAGGGTAACAACATGGATCGACTTTCAAACGACCGGAAGATATTGTTCTTCCTGTTCCTGCTCGGTTTCTTCGCAATTTTTTCAACAACCCTCTCCAAAAGTCCGGTACTGCCGCTTTTTGCACAGGCCTTATGGTCTGGTGACGCAACCCTTGGGATGATCTCGGCCGTATCCCCGTTTGCAGGGATTTTATTTTCATTTCCTGTCGGGGTTCTCTCTGATAAACTCGGGAAAAGGCGGCTCCTGATCGTGTCCGGTGCAGTGTTTGTCATTGCACCACTCCTGTACCTTTTCATCAGTGACCCGCTGATGCTTATCCCTGTACGGTTCTTCCACGGGCTTGGGACCGCGATCCTTGGTCCTGTTGCTGCAGCATTACTGGTCGATCGGTTCCCGGGAAGGAAAGGGGAAGTCCTTGGGCAGTATTCCGCGGCAACACTGGTGGGACGGTCACTGGCACCTCTCACCGGCGGGGTCATTATTTCCTATTTTGCCGCGGCCCCGGGTCTTATTAGTTACCAGGTCGTTTACGTTGTGGCCTTTCTTTTTGCAATACCTGCCTTCGCAATTACACTCCTGTATTCTGAAAATGATCCCCATGACATAGCGTTCACGCAGTTTAAGGAGTTTACCAGGAGTTTTGGGGCATTTTTTGGTGACCGGGTACTCCGAGCCACGGCTTTTGTAGAAATGGCGACATATTTCTCATTTGGTGCTTTCGAAACATTTTTCCCGGTTTTCCTGTTTGACCGGGGGTTTGCCGCCTTTGAAATCGGGATGATCTTCTCGGTCCAGGTTGTATTGATGGCTGTCACAAAACCGCTGTTTGGCCGTGTCGCAGACCGGGTGGACAAGCGGCTCCAGATAATCGTTGGCCTGTTCCTGATTGGATCTTCAGTGGCATTCATACCGTATTTCTCCAGCCTCCCTGTTTTCCTCCTGATCAGCATCACTGCGGGTCTTGGATTATCTCTCTCAACGGTTGCAACCGGGGCGTACGTTGGTGAGATTGCTGCAAAAAAGGAGATCGGTGCATCGATGGGTGCACTTTCATCGACGATGGATATCGGGCATTCTCTCGGGCCCCTGATCACCGGGCTCATCATCGGTTACACGCTGAGCTACAAGGCGGGTTTTATGGTGGGATTTGCACTGACCCTGGTCACCGCTGTGTTTTTTATGTGGTCCGTGATAAAAACAGGGACAGAATAGATCACGAGGCAATAACGGTTCAGGCTGGAACACAGTATATGCCTTTTTCAGCTATCCATCGCGGACAATCCCCCGGAATGCCCCGGCCACGGGTAAAATCCTGTTTTATTAATTTCGCCGGTAACCCTCATTGATCATCCCGGTAAGCCAGCGGTCAAGATAGGTGACCAGCTCGTTCTTAATGGTGAGGTTTACCGATCCTGGATCAGGGTATACGACTTTCCTGCATTTCTGGTCCTGGTACGTGAGTGGTTCGGCTAATTTTCTCTCATGGTCAACCCTGATCTCCATATCAGGGTCTGGGACCATAATGCCATCCACTACCCTGTTCCTGGCAATTGCATAGCGGTCAGGTGCAAGCCGGTCGATGTAAAGTGGTGTGAGCGGGTCGTTTTTAATGACATCATACTCGCTCACCGAGAGTACCCCTATTACCTCCAGCTTGTGGTAGATCGCACGATACACTTCAGTCATTTCAGGTTCAAGTCCTTGTGTGGTTATATAATCTGATCCAGGGGGATGATCATAAATGTTATCCTTCCTGCTACCCGCTGGTGGCACTCGTAACCTTAATATCCCCCCTGCATAATCCATTCTCTCGGGGTGGGTAGGTATGGATTGAGCTGATCTCCGGCAATCCCCTGGAACGGCACCGGAAGGTGGACTACAATGGTAATGGAAGAAAAAATGATATAACATTTGATGTACTGCCCGACAGTACTGCTCTTTCACCCGTGTGCAGATACGACAAGCGGGATCACCAGGCAGGTCAGCAGGAGCATCGGTGCAATGCTGTGCAGGGCGGCAGCGGCATATAATGCCTGCTTTGCCCTCCGGATTGCGCCGATACTTTTTCCGATGACCTGTGCCTTGTATTTTTTTGAAACATTCATATCTTTCACCTGTATGGAACCAATGATTCGGGGACCTCTTGTTGAGATGCCCTTCATCACCGGTCCTCGTGTATTGGGTGATTACCCGGCCCGGATATAATGGGATGATGCCACTAGTAGGTCAATACACCCTGGTTTGTTGTACAGAGAACCTTTTGTTCCACTGATCTAACCTGTGCTGTAATTGATTGTCAGGATGAGGTCATTTTTTGCCGGAAACGCGGGAACTGTTCATTACTACCAGTACCGCTGCAATGATCGGGGCGGCTGTGACGGGAAACATCCCGGAAGGAGTGGTTGCAGCGGGTGTCGGTGTCGGGACTGGTGTAAGAGCTGCGGATATAAGGGCACTCTGACCGGGCGAAAGCTGAATCATGGTAGAATAGTCAGAATATCCGGTCATCCGGATGGAAAGCGTGTGTTTTCCCACAGGGACTGAAGGAAGCGTGAGTGGGGTAATTCCCTGCAGTGCATTATCAAGAAACACGGACGCACCGGAAGGGACCGAGATTATCTCGACCGATGCGTAGGGGGCCGGGTTTGGACTCCCGGCAAGATTTGCGGATATCGTCGACGTCATACCAGCCACAATTTCCACAGTTTCAGAATATCCCTGGTAGTTGGAAAGTTTCAGCTCGACTGAATGAGGCCCCGGGGCGATCCCGGTAAAGGTGGTCAGCTCGCCTGCATGGGTAACCCCGTTGTAGGTACCGTCAATATAAATACCCGCTCCGGCAGGATCTGAAGAAATACGGATGTTTCCGGTTGTAGGCTCTGTAAAGGGGACGAGGGTGAAGGAGAGGTAGGTAGTTGTTCCCTCTTCAATTATCACCTTCCCGTTGATGTCCTGGTATCCATAATGTTTCAGGACGACGACGTGGGTTCCCGTGGCGATACTCCCTACAACGGTTGAGGTTTTACCCTTATAGATATCGTCGATATAGAGATCGGCACCCCCCGGGGAGGTTACTACCTGTAATGCACCGGTACTCGTCAGTGGATACAGGTATGCAGTAACCTCGGTGGTCTGGCCCGCAACAACCTCCACCGGCCCTGAGTAAGGGGTGAATCCCGAAAGAAATGCCTGGATAACATGTCCTCCTACAGGGACGCTGGTATAGATCCAGGGGGACATCTGTCCCATGGTCCCATCGAGATTCACCAGGGCTCCTGTCGGGCTGGATATAACTTGTATCGATCCTGTGGCCTCTGTTGGTTGCAGTGGTGCAAAAACAGGAATTCTCTGGCCTGCAACAGGGTTTTGGGAGTATGACTCGGTCCAGGTAATATACCCGATCTTCGAAACGCTGATGGTGTGGCCAGGTGTGCTTGAACTGAATACCGGGACCGTTATGGGAGTTTCGCCGACAAATCTCCCGTCAAATACGACGTCAGCCCCGTTAGGGCTGGAACCAACTTGGTAGTACCCATAATCACCGGAAGGCTGGTCGGGAACCTGCCCTAACACATCCGCAATTACTCCTGCCTGGCTGAAAAAGAAGATACCGGCTATCAAAAATAACCGGAAAAGTGTTTTGGATCCGGACTGCATCGGTACACCTCACCTGTACCACGGACTTCGTTTCACTGATTAATAAATTACTGCCATTTCTTTCGGGTGATATGGACTCTATAAAAAAACGTGTATGAAGCCAGATGTCTTCTCACCGAAGAAATGAAAATTTTAAAGGCCATTTTTTTACACCCATTGCGTTGTTGGATCAAAAATTTAATATGAAAATGTCCCTTCTTGGTATTCAATTTTCATCATGTATGCTTGTGGCCCTTTGGCATCATGTACGTTTTCATGACAAAAGGTCCCGGTAAAATTCCGGGAAAAAAGATCGTCACCCGGTGTTTATTGATGTAATCCTAAATCCATCGTACTGGTTTGCTGGTATGCCAGAACCTCACCCCTGCTTCTTCCAGGGCTCAGCTCCGCCGTTGCGGCGGCCCAGGTTTGGATAGATCCTGTTTCCGTAATCTCTGAAACTTCATGGGACTCCTGCCCGGAGAATATCTTTCCAGGGGTTGGACAGGAACGGGGTGAAACCGTCTCATTTCCATGTAACCACCACTTTTTTGGGATATCGAGAGGGCATCAACAGCGCTGCCAGCGCAATAATTCATATAGGTGATCCCGGGTGTAAAAAAAACCCGGGCATAGTAGTAACGTAACCAGGGTACTCCTGCGGCCTGTCAGGGTTGAAGGTTCCGTTGTAGTATAAACCTGGAGATATCGGTCGGCTTTTGTGAACAGTATACGCGCATGCTACTTTTTAACTAATTAAACAATTATTTGGAGATAAACGAGAAAAAACCGGGATGTTCTGTAAAAAACCGGGTTAATGAGATCATAGTATTATTCCATTATTGCTTCAATAAACCGGTATTATAAAAAAATAAAGGGTTTCCACTGAAATATATTAACAATATTATTTATATTAACTACAGTTTCAATAAAAAAAGTATAGTTAGTGATTATAACATTTTTAATAATTTCAATAAAAAATATATTTTTTATTATAGATACATTT